>Ga0189277_10004_pt1 | contig 700854 bp, 665 predicted proteins | sample N26A32minimetaG_FD_130325 | JGI IMG/M metagenome (GOLD analysis project Ga0189277, IMG submission 130325) | Marine microbial communities from the Costa Rica Dome - N26 A3-2 mini metaG | ecosystem: Environmental > Aquatic > Marine > Oceanic > Photic zone | place: Costa Rica: the Eastern Pacific... | reverse complement strand
GCGGCGGACGCTGCGGAAGAGGAGGCGGAGGCGGAAGCGGACGCCGAAGCCGAAGCCGAAGCCGAAGCCGAAGCCGAAGCCGAAGCCGAAGCCGAAGCCGAAGCCGAAGCCGAAGCCGAAGCCGAAGCCGAAGCCGAAGTTATGGCTGAGGCGGTTGTCGCGGAATCGCCTGATGAGCCGGAGCCCCGTCCGGCACCGCGGCGTCTGGCGAACACGAATAACGGGTTTGTCTCCAATATACCGACGGTTCCGCTCGACCTGGCCCGTCCGGCCGAGCCGGAAGAGACGCCTTTGCCCGAAGCGCTCGATGCTGTGGCCGAGACGCCGGTCGATACGGCGCGCGGTGAAGCCGCTGCGGCCCAGGTCGTGGCGCGCATGAGCCAGGAAATCGAGCATGTGCAGATGGATGCGGAGAGCCCGGTCACCGGCCGCGCCGCGATCCAGACCTATGACGAGACCTTGCCGGAAGGCGCGACGCTCGGCTTTGCCCTGGCCGGGCAACTGGCCGCCCATTTCCCGCAGATCGATGATGAGCCGGAGACCGCGGTTGGCGATGATACGGTCGAGGCCGAACTCGCCGAGCTGGCCGAGGCCATGGCCGATGTCGACGAGGACAGTGATGCTGCGGCCACCGCTGTCGCTACGCCGGAAATGATTTCCCTGAGCGGCCTGGTCCCCAATGACGTGCCGGCTGTCGAAGCCGAAGCGCCGGTCGAAACCGAGCCGGCTGACGATGAGGCCGATGCAGTCGAGGTGGCGCCGGTTGAGGCTGAAGCCGAGCCTGAAACACAAACCGCCGATAGTGATGAGGCTGCCGATGATGTCGCCGAGGCCGTGACGGCCCGGGTGCATGATGTGGTCGAGAAAGTCATTGCCGCGGCTGATGACGACACACCGCCGCCGCACCCGAGCTTCGATCCGGTCGACGCCGCGGATGGCATGCTGGGCGAAGTCGAGGCAGATCCGTCGGTTGAGCGGGCTGCGGCTCACCTCGTCGATGATATCGCCGATGAACGCCGCGATCCGGTCATTGACGACGATTTCTCGCCGGAAGACCTTGCTGCAGGGGAAGATGTCTTCACCGGGACCGAGCCGGCGGCGGCCCCCAAGGACCGTTCGACCATCATGTTCGTCCTGTCGCTGATCGCCGGTCTGGTCGTTGCGGGCATTGGTGGCGTGGCCGCTTTCCCGAGCCTGGACCAGATCTGGGGCGAGCGTCAGCTCAACATGGAAGCCTGGATGTTTATCGGCGGCACGCTGGTCTTCCTCGCCTCCGCGGCACAGCTGTTCTCCATCTGGATGGAAAAACAGCAGGATAAGTCAAAATCCTAAGTGTTTTCGCGCCGCGCCTGCGGCGCGCGGACCGGCCTTGCCTTGACGGGATTTGATGCCGTGATACATCGCGCGGCATGATACCGAACAGCTATCCCTCCTTGAATTTCCACCTGGGCGAAACCGCGGACATGATCCGCGATACTGTCCGTTCCTTCGCAGCCGACGAGATTGCGCCGCGCGCAGCCGAGATCGATCAGAGCGACGTTTTCCCGCCAGACCTCTGGCGGAAGATGGGTGATCTGGGCCTTCTGGGGATCACCGTCGGCGAGGAAGACGGCGGTTCCGGCCTGGGATATCTCGAGCATGTCGTGGCGATGGAAGAAATCAGCCGCGCTTCGGCCTCGGTCGGTCTGTCTTATGGCGCGCACTCCAATCTCTGCGTCAACCAGATCCGCCGCTGGGCCACGCCCGAGCAAAAGACCCGCTATCTGCCCAAGCTGATCTCCGGCGAGCATGTCGGGGCACTGGCCATGTCCGAGCCGGGAGCCGGCTCCGACGTTGTCGGCATGCGTCTGAAGGCCGAGAAGAAGGGCGATCGCTACGTCCTCAACGGGTCCAAGATGTGGATCACCAATGCCCCGGCGGCCGACACGCTCGTGGTCTATGCCAAGACCGACATGGAAGCGCATTCGCGCGGCATCACCGCCTTCCTGATCGAGAAGGACTTCAAGGGCTTCTCAGTCGCGCAAAAGCTCGACAAGCTCGGCATGCGCGGTTCGGAAACCGGTGAGCTGGTGTTCGAAGACTGCGAAGTGCCGGAAGAAAACATGATGGGCCCGCTCAATCGCGGCGTTGAAGTGCTCATGTCCGGTCTCGATTATGAGCGCGCGGTCCTGGCCTCCGGCCCGATCGGCATCATGCAGGCCTGCCTCGACGTGGTGCAGCCCTATGTCCGTGAGCGTCAGCAATTCGGCAAGTCGATAGGCGAGTTCCAGCTGGTCCAGGGCAAGCTGGCCGACATGTATGTCCAGACCAATGCGGCCCGCGCCTATGTCTATGCGGTGGCCCAGTCCTGCGACCGGGGCGAGACCACCCGCAAGGACGCCGCCGGCGCTATCCTGCTGGCTGCTGAAACCGCGACCAAGTTGGCGCTGGATGCGATCCAGCTGCTCGGCGGCAACGGCTATATCAATGAATACCCGACCGGCCGCCTGCTGCGCGACGCCAAACTCTACGAGATCGGCGCCGGCACATCGGAAATCCGCCGCTGGCTGATCGGCCGCGAGCTGTTCACCGAAACGGCTTAGGCGGGCTAACGCTCTCAACAAGGCCTCCTCGCATGGCGAGGGGGCCTTTTTTGTTGCGCGCGGGCTGGCTAGGGTTCCTGGGAGATCTTGTGGAGACCGCCATGTTCGTGCTTGCCCTGACCGCCGCGCTGTTTGCGACCCAACCCAAGCCGATGGGCTCGCCGGTGATGGATATCCTGTCGGCACCGGACACGATCAGCACCTGTCTGCGCGCGCATCAGGGCCTGGCCGAGCGGCGGGTGGAATGCGTGGGCCAGTTCGCCGAAGCCTGTATGACCTATCGCGAGGGCGGCCAGACCACGGTCGGCATGATGCAGTGTTCGATGGAGGAGGCGGAGGCCTGGGATGCCCAGCTCAACACCGCCTATCAGACGCTGCGCGACCATTATCAGGGCCAGAGCGCCTATGCCGCCATTCAGGAGGCCCAGCGCGCCTGGATCAGCTTCCGCGATACCGACTGCGCCTATATGGCCTCGGTTTATGAGGGCGGGTCGATCGCCACCGTGATCCACTCCGGATGCGTGCTCGACAAGACCGCACACCGGGCGCTGGATCTGATCGAGCAGACCGATCTGCCGGACTAGCTACATCATCACCTGCGGCAGGTGCAGGCGGCGGCGCATCGTCTCTGACAGCCCGGCAAGCATGCCCTGGGCGGCGACATAACCGGCCTCGATCACACTCTCGAATTCACCCCAGTCGCGAATATCCACTGGTGTATCGGGAAGGATCAGCATGTCAGCGGCACTACGGCCGATATCGCGATGATCGGCGACGCCGATCGTAGCGGCCCGCATCAGTAGCGAGGCGATGGGCGGTGGCGATTTCAGGCCATTCTTGCGCACCCAGCCCAGGAAGCTCGGCGGATCGATAAAGTCGGCCGGGTTGAGACCCTGGGCGCGGGTGACGTCGATACCGACGACCGCACCACGATGATAGGCCCGCATCTGCTGGGCCGGGAAATTGGTGAAGACGGCCCCGTCAACGAGGATGTCATTGCCGTCGACCACTGGCGGCAAGAGACCGGGAATCGCGATGGAGGCTCGCAACGCTTCGCGAACCAGGCCGCGCCGGTGCACATGTGGACGACCGGTGGCGAGGTTGGAGGAGAGACAGAAGAAGGGGCGCTGTAGATCGGCGATCTCGACATCGCCGAAATGATCAAGCAGGCGCCGGTCCACCTTCTCGCCCTTGGCCAGGGAGACCACCGGCAGGGCCCAGTCATCAAGCGGATTGCTGTCGACGAAGGTCTTGCGGATCCGGTCCTGGAGTTCGTCATCAGACCATTCCAGCCCGATGCCGGCAGCGATGATCGCGCCCATCGAGGCACCGCCGACGAAGTCGATCGGCATGCCGGCTTCACGCAGGGCCCGGATCGCGCCCATATGGGCATAGGCGCGGGCGCCACCACCGGAAAGGATGATCCCGACCGATTGCCCGGCCAGGGTCCGTGCGAGACGGTCTGCATCGGCACGGGCATGGTCCTGGCGCCAGTGGAATAGTCGCGAGGCGTCGGCCGCATCGACCCATTCCTGTGGCTTCGCGGCCTGGCGGATCCCGCCCATGTGCAGCAAGACGATATCGAGCAGTTTGAGCTTGGTGGCCGGAGAGGGGTCGTCCGGCAGCAGTGGTGTGGAGGGCCGGGCATCGGCCCGGGCGAAGACCCACATGCGGTCGGCTCGGCCCATGGCGCGCCGGGCCCAGGCCGGATCGCTCATCTTGGCGGTCAGGAGCACGATGTCGTGCTCAGCCTCGACCGCATCGAGTTTCTGGCCGGACCAGTCGGCACAGGTCTCATCGCCAACGAAACAGGTCAGGCCCAAACGCTTGAGAGCCGCGCTCAGTTCGCCAGCGCGAAAGTCGAGATCGATGGTCGGGGAGGTGGAGACGAGGGCAAAGATTTTTGGCTCGGACCCGGTCTGCCGGTTATAGCCACGCAGCCGCGCCAGCATCATGCGGGCAAGTTCGCGCATCAGGCTGGCATGCTTTCGGGTCAGGCGCTCAAAGCTCGCCTTGGGCAGGCGCACCAGTTCCGCGTCGCGCAAGGCGTAGACACTGGCCGAGTGCGGGCTTTCATCCAGCAGGGACATCTCGCCGACCGGTTCGCCGGCGCGGATATAACCAATCAGATCCGGCCGGCCGAGGGCACCATTACGGAAAGCCGCGAGGGCACCGGATCGCACCAGATAGAAAGCATCGGCATCATCGCCTTCGCGAAACAGCATCTGTCCGGCCGGCAGGCAGAACCATTCGACCTCGTGCTCGACCGCCTTGATGGCAGCCTTCTCGACGCGGTTGAGGAAGGGCAGGAAGGAAAGATTGAGCGCCATGACCGGTGTGAAACAGCTGAATTCACACCGAGGTTAGGACGCTTCGGCGGTCAGGAGAAGGGGAGGTGCAGCGCTAGTATCCCGCTTCGAAAAGGATATGTCCGGTACGCTCCTCGCGATCCCACCAGGCACAGCGCTGGCGTTCGAGACGAAAGCGCCAGCAAACGAGCGCGCCGCCATTCTGGCGCGCGCGCTCATAGAGCGGCTGCCAGCGCGGTATCGGGCCATCGGTTCGGAGCTTGCTCTGCGCAATATCCGGGATTTCTGGCAGGTCGGTCGCGTCGCGCCAGTCTTCGATGAAAATGCCGCTTTCCACCGCCGCGCGCACCTCCTCCCGCGTTGGGCGGCCACTGGAATGCAGATTGGCAGCGGGGAAGGCGTCGGCAAAAACAAGCTGCCTCGCGCCGGTTAATCTGACCAGTACCGTTGCGGTTTCGCAATGCTCGCCGATCGTTTCCACGATGAGAATATCCGTACCGGCCGACTCGGTCATGCCGACACGAAATTCCGCCTGGAATTCACATCCGTAATCACTGTCTTGTGCGGCTACGAGCAAGCCGAGCGAAAGCATGAGCGCGAGCATATCGATCCCTTTCGATAAAAGCAGTGACGGCAATTTTCGTTGGGATCAAGGCGATTCGATGCGGATTCAGAAGCGCCGGCGGATCACCAGGTGGCCGACCGGTTTCAGCGACCGCGTCTCGGCATTGCGCACCAGGCCGCTGTCCATGCTGTCGAGGTCATCGAGCAGCAGCACCCGTTCACCGGTATTGTGATTGAGCAATTCCATGCGGGAGGCGGCCGTGTCCTGGAAATAGGCACCGCCTTCAACGGTCAAGGTCCAGTCATCCAGCGTCCGAACGGTAAAACCGGCGCCGAAATACTGCGTCAGCTCTTCCAGCCGGCCGGCCGTGTCGATCTCGCTCAGATTAGCGGTGGCATAGCGGTCCGCCGGTTCCATATCGACCAGCAGGGTCCAGTCCGGTGCCTCGCCGTCGATCAGCAATTGGTGGGCGCCGGCGGACAGGTAGAACTCGTCACCAAAGGGGTGAAACTCAATCTGACCGGAGACAGCGGCCAGCTCGCCTTCGCCGTCATTATCGCGCAGCAGAACGCCGGTTGGATCAACATACTCAGCGTTAACGCGCCAGCGCAGATTCGTAGCGTTTTCGCCTTCCTCGGCAGCGGCCTGCCAGGCCAGGCTGTCGACGGATTGCAGGGCATGTGCAGCCGGCGAGATTGCCAACAGGGCAAGGGCTGCCGGTACTAGACAGTAACGCATGAACACCTCCCAGTCGGGCCCTTTTCGGACCTCATCTCACAGGTCAGCGTGCGCCTCGGCTCTGAATCAGACGTTAACATCTGCGGCGCATTTCTCCTCAAATTCGCCTCCCGCGATACTGCTTGTCAAACGTGGCAACTTCACGTCCCCGTCGCTAAAATTTTCCAGAAAAGTGGTCGGCGCCTTACCCCGTTGAGGATAAGGCGCCGGCCATCCCGCCCGGGTGCTGGGGAGGCAGGGCGGAATATTTTATTTACCGTGTCAGATAATCGAGCGGATCGACCCAGGAGAGGTTGGGGGCTTCATCGACAAACTGGTCGAGCAGGTATTTGTGACCAGAGCCATAGATCACCAGGACCCGGTCGCCGGGCTCGGCCAGACGGGTGATATTGGCGTAAATATGCATGTTGCGGTTCCACCAATTCGACATCTCCTCAACGCCGGATGGATTGTCAGCGCTGCCCATCTGAGCCAGCAGCAAATAGAGGGCGTGGTCGTCCCGAACCTGTTGGGAATTATTGGTGATGAGCCGGTCCAGGATCGGCTGCTCCATGATTGCGGGATCCCCGAGGCGAGTCTGGAGCTGACCTATTTGGGCATCCCACTCGGAGAGGAGCCGTGTCTGGCCGGCTTCATTGGCAGCCGCCATCATGGCGCCGAAATCCATCCCGCCCTCATGGTCCACGCCCCAGAGCCGGTCATGGCCCATCCGACCGGCGAGGCGCATGCCGATTTGCTGCCGCTCATTGACCGTCAGCGCTTCTTCGCCGCGTCGCCAGGCGTGGTAGTGCGCATTGAAATCCGCCTCATATTGCGGCTGGAGCTCAACGAAGATCTTGGTGGGCTGATAGGCTTCGAGCCGGTCAAGCACGTCTTCGATTTGCGCCTGGCGCGTATCGGACAGGAAGTCGTCGACTTCCGGATTGATCATGTCCTGGCCGCCGCCATTGAAGTGGAATGTGCCCAGCACCATCACTTGCGGCGGGGCGGTGACGTCCTGTGCCAGAGCACCGGTTGTCATCGCGAAGGACAGCAGGAGGAGGGCGGTTTGTCGGATCATGTCTGTTCCCTTTGGTTATGCCCCTTCGATGCGTGTCCCGCCGGCTTTGGATGCAAGATTGATTGCCTTTGCCCGGCTCGCTGGGTTAATCAGCGCCGCAACACCCCATCCTCAACCGCTTTATCCCAAGCAGGTTTTTCATGTCCCAGCTGACCAGCGCCATCGATACGAATTCCGACAGCTTCCGCGAGAATGCCGCCGCCATGGACGGTTTGCTCGAGGAGCTGCGAGTGAAGACCTCGGAGGCGGCTCTGGGTGGTTCCGAGCGCTCGCGCGAGAAACACCTCTCCCGGGGCAAGCTGCTGCCGCGGGACCGTGTGGAGCGTCTGCTCGATCCGGGCGCGCCTTTCCTGGAGATCGGTGCCCTGGCCGCCAACGGCATGTATGAGGGTAATGTTCACGGGGCCGGCGTGATTGCCGGGATCGGCCGGGTCGAGGGCCGTGAGGTGATGGTCGTGTGCAACGATCCGACCATCAAGGGCGGTGCCTATTATCCGATGACGGTGAAGAAGCACCTGCGGGCGCAGGAAATCGCCATGCAGAACCGTCTGCCCTGCGTCTATCTGGTCGATAGCGGCGGCGCCAACCTGCCGCACCAGGCCGAAGTCTTCCCCGACCGGGAGCATTTCGGCCGCATCTTTTACAATCAGGCCAATATGTCGGCCCAGGGCATTCCCCAGATCGCTGTCGTGATGGGCTCGTGCACAGCTGGCGGCGCCTATGTGCCGGCGATGTCGGATGAGACCATCATCGTGCGCAAACAGGGCACGATCTTCCTCGGCGGCCCGCCGTTGGTGAAGGCTGCGACGGGCGAGATCATTTCCGCTGAGGATCTGGGCGGCGCCGATGTCCATGCCCGCACATCCGGCGTGGCCGATCATTATGCCGCCAATGACGAGCACGCGCTCTACATGGCACGCCGCGCGGTGGCCAATCTCAACTCGGTCAAGTCGATCGATCTCGACGTCAAGGAAACCCGTGACCCGGCCTATGATCCGGACGAGCTGGGCGGTGTGATCCCGGCCGATATCCGAGCGCCCTATGATGTACGCGAAGTGATCGCGCGGATCGTCGATAATTCCGAGTTCGACGAGTTCAAGAAACTCTATGGCGAGACGTTGGTGACCGGCTTTGCCCGGCTGTACGGCATGCCGGTCGGGATTATCGCCAATAACGGTATCCTGTTCTCCGAAAGCGCCCAGAAGGGCGCGCACTTCATCGAACTCTGCGCCCAGCGCGGCATTCCCTTGGTCTTCCTGCAGAATATCACCGGCTTCATGGTCGGCTCGAAATACGAGGCGGGCGGGATTGCCAAGGATGGCGCCAAGCTCGTGACCGCGGTCTCGACCTATGCCGGGCCGAAATTCACCGTCATCATCGGCGGCTCCTATGGTGCCGGCAATTACGGTATGTGCGGCCGGGCCTACTCGCCGCGCTTCCTGTTCATGTGGCCCAATGCCCGCATTTCCGTGATGGGCGGTGAGCAGGCCGCCTCGGTGCTGGCGACCGTGAAACGCGATGCCATGGAGCATCGCGGTGAAGACTGGTCGGCCGAGGAAGAGGTCGCCTTCAAGGAACCGATCCGCGAGCGCTATGAGGAAGAGGGCAATCCCTATTTCTCCACCGCGCGCCTGTGGGATGACGGCATTATCGCCCCGCGCGACACCCGCCGCGTTCTCGGCCTGTCGCTGTCGGCCGCGCTCAATGCACCGATCGAGAAAACCAAGTTCGGCGTGTTCCGGATGTAATTTGCCTTGCGCCTCACTTGGGCCGCGCCGAAACGGAGACTGATTGATGGATAACCAATCCGAGGAGACCGGCGCGGAAGCAGGCGGCGAGGCGGGCTCGATCCGCGACATGAATGATGATGATCGTGCCGGCCTTGAGCAGCTGCGCGGAGTTTTGCGCGAGGCGGCGGACCTCTCGGAGGGAGCCGAGCCGGGCTGGGCAGATATCGACCGGATTTTCTCTGGCGTGCTCGATAACGGCATTGACCCTGAGGCTCCGGAAGAGGCGATGCAGCTGCTGGAAAGCGTCTCCATCGGCATGGGCGATCTGATCGCACGGGAGCACGGCTATGACTGGGTCGCGGTCGAGGCGGATGGCGAGGTTTTGCCGGCTGTTGCACGCGAGCAGGAAGAGGCCACAGCCGTCATTATCCCGCTGGAATGGATCAGTTTTCACATTGATGAGGGCGCCGAGGGCTCGCTCGAAGAGCTGATTTCCGGTGCGCTTGCGGCCATGCATGGGGCGTAAGCCGGGCTAACCTGCGCGCTCCTGCCACACTGAAATCATCGCCGGCCTGCAATACCCTTACTCCGATAAAGGGTATTTGCGATGTCAAAGTCGATCTGCATTCTCAACGGGCATCCGGAAAACGGCGGCAAGCATTTCTGTGATGCCTTGTCCGACGCTTATGCGCGTGGCGCCCAGTGGGACGGCCACAGTGTCAGCCGGATCAATATCGGACCCATGGATATCGGTTTCCTGCGAACGCCGGAGGAGTTTGATCGCGACCCGGCCGAGCCCGTCCTGAGTGAACGCGAAAAAATCGCCGCCGCCGATCACCTGGTGATGATCTACCCGCTCTGGCTTGGCGCCTTGCCGGCCAAGCTCAAGGCCTTCCTGGAAGCTGCCGCCGCAGGCGGGTTCTTTCTTGGTGAGATGGATGATCCCAACAAGTTCCCGGTCGGCCGGATGAAAGGCAAATCGGCTCGCCTGATCGTGACCATGGGCATGCCGGGGCTGGCCTATCGTTTCCTGTTCGGAGCGCATTCGCTGAAGGCGACAGAGCAGGGCATCATGAAGATCGCGGGTTTCAATCCGGTGCGCCATACCATTATCGGCATGGTCGAGGGGCTAGGGGACAAGGGCCGTGCCCGCGTGCTCAAGCGCGTGGAAAAACTCGGCGAACGCGCGCTCTAGCCTGATCCGTTCCCAGCCCAGCGGCGTACTCCTGTCATGATCCCAAGGAGCCCCGCCGATGATCCGCATAATTGCTGCTGCCCTACTTCTGGTCTTTGCTGGTCCGATGGCCATGGCGGCTGACGAACCGCCGCACCGTATTCTCGGGCGTGACGGCAATATCGAGCTGCGGCTTTACGCTCCGATGATCCTGGCCGAGGTCGAAGTGACCGGATCCATGCGGGCCGCCGGCAATCGCGGCTTTCGACCGCTGGGCAATTATATCTTCGGCGGCAATACGGCGCGTTCCGGCGACGGGTCCGACGCCATCGCCATGACGACACCGGTCATGCAGCAGCGCTCGCAGGAAATCGCCATGACCACCCCGGTCATGCAGCAGGCGACCAGCGATGAAAGCTGGAGGGTCGCGTTTGTGATGCCGCCGGAATGGACCATGGACACCCTGCCGGTCCCGGACGATGCCCGCGTCGAGCTGGTCGAGCAGCCGGAACGCCTGGTCGCCGCCATCCGTTTTTCCGGCGGTGCCAATGAGGCGCGTTTCATGGCCAAGACCGCGGAATTGCGCGACTACCTCACCGCCCAGGGGTTCGAGATAGTCTCGACGGCGATGTATGCGCGTTATGATCCGCCCTGGGTGCCGACGCCGTTCCGTCGCAATGAGGTGATGTTTGAGGTCGCTCGCGCCGGCTAATCGCCGGTCTTGCACCCGAACTGCGCGCCCAGACCGCTGCCATTCGGCGTGAATCGCCCCGGTTTCGGGCGCGAACTCCGCTGCAATCGCTCCCCAATCTCACAAATCCTCCCCGATTTGCCCGCGGTTTGTGCCCGTGACGCAAATGTTAAAATCGGTTAATGGTTGAGTGGAGCCCGGTTTGTTGTGCCGGGTAAGGGGGGAATATCCATGGAAGATTTGTTGCGTGACGCTCTCGATTTCGCTCGGGCGGGGTTTGATGAGGTCAATGCGGTCCAGGGACTGGTCGTCGCCGTTGTCGCGGCATTGGCTATGTCCAATTGGGGGCGGCTTTTTTTCGTCGCCGTGAGCGCCGTCGTAGCGCATGTGGCGCTCGATGTGCTGTCTCCGGTCTTCGCTGAAGTGGGGCCTTTGCGCCTTCCGGAAGTGCTGGAACCGTACTTTTGGCGCTATCTGGGGCTGCTTTTTGCCGGCTATCTGATCGCCGTGGGAATTCTCTTCGCCGTCAAGCGGGTAGTGATCAAAGGTTAAGAAAATTCGCCTGAGAGGAGAACTCGCTTTTCAACGCCGTATTTTCGAAGAAAGTTTTCGTTAACGGTGTGTCTTGGGGTAAGATGCACTGAGTTGTTATCTGCGGGAGGGGACCGCGAATGGAAATTCTGGATCAGATCATGGGCTACATCAACATGGCCCTCGAGTTCTTCATGCCGGGCCTGCTTGTGCACGCGGGTGACGGCGCAGCTGTCAATTGGATGCAGCTGGGTATTCAGCTGGGCGTGATCGCCCTGGTGCTGGCCCTGCTGATGCGCGAGTTCGGCGCCATCCTCATCTTCACCGTGGTCGGTGTCATCATCCACGTCATCGTGGATGTGGTCATGCCGATGGTGCGCGGTGGCGGTGCTGACGGTTTCGACGCCGCAGCATTCGGCCAGCAATTCCTGGAGCAGGATTACCTCCTCTATCTCGGCGCACTGGCGGTTGGCTATTTCCTGGCCATCATCGTGCTGTCGATCGTCAAGGGCATCTTCTTCCGCGGCGACTAAGCCCGGGCGACTTGCTCTGACACAATTACCGAGACTTTCAGGGGCTGCGAACGGATGTTCGCAGCCCTTTTCTTGTTCGCCCGGCGCAAAAGCCGGATCGATCATACGCCGCGGCAACGCGCCCCTTGGCGTTGGAGCAGGGGCAAGCTAAGCCTGTCATACCGTTCACGCTTTGCTTGAGAAGGGCCTCCAGCCATGTCCGATGATTCCGTACTCCTCGACGTGTCCCGCGCCGGCGTCGCCGTTGTCACTTTGAACCGCCCGGAAAAGCACAATGCGTTCAATGCCGACACGATTGCCCGCCTGTCGGATATTTTCGAGACCCTGCGCGGCAATCTCGATGAGGTCCGTGTCGTCTTCCTGCGCGGCAATGGTCCAAGCTTTTCCGCCGGTGCCGATCTGGAATGGATGAAGGCGGCCGCTCACTACACCGAAGACAATAATTTCGAGGATGCCTTCAACCTCGCCACCATGCTCAAACGGCTCTACGACCTGCCGCAAATGACGGTGGCGCTGGTCCATGGTGCGGCCATGGGCGGCGGCGCTGGCCTGTTGGCGGCCTGCGATGTCGGTGTCGTCATGAAGGACACCAAGATCTCCTTCTCCGAGGTCAAGCTGGGCCTCACCCCGGCGACGATCTCACCGTTCGTGGTACGCGCCATCGGTCCGAAATGGGCTCGCGCCCTGTTTGCCACTGGCGAGCGTTTCGATGGCGAGTTCGCAGTGAAGATCGGCCTGGCCCAGTATGATGTGGCCAGCCTCGACGAAATGCAGGAGCTGGAGGAATACCTGGCCAAGCTCGCCTTTGCCGGCGCGCCGGGCGCCATTCACGACGCCAAGGTCCTGGTCGATGATGTCTTCGGCCAGGAAATCGACCACAAGCTGATGACCCACACCGCCCGTGGCATTGCCCGCCGGCGCTCCTCGGACGAGGGCCGGGAAGGACTGACGGCGTTCCTGGAGCGTCGCAAGCCAGACTGGGCGGAGTAGGTCTCTGCTGAACGGATTCGATCCCAAGACCGTCCTTCACGCCCGCCGTGAAGCCTTGCGCGCCGCTTTTGTGCGCGGCCCCTGGACCCAGGGCGTGTTTGAATTCGTGGCCTTCGGGATCAAACAGGCCTGGGCCTGCCTGTTTGGCGGGCTGATGCTGGCCCTGCTGTTGCTGACCTATCTCTTCTACCCGGCCGATTTCGTGCTGGCGCGTTATGACTTCCTCACCCTGGCCGCTTTGGCCATCCAGATCACCCTGATCGCGACCCGGCTGGAAAGTTGGGAAGAGGCCAAGGTGATCGCCGTCTTTCATGTGGTCGGCACGGTGATGGAGATTTTCAAGACGCAGGCGGGCAGCTGGGTCTATCCCGAAGCCAGCCTGTTACAGATTGCCGGCGTGCCGCTGTTTTCCGGCTTCATGTACGCCGCGGTCGGCTCCTATCTGGCCCGGGTCTGGCGCATTTTCGACTTCCGCTTCGTCTATTTTCCACCGCTTTGGCTACAGGGCGTGCTGGCGGCCGCGATCTATATCAACTTCTTCGCCCATCATTATCTGGCCGATATCCGTCTGGCGCTGTTTGCCGCCACGGTCGCGATTTACGGGCGCTGCCTGGTCTGGTTCCGGCCGGACGAGACGCACCGGCCGATGCCCCTGGTCATCGGTTTTGTCCTGGTGGCCCTGTTTATCTGGTTCGCGGAAAATATCGGCACATTCGCCCGGGTCTGGACCTATCCGGGCCAGGAGGCGGGCTGGCATATGGTGTCCCTGGCCAAGCTGGGCTCCTGGTACCTCCTGATGATTATCAGCTTCGTGCTCGTCGCAGCCGTCCAATACCGGCGCGAGAAAAACTGAACCTGCGCCGCGCCCGGCCGGGGACATTCCCTCGCGGCCCGGAGTATGCGATACGGGCGCCAACCACTCCAACGGATTGCAAGACCGACATGATCAAGACGCTTCTGATCGCCAATCGGGGCGAGATTGCCCGCCGTGTTATCCGCACCGCGCACCGCATGGGGATCCGCTGTGTCGCGGTGTATTCCGATGCCGATGCTGACGCCCTTCATGTGCGTGAGGCCGATGATGCCGTCCATCTCGGGCCGGCTCCGGCGGCGGAGAGTTATCTGTTGGCCGACAAGATCATCGAAGCCGCCAAGGCCACCGGCGCGGATGCGATCCATCCGGGTTACGGCTTCCTGTCGGAAAATGCCGAGTTCGCCGAGGCCTGTGCGGCCAACGACATCATTTTCGTCGGCCCGCCGGCGCAGGCAATCCGGGCCATGGGCCTGAAGGACCAGGCCAAGGCGCTGATGGAAAACGCCGGGGTTCCGGTCACGCCGGGCTATCACGGTGAGAATCAGGACCCGGCCGTGCTCAAGCAGGCGGCTGACACGATTGGCTATCCGGTTCTGATCAAGGCGGTTGCCGGTGGCGGCGGCAAGGGCATGCGCAAGGTCGATGCGGCAGAGGGGTTCGCGGATGCTCTGGAGAGCTGTCAGCGCGAGGCGGCCAAGAGCTTTGGCGATGACCGCGTCCTGATCGAGAAATTCATCACCAGCCCGCGCCATATCGAGGTCCAGGTCTTCGGCGACAGCCACGGCCGGGTGGTGCACATGTATGAGCGCGATTGCTCGCTGCAGCGCCGGCATCAAAAAGTCATCGAGGAAGCCCCGGCGCCCGGCATGACGCCTGAAGTCCGGGCGGCCATGTGTTCCGCGGCGATCAATGCAGCCAAGGCCGTCAACTATGCCGGTGCCGGTACGGTCGAGTTTATTGTCGACGGCTCCGGTGCGCTGCGCGAGGACGGCTTCTACTTCATGGAGATGAATACGCGTCTCCAGGTGGAACACCCGGTCACCGAAATGATCACCGGTCTGGACCTCGTCGAACTACAATTGCATGTCGCGGCTGGCGGCTCTGTCCCGCCGCAGGACCAGATCGCGATCAGCGGGCATGCCATGGAAGCGCGCCTCTACGCCGAGGATCCAGATGCCGGTTTCCTGCCGTCCACCGGACCGCTCGACATCCTCCGCTTGCCGGAAGAAGACGAGCACACCCGCATTGATACCGGCGTGGCCGAGGGCGGCGAGGTGTCGCTTTTCTATGATCCGATGATCGCAAAGATCATCACGTTCGACGCGGATCGCGAGGGCGCGGCCTATATGATGGCCTATGCCCTGGATGAAGTGGGCGTCTACCCGGTCAAGACGAATGCCGGCTTCATGCGCCGCGCCGTGCTGGACGAGGATTTTCTCGCCGGCCGGGTCAATACCGGCTTTATCGAACAGCGACTGGAGACGCTGGTCCCGGAGGGGCTTGATCTCAAGGGGCTGGGCTTTGCCGCTCTGGCCAGCATGATCGAGGCGGGCGAGGGCGATGATGTCGACCCGTTTGCCATCGCCGACGGCTGGCGCCTCAACGCGGCGCCGCGCCTGCGCAATCGTTTTGATATTGGCGAGGACACCGTCGAGGTCAGCTTGCGCCTGGATGGCTCCGATATGCGGGTGTCCGCCGGCGATAGCGAGCTGCGCATCAACAGCGTTGAGGGCGATTTCGACGCCTCCCTGTATCATTTCGATGCTGAAGCCGAGGACGGCCCGCTGAGCGCCGATGTTCTGCGCATGGACACAGGTTTCCTCGTGTCCTGCCGCGGCGATACCCGTCTGTACGCCTTCCCGCATCCTGAAGCCGATGCCGATGCGGCAGAGGCGGGCGGTGTGATCAAGGCGCCGATGCCGGGCAAGGTTCTGGCCGTCAATGTCGAAGCCGGTGCCACGGTCTCCAAGGGCGATGCCCTCGTCGTGCTTGAGGCGATGAAGATGGAACACGCCCTGACCGCACCGCGCGACGGCGTGATCGGTGAGCTGGGAGCCGTTGCCGGCGCTCAGGTGGCCGAGGGTGATATGCTGGTGACCCTGGCCGACGAGGCCGAGGGCTAGCTTCCCGCCTCAGGGGAAAACGGCACGCGTCTTGCTCCGTGAACCGCGAACCATGCGGAGACGGATCAATGCGCGACACTTATATGGAACAGTTCTCCTCGACCTGGACCGAAACGGCACTGCAGGACTTCCGCAGCCGTCCGGTGGTCGTCCGGCACAATTACCATGAACACCAGGCCTTTTCGGATATGGCCCTGGCCGCGTTGATCGAGCGGCATCCGCGCGAACTCACCGATATCTGCACCATGGGAGATGATGCCACCGCCCGTGATAGCTGGCGTGCCGGCGAGGCGGGTGACTTGTCCGGGCTCGAGCTGATCGATGCCGTACGTAATGGCAAGCTGTGGATCAATCTGCGACACGCCATGGACCAGGACGAGCAATACCGTCCGATCTTCGAGGCGATGATGCGCGATATGCGCGCCGCTGATCCGAGCTTCCGGCCGCTGACCGCAGAGGCGGGCATCCTGATTTCCTCACCGTCGGCCCAGGTCTTCCTGCACTCCGATGTGTCCGAGACCATGCTCTGGCATATGCGCGGGGTGAAACGCTTCCGCACCTATCCGGTTGAGGAGCCCTATCTCAAGTCTCAATACATGGAAGCCATCCTGCACCATGAGCAGACCGAGGATATTCCCTTCCAGACCGAGTGGGACGAGGCGGCTTTCACGGTCGATCTCCACCCGGGCATGGCCGCCAACTGGCCGTTGCATGGACCGCACCGGATCGAGAACCGGTCTGGTGTGAATGTGTCCGTGCCGTTCGAGATTTCCACGCCGCAATCGCGTCGGCGCAATGCCATCCACTTCGCCAATGGCCTGATGCGCCGTCAGTTCGGCATGAACCCCACTTCGCTGGCCGAGACGGGTCTTGGCGCCGAAGCCAAGCTCTGGCTGACCCGGATGTGGAAGCTGAAGCAGAAAGTGCTGCCGGCCAAGGCCAAGCCGATGCCGAAATCTGAGCGCACTTTCGAGGTCGACCCGGCCGCGCAGGATGGTTTCGTGGATCGCGAGGCGGCTTAGGCTGGCTGGGCCTTGGGCCGGAAGTCCCAGGCCAGGAGAATGCCGGCCGGCACCTCGATCATGAAGATGAAGAAGCCGATCTCGCCGTGATAATAGGGGTTGGTGGTATTGGATACCCAAACCGCGGCATGCCCGACAACGGCGAGCGTGTAGGTGAGGAACACCCAGGCTGAGCGCTTCACCAGTAGCACAAAGCTCACAATCGTCAGTCCCAGCAGCACATAGACGCCGCCCAGCGTGAAGGGCGAGGCGTTGCGCACCATGTTGGCGCCATCCATCCCCATCAGGTTCTCCGGCCACAGGCCGGAGACGAGCACAGGAATGGCGATGCCGACATAAAGCAGGATGAAGATCTGCATCCCGAAAAACAGGGCGACAGCCTTAGTCGTGCGACTGAATGGCGATATGGCGCTGCGGTCGAACAAAAATGTGAACCCTGTTCTGATAATCCGATCATTAGAGTCCGAGCGAGAGCGGATTTGACAGTATTCTTATATGGATGCAAGCCATAGGTGGTGGTGTGGCGGATTGCTCCCCAGCCGCGTGTGTGCCGCTTTGACCCCGGGGCTGAGTCGGACTAACTCAGTGATATGGTCATGAATCTCGTCAAACTCTGCGTCGGTATCAGCTCGATCGAGCAGCTCGAAGCCTGGCGTGAAAAGGAATGTGCCCGCCGCCGTGCGGCTGGCGAACCGGAGTTGATTGTCCATGTCACACGGATGATGCCGGCCAAGAAGGACGAGGTCGAGAATGGCGGATCGCTCTACTGGGTGATCAATGGCTCAATCCAGTGCCGTTCCGAGATCATCGCGCTGGAACAGGTCCAGGGTGATGACGGGATCAAGCGCTGCGCCATCATCATGTCGCCGGAATTGATCCGGACCTCACCCTCGCCCAAGCGTCCCTTCCAGGGCTGGCGCTATCTCAAGCCGGAGGATGCCCCGCGCGATCTCGGCGGAGCGGCCGCGGGGGGTGATGACCTGCCGGCAGATCTGCGTGCCAAGCTGATGGAAATCGGCGCCTGGTAGGCTATTCGCTGCTGTCGGGCAGAGCGATTTCATACAGCACAGGCCAGCGCTTTCCCGTCAGGAAAGTGCGACCGGTAGCCGGATCATGGGCGATTCCGTTGAGCACATTATCGCGCGGATTGCCGATATTGGCGGGGATATGGTCACGCATATTGATGACGCCCGTCACCGCGCCGCTGTCCGGGTCGATACGCAGGATTTGCGGCTGCTGCCAGACATTGGCCCAGATCTCTCCATTGACCCATTCCAGCTCATTGACCCGGCGCACCGGGCGGCCATTCAGCGTCACCGTCTGTTCGCGGACCAGGCTCATATCGCTGGGATCGAGATAACGCAGCACAGCTGAGCCATCACTCATGATCAGGTGTTCGCCATTATGGGTCAGGCCCCAGCCTTCGCCGGGATAGGTAAAGGTGTCGACCAGTTCGAGCGTCTCGGCATTGTAGATATAGCCGGTCTGGGCCATCCAGGTGAGCACGAAGATCTCATCGCCCAAGCGTGTGCTGCCTTCACCGAACACCTCATCAGGCAAGTCCCGCTGATCGAGCACGGCACCGCTTTCGAGATCCACCCGGCGCAGGTTTGATTCTCCAAACTGGCCTGTCGATTCGAACAATTCACCATCGGAGATGAAAAGGCCCTGGGTGAAGGCGCCGGTATCGTGCGGATAGGTCGCGACAATCTCCGGGCGGACAATATCGATCTGGGCCTGAGCCGGCAGTGCGCATGCCAAGGGCAGCACCAGCAAAGTCAACCAACGCACCATGAACCTGTCTCCCCGGGATGAATTTCGCGGTCAGTCTAGCCCGGATTGGGGCCCTTGAAAGGCAGCACGGCGATATTGTCGATCAAGCGCGTTTCACCCAGCCGCACGGCTGCAAGGATGCGGCCGGTCTGCTGCACTTGGCCCGGTTGCAGCTCCGCCAGGCTGGCGGCATCGCGCACCGTCAGATAGTCGACGCCGTCAAAGGCCGCCTCGGCGGCGTTGCGGGCTTCGCCAAGTGTGGCCTCCAGGTCGCCGCCTGCGCTCAGCGCTTCGGCCAGAGCCTTGAGGATTTGCGGCAGGGCAGAGGCGCGTTTGCGATCGGTCTCGCTGAGATAGGCATTGCGCGAGGACAGGGCGAGCCCGTCGCGGTCGCGTCCGGTTTCGCCGGCGATGATATCGATCGGCAAATCGAGATCGCGCACCAGCTGCCGGATGACCAGCAGTTGCTGATAATCCTTTTCCCCGAACACGGCGATGTCGGGCCGGACCTGATTGAAAAGCTTGGCCACCACTGTGGCGACGCCGGAGAAGAAATGCGGCCGGATATCGCTTTCCAGACCTTCGGCTGGACCGGCCATGGCAATCGATGTCGCGAACCCGTCCGGATACATGACCTCACGGTCCGGCAGATAGATCAGATCGCATTGCGCATTGGCCAGCTTTTCCGCATCCGCCAGGGTCTCGCGCGGATAGGTGTCGAAATCTTCGCCCTCGGCGAACTGGGCCGGATTGACGAAGATACTGGCGACCACACGATCGCTCTGGGCCTTGGCCAGGCGCACCAGCGAGAGATGACCATCATGCAAGGAGCCCATGGTGGGCACGAAACCGACCGTCAGCCCGTCTTCGCGCCAGGATTTGATGCGCGCGCGCAGCGCCGAGACAGTCGTGGCATGGGGTATTTGTAGATTAAGCATCTGGGGATCCGAAACAGCCGGGACAGGCAAGATATCGGCTTACTCATAAGCGATGAGGGAGGCAAGCGGCACGACTCGCGCTAACAGCTATTGCCATGACACGCACTGGATTTGCTTTGCTTCTTCTCCCGCTTGCGGGCTGCGCCACCCTGTCTTCGGCCGAGACCGAGACGGTCGATGTGGCGATTGCCCCGACGGCGAATGCCCGGCTCGCCGATGCCACCGCACGCGAGCTGGCGCATCTGGCCCGTTTTGATCCGCAGCAGATCGAACAGGTCGAACCGGAACTCATGGCCCTGGCCGCGGCGCTTACGGCGCGGGGTGACGGGCCCGATCCCGCCGCCATGCCCGCCACCGCCGAACCCGCCGCACCGCCAGCGGACATGATCGACGCGCCGAGCTTGCAGCATGGTGTACACATCGCGTCCTATCGCCTCGCTCACAATGCGGTGGCCGGCTGGCAGACGCTGCAGGCCCAGTATCCGGCCCTCGCAGATCTTCAGGCGCGTGTTGAGGCGCGGGAGATCGAGGGACGCGGGACATTTCTGCGCCTGAAGGCCGGGCCGTTTGATAATGCCGGTGCGGCCCGTCAGCTTTGTGCAGACATCGAAGCCGCCGGCGGGTATTGTATGCTTGGGGACTTCACCGGGCAGGGGCTTGATCGTGTGTCTGGCGAGACGCACGAATAACAGCCAATTATGCGTCCTCAGACTATTGAAGCGGACGCGTGCGAGATAATGTTCAGAACATGACCACGCACTCTGCATTCAAGCTTCCGTCGCAACCCATTGGTCGCGTGCGCGCCGGCACCAAGGCCGCCCATGTCATTGTCGTTGGCAATGAAAAGGGCGGAGCGGGCAAATCGACCGTGGCCATGCACCTGGCCGTGGCCTTGCTGCGCATGGGCAAGACCGTCGGAGCCCTGGACCTCGACCTGCGCCAACGCACATTCGGGCGCTACCTGTCCAACCGCCGTGACTGGTCCGACCGTCATGGCGTGGAGCTGCCGCAGCCGGCTGAAGTCCGGCTGGCGCCGAGCGCGCAGCGCGATCTGGACCTGGCCGAGATGGAAGAGACCGAGCGTTTCTCCGCCCTGCTGACCGATCTGAAACAGCATTACGACTTCATCGTCATCGACTCGCCCGGGGCCGACACCCACTATTCGCGCCTCGCGCACGCCTCCGCCGACACCATCATCACGCCGGTCAATGACAGTTTCGTCGATTTTGACCTGCTCGCGGAGATCGACCCGGAGAGCTATGAAGTCGGGAAGCCGAGCATTTACAGCGAAATGGTCTGGGAATGCCGCAAGCGCAAAGCCTCGCTGGAGAAGCGTTCGATCGACTGGATCGTAATGCGAAACCGCATGTCGATGCTCGATGCGCGCAACAAGCGGCGGGTCGGGGAAGGGCTCAAACGCCTGTCCCAGCGTATCGGTTTCCGTCTGGCTCCGGGTTTTGCCGAGCGCGTCGTCTATCGTGAACTCTTCCCACTCGGCCTGACGCTGCTGGACCTGACCGAGGATGGCTCGACCATCGCCTTTACCATGAGCCACGTCGCGGCCCGTCAGGAATTGCGCGATCTGCTGATCGTGCTCAAACTGCCCGATCTTGAAGGCGCGACAATCCCGTTCTGATCATGAACATGCTTTTCAGCCTCTTTGCCGGCATGGCCCTGCTCGCTGCAGGCTGGTGGTTCGCCCGCCAGAAAACTTCTGATGCCGTGCGGGCGACACGCTGGGTCTTGATGGCCGGAGCCTTGATTGCTGGCGTGGTGCTCTCCCTGCGGGGCGTCCCCGCCCTGGGGATTCCCATCGGACTGTTCGGCCTGGCGATGATGCGCGATATCGTCCGCCCGGCGCCTCGTGGGGGCGCGGGGGCGGGGCCACAAGGTGGTCAAACGTCTGCCCCCGGTACCGGTCCCGTCATGACTCCGGCGCAGGCGCGCGAAGTCCTCGGCATCAATGCCGAGGCGGACGAGGGCGAAATCCAGGCGGCTTATCGCGGCCTGATGAAAAAGCTGCACCCCGATACCGGGGAGGGATCGGCCGAGCTGACCCGTCAGGTGCAGACGGCCCGCGACCTCCTGCTCGAACAACTCAAAAGTCGATCCTGAGGTGCGCAGGTATTGCTCGATACACCAATAAGTAGTATTTTGCGGTGTGGGAGTGATCGAGATGAACCTTCGCCTACCCTTTATCAGCCGCGATCGGCCCGTCCGGGCAAAGCCCGGCCACGACCTGTTCGGTCAACCGCTTGACCCTGCAATCCACGCAGAAGGTGAAATGCTGGCGCTTGCCGAGCAATTACGCGCCTTGAGCGAAGAGGCCTATCACGCCGGGCTTGATCGTTGCTGCAGCCTCATAGAGGTCACCGCCTTGATGGTGGAACTTGAGGCGGGTGTCGGTGTCGTCGAGCGGGAGGCTCAGGTGCGCTGAACCCGGCCGCCGGGCAATTGCACCACCTCGCCCGTCAATTCGAGCTCCAGGATTTCTGCCTGTATCTGTCCGGCCGGTTTGCCGGCCTGCCGGGCCAATTCATCGACAGAGACCGGCACGGGTGAAATCAGATCCATCAGGGAGCCGCGCCCGGGTATCGGATGATCGGTTTCGCCCGCTGTTTCCTCCGGCTGCGCCTTTACGTCCGGTATAGTGAAGCTGTCGAAGTCGAGATCCTGATCACGCACAGTCTCGGGCGGAGGGGGCAGGCGTACCTGGCTGAGGATGTCAGCGGCATCGTCCGCGCATTCCACCAGGTGCGCGCCCTCGCGCAGCAAATGGTTGGTGCCCTTGGCTCTCGGATCCAGCGGTGAACCGGGGACCGCCATCACTTCGCGTCCCTGTTCGCCCGCCAGGCGCGCCGTGATCAGGGAGCCGGACTTCATCGCCGCTTCCACGACCAGCGTTCCCAGGGAGAGGCCCGATATGATCCGGTTGCGGCGCGGAAAGTCCCGCGCTGTCGGGCGTGTCCCGAGCGGTGTTTCCGACAGGATCAGGCCGGTTTCGGCAATCGCTTGATGAAGGCCGGCATGTTCGGGCGGATAGATGTGATCCACCCCGCCGGCGACTACCGCGATCGTCCCGCTTTCCAGCGCGCCCTGATGGGCAGCGCCATCAATGCCGCGGGCCAGGCCGGACACGATGGCAAAGCCCTCGGCGCTGAGGGTTGCCGCAAGATCGCGGGCGAGCCGCAAACCGATTGCTGAGGCATTGCGCGAGCCGACGATGGCGCAGGCCGGACGATGCAGGAGTTCGATCCGGCCAATCGCGATCAATGCCGCCGGCGGATCAGCGATCGAGGTCAGGATTTCAGGGTAGGAGGCCTCACCGGCGATGAAGAGCCGGGCGCCGGCACGGTCTATCGCTGCGAGCTCGCGCTCGGCGGCCTGCCGGCTTGTGATGTTCAGGTGTTTGGCGCCTTTTAGCGAGGGCAGGGCTTCAAGAGCACTGGCCGCATCGCCATAGCGTTGTAGCAGGCGTCTGAAATTAACGGGTCCGACCCCTTGGGTCCGGGCAAGCCGCAGGGCTGCGAGGCGGGCCTCGCCGGTAAAGTCCGGGCTGTTCAATCCGCCTCCGTTTCTGCCCTGTCTTTCGTGTCTTGCGCTTTTTTCTTGTCGCCGATGCGCGGTTCCTCGCCCTTGAGGAGGCGGCCGATATTGGCGCGGTGCAGCCAGTAGATCAGCAGCGTCAGCGTCCCGGCCATGATAGCGACATCGGTGCGGCCAAAGCCCAGCGCCGCAAATGGTGCAGCCAGGGCCGCCACAAGCGCGCCTAGCGAAGAGATCCGGAATATGGCCGCGGTTGCCAGCCAGCTGCCGATCACCACCAGGCCGACCGGCCAGTAGACCACCAGCATGGTGCCGACGAAGGTGGCGACACCCTTGCCGCCCTTGAAGCCGAGCCAGACCGGAAAGCAATGACCGGCAAAGGCCAGGGCGCCGGCGACAAGACCGGGAACGGTGCCGAACAGCGCTCCGAATATCGCGGCGGCAATACCGGCCTTGCCGGCATCGAGCAGCAAGGTGGCGGCCGCAAGGTCCTTGCGGCCGGTGCGCAGGACATTGGTCGCACCGATATTGCCGGACCCGATGTCACGGATATCGCCCAATCCCGCCAGGCGCGTCAGCACCAGACCGAAGGGAATGGATCCCAGAAGATAGCCGCCCAGGGCGGACAGGGTCAGAAACAGGATATCCATGACGTTACCCGTTATAGTTGTAAATCGATTGCCCGTCGACAAATGTTTGTATCGCTCGGCCGATGAAGCGGCGGCCGGCCCAGGCGGTATTGCCGCGCGGGGAGTGGAAGTCATCCGGGTTGCAGACCCAGGGCTTGTCGCCATCGATCAGGACAAGGTCAGCCGGGGCATTTTCCTTGATCCGGCCTTGCGGCAGGCCAAGCAGGTCAGCCGGCCCGCAGGTCACGGGGCGCAGCGCCTCGAGCAGTGTCAACTCGTCATCATGGACCAGGGCCAGGAGCGAGCCGAGCAGGGTTTCCAGGGCCATGGTGCCGGCGATGGCCATGGCGAAGGGTTCGCCCTTGTCATCAAACGGAGTTGGCCGGTGATCAGAAACGATGGCGTCGATTTCGCCGCGCGCGACTGCGTCGATCAGCGCACAGCGGTCTTCCTCCAGCCGCAGGGGGGGCAGCATGCGCATGGCACTGTCGAGGGCGCCGGCATCGACTTCATTGAGGCTGAGATGGGCAATGGCCGTGGTCGCCGCGATCTCAATATCACGCTTGCGCGCAGAGCGGAGGGCCTCGAGGCCGTCGCGCGTGGACAGGCGATCAATCATCAACTTGCCGCCGGACAGGGCTGCGATAGAGGCATAGCGGTCAATCGCCATGCGCTCGGCCATGGCCGGCTCTGCCGGCAGGCCCATACGCGCCGACCAGTCGCTCTCCGTGGCAACGGCCCCGTGCGACAGCTCGGCATCTTCCGGACGCAGGGCAAGCCAGAGATCGAACTGGCTGGCATAGCTCATCACCCGGCGCAGGGTGCGGCTATCAGCAATGGTGTGATCGCCCTGGCCGACATAGACCGCGCCCGCCTTGGCCATCAGACCGATCTCGGCCATGGCTTCGCCTTGAAGGCGATGGGTTGCCGCCGCCGCGGAATGAACCCGGACGCCATGCTGGCTCAGCGATCGCACCATGCCGGCAAATCCACCCGCCACATCCAGCGGCGACGTCTCGTTCGGCGCCAGCACGACCGTGCCAAAACCGCCGGCGGCTGCGCCGGCCGCGAGGCTGGACTGGGTTTCCCCATCGGAGGTGAGGGCAGGCTCTTTGGCTGCGCGCAGATCGATCAGGGCCGGAGCGAGGATCTTGCCGCCGGCATCGATCACTGTCTCGGCGCCGCTCAGGTCCAGGCTCTCGCCGATCTGTGCGATGCGACCGTTCTCGATCAAAACCCCGCCGGGGCCGTCATAGCCCGATGCCGGATCCACCAGACGCGCGTTGGTGATGGCGAAGCTCGTCATGCCCGGTCCTCCTTGCGCAGATTGGCACCGATCAGCTCCAGCGCGGCCATGCGCACCGCCACGCCGTTCTCAACCTGGTCCATGATCACGGAATGCTCCGGGTCGTCGGCGAGCTTGGAGTGAATCTCGACACCGCGATTCATCGGGCCGGGGTGCATGACCAGAACGTCCGGCTTGGCCCGTCTGATGCGGTCGTGGGAGAGGCCATACAGGTGGAAGAACTCACGCTCGGACGGCACGAAGCCGCCGGACATGCGCTCCTTCTGCTGGCGCAGGGCCATCACCGCATCGCAATCGGTCATGGCTTCATCAAGGTCATGGAAGACATCCACGCCCCATTGATCGACATCGGTCGGTAGCAGGGTCGGCGGGGCGCAGAGGCGGATCTCGGCGCCGAGAATATTGAGCAAGCCGATATTCGAACGGGCGACACGCGAATGCAGGATGTCGCCGACAATCAGGATACGCTTGCCGCCGACGCCGCCCCAACGCCGGGTCAGGGTGAAAACGTCGAGCAGGCCCTGGGTGGGATGTTCATGCATGCCGTCGCCGGCATTGAGCACCGCAAGGTGGGTGCGATCAGCCAGGTATTGCGGCGCCCCAGTCGCGCTGTGGCGCACCACCAGAATGTCAGGCTGCATGGCCGCGAGGTTGCGCGCCGTATCGGACAGGCTCTCACCCTTCTTGGCGGATGAGTGGGCAATCGCGAAATTGACCACATCGGCGCCGAGGCGCTTGGCGGCCATCTCGAAACTGCCCTGGGTCCGGGTCGACGCTTCGAAGAAGAGGTTGAGCACCGTCATGCCCTTGAGGGCGTCGGATGTCTTCCGCGTGGTCTTGTTGACCGCACGCCAATGCTCGGCGCGCTCGAAGATCATCTGGATGTCAACGGGATTGAGGTCAGCCACCGAAATCAGGTGGCGGTGGGGAAAGTCGTAGGTGAAGGCCGCGCGGCTCATCATCTCTCCCGGTGTTGAAAGGCCCTGGACAAGGTTTGCGGCGGTATAGTGGGGGTTGGAGGTAGAGGCAAGAGCGCGGCTCGACTAAGACTAGGATCATGACTCGCATTCGCCCCATGATCGCCGCTGACGCTGACCAGGTTCTCGCCATCTATCAGGAGGGGATCGAGACCGGACACGCGACCTTCGAAACGAAAGTGCCGGACTGGGCCTATTTCGACAGTGGCAAGCTGACATCGCCGCGCCTGGTGTCGGAAGATGAGACGGGCGTGACCGGCTGGGCCGTGTTGAGCCCGACTTCATCGCGCTGTGTTTACGGCGGTGTTGCAGAGGTGACGATCTACATTGCCGCCCGCGCCAAGGGGCAGGGGGTCGGCAAGGCCCTGCTCGGCGCCCTGGTCGAGGCGTCTGAAGCCGAAGGCATCTGGATGCTGGTCGCCGGTATCATGCGCGAGAATGAAGCCTCTATCGCCCTGCATCAGAAATGCGGGTTCGAGCTGCTCGGCTATCGCAAGCGCCTGGGCAAGATGCTGTACGGGCCGATGCAGGGACAGTGGCGCGATATCGCTTGGATGGAGCGGCGCAGCGATGTGGTCGGGATCGATTGATCCCGGCTTGACCGGTGGGGCGGGCTCAGGCCACCGTCGAACCCATGATTACGACCCTGACCGCGCTCACGCTTGCCGCCTCGATCCCGCCGCCGCTGGACCAGATCTGCCCGATCGAACTAATGGTGCTGGGCACTTCCCAGGATGGCGGTTCGCCGCAATTGGGCAATCGCAACGACCCGGCCTGGTTTGATGCCTCGTTGCGCCGCTATGCCACCTCTCTGGCGATCATCAATCAGGAAACCGGCGAGCGCGTCTTGTTCGAGGCTACGCCGGACCTGCGCGAGCAGCTCTACCGGCTCGACAATTTCGAACCCCGCGATGACCGGCCCGGGCTGGACGGCATTTTCCTGACCCACGCCCATATGGGCCATTATTCCGGGCTGATGTTTCTCGGACATGAGAGCGTCGGCGCCGATGGCGTCCCTGTCTATGCCATGGAGCGCATGGGCGAATATCTCAGTTCAAACGGGCCCTGGGACCAGCTCGTGCGCTACGGCAATATCGAGCTGCGCGGCCTGGTCGATGGTGAACCGGTCGAGATCGCCGGCGCCACCGTCACGCCCTTCCTGGTTCCGCACCGGCAGGAATATTCCGAAGTCGTCGGCTACCGCATCGATGGGAGAGAGAAGTCGGCCATTTTCATCCCCGATATCGACAGCTGGGAAGAGTGGGACGAGATGGGCACCCGGATCGAGGACATGATCGCCTCGGTCGACTATGCCTTTCTCGATGCGACCTTCTTTGCCAATGGCGAAATCCCGGGTCGTGACATGTCCGGCTTCCCGCATCCCTTTATCACGCACTCCATGGAGCGCTTTGCCGATCTGCCGGATGAGGAAAAGGCCAAGATCCGCTTTATCCACCTCAATCACACCAACCCGGTGCGCTATCCCGACAGTCCGGAGCGGGCACAAGTGCTCGAGGCCGGCTTTGGTGTGGCCCAGTTTCACGAGGTGTATTGCCTGAGCCGCTAGCCCAGAACAGCAAGCCAGAAGGGGATGGTGATAAAGCTGAACAGCGCCGCCGCCGTGATGTCGCCGGCTGCATAGGGCGCATCGCCGCCCAGCTGCTTGGCCAGGACATAGGCGGATGCGGCACCCGGTGAGGCTCCGGTCAGCAACAGCACCATGAGCGGCACACCGGAAAGGCCAAAGGCCAGGCCGAGGCCGTAGAAGACCATGGGCGCAATCATCAGCTTGAGAAAGACCGACAGCCCGAGGAGGCGCGGCCGGGCCCGCATGGCGGTGAAGTTGAGGCCCGCACCGACAGCGAGCAGGATCAGGGGCAGGGCCGCTTTGCCGAGCATGTCGACGGCATCCCAGATCGGCTCGGGTATACCAATGCCGGTGAGATTGACGAGAGCGCCCAGCCCGGAGCCGAGGATGAGCGGATTGGTGGCGATACGGTAGGCCACCGAGCGCCAGTCAGGTCTCGCCCCGTCACCCCAGACCGAGAGCACGGCGACGCATTCCATGTTCACCAGCGGGATGGAGGCGGCCATGACGAGCGCGACAAGCACCTCGCCCTCAGTGCCGTAAAGGGCAATGGCGAGTGCCAGGATCAGGAGACCATTCCAGCGGCAAGTGGCCTGGAACAGGCTTGTATAGGTAGGGCCGGGTATTTTGAGCGCGGGCTTGATGGCGAGGGTGATCACGGCCATGGCAATAAAGCCGAGCATGGCGGCGGCCATGAAGGGGCCCAGCTGGATCTGTGAGAGGTCGGCGCGGGCAATCGAGGTGAAGAGAATCGCCGGAGACAGTCCGAGATAGGCGAGGCGCGAAATCGGCCCCCAGCTGGCATCGGGCAGAAGGTGAGACCGGCGTAGCAACCAGCCGATGAAGATAATGCCGAAGACCGGCAGCAAGGCGGCGGCGATATGGTTCATTCGCCCAGCATCTCCAGCCGGTCGAGCGCGCTTTGCAGGATATTCGCCGCGGCATGGGCGTCGATAATATCTTTGCGCTTGTCCCGGCGGACACCAGCCGCGATGAGCTTCTCTTCGGCTTCAAAAGTGGAAAGACGTTCGTCTTGCACCGCTATGGGAATATCCCGCATCGCGATCAGATTGCGGATCATCGCCCGCACCGACTGGGCCCGCGGCCCTTCCGAGCCATCCATATTGACCGGCAACCCCATGACAATCGCCACGGCCTGGCGCTCGTCATAGAGCGCAAAAATGCGCTCGGCATCCTGTTTGAACTTGGTCCGCTTGATGGTTTCCACGGCCATCGGGATACCGCGGGACGCGCCGCAGGCGGCGACACCAATGGTTTTTGTCCCCGGGTCAAGCGCCAGGAGTGCCCCGTCGGGAAGGTCTTCAAGGGTTATCAAAGCCATGTCACCGGCAATGCGCGGCGCAGGCGCAGCCGTCAAGTCTTCTTGCACCTGCGAGATACGGTTGATAGTCAACGTCGACTGACTTTTCCGGAGTGATTTCCCATGTCCGTGACCGCTGACGACGTACGCCGCATTGCGCGGCTGGCGCGCATCGCCGAGCCTGAAGACCGTATTGATGCCCTGACCGATGAGCTCAATGGCATTCTGACCTGGATCGAGCAATTGAACGAGGTCGATGTCGAGGGTGTCGAGGCGATGACGACGCCTGTGAAATTCGCCCTGCCGCAGCGCGAGGACGTCGTCACCGACGGTGACTGCCGTGACAAGGTCCTGGCCAATGCACCGAAGTCCGATGAGGGCTTCTTCGTTGTACCGAAATCGGTGGAGTAGGGACCTATGAGCGATCTTCTCAAACTCACCCTCGACGAGGTCACCTCGAAGCTGAAGGCCAAGGAGGTCTCTGCGACCGAGCTGGCGAAGGAAGCCCTGGCGGCGTGTGAGGCCGCGCAGCCGGCGCTCAATGCCTTCACCGCGTTCGATGGTGACAAGACCCTGGCCATGGCCGCCGCGTCGGACGAGAAACTGGGCAAGGGCGAGGGCGGTCTCATCGAGGGCGCTCCGATTGCCATCAAGGACCTGTTTGCGGTGGAAGGCGTTTCGACGACGGCCTCCTCGAATATCCTCAAGGGTTTCAAGCCGACCTATGAATCCACCGTCACCTCGACGCTGTGGGACAATGGCGGGGTCTTCCTGTGCAAGACCTCGATGGATGAGTTCGCCATGGGCTCCTCCAACGAGACCGCCAATACCGGTCCGGTGAACAATCCCTGGAAAGGCCCGAATGGCGAAATGCTGACCCCGGGCGGGTCTTCCGGCGGTTCTGCGGCCGCCGTCGCGGCCGATCTCTGCTTCGGTGCCACGGGGACCGATACCGGCGGCTCTATCCGCCAGCCCGCCGCCTTTACCGGCACGGTTGGCGTCAAGGCGACCTATGGCCGGACCTCGCGCTGGGGCACGATTGCCTTCGCGTCCTCGCTTGATCACCCGGGCCCGTTTGCCAAGACGGTCAAGGACAGCGCCATCCTTCTTCAGGCCATGTCGGGTCACGACCCGAAGGATTCCACCTCGCTGCCGCAGGATGTTCCGGACTGGATTTCCGCCGTTGGCCAGTCGGTCAAGGGTTTGAAAATCGGCGTGCCGAAGGAATACCGCGTTGATGGTATGCCGGAGGAGATCGAGAAGGCTTGGCAGGCCGGTATTGAATGGCTCAAGGCGGCGGGCTGCGAGATCGTCGACATCACCCTGCCGCACACGAAATACGCCCTTCCGGCCTACTATATCGTGGCGCCGGCGGAGGCCTCCTCCAATCTCGCGCGCTATGACGGCATGCGCTACGGCGTGCGTGAAGAGGGCCAGGACCTGACGGGTGTGTATGAGAACTCGCGCGCGGCCGGTTTCGGTCACGAGGTCCAGCGCCGTATCATGATCGGCACCTATGTGCTCTCGGCGGGCTATTACGACGCGTATTATCTGCGCGCCCAGAAGGTTCGCACCCGCATCCTCCAGGACTTCGACGAGGCCTTCAAAACCGTTGATGCCATCCTGACACCGTCGGCACCGTCGGCTGCTTTCGCGCTCGGCTCCAAGTCGGATGACCCGATCGCGATGTATCTCAACGACGTCTTTACGGTGACCGCCAACCTCGCGGGTGTCCCGGCGATGTCGGTTCCGGCGGGCACGGACAAGGATGGTCTGCCGCTGGGGTTGCAGGTCATCACCCGGGCGCTGGATGAGGAAACCATGTTCAAGGTCGGCGCGGCTCTGGAAGACGCATCGGGCTTCAACGCCAAGCCGGAGAAGTGGTGGTAGGCTGACGCCCCGCCGCTTCCCGAGAGGATCTCATGGACAAGCCTGAGACATCGCCGATCGACTGGCCCGCCGTTCTGGCCCTGCCCAAGCCCCTGCGGCGCCGGGCCGCGGCAGCGCTTGGCCGTTATATCGGCGTGCCGTGGGCAGAAGAGCCGGAGGTCAGCGCCCTGGTCATCGCCCGCTTCAGCGATGGTGAGGCTGTTGATGGCGCGCTGGGGGTTGAGGCCAAGGAGCTGACCGAGGCCGATGCCGCGATCATGGGCCGGGCGTCCGCGCGCATGCTGTCGGAAGCCATGCTGACCCAGTCCCATCGCGAAGCGATTGCCAAGGCCGCGGTCGATCAGATCCGCCTGCGCCAGGGCGATGCCGTCGAGACCGATCGCCTGGTCGAAACCGGTTGGCTCCTGACCCTGGCGGCGCGGTCACAGCGCTCCGCCGAGCCGGTCATGCAGCGTGTCTGGGCCGCCGCCCTGGCCTCGGAAATTCTGGATCCGGGCAGCGTTTCGCCGATCCTGCTCAATCAGCTCAACAAGCTGGGCTCGCGTGAGCTGGGTCTGGTCAACAAATACGCTCCCATGGTGATCAGCGGGGAGTTCATCCCCGTCGCCAAAGACGATATGGCGCAGCTCAAATCGCTCTTTCACCTGCAATCGCTGGGCTTCGTCTACGGTGCCGGAACCACGTTCGAACAACCCGGTGAGCTGGATGAGAATGGCGTGTTCTGGATCGCGGTTGGCGAGGAGGCGGTGGTGGTCCGCGGTGAGCCCGGCCAGACCTGGCAATTGCACGGCGTCTTTGCCTCGGAAACCCTGCAGCAGCTGGGCCGTATCCTGAATGTCGAGCCGGGGCGCGAAGCGATCATCAACGCAGCTAAGGCCTTCTTGTCGATGGACATGAAAGCCGAGGTCATGCGCGCCAAATGGGTGCGTGAGGGCGATCAGGTCCAGTTCGAGCCGATCGAGATTTATCACAGCAAACCGCCGGCGGGTGCCGTCGTGGAGCGGGTGGGCTGATGACGGACACCAACGCCAAGCCGAGAGCCCTGCAATGGGCACGCCCGGTTTTCCTGGTCGGCGCGCTTTTGCTGCTGGCCGGTGCCCTGGTTTATCGCGGCATCGTGCCGCTGGAGCCGGCTGTGATCTGGACCATCGTCCTGATGGTTCCGGGCGGCGGTTTCATAATGTTTGGATTGACGATTACGGCAGCCGGGCGGGTCCTGGCTGCAGCACAGGCGGTGCCGGAAGAAGACCGGCCGACCTGGGATGATGAGGACGAAGAGACAAAATGAGCGGGACCAGCTATCGCATTGCCGGCGCGACCGGTGACTGGGAAATCGTCATGGGCCTCGAGGTCCATGCCCAGGTGATCTCTAACGCCAAGCTGTTTTCCGGAGCAGCTACGGCCTTCGGCGCATCCCCGAATACCCAGGTCTCCCTGGTCGATGCGGCCATGCCGGGCATGCTGCCGGTGATCAATGGCTATGTCGTCGAGCAGGCGGTGAAGACCGGCCTCGGCCTCAATGCCAAGATCAATCCGTGGTCACGCTTTGATCGCAAGAACTACTTCTATCCTGATCTGCCGCAGGGCTATCAGATTTCCCAGTTCCAGTTCCCGATCGTGGGTGAGGGCGAGATCGAGTGCGAGCGCGAGGACGGTTCGCGCTTTACCGTGGGTATCGAGCGTCTGCACCTCGAGCAGGACGCCGGCAAGTCGATCCACGATCTTGATCCCAGCCATACCTATGTCGATCTCAACCGCTCCGGCGTGGCCCTGATGGAAATCGTCTCGCGCCCGCATATCCGCACGCCGGACGAGGCCTCGGCCTATGTCTCCAAACTGCGGACCATCCTGCGCTATCTGGGCACGTGTGGCGGCGACATGGAAAAAGGTCAGCTGCGCGCCGACGTCAACGTCTCGGTCTGCCGCCCGGGCGACTATGAGAAATTCCGCGAGACCGGTGATTTCGGCCATCTCGGCACGCGTTGTGAGATCAAGAACGTCAACTCGCTGCGCTTCATCCGCCAGGCGATTGAATTCGAGGCCAAGCGCCAGATCGATATCATCGAGGAAGGCGGCACGATCGACCAGGAGACCCGCCTGTTCGATGCCAATACCGGTGTGACGCGCTCCATGCGTTCCAAGGAAGAAGCGCACGATTACCGCTACTTCCCGGACCCTGACCTGCTGCCGCTCGAGCTCAATGAAGACTGGATCGACATGGTGCGCGAGCACCTGCCCGAGCTGCCGGACCAGAAGCGCGTCCGTTTTGCCGAGAAGTTCGGCATCGACAATGTCGAGTATCTCGACGCCCTGACGGCTGAGCGCGAATTTGCCGACGAGTTCGAAAAAGCCTTTGTCGAACTTTTCGAGAGCAATGATCTCGCCAAAGAGGTGCGTCTGGCGATCTACCAGCACCTCCACGTCACGGTGGATTATCCGGGCAAGGAGACGGCTGAGAGCGTCGTCGAGGACTTCCTCGGCCACAATCTCGGCTTTGATGCGGAAGATCACCGCAAGACCTATGGCAAGGATGCCCAGGCGCTCGCCAACATGCTGTGCGGCCTGGTCCGCGCCAAGGCCGCTGAAGCCGGCGTGTCCGCCGCCGAGGTTGCCCGCAAGATCGACGTCGCCGGCCTGGTCAAGCTGATCAAGGACGGCACCATCTCCGGCAAGATCGCCAAGGACGTGTTCGAGATCCTCTGGGAAGAGGGCGGCGACCCGGCCGAGATCGTCGAGAGCCGCGGCCTCAAACAGGTCACCGATACCGGCGCCATCGAAGCCGTCATCGACCAGCTCATCGCTGACAATCCCGACCAGGCCGCCTCGGTGAAGGAAAAGCCGAAAGCCATGGGCTGGTTTGTCGGTCAGGTAATGAAGGCGATGCAGGGCAAGGCCAACCCGCAAGCGGTGAACGAGATCCTGCGCAAGAAGCTGCTGGGGTAGGGCTACTCGGTTGACGAAGCTTGACGATATTGTTCGCCGGGTCTTTGCCTGCTTTGCCTATGACCAGAACAATTGCTGGACCGAAGACATCGAGCTCGATGTCGACGATATTGAACGCGCTTTTCTCAAGCGGGAAGTGAGCGGGCGCGTCGTTGAGATAGACAAAGGCTTCCTCGATAGCTGTCCGCCGCGATTGCGCGCAAAGCTTGAGGCGCTTTGCCCTCGGGTAACCCATCTGCATGAGCATACCGACCTAGGCTATCCCGCACATGATTGCCGCGAACTGAGCTTGATGCTGGCCGGTCGGAAGCCGCTGGCGACGTTTCACATGTCCTCCGAGCAAAGCCTTGATGAGGTCACCTGGCGTCCGCAGCCCTGGGATCGTTATGTCGAGGAAGAGCGCATCAAGAGGTTCGAGTTTTCTTACACGGGCGTAGATGGTGCCATTGGCCGGGCCGTGCTGTTCGCATTGCCCGGTGAAGCCTGGCGCTTCAAAGCCTACGAAATGCTCTGGAGGCATTCGCTGGAATACGGGTTCAGCATCTATAACGAGCCACTCTTTGGTCATTTGCGGGGATATAGCGACGAAGAAAACCGGATCTTTGTCGAGCAGGCCAAACGCTTGCGAGACGCTGGTTTCTACTAATTCGCGCCGGTCTTGCGTTGGCGTTTCCACCCTCTCCTTGAATTCCTCTCCCAAGGGAGAGGAGGCGCTAGCGGCTATGATGGCGTACACCGCAAAACCCCTTCTCCCTTGGGAGAAGGTGCCCGGAGGGCGGAAGAGGGGGGGATGTTCGGAGCCCTGTAAATTCAAGATGTATCGCCGCGTGGCGGTCCTTGTCGGTGATATCCCGGTGGTCGCCGTTGCCGATCTGACGGCGTTTCCACCCTCTCCTTTAATTCCTCTCCCACGGGAGAGGAGGCGCTGGCGGCGATGGCGGCGCACACCGGAAAACCCCTTCTCCCTTGGGAGAAGGTGCCCGAAGGGCGGAAGAGGGGGGACACTCAATCCTTCTCGTTCTCAGGATGCATCGCCCAGTGCACCGCCTCGGCGATGACATCCATGACGCTGTCTGTGTCGCCCAGAATATCCATGTTCCAGAAGCGCAGGACGCGATAGCCGCGCCGTTCGAGGAATTCGGTGCGCTGGTGATCTGCCGCCTCCATCTCGCCGTGCTGACCGCCATCTGCTTCGATCACCAGCATGGTCGTGCGCGATGCAAAGTCGGCGATATAGGGGCCAATGGGCACCTGGCGCCGGAATTTCACGCCGAGCCCGTTTTTGCGCAGGCGCGACCAGAGGCGGGCTTCTGCGGCGGTCTGATTTCGACGCAAGTTGCGAGCGAGGGTGATATTCTTGTGGCGGGAGTTCGGCATAGCTGGCGTGTCCACCCTCTCCTTTAATTCCTCTCCCAAGGGAGAGGAGGCGCTGGCGGCGATGGCGGCGCACACCGGAAAACCCCTTCTCCCTTGGGAGAAGGGGCCCGAAGGGCGGAAGAGGGCAGCTTTGTCCCTGCAGGCTTAGGGAGGCACCGCCCAGTGAGCGGCCTCGGCGATGATATTCGCGTGGCGGGCGTTCGCCCAAGGCGGCATTTCCACCCTCTCCCGTGATCCCTATCCCACGGGTGAGGGGCGTCTGTTTGGCGTTCAGCGTCCGGCGTGCAGGAGCGTTAGCTCCCGCACACACAGGTATCGTAGCGCCCGGCCGAGGCGTGGGCTTCGGCAATGGTTTTGAACTCGAAATGATCGAGGGCGTGTTTCATGGCCTGCCAGGCGTCGTGGGCGCCCTTGTCACCGTATTCGACGACGCAGTCGGGGCCGAGATAGCGCAGAATGCCGATATCGACATACTCATTCTCGATATCGGTACGCGGCCAGTGGGCCTCGGTGATGATCTCATTGACCGGATGAACGCCTTCATGCTCGCTCTTGATGCGGCGCTCCAGCGCGGACAGCAGGGAGAAGGTCGGCCAGTACGGCAAATAGGGTACGATGTCGTACATGTTCTGATAGCGCACGGTGAAAGGGCGCAGGCCGAGGGCGTCGTAATTGGTCTGGAACTCCCGGTCGCACGTCATCGGCGAAGCAAAGCAACAGTTTTCCACCAGCATGGCCGGATAGGCGGTCTTCATCAGTGAGGCGACAAGATAGGTCATCGCCGCACCCTTGGAGTGCCCGGTGACCAGAATACCGCGCTTGGCATGCAGGTCGATTTTGGACAGGGCCGCCCAGACCTGGGGCATGACGCCGTTCACCGCATCGGCAAAACCGGTTTCGACATGACCGAATTTGCGCCCTCCGACATACCAGGGTGTCGGGCCTGCCTTGAAATCCTGCAGCCAGTCATCGATCCAGGCGAGGAAGTCACCCTTGAAGGGAGGCAGGGTGCCGCGCAGGGCGATGACCACCCAATTGTCCGCGGTCTCGCAAACAAATCCGGCATTGATGTCTTCGGTGCCCTCGACGAACACGCTGACCGGAGCGCCGGGCAGGAGCCCGACCTTGTCGAGATTGTGATTGCTCGGATCGAGGGCCCCATGCTTGATGGCATAGCAGGCGATCGATGCGTTCAAGAGGCGGCATTCAAGTGTGGTCATGGTGTTCTCCCCCGGGATTGTTGGGGGAGTGTCGTCCTGTTTTCCGGGCTCTGCCTGTGTCCGCCGTCACGCGTGATACGTATTTGTTCAAGGCAGGGACCGTGCTAGGCATGGCGCATCAACGCCTTAGCCGGAGATCTCATGACGCCTGCCCAGGACGAGACTGCGCTGGATAGCCTGGTGCCCATGGACCAGCTGCGTGAGCGCGGCGAGGCCGGGATTGAGTGGCTGCTGGCCACCTTGCTCGACTTTGATATTGCCCTGCAAGGCGGGCTCGTGGTTGCGGCCTTGCTGCCGGCCCTGATCTTCGGGCCGCGGCTGCGCGATCTTATCCGGGGCCAGCTTGGGCCGCGCTTGCCCAAAGGCCTGCCGACGCGCCTCGTCTATGCCTTCGGGGCACTGGCCACGCCGCTGGCCCTGTTGGCGGTGATCTCGCTGATCTGGGTCGGTCTGGGCAGTTTCGAGCGACCGCGGGCCATCGTCGAGGCGGCGATGAGCCTGTTGACCGCCTGGACCATTATCCGGGCTGTGACATTGGTCATCCGGTCGAAATTCTGGTCCGCCGTGGCCTTCTACACGGCCTGGCCGGTCGCCGCGCTGGATGTGTTCGGCCTTCTGGATGATGTCGTTCTGCAAATGGAGGCCTTCGCCATCCCGCTGGGCGAAACCGCTGAGGGCGAACCGGTCGATCTGTCCCTGTTCGACGTGTTGCGCACGCTGATCTATTTCGGCGTCCTGTTCTGGCTCGCCTCCTTCGCCGGCCGGACCATCAATTCCAAGCTGGAGAAGACGGACGAGCTCTCGCCGGCCTTGCGGGCGCTGATCGGCAAGATCATCGGTATCGCCCTGCCGGTCGTCGCCTTCCTGGTGGCCTTGCAGATGACCGGGTTCAACCTGGCCACGCTGGCGATTTTCTCCGGCGCCATTGGCCTGGGGATCGGGCTGGGCCTGCAGCAGACCGTGTCGAACTTTGCCGCCGGGTTCACCCTGCTGGCCGACGAATCCATCAAGCCCGGCGATGCCATCGAGGTTGATGGAACCTTTGGCTGGGTCACCGATATGCGGGCGCGCTATGTCGCGATCCGGACACGGGACGGGACCGAGCTTTTGATCCCGAACGAGAATTTCATCGTCAACGGGGTCGTCAACTGGTCCAAGAGCGACCAGGAGGTCCGCCTGCATGCGCCGTTTGGCGTGTCCTACGGCACCAAGGATTTGCGCGAGGTTCAGCGCGTCGTCGTCGAGGCTGCCAAGGGCGTCGACCGGGTGATCGCCTCGCGCGCGCCAGTCTGCAATCTGATGGAATACGGGGACAGCTCGGTCAATTTCGACCTGCGTTTCTGGATCACCGACCCCTCCAACGGTCTCTCCAATGTGCGCAGCGAAGTCTATCTGGCGATCTGGGATGCCTTGCACGAGGCCGGCGTGGAATTCCCGTTCCCGCAAATGGATGTGCATGTAAAGGAACTGCCCGCGCCGCCGCCGGCCTCGTCCTGACTGGGCCTAACGGCTGCAATAGAGCGCACTCCGGGCAGGCCGTGCCTCACATCAGGCCGATTTCTTTCAGGCGCTGATGCAGGAAGTCATGAGCGGTGATCGGCTCGGGGCTTTCCACGCCTTCACGTTCGCAGCCGGGCAGGGTCTCGATGAGATAGTCCGGGCGGTAGTGCAGGAAGAAAGGCATGGAGTAGCGCGAATGCTCGGTGCGGGCGCCCTTGGGGTTGATGACCCGGTGCTGGGTTGAAGGCAGGACACCATTGGTCGAGCGCGAGAGCATGTCGCCCATATTGACCGCCAGGCAGCCGGCCGGCGGGTTCATGTCGACCCACTCGCCTTCACGCGTCATGACCTGCAGGCCGGGCTCATCAGCACCCAGCAGCAGGGTGATCGTATTGATGTCGCCATGCGCTTCGGCGCGGATCGATCCGCCCGTATCGCCCTTTACCGGCGGATAGTGCAGCAGGCGCATGACCGAATTGCCGTCGCGCACCGTGTCTGCGAAGAAATCCTCCTCGAGGCCGAGATCGGTCGCGATGGCGCGCAGCACGTCCTTGCCGAGTTCGTCGAAGGCGGCATAGAGAGCGTGAATGACCGAGACCCATTCCTCGACTTCTTCCGGGATCACATTCGGTGCCATGTCCTTTTCATAGGGATGGCCGGCAGGCAGGTCGCGGCCGACATGCCAGAATTCCTTCAGGTCGACGTGCTGGGCATCCTTGGCGATCTCGGTGCCGAACGGGGTATAGCCGCGAGCGCCACCGCCATTCTCGATGAAATATTTCATCTTGGTTTCTTCGGGCAGGGCAAAGAATTTCGCCGCGACCTCATAGGCGCGGTCGATCAGCGCCTGGTCCAGGCCATGATCGGAGATCGCCGCGAAGCCATATTCCCGGAAGCTCTTGCCGAGCTCGTGCGCAAAGGCTTTCGGATCGCTCTTTTGCAGTTTCATCGAGACGGGCGGGAAACGGGTCAGGGAGTCAGTGGCAGTCATCGCTCGGCCTTTTCGTATCTGTATTCTTGCGCCATGGGATAAGGCTTTGACGGGGCCGTGCCAAGCGCCGGAACGTCGCATGCGCAGCGTTACGGGCAGTTGGATTGTCCTGAATGCCATGTATCGGCGGTTCGGTTTCGCCCGGCACGGGTAAGCGCTTGCATTAGGCCACATTCCGGAGAAATCTCGGCAGCGGGGAGTGCTGGGGATATTGATGGCCGAAACGAGCGGGCCGGACCGACAATCATCGAACGCTGCCAAATTCCGCCGCGCCGGGCTGACCGAGCCCGAGGCGCGCCGGCTTGCGCGTACCGAGCAGACGCTTGAGGACACGCGTCCGGTCCTCAAGGCGTCGCCCATTGGGATCGTGTTCTGGCTGATCTGGAAGCTGTTGCTGAAGGGCTTCCAGCCGGCCTGGTTGCTGGTGTCGCTTGGCGTGGCCGGGTGGTTTGCCTTACAGATCGTCGAGGATCTCGGCGGCATCGACGCGGTGGCTCCGGTGCCGACTGATTTTGGTCAACGCGTCGAACAGCTTCTCGCCGATAGCCGGACCGAAACCGGGCCGTCCGACGTCTTCGATAACTGGATCGACGGGATGAGCGCGGCGCTCGATGGTGATTTGCGCCGGCGCCCGGATCTGGACCAGTTCGCGGCCTGGGCCGCGATCGGTCCTTATTGGATTGGCCGCGACGAGCTGGCTCTGCGTCTGATGTCGCCGGGCCGGAACCCGCGCGAACTCGATGCCGAACTGCGCGCCCGGCCGGTGCAGCAGCGCGAGCAGGCGCTCAACACCGCGCTCGTTACCGCATACCGCGAAGCGGCACGCATGGATCTCGATCCGCCGGAGATCATCTTTGCGCCGGCCAATATCCGCCAGCGCTACGAGGCCGCGCGATCGCGTTGGGAGCTGGTTGGCGATCAGGCCCGCTCTTTCTTTACCGGCAATGAGGCCGGTCAGCTGGAACTCCTCAGCCTGCCGGGACTGTCCCGCCGGCAAGCCGGAGGGACACGGCTCTATGGCGGCATGCGCCATTTCGTCCAGCAGCTTTGCCGGGCGCCCGGTGCCCAGCGACCGTTCGGGGATTCCTGCGCCGGTATCGCCCTGCAGCGTGAACGCTATGATCCGTTCCTGTTCGTGCTCTCGGGCATCGAGGCCGGGATTATTGACCTGGGAGGGCAGGCGACACCGAGCCGGGAAGGGGCGGAAATGATCCGTGCCGCCTACGCGGCGGGTCGTTTGACGCCGGAACTAGAAGCGGAACTGCGCACCCTGTTGGCTGAATTGGTCGACCCGCAGGACCTGGTTGGCGCCGCTGCGATGGCGCAATTCCGCCCCGACCTGGCCTATGCGACACCGCAGCGCGTCTCGCGCCGGCTGCAACGCCTGGTGCCGGTCGACGATGAAAACCTGGCCGGCCGTCTTCGTACGGGGCTTGCCTATATCGACTCCATCCGCGGCCGAACCAGCCCGACCCTGACGATCCGCGCCCTTGATGCACTGGGTCAGCTTGACCAGGCTGGCGCGCTTTATGTCCTGGTGCAGGAGATTGGACCGGGCGTCCTGGTTCTGCACGCGGTCAGCGGCGCGGACATGTATGACTTGCTCGATTATACCAGCGAGGAGGCCGTTGTGCTGGGCGAGCCGGACAGGCGCCATATCCATGGCGTTATCGCCGCCCTGGTCTCCGCCTCCATGGTCTTGTTACTCAGCGTGATCCGCATTCTGACCTCGCCGCTGATCCGCTCGGCCAGTCGTTTGCGAGCCATTGACGCGCGTCTGAGCCGTTTATTCTTGGGCAAGAAAGTCTAACCGATTTAAAGGTTTAAGGCGGAATTTTCCCGATTTTTCTTAACCTTAATGCAATCCTCTGTCGTCAACATCGCAAATGTTCGAAGGCATTCGGACAGGATGGTGGCGCGAATGACAGATCTAAAAAGATCGCATTCGCCGAGTAGTACAGGGGAAGACCTATGGCGTTTACGGACGTTGAAACCGCACAAGCCCACGAAGCCGTTAGCACGGACCCGACGGGCGAAGATCTCTGCAAGCTGGGCATTCTGTATTCGACCGGCCAAGGCGGCGAAGTCGATTACATCGAAGCTCACAAATGGTTCAATCTGGCGGCCCTGATGGGTTCGGAGCCGGCGAAATACTATCGCCAGGAAATCTCTGACCAGATGTCCAATCTCGACATCGCCAACGCGCAGAAAGCTGCGCGCGAATGGCTGGCCACCCGCCACTAAGCGGAAAAGCCATTCTGTCCGATAGGCTGGCGAGCGGGGGGAGCTGCTCGCCGGCTGACGGACCGGGTGTGTGATGGCCCCTGATGCCCTCATCCTGACGCAAGTCAGGACCTCGAGAGGGCACACGCGTCATGGCTTTGCTCCGGCCTGAACCGGAGACCGGGTTGGTTGAGCAAAGCTCCTGGCCCCTAGCGTTGGTGACTACAAATCTCTTGCTTTCCGGAGCTTCTGATCGAGGAGCGTCGGAATTTCGCTTCCGCGCATTTTGTATGGATACAAGGCGTCCTTGAGGTAGTCGGTCACCGCGTCGAGGTTGTCCAACTCAACGCCATGATGGGCGAGGTCTCTGGTAGCCTTGTCGGTCAGGTCATCCAGAAAAACAGACCCGAGGTCTTCGGCCCAAACCGGTTCTTGAGTGCTCGGATTGAAGGACCGGATCGGTTCAGGAGACTCCGAGGAGTCCCGAACGGCTGCAATCAGCTCGTTGATAAATGGATTGGAAAGAGTGAACTCAGTTCGGTCCAATCCAAATTTGGCGGTCAGCAAAATCGACAACAACGCCCGAGACATGGAGCCGTCGAGCTCTAGCAGCAGGTCTTCATTGTCGGAGAAGATTCGGACCGGCATCGCCGCCTGTATCCTCAATTATTGTCGTTAATCGCATCCGCGATCGCGAACGACAGCGCCTGGTCGAGCGGCAGGACGCCATAGACGTATTGCTCAACGAAATTCGTTACTTCCGCCACGGTTGAGCGCGGCACGAAGACCAGGTCATGGCGACGAAGCTGGATCTGGTCGGCGTCGGCACGTCCGTTGAGCGCCTGGCGCACATTGACCACCCGCATCATCAGGCGTCCGCCAGGCTGGCGGCGCAGCACCACGACTTCGCCGCGCGCGGCTGTGTTGCGGAAACCCCCGGCCAGCATGACCGCTTCCAGGGCTCCGATCGGGCCGGTCATCTCGACCAGGCCCGGATTGGTCACTTCGCCGCCCACGACAATATTCTGCGGGCCGAGATCGCCGCGGCGCACCTCGACGATGGGTGAAACCAGTACGGATTGGGCATAGGCGTCGGCGACGACACCGGCGATCTCGTAATCGGTCCGGTTGGCGACCATGACATTGCCGAGCAGGGGCAGGCTGACGCGGCCATCAGGCCCGATCGGCGTTGTGGTCGAGAGTTCGGGGGCGGAATGAACCGTCACCACGATGCTGTCCCCCGGGAAAAACCGGTAGGCCGGATCGGTGTCCTGCCAGGCGGCGAAGCGGCCTGCCCAGTCCGGGTCGGGGTGGGGGGCTTGAGAACCGGAGCTGGCGCAGGCCGCAAGGCCGAGAGAGACGGCAATGGTCAGGCCGAGGCGGGACGCTCGCATAGACTATCCTCAAAGATTGCTGTTTAGCCGCTATTTCGCGTTGCTTTGGATAAGAAAAAATTAAGCGGGCCTGCCTTCTATTGGGGCCATGACGCGCGTTCATGATTACCCCGGTGCGCCCGCCGGTTCCGCCCCGCCTCCGGGTGGTGGCAGCCGGGAAGGGCTCGACCTGTTTGACGTCCTGGCTCTGGCCTGGGCGCAAAAGGGCTTTATCGCGCTGATTTTCGCCGTTCTTTTTGCGGCCGGTGTGGCCGCGGTCCTGCTCCTGGTGAAGCCGAGCTACGAGGCCGAGTCGCGTCTCCTCGTCCTGCTCGAAAACGACCCGACGCCGTCTGCGGCCGGGGCGGGCGGGGCTTTCATGCTCGACCAGATCATGCAGTCGGAAAGCGAGCTGCTGGGCTCCGACGCGGTTCAGCGCCTGGCCATCCAGACCATTGGTGCGGCTGCGGTCCTGGGCGAGCCCGTTGTCGGTGATACCGACCGCGCGGCGCGCAAGGCCTTGCAATCCGGTCTCTCGATCAGCCGCGAGCCCAATTCATCCGCCCTGATCGCGCGCTATGAAGCCGCCGATCCGGACCGGGCCGCTCTGGTGCTCAATGCCGTCGTTGATGCCTATCTCGCCTATCGCCAGCAAGTCCTGGTCGAGGCGGGCGTGTCGACCCTGAGCGAGCGCCGCAGCCAGGCCGATATAGCGGTGCGCGATGCACAGTCGGCGCTGGATGTCTTCTTGACCTCGAACCAGCTGGCCAATTTCGACAGCGACAAGCTGGCCGCGGAATCCAGTGTCAGCGCCATCCAGGATCGACTGCGGCTGGCCGCGGCAGAGCGTGATTCCGCTAATGCCGGCGCCAATGCGCTGCAGGCGCGGCTCGCCAATATTCCTGAAAGCATCCAGCTCTATGTCGAAAATGGTGCGACCAATCTTTTGCTCGAGCGCCGGGTCGAACGCGAACAATTGCTGTCGCGCTATCAGCCGGGGGCGCCGCCTGTTGTCGCGCTGGACCGTGAGATTGAAGCCATTGAAGGGCTTCTGGCTGCCGGTGGTGCGGTCGGTCTGGGACAGCAGCGCACCGGTGTGAACCCGGTCCGCCAGGCGATGGAAACCGATCTGGCGACCCGCCGGGCCAATGCCCAGGCCGAGGCCAATCGCGTCGCCGTACTGGAACGCCAGCTCGTTGCGGCCCAGGCTGAGGTGTCGCGTCTGCGCGATCTCGAGCCGGCCTTTACCCGCCTATCGCAGAACGTCACGGCCGCCGAGGCGACCGCAGGTCTGCTTGCCGGTCAGGAAGCCATCGCGGCCGCCCGCCGGTCGCTGGGCCCGGGCGCCGCTGACGCGGTCCGGGTCTTTGACCGCGCCGCACCGCCCCTGCAGGGCTCTTCGCTGAAGAAACTGGCTCTGATCGCGGTCCTCGTCCTGTCCGGCGGTATCGCCCTGATGGCCGGTCTGTTGCGCGGTTACTGGGACGCCTATCTGCGCGCCCGCCGTCCGGTGTATGCGCAGCCGGCCAGCTATGCGCCGGCCAGCATGGCGACGCCTGCTGCCGCGCCTTATGCCGCGCACGCGGCGGCCGCCGCTTATGTTCCGCATCCGCCGTCCGTGTCCTACGGCGATCTGCCGATCCTCGCACGTGTCGCTGAGCGCCGCGCGTAAGCGCGGCGTTAACCACGTATTGGGCAGTTTGGACCGGTTGTTACGAATCGCGCGCGTGGACGTCTGATGAACCTCGCTTCCGAACTTGCCGGACTGGTCGACCAGTTCGAGCCGATCGCCCGTCCGGGCGGGGTCGGTCGCGTCCTCATGGTGATGGGCGGATCGCGCGGTGCGGGCGCCTCGACCGTGGCCCGCGAACTGGCGCGGCTCTGTGCCCAGCGCACCGCGCGCGGTGTCTGGCTGTTTGATCTCGATTTCACCGACACCGCCCAAGCCCGCGCGACCCGTGTCCGGGGTGAGGCCTTTGATGCCGGTTTTGGCCGGCGGACGCCCTGGCAGCTGGGCGCCGGTTCACGCCTGGTGATGCGGGAATCGGCCCAGCGTCAGCTCTTCGTCAGTGAAATCCAGACCGCTCCGGAAACCCGTTTACAGGCCCGTTTGAGCGCCATGCCGGAATACTGGCAGGCGCTGCGTGAGGCGATCGACCTGGCGATCATCGACGCGCCCGGACAATCCCGGGCGCCGCTCGTGCTGGCACCGGATGTCGATGGTGTGATCCTGGTCGCTGATGCCCGCCAGCAAGACCAGACCAGCCTGATGGCACGCCGGGAGGCGATTGAAGCGGCCGGCGGTGTAGTCGCCGGTGTTATCGTCAACCGTGCCGCCGAGGCCGGGCAGGCGGCATGAGCCGCGCCGCGATCATCCATCCGCCCTTTATCGAGGCCCTGCGCCAGGCTCCGGCCTTACCGCTCGGCGGCGTTATCGAGCGGGCTGGTGCCTTCCTCGCGCTTTTCCTGTTCTCGCAGGGCTTGATCGGCCCGCTGTTCGCGGACCCGGCCGATCCGGAAAGCTCGGTTGTGCTGCGCCTGATCTGGCTGCCGGTCTACGCCATCACCCTGATCTTCATGGCCCTGCATCCGGGGCGCACGATGGGGGCCTTGCTGCGCTCGCCGGCGATTTTGACGCTGGCGGGGCTGACCTTGTTATCGGTCGTCTGGTCTGTCGCGCCGGACGTGTCCCTTCGCCGCGGCTTTGCCCTGTTCATGACCACGCTCTTCGGCCTCTGGCTGGCGTCGCGCTGGGACTGGGCCGCGCTGATCACCCTGATTGCCTCGGTCTTTGCCAGCCTGGCTGTAGCTTCGACCCTGATGGCGGTGTTGATGCCGTCCCTGGGAGTCGACCAAGCCGTGCATGCCGGCGCCTGGAAAGGCGTCTGGTGGGAGAAGAATACGCTCGGCGCGATGATGGCCTGGGGCACGGTCGCCACCCTGGCGGCGCTGAATAATGACCCGCGCCGTGCCTGGATCTGGGCCGGTGCCGCGGTGCTGTGTAGTGCACTTGTGGTTCTTTCGACCTCCAAGACCGCGCTACTGGCCTGGGCCTTGGGGTGCGGTCTGGTGGCGCTGGTCGGGTTTTGCCGTCAGGGCTTTGGTTTTGCGGTGATGTGCCTGACCCTGGCGGTCTGCGGCTTTACCTTGGCCGCTCTGATCCTGCTGATCGCACCGCTGGATATGCTTGAACTCCTGGGTCGCGACGCCACCCTGACCGGGCGGACCGAGATCTGGGCCGCCCTGATCCGCGAGGTCCAGGCGGCACCGTGGACGGGCTATGGCTATAACGCCTTCTGGGCGGCCGACAATGGACCGGTGTTCTGGGTTCGCCAGGAGACGGCCTGGGATGTGCCGACCGCGCATAATGGCTGGATCGAGACGGCTCTGGCGATCGGCCTGCCCGGGGTCATCCTGATGGCGCTGGTCTATCTGCGCGCCGTGATGCGCGCGCTGGGCCGCATGTTCACGGGCGGTGAGGCCTATTGGGCTTTGCCTTTCCTGGCCATGTTCGGCCTGGTCTCGATTTCCGAGAGCAATCTGATGGAACAGAATGGTCTGAGCTGGGTGTTGTTTGTTGTGACGGCAGCCGCACTAACACGACACCGAAACTAGCCCGCGGCACGACCGTAGAAGCGCGGCGAGAACCGGTCGAACCAGCAGACCTTGCCCGCCGCCTGGGCGGTCCGGTCGATCAGGCTGGCGCCCTGGCGCGCATTGACCACGCTGACCAGCACCGCCAGCGGCGCAAAGACGGCCAGTTGCACAACCCCGATCGCCATCCAGCGGGCCACGCCCAGCCAGTCCGGGCGGGGGCCATGGGCGCAGGTCTGGCTCGGCCCCTGACCAAAGGCGAAGCTGCGAGACAGCATATAGTCCCAGCTCGAACGCTTCGGATCCACGCATTCCACAGCATGGGCCTGGCTGGCCCAGCCGAAGCGTGCGCCCTGATCCTCCAGCATGGCAAAGAAGGCATCGTCCTCGCCGCCGGTCTCGTTCAGCGCCGTGTCAAAGGGGCGTACACCAATCTGCACCGCCTCGCGATCGATCAGGGAATTGCCGCAGCCATAGGGCTTGTCGAGACGCTGGTCCTCCTCCGGACCCGGGCGCGAATAAAGCCGGTTGAGCAAGTGCTGGCGCAGCCGTCCGTCGGCCTGGGCGCGGGCCTGGAGAGGCCCGAAGACGACGGCGACATCAAGGGCGGCCTGAGTATGGGTCAAGGCGGCGAGCCAATGTTCCGAGGCAATCTCGTCATCATCGAGGAAGGCGATATAGCGCGCGTCTGTCGCTGCAAGACCGGCATTGCGCGCATTGGCGACACCGGGTTCGGGCACATGGATGTAGACGATGCGCGGATCGCGGAAATCTTCAGCCGTGTCACGGCCACAGCCTTCCGGCGCATTGTCGACGACAATGATTTCATCGGCCGTCCGGCTCTGACGCTGAACGCTTTCAATTGCGGCCTTCAAACCGTCGGGCCGGCGGAAGGTCGGAATGATGACAGCAAGGCTCATGTCCGGTTCTCCTGCAGGCTTTTGAGGGCGTCGCGTACGGTCATGACGCGAGCCCCGCTGGCCTCTACCGCATTACAAACCCGCTCGAACTGCTCAGGCGTACAGCCCCATTCACTGGGCTGATCCTGGATGTCATGGGCATAGTAGATGAGCCAGCCCGGCGCCTGGATCAGGCTATTTGCCGCTTCGATGGCCCGTTCAATCCCGGCGTCGCCGCCATCCAATGCGACTGCGCGCAGGAGGTTGAGATCACCCGAGCCCCGATTGATCTCCGCGCGGACACCGCGCATCGAGGCAAAGCGGCTCGACAGGGCGCGCTTGGCGTCGAGGCTGGCTTCGCCATAGGGAAAAGCAAAACTGCTCAGCGGTTCACTCAAGCCCATGCGCCGAAGCGCATCGGCATTGCGATCGAGGCTGTCCATGACCGTGTCGACGTCGGCCTGGGCACAGTCGACATGTTCAAACGTATGGCAGCCGATCTCATGACCGCGGGCGCTCAGATCGACAATGTCACCGGCATCAAATTGCGGACCATGATGGTTGGTCGTGCCGGCGAGACCTGCGCTGGCGTAATAGGTGCCGCGCCAGCCGCGCTGCTCGAGGGCCGGGGCGCCCAGCGTGGCCGCGGATTTGGGGAAGTCATCGAAGCTGAAGGAGACGATGGCGTGGTCCGGGTGGATCGGCAGCGGCCGGCGCGCCGCGAACCGGGCGACCTGGCGCGTGATGCGGGCGGAAAAGCTCGACGGGCTGTAGGGTGCGTTCATCAAATAGCCTCCGCAGTCCAGCTGGCGCGCCAGAGTTTCAGCGCCAGGGTGCGCACACGCATCGGGGCCGTTCGGCTCTTCACCAGGCGGGACCAGAGCCCGCGCAGTGCGGACTGAAACGGGATGGCGCCGAGGGCGCGCGCCGCCTTGGCGCCCGGCAGGGTTTCCAGCTCGGGATGCTTGTCCAGCAGGCGCGCATAATTGACTGCGCCCTGGCGGAATTTCGACAACAAGGCCTCGGCCGGCTGCAGCCCGTCATGGCGCGCGGCATTGTCCAGATGGATCAGCCGAAAGGCCGCGCCGGCGCGCACTGCCCAGTCGATATCTTCCCAGCCCCAACCGGTAAAACCGGCATCAAAGGGTACATCAATCATGACCGTGCGGCGGACAAGGAGATTGCTGGAGCAAAAGGCCGTCGCACCGATTTCATTACGCAGGCTGGCATCGCTGTGATCGCTCGACCGGGACAGCGCGGCGTGCAGGGCGTGCTCGGCCTTGGCGCTTTCAGAGACAACATAGCCTCCAAATGCCGCGTCGAACCCGCCATCTTCGATGCGCTCGAGATAGGCAGTGAGGAAGGCGTCGTCACAGGGCTGCATATCGGCATCAAGGTAGAGCAGCCAGTCACCGCGGGCCTCGCGAGCCAGCAGGTTACGCCCCTCGGCCCGGCCGACATTCTCCGCGACAGAGATCAGGCGGGCCGGGGTCACCATGGCGCGCAGCGTGCGGGCGACAGCACTGTTCAGATCCATGTCCGGGCAGCCGTCATCAAGCAGCAGAATTTCGAACTCGCACCGCGCGCCGATCAGCGTGTTCAGCGAAGTCATCAGACGCGTCGGATCATCCTTGTAGAAGGGGATGAGGATCGACAGGCGCGCGCCGGCACTGCGATTGGCTGCGGCATTGGTCGTCGTCGTGAAAGTCGCAAGATCTCGCATTACTGGACCTCGATGGTTTGACGCGTTGGGCGCAAGGCGGCGAGCCAGCTGCGGCAGCCGGCGATATTGAAGGCAAGGGCGAGGGCGGCATACACCACGCCTCCCGCGCTGGCCTGGGCGATCAGGTCGACCCAGGACACGCCCGTGGACGGAAGGTTGATCACAGCGGCGGCCATCACGAAGGTGGCGCTGGCGGCCTTGATCCAGTCATTCCATGGCAGCGGCAGGGCAAAATGCTGGCGACCGATCATGGCGCAGGCGATCAGGGCCAGCGCATAGGCGATGACAGTTGCCGCAGCCGCGCCGGTGATACCGAATTGCGGGATCAGGACCAGGTTCAGTCCGAGATTGAGAATGGCGGCGCCAGCCATCAGCAGAGCCATCACGCCCGTCTTGCGCTTCAGCGTGAACGCTTCGTGGAAATAATAGGTCATCATGCCGTTGATCAGCCCGGAAAAGGCGATCCAGGGCAGGATGGACGCGGCCTGGGCACGCACGCTCTCGCCGATGATCAGTGTCGTCAGCGGCTCGGCAACGAGGGCCAGCCCCGCGGCCGCCGGAAAGGCGATCAGGGCCATCATGCCGGCCGCCTTGTGCGCCATGTCTTTTGCCGCCGCTTCACCATCGCTTTCCAGGGCGCGGATGGTCAGCGGCCAGATGGCCGTGCCGAACCAGATGAAAATGATATCCAGCAGGCGATCGGCGAGGCCGTAACCGGCAGCATACATGCCGACGGCGCCGGATCCCAGGAAGGCCGCGATCAGGAAGCGGTCGCCGATCGACAGCAGGTGTTCAAATACCAGCGAGACGGAAATCGCTGCGCCATAACGGCCATAGGTCTGCGCGCGCACCGCCTGGCGACGGCCACCACGCGTCCGGCGCAGCATCACCGGCAGATCAACCAGCAGGGCGAGGCCAGCGGCAATCGCGGTGCCCAGGAAAATCCCGCCGGCCCCCAAATCGGTGGTGATCAGGAGGCCAACGCCGATCATGAAACCGGCCATGAGGAAGCTGGCTTCGATCGCGGAATACCGGCCGATATCGCCCTGGGCCCGATGGGTCTCCAGGCCGATTTGCAACAGGGCGCGCAGCAGCAGCGAGACGGCAGCAAAGGCGAACGCGCTTTTCAGCTTGATGTCGAGTGGGAGCAGGGTGAGGGCTGTGCCGATGGCCAAAACGCCAAGGACCGCTGCACCGGCATAGAGCGCATAGGCGGTTGCGAGGTGATCACGAAGACGTCCACGCATCTCGGCCCGGGCGTGATAGCGCGCAACCGCGGCTTCCAGCCAGGTAAAACCAAGGATGTGGGTCAGGGCCAGAGAGGCAATGGCGAGGGCATAAACACCATAGTCTTCCGCCGACATCAGCCGCGTGAACACAGCCACCGAGCCGAAGCCCACAATGGCCTGTGCCAGTTGTACCGGCAAATACCCCAGAAGATGTCGTCCAAGCATGGCACGCTCCGCTCGCCTCAGAGGGGAAGACTGCAATTCCGGTGCCGACTGGCAGGGGAGAGATGAAACAGCATATTCACTGCCTGATAAGGCGATTGCGCTAGCGTTCTCATGGATTTGAGTGGGGAGCGGCCCGACCGGGCGTTTCAGGATGAACCAGGGTGAAACAGAGCTGAAACGGCCGAGCGAGTTGACGGCCGCAGAGCGCGAGGCATGGCAGGCTTTCGTTGCGGCCGATCCATTGCTCGGAAGTCCATATTTTGCGCCTGAATTTGCCGAATGCTGCGAGGAGGCCCGGGCCGATACGCGGGTTGTCATCCATCGCCGGAAAGGAGCGATCAAGGCCTTTCTGCCGCTACAGACCGGGCGTCTCGGAATTGCCCGCCCCATCGGTGGCCCTCTCGGGGATGTTCACGGCGTTATCGCCGAACCTGGCTATGGGCTGGACTTCACCGGGCTGATCGCACAGGCCGGGATTTCCCTGTTCGAGTTCAAGAGTGCGTTGGCAGCCCAATCGGGGTTCTCCGCCAATGCCCGCGTCCGCGACGGCTCCTGGCAAGTCGATACCAGTGAAGGGTTTAAAGCTTGGCGGGCCAATCGGCGCGAGATCGTGCCCAAGGTGATCAAGAATCTGGACATGCGGCGCCGGCGTCTGGAGCGTTTCGAGGCGGGATATACTGTGCGGCTTGCCGATCCTCGCCCCGAGGCCTTCGCCACCTTGCTGGAATGGAAGAGTGCGCAATACCGCCGTACCGGCGTGTTCGATGCCTTCCGGGTCGGCTGGACGCAAAACCTCCTGGCCGCTGTGCTGAAACGGCAATCGCCTCGCTTCAGCGGCGTGTTGTCGACACTGACCGTCGATAATCGCCTGGCAGCGGTGCATCTCGGCATGGTCAGCGACCGCATGGCGCATTTCTGGTTCCCGGCCTACCACGCCGATTTTTCACGCGTCAGCCCGGGTCTTTTGATGCTTGAGGAATTCATTCGCATGGCCGCCGACCTTGGCTTGGACTCCGTCGAGCTTGGACCCGGCGATTACGGTTTCAAGCAGGAGCTGGCCAGTTATCAAACGGGTCTTGCATCGGGCTTCCTGGCCCCGTCGCCGATGCGCAATCGTATTCACCGCAGCGTGGACGGGTGGGTGCAGCGGCTTGAACGCCTCCCGGTGCCGCCGGCCCGCTGGCCCGGCAAGGCCCTGAGACGAATTGACGAAATGGCCGGTTTTTACGCGCTCTAGCCCGTTCCTGTCCCGGGCAATGGTCCGCGGTTTGCGACACCTCCCGCAAAAGGGGAGATATCGTGGCCAAACTGTTCCTAATCGGGAATCATCGTCCATCCTTTGCCCTGGCGCGTACGCTGCATCGCCAGGGGCATGAGATCTGGGCCGGCCATAACGGGTATTCGGACTATTTCGAGCGCTCTAACAGCGTTGCTGGTCGTCTGGCCATTCCAGACTTCTCCAATGAATCCCTGTGCATCCGGACCATCGCGGAATATTGCGAGGAATACGGTTTCGACGTCATCGTGCCGGTGACCGACCGGGCCACAAGACTGCTTGCGGGCTATCGCGCGGCTCTGCCCAAATCCGTGATCGTGATGTCGCCGGATCCGGACGTGATCGCCCGGTGTGTCTCCAAGACCCGAATGGCCGAGCTGTGCCGGCAGGAGAACGTACCGGTCGCTGATTATCTCCCTGTCGCCAATCTGAGCCAGCTGCGCCGCGCTTGCGAGAGTCTGGGCTATCCTCTTGTGGTCAAACCGACCGGGGAGGGGCAGTTCATCTTCGGCCAGAAAGTGATCACGCTGAATGCGCCGGAGGACCTCGCCGAGCTGTTCCCGGCCTGGCCCGGGGAGCATGCCCACCTGCTGGTCCAGCGCCGGCTCAATGGCAACCGGATCAACCATTATTTCGTGGCCTGGGGCGGAGACATCCTCACCGCATGTGCCATCGAGATTGAACGCACCGACCGGGCCGACGGTTCCGGCTATGCCGTTGAAGGTGTTTCAATAACGCCGCGACCGGACCTGGTCGAGCACACCGAGGCGCTTGTTGAAGCGCTCGATTATACCGGTGTGGGGTGTGCCCAGTTCATGACGGCCCGCGACAGCGACGCGACCTCCTTCCTGGAGATCAATCCGCGTCTGGGAGCCAATATCGCCGGTGCTGAAGCAGCGGGTGCGGACATTGCCAGCATCCTGTTTGAACTGACGATGGGCCGGGATATCGCCCTGGCCGAAGACCCGTGGGCGAAAGCGCGCACGGGGGTCCGCTATCACTGGGCCAAGGGGGATTTCTCCGGCTGGATCTGGCGTTTGCGCAATGGCGCCGGGCTGGGCGAGAGCATTGTTGGGGCACTGCGGCTGTTGCGCGGTCTGGTGCGTTCCAATGTCGACCTGGTGTTCAGCTGGCGTGATCCGGCACCGGCCCTGGCTTGCTGGCTGCATCCGGTACTGCGGCGCCTGCGCAATCGCGAGGACGCCGGCCAGCGCGGGGTCAAGGCGCCGAACTGATCCGGTTGCGGCTAGCGGACGTTGATCTTGTCGCCCAGAAGGGCCGGGACGGTCCGCAGCATGATCCAGACATCGAGCCAGAAACCGGCGCGGGAAATGTATTCCACGTCGAGACGAACCCGTTCCCGGGCGGCTTCAGGGGAATGCAGCGGGCCGCGCGAGCCATTGATCTGGGCCCAGCCGGTAATCCCCGGCTTGACGCGGTATCGATGGGCGTATTCCGCCACCAGCTTGGACGTCTCCGTCCCACCGGTGCGCATGCCAGGGGCGTGCGGACGTGGACCGACCAGCGACATGGTGCCGATCAGGACATTGAAGAGCTGCGGCAATTCATCGAGACTGGTCTTGCGCAGGAAACCGCCAATCGAGGTGACCCGCGGATCATTGAGCTCGACCTGGCGCACGCCCTTGCTGTCAGCTTGCGGATCATGCCGCATGGTGCGGAATTTGAAGACCGTGATCGGGCGGCCATGGAAACCCTCGCGGGTTTGCCGGAAGAGAGCCGGGCCAGGACTGGTCAGCTTCACCGCCAGGGCAATGATCGCCATTACCGGCAGGGCGGCCAGGGTCAGGAGCGAGCCGAACACCACGTCCTGCACGCGCTTGGAGATTTGCCGGCCCAGCTGTTCTTCGCTGCCGCTCATACGGGCGGCATGGACGCCGACCAGATCATCAAGACTGGTTTCGTCCGGGCTGAAGCCGTTGATGTCGAGCAGCAGGATCACCGGCTGCGGCAGGGCACGGAGCTTTTCCAGAAGGTGCTGGACGCGCTCTTCCGCCTTGGCCGAGACGGTCAAGATAATGCGGTCGACCTCGTGCAGGAGCGGCCAGTTGAACAAGTCATCCGTGGTGCCGAGATAGGGGGCGCCAGCCAGCAGGGACGGCGAACGGGTCTGACGATCGTCGAACACGCCAACGACATTGACATAGCCGGAACCGGAATTGGCGGCGATCAGGTGGCGCGCATTGGGCGTGGCGCCGACGAGAATGACATTGCGGGCCAGACGGCCGGCTCGGGCCCAGTGATTGACGATGCCGGCATAGATCATCTGCAGGGCAAACAGCGCTCCGGTCAGCACTACGGCGTTGAGGGCATGCAGGTCAGCAAAGGCCGGGCTGGCAGCTAGGGCTGTGGCCGCACCGGCAATGCCGGCCAAGCCGGTGGCGCTCACAGCGCGCAGGATTTGCAGGGCGAGGGGGCGGCGCGGTTCGATGCGGTAGACGCCCGCCAGGGGCAGGGCGATAAGGGCCACGGCGGCCAGGGCGATCAGCGGCAGGAGGTCGACCAGGGGTGTCGCGGCCAGGCGGCCCTGGCTGATGATCGCGGCGGAAAACCCGGCCAGGGCCAGGATCGCGACCGTGTCGATGATCTGGAAGGTCCGGCCGGCAGCACGGCGATTGACCCGGTTTGACGGGGCTCGCGTCTTGGCCTTGAGGTGCGCACGCGCCAAGGCGGCGGTGTCGCGCTCCTGGCGAACCGGTGTTTCGGAGCAGTCATTCGCAGGTCCGCTGGGTGCGGCCGGGGCTGAGAAAAACGGCATCGGATGATCTCCCTCTGACGCACATCCTCCCACAGCGAGGCTGATAATCCGTTGAAAAGCGTGGTTAACATTGCGTTTCCGGCGCGTTGACAGAATGCGGCCATCGCACAATGGGGGTGGCCATAAAGCCCATATCAGCTTAAGGGGCGCGGCTTGGATTGGTGCGCTGCACCAAAAACGGGACAAAACCATGCTGCAAAACTCGCTCGCCGCTTTCGCCGAACGCTTTTCCGCCTCGATCCGTCATCGTGGTGAGCTGCCGCCGCTGACGGTCTCCCAGGTCCGCATCGAGGTGCTGGCCGGCCTGACAGTGGCACTGGCGCTGGTTCCCGAGGCCGTGGCCTTTGCCTTTGTTGCGGGTGTTCCGCCGCTCGTCGGGCTCTACGCTGCCTTTATCGTGGGCCTGATTACGGCGGTTTTTGGTGGTCGCCGGGGCATGATTTCGGGTGCGACCGGTGCGCTTGCCGTGGTCATGGTGCACCTGGTTTACGAGCATGGCATTGAATACCTCTTCGCCACCGTCATCCTGATGGGCCTGATCCAGATCGCCGCTGGTATTTTCCGCCTCGGCAAATTCATTCGCATGGTGCCGCATCCCGTGATGCTCGGCTTCGTCAACGGTCTCGCCATCGTGATCGGCCTGGCCCAGCTCAAGCTCTTCCAGGTCCCCGGTTCCGAGGCGGGCGGTGAGGCGGCTGCTGCGGGGGGGCATGGTCCCGGGCTTGCGGGTGCCGAGTGGCTGCCCATGCCGGAGCTTTCCCTGATGCTCGGCCTCGTCATCCTGACCATGGCAGTGATCTGGCTGACGCCGAAGCTGACCAAGGCCGTGCCGGCGCCGCTGATGGGGATTGTCGTCGTCGCCGGCATTGTCATCGCGCTCGGCCTCAATGTTCCCACTGTCGGCGACCTGGCCTCGATCGAAGGCGGCCTGCCGCAATTCCATGTTCCCTTCGGTGAAGGGGTTGGCCCGTTCGGTGATGCGCTGGCGCCGCTCAACTGGGAAACCTTCACCATCATCCTGCCCTATGCCCTGATCCTGGCCGCCATCGGCCTGATCGAGAGCCTGTTGACGCTCAACCTTGTGGGCGAGATTACCGGCCGCAAGGGCGGTGCGTCGCAGGAATGTGTGGCCCAGGGCGCGGCCAATCTGGTCACAGGTTTCTTCGGCGGCATGGGCGGGTGTGCGATGATCGGCCAGTCGATGATCAATGTGAAATCGGGCGGCCGCCTGCGCTTGTCCGGTATTGCCGCAGCGCTCTTCCTGCTCGGCTTTATCCTGTTTGCCTCGCCCCTGATCGAGCGCATCCCGCTCGCGGCCCTGGTCGGCGTCATGTTCATGGTCGTGATCGGTACTTTTGCCTGGCAGACCTTCATGATCATGCGCCGCATCCCGCGCTCTGATGCCTTCGTCATCGTACTGGTGACCGGCGTGACCGTGGCCCATGACCTCGCCATCGCGGTGATCGTCGGCGTTATCGTCTCGGCCCTGGTTTATGCCTGGAAAGCCGCCTCGCACATTCATGCCCGCGAGGACGAGGGCGAAAGCGGTGAGAAAATCTACCGTGTCGATGGTCCGCTTTTCTTCGGATCGATCGAGGGCTTCATGGATATCTTCGACATCGAAGCCGATCCGCAGCGCGTCATCATCGATTTCGCCGACAGCCGTGTGGTCGATCAGTCCGCTCTGCAGGCGATCGAGGACCTGGCGGCGAAATATGCCAAGGCCGGCAAACAGGTCGAACTGCGCCACCTCAGCCGCGATTGCCATGCGCTCCTGTCCAAGGCCGGTCAGCTCGTCGTCGATAGCGATGACGATCCGGTCTATGGCGTCTCGGTGGATTACGGCGTTCGCCTGGGCCGCATGGGCGGCGGGCACTAGGGCAATCAAAACCCCTCATCCCGGTCTTGCCTGCCCTCGCGCAAGCGGGGGATCCGGGACCCCGATCGGTCACGCTGGACGGTCCTCCTCTCCCTGGGGAGAGGTGGCCCGGCGCCGAGGCGCCGGGTCGGAGCGGGGGGAAACACCTCCGGTCAAGGCAGTGTCCCCACCCTCATCCGCCCTCCGGGCACCTTCTCCCGCACGGGAGAAGGGGGAGGACCACGCTCTTTGGAGTTAGACCCCCGTCGGCTCTCGCGCCATGGGGCTGATAAAGCGATGGCGTGACATCGGCATCCTCCTTCAACGCACATCAGATACGGGTTCTCGCTCCGCCAGTTAGTCCTGGCCGAGAGGAGAGGATGTGCGGGATGCCGGCTGTGCCGGTATCTGGTGTGTGAGTGTGTGGCATGACCGGGCATCCCGCACGCGGAGTTTTGCCGGTCCGTCCCCGGACCGTGTCCAATCGAGGGGGTCACAGCGGTCGGGCGTTTAGTGCCGCTGCGACTGTCCTCGACGCCCTGCCGGAAGTGAGTGCGCGTCACCACACCCACCGCGGACAGGCTCCGCCGGCCCCCGGGCGATATCGACGTGCACATCGCCTCTCATCTCGGGAGCTGGGGGTATTATCGCCGGGCTGAGGCGACAGTGGATTATTTTCTCGTCATCCCAAACTTGATTTGGGACCTCGAGCCGGCGCGCTCGAAGGCGTCGGGGGCCCGGATCAAGTCCGGGATGAGGGTGTTAGGTGTTGCAATCACGCCAGATTTTTCCCCGGATTTATTCCGGGGTCTGGTGGAGACGAATACGTCGATGACTCTAGGAACCGTCAGCGCCCAGAGTCATCGACGCCGGGATAACGCCAGGCCCCGACATGAAGTCGGGGAAAGTGGAGATTGGATTCAGCAATCCACACCACCCCATACACCTCATGCTGGAAATTGGGCCGTGTTGACGTCGGGCGGTCAAGGGTTTCAACCGGTTCCCGGCGCTTCGCGCCCTTGACCGCCCGACGTCAACACGGCGAACTGGCTGGCATGCGCTAAGGGGAATGACGTCATGGATCGTGATAGATGGGCGAGCGAAATAGCGAAAGCCTATGATGGTCTTCCAGTTAAGCAGGGCTACAAACTTGTTTATTCACCTTGGTCGACGATCAAAACCAGCAAGGCGGCATTTGTATCTCTGAATCCAGGAGGTCGAATGCCAGATCACGCCGAGCTTTGCGAATTGTCGGAAGAGCGAGGCAATGCCTACGAAGTCGAGCGTCATATAACGAAGTCGCCGATAACCCATCAATTTCTGGAGTTTTGCAAGCTGATCGGGGTTGAGCCAATTGATGTTTTGACTGGCGTCATATGCCCTTTCCGCACGGATCGGTGGGCCGATGCTCCAATAGAGGTTAGGGCGGTTGGCCTTAAGCTTGGAGAGGAGTTCTGGCGAGAAGCCTTGGCGGTTAATCAACCGGGTTTGATCGTTAGCGTTGCGCCCCAAGCAACTAAAATATTGAGCAGAATCTTGGCTGTGGAGTTGGTCGATAGATGTGCTTCTGGATGGGGCAAGACGACTATCTCCATTTTCCAAAACGCGACTGGGCAGCGATTGGTGCAATTGCCGCATTTGTCGACCTTCAAGCTGTTTAGTCGGCCGGAATGCCGGCCGGCACTGGAGATGGCCCTGAAGGTGGGCGACTGTTAGTTGGGGGTGTAGCCGTTTCGCTGGATCAGGCGGCCATTTTCCATTCGGGTGGAGATAACGCTAGGCTCCAAAGTGTCTGAGAAAGCATCGACAAAAAGCTATAATATAACATTACAACATAGATCGCCCTCGCGATAACAAACGCGTGCTTACGGAATGATTAGTTTGGTCGAGACGGCGATGCGCACTAGTTTGGGCGGCAACGAGAACATCGCATTGCGAGGGGAGCACCATGAAACGATTTATTGCGGCGCTGACGGCGTCGACGGTATTGGCGTCTGCGCCGGGCTGGGCCTTCCAGGAAGCTGACGTCGAGGCGGACGCCGAAGCGGAAGAGGCGGCGCCGGAAGGTTGGGACGTGTCCAATCCGCCGATGGAAACCCGGGAAATCGACTTCAACGTCACCGAGGGCACCTGGATGTCGGTCGATGTCAGCCCGGATGGGCAGACCATCGCCTTCGACCTGATGGGCGACATCTACACCATGCCGATCACCGGTGGCGAAGCGACCAATATCGCCTCTGGCCTGGCCTGGGAAATCCAGCCGCGCTTTTCTCCGGACGGCTCCCAGATCGCCTTCACCTCGGATCGCGGGGGCGGGGACAATATCTGGGTCATGGATGTGGATGGCGAGAATGCCCGCCAGGTGACGCAGGAAAACTTCCGTCTTCTGAACAACCCGACCTGGTCGCCCGATGGCCGCTATATCGCTGCGCGCAAGCACTTCACCACCTCGCGTTCGGCCGGTACCGGCGAGATCTGGCTCTATCACGTGCTGGGCGGTAGCGGTTCTGCGCTGGTGGAGCGTCCGAACCCGCAATACCAGAAGGAACAGGGCGAGCCGATTTTCTCGCCGGATGGCCGCTATATCTATTACACCCGCGCCGTGAGCCCGGGGAATACCTTCACTTATGCGGACGATTCCAACGGCGATCTGTTCAATATCCGCCGCTATGACATGCAGACCGGCGAGATCGACACGGCCGTCGACGGGGCCGGCGGTGCGGTGCGCGCTGCGCCGTCTCCGGACGGGCGCTATATCGCCTTCGTGCGCCGGGTTCACATGCAGTCCGGTCTCTACATCAAGGACCTGGAGTCCGGTGAGACCCGCCGGATCTATGACAATCTCGACCGCGACAACCAGGAAACCTGGGGTGTTGTCGGCATGTATCCGAACATGGACTGGACCCCGGACAGCGGCTCCATCGTGTTCTGGTCCGGCGGCGGTATCCACCGCATCGATATCGAGACCGAGGAAGTCACCCCGATCCCGTTCGAAGTGAACGATACCCGCGAGGTGATCGACCCGGTCCGCCCGGCGGTGCCGGTCGCTCCGGACACGTTCGAGACGCGCATGCCGCGCTTCACCTCGGTGTCGCCGGATGGCAGTCAGGTCGTGTTTGAGAACCTCGGCAAGCTCTACATCATGGACACCGATGGCGGTGAGCCGCGCCGGCTGACCCGCGATAGCTCCGATCGCCGCGAACTGTTCGCCTCCTGGAGCCGCGATGGCAGCCGTATCGTCTTCGCCACCTGGGATGATGCCGAGCTCGGTTCAATCCGCACCGTCACGGCGGCCGGCCGGGGCGAGCGCACGCTGACCCGTGAGCCGGGCATTTATCGCCGCCCGCGTTTCTCGCCGGATGGCAATACGGTTGTGTTCGAGAAAGATGGCGGCGGTTTCCTGACCTCCAATGAATGGTCTGAGACCACCGGTATCTTCACCGTCTCCGCCCGCGGTGGCGAGATGCGTGAAGTGGCCGATAGCGGCTCCAACCCGCATTTCGGCGCCTCCAATGACCGTATCTTCCTGACCCGGCGGGCGCCGGGCCTGGAGCTCTACTCGGTCAATCTGGATGGATTTGACGAGCGCGTGCACGCCAATGGCGGCATGACCGGTGAGTTCCATGTTTCCCCGGATGAGCGTCATCTCGCCTTCCGCGAAAACTACGACGCCTGGGTCATGCCGATGCCGGTCGGCCCGCAAAACCTGTCGGTCTCCAACAATACCGGCGCCCTGCCGGTGGTGGAGCTGTCGGGCAATGGCGGCACGGATATTCACTGGTCGGAAGACGGCAATCGCGTCAACTGGACCATGGGTGCCGAGCTGTTCTCGGCGACGATCGACCAGATCCGCCCCAATCCGGGCGATGACGAGGCGGAAGCCTATACGCCGCCGGAGCCGGGCGAGGGCATCTCCCTGGCGATGACGATCGAGACCGATCGTCCCGACGGCATGGTCGCCATCACCGGTGCGCGTCTCATCACCATGGCGGACGCGGATGGCGGCGTTATCGAGAATGGCGTCATCGTCATCGACGGCAACCGGATCGTCGCCATCGGCGAGGCCGGTTCTGTCGAGATCCCGGAAAGCGCAGTTGTCTCCGACATGTCGGGCCACACCATCACGCCGGGCTTCATCGATGCCCACGCGCATGGCCCGCAGGCCAGCGACGGCATTATCCCGCAGCAGAACTGGTCGACCCTGGCGCACCTGGCGCTCGGTGTGACCACGATCTTTGACCCGTCCAGCTCGGCCGCGTCGATCTTCCCGGCGGCGGAATACCAGCGCGCCGGCGTGCAGTTGCAGCCGCGGACCTATTCCACCGGCGAGATCGTCTACGGCGCCCGGGCGCCGGGCTTCCATGCCGCGATCGATGGCGAGGCTGATGCCCGTGAACACGTCTTCCGCCTGCAGGCGCAGGGCGCACACGGCATCAAGAACTACAACCAGCCGCGCCGGGAACAGCGCCAGCAGGTTACCTATGCCGCGATGGAAGCCAATCTGATCACCGCATCAGAGGGGGGATCCAACTACCACATGGACATGTCCATGATCATCGATGGCAATACCTCGATGGAGCACAACATTCCGGTGTCGACGCTCTATGAGGACGTGCTGAGCATGTGGGAACAGACCGAAGTGGCTCTGACCCCGACGCTGACGGTGACCTATGGCGGTCTCGCCGGTGACCCGTTCTGGCGCCAGGCGATGAATGTCTGGGAGCACCCGATCCTGTCCCAGCACGTGCCGCCGCACGTGCTGCTACCCTCCACCGTACGCCGCACCACGGCGCCGGAGAGCAATTTCGCTGATGCCAACTCGGCCGCTTCGGCGCGCCAGCTGGCCCAGCGTGGTATCTATGTCTCCATTGGTGCCCACGGGCAGCAGCAGGGCCTGGCCGCGCACTGGGAGATGTGGTCCTTCGCCCGGGGCGGCATGACCCCGCTTGAGGTTCTGACCACGGCAACCGTCGCACCGGCCCGCCATTTGGGCTTCATCGACGATATCGGGACGCTGGAAGAAGGTAAGCTGGCCGATCTCGTCGTGATGCGCGAGAACCCGCTGGAGGACATCTACCAGACCGACGAGATCGCCTATGTGATGCTCAATGGCCGCCTCTATGATCCGGTGACGATGAATGAAGTCATCACCGGCGAGCAAGCGCGCGAGGCGTATTACTGGGAATAGGTCTCAGGTCTGTCTGATCGAGGAAGGGCGCCCGCTGCGGCGCCCTTTCTTTTTGGGCTGCACATCAATGCTGGAGGGCCGGCCTTGCCTCCAGCCCAAAACACCGCAACTCTCCTGTGCAACAGGCCGGGGAGGGCTTTTCGTGATTGGATTGAACCGTTGGGTATTTGCCGGTGTTCTGGTGCTGGCGCTGGTATTGGCTGGACTGGCAAAATTCACGCTCGGGCCCGGCCCGGGGATCAGCCTGGACGCGGCGCAGGCGGCCGCTGCGCCTTACGCCAACCACACGATTGCCCGCGATGAATATGGCGTGCCGCATATCTGGGGCGAGCGCGATGCCGATACCGCTTTCGGGCTTGGCTATGCCCATGCCAGCGATGACTGGGAGACGATCCAGACCACTTTGGTCGCCGCGCGCGGCCAGCTGGCCCGGTTTGAAGGTCCCGATGCGGCGCCGACCGACTATATCGTCCGTCTCTTGCGTATCCGCGAGCTGGTCTCGGAGCGCTACACCTTGGACCTGACCGAGGAAACGCGTGCCATTCTTGAGGCCTATGCGGCCGGGATCACGCTGTATGCGGCGGAGAACCCGCTGCGCGTCTGGGGTGGGGCCCTGCCGGTGACGGGCGAGGATATCGTCGCCGGTTTTGTCCTGCGAACGCCCTTCATGTACGGGCTCGACAGTGATCTGGCGGAGCTTTTCGAGGATGAGCGCCAGCGCACGATCTCCATGGCCGATACCGACACGGCGTTTCAATGGCTGGAAGGTCAGCGCCTGCCCTTTGGCTCCAACGCCTTTGCCATTGCGCCGAGCTTTTCCGACGATGGCGCGACCCGGCTGATCATCAACTCCCACCAGCCCTATGAAGGCCCTGTTGCCTGGTATGAGGCGCGGTTGCGCTCGGATGAGGGCTGGGACATGGCCGGTGGAACCTTCCCCGGCGCCCCCCTGATACTGCACGGTCACAATGCCGATCTGGGCTGGGCGCATACGGTCAACCTGCCCGACCTTGCGGACATCTATGTGCTGGAGACCGAGGGCGATCGCTATTTGCTGGACGGCGAATGGCGCGATCTCGAGCATGGCACGGCGCGGCTCAATGTGCGTCTGTTCGGCTCCATCCGCTGGACGGTGAAGCGGGATTTGTGGTGGTCGGAACATGGCCCGGTCGTACGCACCGGGCATGGCGATTACGCCATCCGCTATTCCGGCATGGATGAGGTGCGCCAGGTCGAGCAATGGTATGAGATGAACCGGGCGCGGAACCTCTCCGACTGGCTCGGGGCCATGGAGATGGATGCGATCTCCTCGCTCAACACGATCTATGCCGACCGTGAGGGCAATATCGCCTATCTCTACAATGCGGTGATGCCGGACCGGGTCGAAGGGTATGACTGGCGCCAGTATCTGCCGGGCGATCGTTCCGAGCTGATCTGGCAAGGCTATCACCCGTTCGGCACGCTGCCGGCCTATCTCAATCCGCAGGCGGGCTGGCTGTTGTCGGCCAATCAGACCGTGTTCGACGCCACGGGGGTGGACGAGAATATCGATCCGGCTGATTTCTCGCCGACCTTCGGCATCGAACCGCGCATGACCAATCGCGGTCATCGCGGGCTGGAATTATTGCGGGCCGAGACCTCGCTGTCGCGCGAGCGGCTTATGCAGATAAAATTCGACAAGACCTATTCGGAAAACTCGGCCGTCGGACGGCTGATGCGCGAGCTGCTGGCCCTGGATGTGTCGGATGATCCGCTGCTCGCCGAGGCCCAGGGCCTGATCGGTGACTGGGATCTCTCCACCGACATCGCCAATCGCCATGCCGCCATCGGCGTGCTCACGGCGGTGCGTTGCATTGGCAACCGGCATCACGAGGATCCCTGGCTCACGGACCCGCGCGAGGCGCTCTCGGCAGCGGCGGCAGAGCTGATGCAGCATCATGGCCGCCTCGACCCGGAGTGGGGCGAGATCAACCGCATGGTCCGCGGTGATGTCGACATGCCGCTCGGCGGCGGGCCGGACGTGTTGCGCGCGGTCTATGGCGCGAATGACGGGCTCGACCCGGATGGCCGCATCCGCGGTGTCGCCGGTGACACCTACATCATGGCGGTGGAATGGAGCGCGGAGGGCGAGATGCGCTCACAGGCGATCCACCAATATGGCTCCGCCACGATCGATGAAAGCTCACCGCATTATGACGACCAGGCGGTATTGTTCGCACGCGAAGAGTGGCGCGATATCGACTGGGATCTGGCCCGGCCGGCGCAATAGTCCTGCGGCAAGAAAAAAGCCCCGGACCGCAAGGTCCGGGGCTTTCCATTCAGATGGAAACCTGAATTAGTTCAGGCTCATGCGGTAGGACAGTCCCCACACGCGCGGCTCGTTGACGAAGCCGGTATTATTGTTGAAGTCGATACCGCCAACGAGGTTTTCCTCGTCAGTGATGTTGCGCACGAAAATGGCGGCTTCGAACGGGTAGCCGCCGGAATTCTCGCCGGCATAGCCCAGGCGCAGACCGCCTTCGAAATTGCCATCGGAGTTGAACTCCTGGGACTCGTACAGGAAGAGGTTGGTCTCGCCCTGGTAGAACCAGTCGGTGTAGGCAAACCACTCACCGCCATCAGCGGCCGGGATGGAATAGCGGGCCGTGAAAGAGACGATCCATTCCGGAGCCTGCGGGAAGGGGTTGCCGTCCACAGCGGCGCGATCGGTGCCGCCGACATTGACGAGCGGATCGGTGACGGTGCACTGGGCACAGATGCCGACCAGCAGGTGGTCATCATTCAGCTCGGTCTTGTTCCAGCTTGCACCCGCGGTTATCAGCAGGTTGTCGGAGACCAGGAACTCACTGTCGATCTCGAAGCCATAGCCTTCGCCTTCGTCGGCATTGACCAGCTGGACGAGGTTGCCGGCGCCGCCGACAGCGGACAGCTGCAGGTCAGAGACGGTGTAGTAGAAGGCCGTTGCATTGATGCGGGCGCGACCACCGAAGGGCTCGGACTTGATGCCGGCTTCGTAGGAGATCGAGGTCTCGCTGTCGGCAACGGACGGCGGGTTGAAGAAGGCGACATCACGCGCCTGGATCGACGGGCCGCGGAAGCCGCGAGCGACACGGCCGAACAGGGCCGTGCTGTCGTCGAGATCGTAATATGCGGACAGGTCCCAGCTGAATTCCTCATCGGAGACTTCCACCGGACCGCCGGCAGGCCAGACCGCCTGGACAACCTCGAGACCTTTTTCATCGCTGGTATAGCGCACACCGCCGGACAGCTGCAGGCGATCGGTCGCCTGGTGGCTGACCTGGCCGAACAGGGCCCACAGCTCGTTGGAGTGACGCACGGTGGTCGTCGGCGGGAAGATGCCGTCCGGGTCCGTCGTGGTGATGTCGAACTCGCTGTCGAAGAAATAGGCGCCGACCTGCCAGGTCGTGGTCAGATCGTCGGACGAGGCCAGGCGGAATTCCTGGGTGAACTGGTCGAGATCATCGAGGCCGTCCTGGGTCTGGGACGGGAAGGGGATGAAGCCCGGACCGGAAACCATGTTGCCGCCATCGATATCGCCGAGGGAGCGACCTTCTGCGGTTTCATAGCCGGTGATCGAGGTCAGGGTGATGCCGTCGTCGAAATAGACATTGGCCGTCGCGCTCGTGCCCCAGCTGTCATAGCTCTGCGGGTTGTTATAGCCGCCGTCGAAATAAACCTCGTCGCGGACGAAGTTGGAGTTCAGATCGTTGGAGCCCGCGGTCAGGATGTTGGCGCGGAAGACGGCCGACGTGCCGACCAGGGACCGGCCATGGACGTTGAACAGGACGTCGAAATCTTCGCTCGGCGTGTACATGAACTGCGCACGGCCGGCCCATTCGCGGTGACCGCCAAGAGCGTCGTCTTCACCGGTGAAGGCATTGTCGATCCAGTCGCCCCGGTTCTGCGTCATGATCGAGACGCGGCCGGTGAGCAGGTCGTCGACAATCGTGCCGCCAAGAGCGGCTTCAGCGTTGAGCGTGCCCAGCGTGCCTGCCGTTGCGGCGATATAGGCATCGGTCTCTTCGCTCGGACGAACGCTGTCGAACTTGATCGTACCGGCGGTGGTGTTGCGACCGAACAGCGTGCCCTGCGGGCCGCGTGCGATTTCAACCTGCTCGATGTCGAACAGCGGGAAGCTTTTCAGGATCACGTTCTCCTGGACGATGTCGTCCATGATCACGGAGACCGGCTGGGAAGCGGCCAGGTCGAAATCTGTATTGCCGAGGCCGCGGATGTAGAAGCGCGGTGCGACACGGCCGTTGGAGCTTTCAGCGTAGAGGCTCGGGACGCGCGCGGCGAGGGCGCGGATGTCAGCGCCGCCCTCAGACAGCGGTGCGATGGCTTCGCCGGATGCGGCGGTCACCGAAGCGGCAACGTCCTGGATGCTTTCCTCGCGACGATTGGTCGTCACGGTGATGGTTTCCAGTTGAGCGTCCTGCGCGATGGCCGGAGCGGATAAGCCGGTGCTGACAGCAGCGGCGAGAGCGGTACCGGCGAGAAGCACGGCGCGAGCAGTGGTAGTCGTCATGTGGAGGAGATCCTGATCAACCGTTTGATACATGCCCCGGATGGTTTTTTCCCCGGGGCTGATGCGGCCCGATCTAGGGCGTAACGGGGCGCGGTGACAGGGGTCAGGATAGGATTTCCGGCACTTCATCACGCGGTGCGATCTAATTGCATCAGTTCCGTGAATTCGCGAAACTCGTCGAAATGCTGCGACGCACAATAAACTCAGGAGCTTACCGGATTATTCCGGCTCCGGGGCCCATATTTCGTGTTTTTCCATAATGTTGGCAAAGCGTTCGCTGTTCAGCAGCTGATCGAGCCAGCCGATCAGGGCGGGCCAGCTCTGGGCATCGAACCACGCCCGGTCGGTCATCGCGAACTGGCGCACAAAGGGAAAAACCGCATTGTCGGCAAAGCCGGGTTTACCCCCCGCCAGCCAGGTCTGTTGTCGCAGCACGCCATCCAGCACACGGAGGCATTCAGCGGCCTTGTCCCGCTCGACGATTGCATCGGCATCGTCAAAGCGACTGGCATATTTATAGCGGTCCAGAGCGCGCTTGAACGGGCCGTCATTGGCTTCGATCCATGCGGCTGTACGACTATCCCGGTCGAGCCAGTTTTCCGGGTCGTTCTGCTGCAGGGCCCAGTTCATCACGTCCAGGCTTTCCTCCAACACGCGTCCGTCGGCGAGAACCAGAACCGGTACCGTTCCCTTCGGTGAGGCCTCCAGCATCGCCGCCGGCTTGTCCTTGAGCAGGATTTCGCGGTGTTCCACAGCGACGCCGCTGACATCCAGCGCCAGGCGTGCCCGCATGGCATAGGGGCAGCGCCGGAAGGAATAGAGGATAGGCCGGCTAGCGCTCATCGCCCTCGACCTGCTGCAGATCCGCCAGGTCTTCCGGGCGCGCCCCGATATGGCGCACACCACGCTCGGCGGCGAGTTGCTCCTGGCGTTCACGTTCGGCGAAACGGGCGCGGTCGGCCGCGCTGTAGCGATCGGCACAATGCGGGCATTGCTGACCGGCGATGAAAAGCTCTGACTTGAGATCCTCCGGGCCCAGCGGTTCGCGGCAGGCATGACACAGCGTGTAGCTGCCCAGTTCCAGGCCGTGCTTGACGGCCACGCGGCGATCAAAGACGAAACACTCGCCGCGCCACAGGCTGTCTTTTTCGGGCACGGTCTCCAGATATTTCAAGATCCCGCCCTTGAGATGATAGACATCGTCAATGCCTTCGGATTTGACGAAGGCGGTCGCCTTTTCGCAGCGGATACCGCCGGTGCAATACATGGCGATACGGGCATTCGGACGGCCCTCGCGGAATTTGCGGAACCAGTCCGGGAACTCCCGGAAGTTCACCGTCTGCGGGTCAATGGCGCCGTCGAACTGGCCGATACGGACCTCGTAATCATTGCGCGTATCAATGGTGACGACGTCATCAGCGGTGATGAGGTCATTCCAGTCTTCCGGCTCGACATAGGTCCCCACGACCTGGGTCGGGTCGGTGCCCGGCACACCCATGGTGACGATCTCTTTTTTCAAGCGCACTTTCATGCGCAGGAAGGGTTGCTCGTCGGCCCAGCTTTCCTTGTGTTCCAGATCCGCGAAACCGGGCAGGGCCCGCAAATCGGCCAGTACCGCCTCGATCCCGGCTTGCGGGCCGGCAATCGTGCCGTTGATACCTTCATCTGCCAGCAGCAGCGTGCCGTACACATCCTGGGCCTCGCACACGGACTTGATCCGGGCCTGCAGGGCGGCATCGGCCTGGAGCGGGGCAAATTTGTAGAGTGCAGCGACGAGATAGCGCGACATGGCAACGGCCTTGTTTATTTTGCGGGCTATATAGCAAGCCCGGTGACCAAGCCCAAAGCCTGGTTGCAGACCTTGAATAGGGCTGCGCGACACCCATATACCTATCACTAGATAGGCTGGAGGCCGAAGATGGAACTCAATGCGGATTTTGCGGCCCGGGCCGCGGTGCATGATGCCGACAATCCCTGGCGCGCTTCGCCGATGGCGGGCGTCGAGCGCAAGATGCTCGACCGGATCGGCGAGGAAGTCGCGCGGGCGACTTCGATTGTGCGCTATGCGCCGGGCAGTTCCTTCTCCCCGCACACCCATGGCGGCGGTGAGGAATTCCTTGTGCTTGACGGTGTGTTCCAGGATGAGCATGGCGATTATCCCGCCGGCAGCTATGTGCGCAATCCGCCGGGCACGTCGCACACGCCCGGGTCGGCGCCGGGCTGCACGATCCTGGTCAAGCTCTGGCAGTTCGACACGGACGATCTGACGCAAGTTCGCTATCAGACCGAGTTTCCCGATTTCATCGCCGACCCGAAGCGGCCGGGTGTCAGCGTGCAGACCCTGTTCAGCTCCGAGCTGGAAGACGTGGCACACGAACGCTGGGAAGCCGGTACTGAGCTGACCCTCAACACCGATGGCGGGGCAGAGATCTATGTCGTCGAAGGTGAGTTTGCCGAAGCAGGCGAGACGTTTTCGGCCGGCAGCTGGCTTCGCCTTCCCGATGGCTATGAGGCCGTAATCAAGACCGGGTCTGCACCGGTGAAGGTGTGGCGAAAGACCGGGCATTTGCGTCATATCCGCGTGCCGGAGGCGTCCTGATGGCGCGCAGCTTGCTGGTTCTGGGTGCGGGCATGGGCGGCCTTTCTGCTGCCGTGGCGGGCCGCGAAGCCGGTTTTGATGTGACCGTGCTGGAAGCGCGGGACCGTATCGGCGGGCGCATTCTCAGCCAGCCCCTGGCCGGCGGGCGAGGGCATGCGGATCTCGGCCCGGCCTGGATGTGGCCGGCCTACCAGAGCCGGCTTGAGACCCTGCGACGTTCACTCGGCGTCGATGCGGCCCCGCAATATGAGACCGGCGCCTTCAGCTATGAAGATGGCGGGCAGGTCCAGCGTTTTGCCGCGCCGAGCCGGTATGGCGATGCCATCCGCTTTCCCGGGGGCGCTTCCGGTTTGATCGAGGGGCTCGCGGCGCAATTGCCGGCGGGTACGATCCGGACCGGTGAAATTGCTGCCACGGTGCGAAGCGGCGAGGGCGTTGAAATCGAGACGGTGGACGGTGCTCGCCATGCCGCCGACCAGGCGATCATCGCCTTGCCGCCGCGTCTGGCCGACCAGCTGGAGTGGGAGCCGGGGCTGTCCCCGGGCTTGTCGCGGGCGCTGCAGGGCCTGCCGACCTGGATGGGGGCGCATGCCAAGCTGATCGCGGTCTATGAGCGTCCCTTCTGGCGCGAGCAGGGCCTGTCGGGCGGTGGCGCCAGCCGGGAGGGACCGGTCATGGAAATCGCCGATCAGAGCCCGTCCGACGGGTCACTGGGCGTGTTGTTTGCCTTCATTGGCTGGCCGGCGGATCAGCGGGCTCGCGAAGGCGAGGGGCTGACTGGCAAGGTTCTGGACCAATTCGCCCGTCTGTTTGGCGAAGCGGCGCGTTCACCTCTGGAGACGCATCTGCTGGATTGGTCGCAGGAAGCGTTCACCGCTACCGAAGCCGATCGTCGCTATCGCGGCGGTCACCCGCATTATGGCGGAGCCGTGTTCGAGCAGACCTGGTTTGACGGGCGTATCGCCTTTGCTGGAGCGGAGACGATCAGCGAAAGCGGCGGGCTTATCGAGGGAGCGCTGCTTTCCGGGCAGCGGGCGCTGCAACAGCTGGCTCAACAGCCGGTGCGCGCATCAGCTTGAACCAGTCCTGATACCAGGACAGGCGCGATTGACCGGTGGTGCAATCCGGGCAGGTGCGGCGAATGACATTGCCGAACACATCCCAGCGGGCGATTTGAATCGGATCCATGAAAATCCCTTTCAAAACTAGGTATACTCTACTTGTTCTCAAAAAGCATAGAAAACCTACGGGTAATCTCCCCCCTGTACCGGGATGCCGAGCAGGGGTAGAAACCGGGACATGATTTCAGCGTGTTGCCCGCAGGCGGGTGCACTTGGTGGAGTAGGCGTGTGACGGACAGCCCCGTTTCCAGCCCGGTCTTGGTGTTCGACTCAGGCCTTGGCGGTCTTTCCGTCGCGGCGGAGATTCGCCAACGCCGCCCGGACCTGCCGCTGCGCTATCTGGCCGATAACGCCGCCTTTCCCTACGGGCTGAAAGCCGACGCCTTCCTCAAACAGCGCGTGATCGACGTCATCAGCGCGGCGGTCGACCGGGAGCGGCCACGCCTGGTGGTCCTGGCGTGCAATACGGCATCGACTATCGCCCTGAACGAGTTGCGCGAGGCGCTGGAGCTACCGGTCGTCGGGACGGTGCCGGGCATCAAGCCGGCTGCGGAGCAATCCCGCTCTGGTGTCATCGGCGTCCTGGCGACGCCGCGCACGGCCCAGTCCGGCTATATCGACGCGCTGGTTCGCGATCATGGCGCCGGCCTTCATTTCATTGTCCAGCCGGCTGAAGGCCTGGCGCGCGAAGCCGAAGCCGTGCTTGCGGGTGCGGCGCCGGACCTGGACCTCCTGCGCGGACTGCAGCACGCCATCCGTCAGGCACCGCGCGGCGAGGAGGTCGACACCCTGGTTCTGGGCTGCACGCATTATCCCTTGCTCCAGGCCGAGTTGGAAGCGACGGCTCCGCATGCCTGGACCTATCTCGATACCGGTTCGGCGATTGCGCGGCGGGTGGATGACTTGCTGCCGGAGCGGGGTGAAGCCGGTGCCGGCGACAGCGCCTTGCTGACAGCCGGGGTCGAGGCGGAGGCTGGATATGCGCGGGCGCTGGGCCGTTTCGGGTTTGCACTGGCCGAGCCATTGCACCGGCCCGCCTGATTGCTAGTCTTCGCCGGGGCGCCTGTCATCCGGGCGCATGAACGCCGGAGCCGGAGACACCATGCTGCGCCAATTTCTGATCATCATCGCCGCCGGCGCTTTGCTGGCCTGTTCGCCTCAGGCCGAGCAGACCGACCTGCTGGCAAGCCGGCTCGCCGAGATCAATGCGGCTCATCCGGATATGGCCGGCCTCGCGGTTTGGGTTGAACGTGCGGGGGCAGGGACAAGTGGCGGTGCGGCCTTCGGCGATGCCGCTCCCGATGGACGCGCGCTCGATGCGCAGACCCCGGTCCGCATTGCCAGTAACACCAAAACCTATGTCGCGGCGGCGTATCTGCGGCTCTGGGAGAGCGGTCTGGCGCCCCTTGATGACCCGATCGAGGAATTGATCGACCCGGGCTTCAACGCGCTCCTCGCTGAGGATGGCTATCGCACTGACCTGATCACGCCGCGCCATCTGCTGATGCATAATGCGGGCCTGCCCGATCATGCCGATGACACCTATGTCGCTGCGGTGTTCGAGGACACGCAGCGGCAATGGACGCGGGCGGAGCAGATCGCGTTCCTGACCGTGAACCATGAGCCGCTCGGCCTACCCGGCGAGGTCTTTGTCTATTCCGATACCGGCTACATTCTGCTCGGGCACATGATCGAGCGGATCACGGGCGAAACGCTCGCCGCAGCGACCCGCCGCCTTTTGCGTTTTGACAGCATTGGCCTGGACCAGACCTGGTGGGAACAGGTTGAACAGCCCGGCGAGGCGATTGCGGCGAGAGCGCATCAATATCTCGGTGAGCTCGACACGACCGGCTTCAACGCATCGCTCGACCTTTATGGCGGCGGCGGCCTGATCGCCAGTCCGCGCGATATGGCCCGCTTCTGGAGCGCGCTGTTTGGGGGCGAGGTGTTCGAGGACCCGGCGACCCTGAGCGTGATGCTCGACGCGCCCGGGCAAGTCGCGCCGGAGCGCTATCGGCTCGGCGTCTTCATCGAGACCATTGGCGGTATGACCGTTTACTCCCATAGCGGCTTCTGGGGCACCTACGCCGTCTATGTCCCCGAGCTGGACGTCGCGATGGCCGCGGTAACGCTCGATCAGGAGGATTTCGCCGCGATGCGCACGCTGGTTCATGAACTGGTAGCGGACCAAGCCGGCCACGCGCCGGGCTAGTTACGGAGGCCCAAAATGTTGCATGCCTTGTTCGGTGTCTTGTTGCTGGTCCAGCCCGCGAGCGCGGAGGACCGCGAGGAGATGGACTCGGATTGCCGCCTGACGGTCGAGGAGGGCAACTGGCAGGTCCAGCTGAGCCATAGTTCGGGGTCGCAGTGGTTTCCCCGCTCGATCCTGCATTACGACTATCTCCACCGGCCAAGCGGGCTAGGGTTCTGGCGCAATGATCCGTTTGAGGGGGAGGACCGCTTCGGCCTTGAACTCAACGCCTTGGTCGAGGGTATCTGGCCGCGCGTCTACAATCTGCCCAGCCAAATGGATCCAAGTTATGGCGGCACACGGCTGTATCAGGGTGTTTTCGAGATCGCTGTCTCCGACGCTGAAGAGTGGCAGTGGGCGTATGCCGGCCAGCTGATGTATGTGCGGCCGCCCCAAGGGGACGGCGAGTATCACTATCTCATCGCACCGCAGGACGGGACGGGTGAGGTCGAGGCGCTCCTGCAGCAGCTTCCCGAGGTTCCCGCCCGCGAGGGACAGCTTCGTATCCGGTTTGCGGCAGACGACGAGCCGGCAAGGACGCTTGCGAGCTTCCGGTTTGACCTGGAGGGCTTTGCCCATCTGGTCGAGCGGACGCCAGCCTTGCTGGAGGAGCTGGCCGAGACTTGCTTTTTCGCCCTTGCGCATCTGCCTTACGAGGAGGGTGAGTGAGGAGGCGCGGTCGAGCTCGGCGGCAAATCCCTGACTGGCTTAGAGGCTCATGAGATGGAAAGCCGCGGCCCCCAATCCTGTACATGACGCACTGGTAATATTGAGCTTTGCCGACTGCTCCGCTAGGTTATTGTTACATTATAACATCCTTAGTTTGCCAAGGGATTTGTCATGAAAGCCGCAATGCTCCTGAGCGCAGCCAGCTCCGTCCTGCTGCTCGCCGCATGTTCGCCGCAAGCCGCGGACACGTCTGAAATCGCCAGCGCGACTGAAACCGCCAGCACGCCCGCTGCCGCAACCACGCAAGTCGCCGAAACGGCTGTGCCGGCATCGGATAACCCGCTGCTGGGGGCATGGAATACGCCGCATGAGGCGCCGCCCTTCGATGCCATCGAGGAAGAGCATTTCCTGCCGGCTTTTGACGTGGCCATCGCCGCCCATTCGGCGGAAATCGAGGCGATCGCCAACAATCCGGAGGCGCCGACCTTCGACAACACCCTGCTGGCGATGGAGCAATCCGGTGCCCTTCTGGGCCGGATGAGCAGCGTCTTCTTCAACCTAGCCAGCTCGGCCAGCAATGAAGAGATCCGCGCCATCCAGCGCGAGATGAGCCCGCGCATGGCGGCGCACTCCGCCTCGATCACGCTCAATGCCGATCTGTTTGCCCGCATCGACAGCCTGTATCAGCAGCGCGAGAGCCTCGACCTGGAGCCGCAGCAGCTGCGCCTTCTGGAAGTCACGCACCATGATTTCGTTCGCGCCGGGGCCCAGCTCGAAGGCGATGACCGCCAACGCTTTGCTGACGTCCGCTCGGGCCTGGCCGGCCTGTACACCCAGTTCGCCCAGAATGAGCAGGCGGACCGGGAAAGCTGGACTATGGCGCTCGACGCCGAGGATCTTGAAGGCCTGCCGGACTTCGTCATCTCCGCTGCCGCTGGCGCTGCGGCCGATCGCGGCCTGGACGGTCATGTGATCACCCTGGCGCGCTCCAGCGTTGAGCCCTTCCTGCAAACCTCGCCGAACCGCGAACTGCGCGAACAGGCCTGGCGCGCCTGGACCAGCCGTGGCGACAATGAAAACGCCAATAATAATCACGACACGATCCGCGACATCCTTCGCCTGCGTCTCGAGATGGCCAACCTCCTGGGCTATGAGACCTTCGCGCATTACCGCACCGGCGGCACCATGGCCGGCACCCCGCTGGCCGCGACCTCGCTGATGGAACAGGTCTGGTGGCCGGCCCGCGAACGTGCGCTGGAAGAACAGGCCGATATCGAAGCCCGCATCGCTGCGGCCGGTCTCGACCACGACGTCATGCCGTGGGACTGGCGCTATTACACCGAACAGGTTCGCGCCGAGCGCTATGATCTCGACCCGAGCGAGGTGAAATCCTACCTCCAGCTCGACAATATGATCGAGGCCCAGTTCTACGTCGCCGAGCGCCTCTTCGGGATCTCCTTCACCGAGCGCACCGATATGGAGGTTTATCATCCCGACGTCCGCGTCTGGGAGATGACCAATGCCGATGGCGACGTCGTCGGCCTGTTCTACGGCGATTATTTCGCTCGCCCGGGCAAACGGGGCGGCGCCTGGATGTCCAGCTTCCGGGCTCAGAACGGGATTAGCGGTGATATCCCGATCATCATAAACAACTGTAATTACAACAAGCCTGCCGATGGTGAGCCGGCGCTCCTGTCCTTCATCGATGCGAGCACGCTGTTCCACGAGTTCGGTCATGGCCTGCACGGGCTATTGTCCAATACGGAGTATCCGAGCCTTGCTGGCACGGCGGTGGACCGCGATTTCGTGGAATTCCCGGCGCAGATCTATGAACACTGGCTGGAGCAGCCGGAAGTGCTCGAGCGCTTTGCCCTGCACTATGAGACCGGTGAGCCGATGCCGCCGGCGCTGCTCGAGCGCGTGCTGGAAGCCCAGACCTTCAACCAGGGTTTTGCCACGGTTGAGTTCCTGAATTCCGGCTTTGTCGACATGGCCTACCACCTCAACACCGAGCCGGGCGATATCGATATCCACGCCTTCGAGGACGAGGTCCTGGCCAGCCGCGAAAATCTGGAAGCCATCCCGATGCGTCACCGCTCTCCGCACTTCCTGCACACTTTCGCAGGTGAGGGCTATTCGGCGGGCTATTACAGCTATCTCTGGGCTGGCGTCCTCGACAATGACGGCTTTGCCGCCTTCGAGGAAGCGGGCGACATCTTTGATCCGGAGCTGGCTCAGAAACTGCTCGACAGCGTCTTCTCCGCCGGTGACACCCTGCCGGCCATGGACGCCTATGTCGGCTTCCGCGGCCGCGAGCCCAGCGTTGAGCCGCTGCTGCGCAATCGCGGTTTTGACACTGATGCCGGTGGCTAGAGCCGAGGCCTGATCGGCCCCAAGAAAAAGGCGCAGACCGGTTAACCGGCCTGCGCCTTTTTTGTGTCACCGGGAGGCAGGCTCCCGGCACGAACGGAGCGTTTACTGCGCGGCCTGCGACACCGGCGTCGGCGCCGTGAAATGCGGCGCGTCGAAGCTGTAGGAAACGGCCTGCGCTGCGGCCTGGCGGGTCTCGCTGATATCGAGCGTATACATGCCCGCCGAGCACTCGCCCGGAGCGTCCGGAACCACCGGATTGAACACCATCAGGCCGAGATAGTCATAGGCCTGCGGGTCAACGACACCGCCTTGTCCCAGCTCGATGACATCCACTCGGCCATCGCGATGCCCGAGGGCCACAAGCTCAAGCGTGTCATTGCCGCTCAGGGAAATTTCGTGACGGCCATCCAGGTCGAGCTCGATATAGTTCGCGCCCAATTGCTGCGGACCGAATTTCGAGGTCCAGCTTTCCGCGCGGTTGAGGCTGCGGTGCAGCGCCACCGGACGATCAAACAGTGGCGCCAGCTCATAGGCCATGGCGAAATTCTGGGCTCGCCAGCGCCGCAGGGCGGCCGGAATGTCGGTGCCGACCTCGTCGAGGGTCACGGACATGGTGTCGAAGCCATCATGCTCGACGGCATTCTCCCAGATCCGCACGACAACGCGTTCGCCATGGACATCGGCCAGGGACTGCAAAAGCGTCCACTGGGAATAGTCGAACCCGCCTTCGCTGGTCGTCCAGCACAGTTCGGGGCGTTGATAATCGGTCTCGACATAGTCGGTCGCGTCCTGATGGTGCCCCACGGTGACCGTTTCGATCCAGGAGGCGGTGGACTCGTAAAGCCAGTCGAGGCCTTCCTCGGAATCGTAACCAAACTGCACGACGTGGGCGAATTCATGCGTCGCCGTGGCGCGCATCAGGCTGTCGACCGGAGCGGCTTTTTCGTCAAAGCCCTCGAAATCATTCTCCACCACAAAAACGGTCCGCGAAGCCAGCGGTTCACGGATATCGGCGGTGTGCGGGTTATCAAAGACGGTTTCGACCGGATAGGTCACACCCATCGAGCCGCCGGCATCGGCGACAAAGGCGCGGTAAAGACCGTCCGCATCACGGACCGGCTCGCGCCAGCCCATGCGGCCCAGCTGTTCTTCAAGCGCGTGCTGCAGAGCATCACCGACGCTCTGAGCATAGGCCAGGGACGTGCTGTCCTCGCCGTCGAGCGTATAATTGACGACGAAATCATCGGTCCGGAAGCTCTGCGGCTCACCGCTCAGGGTGACGATGGATTCGCGCAGGGCCTGGAGCACTTCCAGCACCGAGGCGTCGACCCAGGACAGGTTGAGGTTGAAGCTGCCGGAGGTGGGGCCGCCGGCATATCGGTCGACCTCGACGATGTATTCGCCGCTGGCCGGCGCCGTATAGGCAAAGGCGGAATTGAGCGAGCCATCACCGCGGTCATCATTCATTGCGACCGGCATGCCGTCCGGGCCGAGCAGGCGCAGAACCGGGTCGAGATCCCCATCGATACGGTCGACATAGGCGTAAAGCGTCTGGCCTTCCGCGATCGTGATCGGGCGGCGATAGACCGGATTGCTATCATCGAGCCCGCCTTCTTCAATCGCGATGCTATCGCCCTCGATAGAGGTAAAATCAAAGGGCAGTTCGGCATTCGGGTCCGTTGCGACCGAGAAGTACAGCTCTCCGGTATCCGAGCCGCTGTAGCTGCCGGCGCGGACCGTATAGTCACCGCTGGCCTCGATCAGGTGAGTGATCTGCGAGTTCAGGCTGCCATCGCCGCGATCATCATTGAGAGCGATGACCTCTCCGGACGCGTCGAGCAGGAGGAGGGTGGTGTCGCCCCTCGGTCAGCGCTTCGGTCGAGGCGACAAGGATATCGCCCTCGGACAGTGTCAAAGAGACGTCCCGCGTCGTCTGGCGGTTGGTGAAGCTGAAGACGTCTTCGGACACGATGACGGCGTCGTCGGACAGGCCGAAATCAATGCCTTCCTCGATGAAAAGCTCGAAACTGCCGGTGGTGCCGCCATAACCGGTCACGGACGCGGTATAGGTGCCGCTGCTCGGGACCACGAAGAGGATACGCGATTGCAGCGTCGTCGGGTCGGCATCGTCATTCTGGCTGATCGGCTTGCCGTCGCGGCCGCCGAGCGTCAGCACCGTATCGAAATTTTCGTCCGACTGGGTGCTCAGGGTGACAACCTGACCAGCTTCCAATTCGAACTGGTGCCGGAATTCCGGTTCGGCTTCGGTCACGGTCCCGGCGATGCCGGTGCCGTCGTCCTGTTTGTGGCCATGCTCATGATGTGGCGCGGCGTGTGCCACGCCGGCAAAGCCGTAAACCGCCAGACCCATAGCTGCCGATACCAAAAGCTGATTACGCATAATGTCCCCCTTGCGTCCTGTCCGCACTGACGCGCTCCCCCGGGCATAGCCTTATATGCGCGATGCAACAAGCGGGAGGGACAAGACGCTCCCGCGCCTCTCGCCGGTATATCCGGTCAAGATTGCTGTTTACAGCGTCCTCGAATTCTCCGGTTATGGGGGCAGGAGCGGATAGCGGAACAGACAGGTCACCCCTTGCACCATGATGCCACCAGCCCCGGGCCGAAACCGCTTGCGGATATCCTGATCCAGCCGGGGGAGCTGGTCGCGCCTGTCCTGTATTGCGAAGAGGGGCTGAGTTTCTGGGGGGGAGTCGACCCGCAGACCGGTGTGATCGCCGATGCGCATCATCCCCAATACGGACAGTCGGTCGGCGGCAAGGTGCTGATGATGCCCACTTCCCGGGGATCCTGTACGGGCAGTGCCGTGCTGCTTGGCCTGGCTTTGGCGGGCAAGGCACCGGCAGCCCTGGTCTTTCGCGAGGCGGAGGATGTGCTGACCCTCGGCGCCATTCTGGCCAATGTCATGTTTGGGGCGAGCATCGCGGTCATCCGGCTCGGGGCGGCAAGCTATGAGGCTCTGTCCCGCAGCACCGAGGCCGAGTTGAGCGAGGGGCAGCTCCGTGCGGGCGATCTCAGTCTGGCCTTGAGCCCGCTGGACCGGGCCGGTCTGAACTTGTCCGCGCAGGACGAGCTCATGCTGGCGGGCGGTGAGGGGGCGGCTGTGCAGCTCGCCATGGAGACGATCTGTACGGTGGCCCTGCTGCAGGGCGCGAGCCGGCTGATCGACGTCTCCCGCGTCCATATTGATGGCTGTATCTATGCCAGTCCGGCCAATCTCGTTTTTGCCCGGGCCATGAAGGAGAAGGGTGCATCGGTGCGGGTGCCGACGACGATGAATGCGATCTCGGTCGACCTTCCCAATTGGCGCTCACAGGGCGTCCCCGCTGATTTTGGCCAGCCGGCAAGTCAGCTCGCGGAGGCCTATCTGGCGATGGGCGCGCAGCCCAGTTTCACCTGTGCGCCCTATCTGCTCGAAGACAAGCCGGCGGCCGGCGAGCCCATTGGGTGGTCGGAGTCCAATGCCGTGATCTACGCCAATAGTGCTCTGGGGGCCCGGACCAACAAGCATCCCGATTTCCTCGATCTGATGATCGCCATGACCGGGCGGGCGCCGATGTCCGGTGTCTATCTGGACGCCAATCGCGCCCCGGCGCTGGCGATTGATATTGAAGTTCCGGACCGGGCTGACGACACCCTATGGCCGCTTCTGGGCTGGCTGGCTGGCCGGCTCGCCCCGGACCGCATTCCGCTTCTCACCGGTCTCGCCGCACGCCAGCCCGGGCCCGATGAGCTCAAGGCGCTGTGCGCGGCGTTCGGAACCACTTCGGGCGCGCCCATGCTGCATATTGAGGGCGTTACCCCGGAAGCGCCGGAAGGTGTAGACGGCACACTGGAGCGCGTGGCGATTGGCAGGGTCGAGCTGGAACAGGCCTGGCGGGCGCTCAATCAGGGGCCGGGCACGATTGATCTTGTGGCCCTTGGCAGTCCGCACATGTCGGCCCCGGAATGCCGGGCCTTTGCCCGCTTGATGGGCGAGGCGCCAGTCGCCAGCGGCGTCAGTGTGATCATCACCATCGGCCGGTCGGAAAAGCGCGAGATCGCCGAGGATGGTACGCTCGAAAGGCTCGAACGCCTCGGGGTCACCATCGTGTCGGATGTGTGCTGGTGCTCGATTTCCAAACCGCTATTCCCGGCCAGTGCGCGCAACATCCTGACCAATTCCGGCAAATACGCCCATTACGGCCCGAGCCTGACCGGATGCACGATGCGTCTCGGTAGCCTTGCGGAGTGTGTTGCGGCGGCGAAAAGCGGTGTCGCTGGCGGTTCCGCACCAGCCTGGTTGGCCTAAAAAAGCCCGGCCCCGGTCAAGCGGGGCCGGGCTGAACCGGGACTTATCCGGTGGCGGGGTTAATAGCCCTGCGCCGCGCCGTCCTTGCGCATTTCACTGGCACCATAGAGCACGCCGGTTTCCGGATCGCGCAGAATGGCCTGATAGCCGCCGAAACCGCCATCACCATCGACGACCTCATGGCCCAGCGCTGTGAGGGCGTCGCGGACCTCTTGCGGCATGCCGCCTTCAACCGACAGAACACCGACGCCGGCGGTTTCGCCCGCTTGCCCGGTTTCCGAGGTGGAGCCGTCATGGCGCCAGCGCGCCGCATCGCCGGCCTGCTGGATATTGAGACCGAAATCGATCACCGAGGTGATGATCTGGACATGACCCTGGGGCTGCATCGCCCCGCCCATCAGGCCAAAGCTCATGAAGGCCTCGCCGTCACGCGTGATCATGGCCGGGATGATGGTGTGGAAGGGACGCTTGCCCGGCTCGTAGACATTGGGATGGTTCGGATCGAGGCTGAACAGTTCGCCGCGGTTCTGCAGCATGAAGCCCAGCCCGTCCGGTACCAGTCCGGAGCCCATGCCGCGGAAGTTCGACTGGATCAGCGACACCATCATGCCATTGCTGTCGGCAACGGTCAGATAGGTGGTGTCACCGTCTTCAATGATGGACGGGTCACCATGGGTGACGCTTTCCATCGCGGCATCGGTCGAGATCAGCGCGCGCCGCGTGTCGGCATACTCATCACTGATCAGCTCGGCATAAAGCGCCGCCGGATCGGCCTCATCATAAAAGGCCGGGTCGGAATAGAAGCGGGCGCGATCTTCGAAGGCCAGGCGCTTGGCCTCGACCATCAGGTGGATGGCTTCCGCGCTCATAAAGCCCATGGAGGAGAGGTCATAGGCTTCCAGCGTCTGCAGCATTTGCAGGGCAGCGATGCCTTGGCCCTGTGGCGGCAACTCCCAGACGTCATAGCCGCGATAATTGACGCTCAGCGGCTCGACCCATTCGGTGCGATGGGCGGCGAGGTCCTCATAGGCGATCCAGCCGCCAATCCGCTCCATATAGTCATTGATCGTCTGCGCGATCGGACCGTCATAGAAGGCATCACGCCCTCCCTCGGCGATGAGGCGATAGGTATTGGCCAGGTCGGGATTGCGGAAAATCTCGCCCTCGCGCGGCGCATCGCCGTCTTCGGTCAAATAGGTCGCCTGGGCATTGGCGAATTCCTCGAACTCGCCATTGGCAAAGCGGCCATCCAGGATGCGCATATTGCGCTCCCAGTAATAGGCGATCGTTTCGGTAAGCGGGAAACCGTTCTCGGCATAGCGGATGGCCGGGGCGAGGATCTCATCCATCGGCATGGAGCCGAACCGCTCATGCATCGCGAACCAGCCATCGACCGTGCCCGGTACAGAGACCGGCATGGCACCCATCGGGGGGATGGCATTGCCTTCACCGAGCGTCTCGACGACTTCGTCATAGCTCAGTCCCATCGGCGAGCGGCCAGCCCCATTGATGCCGTAGACCTGGCGGGTTTCCGGATCCCAGATAATCACGAAAATATCGCCGCCAATACCATTGCCGGTCGGCTCCATGAGGCCGATAGCGGCATTGGCAGCAATCGCCGCATCAACGGCATTGCCGCCCGATTGCAGCACATTGATGGCGACCTGGCTGGCCAGCGGGTGCGCGGTGGCGGCCATGCCCTGGGTCGCCGTCGTGACTGAACGCGTGGCAAAATACTCGCCGCTGACCCGGTCGCCCGGATAGGACTGCGCGTTGGCGGCGACACCGGAATCCAGAGCCGCCATGAGGGCGGCGGCGCCCAGTGCGGTGACGGAATTTTTCATGCTTCTCCCCTTTGCATTACGCGTTGCGCTGGCCGGCAACTCCCGGCGAACATAGCGCGAGGGAGATCAGCGTCCACACTGAAAGGGTTACGATCAGACGCGGGACTAGGGCGCCCAGCGTCCCGATTGTTTCCCAGGAACCGGCTGGATAGTCAGGCTGTCAGAAACCGCGGTGGGGCAATGCCTTTCCGCTCGATGACATTTGGGGACAGCAAGATGAAAAAGATGCTGGCGGCCATGACGGCGCTAATGGTCTGCGGGGTGGCCGGGGCACAGGAGATTGATCCGCGTGCCCGTGTGGCGCTTTTCGACCCGGCAAGCCGGGTGCCGGATCATATCGGCGAGCCGGTTGGGCCGGCTCCGGTCACGCATGCCTATGACGGCGTCATCGAGCCGCGCCGCATCTACCGTATCGACGCCAACCCGGAGGCCGGCTTCCACTGGCCCTATTTCCTGCACATGCCGGAGCAGGTTCCAGCCGGACACCCGGTGCTGATTGAACCCAATAATGACTCGCTCTGGGGCGCCCCGCAGGAGACCCATGAATACTGGGCGGCCATGCGTAATGAGCAGCTCTACATCGATTTCGGGCGTCATCTCGAGACCCCGATGCTGACCCCGGTCTTTCCCCGGCCTCTGCTCGATGACGCGGATGGCAATCTTTACATCCATGCGCTCACCGAGCCGGCGATGACCTCGGACGATCCCCGCCTGGTCCGGCCGGATCTGCAACTGATCGCCATGCTCGATGATGCCCGGTCCAAGCTGGCGGCCAGCGGCTATGCCACCAGTGAAGACGCCTTGTTCTGGGGCTTCTCAGCCGCGGCAGATTTCGTCACCCGTATGGCTGTCCTGCATCCCGATCGCGTACGGGCGGTTGCGGCCGGTGGGGCCGGGGGGCTGCCGATACTGCCGCTTGAGACATATGTGGGTGAAACGTTGACCTATCCTGTCGGGGTCGGAAATCTCGACGTCATCGCTGGTGAAAGCCTGAATGCGGACGCGCTGCGCGCGACCCCGGTCCTGTTGTACCAGGGCGGTGCGGACGAGAATGACTCCGTCAAGGAACCCCCGTTCAGCTGCGAGGATTTCGGATCCGATTCCTATACCTGCGAGCAGGCGCAATGGGTCAATGAGACCTTCGGGGCCTCGACCGTGCAGCGGGTGCCGTTGGTGGCCGATATCTATCGCGACTTCGGCATGAGCGATTTCAACTCGATCATCCTGCCCGGGATAGAGCACTGGACGCCGGCGACCATGGAAGCTGCGATGGTCGGGTATTTCGCCTGCGTCATCGCCGATGAAACCGGCTGTGCGAGCCAGGTTGAGGTGCCCGATCTGACCGCGGCGCTCGAACGGCAGGCCTCGCGCTGAGCTCGCTGGAAAATGGCTCGGCATTATCCGGGTTGGCTAGGGATGCGAACCGCGCGGCGCGCACTATATCGGTGTGGGTTGGTGCGCAAAGCGGAGAGCAAGCATGAGTAAATGGCCATCCCTGACTTATGGCGACTGGGTGGACACCCGCGACACGCTCCATCTCTTCCTGCAGATGATCGGCAAGGTCCGGCTGAAGACGCACCCCAAGCTGAACCACTGGTGGCACGTCACGCTCTACCCCCATGTTCGCGGGCTGACGACGGGCCGGATTCCCTACGGCGCAACCGGCTTCGAAATTTTCTTCGACATGCTCGACCACAGGGTTCTCATATCGAGCAATGACGGCCGCCAGCACGATTTCGCCGTTGCCGGTCTGACCGTCGCCGGGTTTTACGAAGCCTTGTTTGCCGGCCTGAAGGGGCTCGATGTCGAGGTCGAGATCCTTGCCAAACCCTATGACAACAAGTCGAAAACCGCGTTTCCGGATGATCATGCCCCGCGCCAATATGATCCGGTCGCGGTCTCGGATTTCTGGCGCGCCCTATGCTCGATATCGAGTGTCTTTGAGACCTTCCGGGGCCAATTCACCGGCAAGCAGACGCCGGTGCAGCTCTACTGGCACTCCTTCGATCTGGTGGTGACCCGCTTCAACGGACGGGCACATCCGCTTTCCGGTGGCACCCAGTCCGATCGTGAAGCCTATTCCCACGAAGTGATTTCCGTTGGGTTCTGGCCGGGGGATGACAGCTTCCAAGAAGCCGCCTTTTACGGTTATGCCTATCCCGAGCCAGCTCAGCTCAACACGGCTCCGTTGAGCCCGGCGGGCGCCTACTGGGCAGAGAAAAACGGGGGCGCACTGGCGATCCTGCCCTATGAAGCGGCCATCGCCGAAGCGGATCCGTCCGGCGCGATCCTGTCATTTCTGGAGAGTTTGTATTCCGGCGCAGCCGAGAAGGCCCAATGGCCGGTCGAGGAGCTTCGCCACCAACATCTCTAGGCGCCCGTGAATGCGGCACTGGTCAGTGCCGCGCGATCCAAGCTAGGGTCGCGGCCAATAATTACAGCCAATAATTACAGCCAATAATTTCAGGGGAGATCAGTCCATGAAGTCGCGGAGTTTGCTTACCACCGCTCTTGCCGGTGTCGTCATGTCGGGAGCTCTGGCCGGATGCGCCGGGATCAGCCAGACGGTTGCCGGTTTCACCCAACCGGACATGGGCGATGAGAGTGCCGCGTCGGTTGAGATCCTGCGTCTTCCCTATGGTGTGCCGCGCATCGTGGCGTCTGACCATGAAGGTCTCGGTTTCGGGGCCGGTATTGTCGCCGCCGAGGATAATCTCTGCCTGGTGATGGATCGCGCCATGACGGTGCGCGGCGAGCGGGCGGCCTATCTGGGCGCCGGCAATAACAACGCCAATATCGCCAGCGATCTCTATCATCGCCGTATCCGTAATGCCGGCACTGTTGAGGCTTTGCTGGCCGGCGAGCCCGGTGCCGTCGACACGCCGAGCGAGGATGCGCGGGCTTTTATCGAGGGCTTTGCTGATGGTGTGAACCATGTCCTCGCCAATGGTGAGGTCACCGACCCCAATTGTGCCGGCGAAGCCTGGGTTCGCGACGTCTCTGCCCAGGACATCTGGTATGGCGCCCTGACGCTGCCCTTCGGCCAACCCATCGAGGCCGTTACTTCGGCCCAGCCGCCGGCCGGTGAGGAGGCGACCCATAGCGAAGCACGCGTCGAGGACCTCCTCGTGCAACGCCGCGGCATGGGGTCCAATGCCTATGCTGTGGGCTCGGACGGTACTCGCGAGGGTGTCGACGCGGTCCTGCTCGGCAATCCGCACTATCCCTGGGACGGGGCGCTGCGCTTCTATCGCGTCGGCCTGACCATTCCTGGCGAGCTCAATGTTGTCGGCGCCGGGCTTATCACCACGCCCTTTGTCGGTATTGGTCACACGGAGAATATCGCCTGGACCCATACCGTCTCGACGGCGCGCCGTTTCGGCTATTATGAGCTGACGCTCGATCCGGAAGATCCGACGCGTTATCTGGTCGATGGCAATAGCCACGCCATGATGGCCAATGACATCACCGTCGAGGTCCTCGGCGAGGATGGTTCAACGACCCCGGTTACGCGCACGATCTGGGAAACCGAATTCGGTCCCGTCGCCGTGTCCCAGCGCATGCCCTGGTCGCAGGAACGAGCGTTTGCCTTTGCTGCTCCGAGTGGCGGATTGCGCATTATCGATCAATACTTGGCCATGTATGCCGCTGATGATGTCGAGGCGCTGCATGGTGCCCTGTCGCGCTATCAGGCGACGGCCTTCAACACGATGGCCGTCGATCAGGACGGTGGCGCTTTCTACGGCGATATGGGCCTGGTGCCCAATGTCGATACGGCCATGGTGATGCGTTGTGCCGCGTCCGAGCTCGCCCAGGGTTATTGGATGCAGGCGCGCATCCCGATCCTCAATGCCGCCGACCCGACCTGCCGCTGGGCTGACGGGGAGGGCGCGACCGCGCCGGGCGTGTTCGGACCCGCCGATGCGCCGCATCTGTTCCGTTCCGATTTTGTCGCCCAGTCGAACGACTCGCCCTGGCTGACCAATCCGGCTCAGCCGCTAACCGGCTACAGCCCGATCTGGGGCGATGAGGCCACCCCGCGGTCCATGCGGACCCGTCTGGCTCTGGACCAGATGGCCCAGCGCCTGGCCGGCAGCGATGGTTTCGGCGAGGCCGGTTTCGATCTCGAAACGGTCCAGTCCGTCATGTATTCCAACCGCCACCATGGCGGCGAACTCCTCCGCGACAGCGTTGTTGAGGTGTGTCTGGACAGCGGCGAGGCGGATCTGCAGCCCCTGTGCGATGCGCTCGCCGGTTGGGATCTGAAAGTCAATCTGGACAGCCGCGGGGCCCATGTCATGGCGCTCTATCTGCTCTCGGGCGGCGCCGTCTTTGAAGGGGCCTTTGATGCGGAGAACGGGGCGACCACCCCGGTGGGCCTGGCGAGCGATGACCCGGCTGTTCTTGAAGCGCTGCGCGCGGCTGCCAATCAACTGTCCCAGTTGCAGCTGGCCGCTGATGCGCCCTTGGGAGAGGTGATGGGCGAGATGCGCGGCGATACCCGCATCCCGATCCATGGCGGTCCGGCCGGAACCGGCGTGTTCAACATGATCATCCCGGGCAGCCCCGTGCCCGGTACCGGATGGACCAGCGTGCGCCACGGCTCGAGCTGGATCATGACGGTCGAGTTCTCTGACGAGGGTGTGCGCAGTGAAGGCGTGCTGACCTATTCCCAGTCAACCGATCCGACCTCGGCTCATTATGGCGACCAGACCGAGCTCTACTCCAACAAGGGCTGGGAAGCGCTGTATCTGGACCTCGACGAGGCCCGGGCGGCGGCGGTGACCTCCATCACCTACGGCCGCTAGAGCCGGATCAACCAGCCGCGTCGGCAGCCATCAGTGCTTCGACAGCTGGCCGCACCGGCAGAGCCGGTTGTGCGCCTGCTGTCAGCGTAGTGGCTGCACCGGCAGCGCAGGCAAACTCCAGGGCAGCCTGGTGTGCCTGGCCTTCCAGCAGGGCGAGCGTCAGGGCGGCGACGAAGGTGTCGCCGGCCCCGGTCGCATCATGCGGGACAATCTTCGGCGGACGGGCGCGGGCGATTTCCATGCCATCCTTGAACAGGATCGCACCGCGGGCACCGAGGGTGAGCGCGGTCAGGCCGCCGGCGGCAAACAGCCGTTCCCGGCCATAGAATTCGCACTCTGCTTCATTGACGACGCAGAGGTCAGCCTGGGCCAGCACGCTGTCGTCCAGCTCCATGGCAGGGGCGAGATTCAAGCTCGTCAGGCCGGAGCAGCGGTTCAGCGCCTCGGCGAGCACGTCCACGGGGGTTTCCAGCTGTCCGATCAGGGCACCCTCGATGCGTTCGGGAAGATCGGCGACAGACAGGCGCGCATTGGCGCCGCTGGCGACCACGATCTGGTTGTCGCCCTCCGGCTCGACGGCGATGATCGCCACACCGGTGGGTGTACCGGCGAGGCTGCGGCAGCGGGACAGATCCACGCCTTCAGCCTGTAGCAGCGACAGAGCGGCTCCGGCTTCTTCATCCTCACCGACACAGCCAATGAGATTAACCGCGGCACCAAGGCGCCGGGCCGCAAGGGCCTGATTGGCGCCTTTTCCACCCGGGTGTTTGGCAAAGCCGTCACCCAGCACGGTCTCTCCGGCTTTGGGCAGCTGGTCGCAGCGTACCACGAGATCGAGATTGACCGATCCGACAACAGTGATGGTCTGGGTCATCACAAACGCTCCATCTCTGTGACGATGAGCTCGAACAGGGCGGTGTCATCCAGGCCGGTCACCCAGTTGATCCGCGGCCACCCCGCCGCATTGTCGAGCGGATGGATACGGGTCTGGCCGCGCGTCTCGCCATCACTGCAATCGACCTCAACGGCAACCTCGTGACAGGTGAACAGCCCCGGTTCGAGCAGATACCCCACGGTGCACGGGTCATGCAGCGCCGCGCCCTCGGCCCCGTAGACCTCGCCATATATCCGGTTCACATGCGCCACCATGGCCGCTGAGGTCTGGCTTGCGGGATGGTCCGTTCCGGTGAGGCGGTCCATGCGCGCCGGTGTGCAGCGGATTTGCAGCGTTGCGTCCAGACCGATCAGCGTGGTGGGGCAGCCGCTTTCCAGCACGATCCGGGCGGCATCCGGGTCGGCATAGATGTTGAATTCGGCAAACTCGGTGATATTGCCGCCGGCCTTGTCCGCGCCGCCCATTATGATCAGCTCGCGCACGGCCTTTGTGATCGACGGGTCGCGCTGCAGTGCGGCGGCGAAATTGGTCATGGGCCCGGTGATGACCAGCGTGATCGAGCCGGGCTGGGCCGAGGAAAGCGTCTGGCAGAGATGATCTACCGCGGGCTTGCTTTGCAGGCTGTCGATCGCTTCAGGCAGGGTGGCATCGCCCAGGCCGCTGCGGCCATGGATATGCTCGGCAAAACTCGGCGCAACGCGCAGCGGACGGTCACAACCGGAATAGACCGGAAGGCCTTCGCGCTTGGCCAGGGCCAGAATACCCAGCGCATTGCGGGCGCAGACATCGACGGGAACATTGCCGGCGACCACGCAGATCGATTGCAGATCAATCCGGTCCGATGCACCCAGGGCGACGAGCAGGGCGATGCAGTCATCAACACCCGGATCGCAATCAAGGATGACCTGACGTGTCATCCGATCACCCGGTGAACAGCATGCCGGCAATCGCCGCGCTCATCAGATTGGAAAGCGAACCGGCCAGGACAGCGCGCAGGCCGAAGCGGGCAATCTCGGAGATCCGGTCCGGCACCAGGCTGCCCAGTCCGCCGAGCAGGATGCCAACAGAGCTAAGATTGGCGAAGCCACACAGCGCGATGGTGAGAATGGCCTGGCTGCGCGGCGAGAAGTCCTCGAGCGTGCCCGACAGCGTCAGATAGGCGACGAATTCATTGATCACCAGCTTCTCGCCGACAATCGCGCCGGCGGCCTGGGCCTCGGCTGCGGGGATGCTCAGGGCGATCATCAGAGGCGCCAGGATCATGCCGAGAATGCTCTGGATGGTCACACCTTCAGCACCGAAAAGGCCCGCGATGACGGCGATTAGCCCGTTCAAGAGCGCGATCAGGGAAACAAAGGCGATCAGCATGGCGCCGATGTTCAGGGCCAGGTGTAGGCCATCCTTGGCCCCGACCGCGGCGGCCATGACCACATTGGCATGACGCTCCTGGTCCGGGCGGGATTTGAGAATGTCCTGGGCTTTGTCGGTCTCGTCATCGGCCGGCATGATAATGCTGGCCATCAAAAGGCCACCCGGCGCCGCCATGAAGCTGGCGGCGAGGAGGTATTCCACGCTGATGCCGATCTGGGCATAGGCGGCCAGAACCGTACCGGCCACAGAGGCGAGCCCGGATGTCATGATGGCGAAGAGCTGCGGTTTGGTGATGCCGTCCAGATAGGGACGGATGACCAGCGGCGCTTCGGTCTGGCCGACGAAAATGTTGGCGGCGGCATTGAGCGAGACCACCCGTCCGGCGGACAGGAGCGTGTGCAGGCCGACGCCGACAATACGGACGATCCATTGCATCACGCCGATATGGTAGAGCACGGACATCAGTGCCGAGAAGAAGATCACGACCGGCAGGACGTTGAGGGCAAAGCTGAAGCCCACCGATTCAGAGACCAGCGGTCCGAAGACCATTTCGATACCGGCCTGGGAGAAGGCGAGGAGCTGGGTGATGCCCTCCGACAGCGCGGCGAGGATATCGCGCCCGATCGGCAGGAACAGCACCAGCCCGCCAATACCCACTTGCAGCAAAAGCGCGCTCAGCACGGTGCGCAAACGGATTTTCCGCCGGTTGGTCGAGAACACGAATGCGATCAGCAGAAGTAACAGGGCCCCGAGGCCGGCGATCAGATTTGCACTCATGTGTCTTTTTCCCCCTTGCCGGTCATGCCGGCTGCCCCGTTGGGACAGGTGTCTTGTCTACTTGGCCCAACCGGGCCGCTTTCGCGGTTCAGTCGACCTCGGCGGCCGATACCAGGCCTTCCTGTACGCGTTCCAGCCAATGCTTGCGACAAAGCGATACATAGGCGTCCTTGGACACCCCCACCTGTTGGCCTTGCGTGACGGCACCGCCGGACGCATCAAATCGCAAGGTCATCGTCGCCTTGCGGCCGCAATGGCAGATCGTGCGCGCCTCGCGCAGATCATCAGCAATGGCGAGCAGGGTGGCCGCGCCTTCAAACAGCTTGCCCTGGAAGTCCGTGCGAAGGCCGTAGCACAGCACCGGGATACCCAGTTCGTCGCCGATGCGCGCGAGTTGCCAGACCTGATCGCTGGAAAGGAATTGGGCCTCGTCGACAAAGACGGCATCAACGCCATTGCTTTCCCGGTGCGCGCGGATCTCGTCATACAGGTCCATTTTGGCCCGGTAGATATGAGCCGGTGCCCGCAGACCGATACGGCTTTCGATTTCTCCGAAACTGGCAGCGGGGTCCTTGGCATGGTGCTCGGACGTCCACAGCATCACCTTCATGCCGTTTTCGCCGTAGTTGTGCGCGGCCTGCAGCAAGATCGCCGACTTGCCCGCATTCATCGCGCTGTAAGTGAAGTAGAGCTTGCCCATGACCTGGTTCCCTGGCCTCCAGCCTGTGCCGGATGCCGGCGTCCTTTGAGCGCCAGATAATCCCAGCCCGCGCGCGAGATCAATCGCGAGGGGCGGTTTGGCCGCATGCGCCCGGGCGCATCTTCGACCCCAAAGACGCAGCCCAGATCAAGGATTGCCCTTGGCGGCGATCCGTCGGACAACATGATCATGCCGGATACATTCGTCACAATCGCCTATGCTATCGCCGCCGGGTCGATCGGTTTTGCGCTCGCCATGGCTCTGGCCAATCGCGGCCAGCGCACTGACCGGATTGCGTTCTTCTGCCTGGTGCTGGCCGCATTGCTGATCCATGTACTCGGCCAATTGCTCGTGGTCTCTGGAGCCTATGCCCTTGCGCCACATCTCGTGGGCGCCGATCTCGCGGTCAAAACCGTTCTGGGGCCTGCGGTGTTTTTCTACACGCGCGCCTTGATTTCAGAAGACAGGCCGCGTTTGGGTGGTCTTGACTGGCTGGCCCTGACCGGTCCGGTTCTCGTCGTGCTGGTCAGTCTTCCCTTTGCCGGGCTCAGTGCGGACGAAAAACTCGCTTTGGTGGACCCGGCGACCCGTAATCCGGACCATTACGCGATCGCGGTCTTCACCTGTTCAGCGGCGCTATCAATATTCCTGGTCGTCACCGCGATCTATCTGGTGGCTGCCCTGCGTCTGCAACGCCGGCACCGGCGAAAAATGATGCAGGAATTCGCCAATATCGAACGCAAATCTCTCGATTGGTTGCGCGCCATCCTGCTGGTCTTTGCAGGCGCGTGGTTGTTCTTCGCGGCTAAGCAGGGGCTTTGGCTGACCGGGAATTCGATCCCGGTTTTCAATGTCCTTCTGGCCTTCGTCGAGGCGCTGGCGATTGCGGCCTTTGCCTATCTCGGTCTGCATCAACCGGAAATGCCGTCGGGCCAATCCGCGACGGCTGAAGGTCCGGTCCGTCGGCCAATCCTGTCGGAAGACCGGATGAGCCGGACCGCCGCCAAGCTTGTGGCGGCCTTGAACACCGACCGGCTTTACGCGGACAGCAGCTTGTCATTGCGCATGCTGTCCGACGTCACCGGTGTGACCAAGAACCATATTTCCGAAACGCTGTCGCAGCAGATGGGCGTCAATTTCTTTGACTTCGTGAACAGTCACCGGGCTGCTGAAGCCAAGCGGCTGCTGACGGAAACCGAGATGAGCGTTCTCGAAGTCGGCCTCGAGGTCGGGTTCAATTCCCGCTCGACCTTCAATGCGGCCTTCAAGAAACATGTCGGGTCGCCGCCGAGTACCTTCCGCGCCAACGGGGCGGGTGCCGAAATGGCTGAAAAACCGGTCGCCAACAGGTCCGGATAGCCCCATCCGGACGACAGGCGAAGCACGTCTCTCGATAAACGGTACACCGGCACCGCCTGCCGGCTGTTATCACTGCAAATCGAGAAAGTGCCTACCTCATGTCTGCCTCATTCAACGACGCCAACGTCCGCCGCATGGCCCGGTTGGCGGGACTTTCCTATGTCATCTACAGCGCTGCCGGCATCTATATGAACTTCGGTCCGGTCCCGGGGCTTGGCACCCTGGCCGAACAGGTGAGCGACAATCCGGGCCTGGAGTCTCTGTTCCGGACGGGCCTTTTGGCCGAAGCCATCATGTACGTTTTTGTTTGCGTATCCGCTGCGGCGATGTATGCGGTCCTGCGCTCGGTGAGCCCGGGCGGTGCGCTGGTTGCGGCTTTCACCCGGCTGCTCGAGAGCGCGATGGGCGCCACCTTTATTATCTTCAAATATGCCGCCTTCACCGCCATCGTGAACCCGGATCTTACGGCGGCTTTCTCGGGCGAGGAGCGCTCGTCTCTGGTCCTGCTTTTGCGCGACGTCTATGGCTCAGCAATCTACTTTCTACTGATCCCCATGGCGGTCGGCGGTGCGCTTTACTTTGCGCTCTTCTTCCGTGCCCGTTTTATCCCGCGATGGCTGTCGGCGTGGGGAATTTTCACCTATGTGGTCGTCGGTACCGTTTCCGCTTCGATCATCCTGTTCCCGTCGCTGGAAGATCACATCATGCTCTTCTTCTTGCCGGGCGCGCTGTTCGAATGGGTCGTCGCCCTCTGGCTGCTGCTGGCCGGCGTTAATACGCAACACTGGATGAAGCTGCGCTCAGCCCAGGATGAGTAGGTAACGGATTACACCGTGACGGGAGCGCGACCCGCTCCCGTCATGGCTGTGCCATGGACTTGGCCCACGAGTTCCCCCAATCTCCAACGCTCTGCAATCGCTCAAGACAAAGGGGGAGCGCGTGCGTCTTTTCTGGATTGCGCTGGGTCTGTTGCTTGCGAGCTGCAAGGGTGAAACCGGGGCAGAAGTGCAAATGGATGGCGAGATGGGCAGCGGATCTGAGCGGGAGTTGATCGTGGTCGCGGCGCCACGACACGACGATCCTTATTACGCCGAGGTTCCCGACGGGATTTTCGACTTTCATGTCGCCTATGCCCGCGCCGTCGCCGGCCTTGATGATTTTCTCGTGCTGACCGATGAACAGTCTGCACCGGCCTATATCGAAGCACTTGGACAAGCGCGCGTGGCGATCGCGCCGCAGGACGATATCTGGATGCGCGATTTCAGCCTGTCCAACGCCGCCGACCCGGTCATGTTCCGCTATACGGCCGAGGGCCAGGGCGGTGGCCGCGACGGGCAGGATGAGGCCGATCAAGTCCAGGAAGAGCTGGCCGCTGTGATGGAAGAGGCGGGGCTGCGCTTTGGCGAAACCGACTGGCTCAATGATGGCGGCAATTTCGTCGATGATTATGCTGGACGGGCGGTCGTCAGCCGCAAATTCCTCCGCGATAACGCGCTGAGCGAAGCCGAAGGGCGCGCGCTTCTGGTCGAGCGCTTTGGCCTCCAGCACGTCGCCTTCATTGAAGCCGACGAGCAGGGCGGGTTGGAGCACGCCGATGGCGTTGTCGCCTTCATCGCGGCCAATACGCTTGTCATCAATGCCTATCCCGAGGACCCGGTCTACGCCGCCCAGCTGGTGACCGATCTGCGGGCCGGCCTGCCGGGTGTCACCATCCACCCCCTCGTCACCCCCTATAATGGGGATGAAATCTATGATGCGCGCTTCGGGTCGGCCTGCGGTCTTTACACCAACATGCTGGTGACCCCGGATCGCATCTATCTGCCGCAATTTGGCATTCCAGAGGACGGTGAGGCCCTCGCGGCCGTCCGGCAATGGACCGAAAAGACCGTCATCCCGGTGCCGTCACAGCAGGTGTGCGCCATGGGCGGCGGGGTGCGTTGCATGTCCTGGCAGTTGCGCGGCGAGAATGCGCAGCGCTTGCGGGCCTGGGCCGCGCAGCAATAGCCGCGGATCAGATGCCGCGCTGAGTCGTTAGATAAGTCGCGAAACTGCCGAGCCAGTGGCTGCCGGAATAGTGCTCGTCTGAGACCGAGGCGATACCCGACTCCGCATGCAGCGCTGCACTGGCCAGAAGGGCGGTTCGTCGCGGGTCATCCGCCGGCAACCCCGCGGCAATCCCTTCGAGCGCCCACGCCCGGGACAGGTTCAGACCATCCAGATGCACCAGCTTGCCATCGGTGGCGTCCAGGACAACTGCGATCTCGAGCCAGTCCGCGGTGCCATCAAGGGGGATTTGCGGCAGGAAAGCGCTTAGCCAGGCCGAGAATTCGTCCGGCTCCATAATGCGGCGCATCAGGTCCGCCTGCATCAGGCAGGGCGAGAGGAAATCTTCCCCAGAGGGCTCATAGGCGAGGGGGCAATCGACATCGTCCTGGTAGAAGTCGCGCACCTTGCCGACCAGCAGTGTTTCCAGAGCGATGTTTTCGACGGTGCGGGCATAGTCGATCATCAGTCCGAAAGCGAAAGCGGTCTGGGCGTGGGTGCCCAGCCGGATCGGATAAACGAGATTGGGCAGCCAGGCCTCGATCTGGGCGACGATTGCCGCTTCGAGCGGCCGCAAGGTCTCACGCCATTGCGTCGGCAGCGGCTCCTCGCTTTCCTCCAGTTCCGCGACCAGCTGAAGGAACCAGGCCAGCCCATAGGGGCGTTCAAAAGAGGCTCGGCCGTCCTGAATATAATAGGCCACCTCGCCGGCAATATTGCTCTGGGTGAAACTCCGCCCGAGGGCCGCCTCGATGGCGGGACGCATCGGGGTTTGCGGGTCGGACGCCAGAATGCGGGTCAACAGCCAGTGGCCATGCACGGAAGAATGCCAGTCGAAACAGCCATAGAATGCCGGGTAGAGTTCGCGCGGCGGGCGGGCATCTCCATCTCCTTGAAGGACGTGGCTGATCTTGTTGGGATATTCTTGGTGCACACAGCTGAGGGCCAGGTTGGCGAAACGGTCCTCCACGACACCGGGCCGCGCCTCGGGCCAGCTCAGCGGCTCGGGCGTATCGGTGTCGATGGCTTGCCCACAGGCTGTCAAAGCCGCTGCCGCCGCAATCAAAAATCCTGCCCGCATGATCCTGCCCCCGCGTTGTGATTCATGACTTGAACGCGCTCGAGCATAGCGGCCGGGCCGGGGAGGTAAATATTGTCGGGGAGTGCAGGGGACCGGTGAGCCGCCTTACCCGTCGCGTTCACCGCCACCGCCAAGCGGAAACAGAATCGGCGTCGCTTCGCAATAAGCGCGATAGGCGGGGTCTTCGCCCCATTTTTGCTCGGCGCGTTTTTCCAGCAGCGGGACGCCGCTGACGCGGGTCAGGAGCAAGTAGACGAAGACCGGGGAGATCATCACCACCCACTGCCAGCCGCTCAGCACAGGGACCGCCATGATGGCGATACCCAGCCACAAAACTATCTCGCCGACATAGTTCGGGTGGCGGGACCAGGACCAGAGACCGCTACTGATGAAGCGGCCGGCATTGGTCGCGTCCTTGCGGAAAGCGCTCTTTTGGGCATCGGCAATGACTTCGATGCCGAAGCCGGCGAGCCATAGAGCCAGGCCGGCGTAGAAGAAGAGGCCCGGTTCCACGCGTGTCTCGTTGGAGATGATCATCACGGCGCAGGCGGCCGTGAGCGTGACCCACAGGCCCTGCAGGCTCCAGGTGACCAGGAAGCGGAGCGGATTGGTTTTGATCTCGTCAAAACGCCGGTCGAAGCCATCCTTCTGGATGCGCAGGAAAAGAAAACCGCCCAGTCGAATGGCCCAGATCGCGACCAGCCCGGCGACGACCAGGGCGCGCAGGTCGAGGGGCTTGGACAAGGTCGCTGCGACTCCTATGACGCTGAGATAGGTGATGGCGCCGGTCAGGTCGTAGAATTTCTCGGTGCGGGCAAGGGCGGAAGGAATGAAGACCAGCCAATTCACACCGAAAGCAACAGCCGCGCAGACAAAGATGACAGAGTGTCCGGCAACCCGCTCATCGCCCATCCCGGCGAGATAGGAAATGCCCAGCCCGACAAGGGCAACAATCAGTATGACGATAAGCGTGCGGATCGATTTCATGGTCACCTCTTGGTCAGAACTAGGCCTGGGACAGTGCAAATCCAGGTGAGCGGATCGACGAGGACACGGAGACCACCACGGACCATGCCGCGTTGCAAGCCAGGCTTTGCTAGCGAGGCCTGCCAGCCATTGCCTGCCCGGCGGTGTGATAGACTGCGAGCCGGAACACGGCCCAAACAATGCTGCTGGCTGTACTGGCCCACAAACCGATCGTCCAGTCCGGCTGGTAACGGGACAGGGTGGCTATCGATATGCCGAACAGGCTGGGGAGCAGGGCCAGGCAGACCCAGGCCAGGGCCAGGCTGATCACAAGCGGGAACCAGAGGCTGAGCTGTCCTGCCAAGCCGGCTTTCGCCCGAAGGCCCGCGCGCTTGAACCCGGCAATCGCGATGCCGCATACGAACAGCAGCGGCAAGACCCAGAAGGTCAGCGTTAGGGTCTTGCGGCCCCAGACGCCCCCGCCGGGATAGAAGTCCAAGCCGACAGCGCGAAGCGCGACGGCGTATCGCAGGTTGACCGTTTCGCCAAAACCGAGGCCGCCGCTGGCATTGACCAGAACGACGGCGGCCTGACGCTCGGCCGGCCGCATGATCGCCAGCGTCTCAATACCCGGGATCAGTCCGGTATGCGATACGGTCTGGTTCGTGGTGTCGATATACCAGCCCAGACCGTAGAAAGGCGCGACCTCGCTGGCCGGGCGCATCATCAGGGCCTTGTGCTCGGCACTGATCAGATCGTCTTGCTGGTTCATCATCATGTCGAGATAGACCGCGACATCCCGGGCGCTCGCAATCACACCGCCCGCAGGCGCGTTGAGGCGATCGGTTTCCCGGCCGCGCAACGCCCAGCGGCCACCGAACCAGGGCAGGTGTGCTGCGACCATTTCCGGGCGCGTTGATCCGTCCGCGACGAAGCTCCGGCTCATCCCTAGCGGGTCAAGGATCTCAGTCTGGATATAGTCGGCATAGCTGCGGCCGGTGACTGTTTCGATCACCGCGCCGAGGATCAGGTAGTTGGCATTGGAATAGGCCCAGGACTGACCGGGTGGGTTCGCCGGCGTCCAGCCGGCAATCTGATCGACCTGCCTTTGCAACACATCGTCGCCAATGTCCTGGCCCAGCCGGTTCTCATTGCCTTGCAGCGTGGAATAACCGCTGGTGTGACTGAGCAGTTGGCGCAGCGTTATCGCCTGACCCGGCCCATCGGCGAAAGCCGGCAGATGAGTGCTGATGGCGTCATCAAGGCGCAATTGCCCGGCCTCAACCCGTTGCATGACCGCCAATGCCGTAAAGCTCTTGCTGATCGAACCCAGCGGGAAGGGCGTGTCGCCCGTAACCGCGTCGCCGCGACCCGCCTCGCTCTCGCCATGGGCGCCGGCGCGTATCTCATCGTCTTCAATATAGGCGTAAGCCACGCCGGGGACGCTTGACCGCTGCCACTCAGATCGCGCGACCTCGTCCACAGGTGTGAGTGGCTGGTTAGCCCAAGCCAAACCTGGAGCGGCCAGAAAAATAAGCATCCAAATCAGGCGCATAAAATCGATCCCGGTATGTCGTCCCCGTGTTCCAACGATGAGCTTGCACCTGTTGCATCGTAAACCGCAATGCATCGTGCACTCCGATGTCATCGCAGGAATGCGGACAATCAGTTGGAAGAATAGGTGGAGGAGGGAGGCGACCTCCGCCGAACCGCCTGTATCTCTTAACTGGCTGCCAGGAATTTCAATTCCCTATTCGTCGCCCGGATTTCGCAGTCGGCTCAGCGTCACCGGCGTCATTCCCAGGAAGGACGATATCTGGCCGTGATTGAAGAGGGTTTCATGATCGGGGTATTGGCGGCGAAACCACTCCAGCCGTTCTTTCGCCTTGAGCGCGGCAAGGCTCCACTCGCGAGCCGTCTTGCGGGCAATTTCTTCGCGCAGGACAGCATTGGCCCAGGCCTCGATCGCCGGCGATCCTCGCATCAGGTCCAGAAGGGCCGGAGCCGATAGCGAAGCGGCCTGTCCGTCCGTCTCCAGTCTCAGGCTGACCAGGGATTTGCCATCCGCGGTTCGCGCAAGGTTGGGCGTTATCACACACGGCCCGACATAAAAACCAACGCACACTTCGCGCCCATCCGCGTCTCCGATCAGACTGACCATCTTCCCGGACAACAGGATGTATTCCATCTCATCCGGTTCACCCTGCCGCGCGAGGAAATCAGCCTTCGGGCGTATTTTCGCCTCGAACGCCTCGGCCAGGGCACGGGCATTGGCGGCGTCCAGATCACCGAAAATCCTTTGGTCCCAATGGAAGCGGTTTGCGATCTGCATTTCTGGTTTTCCGTTAACAAATGACAATGCCTCGAACGCCAAGCGCTCCTACCAAGCACACATATCCCAGACGCAAGAGGAGTTCCCCCATGAAAATCGAACACCACGGCCGGGCTGCCATCTTATTCGGACTGGGCGCGATGATCATTTATCTCCTGATGGTGCTGGGAACGCTCAAACATCTGAGCGATCTCACATTGATGCAGCCGTTTGATCTGCGACCCGCCGGCTATTCACCGGCCGATGCGGCAAGTCTGTTGGACGCGCTCGGTGAGGCCGGCCGCCAATATTATCTCACCTGGCAAATTCCCCTGGACACGCTCTACCCGGCATTGATGGCGCTGACCCTGATGTCGACGCTGAGATGGTGTGCCACGAAGTTCGGGCCGACACTGATGACCCGGGTCGGCGGACCTCTGGCCATCATGGCCGCGGCCTTCGACTATCTGGAAAATCTGGGGATCGTTTTCATGCTACTCCCCGGGCCCGGATCGCATCCTGCGCTGATACACGCGGCAAGTCTGGCGACCATTCTGAAATCCACTTTCACGACAGTGGCGCTGCTCGCCGTCTTGGCGACATTGGTCGCGGTCCTGTTCCGGAGCGTTTTCGCCCGGGCCCGGTGAAATCCGTGCACCGCTCGAGCGGGCTTGCATCGAGTAAATCGATGAGCAAGGACACCACCCGGCAATGGCCTGATCGGAAGAATGCTTTCATGAAGGAAAGTGGCGGACAGGATGGGATTCGAACCCACGAGACGGGGACACCGCCTACTCCCTTAGCAGGGGAGCGCCTTCGACCACTCGGCCACCTGTCCACTCACCGGTCTAATGATCTCTGTCGATGCTCGCAAGGGGGTGTCGCGGCAGATGCTGCATAAGCTACAGATGAGACCGCAAAAAACGGCCCCGGCTGAGCGTGCCGGGGCCGTTTCATGCTTCGTCAGGTGTGGCGAGACCTAGAGGTCGCCATCACAATCGCGCAGTTCACGATTGCCGAAACTGTCGGTGCAAATGAGGGCGATGCACTGACCGAACGGCCCGATGATCTCCTCGCAGGTTACATCACCGCCCTGTGCATTGAGATAGGCGCTGATCTCGGCCGAGCTCAGGCGCGGGGCCTCGGCCGGTGCGGCATCCAGTGTGGTGTCAACGAAGGCGAAGGCCGTCGCCGTCAGTGCCAGAGCAGCGGCCCCAGCCGCAATAACGCCCGCAGTTTTCTTGAACATTTCAAACACTCCCTTTGAGATTGCATGGCGACGCTAGCGATCGCCTGAGGGGAATGCAACATGAAATAGTATCCAAGCTAAAAGAATGATTAGAGTAGCACTTCGCTTGAGAAAAAAGCCGGGGCGTGGTGCTGCCCCGGCTTGTCTCATAACGCAATCTGGCGCTTTCCCGGAACAAGCCGGGCGGGCGCTTGGGCGAGGCCTAGAAAAAGGCCTGAAGACCGGTCTGGGCCCGCCCCAGGATCAGGGCGTGGACGTCATGCGCGCCCTCATAGGTGTTGACCGTTTCCAGGTTCGCCATGTGGCGCATCACCTGATACTCCTCGGAAATACCGTTGCCGCCATGCATATCGCGGGAGAGGCGGGCGATATCGAGCGCCTTGCCACAATTATTGCGCTTCATGATGGAGATCATCTCCGGCGCGGCCTTGGCTTCGTCCATCAGACGGCCAACCCGCAGCGAGCCCTGCAGGCCCAGGGTGATCTCGGTCTGCATGTCGGCCAGTTTCTTCTGGTAGAGCTGGGTCTGGGCCAGGGGACGGTTGAACTGAATGCGGTCGAGGCCGTACTGGCGAGCCGCGTGCCAGCAGAACTCCGCCGCGCCCATGACGCCCCAGGAAATGCCGTAGCGGGCGCGATTGAGGCAGCCGAACGGGCCTTTCAGGCCGGAAACGTTGGGCAGCAGAGCGTCCTCACCAACCTCAACACCATCCATGACGATCTCGCCGGTGATCGAGGCGCGCAGCGACAGCTTGCCGCCAATTTTCGGCGCGGTCAGGCCGGGCGTGTCCTTGTCGAGGACAAAGCCGCGGATCTTGCCCTCATGCGCGTCGGACTTGGCCCAGACGACGAAGACGTCAGCGATCGGCGAGTTGGAGATCCACATTTTCGAGCCGGTCAGCTTGTAACCGTTGGCAGTCTTTTCCGCCCGGGTCTTCATGCCGGCCGGGTCGGAACCGGCATCCGGCTCGGTCAGGCCGAAACAACCAATCCATTCGCCCGAAGCGAGCTTGGGCAGGTATTTGCGCCGCTGCTCCTCGGAGCCATAGGCGTAGATCGGATACATCACCAAGGACGATTGAACCGACATCATCGAGCGATAACCCGAATCGACGCGCTCGACTTCGCGTGCGACGAGGCCGTAGGCGACATAGCCGAGACCGGCACCGCCATATTCTTCCGGGATGGTCGCGCCGAGTAGGCCGAGCTCACCCATTTCGCGGAAAATGGCCGGGTCGGTCTTTTCCTCACGATAGGCTTCGATGACGCGCGGCTGCAGCTTGTCCTGCGCATAGGCGTGTGCCGCATCACGGACCAGGCGCTCCTCCTCGGTCAGCTGGCTGTCCAGCTGGAACGGGTCGGCCCAGTCGAACTCGCCGAGATCCGGAGCGTCTTTCTGTTTCAGCGGGGTCATCTCGTTCATCGGGGCTTCTCCTCGTACGCCGGGGCCCGCCGGGCGGGCATGTCTCGGCTCTGGTATCGATCTCTTGCTGCGCCAAGACAACCCCGCCAGTGTATTTCATTGTGCCGCGCGGGTCATTCGCCGCAGAGCAAAAACGCCCGGGTTTTGTCCTGGGCGGCAAAGCAGGCTAAGCGAGAATAGGAAGCGACAAGGTTGCCGCGCCAAAGGGGGGCAGATGACGACCGACGGACTTCTCGTGCTGATCACGCTGATCGGCTACAAGCTGGTGCTGATCCTGGTGGGCCTCTGGGCCGCCAAGCGGACGCGCACCGAGAGTGATTTCTTCCTGGCAGGGCAGGGGGTCGGCGCTTGGGTGTCGGGCCTGTCCTATGCGGCCTCGACCTCGTCGGCCTGGGTGCTGCTGGGCTTTTCCGGCTTTGTTTATCTCAACGGTCTCTCCGCGCTTTGGATGGTGCCGGGGATCTGGGGCGGCTATGCGGCCGTATGGCTGTTCTTCGGCCGCCGACTGCGTGACGAGACCCAGGAAAAAGGTCACGTGACGCTGACCGATTTCCTCACGTCTGAGCAGTCCGGCTCGATGCGCTATGCCATCGCCATGACTGCGGCGTTGATGATTGTCTTCTGTTTCATTTTCTATATCGCCGCCCAGTTCGGTGCGGCGGCCAGCGCGTTCGAGACCCAGTTCGGCATGAATACCCGCGAGGCCGTTCTGCTGGGCGCCGGTGTGGTGCTGATCTATGCGCTTTTGGGCGGCTTCTGGGCGGTCAGTGTGACTGACATGCTGCAGGGCGCGATGATGGCGCTGGTGGCGCTGCTCCTGCCCTTGGCTGCCTTTATAGCGGCGGGCGGTATCGGCGGGATTGCCGACGGGCTCGCAGCCTCGACGCCGCCGGACTATCTCGATTTCACCGGCGGCCTTGCCGGATGGATATTCATCGGCTTTGTCCTCGGCGTCTGGGGTGTTGGTGTCGGAGCTATGGGTCAGCCGCACCTTCTGGCGCGCCTCATGGCGATCAAGGATGAGCCGGCGCGCAAGCGCGGTTTCCAGATCGCGATCGCCTGGGCGGTCCTGGTCTATGTCGGTATGAGTGTGCTCGCCCTGTCCGGCCGTTCGCTGATGGGGGGAGGCCTCGATGGCGAGACCTTGTTCTACCGCGTCGCCAACGATCTCCTGCCGCCCATTCTCGCGGGCATTGTCATCGCGGCCATTCTCTCTGCGATCATGTCGACCGTGGACAGTATCTTGTTGTCCGCCTCCGCTGCCGTGGCTCATGATATGCGCCTGGTCAAACTCTTCCCGGGGCGAGAGGTGACCATTTCTCGCATTGTCATGGCGGTGATCGCCGGGTTTGCGGTCTTGCTGACCTTGAGTGTCGAGAGCTCGATCTTCGCCCGTGTCCTGTTTGCCTGGGCTGCCCTCGGAGCCGCCTTCGGGCCGACCGTGGTGATGCGGGTGCTGGGCTATGAGCCGGCGGGCTGGGCGATCTGGCTGGCCATGGTCAGCGGGTTTGCGCTCACCGTGATGTTCAACCTGATCGGCCAGATGCCCGGGGACTCCGTGTCCGGTGGCCTGATGCAGCTGCTGCATGGCTGGGCCGTCTTGCCGGGTGACCCGTTCGAGCGTCTCGTGCCGTGGATACCGGCGCTGGCCGTGCTCTGGATCGGTCGCGGGGCGCGGACGTCGACGGGTGGGTAAGCTCACCTGCGACACCCCGACCGCTTGACGTGGAGGGTAGAACATAAGAAGTCCCGCGCATGATTGCTGAACTGGGTCACTTCCTCCTTATCCTCGCCTTCTGCGTTGCCGTGCTTCAGTCCGGGCTGACGATCGCCGGACTGCGCGCCAATGATCCGGCGATTTTCGGGTTTGCACGCGCGGGCGCTCTGGCCCAATTCGGTCTGATCCTGGTGTCCTTCGGGTGTCTGACCTGGCTGTTTGCGGTGTCGGATTTTTCTGTTCTGGTCGTCGCGGACAACTCCCACACGGACAAGCCTTTCCTCTACAAGCTGACCGGCGTGTGGGGGAATCATGAAGGTTCGATGCTGCTCTGGTGTCTGATCCTGACCGCGTACACGGCCGTGCTCGCCTATGCCGGCAAGGCCGTCGCCCCCAAGCTGATTACTCTGACCTTCGCCGTGCAAAGTGCGATCACGGCTGCTTTCACGGCCTTCTTGCTGTTCACGTCAAACCCGTTTGCACGCCTGTGGCCGGCGCCGCTGAATGGCAATGACCTCAACCCCTTGCTGCAGGACCCCGGTCTCGCTTCGCATCCGCCCATGCTCTACGCGGGCTATGTCGGCTTTTCGATCACCTTCTCCTTTGCCGTTGCCGCGCTGATCGAGGGGCGGGTGGATGCGCGCTGGGCACGGATCGTGCGGCCCTGGGCGCTGGCGGCCTGGACCTTCCTCACTATCGGTATCGCGCTGGGCGCCAGCTGGGCCTATTACGAGCTCGGCTGGGGCGGCTGGTGGGCCTGGGACCCGGTGGAAAACGCCTCGCTCATGCCCTGGCTCGCCGGTACGGCCTTTATCCATTCCCTGCGGGTGATGGAGAAGCGCGATACGCTGAAGGCCTGGACCGTACTCCTCGCCCTGATGAGTTTCTCCCTGAGCCTGGTCGGGACCTTCCTGGTGCGCTCGGGCATTATCACCTCGGTCCATGCCTTCGCCGTCGACCCGGAGCGCGGCGTCTTCATCCTGCTCATCTTGCTGGTTCTGATCGGGGGCGCACTCTTCCTGTTCGGCCTGCGTGCGGCGACCTTGAAGCCGACCGGCGTGTTCTCCCCGGTGAGCCGGGAAAGCTCGCTCCTGATCAATAATATCGTCTTCTCGGTGGCTTGCGCGGTTGTCTTGTTCGGCACCTTCTATCCGCTCTTCGTCACCACGGTGAGCGACGAGACGCTGACCATCGGCGCGCCCTTCTACAATGCCGTATTCAACCCGCTGATGGGCGCGCTTTTCGTGCTGGTCCCGATCAGCGGGCTGATTGCCTGGAAGCGGGGCAAGCTGGATCGCATCTGGCAGACCTTGTGGCCGGCGCTGGCCGCGAGCGCGGCGGCACTGGTGATCGCCTTCTGGCTGGCGGACCGGGAAAAGCTGGCCGGGGCGCTCGGCACCGGCCTGGCCGTCTGGGTCGGGGTTGGTGTGCTGCTTGATCTCAAATCGCGCATCAAGCTGTTCGAGATCGACTTTTCCGCCTCCATGGCGCGGGCCCGCAATCTTCCCCTGGGGATCTGGGGCATGATCGTCGCGCATCTTGGCCTCGCCGTCGCGATTATCGCCATCACCGGTGTGAGTGCCTGGAAGCACGAAACCCGGGCTTTCATGGCGGAAGGGGACAGTGTCTCGCTCGGCGGGTATGTCATCACCCTTGCGGAGGTGAACCAGGCCCGTGAGGCCAATTACATTGCTGAGGTCGGGCGGTTCGAAGCCAGCCGCAATGGCGAGGTGGTGACGGACATCATGTCCGAGAGCCGTTTCTATCCGGTCCGCGGCATGGGAACGACCGAAGCCGGGATTGTCGGGCGCATCCAGGGTGATCTCTACGTCACCATTGGTGAACGCGTCGAAGGGCGCGGCTGGCCGGTTCACATCTATATCTACCCGCTGGCGATCTGGCTCTGGATCGGCAGTGTGATCCTGGCCCTGGGGGGCTTCTTGTCGATTCTCGACCGGGGGCGGCGTTCGCTGGGTCGCAAGACAGCAAAGACGCCCATCGCGGCCTCGCCGGAGGCGGCGGAATGAGCCGGTTTCTCGTCTTCGCTCCGCTGGCGCTTTTTCTGGCTCTGGCGGTCTATTTTGCCGTCGGGTTGCGCGAGGATCCGACCGATATTCCCTCGCAGCTGATTGATGCCCCGCTGCCGGAGTTTGATCTCCCCCCGATCCAGGAATTTGACGAGGGGCTGAGTTCTGCAGACCTGACCGGCGAGGTGGTGCTGCTCAATTATTTCGGCTCCTGGTGTCCGCCCTGCCTGGTCGAGCATCCGATGCTGATGCAGATCGCGCGCTCCGGTGAAGTGCCCATTTATGGCATCGACTGGCGCGACCCGCCCGGAGCGGGTACGGCCTGGCTGCAACGCCATGGCAATCCCTATACCCGCATCGGGGATGATGCATCCGGCCGGTTGGCGATCGAGTTCGGTATCACCGGTGCGCCGGAGACGTTTGTGATCGACCGGGAAGGGCGGGTACGCTACCGCCATGTCGGTGTCATCACCCAGGATGTCTGGCGCGAGACGCTGCGTCCCATGATCGAGGCCCTGCGCGAAGAATGATGCGTTTCCTCCTGCTCCCGCTCGCCGTTCTGCTCCTGTCCGCGCCCGCCCTGGCGCGCCCGGGCCCGGACGAGATCATGGAAGATCCGGCGCTTGAGGCCCGGGCCATGGTGCTTTACCGCCAGCTTCGCTGCGTTGTTTGTCAAAGTCAGAGCATCGGCGACAGCAATGCCGATCTCGCCGCGGATATGCGGGTCGTGGTCCGCGAGCGCCTTCTCGCCGGCGATAGTGATGCCGAGGTGAGGGCGTATCTGCAGCAACGATATGGCGACTATGTTCTCATGCTGCCGCCGGTCCAGGCCAATACGCTGGCCCTGTGGGGCTTCCCGATTGTTCTGCTCTTGCTCGGTGGAGGCATGGCCTTCTTCTTTGTCCGCCGGCAGGCGCAACGCGAAGAGACCGAGTTGAGTGCCGAAGAAGAGGCGCAACTGGCTGCGTTGAAGCGCGAGGAGGGGCTGGAATGATCTGGTTGTTCATCGCCCTTGTCAGCGCGCTGGTCATTCTCGCCCTGGTCTTTCCCTTCCTTCGCCGCAACGGCGCGGCCGCGGCGGACGGGCTGGGGGTTTTTTCAGGGCAGCTGGCAGAGCTCGAGCGCGACCGCGAACTCGGTCTGATCGACGAGGCCGAGGCGCGCCAGGTCGAGCTGGACATCAATCGGCGTCTGCTCGCGGCGCAGCAATATGCCGAGCTGGATGGTTCGCCCAGTGCCCGCTTGCGGCAGGCCGGCATCGTTCTGTCGGCGGTCGCGACGATGGCCGCGGTCGCGATCTACATGAATACCGGGAGCCCGCAGCTGATCGGTCAGGCCCCTGTGCAGCAGGTCGAAATGCCGGAGGAAGTGCGTGAGCTCGTGACCGAGGTCAACGCCCTGGCCGAGCGCCTGATGCAGAACCCGGATGACCCCGATGGCTGGGCCGGTCTGGGGCAGGCCTATCTGGCGCTCGGGCGTTTCGGCGAGGCCGCTATTGCGTTCAACAACGCGATCAATAGCCGTCCGGATTCAGCGGACCTGTTTGCCCTGCTGGGTCAGGCCTACGTGTTTTCGGAAAACGGTGCCCTGACCCCGGCGGCGCGCGAGGCCTTTTCGCGCGCGCTTGAACTGGACCCGGAGAACATCATTGCCCGGGTCTACCTCGCCGAGGCCGTGCTGCAGGACGGGGATCTTGAGCTCGGCGCCCAATTGCTGCGCGCGGTTCGCGATGAATTGGCGGAGGGCGATCCGGCGCGGCAGTTCATCGATGCGCGCCTCGCTTCCTTGCCGCAAGAGCCATAAAAAACGCCCACCGGAAACCGGCGGGCGCCAAATCTCTGAATGTGACGCGGTTCAGGGCGTCAGGTCTGCCATGGGTGAGCGCTCATCCGAGATGGCAGAACGTGCTTCCATTTCAGGCTTGGACGCATCATCGCGAAGCCAGGCCACGAACATGTCGATCTGGCGCTCGGCCTCGGCCGCATAACCTTCGGGGACATTCGTGCGCTCGGCAATTTCCGTACGTACGGATGCGGGACACATAACTACTGCAGCTGCAGCCAAAGCAGCGGCACCTGCCGCCATCAGTCCACTCTTCATCATCGCCTCCCCAGCCGTGAATCAAAGGATCATTCACCATTACGAAACCGTAATCCGTGACGGAGGTCCATCCTGACTATCGATAAATCGGAATAAAACATGCCGGTTTTTCAGCTTTCCTCGCCGGTTTTGGTAGGAAATTGCTTGGATTTGGCGCGTGGAATCGACGGCACGATTTGATTCGCGGCAGTGGCGAAGAGGTGAAATCGGGTTTGACCTCCACCCCCTTCCGCCCGAATGTTCCGTCCAACGAAACGCCCAGGTCGAGGGCGTCACATTATAAGAGAGTGCGTTCATGACTACGTCTCCCCGTATGCTGGCCCGGTCAGAGGCCATCTTGAAATCCTGGAAAACGCTGAATTGGGCCAGTGCCTTTTCGGCCTTCATCTATCCGGCATTGGGGCTGGCCCTGCTGGTCACGATGATCGTGCTGGGTCTGGCGCTGCAAGGGCTGACCCTGCACTGGTGGTATGCGCCGCTGGCTCTGGCTGTCACGGCCTTCACCATTTTCATGTGCAATATGGGTATCGGTCCGCTGCACCGGATCTGGCAGCACCGTGCGGGCGAGATCAAATGGCCGGCCCAGGTTTTCGCCATGTTCAACTGCATTCTGGCGATGCAGGGCTCGTTGCGAGACTGGGTGAATTATCATTCCCAGCATCATCGCTTCGCCGATAAGCCGGGCGATCCGCACAACCCGTTTGAAAGCAAGCGCTGGGCCTGGGTCGGCTGGATTCTCTGGCGCGACGAGAAAGACCTGGAGCGCCCGATGCCGATGTGGCTGAAGGAAAACAAGGTCGTCCTCTTTGGCGACAAGTTCCACATCACCCTCTCGCTGATCCTGCACTTTGCCGTGCCGGCTGTGATCTACGCGATCGTCGCTCTGTCCGGTGGCTCGCTGATCCTCACGGCTCTGCTACACGCCAGCGTCATTATTGGTCGTGCCATCCAGTTCCACGCCACCACGCTCGGCGTGAATGTCTTCGGGCACATGAAAACGCCGCTCTGGGTCGACTATGTGTTGGCGCTCCTGACCGGCGGCGAGGCCCTGCACGATCATCACCATGATCATCCGCGCAGCGCGCTGCATTTGCCGAAGAATGGCTTCTGGAACCGCGTCGTTGATTACAACGGGACGTTTTTGCTCGTTCTGCGGCGTCTGGGGCTTGCCAAAAACCTAGAAATCGCGCCTCAATTCGCCTGAGGCGCGTTTTGCCTGCAGCGTCCCACTGGCCGGAAGAGCTATGGGTGCTAAGTTGACGTGTGCGTAAACGTCATCTGAGCCGATAAAGGGGAGATCTATGTCGGACCTTGAGACCTTCCGCGCGGAAACGCGCGCCTGGCTGGAAGAGAATTGCCCGCCGGAAATGCGCAAGCCCATGACGGGTGAGGGCGATGCTTGCTGGGGTGGCCGGAAGTGGACCTTCCAGAGCGAAGCCCAGAAAGTCTGGCTGGAACGCATGGCGTCCAAGGGCTGGACGGTCCCGGAATGGCCGGTCGAGTACGGCGGTGGCGGGCTGTCCAAGGAAGAAGCCAAGGTCCTGCGCGACGAGATGAAGGCCATCAAGGCGCGTGCACCGCTGATGTCCTTTGGCATCTGGATGCTTGGGCCGGCCTTGCTCAAATTCGGCAATGAAGAGCAGAAGAAAGAACACCTGCCCAAGATCGCCCGTGGTGAAATCCGCTGGGCGCAGGGCTATTCCGAACCCAATGCGGGTTCCGATCTCGCCTCGCTGATGACCAAGTGCGAGGACCAGGGCGATCACTATCTGATCAATGGTCAGAAAGTCTGGACGTCCTACGCGGATGAAGCGGACTGGATTTTCGTACTGGTGCGGACCGATTTCGATGCGCCCAAGCATGAAGGCATCAGCTTTGTCCTCGTCGACATGGACCAGCCGGGCGTCACCACCAAGCCAATCAAGCTGATCTCGGGCAAGTCTCCCTTCTGCGAGACCTTCTTCGATGATGCGCGCTGCGAGAAATACAATCTCGTCGGCGAGAAGAACAAAGGCTGGACCATCGCCAAATACCTGCTCACCCACGAGCGTGAGATGATTGGCGGAACCGGTACGGGCGCCATGCGTCCGATGGGTGATATCGCGGTTCAGCAGCTCGGTCTCAACGATGCGGGCCAGCTGGTCGACCCGGTCCTGCGCACCGATGTGGCGCGCGCCGAAATCGACGGGCTCGCTTTCATGGCGACCATGGAGCGCGTGACCGACGAGGCCAAGTCCGGTCAGGGCGTCGGAGCCAATTCCTCGATGCTGAAATACTATGGCACCGAGCTGAACAAGCGCCGCTTCGAACTGATGATGGATAGTTCCGGCCATGACGGGCTGGAGTGGGACCAGGACAATGACGTTGCCCGTCATTGGCTGCGGACCAAGGCCAACTCCATCGAGGGCGGAACCTCCGAGGTTCAGCTTAACATCATTTCCAAGCGCATTTTGAATTTGCCGACCGCATAAGGCACCCGGGGAGAGTTTCACCATGGCAATGGTATTGAGCGAAGAAGCCGGCATGCTGAAAGACGCGGCCAAGGGATTTCTGGCCGACAGCGCACCGGTAAGTCAGTTGCGCAAGCTGCGCGATACAGAGAGCGCCGACGGGTTCGACCGTGACACCTGGAAGGCGATGGCCGAGATGGGCTGGACCAGCGTGCTGGTACCCGAAGCTCATGGCGGTGTGGAAATGGGCCATGTCGCCGCCGGCGTTATCGCCGAGGAAATGGGCCGGACGCTGACGGCGTCACCCTTCCTGTCGACCGCCGTTATGGGCGCCACGGCGCTGACCCGTTTCGGCTCGGAGGCCCAGAAGGGCGAATGGTTGCCGCGTATTGCGGGCGGTGAGGCGATTACCGCTCTGGCCGTTGATGAAGGCCGCAAGCACGCTCCGGCTCATGTCGAGACGCGCGCCGAGCGCTCCGGCAACGGCTTCAAGCTGAATGGCAAGAAGAGCTTTGTCGCCGACGGTCACATCGCTGACATGCTGATCGTTTCGGCCCGGACCGCGGGCGGTGACGCGGAAGAAGACGGCGTCAGCCTCTTCCTGGTACCGCAGGACGCCGCCGGTGTGACCATCGAGCGTGCCTCCATGGTCGACAGCCGCAATTCTGCACGCGTGACGCTGGAGAATGTCGAGCTCAATGCCGATGCGGTGCTGGGTGATGTCGATAATGGCTACAAGCCGCTCGAGGCGGTGCTGGATGCGGGCCGCGCCGGGCTGTCGGCAGAAATGTCGGGCTCGGCCCAGGAATGCCTCGAGCAGACCGTCGAATATCTCAAGGAACGCAAGCAGTTCGGTGAGGTGATCGGGACCTATCAGGGTCTGCAGCACCGCGCCGCGCATCTCTATTCCGAGATTGAGCTGGGCAAGTCCATCGTGCTGAAAACGCTTCAGACCCTGGATCTGGCGCCGGATCATGCGGCAATGATGGTCTCTGCTGCGAAGTCGAAAATGGGCTCTGTGGCTCAGCTGGCGGCGCAGGAAGCGATCCAGATGCATGGCGGTATCGGCATGACCGACGAGTACGATATCGGCTTCTTCATCAAGCGTGTCCGCGTGGCCGCTGCGCTGTTTGGCGACACCAACTACCATACCGACAAGTTCGCCCGCCTGCGTAAATACTGATCCACAAAGCCGGGGAGGGCTTGCGATGGACTATTCAGACCATGTGGTAGCCGTCACAGGGGGCGCGCGCGGTATCGGGCGTGCCATTGCCGAGGCCTTCAAGGCGAAGGGCGCGAAAGTGGCGATCGGCGATCTCAACGGGGCCGAAGAGACGGCCGCCGAGATCGGCGCTCTGGGCATGACGCTCGACGTCACTGACGAAGCCCAGATTGGAAAATTCCTCGACCAGGCCGAGGCCCAGCTCGGCCCGGTCAGTGTCTTCGTGTCCAATGCCGGAATTCTGCGCACCGATGATCCGAGCTGGGATGCCGCCGGCGCCACGGACAAGGAATGGCAAGACAGTTTCGAGGTGAATGTGATGGGCGCGGTGCGCTCGGCGCGCGCGGTCTGGCCGCGGATGAAGCCGCGTGGCGGCGGTGTCTTTGCCATCGTGGCCTCCGCCGCCGGCCTGCTGGGTCAGATCGGCGCCTCGTCCTACACGGCCACCAAGCACGCGGCCGTGTCCTTTGCCGAGAGCCTGGCCATTACCCATGGCGATGAGGGTTTGCAGGTCGTGTGCGTGTGCCCGCAAGCGGTGCGAACCGACATGATCGGCGATAGCGAGGATGGCGGCATTGCCGGCGCCGACGGCATTGTTGAGCCGTCCGACGTGGCCGATGCCCTGCTGGCCTCGATCGAAAACAAGCATTTTCTGGCCTTGCCGCATCCCCAGGTTGCTCAATACGAAGCCCTTCGGGCGACGGAGCGGGACCGCTGGATCGGCGGTATGCGGAAATTTCGACGTATGATGGTGGGCGCGCGAGGGCGTCCCGTCTAAGGTGAATTAGAGACAAAACAATAAGCGCGAGGGAGATATCATGGATCTTGGAGTTTCGGAGCGCGTCAAGCCGCTCATCGATCAGGTTCGCACCATGGTGCGTGACGAGATCATGCCGCTGGAAGACGAATACCATCACGAGGTCGGCAAGGCCCCGGGTGGCGACCGTTTCGCCTTTACCGACCGGCAGAACGAGATCCGTGAGGGCCTCAAGGCCAAGGCACGCGAGCGGGGCCTGTGGAATTTCTGGCTCACCGACAGCGATCGGGGCTACGGCCTGTCGACGGTGGAATATGCCCATCTGGCCGAGGAAATGGGTTGGTCCTTCCTGGCGCCGGAAGTGTTCAACTGCTCTGCGCCGGACACCGGCAATATGGAAGTCATCGAGCGCTATGGTACGCCGGCCCAGAAAGAGCGGTGGCTCGGTGGTCTGCTCGAGGGCAAGATCCGCTCGGCCTATTTGATGACCGAGCCGGATGTGGCCTCGTCCGACGCGACCAATATCTCCTTCTCAGCTGTGCTCGAGGGTGATGAGTGGGTGCTCAATGGCGAGAAATACTGGGCCTCCGGCGCCGGTGATCCGCGCTGTGAAGTCTACGTGCTGATGGCCAAGACCGAGGGTGAAGACGCCGGCCGCCATGGCCGTCACTCGCAATTCCTCGTCGACGCCAAGAATACCGACGGGATCGAGATCCTGCGGCCGATGACGGTCTTTGGTCATGATGACGCGCCGCATGGTCACATGCATATCCGCTTCACCAATGCGCGTATCCCGGCTGACAGCATCATCCTTGGCCGCGGTCGCGGTTTCGAGATTTCCCAGGGCCGTCTTGGACCGGGCCGGATCCACCACTGCATGCGTGCGATTGGCCAGGCCGAGCGCGCTCTCGAGCTGCTCTGCCGCCGCTCGGTCACGCGTGAGGCCTTCGGCCGCCCGCTGGCCAAGCTCGGCGCCAATGTCGATATCATCGCCGAGCGCCGCATGGCGATTGAACAGGCGCGCCTGCTTTGCCTGAAAGCGGCCTGGATGATGGATCAGGGCGATGCCCGTGCCGCGGCGCCGTGGATCTCTCAGATCAAGGTCATCGCCCCGCGCGTGGCTCTCGATACCGTCGATGAAGCCATGCAGATGCATGGCGGTACCGGCGTATCCCAGGACACGCCGCTGGCCAGCATGTGGGCCGGTCTGCGCACGCTGCGCTTCGCGGATGGCCCGGATGCCGTGCACCGCATGGTCATCGGCCGCAAGGAGCTCAAGCGCTATGTCAACGAAGCGTTGGAGGGCTAGGTGAGCGCTGAGCGGAAAGGCCCGACACGGGCTCAGGTCGAACCCTATGTCATGCATATCCTCGAGAATGAGGAGATGTTCAAACTCGGCGCGGCAGAGATCCGCGGTGTCACCCACCGCGTCTATTCCGGCGCGCCGGCCGACCTGCGCTTCCTGCTGGTCGCCGCCATGGAGCACGCGGAAAAGACCGCGATCGTGTTCGAGGATCAGCGCTGGACCTATGGCGAGCTGATCGGCAAGGCCGTGGCGATCGCCAATGGCTTGATCGAACGCCACGGCGTCACGCCCGGTACTCGCATTGCCTTGGCAATGCGCAATTCGCCGGAATGGATCGCCAGCTTCTTCGGCATTCTCTGCGCCGGCGGTGTCGTCGTGCCGATGAATGGCTGGTGGACCGGTGAAGAGATGGAGTACGCGCTGGAAGATTGCGGCGCCAAGCTCGTCATCGCCGGTTTCCGTCAGGCCGATCGCATCCGCCCCTATAAAGAGAAACTTGGTCTGACCCTGATCGCGGGCCGCGGTGATGTCACCGATGTCGATGATCATCTCGAGCAGATCCTCGAGGCGGGCGCCGGCAAGGCGCCGCCGGAGCTGCAGATCGACACCGATAGCGATTTCGCCATCTTCTACACGTCCGGCTCGACAGGTAAGCCCAAGGGCGCGGTGCTGACTCATCGCGGTGCGGTCTCGACGGTGCTGTCCTATGCGCTGGTCGGTGCAGCCGTGAAAGCGGCGAATAATGACGAGGACCTGTTCGGGGAAAATCCGGCCGTCCTGGTGGCCGTGCCGCTCTTCCACTGTACCGGTTCGCACGCGGTGATGATGATGTCCTTCGTCACCGGGCGGAAAATGGTGCTGATGCGCAAATGGGACGCCGGCGACGCCGTTGACCTCATCGAGGCGGAGGAGATCACCAATGTGGTCGGTGTGCCGACCATGTCCCACGAAATCACGCTGGAAGCGGAGCGCCGCGGCACCTCGCTGGAGAGCATGAAGGATATCTCGGCGGGTGGCGCCAAGCGTCCGCCGGCCCATGTCGACAAGCTCAACGAGAACTTCCCGCAGGCCTGGGCCTCGTCGGGTTATGGCCTGACAGAGACCAACGCCATCGGCGCTTATGTCTCCATGCATGACTACCAGGCGCGTCCGGGCTCATGTGGCCGCGCGACACCGGCCGTGACCGACATCAAGACGGTCAAGGACGACGGGAGTGATGCGGCGGTCGGCGAACCCGGAGAAGTCTGGATCAAGGGTCCCGTCCTGTTCCGCGGCTATCTCAACCAGCCGGAAGCGACAGCAGCCGTGCTGACCGAGGATGGCTGGTTCAAGACCGGCGATATCGGCTATCTGGACGAAGACGGTTTCCTCTTCATCGTGGACCGTATCAAGGACATGATCCTGCGCGGCGGGGAGAATGTCTCCTGTCTCGAGGTCGAGCATGCGCTGGCCAAGCATCCCGATATCGTTGAAGCCGGCGTGATCGGCATTCCTGACGAGCGCCTCGGCGAGCGCGTCGGTGCGGCCATCCTGCTGCGCGAAGGTGTCGATATGAGCGACGAGGAGATTCTCGAATTCCTCGAACCGCACCTGGCCAAGTTCAAGCGTCCGGAGCGCTATTGGCGTTTCGATGAACCGCTCCCGCGTGGTGGTACCGGCAAGGTCGACAAGCCGGGCCTGCGCAAAATGCTTTTGACTGAGGAGGCTGAAGCCTGATGCCGAGCGTCAATCCTGCAGATCTGCCCGACCTGGTCGGCAAGGAAATCGGTGTATCGCGCTGGATCGAAGTCGATCAGAAGCGCATCGACGTTTTTGCCGACGTCACCGAGGACCCGCAATTCATCCATATCGATCCGGAGCGGGCGGCGAAGGAAACGCCGTTCGGCGGCACGATCGCCCACGGCTTCCTCTCCCTGTCGCTGCTGTCGCCGATGGCGATGGATCTGGGCTTCTCGCTCGAGGGTATTGCGATGGGCATCAATTACGGCTTCGACAAGATCCGTTTCCTGCAGCCCGTCCGGGCCGGCAAGAAGGTGCGGGGCCGCTTCGTGCTGGAAGATGCAACCGAGCGTCAGCCGGGCCAGTGGATGCTGCGCTATGGCGTCACCGTTGAAATCGAGGGCGAGGACAAGCCGGCCTTGATCGGCCACTGGCTGACCCTGCAGATCCTCGGCAAGTAAGACAGACAAGAGACCAAGATGACCGAAATTCGTTTTGACGGCCGCGTGGCCATCGTCACCGGCGCGGGCCACGGCCTGGGTCGTGCTCACGCTCATTTGCTGGCGGCTCGCGGGGCCAAGCTCGTGGTCAATGATCTGGGCGGATCCATGGATGGGTCCGGCAGCGGTTCGGCGGCTGAAGATGTGGCGCAGGAAATCCGCGATGCGGGCGGCGAGGCGATCTCGCACCGCGCCAATGTCACCAAGGCCGACGAGGTCCAGGACATGGTCGATCAGGCCATGGCGAAATGGGGCAAGGTCGATATTCTGGTCAACAATGCCGGCATTCTGCGCGACAAAAGCTTTGCCAAAATGACGGTGGAAGACTTCCAGGCCGTGCTCGACGTCCATGTCATGGGTTCGGCTGTCTGCACCAAGGCCGTCTGGGAACCGATGCGTGAAGCCGGCTATGGCCGGATCGCCATGACCGCGTCGTCTTCGGGCATTTACGGCAATTTCGGCCAGTCCAATTACGGCGCCGCCAAGATGGGCCTCGTCGGTTTCATGAATGTGCTGCACCTGGAAGGTGCCAAGTACAATATCCGCGTCAACGCGCTGGCCCCGGTTGCGGCGACGCGCATGACCGAGGATCTCCTGCCGCCGCCGGCCCTGGAATTGCTCAAGCCGGAAGCCGTGTCTGCGGGCCTGGCTTATCTGGTCAGCGAGGATGCGCCGTCGCGCCTGGTGCTGTGCGCCGGGGCAGGCGGGTTTGCCGCGACCAAGATCTATGAAACCGATGGCATTTATCTGCCGCCGGAAGAGCAGACGCCGGAAGGAGTAGCGGCCAATATCGATGCCATCACCGCGACTGATGGGCAGAAAGAGTTCGCCCAGGGCGGTGAGCAGTCGATCAAGTTCCTGTCCAAGGCGGCAGCCCATCTCGGCGTTAGCCTGGGCTGATGCATCTGTTCGACGAAGCCACGGCGCTTGAGCCCATAGGTGAGGACGGGCTGCGTTTCGGCGGGGCCGCCCATGCCGGCTTCAAGAATATGATCGGGCCCTATGGCGGCTGGAGTGCGGCCATCTTGGCCAAGTCCATGATCGAGGCGGCAGGCCCCGACATGGAGTTGACCACGCTCACGACCGATTTCCTGGCCGGGGCCAGCGAAGGCCCGATCACGATTGACCTGGAGTGCAAGCGCCAGGGCCGCAATACCCAGTTCTGGACGGCGGATCTTGTCCCCGGCGGCAGCGAGACCCCGGCCAATTGTGCCCTCGGGATCATGTCCCGGCGGCGTGAGACCCTGGCCTGGGTCGAGGGGAATCGCCCGGAGGCGCCGGAGCCGGAAGATTGCGAGCGCTTCCCTTTGCCAATGGCCTGGACCAAGCCGGTGGAGATGCGCGGTGCCGCGAACAATCCGTTCCAGGGCGGTGACGGCACAACCAAATCCCTGGCCTGGGTGCGGCTGGATCCGGATCGCCCGCTTGACCCGGTCAGCCTTGTAGCGCTGGCGGACACACCGACGCCCCGGCTGTTTTTCAAAACCGGCAAGCCGGACCTGATCGCGACCGTTTCCATGACGGTCTATCTCCATGCCACGCCGGATGATTATGAGGCGGTAGGTACGGACTATCTTCTCGTTGAAGCGACCGGGGCCCGCGGCGGCCGCGGGTTCAACGACCAACATGCAACAATCTGGAGCCGGGATGGCCGGCTCATGGCCACGACCCAGCAGATGGTCAGTTATCGAACCAAGGCTCCGAAGCCTTAGATCAAAGGGAGGAAGACCATGCGTGAAGCAGTCATCGTATCCACGGCGCGTACACCGATCGGCAAAGCCTATCGGGGCGCATTCAATGACACGTCCGGCCCGGAACTGGGCGGCCACGCGATCCGCAATGCGGTCGAGCGCTCCGGTGTTGATCCGGCCGAGATCGATGATGTCGTCATGGGGTGTGCCATGCAGATGGGCACGACCGGCCGGAATCCCGGGCGGAATTGCGCGATCCGCGCAGGCCTGCCGACGTCTGTTTCCGGCATGTCTATGGACCGGCAGTGTGCTTCCGGCATGATGGCCATCGCTACGGCAGCCAAGCAGATCATTGCAGATGGCATGACGGTGACGGTCGGCGGCGGCCTGGAAAGCATCTCCCTGGTGCAGACCGAAAAGACCCGCACCTATCGCGACACCGATCCGTGGATCGTGGAAAACCAGCCGGCGCTCTATATGACCATGCTTGAAACCGCCGAGATCGTGGCCGATCGTTATGGCGTCAGCCGTGAAGCTCAGGACGAGTATGCCGCGCAGTCGCAGACGCGTACGCATGAGGCCCAGCAGGCCGGCAAGTTCGATGATGAAATCGTGCCGCTGCCCTCGACCATGAAGTTCATGAACAAGGAGACGAAAGAAGTCTCCGATATCGCCGTGACGCTGGAAAAGGATGAGGGCAACCGCCCGGGTACGTCGGCCGAGGCCTTGTCCGGTCTGAAGCCGGTTTTCGCCAATGGCCAGGTCATCAAGGAAGGCAAATTTATCACCGCGGGCAATGCGTCCCAGCTCTCTGACGGGGCCTCGGCCTCCGTGCTGATGGAAGCCAAGGAAGCCGAACGCCGCGGGCTCAACCCGCTGGGTATTTACCGCGGCATTGCCGTAGCCGGCCTCGACCCGGATGAAATGGGCATCGGGCCGATCCATGCCGTGCCGAAGCTGCTGAAGGCAAATGGCCTGACCATGGACGATATCGATCTGTGGGAGCTCAACGAAGCCTTCGCCGTCCAGGTTCTCTACTGCCGCGACAAGCTTGGTATCCCCAATGAGCGTCTCAACGTCAATGGCGGCGCGATCTCCATTGGCCACCCCTATGGCATGTCGGGGGCCCGCATGGTTGGCCATGCCCTGATCGAGGGCAAGCGCCGTGGAGCCAAATACGTTGTCGCCACCATGTGTGTCGGCGGCGGAATGGGCGCTGCTGGCCTGTTCGAAGTCGCATAGTGCGGGGGAGTTCCATGAAAGCGCTTTATTGCCGCGAGTTCGGTCCGGAAGACCAGATGAAGGTCGAGGACATCGATGATCCGGTCCTGCCGGACGGTCATGTCCTGGTCGACGTCAAGGCGGCCGGGCTCAACTTCCCGGATCTGCTCTGCGTGCGGGGCGAATACCAGTTCAAGCCGCCGACGCCTTTCGTGCCGGGCGGCGAGGGCGCCGGTATCGTCACCGAGGTGGCGGACGGGGTGGAGAACCTCAAGGTCGGCGACCGTGTCTGCTTTAACGGGCTGACCGGGGCATTTGCCGAAAAAGTCGCGACGCCGGCCATGGCCGCGATCAAGATCCCGGACGCGATGTCGTTTGAGGAAGCCGCGGGTCTGACGGTGGTCTATGCGACGTCCTATTATGCCCTGAAGCAACGTGCCAAGCTGCAGCCCGGCGAAAGCGTGCTCGTGCTTGGCGCTGCCGGCGGTGTTGGTCTCGCGACGGTCGAGCTCGCCAAGGCCATGGGCGCCAAGGTGATCGCGGCCGCCTCGAGCGACGAAAAACTGGCGGTGGCGCGTGAACATGGGGCGGATGAGGGCATCAACTACTCCAGCGAGGACCTCAAGGCCCGCACCAAGGAACTGACCGGCGGCCAGGGCGTGGATGTGATCTATGACCCGGTCGGGGGTGAGCTGGCGGAAGCCGCATTCCGGGCCATCGGCTGGGAAGGCCGTCACCTGGTGATTGGCTTTGCCTCCGGCCCGATCCCCAAACTGCCGCTCAACCTGCCGCTGCTCAAAGGCGCATCGGCTGTCGGTGTGTTCTGGGGCGCTTGGGCCATGCGCGATCCCAAGGGGCATTTCGGCAATATGAAAGAGCTGTTCGACTTCTACGAAGCCGGAAAGATCAAGCCGCGCGTTGCCGGAGCCTACAAGCTCGAGGAGTTCCTCGAAGCCTTCGGGCAACTCTCCGGTCGCAAGGCGATGGGCAAGGTCGTGCTCACGCCTTAGAGCATTGTCGACCGGAAACGAGAAAGGGCGGCCGATGGGCCGCCCTTTTTGTTTGTGTGTTCGGTTGTTAGACTAGCCTTCAGCCGGCGCGGTATCGACGCCTTTCGGGTTAGCCCCGTACTTGTTGCTGCCCGGCTGGCTGTCGCTGACATAGAAGATGATCAGTACGATGGTGCCGACCAGCGGAATGAGAGAGATCAACAGCCACCAGCCGCTCTTGCCGCTGTCGTGCAGGCGGCGAATGGCAACGGCGAGGCTCGGAATGAAGGTCGCGAGCAGGAAGAGCCCGCCCAGAAGGCCGAAGACCTCAGCGCCCATAAGGCCGTCGATGAAGCCGAGTACAAGCCCGCCCAAGATCGTGAACAAGACCCAGAACCAGTACTCGCTACGCCGAGCGCGGCCCTGGAAATTCACATAATTGCTGAAGCCGCTTTTAATCGCGTCGAAAAAGCCCATCAAAATTCCTCCCCGAGGTTCAACTGGGCTGACGGTTGCACCCAAGGGGCGCAATTCACAAGGGAGAAACCAAACAGGGTGTGGAAAACCCTGCGGTATCGAGGCCGATTATAGCTTGTTCGAAGAAGAAAAGGGCTGGAGGGGGTGCTCCAGCCCTTTAGGCTTCCGCGTTGCGAGGGTGTGGGATGGTGCAGCGCGGTGCAGGGTGAGGGAGCCGTCCGTGAACGGAACGAATCCCTGACACTGTTATCACTGCGTTTGCGGCAAAATTCAACTGTGGGGGGAATTTTGTCTGGGGAAAACGCCGATTAGCGTTCATCGAAGAGCGCTTGGCCTCCTGTGTTCAGCCGGGCCGCTTGCTTGACCCGCTTCCCAATCGTGAAACATTGACGACCAGTATCGCGATCTGGGGAGGATGAGATGACGCGAATCGGAATCACCGGGCTGGCCCTGGTCCTGGCCGCTTGCGGATCTGAAGCTCAGGAGGGGCGCTATGCGCCGCCATCCGAAGTGCTGCAGGTGCATGACTATGTCGCTGCGGTCTCTGCCGACCGGATCGAGACGGATATTCGCGCCCTGGCCGGGTTCGGGACCCGGCACACCCTGTCGGACACGGAAAGTGACACCCGGGGTGTCGGGGCCGCAACGCGCTGGATCTATGAGGAGTTCGAGCGCATCTCCGCCGATTGCGGCGGCTGTCTTGAGGTCATGTACATCACCGGTGAGGTTTTCGGGCAGACCCGTATTCCAGACCCGACCGATGTCGTGTCCGTGGTGGCCATTCAGCGCGGCACGCTGGATCCGGATCGCTATGTCATGATGTCCGGCGATATCGATAGCCGCGTTACCGACCCGCTCAACTTCACTGATGACAGCCCGGGTGCCAATGACAACGCTTCTGGCATGGCCGGCACGATCGAGGCCGCGCGCGTGCTCAGCCAGCACGAGTTCGCCGGATCCATCATCTATGCGGGGCTTTCGGGTGAGGAGCAGGGGCTTTTCGGCGGCCAGATCGTGGCGGATCACGCGCTGGAAAATGGCTGGCGGATCAAGGCCGTGCTCAATAACGACATGATCGGCAATATCGAAGGCATTGACGGCGTCATCAACAACACGACGGCCCGGGTCTTCTCCGAAGGCACGCGGGCCAATGAAACCGCCCAGGAGGCCCGCCTGCGGCGCTTCACCGGCGGCGAGGTCGATAGCCCGTCACGCAATCTGGCGCGTTTCGTGGACCGGACCGCGGATCAGTACATTCCCAATCTTGATGTCATGATGGTCTACCGTCTCGACCGGTTCCGCCGCGGCGGCCATCACCGTCCGTTCAATGATGTCGGCATCCCGGGTGTCCGCATCATGGAGACGCATGAGCATTACGACCGCCAGCATCAGGACTTGCGGACCGATGAGACCGGTCGGGAGTTCGGGGACACGATTGACGGCGTGGACTTTGACCATGCGGCCAAGCTGACCTCGCTCAACGTCGCGGTCCTGGCCCAGATCGCCGGCGCACCGCCATTCCCCGCCAATGTCGAGGTGGAGGGTGCCGTTTCGCCGGACACCACGCTGCGCTGGACCGTGCCGGAGGGCGAGGCGGCAGAGAATCTCGCCGGGTACCGCGTCTATTGGCGCCTGACCGATGCACCACAATGGACCCATAGCCGTTTCGTCGGTGTGACGGGCGAGTATGTGGTCGAGAACATCGTGATTGATAACTATTATTTCGGTGTTTCGGCTGTCGCGCATGATGGGTCGGAAACGCCGGTCGTCTTCCCGGGACCGGCGGGCTCCTTCGGCGAATAGCCCTGTGCCAGAGACAAAAGAAAACGCCGGCGGTGAAGGGCACCGCCGGCGTCTTTTTTACGATGCCGTTTGTCTAGCCGCGCGGAACAATGGTGTAGGTCACCGTCTCACCTGTGGCAGCGTTCTCGCCCTCCCAGGTGTCGCCCACTGCCGCGTCGGCCATAAGCGGTGCGCAGCCGCTTTCGCCCGTCGAGCGCACGACGCAGATCTCCTCACCGCGGACTTCCCACGTGCCTTCGATACCGACATCGGTGGTGTAGGTGCCGTCGGCATTGAAGAAGGTGGTGTAGGTGACGCTCGGCGTTGTGATCTGCAGACCGTTTTCCAGGAGTGCGTCCATCTGCAGGGCCGTAGCGGCCAGCATGGCTGTAAGAATCATCGTTATCTCCCCATTTCAAATGGCGTTGATTGCTGTGTCATTGGAGCGAGCCGCGATGCGATCCGCCCGTGCGCCGGGGATGATGTTAGCCAATTGAATTCGCGAGCTCAATGTAGCCCGCAATCAAATTTCCCCTGAGGCGCGAGCGGTCAGGGGAATGGGATCGACCCATCTGTGTCGAGATCAGGTGCTCACGAGCGAGCACGCCGCGGCCGGACTGGATGTCCACCCATAGACGTTTCCGTCCGGACCGCGGCGAGGAGCCTAGCCAGCTTGCGAGACGCTATCGCCGTCCGCGGCCGTATCGGCCTGGTCGCGCGTGCCAACGAAGTGATGTGTCACCTCGTCCCCGCTTTCATTGGCGACGCTCACCGGAGTGAGTTCTTCGCCATTGCGGGTGTCATAGAGGACAACCGGCTGCTTTTCGCGGCCGTAAATCCACTGGTCACCCCATTGCTGCATGGCAATCAGGATCGGGAAGAGGGCTTCGCCGCGATCGGTCAGGACATATTCCTGTCGCTGACCGCGCACACCGACTTCTTCTCGAGTCATGATTCCGTTTTCGACCAGCTTGTTGAGCCGGTCGGTCAGGATATTTTTGGCAATGCCTGTGCTCTCGTGAAAATCACTGAAGCGACGGGCGCCTTTCATGGCATCCCGTACAATCAGCAAGGTCCACCAGTCGCCGACCTGATTCAGCGTCTGGGCAATCGCGCAGGGCATTTCGTCGAAACGTTTCCGACCCATACTTAGTCCCCCAAAGACTAATGCGTAGATACGCCGTTCCAAAAGACAAACAGGTGCCGCGTCGTGGAATCACTGAGATTCCCCGCTTCAGCATCCTTTCCCGCACGAAAGGATTTCGACAGTCAGCGGACTGCTGTCAAAACCGTGTCGCATAAGATACAGAGTCTGAGCGGTTTGGCGACCCAAAAATGATTTTATCCTAGTACCAAATGTGTTGCGCTGCGAAACGGCGCAATTTGAAATAAGGTTTACCGGTCGTTTTCGGGGAGGAAAGTGACGCATGGAACCAACCGGCGCAGACGCGTTGTATGTCGAGTTAAGCGGCGGTTTTCGCTTGGCCATGTCGGCCAGCCTTGTGGTGATGATGTTCACCGTCGCGCTGGGTTTGAAGATTGCCGACTTCAAGGCACTCAAATCCGAGCCGCGACCCGTGATCATCGGTGCGATTGCCCAGATCCTGGGCCTGCCGCTGCTGACCCTGGGGCTGATCTACCTGCTCGGACCCGTGCCCAGCGTGGCGCTTGGCATGATCGTGGTGGCCTGTTGTCCCGGTGGCAATGTGTCCAATGCCCTGACCATGTTCGGACGGGGGGACACGGCCTATTCGGTCTCGCTGACGGCTATTTCCAGTGTTTCTGCAGCACTGATCACGCCCGTTTCAATCCTGTTCTGGTCGGCGCTCTATGCACCGACGAATGCGCTGGTCGGGACGCTGGATATTTCTCCCTGGCCCTTCATTACCCAGACGGTGGCGCTGCTGGCTTTCCCCTTGGCGATGGGGATGTTGATGTCTGAAAAGAAGCCGGAGCTGGCGGCTCGCTTGCGTACGGCGCTGTCGCCGGTGGCACTGGCCATCCTTTTCGGCCTGATCCTGGTGGGCGGTTACACCAATCGCGATGTTCTGTTCGCGACCGATCATGGTCTGTTCCCCGTCGTGCTGATGCATAATGGTCTCGCCTTTGCCATGGGGGGGCTGACGGCCTGGGTCTTCGGCATGTCGATGGCGCGGCGGCGGTCCTTGACCTTCGAGGTCGGCATCCAGAACGCCGGGCTGGGTCTGCTGATCCTCTTGTCCCAGTTTGACGGCGTTGGCGGGGCAGTCGCCGTCACCGGCCTGTGGAGTATCTGGCATATCGCAGCCGGTTTCGTCGTTGTCGCCTTGTTCCGCAGCTATGATTGGGCACAATCAAAAAACATAATCGGGAAAAGCCGGGAGGTTTGACATGTTCGATATCGTGATCCGGGGCGGGATGGTTCATCGCGGCGATGGCGAAGCGCCGGTGGAGGCGGATATCGCCATCCGCGACGGTGTGATTGTCCAGATCGGGACCGGTCTTGGCCTCGCCGAGCGCGAAATTGACGCCAAGGGCCAGATCGTGACGCCCGGCTTTATCGACATTCATACCCATTATGATGGCCAGGCCAGCTGGGATGACGAGCTGCGCCCGTCGATCGACCACGGCGTCACGACCGCCGTGATGGGCAATTGCGGGGTCGGGTTTGCACCCGTGCGTGAAGCGGACCACGACAAGCTGATCAAGTTGATGGAAGGTGTTGAGGATATCCCCGGTACAGCGCTTTACGAGGGGCTGACCTGGGACTGGGAGAGCTTCCCGGATTATCTTGACGCGCTGGCGAAAATGCCGCGCACGATCGATATCGCGGCCATGGTGCCGCACGACCCGCTACGGGTCTATGTCATGGGCGACCGGGCCGTGTTTTCCGAGCCGGCCAACGATGATGACATCGCCGAGATGCGACGCCTGACACGCGAAGCGTTGCAGGCGGGCGCGATCGGGTTTGCGACGGGCCGCTCCGATGTCCACAAGACGGCCGATGGCGACTGGACCCCGTCCTCCGAAGCCACGCGGGACGAGCTGACCGGTATTGCCAAGGCGTTCGAGGGGCTTGATTTCGGCGTTGTCCAGGCGGTCAGCGATTTCAATCTTGAGCGCGGCGAGCAGGATTTTGACGAGGAGTGGCAGATCGTGGCCGACTACGCCAAAGCCTCTGGCCGGCCGTTTTCCTTCTCGCTGATGCAGCGCGATTTTGCGCCGGACCAATGGGTCAAGCTGACCCAGCTCTCCGAGACGCTGAAGAAAGAGGGTGTTGATGCCCGCATGCAGGTCGCCCCGCGGGCGATCGGGGTTTTCCTCGGCTTCAATTGCACTTTCCATCCCTTCATGGGCTATCCCAGCTACAAGACCATCGCCGATCTGCCTCTGGCAAAGCGTGTGGCCAAGATGAAGACGCCGGAATTCAAGGCGCAGATCCTGTCAGAGAAAACCGACAAGGTGTCCGGACCGGGCTCCTCGGTGCCGCCTCTGGCAGATCTCCTGCTCGAGCATATCGAGTTCGTCGCGGAGAAATTCTTTCAGCTCGGCAACCCGCCGGATTATGAGCAGCCGCCGGAAAACTCGCTGGCGGCCAAGGCGCGGGCCAAGGGCGTATCGATCTATGAGATGATATACGACACGCTGCTGGAGCGCGATGGCCAGGAGCTGATCTACCTGCCGCTCTATAATTATACCGAGCTCAATTACGACAATGTCCTCAAGATGATGGAGCATCCGCAGGCGCTTTACGGCCTGTCTGATGGTGGCGCCCATGTCGGTACGGTCTGCGATGCCTCCATGCCGACTTACATGATCACCCACTGGACCCGCGATCGCGAACGCGGTCGCAAGCTCGACCTGCCGCGCGTCATCCGGATGCTGACCGGCGCCCAGGCCGATTATCTCGGCATGCGGGACCGGGGCTATATCCGCGAGGGCCTGCGGGCGGACCTCAACGTCATCGATCTCAAGACCCTTCAACTCGAGCCGCCCTACATGAAACAGGACCTGCCGGCCGGAGGTCAGCGCCTGCTACAGGGCGCGACGGGCTATACCGCAACCCTTGTTAAGGGGGAGGTCGTGATGGCCGATGGGGAGCTGACCGGTGCGCGGCCAGGCGGGCTGTATCGCGCGGGCCAGGACGTGCTTGAGGCGGCCGAGTAGACGTGAAACCCGGTTCGCCCATTGTTACGGCGGTTGCCCTTGTCGTCGCCGTATTGTCGATCGCCGTCATCATCGCCGACCCGGCGAGCTGGTGGGTTGCGCTGCTAGCGCTTGGCTTCCTGCCCGTCGCGGGGTGGATACTGTTTGGCTGGGCCGGGCGGAACCGGCCCACCAAGTCGACGGCCGCCATTCGGGCCTCCATGGTCGGCGGCGGTGCCTTGCTGGCCTCGGCCCTCGGTACACGTCTGGCCATCGATTTCGGCTGGATCAGCGATGAGGGCGGCGGCCGTAACTGGGTCAGCCTGGTTCTGGTATTAGTCGTCGTCGGGGGCGACTTCTTGGCGGCGCGCATGGAGCGAGATGGGCGCTAGGGCGCTCTGATGCCGAGGCGTCACAAGCGGTGGATGACTAGCGAACGTAACTCGCACCATTGATGTCGATACAGGAGCCTGTCGCGCTGGCGCAGGCGCCGGACGCGAGGAAGGCGCACATGGCCGCGATCTCCTCGGGCTCGGCCATGCGACCGATCGGGATCTCGTTTGCTGCGGCGGCAATACCGGCGGCATTCTGAGGCGCCATTCGGGTATTGATCCAGCCCGGGGCGAGGGCATAGGCGTACACGCCCTTGCCGCCCCATTGCCGGGCAATGGTCTTGGTCAGCGAGAGCACGGCGCCTTTGGAGGCGGCATAGGCCATATGGTCCTTGTCCTCACCGCGATAGCCGGCCCGGCTGGCGATATTGATGAAGGACCCGCCGCCATTGTCGATCATGTCGGGCAGGGCTGCACGGCAGATATCCGCGACCGCCATGACATTGACCTGCAGCAGCCCGGCCCAGTTGGCTTCCCAGGTTTCGTCCGTGGCATCGATCGGGGTTTCCCAGTGGATGCCGGCATTATTGACGACGACATCAATACGGCCGCCCGCCAGTTCTGCGGCGCGCGTGTAAAGCTCGCGCCCGGCACCGGGCATCATCAGGTCCGCTTGCACGGCCCCAAGGGCCCGGGGGCCGATGTCCTGCACGGCTGCATCAGCATCCGCCATGTTCTGATTGCCGTGCAGGATGACCTCCGCACCCTGCTGGGCGAACAGGAAAGCCGCCGCCCGTCCGACCCCATGACTGGAGCCGGTGATCAGGGCGCGCTGGCCCGAAAGTGGTCCGCTCATCTTTGACCTATTTCATTTGCCGCTGGGCCACGCGCTCGGCGAACTTGCCGTAGGGCGGGGCGAGTAGGCGGGAGGGGTGCCATTTGCCGGTCGACAGGACCGAGCGCTCGTGGGTGAAGGCCTTGAAACCGGTCTCGCCGTGATAGGCCCCCTGACCGGAAGCGCCGACCCCGCCAAATGGCAGATCCGGCACGGACAGGTGCATCAGGTTGATATTGACCCCGGCTCCGCCGGAGATGGTCTCGTCGAGTACGCGTTCAGCCTGCGCCTTGTCGGTTGAATAGACGTAGAGCGCCAGAGGGCGTTCGCGGTCATTGACGAAGTCGATGGCCCCATCGACTTCCGCATAGCCCTTGATCGGCAGGATCGGGCCGAAGATTTCCTCGGTCATCATGGCGCTGTCCTCCGGCGGGTCGATGACCACGGTCGGCGGGATCTTGCGCGCGGCCTGGGCGGCCTGACTGTCATGATCCGGTTGCAGGACTTCGATGCCAGCGGCACGGGCTTCCTCGATCATCGCATTGAGCCGCTCGTAATGACGGTCGGAAACGATGGACGTATAGGCGTCGTCAGATGCGGCCTCGGGGAATTGGTGCTGGGCCACATCGATAATCGCCTGGCCAATCTCCCGCTCCCGCCCGTTCGGCGCCAGAACATAATCGGGCGCCACGCAGGTCTGTCCCGCATTGAACAGCTTGCCCCAGCCGATCGATTTGGCGGCCTGTTCGGTCGGATAGTCCGGCGCGACGATGGCCGGGGATTTGCCGCCAAGTTCGAGGGTCACAGGAACCAGATTGTCTGCGGCCGCAAGGGCGACGAGGCGTCCGACCTGGGTCGATCCGGTGTAGAAGAGGTGGTCCCATTTAAGCTTGGTGAAAGCCTCGCCCACGGCCGGTCCGCCGGTGACGACGCTGACATGGTCTTCCTCGAAATTCTCTGAGATCAGGCGCTTCATGATCTCAGCCGTGGCCGGGGTATATTCGGACGGTTTGATAATCGCCCGGCAGCCGGCTCCAAGCGCTGCGGCAAGCGGTGCCATGGCGAGCTGGAACGGATAATTCCACGGCGAGATAATACCCGCCACACCGATCGGCTCGCGGCGGATGACCGCTTTGCCCGGCATCAAGGTCAGCGGCACGCCGACGCGTTTCGGCTTGGCCCACTTGTTCAGGTGCTTCTTTATATGGGCCGCATCCTGAATGACGAACGCCAGCTCGGCGATCGCCGTTTCGATGCGGGCGCGATTGCCGAAATCCTGGCTGATCGCATCGGTGATGGCATCGGCGTTCTTGCGGCAGAGATCGGCGATCTTGTCGAGATCCTGCTTGCGCTTGTCCAAAGGCCGGTGACGTTCGGCCCGGAAGGCGGCTTTCTGGGCCGCCAGGATCGATTTCATGCGTTCGATCTGTTTGGCTTCAGCTTCGCTCATTGGCTGCCTCCTCAGGCGTTGTCTTCGGCAATCATCGCCGCGGCGCGCGTGGCGATCATGATGGTGGGCGCATTGGTGTTGCCGCCTACCAGGCGCGGCATGACCGAGGCGTCGATGACGCGCAGCTTATCGATACCCTTGACCCGGCAGCGGCTGTCAGTGACGGCCAGCTCGCCCGATCCCATCGCGCAAGTCGAGGTCGGATGATACAGCGTTTCCGCCCGGGCGCGTACATCATCTTCAAGCTGTGAGCGGGTGGTGATTTCCGGTTCCGGGTAACGCTCTGCTTTGCGGTCGAAATCAAAGGCGGGCGCGGCAAGGATTTCGCGCACCTTGGCCAGCCCGTCCGTCATGACATCGGTATCGAACGGGTCTTCGAGATAATTCGGCTGGATCAGCGGATGATCGTTGGGATCTGTTGTCTTCAGACGGATCTCGCCGCGGCTCTTCGGGTAGAGCTGGCACACATGCAGCGTCACACCATGGCCCCAGGCCTTTTCGATACCGTGCGGATTGGAAATCGCCGGGATGAAGACCAGCTGGAGATCCGGCAGATCATCGGCATAGGCCGACTTGATAAAGGCGCCGCCCTGGACCGGATTTACATAGGCCGGGCCGTCCCCCATCAGCATCATCCGGCCCATCATGTAGACATGGCGCGGAATGGAGCGCAGGGAGTTGCCGATCGAGATGTCGGACTTGGTCCAGATCTGGGCCGTGACATCGAGATGGTCCTGCAGATTCTTGCCAACGCCGGGCAGGTCATGCTCAACGGAAACGCCTGCTTCACGCAGCTCGTTGGCCGGGCCGATGCCGGACAGCAACAGGGTCTGGGGCGAGTTGATAGCGCCGCCAGAAAGAATGACTTCCTTGCGCGCGGTCAGCACCGCGCGCGTGCCGTCGATATCGACCTCGACGCCGGTGGCGGCACCGTCCTCGATAATGATCCGGCGGACCATCGCCTTGATCGTCACCGAGCAATTGTCGCGTTCGAGCGCCGGGCGCAGGAAAGCATCGGCCGCGGAGCAGCGCTTGCCGTCTTTCTGCGTCACCTGATAGGGGCCGAACCCTTCCTGGCGATGGCCGTTGAAGTCGTCATTGCGACGATACTGTAGCTGGTCACCGGCCTTGAAGAAGGCCTCGGTGAGCGGGTTGAGCGGGGTGATGTCCTCGACTGAAAGCGGGCCTTCAGCGCCATGCAGCTCGGAGGGGCCGCGCTGTTGTCCCTGTACTTCCTTGAAAGCTGGCAGGGCATTGTCCCAGCCCCAGCCCTCGGCGCCGTACTCACGCTCCCACTCGTCGTAATTCTCCTTGGCCCCGCGCATATAGTGCATGGCATTGATCGAGGAGGATCCGCCGAGCGTCTTGCCGCGCGGCCACAAGAGTTTGCGGTCATTGAGATGCTTTTGCGGGTCGGTCCAATAGCCCCAGTTGAACGCTTCACCGGTGACAGCGAATTGCAACAGCATCGGGGTCTTGATGATGGGGCTCTTGTCGGATCCGCCCGCTTCCAGAACGCACACAGAAACGGAGGGATCGCGCGACAGGCGTTCGGCGACTGTGCAGCCCGCTGAGCCGGCGCCACAGATGATATAGTCGAATTCGGTCTCACTCATCGCCTGCATCCCCGGCTTCTGCTTCGTCTTCGGTTTCGCTCATACGCTCTTCGAGAACGGCGGCTTCACTGGCGAGCGGGTCACCGTAATGCGCCGCAAGCGCCCGCATGGCCGCCAGCGATTCCGGCGTGCGCGCGCCCCATTGCGGGTCGGCCGCAGTGCGGGCGATGACGATGTTCCGACGCGTGTCGACCCAGACATACTGGCCATAGACGCCGGCCATGAAGTATTCGCCGTCATAGTTTTCCGGCACCCAGAAGTGCAGGCCATAGCCACGCATCGGATAGGGCGCTTCGGCATAGTCCGGCTCCTGGAAGTCCGCATTCGGGCGGGTTGCCATGTCGACCCAGCCTTCCGGGACCAGGCGTTCGCCATTCCAGATGCCGTCCTGCAGGTAGAACTGACCAAAGCGGGCGTAATCCTCAAGGGTCGCATTGAGACAGCAATAGCCGATCGCCTGGCCGTTCTCGCCGGGCACATTCTGGTTCCAGTTGGCGTCCGACGTCATACCGATCGGGCCCCAGATGCGGTCTTCAACAATTTCGGCCAGGGGCGCGTCATAAACGCCGCGCACGACGGCGGAGAGAACATGGGTATTGGCGCTGACATAATGCAGGTCCTCACCCGGTGCGCGATCGCGTTCGACCTCGGCGACCATGTCGTCGATATTCCGGCCCCAGATGTTGGCGCCGAGGAAGAGACGACGGATATCGCTATCCGGCGCGCTGTAGTCCTCGTTGAAATCAACCCCGGCGGACATCATCAGCAGATGTCGAAGCGTCGTCTGGCCATAGGGCGAGCCGCCCAGTTGCGGGGCAAACATCTCGGCCGTCTGGTCGAGATTGGCGATGCGTCCTTCATGAAGGGCCATGGCGACGAGGGTGGCGACAAAACTCTTGCCCACGGACCAGGACGTATGCAGCGTTTCGGGGGTCGAGCCGAGCAGGTATTCCTCATGCACGACCTCGCCGTTATGCAGCACCATCAAACCGGTGCTGTCGGAGGCCGAAAGCCAGTCGGTTATGTCCCGTTCCTGGCCATCGAGCTCAAAACGAACCGTATCGTTACGGGTCTGACGGACAAGGGATTCGCCGTTTTCTCCCGCATGGATTGTTCTGAACGGGAACACTTCGCCCATATCGCGAAATGTGTCAGCCAGAGCTGCATCAGCAGTTGCAGCCTGGATTTCGGCTGGCGAATATTCCGACCAGGGGCGGTAATACCATCCCGCTGCAGTCACAATCAGAAGTGCCAAAATGGCGCCTAAGCCTATGAAAATACGGCTCATTACTCTCCCCATAGCCAGCTTATTGAACGCTGTTCACTTTGCAGCCTAGCAGAGTTCACGGCGGAGAAAAGAGGAGGCATAAGAGGGGGCTAGGGAATCAAGAGTGCGGCAGGCATGCAACTGCGGCGGCATCTTTTTTGCCAAATGCGGAGAAACGGGCTGACAGCCCCGTCGCATAATGTTCATATCGTTCTATACGCGCGGACGGTTGGCTTGGTACCGCGTTAATGAGGGGAGAAAATTCCAATGAAAATGTTCTCGAAGGCGGCCGCTATGGGCACGACCGCTATTCTTGCTGGTCTGGTCGGTGCCTCTGGCGCCTACGCTCAGATCGAGCAAATCACTGTCACGTCGCAGAAACGTGAGCAGACGCTGCAGGAAGTTCCGATCGCAGTTTCCGTTGTCCAGGCTGAAACCCTGGAGAACGCGCAGATCGTTGATGCGATCGACCTGCAGTCTGTCGTTCCGTCGCTGCGCGTCAGCCAGCTGGAGCGCAGCTCCAACGCGACTTTCATCATTCGCGGCCAGGGTAACGGCGCGAACAACCCGGGCATTGAGCCGTCGGTTGCTGTCTATATCGATGGCGTCTTCCGCAGCCGTGCCGGTACGGCGCTGTCTGACCTTAACGGTATCGAGCGTATCGAGGTTCTTCGCGGTCCGCAGTCGACCCTGTTCGGTAAGAACGCAACCGCGGGTGTGGTGAGCATCATCACCGAAGCGCCGCAGTTTGAATTCGGCGGCACCGCTGAAGTCACCCTGGGCAACTTCAACAGCATCATCACGCGCGGCTCCTTTACCGGACCGCTCTCCGACAATCTGGCCTTCTCGGTCAGCGGCAGCATCAACCAGCGCGACGGCTACTATGAAAACCTTGGCCCGGCTGGCGATTTCAACAATCGCGATCGTTGGTCGCTTCGTGGCCAGCTGCTTTACACGCCGAGCGATACGTTCAGCCTGCGCGTGATTGCGGACCATGACGAGATTGAAGAAGCCTGCTGCGGTACCGACCGTTTGCTTGACGGCCCGGCTGGCCCGGTTCTCCGTGGCCTCCTCGGCGGTCAGACCTCTGCCGGCGCTGGCTTCAACTATCAGATCGCGACCGACTTTGCGAACGAGAACCGGATCGAGAATTCCGGCATCTCGGCTCAGGCAGACTGGAGCCTCAGCGACACGCTTTCGCTGAGCTCGATCACCTCCTATCGCATGTATGAAGACTTCATCGATTATGAAGGTGACTTCACCACGCTCCAACTGCTTGGCGCCAACGTTCGCGGCCTGGACGTTGACACGTTCAGCCAGGAATTCCGCCTGACCGGTGAATGGGGCGACCGTGCCTTCTTCCTGCTGGGTGCTTACTACTCCACGGAAGACATGACGGTCGACGATTCCCGTCTCTACGGCAGCGATACGCGCGCTTATGTCGACATTCTGACCGGCGGCGCGCTGGGTGGACTTGAAGCTGCAACCGGCTTTGCGCCCGGCTCCTTCTTTGCGGACGGTGGTGGTACCACCTTCACGGCAGAGCAGAGCGATGAGCAGTTCCAGATCTTCTCTCAGCTGGACTTCAATCTGACGGACCGCCTGGTCTTCACCGCTGGTCTGGCCTACTTCGAATCGGAAAAGGAAGTGGACTTCCTCAATGTTGTCCGCACCAACCCGTTCTCTGACCTCAACCTGGTTGAGATCGGTCTGGGTAGCTTCCTCGCCTCCGCTGGCGTCAACCCGAATGACCCGCTCCAGGTCGGGGCTTTCGCGGCGGCCCAGCCGGCTGTCTTTGGTGCGTTCGTGAACGCGTCGAGCACGTTCAACGCCGTTGGTCTTGCAAATGGCGGTGTCCTGGTTGGCGGCGTTGTTGTGGATCCGCTGACCGGCCTGCCGCTGGCGAACCCGCTCCTCGACTTCTTCGCTCTGGGTCTGCAGCCGCTTGGTGCTCTGACGCCGTTCCCGAATTCGGTCGAAGACGGCCGCACGTCTGACTCGGACACGCCCTACACGGTGCGCCTTGCTTATGACGCTACCGACCGGACCAACATCTACGCGTCCTTCTCCCGTGGCTTCAAGGCCTCGTCCTGGAACCTGACGCCGGATACGCGTCCGAATTCCGCTGACATTGCGGCCCTGCGGGCTGCCGGTGAACTGGCCGCTGACAATGCGCTCGGTGCTCCGACCATCGTCAATACGGCGGAAGCTCTCGGCGTTGCTGGTAACCAGCGTTTCGCCCGTCCGGAAGTCACCGAGACGTTCGAAGTCGGTTTCAAGACGCGCTTCGACTGGGGTTCGCTTGACGTGGCATACTTCGATCAGACCATCACGGACTTCCAGTCCTCGGTCTTCCAGGGCGCTGGTTTCGCGGTCATCAATGCTGGTGAGCAGTCTGCAACCGGCCTTGAGTTCGACAGTGTCATTTCGCCGCCGTCGATCGACGGTCTGACTTTCACCCTGTCGGGTATCTGGATGGACGCTCAGTATGACGACTTCCAGGGTGCTCCGGTTGTTTCCGGTGGCGCTGTGGACCTTGCTGATGGTGTGCAGGACGGAACCGGCGATCTGAGCGGTCAGACCGTTGCAGGCATCCCGGATTTCGCAGGCTCCTTCGGCGTTGAATACGTCCGTCAGATGTCCTTCGGTGAGCTGATGCTGCGCGGTGACTGGCAGTATGAATCCGAAGTGCGCCTGCTGGAGAACCTGCCGGAGTCGATCTCTCGTCAGGTCAGCACGGTCAACGCTTCGATCGGTGTGAACTTCAACAACGGCGTCGAAACCCTGCTGTGGGCTCGTAACCTCAACGAGGACGAGTACTACACCTCCGGTTTCCCGACCACGCTGCAGGCCGGGTCCTTCTCGGTCTATCCGAACCAGCCGCGGACCTATGGTCTGACGGTCCGGACGAGCTTCTAAGTAGACCGGCCTGACGGCCAGTTTCTAGAAGTCAGCATTTAGAGCGGCGCCGGGATTTCCCGGCGCCGTTTCTTTTGTCCGCTGGCTTCACGGTCTGATCTGCCATGCGGTCTGGTTGCAGGGATATTGGCTCAACAGCCGGGCCGAGCTATGTGCAAACCCGGCGCATCCACGGCGAGTGAACGTTGTTCAATTTCTGCTTTGAATTGGGGCGAAGGCTGTTTAGCCTTCGCCCTTCTTCTTTTTCACCTCTTGTTGCGCTGAGGAGGTCGCGTTGGCTCTCATCTGGGTTCTGCTGGGCTCCATTGTTGGAATTTCAGCCATGGTCGCAGCCAATCATTATCTGGGCCTGCATACGCCGGCCGTGATTGCCTCGCTTGAAGACGCCAAACGCAAGCTCGATATCGATGCTGTTGGTTTCCGTGCCGGCACCGGTGTGCTCGCTGAGGACGGACGCTCGGCCCTGGTGGAAGAGGCCGGCGCAGCGCGTATTGGTCTCTTGTCGACCCAGGGCGATACCGTTGTGATCCGTTATCTCGATCCCGGCTCGGTCCGCGCGGCACGCATGGAAGAGGGTGGGGCGATTACGCTCTCGCTGAATGATTTTACCTTCGCGCCGATCCGACTGGGTCTGGGCGATGCCGGCGAGGCCCGCATGTGGGCCGACAAACTCAACGCATTGCAGGCCTGAGATGAATATTCCCGATCTGATCAACCCGACCTGGCTCGCAGTCCCGCTGTTCACGGCGCTGATTTTTGCGGAGATGTTTTTCGCCCGGCAACGCGGTGGTGCGACCTTCGAGCCGCGTGACAGTGCGGCCAGCCTGATGATGGGCTTTGGCAATGTGATTGCCGGTGTTCTGTTCGCGGGTATCGTCGGTGGCTGGCTGTTGTTCGTCTACCAGTTCCGGGTGTTCGACATACCCTTCGCCTGGTGGGCCTGGATTGTCGCCTTCGTGCTGGACGATTTCATCTATTACTGGTCGCACCGCTGGGCGCATACGGTGCGCTGGTTCTGGGCCGACCATGTGGTTCACCATTCTTCCCAGCACTACAACCTCACCACGGCGCTGCGTCAGCCCTGGTTCGGTGTCCTGACGCTGAAATGGATGTGGCTGGGCTCGGTCCTGGTGCTGATCGGCTTCCACCCGGTGATGATCGCCTTCGTCGGCGGGCTCAACCTGATCTACCAGTTCTGGATCCATACCGAAGTCGTGCGCAAATGCCCGGACTGGTTCGAGGCGGTCATGAATACGCCCTCGCACCACCGCGTCCACCACGGCATCAATCCGATGTATCTGGACAAGAATTATGCGGGTGTCTTCATCATCTGGGACAAGATGTTCGGCACTTTCCAGCCAGAACTCGACGATGAGCCGATCCGCTACGGTATCGTCAAAAATCTCGGCACCTACAATCCGATCAAGATCTCTCTGCATGAGTGGTTCGGCATTGCCAATGACATGCGCAAGGCGGGCAATCTGCGTGATGCGATGATGTTCCTGCTGGCGCCTCCCGGCTGGTCGCCGGATGGATCTCGAAGCACGTCAAAAGAAATCTATGAGCGCTGGAAAGCCCAGCAAGGTGAGGGGGCTACGCGTCCTGCGCCGAGTGAGGCCCCGGCCGAGTAATCAAAAATTGCGCGAAGTCGCCGGGCGGCCCCTTGCCTTTAACGCGAAATTGACACACTCTTCCCAAAGTGAACGGTGTTCACAGATAGAACAGTGTTGGTCGCACCTGGGGAGGTATTAGCGCCATGGGCTCGCTTCGCGAACTTTATCCGATGCCGGACATCGACAAGCATTGGTCGGTGCCGCAGGAATTTGATGCCACGTTTGACTTCGAGTACGGCGAGGGCCGTACCACGCTGATGCACCTGTATCAGAAGGGCAAGGACATGCAGTGGGATGCGGTCAACCGTATCGACTGGAGCCTTGATCTCGATGTCGAGAACCCGATGCAATTGCCCGATGAAGGCATCGCGCTTCACGGTTCGGATATCTGGAAAAAGATGTCCAAGAAGCACCAGATCGAATTTCGCCGTCATGCCCAGGCCTGGAACATCTCCCAGTTCATGCAGGGCGAGCAGGCTGCGCTGATCTGCGCCGCAAAGATCGTCGAGCAGGTCCCCGATCTCGACGCCAAGTTTTACGCCGCCACCCAGGTGATGGACGAGGCCCGCCACGTCGAAGCCTACAAGAACCTGATGACGAAGTTCGGCGTTGCCTATCCGATGACCGCGCCGCTCAAGGCGCTGGTCGACGATGCGCTGCGCGACAGCCGCTGGGACTTTACCTATCTGGCAATGCAGGTCGTGATTGAGGGGCTGGCCCTGGCGGCCTTCGGTACGATCCGTGACCTGGCGCAGAACCCGCTGGCCAAAATGGTCAATGCCTATGTCATGGAAGACGAGGCGCGCCACGTCGCCTTCGGTCGCCTGACCCTGCGCGATTACTATCCGCATCTGACCCAGGCCGAGCGCGATGAGCGTGAGGAATTCCTGGTCGAGGCCTGCTATCATATGCGCGATCGTTTCCAGGCGCGCGAGGTCTATGAGACCATGGATCTGCCGGTCGAGGAGTGCGTGGCCTATTCCGAGCAGTCGGAAATGAACAAGCTCTTCCGCACCCTGCTGTTCCAGCGCATCGTACCGGTGGTGAAGGATATCGGCCTGTGGGGCGACAAGATCCAGAAGGCCTACACCGATATGGGCGTGATGCACTACGCCGATCAGGATCTCGATGAGCTCGCCGCGAATGACGAGAAGATCGCCAAGGATCTGGACACGGTCAATCACCAGGATGTCCGCATGGCCTATGTGCATGCGGTGGCCGGTGCCGCCGAGTAAACCGGCCCGAACGCTTCAACGAACAAGGTCCCGTCATTGCGGCGGGGCCTTTTTCTTTGTCCAAATCGCTGTCTAGCTTGTTGGGTCGAAGCCGTAGGGCGAGCCGCCGAGAATGTGGGGTTCCACATCGAGCTTGCGATTGATCGGCGGGAAGGCGCGCTGGGCGCAATCGGCGCGTTCACACAGGCGGCAGGCAATGCCCAGCGCTTGCGGGGCGCTGTCGGCTAAGCCGTCCGCGTGCATGATGCGGCTCGCATGATCCCAGTCACATCCCAGCGCAATGGCGTGCAGGACGGGCGTTTGCCCGGCCGGGGCGGGGCTGACCTGGCCGCGGGCAAGGGACAGGAAGCGGCGTCCGTCCGGGAGTTCGAAACTCTGGGCGTGAATGCGTTCCGGCAGGCGCAGGGCGTCGTAGAGATTCCATTTCGGACATCCTCCACCAGAGCGGACGAAAGGCATGATGCCGCCGCCAAATCGCTTGGAGACATTGCCGGCTCCATCGACCCGGATCATGAAAAAGGGCAGGCCGCGCGCGCCGCTGCGCTGAAGCGTGGTCAGGCGATGGCAGACCTGCTCATAGCTGGCCTCGAAGCGCCGTTGCAGGACATAGAGGTCATAGCGGCTCTCCTCAGCGGCCGAGAGGAAGGCCTCGTAGGGCATCTGGATTGCGCCGGCGAGATAATTGGCGAGGCCAAGCCGGTAGAGGCGTCTTGAATCATCATTGGGCAGGTTGGCCTTGGAAATCAGGCTGTCGATCAGCTCGCCGCATTCCAGATTGGCGAGCGCCACGCCCATATGAAACGCCCGTGACGTGCTGGGCAGAACTTCGGACAGGAGTAGCCGGCGGCCGTGGAAATCAAGCCGGCGGCGGGCCCCGGCCATCATCTCCTCGTCGAGAACCCGCACCGTGAAGCCGTGCTCATCGAGTAGGTATTTGGCCAGCGTGCGTTCCCGGTCACGGCGCTTGGTACCGCTGCGCTCAAGCAGGTCAATCGCGGCGGTCTCGAGTTCCGGATAGTGATTCTGGCTCGCATCAATGGCGTCGCGCACGCTTTCCAGCGTGGATCCGGGGCCGGACATGCGGGTTGCCAGATCGGCTGTTGCCGCACTGGTCTCGCGATAGGTCTGGTAGAGACGGGCAAAAGCCTCGGCCGCGCGCGGGTGGCTGTCCGCCAGTTCGTTGAGTTCGAGCCGGTCCAGTTCAAAGCCATTGAGCACCGGGTCAGCCGCGGCTTCCTGCAGATCCGCGATCAGCTGCTGGTCGCTTTCATTGGCAAATGCGCGAACATCAACGTCGAAATTCTCCGCCAGGGCGAGTAGCACGCGTGCGGTCACCGGGCGTTGGTTGCGTTCAAGCAGGTTGAGATAGCTCGCGGACACGCCGAGGGCCTGTGCGGCGTCTGCCTGGGTGAGGCCGCGTTCGCGGCGCAGGCGTCGTAAGCGCGCGCCTGCAAAGAGCTTTTCCAGCGGTCGGGAATCTTCGGCCATGTGTTAAAATTTACAAAACGACAAATTGACAATGTAAACACAATACACGCAATCCGCTTTATAGGAAAGGGGGGATCGACGGGCCTGCTTCCGTTTGACAATTTGGCTGCAACGTAATTGTCAGACCGGGGATACCCATGACCAGCTTTAACGACCTCGTCCCGAATGCAGCCGAAGATCGCTTCAACGGCATTGAGCGCCCGTACACGCCGGAAGACGTTCTGCGTCTGCGCGGTTCGGTCCAGATCCAGCATACGCTCGCCGAACGTGGCGCCAACAAGCTCTGGGAGTTGCTCAAGACCGAGCCCTTCATCAATGCGCTTGGTGCCCTGTCCGGAAACCAGGCCATGCAGCAGGTTCGCGCCGGCCTGAAAGCCATCTACCTGTCCGGCTGGCAGGTTGCTGCCGACGCCAACACCGCCGGCACCATGTATCCGGACCAGTCGCTCTATCCGGCCAATTCGGCCCCGGAATTGGCCAAGAAGATCAACCGCGCCCTGCAGCGCGCGGACCAGATTGAGGTCTCCGAGAACGGCAAGGCGAGCCGCGACTGGTTTGCGCCGATCGTGGCCGATGCCGAAGCCGGTTTCGGTGGACAGCTGAACTGCTTTGAGATCATGAAGGCCTTCATCGAAGCGGGCGCTGCCGGCGTGCACTTCGAAGACCAGGTGGCAGCCGAGAAGAAATGCGGTCACTTGGGTGGCAAGGTCCTTATTTCTACCAGCCATCACGAACGCAATCTGGCCGCAGCCCGTCTCGCCGCGGATGTCATGGGCGTTCCGACCCTGACCGTGGCCCGTACGGATGCTGAATCCGCGACGCTGATCAACTCCGATGTCGATGAGCGCGACCACGAATTCATCGATTTCGATGCCGGGCGCACGCCGGAAGGTTTCTACCGCCTCAAGTCGGGCATGGGTGTCGAGCACTGCATCAAGCGTGGCCTCGCTTATGCCAAGGTGGCCGACCTTCTGTGGTGGGAAACCTCCAAGCCGAACCTGGACGAGGCCAAGCGCTTTGCTGAGGCCATCCAGAAGGAATATCCGGGCAAGATGATGGCGTATAACTGCTCGCCGTCCTTCAACTGGGAAGCCAATCTGGACAAGGCCACGATCGAGACCTTCCAGCGCGAGCTGGGCGCGATGGGCTACAAGTTCCAGTTCGTCACCCTGGCCGGCTTCCACAGCCTCAACCACGGCATGTTCGAACTGGCTCGCGGCTACAAGGATCGCGGCATGGGGGCCTATTCCGAGCTGCAGCAGCTGGAATTTGCGTCCGAGGTCAATGGCTACACCGCGACGCGTCACCAGCGCGAAGTCGGCACCGGCTATTTCGACAAGGTCTCGCTGGCAATCTCCGGCGGTCAGTCCTCCACCACCGCGATGGCTGAATCGACCGAAACCTCGCAGTTCGCAGCGGAATAAGTCAGGGCTCTTGCAGCCCGGCCGGGAGGGGGCGCCCTCGGTATCACGAACCCTCCCGGTACTATCTCGCACGCAGGAATAACGCTCGTCCCAGAGCAGGCACACAGGCAGGACACGATCATGACGCATATTTCTCCCACCGGTGTAGAAATTCTCGGCCATCTCGAGCCGGGCTATCGCGATATCCTCACCCACGACGCGCTGAGCTTCATCGCCGGACTGCATCGCCGTTTCGAGCGTCGCCGCCAGTCCCTGCTTCGCTATCGCCGTGAACGCCAGGCCGAACTCGATGCGGGCGCGCTGATGCTGTTCCCCCACGAGACCGCGGATATTCGTGCCGCCGACTGGAAGGTCCGCCCGGCTCCGGCCGATCTGCAGGACCGCCGGGTCGAGATTACCGGTCCGGTTGACCGGAAAATGGTCGTCAACGCACTTAATTCGGGTGCGAAGTGTTTCATGGCCGATTTCGAGGACGCGACCGCGCCGCACTGGGCAAATCTGATTGAAGGCCAGATCAATCTGCGCGATGCGAACAAGCGCGAGATTGATTTTACGGATGAGAAGTCCGGCAAGAATTATTCGATCAATGAGGATGCTGCCGTTCTTATCGTCCGCCCGCGCGGCTGGCATCTCGATGAGCGGCATGTGCTGGTCAATGGCGTGGCCATGTCGGCCTCACTGTTCGATTTCGGCCTCTATCTCTTCCACAATCACGTGGCACTGAAAGCCCGTGAGACCGGACCGTATTTCTACCTGCCCAAGCTTGAGAGCCGCTATGAAGCGCGCTTGTGGAACCTGGTCTTCCAGCATGCCGAGGACGAGCTGGGCCTTGAGCGCGGAACCATCCGTGCAACGGTCCTGATCGAGACCCTGCCGGCCACGTTTGAGCTGGACGAGATCCTTTACGAGCTCAAGGAGCATGTGGTCGGGCTCAATTGCGGGCGTTGGGATTATATCTTCAGCTATATCAAGCGGCTGAAGGCCAATCCGGATTGTGTCCTGCCGGATCGTTCCCAGGTCTCCATGGCGGTGCCTTTCATGGACGCCTATTCCCGCCGGGTGATCTCGGTCTGTCATCGACGCGGGGCCCATGCCATGGGCGGCATGTCGGCCTTCATCCCGGTCAAGAATGACGCCGAAGCTAATCACGCCGCCCGCGAGAAAGTACGCGAGGACAAGTTGCGCGAAGTGCTCAACGGGCATGACGGGACCTGGGTCGCGCACCCGGATCTGGTGCCGATCGCGCGCGAGATCTTCGATCAGAAGATGCCGCGCGCCAACCAGATCGACCGCGAGGAAGAAATGGCGCTGCCGATCACGGCCAAGGCTCTGCTGGAAGCGCCTGAGGGCAAGATCACCGATGCCGGCGTTGACGGAAATGTCGATGTGGCTATCCGCTATATCGCCGCCTGGCTGGGCGGACGCGGTGCGGTGCCGATCCATAATCTTATGGAGGATGCCGCCACGGCGGAGATCGCCCGGGCCCAGCTGTGGCAGTGGCGCGTATTCGAGCGCAGCACGGAAGAGGGCACACCCATCACGGCTGGCACCATCGGAGCCAAGATCGAGGCCTTCCGCGAATCCATCCAGGGCGAAGTGCCGGAAATGCCGGAGGTGCGTGAGCGCATCGGCGTCGCCGCCGATCTTCTGCGTGACATCGTCCTGTCCGACGAGTTCGTGGAATTCCTCACCCTGCCGGCTTATGAGCACATCACCGAGGGCTTGAAGAAGCCGATGCAGCTGACCGAATTTGAGGACTGAGGCGGTCGCTCCCGACCGATGAAGGCTAGACCAGGCCGCCCCTCCAGGGGCGGCCTGTTTCGTTGGGCTAGCCGGTCACGGCCGGCGCCGTGTAGGGACGATAGCCGCAGGCATCGGCGAGGCGCATCCCGTCAGCGGTCTCGGTGAAGCGGCAGGTCAGATAATCGCGCATGCGAACGCCATAAGGGAAAACCGCGCCCGCTTCGGCAGAGGGCAGCAAGGCGTCGAAATTGCTTTGCGGGTAGACCACGATATTGCGGTCGCCATTAGCCGCATTGGCCGCCTGATTGTCGACGACGCACAGCGGCGGACGTGACAGCATACCGATCACGGTGCCGCGGGTTTCGCCCCGGGAGCCCCAGATATGGCTGCGCAGATTGGGATCTTGCTGCGACAGTGCGTTCTGCGTTGCCCCCGGCGCCATCGCCTGGGACAGGGCCGCCGGATTATGGCTGATAATGGCGCTGAAGGCCTGCATCTCGGCTTGGGACGGAGCCCGGCAAACCGGCGTGCTGGTCGCACATGCAGAGGCGAAACTGGCCAAAAGGCCGATGGCGATAAGACGAATACGCAAAACACGCTCCTGAAGCGGGAGTACTGGTGGAAAATCTATAGCGGGTTCTCATCCGCTTCGCGAGGCCTGATGCACGCCGCCAGCCTCAGGCCTCGGCCCGGTTGGCGATCAGGTCTTCGACCACGGACGGATCAGCTAGGGTCGATATGTCGCCCAGATTGCCGTATTCGTTTTCGGCGATCTTGCGCAGGATGCGGCGCATGATCTTGCCGGACCGGGTTTTCGGCAAGGCCGGCGCGAACTGGATGACGTCTGGCGTTGCGACCGGCCCGATTTCCTGACGTACCCAGGCTTTCAGCGCCTGCACGTCTTCCGCGTCCGGATCGCGGCCCTGATACAAGGTCACGAAGCAGTAGATGCCCTGGCCCTTGATGTCATGGGGGTAGCCGACAACGGCGGCCTCGGCGACATCATCATGCGCCACGAGCGCGCTCTCGATCTCTGCCGTGCCCAGGCGGTGCCCAGAGACGTTGAGGACATCGTCGACACGGCCGGTGACCCACCAATACCCGTCTTCGTCACGGCGGGCGCCATCACCGGAGAAATACAGGCCATCATAGGTCGAGAAATAGGTGTCGATAAAGCGTTTGTGGTCGCCATAGACCGTTCGCATCTGACCGGGCCAGGACCGGGTGACAACCAGATTGCCCGATTGCGCGCCGCTATCGGGTAGCCGCTTGCCGTCTCCGTCCATCAGCGCCAGCTCGACTCCGAACATCGGTTTGGACGCGGCGCCGGGCTTGAGGTCATGGGCGCCGGGCAGGGGCGTGATCATGATGCCACCCGTCTCGGTCTGCCACCATGTATCGACAATCGGACAGCGTTCATCACCGACGACACGGTAATACCAGGTCCAGGCTTCCGGATTGATCGGCTCGCCCACGCTGCCGAGCAGCCGCAGGGATTGCCGCGAGTGCTTGGTGACATGCTCATCGCCCTCACGCATCAGGGCGCGGATCGCGGTCGGAGCAGTATAGAAGATGTTGACCTGGTGCTTGTCGACGACCTGCCAGAAACGGTCGGGCCCCGGATAGGTGGGGACCCCCTCGAACATCAGCGTGATGGCGCCGTTCGCGAGCGGGCCGTATACAATATAGGAATGGCCCGTGACCCAGCCGACATCCGCGGTACACCAATAGATATCGCCCGGCTTGTAGTCGAATACGGTTTCGTGGGTTAGTGAGGCCCAGACCATGTAGCCGCCCGTGGTATGCAACACGCCCTTGGGCTTTCCGGTCGAGCCGGAGGTGTAAAGGATGAAGAGCGGATCCTCGGCGCTCATTTCCTCCGGTTCGCAATCATCCGGCTGACCGGCAACCAGGTCGTGATACCAGACATCGCGCTCGCTCGCCCAGCTGATATCCCCGCCGGTCCGGCGTACAACGACAACTTTCTGGCCGCGTCCAGCTATTTCGATCGCCCGGTCGACATTGGCCTTCAGCGGGATCGGGCGGCCGCCCCGGACGCCTTCATCGGCGGTGATGACAAAATCACTCTCGCAATCGGTGATGCGGCCAGCGAGTGCATCGGGGGAAAAGCCGCCAAAGACGACAGAGTGCACGGCGCCAATGCGCGCGCAGGCCAGCATCGCATAGGCGGCTTCCGGCACCATCGGCATGTAGATGGTCACCCGGTCGCCTTTCTTGACGCCCAGCTCGCGCAGACCATTGGCGAGGCGACCAACCTCGGCGTAAAGCTCGCCATAGGTGATCGTCTTGTCGACCTCCGGATCGTCGCCTTCCCAGATAATTGCGGTGTCATTGGCCTTGTCCGGCAAGTGCCGGTCAATGCAGTTGACGCAGGCATTCAGCGTGCCATCGGCAAACCATCGGATGTGGAGGTCATCCTTGTTCCAGGAGACATCCTCGATCTGGGTGAAGGGTTTTATCCAGTCGATGCGGCGGGCCTGCTCACGCCAGAAGCCCTCGCGATCTGCCAATGACTGCTCGTAGAGCGCATTATACCGCTCCGGATTAACGTGCGCCGCAGCTGCAAAATCGGGATCGAGCGGGAAAATCTCGTTGGGGTCGTGGTGGGTCATCGCGATCTCCGGGCCAGCCACGGCACAAGCGCCGCAACTACAGAATATGCGCTACGATAAGCCCTGTCCTGAGCCGCGCAAGGCGTTCAGTCGACACCTTCTGCACGCAAGGTGGTTTGCGGATCGAGGGTGCGCATGGCGGCATATTGAGAGAGGAAAATCTCGCCGCTGAGTTCATCTGCAAATCCGGCGGCCATGAGGTGATCACTGACCGGCCCCTTGACCTCGGAGAGGTGCAGGGTGACGCCGCTGTCGGACAGTCGCTGGTTGATGGTCCTCAGGCTCGCAAGGGCGCTGGCATCAATGAAATTTACCGCCGGGCACATCAGGACAACATCGGTTATGCCTTCATGCTCGGCCATGGTCTGGGCCAGAAGATCTTCGAGGAAGTGGGCATTGGCGAAGTAAAGGGCGCTGTCGACCCGGATGGCATAGACGTGCGGCGAGAGGATGACCTCATGCCGGTTGGGATTGCGGAAATGGTGCGTGCCGGGAACCTGGCCCACCTGGGCCCAGTGCGGCTTCATGGTCCGCAACAGGATCGAGCCGATTGAGACCGTAACCCCGAGTGTGAGCCCGATCTCAACCCCAAGAAAGAGGACGCCGAACAGGGTCAGGAAAGCGGCCGCACCGTCAGAATGCGAATAGCGCCAGGCGTCCCGCAGGCTGCGGAAATCGGCCAGTTTCCAGATCGCAACGAGAATGGTCGCCGCAAGCGCGGCCTTGGGCAGATGATAGAAAAGCGGGGTCAGGAAGACCGCCACGATAGCAATGATGAGGGCCGTGAACACGCCAGCCAGCGGGGTTTGTGCGCCGGCCTGCTCATTGACGACCGAGCGCGCAAAACCACCGGTCACCGGGTAGCCCCCGGTAAAGGCGGCGGCGGCATTGGCGGCGCCGAGGCCGAACAGCTCCCGGTTCGGGTTGACGCTTTCTCGGCGGCGAGCCGCGAGGCTTTGTCCGACCGATACGCTTTCCACGAACCCGATGAGCGAAATGAGGGCCGCGGGCCCGAGGAGTTCGCGCCAGATTTCCAGTGGCACAAGCGGCGGCTGCAGGGGTGGAAGGCCGGTCGGAAGCTCGCCGACAATGGAGAGCCCGTTTCGGTCGGCCAGGGACATGGCGGCTGCGATCAGTGTGGTGATGACGACCAGCAAGGCCGGAGAGGCACGGGTAATCGTCGAGGCCGTGCCGTCTGGCACGCCCAGCCCGGTCAGCAAGGGCTGCAAACCGCCGCGCATGAAAATCAGGAAGGCGAGGCTCCCGCCACCGAAGGCCACGGCCAGGAGGTTCAGTTCACCGATGCTTTGCGCCATTGAAAGCACCAGCTCGGGCAGGGTCGCACCGGAGGCCTCAATACCGAGGATATGGCGCAGCTGGCTGGCGATGATGAGAAGGGTCGATGCGGTGATGAAGGCGCTGATCACCGGGCGACTGAGAAAATTGGCAATACTGCCCAGGTTTAGCAGGCCGAAGACGAGCAGAAAGCCGCCGGAAAGCAGGGCGAGGGCGCCGGCGGCGGCCATCTGCTGGGCCGGATCGGTCAGGCCCAACTCACCGATGGCGGCGGCCGTCATCAGCGAGACGACCGCGACAGGGCCGACAGCCAGGACCCGGCTCGAGCCGAACAGGGCATAGGCGATCAGCGGCGTGGTCGACGCATACAGTCCGGCCTGAGGCGGCAGGCCGGCCAGCAAGGCGTAGGCAAGGCTCTGCGGGATCAGCAGAATGGACGTGATAATGCTGGCCAGCGCATCATCGGCGAAGAGCTTGGCATTGTATCCGCGCAGCCAGTTCAGGCCGGGGAAGATGCGCCTGGCCAGTTTGAACATATCAGACGGCGTTCAGCGGAATCTTGAGATAGCGCGTGCCATTGTCTTCCGGCTCGGGAAGATCGCCGGCCCGCATGTTCACCTGTACCGAGGGCAGAATCAGGGTCGGCATCGACAACTTGGCATCGCGCGCTTCTCGCATGGCCACGAAGTCATCTTCACTCGTGCCTTCATGGACATGGATATTGCTCGCCTTTTCCTCAGCGACAGTGGTTTCCCAGGCGTAGTGGTCACGTCCAGGGGCCTTGTAGTCATGGCACATGAACAGCCGGGTCTCGTCCGGTAGGGCAAAGATTTTCTGGATCGACCGGAACAGCGTGTGCGCATTTCCGCCCGGGAAGTCGCAGCGAGCGGTCCCGAAATCCGGCATGAACAGCGTATCGCCAACAAAAGCGGCGTTGCCGACATGATAGACCATGCAGGCCGGTGTGTGTCCCGGCGTCCAGATGGCCGTGGCCTCCATCTCGCCGATCTGGAAGGTCTCTCCATCGGTGAAGAGATGGTCGAATTGCGACCCGTCACGGCAAAAACCCGGCTCGACATTAAACAGGTCACCGAACACGCCCTGGACCTGTTTGACGTGCTCGCCAATACCGATCCGGCCGCCAAGCTTCTCTCTTAGATAGGGGGCAGCCGAGAGGTGATCGGCGTGAACATGGGTCTCAAGGATCCAGTCGACGGTTAAACCGCGTTCCTCGATATCCGCGATCACCGCATCGGCCGAGCGTGTCTGGGTGCGTCCCGATGCCGGGTCGTAATCCAGAACGGAATCGATGATGGCCGCCTTGCCCGTGGAGGGGTCTGAGACGATGTAGCTGACGGTATATGTATCGGGATCGAAGAAGGCTTTGACGTCGGGGGCTTGATGCATGGGTTTTCAACTTGCCGGGAAACAGAACCGGTTTATCCTTTTGTGCAGACCTACGCAAATATGTAGGTAATGCGACTCATAACGACAATATCCCGGGAGCAAGCAATGGGCGAGCCGAGAGATTTCACGCCGCAGGAAGTCAAGCAGGGGATGGCCGACGACACCCTCATCCTGGTCGATGTCCGCGAGGCCGGTGAGTACGAGGCCGAACATATCCCCGGGGCGATCCTCAACCCGCTCTCGTCATTTGATATCGCCGCTATCCCGGAGGCCGACGGCAAATCCGTGGTGCTATCTTGCCGTTCCGGTGGACGGTCGGCACGCGCCTTTGCTGAGGCTGAAGCCAGCGGCCGCAAGCTGGCCGGTCATCTCGCCGGCGGCATCATGGCCTGGAAATCGGCCGGGTTTGAAACGTTAAAGGGAAAGACCAGTGGCGGGCTTGGCCGTCTCGTCGTCGGTGTGATCGTGGTTGCTTTGCTCGCCCTGGTCGCCATCCAGCTACGCTAGCGGGCCTTCGGCTCGCAATAGGTCCGGTAGAGCGCCTGCATCAATTGGCGAATATTCGCGTCGGCGAGCGCGTAATAGATGGTCTGTCCGTCACGTCGGGTCGAGACGAGCCCCTTATTGCGAAGAATGGCCAATTGCTGCGACATGGCCTGCGGGCGCAGACCGACGGCCTCGGCCAGGGCGCCAACCGGCAATTCCTCTTCCATGATGGCGCACAACGCCATCAGCCGGCTCGGGTGAGCCAGGGTTTTCATGACATCAGCGAGATCTTCGGCGACCGGCTGCATTTCGCGATAGTTCATTGCGTACCTACGCAGGTCTGTAGCTAGGAATTTCACAAGATAAGGCGTGCGGCGCATGCAAACCAGCCCGCAAGGGGAAATTGCTGCAGTGCGTTATTGTGTTATCGCGCTAACACGCTATATCGCTCCCCGAACTCATCGGATGCGATAAAATGACCGAAGCCACCGTTACCGATCTCAATGCCTTGTCCGAGGCCTTGCTGCGTTTGAAAGCACCGGAAGAAGCCGAGCGCTTTTTGCGGGACCTGCTGACGCCGGGCGAAATCAAAACCCTGAGTGAACGCTGGCGGGTCGCATGCCTGCTCGACCAGGGCGGTCATTCGTATCGCGAAATCAGTGAGCTGACCGGGGCGAGCACGACGACCGTCACGCGCGTCTCCCGGTTTCTCAGCCAGGAACCCCACCAGGGCTATCGCCTTATCCTCGATCGTTTGAAGGAACAAAGCTCGTGACCCGTTTGCGTATTGCCGTTCAAAGCAAGGGCCGCCTCTCTGAGGGCGGTATGGATCTGCTCAAGCGTTGCGGTCTCCGCTTCGCCTATGGTCGCGACAAGCTGCATCAGAGTGCGGAAAACATGCCGGTCGACCTGATGCTGGTACGCGATGATGACATTCCCAACTTCGTCGCTTCGGGCGCCTGTGATTACGGTATTGTCGGCGAAAACGTGCTCAAGGAAGAGCAGCTGGCCGGGCGTCGGGCGAAGGAATTGGAAGTCGCTTTGCGGCTTGGGTTTGCGACCTGCACGCTCAAGCTGGCCGCTCCCAAAGGCGGTGAGATCACATCGATCCAGAATCTCGCGGGCAAGGCTATTGCCACCTCTTATCCGGCGATCACCGACGCCTATCTGCGCGAACGCGGCGTGGTCTCGGAAATCGTGGAAATGCACGGCTCGGTGGAAGTCGCTCCACGGCTAAACATCGCCGCGGCAATCTGCGACCTGGTGTCGTCCGGTGCAACGCTAGAGGCCAATGGTTTGGGCGCTTTTGAAACCGTGCTGAATTCCGAAGCCGTGATGATCCGTCCGGCCCAGAACCGGGATCCGGCCAAGGACGAGATTGCCTCGATCCTGATGCGCCGGGCCCAGGGCGTGATCGCTTCGGCACAGACCAAATACATCATGATGAACGCCCCGGTTGACCGGCTGGAGGCAATCAAGGCTCTGCTGCCGGGCGCCGAGGCCCCGACTGTGGCCCAGATCGCAGGGCGCGATGATGTCGTGGCGCTGCACGCGGTCTGCCGCGAGCGCGTTTTCTGGGAGACGCTTGAGGCGCTTGAGGCCGAGGGTGCCCGGGCCATTCTGGTGCTCCCAATTGAAAAAATGCTGGCATAGGGGCCTGTCATGTTGAGGACTATCAACTGGGGCAAGGCCGACACGGCGGAGCGCGAGGCCGCTCTGGCGCGGCCGGCTGAAACCGGTGCCGCCGATGCTGCCGCGCGCGAGATCGTTGACGCTATTCGTGCCAAGGGCGGCGAAGCGGTTCGCTCTTACGCGGAGAAGCTGGACGGCTATGCGCCGCAGGATTTCCGCATCGCGCCGGAGGCCATTCGCACTGCCCGTGACGCGCTTAGCGCTCAGGACAAGGAAGCTATCAAGTCCGCGGCCGATGCTGTGCGTCGCTTCCATGTCCGTCAGGGCTATGCCGAATATTCCGTCGAGACCTGGCCGGGGCTCGAGGCGAGCCGTCGGGCCGGACCGGTCGATGTGGCCGCGCTCTACGTGCCGGCCGGCTCGGCGCCGCTGGTGTCGAGCCTGATCATGCTAGCGGTGCCGGCACAGCTCGCCGGCGTTCCGCGCATTGTTGTGGTGAGCCCGCCGGGACCGGATGGTAACCTCAACCCGGTCGTGCTGGGCGCAGCCGGCCTGCTCGGTCTGGATGAGGTCTATGCGCTCGGCGGTGCCCAGGCGATCGCGGCGCTTTCAACCGGCGCTGCCGGTTTACCACGCGCCGACAAAATCTATGGTCCGGGCAATGCTTATGTTGCTGCAGCCAAGGCCTATGTCTCGGCCTTGCCGGGCGGGCCTGGAACCGATCTGCCCGCCGGTCCCAGCGAGGTCATGGTGATTGCTGACGATACGGCTCGCGCCGATTTCGTTGCAGCTGACTTGCTCAGCCAGGCTGAGCACGATCCCAATGCCCAGGTCGTGCTGGTAACCGACAATGTGGCCAACAATGCACGCTTTCAGGCGGCCATCGATAACCAGCTCGCTGAGCTGCCGCGCGCGGAGATTGCCCGGGCGGCCCTGGCCAAGTCCCGCAGTATTGTTTGCGCATCGCGTCAGGAAATGGCGGATGTCGCCAATGCCTATGCCGCTGAGCACCTGATCATCCAGACCGCCGAGCCGGACGAGCTGGTCGGCATGATCCGCCATGCGGGCTCCATCTTTGTCGGGGCCTGGGCCCCTGAGGCTGCGGGTGATTACGCGGCCGGCCCGAACCACACGCTGCCAACCGGTGGCGCGGCCCGGGCCTATGGCGGTGTCACCGTCGAAGCCTTCCAGAAAACCACGACCATTCTGCGTGCCACGGCCGAGGGAGCCCGGGCGATCGCACCGACGGTCGAGCGCTTGGCGGAGATCGAGGGCCTGGACGCCCACGCCCTGGCTATGCGGCTGCGGCGGGAGGCGGCAGAAGCGCAGCAGGTTGAGCGGACCAAACCGACCGTGCGGGCTGCAGCCAAGCGTCGCAAGACGGCCGAGACCGATGTGGAAGTCTCGATCAATCTTGACCAGGATGGTCCCAGCCAGATCGATACGGGTGTAGGTTATTTCGACCACATGCTCGACCAGATCGCGCGCCACGCTGGTATTGCCCTTCGCGTCAGCGTCGAGGGTGATCTCGAGATTGACGCTCACCACACCATCGAGGATGTCTGTCTGACCTTTGGTGAGGCGCTTGGCGAAGCTTTGGGCGACAAGCGCGGTATTGCCCGCTTCGGCTTCGAACTGCCGATGGATGAGACCCGTGCCGGTGTCTGGATCGATTTGTCGGGGCGCCCGTTTGCCAAGTTTGAAGGTGAAATCCCGGGGGAGACCGTTGGTGAGTTCCCGGTCGAGATGACCGCGCACTGCTTCCGCTCGATCGCGGAAAGTCTCAAGGCTGCGATCCACGTAAAGGTCGAGGGTGAGAATGCTCACCACATGATCGAAGGCTCGTTCAAGGCCTTCGGCCGGGCCTTGCGTCAGGCTGTCCGCGTGGAGGGTGATCGCCTGCCGTCGACCAAGGAGCACCTGGCATGACGATTGGCTTGATCGATACCCGCTGCGCCAACCTGGCCTCGGTCCGGTTTGCGCTGGAGCGGGCGGGGTTAGACTACCGGACCGGAGTCGCACCGGCGGATCTGGCTGATTGTGATCGGCTCATCCTTCCGGGGGTGGGCTCGGCGCGTCCCGCCATGGAGCAGCTGCGGCGCAGCGGCTGGGCCGAGGTCCTGCACGAAGACCAACGTCCGCTGATGGGCATTTGTCTCGGGATGCAGCTCCTGTTCAGTCGCTCGGCGGAAGACCAGATTGACTGCCTCGGGCTCATCGAAGGCGCGATCGAAAAGCTGCCGCGGGATGCGGGAAGTGTCTGGCCGCACATGGGCTGGAACACGCTGGACCTGCAGCGCTCGGACGATGTTCTGGTCCAAGGTCTTGAGGCCGGTGAATATGTCTACTTCGTGCACGGCTTCTACGCCCCTGTCGGTTCCTACACGGTGGCGTCGACGACATATGGAGCGGAGTGCTCAGCGATCGTGCGTCAGGGTCACGTTTGGGGATGCCAGTTCCATCCCGAGCGCTCGGCCGCCGCTGGCGCTCAAATCTTGAAGAATTTCGCGGAGTTGGACGCATGATTTTGTATCCCGCTATCGACCTGCTGGACGGCGGCGTCGTTCGTTTGCTGAAGGGCGATTTCAACGCCGTCACTGTTTATGGCGACAATCCCGGAGCCGTAGCAGAAACGTTCAAATCGGCTGGCAGCGACTGGATCCATGTCGTCGATCTGGCCGGTGCGCGTGACGGTAAGCGCGGACAGTCCGCAGCGATCGAAGCCATCGCCGGGACGGGCATCAAGGTCCAGGCCGGCGGTGGCGTACGCGATACGGCGGATATCGAAGCGCTGCTCGATATGGGTGTGAACCGGGTCGTGATCGGGTCCCTGGCCATTACTGAGCCCGAGACGGTCTTGCCCTGGCTGGACCGCTTTGGCGCCGACCGCATTACGCTGGCCCTGGATGTTCAGTATATCAACGGTGATTATCGCCCGGCGGTTCGAGGCTGGACGGATGTTCTGACCGTCACCATTGATGATGTTATCGCAGCCTATAGCGGGTGTGATCTGCAGCATGCACTGGTCACCGATATTGCCCGTGACGGAGATCTCAGCGGACCGAATGGTCAGCTCTATACCCGCTTGATGCGGGCCTATCCGGGTATCCAGTGGCAGGCATCAGGCGGGATTTCCTCCCTGCAGGACATCGAGGCCCTTCGCGAATCCGGTTGCGCTGGTGCCGTCACCGGCCGGGCGATCTATGAAGGCAAGTTCACGCTTGAGGAGGCTCTCGCATGCTCGCGCGGCGCATAATTCCCTGCCTCGACGTCCGCGATGGCCGGGTGGTCAAAGGCGTCCGCTTTCGTGATCACGAGGATGTCGGCGATATCGTCGCTTTGGCGGCGCGCTATGCGCAAGAGGGGGCCGACGAGCTGGTTTTCTACGACATCGCGGCCAGCGCCCGTGGTGATACTGTGGAGCCGGCCTGGATCAGCGCCGTGTCTTCGGTCATCGACATTCCCTTCTGCGTCGCGGGCGGTATTCGCAGCGTCGATGATGCCCGGGCGCGGCTTTTCGCGGGGGCCGACAAGATTTCTGTCAACTCGCCCGCCCTGGAAAAACCGGAACTGATTGACGCGCTGGCCCGTGAATTCGGTAGTCAGTGCGTTGTGCTGGGCATTGATAGCAAGACGATTGATGGTGATTGGCGGGTCCACCAGTACACCGGTGATCCGGACAAGACCCAGCTCGCCGGGCGCAATACGCTCGACTGGCTGCGTGAAGGCATTGATCGCGGTGCGGGCGAGGTCGTGCTCAACTGCATGGACCAGGACGGTGTGCGTGATGGCTATGATATCGACCAGCTCGCCGCGGCCCGGGAAATCTGTCCGACGCCGCTGGTCGCCTCTGGTGGAGCAGGGCGTAAAGATCACTTCAAAACCGTGTTCGAACGCGCCAATGTGGATGCGGCGCTGGCCGCCAGCGTGTTTCATAAAAGCATGATCGGTATAGGAGAATTGAAATCCTATCTGATCGCCGAGGGGATCTCGATTCGGCCATGATCAAAGTGAAGTCTCTCAACTGGGAAAAGGTCGACGGGCTGATGCCGGCGATCATCCAGGATGTGGCAACGCGCCAGGTATTGATGCTCGGCTACATGAATGCCGAGGCGCTCGAAAAGACGCAGGAGACCAAGAAGGTCCACTTCTACAGCCGCACCAAGCAACGGCTTTGGAAGAAAGGCGAGAGCTCTGGCAATACATTCAAGCTGGTGAATATCTCCGCTGATTGCGATGCGGATACCTTGCTTGTTGAGGTCAAACCGAAAGGTCCGGCTTGCCATCTCGACACAGTGACCTGTTTCGGTGATGACCCGGCTCCCGGACTGGGCTTCCTCGCGCACCTGCGCTCGATCATCAAGAAACGCCGCAAGGAAAAGCCCAAAGGCTCCTATGTGGGTGATCTTCTGGCCAAGGCCCCCAAGAAACCGGCGCAGAAAGTTGGTGAGGAAGGCGTCGAGGTGGCCATGGCGGCCGTGTCGGAAAACGACGAGGCGCTGGTCGGCGAGGCCGCGGACTTGTTGTTCCACCTCATGGTCCTGCTGGAGTCCCGCGATCTGAGCCTGGACGATTGCGTTGAGCTGCTGCGCAAGCGTCACGCGGTCCGTGCAGCAAATAAGTAGACATATTGCCTTCGCGGCCTAGCTTGCGCGGCATGAAACAGCCGATCTTCAGCGTATTGCTTGTTCTGGCCGGTGCTCCCGCCCTGGCCCAGGAAACCATCATCGTGACCGCCGACCGGACCGGGGAGGCGCGCGACAACGCAGTGCTGGCCGCGGGGTTGGTTGACGCCGAGACCATTATCGAGACCGGGGCGCATCACCCGGCCGAACTCATCAATCGTGTGCCCGGCGCCTATCTGCATCGTGGCAACGGCGCTGAACACCTGACGGCGATCCGGTCTCCGGTTCTGACCGGTGGCGCGGGCGCGGGATCCTTCCTTTATCTGGAAGACGGAATTCCACTGCGGGCGGCCGGCTTTGCCAATGTGAACGGGCTGTTCGAAGCTCTTCCGGGCTTGTCCAGCGGGATCGAGGTTCTGCGTGGTCCGGGCAGCGCCCTGCAAGGCTCCAACGGTCTGCATGGCGTGATCAATGTCCGCCTGCCGGAGAGCGGGAGTAATTATCTCGAGGCCGAAGCGGGGTCGTTTGGCCGCCTGCGCGGACGGGGCATGACCCAGTGGGAGGGCGGCTATCTCGGTTTGTCGCTGCAGCATGAAGACGGCTGGCGCGATATGTCAGGCATGGACCGGCAATCCGGTGTACTGCGGTTGTCCGGTGCAACGGAAAGTGTCGACTGGCGTTTCACGCTAACCGCGGTGAACCTCAATCAGGAAACGGCCGGCTTCATATTCGGCACGGATGCCTATGAGAGCGAGGCCTTGTCGCGGGTCAATAATGATCCCGAGGCGTTCCGCGATGCCTATGCAGTCCGGGCCAGCCTGAGGCTGGATGGGAATGCCAAGGGGTGGGACTGGACGGTGACGCCGTATTTGCGCGCCAACACCATGGACTTCCTGATGCATTTCCTGCCGTCCGAGGCGCTGGAGGAAAGCGGTCACGACAGTCTCGGTCTGCAGGCTTCCATGGCGCGGTCCTGGGACCGTGGCGAGTTGATCCTTGGTGCGGATTTTGACAGCACTGACGGGTATTTGCGCGAAACCCAGGAGCGTCCGACGATCTTCTCTTTCGTCCAGGGCGACCATTATGATTATGACGTGGATGCTGATGTCATCGCCGCCTACGCCCAGACACGCTGGGCGCTGAGCGAGCGGCTCGATGTACAGGCCGGCCTGCGCCTCGAAAATACACGCTATGACTATCGCAACGCCCTGGAAGACAACACGATCGGGCGTTTCCAGCGGCTCGCCGACCGGGAAGATGATTTTACCACGGTGACGCCGCATCTCGGTTTCACCTGGGATGTCGATGCCGAGTCAAACCTCTTTGGCCGGCTGGCGCGAGGCGCTCGGGCGCCCCAGACCGCAGAGCTCTATCGCCTGCAACCCAATCAGATCATTGATGATATCGAGCCGGAAACCATCGATAGTGTTGAGCTGGGCTATCGCCGCAGCTTCGCCAATGGCGGCCGGGTCGAGCTCGTCGCCTTTTCCATGGCCAAGCAGAATGTCTTCTTCCGCGATGCCGACGGAATCAATGTGACCGATGGCGAAACTACCCATGAAGGCGTGGAGATGGAGGTTTCCTACCCGCTTTCGGAGGCGTTTACGTTCGATCTTGGTGCAGTTTGGGCGGAGCACCGGTACGCATTTGACCGCAATGTCGGCAATCAGAGCGAAGTCATTCGCGATGGCGCGGCCATCGATACGGCTCCGGAATGGCTCTGGAATGCCCGGTTGAATTGGCAGGTTCGCCCGCAGACCCGCGTCTCTGCTGAATGGGTGCATGTTGGCGAATACCAGACCAATGCTGCGAATACGCGCGCCTATGAGGGCCATGATGTGTTGAATTTGCGCGCCCGTCATGTGCTGTCCGAGGGGCTCTCCGGTTTCCTTGCTGTGCGCAATGCGCTGGATACGCGTTATGCTAAGCGCGCGGACTTCGCTTTCGGCAATGACCGCTACTTCCCGGGCGAACCCCGGGCGGTCAGCATTGGTTTGCGCTGGGAATATTGATAACGGCCGGGGAGGGCTGTGATGCGGTTTGTCGCGGGACTATCTCTTTTACTGATCGCGTCCTCGAGCTGGGCGCAGGACTATTTCCCGCCGCAGGGGGACGCGGCCTGGGAGCGCCGGGATCCGGTGACCCTTGGATTTGATCCCGACGCGCTGCAGCAGGCCGTCCAGTTCGCAATCGACAATGAAACCCGGCCGCGTGACGGCTGGGAGGGCGTCGATGTCCGCGACCTGTCGGTGATGGTCCCGCTGACCTGGGCCTTCGAGCCGCATTCCAGCCCGCTCGGCGAGTTTCGTCGCCGCGGCGAGCCGGCCGGGATCATCATGCGCAATGGTTATATCGTGGCTGAATGGGGGGATCTGGACCGGGTCGACATGACCTTCTCCATCTCCAAGACCTTCCTCAGCCATGTCGTGGGGGTTGCCGTCGATGACGGTCTGATCGCCAGCGTCGACGACCGCGTCTCCGATTATGTCGATGATCCGCTGTTCCAGACCGAGCACAATCGCTCCATCACCTGGGACCAGATGCTGCGTCAGACGTCAGGCTGGTGGGGCACGCTGTGGGACAAGCCGGCCTGGGCAGACCGTCCGGCCCGGGACAACCCGGCCCGGGATCTGGTTGCGGGACCGCCGGAGCCTGGCGCGGCCTGGGAATATAATGATGTCCGCGTCAACGCCCTGGCCCTGGCCGCACTGCACGTGTTCGAGCGCCCCTTGCCGGAGGTGCTGGCGGATGAGGTCATGACCCCGATCGGCTCATCGGGCAGCTGGGAATGGCATGGCTATCGCAATTCCTATGTCGAGATCGATGGCGAACAGATGTGGTCGGTCTCCGGTGGCGGCCATTGGGGCGGCGGCATGATGCTGTCGGCCTATGACCAGGCTCGTCTCGGCTTGCTTGGATTGCATCGTGGAAATTGGGACGGGGAACAGGTTCTGTCAGACGCCTGGTTCACGGCCTCGCTGACGCCGACCGATGTGGCGCCGCACTATGGCTATATGAATTTCTTCCTGAACCGCCCGGATATCGAGGGCGCAACGATCTCAGTAGAGACTGCTCCGCAGACGAGCTTCGCTTATCTGGGGGCAGGGGCCAACATGGTCTATATCGACCCCGAGCATGACATTGTCGCCGTCGTGCGCTGGATCGAAGCGCGCGAACGCGGTGCATTCATCGAGCGCCTGATGGCCGCTATCCGCCCGTAGGCCCGTCATGGATTGCGCCCCGCCCTCGGTCAGCGGGGGCAGGAAAAACACGGCGAATGCCAGGGCGGTATAGACAAGAATGGTACGCATAACGACAGCCTCCCTAGCGTGTAACGCACGATTCGGGAAATCCAGTCGTTTAGCGTCGTGAATGATTTATGCGACGCGCAAAAGCAATTTATTACGATTGCGAACCATTGCCCGGAATGAAGCGTTCGCTCATGCTGTGGCGATCACCCGGATGGGTCAAACGGGCATAGGTTACAACGCGTTCCGCCTGAAATGTCCGGCGCTCCAAGACCAGGCAAGCTTGGCCGATAGCCGTGTCCAGAAGCTCGGCGGTGGCCGTATCAGCATTGGCCGCCGAGACAGTATGCTCGGCCTCTGTCCAGGGGGCTACGGAGAGTAGCCAGGCACCCGGGCTGGAGCGATCGAACGCAGCTGTACGGGCTTTGGGGAGCAGGGACAGATTGATCCAGCGCTCTTCCAGTTCGACGACGGCCTCGTCCGCATAGTGGCGACACAGGATGCGCTGGACCGGGCTACCGGTTTCAATACGCATGCGCTCGGCGGTTTCCTGATCCGCGTTCACGGTTTCGTTGACCATGCACTCATAGCGATAATGCTGACCCCGGGCCGGGATCAGGCTCGACATGTCGACGATTTCCAGCATGGCCGCGGGCGGCGGGGGCAGGGCGACGAAACTGCCGGCGCGCCGGCGCCGGATGATCAGGCCTTCATCCGTCAGCTCGCGCAGGGCCCGGTGAACCGTCATGCGCGCGGCGCCAAAATGATCGGCCAGGTCTTCTTCACCCGGCACGCGGTGTCCCGGCGCCCAGTCACCCGATCGGATGTTCACTGAAAGCGCGCGCTTTATTTGTTCATAGACGGCACCTTGCCCGTCCAGTTCGAGTTGTTCGCGCCATTCACTCATAGACTAACCGGCCCAATTGCGAAGTCGCTTCACGCTCGCCCCAAAGCGTTGCTCGACTTCATCGCGTGCCGTGGCACGCCCGTTTTCAACGACTGTTCGACCCGAGACATAGACCGTTTCAATGCAGCGTCCATCGCCGCTGAATATCCAGCTGCTGATTATCGCAGTTGGGTCCTCGGCCCAGAGCGCCGGGGCGTCGAGGTCCAGAGTCACGATGTCGGCAGGCTGACCGGTTTCGAGCTGGCCGGAGCCTTGGGCAACGGCCTGAGCGCCGCCGCTGGCAGCAGAGCGATAGAGAGACAGGCCGGTGGCTTCACCCGGCTGGCTCAAGACATTGCGCTGTTGCGAGCGCAGGCGCTGGCCATATTCGAGCAGGCGTAATTCCTCGGCCAGATCGATGCGGACCTGGCTATCACTGCCGATGCCGAAGCGGCCGCCGGCTGCGAGGTAATCGTGCGCGGGGAAGAGGCCATCACCGAGATTCGCCTCGGTCTGGGGGCAAAGTCCGGCGATGGCACGGGTCTGCGCCAAGGCTGTGGTCTCGGCGGGCGACATATGGGTGGCATGAACCAGACACCAGCGCTCATCGACCTTCACCTGGTTGAGCAGATAATCGACCGGCGTTGTGCCAAGAGCCTCCTGGCAGGCTTTCACCTCGGCCATCTGCTCGGCGATATGGATATGAACCGGCTCGTCCCCGGCGAGGGCCGGCAAGGCGTCGAGTTCATCCCGGTCCACGGCGCGCAGCGAGTGCGGGGCCAGCCCGAGCCTGGCGCGCGGGAGATGCGTCATAGCCTCGGCGGCCGCACCGTGCAGATCGGCAAAGCCGTCTATTGTATTGACGAAACGCGCCTGGTGCGGCTCGGGCGCCTGCTTGCCAAACCCGGACCAGCGATAGAGCACCGGCAGCAAGGTCAGGGCGATCCCGGTCGTTGAGGCCGCCGCCATGACCCGTAGGCTCATCTCGGCCGGATTGGCATAGCTCTGCCCGTCGGGCTGATTGTGCAGATAGTGGAATTCACCGACGCTGGTGAAACCGGCTTCCAGCATCTCGCAATAGGCCAGGCTGGTTACCGCCTCGACATCCTCCGGCGTCAGCCGGGCGACAAAGCGGTACATGAGATCGCGCCAGGACCAGAAGCTGTCCCGGCCGCGAGCGCGGAATTCGCTCAACCCCGCCATGGCGCGCTGGAACGCGTGCGAATGCAGATTGGCCATCCCGGGAAGACCGAGCCGGTGGCGATGATCTTCGCTCCCGGGCCTGGCACCGGGTGTGATCGACGCGACCCGGCCATCCGCATCAACCGCGATGCGGACCTGGTCGGCCCAACCGGTTTTCAGCAGGGCATGGTCAAAAAACAGGTGTTTCATCTTCATTCGGCCAGTGGACAGCGCTTCGAGTTCTTATTATTTGCATATACAAATAAAGCCAAGCCGGGATTGCCCCATGCGTCTGGATAAATTGCTGATCAACACCAAGCTCGCGACCATGGTCCCCGAAGCGGGAGGCCAGTTGCGCGAGGTGCATGATGGCGCCCTTGGTATCGCCGGGGACCGCATCGCCTATGTCGGGCCGCGCAGCGACGCTCCTGACGGTGTCAGCGAGACGGTGGACCTAGAGGGGCGCTGGGTGACGCCGGCCTTGGTCGATTGCCACACCCATATGGTCTTTGCCGGCGACCGCTCGGATGAGTATGCCCGGCGGCTGCAGGGCGAGAGCTATGAAGACATTGCGCGTTCCGGCGGCGGGATTGCGCGCACGGTCGGCGAAACCCGCCGGGCCGGTGCGGCTGAGCTCGCTGCGGCCGCCCTGACGCGGCTGGATCAGCTCGCGCGCGAGGGTGTTGGGACGGTTGAGATCAAGTCCGGCTACGGCCTCGAGTTCGAAAGCGAGCTCTCCATGCTCAAGGCGGCTCGCGCTTGCGGCCTGGCCTCGGGGCTGCGGGTGGTGACGACGCTTTTGGCGGCCCACGCGGTCCCGGCGGAATACGCCGGCCGGCCAGACGCCTATATCGACGAAGTCTGCCTGCCTCTGGTCCGCGAGGCGGCGCGGGAGGGGCTTGCTGATGCGGTTGATGCCTATTGCGAAACCATCGCCTTTTCTCCCGAACAGACCCGCCGCGTCTTCGAGGCCGCACAGGCCGCGGGATTGCCGGTGAAACTGCATGCTGACCAGTTCAGCGATAGTGGCGGTGCCGCCCTGGCGGCCGAATTTGACGCCCTGTCCGCCGATCATCTGGAATACACGAGTAAAGACGGTGTGGCCGCGCTGGCGAAGGCCGGCAGCGTCGCTGTGCTCTTGCCGGGGGCCTTCTACACGCTGCGCGAAACGCAGCTGCCGCCGATCGCTGCGCTGCGCGCCAACGGCGTGGCCATGGCGGTGGCGACCGATGCCAATCCCGGCTCTTCGCCGCTCTTGTCATTGCTCACAGCCGCCAACATGGCCTGCACGCTGTTCGGCCTGACGGTGGAAGAAGCGTTGGCGGGTATTACCCGCGAAGCCGCGCGCGCCCTCGGACTGGAACGCGAGATCGGGACACTTGAAACCGGCAAGCGCGCCGACCTTGCGGTCTGGGATATCGACCGGCCGGCAGAACTTATCCAGTGGGTCGGAAACCGACCGCTGCATGCTCGTATTCTCAATGGGGAGTGGCAATGAGCCAGGTTGTGATCAAGCCCGGCGCCATGGCGCTGGCGGACTGGCGGGAGATTTTTCGTGGTGCAGGATTTGCGCTGGCAGACGCCGCGAAAGCCGATGTGGATGCCTCGGCGGCGAGCGTGGAGCGGCTGATCGCCTCCGGCCGGACCGTCTATGGCCTCAATACCGGTTTCGGAAAACTGGCGCATACGCGCATTGCATCGGATCAGCTTGGCCTGTTGCAGCAGCGCCTGGTGGAATCCCATGCGGTCGGGCTCGGAGAGCCTCTGCCGGCAGCCATTGTTCGCCTGATCATGGCGCTCAAGCTGGCCAGTCTCGGCCGCGGGGCGTCTGGCATTCGCTGGTCCACCCTGATGGCGCTTCAGGCCATGGTCGATGCTGATATTCTTCCGCTGATCCCGGAAAAGGGTTCGGTTGGCGCCTCCGGTGATCTGGCGCCGCTCGCGCACATGTCGCTGGCTCTGATGGGCGGCGGCGAGGTCTTCTATCGCGGTAGCCGGATGCCGGCCGGTAAGGCCCTCAGATCGGCCGGACTCGAGCCGGTCGAGCTGGCGCCCAAGGAAGGGCTGGCTCTGCTCAATGGCACCCAGGTCTCGACAGCCCTGGCTTTGGCCGGCCTGTTTGAGATCGATACCGCTTTCAGCAATGCCCTGGTCTGCGGTGCCCTCAGCGTCGATGCCGCGAAGGGCTCGATGGTGCCTTTTGATGCCCGTATTCACGAACTGCGTGGCCAGCCGGGGCAAATAGAAACGGCGGCCAGTATTCGCAGCCTGCTCGAGCGTAGTGAAATTCTCGGCTCGCACGCGGATTGCGAGAAGGTCCAGGATCCCTATTGCCTGCGCTGTCAGCCCCAGGTCATGGGCGCCGTGCTCGATCTGATGCGATCCGCTGCTGGCGTCCTGCACGCCGAGGCCAATGCGGTCACGGATAACCCGCTGATTTTTCCCGACCGGGATGAAGCGCTGTCCGGCGGTAATTTCCATGCCGAGCCGGTCGCTTTTGCGGCGGATCAGCTGGCCTTGGCGGCGGCTGAAATCGGATCCCTGTCCGAGCGCCGTATTGCCTTGCTGACCGACGCTAGCCAGAGCCGTCTACCGGCCTTCCTGTCGCCGGAGCCGGGACTGAATTCCGGCTATATGATCGCCCATGTCACGGCGGCCGCCCTGGTGTCGGAAAACAAGCAGCGCGCCTATCCGGCCAGTGTCGACAGCATCCCGACCAGCGCCAACCAGGAAGATCATGTCTCTATGGCTACCCATGGCGCCCGACGGCTGCTGGACATGGCCGACAATCTGCGCGGCGTGCTCGGTATCGAGTTGATCGTCGCCGCCCAGGCGCTTGATTTCCACGCACCGCTGAAGAGCTCGCCGGCGCTTTGCGCCGTTCATGATCAGGTCCGCGGTGAAATCCCGCATCTGGGTGATGATCGCTATCTCGCACCGGACCTGGAGGCCGCCAAGGCGCTGATCGGCGCCGCGGCGATGGTGCGTGGTCTTCCCGGTGCCGTGCAATGACCATCCTGACCGAACGTCTGGGCGAGGGGCCGCTGGTGGTTTCCATGCCCCATTCCGGGCTCAAGCTTTCGCCCGGGCTCGAGCAGCGTTTGTCGCCGTCAGCTCTCGCGCTGCCGGACACGGATTGGCACATCCCCGTGCTCTACGATTTTCTGGCTCCTCTCAACGCGACCATCATTGCCGCCGAATACTCCCGTTATGTCATCGATCTGAACCGGGACCCGTCCGGTCAGTCGCTCTATCCCGGCCAGGCCACAACTGGTCTCGTTCCTATGGAACGATTTGACGGCGAGCCGATCTATCGCGACGGCGAGGCACCCGATGCAGCCGAGATCGAGGCCCGCAAACGCGATTATTTCGAGCCCTACCACGCGGCGCTGGAGGGTGCGCTTGAACGGACGCGGGTGCGCCACGGCTATGCGCTCCTGTGGGACGCGCACTCGATCGCCAGTGAAGTGCCGCGCCTGTTCGATGGCGGCCTGCCGGACCTCAATCTCGGCAGTAATACAGGCGCGAGCTGCGCCCCGGCGGTCGAAGCCGAGGCGGCCCATGTGATGCAGGCCGCGACGGAGTTCTCCTCGGTCAGCAATGGCCGCTTCAAGGGCGGCTGGATCACCCGTCACTATGGTCAGCCGGAGGCCGGCGTCCACGCCCTGCAAATGGAGATCGGCCAGAACGCCTATATGGGCGGCGCGCCGGGATACGCGTTCGATCCAGCCAAAGCCGCCCGGCTGCGCCCCGTACTCAATTCCATCATCAGCGCCGCGCTTGATGCCGCGGCCGAATTTCATGCCGGAGCTTCATCATGAGCGGAACCCGTCTCGACAATGCCCGTATCATTCGCGCCAAACATGGCCGCGAGCTGGAAGCCTTGCATTGGGGGGCTGAGGCGCCCTTGCGCATGCTGATGAATAATCTCGATCCGGAGGTCGCCGAAAAGCCGGAAGAACTCGTCGTTTATGGCGGGATCGGCCGTGCGGCCCGGGACTGGGAGAGTTTTGACCGGATTGTCGCAGCGCTGAAACGGCTCAAGGAAGACGAGACGCTCCTGGTCCAGTCCGGCAAGCCGGTCGGTGTCTTCCGCACCCATGCCGACGCGCCGCGGGTGCTTATCGCCAATTCCAACCTCGTGCCCGGCTGGGCCAATTGGGAACATTTCCGCGAGCTCGATAAGGCCGGTCTGATGATGTACGGGCAGATGACGGCCGGATCGTGGATCTATATCGGCAGCCAGGGCATCGTACAGGGCACCTACGAGACCTTCGTCGAGGCCGGTCGCCAGCATTATGGCGGTGATCTGAGCGGCAAGTGGATCCTCACCGGCGGGCTTGGTGGCATGGGCGGGGCCCAGCCGCTGGCTGCGACCATGGCCGGGGCCTGCATGCTCGCGGTGGAATGTCAGCCGAGCCGGATCGAGATGCGGCTCAAGACGGGCTATCTCGACAAGCGGGCCGATACGCTCGACGAGGCGCTGGAAATGATCAAGACCGCCTGTGCCCGCGGCGAGGCCATTTCGGTCGGCCTGCTGGGCAATGCGGCTGAGGTCTTCCCGGAGCTGGTGCGCCGCGGCGAGCATCCCGACATGGTCACCGACCAGACCTCAGCCCACGACCCGGTCAATGGCTATCTGCCCGCTGGCTGGACGCTCGAGGAGTGGGACGCCAAGCGGGAAACCGCTCCGGAAGAGGTCGAGGCGGCGGCCAAGAAATCCATGGCGGTGCATGTCCGCGCCATGCTGGATTTCTGGAAGCAGGGCATCCCGACCCTCGATTACGGCAATAATATCCGACAGATGGCCCAGGATGAGGGTGTCGAGAACGCGTTCGACTTCCCCGGCTTCGTGCCGGCCTATATTCGCCCGCTTTTCTGTCGTGGCGTCGGGCCGTTCCGCTGGGCCGCCCTGTCCGGTGACCCGGAGGATATCTACAAGACCGACGCCAAGGTGAAGGAGCTGATGCCGCACGACACGCATCTGCACCGCTGGCTCGACATGGCGCGTGAGCGGATCCAGTTCCAGGGCCTGCCGGCCCGGATCTGCTGGGTCGGACTGGGCGATCGCCACCGTCTCGGCCTCGCCTTCAACGAAATGGTAGCCAAGGGCGAATTGTCCGCGCCGGTGGTGATCGGCCGTGATCATCTCGACAGCGGCTCGGTGGCGTCACCCAATCGCGAGACCGAGGCGATGAAGGACGGCTCTGACGCCGTTGCCGACTGGCCCTTGCTCAACGCCCTGCTTAATACGGCCTCCGGGGCCACCTGGGTCTCGCTACATCATGGTGGCGGTGTCGGCATGGGTTATTCCATGCACTCCGGCCAGGTCGTGTTGTGCGATGGCAGCGAAGCGGCCGCAAAGCGGGTCGAGCGGGTATTGTGGAATGATCCGGCGACCGGTGTCATGCGTCACGCCGATGCCGGCTATGACATCGCCCGGGACTGCGCGCGCGAACAGGGGCTTGATTTGCCGTCCGTGGACTAGGACTGGGCTCGCCGGATGGTCGACAGGTTCAGCGTCGTCTGCGGCATCACCGCATCGATATCGACGGTGCTGACCTGGTCCTGCATCTGCTCGATCCAGGCCGGCACCCGGACCATGAAGCCAGGCACGTCTTCAGCCGGCATTGGCTTGGAGAGCAGGAAGCCTTGCAGGTAGCGGGCGCCGAAGGCGGTGGCATAGGCCATCTCTTCGGGCTTCTCGATACCTTCCACGACGCATTCCATGTTCAGCGATTTCGACAGCGAGATCAGCGTGCGCAGAATCTTGGCCGCAGAGGCCTCGCTCATCAGCGGTTTGACGAAGCTGCGGTCGATTTTGAGCTTGGAGACGTGCAGGCGCTGCAGATAGCTGAAATTGGAATAGCCGGACCCGAAATCGTCCAGCGCAATGGAGACACCGCACGCCTGCAACTCGCCGAGCGAGCGGGCGGCGAAGTCCTGGTCGTCGAGCATGGCGGTTTCGGTGATCTCCAGCTCAAGCCGCGACGTGTCGACACCGCTCAGACGAATCTGCTCGGCGATCTTCTGAACATTGGATTCCGACATCAGATCGTGGGCCGACAGGTTGATCGCGAGCCGTGTGTCCTGCGGCAGGGTTTCCATTGCCTTGAGGGCCTTGCCAAGCAGGATATGGGTAACCCGGCTCATCTGCTGGGTGCGCTCGGCAGCGGCAATGAAAATACTCGGGGGCACCGCGCCGAGCTGGGCACTGTTCCAGCGGCCGAGGGCCTCGAAACCGGAGACGCGCTGATTGACCAGATCGAATTGCGGCTGGAAAACCAGCGACAATTCCTTTTCCAGATCGGCGTGGCGCAGGCAGCGATCGACATGGTTCACATTGGCCAGGTCCACTTCATCGAGGTCGGAGAAGACGACCGCTTCGCCCCGGCGCGCATTCTTGGCCTGGTAGAGCGCATGGTCCGCGCGTTCGATCATCGCGCTGCACTCCAGATCGGTGCGCTCGCAGACATAGACGCCAGCTGATCCGGAAATCCGGACCACGCCGGCCGGTAGCGAATAGGGCAGGGCCAGCGCGTCGACGAGGCGCGAAGCGATGCGCCGGATTTCATTGGGCTGTGCGGGGTGGTCGGCCAGCAGGGCGAACTCATCGCCGCCGAGGCGCGCCACCATGGCACCGCGCGGACTGGCCGCCTGCAAACGACCGGACACGGCCCGCAGCAAGTCGTCGCCGGCGCTGTGGCCGTAAACGTCATTGACCGGTTTGAACCCGTCCAGATCGATCAGGATCAGAAGGAATTTGCGCCCGTCCTCGCGCAGTCCATCGAGGCGGTCTTCGAATGCATCGAAAAAGCTGCGGCGGTTGGGCAGGGCGGTGAGCGTATCCTTGACCGAGATGCGCAAGGCTTCCTCGCGCTCCTTCACCGCTTCCAGGCGCGCGGACACTGCGTTGAAGATGGCGCCGCGCACCAGTGTGGTTGCACCGGCTGCGCCCAGGGCGCCAGCAATGCCGACGGAGACATATTCGAAGAACATGCTCGGGAGATTGATGTGAACGATCATGAGCATAGCGCCGACGCACAGCACCGTCCAGAACATGGCCATGCGCAGGCTCGGTGTCATCATCGCGAAGGCCGGCATCATGATGGCGAAATACATCAGGTTTTCCGCTTCAAACCCGATCAGCAGATGGATCAGCGTATTGCTGAACAAGGCTGTGCAAATCACCGCGCTACAGATCTCCAGCTCGAACGCCGTGCGGTGCCGCCGGGTCCACAGCCACATCGCGCCGCTGGCCAGACAGAAAAAGATGGCCAGCGGGCCCATGACGACCTGTTCAAGGCCATCCGAGAAGGCAAAGCGCTTGATCGCGTTGAACGCAAAAAACGCCATGCCGACCAGTCCCGCGCCATTCACAATGGGCCGGAAGGTGGTGACGAGTTCGTCCTGGATTTGTGCGTTCCGCTCGGTGGCTTTCACGCCATGCCCCACTCATTCTTATTGTCGGCAGGCTTAACCGGAACGGCTTAAGGGCGAGCAAAAACCTAGTCATACGATATGAGCGATCACATCGCGCCGTCCTTGCCCCCGTGTCACATCCAACCGGGATGACAAGCGCTGCCGGTCTGAATAGAAGAGGCGCAAACCAACCTGTTCTGGCCCGATTTGGAGCGAACCCATGTCCTCTGCCTTCTATGATTTCCTTGCCGGCGAACTGAAACAGATCGAAGCGGACGGGCTGTACAAGCGCGAGCGGGTCATCACCTCCGAGCAGTTTTCCGAGATTGACGTGCGCGAGGACGGGCAGGACAGCCATGTCATCAATTTCTGCGCCAACAACTATCTCGGCCTCGCCAATCGTCCTGAGCTGATTGACGCGGCCAAGGCGACCCTGGACACACATGGTTTCGGCGTGGCCTCGGTGCGCTTCATCTGCGGCACGCAGGACATTCACAAACAGCTCGAAGCCAAGATCGCCGCCTTTACCGGCTGCGAGGACGCAATCCTCTACGCGGCGGCGTTTGATGCCAATGGCGGCGTGTTCGAGCCACTGCTTGGCCCGGAAGACGCCATTATCTCGGACGCGCTCAACCACGCCTCGATCATTGACGGCGTACGCCTGTGCAAGGCCAAGCGCTATCGCTATGCCAATTCCGATATGGCGGATCTTGAAGCCCAGCTGAAACAGGCCCGGGCCGATGGCGCCCGCCACATCCTGATCGTCACCGATGGTGTGTTTTCGATGGACGGTTATATCGCCGACCTCAAATCCATCGTCGGCCTGGCCAAGCAGTATGACGCATTGACCATGGTGGATGATTGCCACGCCCACGGCTTCATGGGCGCCAAGGGCCGCGGCACGCCGGAGCACTGCGGTGTTCTCGGCGAGATTGACATCATCACCGGCACGCTGGGCAAGGCGCTGGGCGGCGCCATGGGCGGCTTCACCGCGGCGCGCAAGGAAATCATCGATATGCTGCGCCAGCGTTCGCGACCCTATCTGTTCTCCAATTCGCTGGCCCCGTCGATCGTCGGGGCGTCGCTGAAGGCGCTGGAGATGGTCGAGCAGGGCGATGATCTGCGCGCCCGCCTGCAGGACAATGCCAAACGCTTCCGTGCGGGCATGAGTGCCGCCGGTTTTGATCTTCTGCCCGGTGAGCACCCGATTATCCCGGTCATGTTGGGGGATGCGGCCCTGAGCCAGAAAATGGCGTCCAAGCTGATGGATGAGGGCGTTTATGTGATTGGTTTCTTCTATCCGGTCGTGCCCAAGGGCAAAGCGCGGATTCGGACCCAGATGTCGGCTGCCCACACCCCGGAAATGATCGATCGTGCCGTGGCCGCCTTCACCAAGGTCGGCAAGGAGCTGGGCGTCATCTAGGCTAATTGAGTCCAGACATTGCTGATTTTTGAGTTGCGGTCCTTGAGCGCACACGCTGTGCTCTGGGCGACCTATTGCGCTTTGCCCGGAGGCTTGTCATGCGCTTGCAGCTCATCTCACTCTTGGCGCTATGTGCTCTGACAGGACCGGTAGCGATAGCTCAGGATCTGCTGATCGAAAATGTGACTGTGCTCTCGCCGGAACGTGCCGCGCCGCTGGAAGGCTACTCAGTATTGATCGAGAGTGGGCGCATCACGTCGCTTTCCGCCTTGCCCCTCTCGGCCGATGACGACGTGACAGTCATCGATGGAGCGGGCAAGTTCCTGACTCCGGGTCTGATGGACAGTCATCACCATGTCTCCTTCGTACCCGGCATGGGGGCCATCGGCGTGGGAGTTGCCGCGCAAAACCCGGAGCTGACAGCTGCCTATGTTGAACAACAGCCGCGCAGCCTACTCTACCATGGTGTCACGCAAATCCTCGACCCGTCGCCGCTGAATGCCTGGCCGTCGTTTGAAGAGCAGCCGCTGAGGCCAGATTTCTTCCGTTGCGGAGAGATCCCCACTCCGGGCGGTTATCCGGGCAACCAGCTGGGCGAGGGGGAGCGGGCCGCGTTATCCAGCTATGCGTTTGATCCCGCCCTGGAGGGCGAGGCCGCGCGGGTGACGCAGCAAATTGCCGAAGATGGCGGCATCTGTGTGAAGATCTATGTCGAGGACGGTTTCGGGGATGCCAATGCTTGGCCGATTTTTGACACCGAGGTGATCAGCGAACTGGTCGATGTCGCTCATGCCAACGGCCTGCCGGTGATGGCGCATGCCAATGCAGTGGATATGTATCGTCACGCCCTTGATGGCGGTGTCGACATCATAGCGCACGGGATGTGGAACTGGAACTGGCCGGAGGGCGAGGCGCCGGTCGTCGAGACGCTCGATCGCCTAGTCGCCGAGGGTATTGGGTACATGCCGACCCATATGGTGATGACTGGGATATCCCGCCAGATGTTGCCGGGCACGCTGGAAGACCCGAGCTTTCCCAATGTGGTTCCACCGTCCTTGATGGCCTTCTATCGTGCTGGTGGCGCAGAGTTCTTTACCGAGGAATTGGCATCCGATTTCCCGCCGGATATGCCGCGTGAAGAGGTAGGCTCAATTCTTGGGTTCGGTGTTGGCCGCGCTCAGGCGGCGACGGGATATCTGCACCAGCAGGGGCATCCCATTATGTTGGCGAGCGATTGTCCGGGGTCGCCGACATTTGCCAACCACGCGGGCTTGTGCACGCTGCGGGAGATGATCTCGATCGCTGAGGCAGGCGTGTCGCTGGCGGCGGTGTTTGAAGCCGGGACGATTAATAATGCTCGCCGTTTCGGACTCGAAGCGGATTACGGCACGGTCGAACCGGGCAAGATCGCGAATCTGCTTTTGTTGCGCGCAAACCCGCTTGAGACGGTGGAGGCCTGGGACAGTATCGAGACCGTGATCCTGCACGGCCGACCGATCGAGCGCGATAGTTTGAGCGCCCAATAGGCCCGCGGCGCCTGACCCCGGATTCGCACGCCGCCATTCCCTCTATTGTGCAGCTGCGAAATCGCTAACCTGTTGTCATCGCGTGGGTAATTCCCCACGCGCAAACAGGAGAGCTGTATGAAAACGGGTTCTATCATTACCTTGAGCGTGGCCGCCGTGGCCCTGATTGGCGGTGCCTTGTGGGGATTGCCGCAATACGGGGTCTGGCAGCAGGAGCTGGCCGGACGAGCCGAGCTGGTGCGCGCAGAACAGAACCGCCGCATTGCTGTTCTCGAGGCGCAGGCCCGCCTGGAAGCTGAAGAACTCAACGCCGAAGCCGAAGTGGCCCGGGCACGCGGCGTCGCGGAGGCCAACTCCATTGTTGCAGAAGGTCTTGGGGGCCCCGAAGGCTATTTGCGCTATCTCTGGATCCAGTCGCTCGGCGAGAATGGCCAGGATGTGATCTATATCCCGACAGAGGCGGGACTGCCGATCCTGGAAGCATCGCGGCCGATCGCGCAATGAAAGCGATAGACACATAGCATTAGCCTGAATAACGGGCGGGGCTTGCCTCCGCCCGTTTCGCATGGGAGCGTCAGGAAAACCCCGGGGGAGGTTCCATGTCACTTTCACGCATCTTCTTGCTGCTTTGTCTGGCCCTGACCGTGGCCGCTCTGGTTCTGGCCTATCTGATGGGACAGCCCGCGCCGGCAGGGGCCGCCCCGCTGCCCAATGGCCATGAACGCGAAATCCTTGCGCTCTACTTCGCCCAGTCTCTGGATGACCTTGCCTTCATCACTGGCGAGGAGGGCGCAGCCCTGCGCGAATACATGATGCAGGTACAGGCCTATGACATGTATTTTCCCTTTGCCTTCGCCGGCCTCGCCGCCTGCCTGTTTGCCGCCCTTGGTCTGCGCGGTGTGCATCTGGCCTGGGTTGGGACGCTAACCGCCTTGTTCGTTATCGGCGCTGACCTGGCTGAAAATGAAGTGGCTAACCGGATCCTTGCGGATCTGCATACTGGCGCGGATCCCACTGAGCGGCTGGATGCGCTCAACTCGCATAGCTGGATCAAGTGGTGGGCGATCGCCGGCTATATGGTCTGGATGAGCCTGGTCCTGTTTCTGGAAAAGCGCCGCATTCTGGCGCTGTTCCCGGTGCTTGGGGCGGTGCCGATTGTCATTGGCTGGCTCACCCAGCCCGATGGCAGTGTCATGGCCATGACCTATCCGCTGCTCGTCGTTGCAATGCTCTCTTTTCCTGTGATCGCAATCGTCTATCTTCGCGCCGGAAAATAAGAACGGCGGGAGATCCCCATGAAAGCGCTGGTGAAGGCCAAGCCTGAAGAAGGCATCTGGATGAGCGATGAGCCGGTCCCGCAGATCGGACCGGACGACGTTCTCATCAAGATTCGCAAGACCGCCATCTGCGGCACCGACATCCATATCTATAACTGGGATGACTGGGCGCAGAAGCATGTCCCGACCCCCATGGTGGTGGGGCATGAATATGCTGGCGAGATCGTTGAGGTCGGCGGCAATGTGAAGCGGGTCAAGGTCGGTCAGCGGGTGTCCGGCGAAGGCCATGTCGTCGGAGACAAATCCCGTGCGGTCCGTGCGGGCCGCTTCCATCTCGATCCGGAAACCCGTGGCATTGGTGTCGATGCCCCCGGTGCATTTGCAGAATATCTCAAACTGCCGGCCTTCAATGTCGTGCCGCTGCCCGAGGCCGTGACCGATGAGCTCGGCTCGATCCTCGATCCGCTCGGCAATGCGGTGCACACGGCCCTGAAATTCGACCTGATCGGCGAAGATGTCCTGATCACCGGCGCTGGCCCGATCGGTATCATGGCCGCTGCCATCGCCCGTCATGTCGGCGCCCGTCATGTTGTGTTGACGGATATCAATACCCACCGCCTGCACCTGGCCAGCCAGGTGGCACCCAATATCCGCACCGTCGACGTCTCCCAGGAAGACCTGAAAGACGTCATGCACGAGCTGAAGATGAGCGAGGGCTTTGACGTCGGACTGGAAATGTCCGGCGCCGAGCCGGCGTTCAAGTCCATGCTCGACAACATGATCATGGGCGGCAAGATCGCCATGCTCGGCCTGCCGGCCAAGCCGATCCCGGTCGATTTCGGCCAGCTGGTCCTCAAGGCGATCACCCTGAAGGGCGTCTATGGCCGGGAGATGTTCGAGACCTGGTACAAGATGATCGCCATGCTGGAGAGCGGCCTCGATGTCAGCCGCGTCATCACGCATCGCTATGGCGCTGACGAATTCCAGAAGGGCTTTGACGCCATGCGGTCCGGCAAGTCCGGCAAGGTCATTCTCGATTGGGGGTAGGAGGCACGGATGCTCCGGTCGAAAAGGTCGATCTGAAACGGGCGCTGCAGGCCGCTTTCCTCTGGGGTGTGGCCGGTTTTGCCATCGGATTTGCCACCTCGGAGTTTAGTGACTGGCGCATCGGGGCGGTGATGAGCACTTTCCTGGCGACCGGCGCGCTCCTGCACCGCTACTATTTGAGCTGGCTCGTGCCAATTCTGAAGCGGGTACCGGGGCCGGTGGGGATATTTCTGAGAGTCTGGCTACTTTCTCACCGGTTTTCGCTGACCCTATTCCTCGTCTTCTATATGATGGTGCTTTTGTTCGCCTACTTGTTCTATGTCAGATTATTCGGGGATTTGATTTGACTGAAAAATGCGTCCCACTGGAAAACGTGGTCGATTATCCGCCGGAGCAAATGCTGACGCGGATTACTGATTTCACCCAGGACCTGAAACGGCGCCGCACGGTGCGCGATTTTGACGACCGCCCGGTCGATCGCGCCATCATCGAACAGGCCATTCAGGCGGCCGGTTCGGCCCCGTCAGGCGCCAACCACCAGCCTTGGCATTTCTCCGTCATCGTTGATGCCGACAAGCGCAAGGCGCTGCGCGAGGCGGCGGAGGCCGAGGAGCGCGCTTTTTATGAAGGCAAGGCGGGCGATGAATGGCTTGAAGCGCTCAGACCGCTCGGTACGGACGCGGACAAACCCTTCCTGGAAACTGCACCTGTTATCATCGCCGTCTTTGCGCAAAAGCGCGGCGGGGTGTCGGTCGAGGACAGCAAGAAGAATTACTACATCAATGAAAGCGTCGGCATTGCCTGCGGTTTCATGCTCGCAGCCCTGCACCAGGCCGGCCTGGTGACCCTGACCCATACACCCAATCCGATGCGCTTCCTCAACGAGGTCTGCGACCGGCCGCTCGACGAGAAGGCCTATATGCTGATCGTCGCCGGACATCCGACCCAGGACGCGACCGTGCCGGAGCATGCGCTGATCAAGAAATCCCTCGAGGATATTTCCAGCTGGGTCTAGCCCGCAGCGTCATACGCTGCTTTCAGCCAGGCCTTCAGATCGGCGTCGATGTCATCAAGACTGGAGGTGCGGACGCGGTGGGTGACCATCGCGTTGAAGCTGCCTGAGGCTTCCAGGCGTCCCGCAGGCTCGACATCCTTGAGCTTGATGCCGACATCGAGGCGGGACTTGGTCGAGGGCTGAAGCAAGGCGAACTGCTTGGCCCGGCGCAGGCTGACATAGGCTTTCTTGGGCGCGATCCCGACATCATCGCCGAAGCCCTGGACCAGTTTGATCAATGCCTCGTAAACCGGCTTCAGGGCCTCCTTGCCGCGATACTGTGCGGCGACCGGGTCGTCTGATGGTTCGGGGGTAAGGCTGTCGCGCGCGGTGTGCACGACGAGATTGGCATAGCCATGACTCAAACCATGCTCGCCCTTGAGCTGTTTCATCAACTCGCCATGCTTGCGCTCTCCAACCGGGCCGAGCACTGCAACCCATTCCTCCAGGGTTTTGCCGGTCTTCTCCGGCATGTTGGCGATCATGCTCTCCAGGGCGCTGGGTTTGCTGTCTGTGCTCATAGGATCCTCCGCTGGCCTCCAGCCTAGCAGAGCTCCAAAACGAGAACACCCGGGCCGTGAGGCTGGCCCGGGTGCTCCGTCCTTGGGGAGGAGACGCGTTTGTCTGTTTTATCCGGCGGGGAGGGGACGCCGGGTTATGACCGCACGCGCGAGCGGATGGCTGTGAAGGACCAGATCAGGGCGATGATCCAGCCGATGCCGGTCCAGCCCAAAAGCAGATTGGTCAGGAAGATCGCGAACGTATTGTCGTGGCCGCGAAGCAGCGCAATCAGCGTCGGCAAGAAGCCGAAGAGAAAGCTGACGATGACAATTTCCGGTCCCATTCCTGTTCCTGTCTCTGCCCAGGCCGGTCTCGGTCCTGGTCCTTATCGAATTACGATATGAATGTAGGAGCCGGCGTTGCACCGCGCAAGGGTGTGGGAGGGGGGAATATGCGGATTGGCGTCCCGCATTCGGACTCTGTTTGGGGCAATTGAAAAGAGCCGGCAGATGGGTCTGCCGGCTCCTGTCGTTGGTTCAGCGGGTCAAGTGCTTACGCGTCGACCGCCGGGAATTCGTAATCCTTGTAGATTTCCCGCAGCTTGGTCTTGAGCATTTTGCCTGTGGCACCGATCGGCATGGCATCAATGAATTCGATACCGTCCGGGATCCACCATTTCGCAACTTTGTCGGCGAGGTAGGCGCGAATGCTCTCGGCATCCTTCGGGGCGCCGGCCTTGGCCTGGACCACGAGAAGCGGGCGTTCCTGCCATTTCGGGTGCGGCATGCCGACGGCAGCGGCCATTTCCACATCCGGATGACCCATGGCCTCGTTTTCCAGGTCGATGGAGGAAATCCACTCGCCGCCGGACTTGATGACGTCCTTGGAGCGGTCGGTAATGGTCATGAAGCCGTCGCTGTCGAGATAGGCGACATCGCCGGTCATGAACCAGCCATCCTCGGTGAAGCTTTCCGCACCTGCACCCTTGAAATAGCCCGAGGCGATCCACGGACCGCGGACCTGGACATGGCCGGAGCTCTCGCCGTCCCAGGGCAGTTCCTTGCCCTCATCATCGACAATGCGCATGCCGACACCAAAGACGAGACGGCCTTGCTTGAGCTTGATCTTGATCTCTTCCTCACGGTCGAGATCGGCGTGCTTGGGCAGGGCCGCGTTGACGGTGCCGAGCGGGGACATTTCCGTCATGCCCCAGCCTTGCTGCATGGTCACGCCATACTTGTCTTCGTAAGCGCGCAGCAGGGCTTCCGGCAGGGCCGAGCCGCCGATCAGAACGCGCTGGATCGTGTCGATACGCTTGTTGTTCTGCTCGAGATAATTGAGCAGGCCCAGCCAAACCGTCGGGACGCCGGCGACATAGCTGACTTCCTCTTCCTCGATCATGGCGTGCAGGTTCTCGCCATCGAGCTGCGGACCCGGCATGACCAGCTTGGCGCCATTCATCAGGGCTGCGTAGGGGATGCCCCAGGCATTGACGTGGAACATCGGCACCACCGGCAACAGCACACCGCTGGCGCCAACACCGATCACGTCCGAACCGGAACAGGCGAGGGCGTGCAGGATGGAGGAACGGTGGGAGTAGAGAACGCCTTTGGGATCACCGGTCGTACCGGACGTGTAGCACAGGCCCAAGGCGCTGCGCTCGTCAAAGACCGGCCAGTTGAAGTCCGAGGACTTGGCGGCGATCAGGCTTTCATAGCTGCGGCACTCGGTCTGCACAGCGCTGAGATGCCCATCCTCGGCCATCAGAATCCAGTGCTTCACATTCGGGCAATGCTGGGCAATGCCGTCGATCAGCGGGGCAAACTGGATATCGAAGAAAACCGCCTTGGCTTCCGCGTGGGCCAGCATCCAGATCAGTTGTTTGGGGTCGAGACGGGGGTTGACCGTGTGTACGATCGCGCCGATGCCGGAGATGCCGTAATAGAGCTCGATATGGCGGTGCGAGTTCCAGGCGATAGTGGACACCACATCGCCCATCTCGATGCCGAGATCGTCGATCAGCGCATTGGCGAGCTGCTTGGTGCGTTCGTGCGTGGTGCGATAATTCTGGCGATGGGTCTGCCCGCTCTCAGGCAGGCGTGTCACGATCTCCTGGTCGCCATGGCATTTGCTGGCATGGACCAGAATGTCCGAGATCATTAGCGGGCAATCCATCATGAGTCCGCGCATCGTCATCTCTCTCCCCTTTATTCAACCGGTTGGGCGTTTTGGTATTGTCTTATCAAAAGGCTTCTAGCACCGCGGCGCAATCCCTTTGCACGGCGTAACGATATTGCTTATGGCTTTGGCGGCAAGAGGCCCCGACAGGCAATTTTTGGAGAATCTTCATGCCCTTCGATGACAGCGAGATCCCGGTCTACGCCGATGTGGAGGAGGCTGCGAAGCAGATTGCCGGTCAGGCCGTGCGGACCCCCTTGCTCCGTAACGACCAGCTCGATGCGCGCACCGGCGCTAGGGTCTTCGTCAAGCCGGAGGCGCTCCAGCGCACTGGGTCCTTCAAATTTCGCGGGGCCTATAACCGTATTTCCCGTCTGAGTGCGGATCAGCTCAAGCGCGGCGTGATGGCCTATTCCTCCGGCAATCACGCCCAGGGCGTTGCCGCAGCGGCCCGTCTTTTGGGCTCCCACGCCAAGATCCTGATGCCGGCCGATGCGCCGGAGGTAAAGGTGCAGGGCGTGCGCTTCTGGGGCGGCGAAGTCGTCAGCCATGACCGCTACAGCGAGAATCGTGAGGAAATCGGGGCCCGCATCGCCAAGGAGGAAGGCCGCACCCTGGTGCCGCCTTTCGAGAACAAATACATCATCGCCGGCCAGGGAACGGCCGGGCTTGAAGCCGTCGAGCAGATGGCCGAAGCCGGAGCGGCGCCGGACCATGTGCTGTGTTGTGCGGGCGGCGGCGGGCTGATCGCCGGCGTGGGCCTGGCCGTGAAGCAACATCATCCGGACGCCCGGATCTGGGCTGCCGAACCGGTCGATTTCGACGACATGAAGCGCACCATCGAAACCGGCATCAAGGTCACCAATGAGAAGCTCGCCGGCTCAATCTGCGATGCCATCATCACGCCGACCCACGGCGATCTGACCTGGAGCGTCAATGCGCGTCAGCTGGCCGGCGGTACGGCTGTCAGCGATGACGAGGTGCTCGCCGCCATGGCGTTTGCCTGGCGCCATCTCAAGATCGTCGTCGAACCCGGAGGCGCAGTGGCCCTGGCGGCGGCCTTGACCGGCAAGGTCGACCTCGCTGGCAAGACCGCACTCGTCATCATCTCCGGAGGCAATGTCGACCGGCCGATGTTCGAACGGGCGCTGAAACAGACCTAAGCTTGGCCTGCGACGCCGGTCGAGTATGACGGCTTGGATCAGTCGTCCGCAGATTGCGGATTGTATGCGCTGGCCGCAAGAACGGCGAGGGGATCGCTCATACTCAAAAGGTCCAGCAGCGCCGCTGTCGGGTCGTCTTGCTGCTCCAGATAGGCCGAAATGATCTGGCGACCGATCCAGTAACCTGCCTCGTGCGGCCAGCCTTCCGGCGCATTGCGGAAGTTTTGGATCCAGCGACCGGCGGCTGCATTCATCCGGGCGGTTCGGTTTTCCAGATTGGCGCCCTGAGCGATTTCTTCCTGCACGATCTGACGGTCGGTCTGGAACTCGGCCCAAAGCCAGGCTTCGCGCTCTGAGGCCCACTGGTCCCGCTCAAGGGAGGGGGCTTCACCTGTCGCTTGCCAGGCAATGTAGTCCGCCAGACCTTCGATCAAGACAAAAGCCAGAAGCGGGTCCCGGGACAGATCGAGGCTCGAGAAATCCTGCAGGGCGTGCACGGTTTCGTGAGCAAAGAACATGCGGAATGCCGCGCGGATTTCAGCCTCTGTGTTTTGCACGCTGCAAATGACTTCAAGGCCCAGGACCTGGACGCCTGGGCCCGCGGTACCACCGGAATTGCCAGCTCCGAAAACAACGTGAATTTCGGGGAGGGCTTGTCCCGGCAACAAATGTCCGAGCCGCGCGTAAATCGCGTTCAGTTCGTCCAGGCTATCCAGGGCGATCGGAAGGCAAACGTCGATTGCGCGGCGATAGGCGTTCGGAGTTTGAGCGATGCGTTCAGCGAGATTGCCGGCACTAACAATACGGTTCGGAATGAAGGTCTGGACGCCGATGCCGGCATTATCCAGATACCCCGACTGCAGCGCGTCAGCGTCTGGGCTTCCGTCATGCGTTTCGAAAACCTCGACGAAGCGAAGCGCGTCAGTCGCATTGATTTCAAAGCCCGGGTCAGCCGATGCGATGCTGGTTGTCGTAAGCGCTGCCAAAGCCGAAAGGGCGACCTTCAGATTGAGTGAGTATGGCACTTTAATTCCTATTTTCAGGCCAATAGGCTCGCCCCCAAGCGCCGACGAATACTATTAGGTCCTTTCGCGATTGGAATATGTAAGGCCATGCAGGCGCGCGGGATTGTCACGCGACCGATCCCGTCCCCAGTCGTTTCGACCGGGTTTTTTGCTAGACCAGAATCTAGTTGGACGGATCCGGCGCTGCTGTTGATCCGGCCCGAAGATCATCCTCGATCGTCAGGGCGACCGGCTCATCATCAGCCAGGCGCGTGCGATAGACCTGCATATTCTCCAGTACGCGCATGACGTAATTGCGGGTTTCGGAGAAGGGGATGCTTTCCACCCAGTCGATCGGATCGACATCGGGATCGCGCGGGTCGCCATAATCCTGCACCCAGCGGCGCACCCGGTGACCGCCGGCATTATAGGCGGCCAGGGCCATGACATAATTGCCGTCATACTCCTCCAGCACTTCGGCGAGATGGTGCATGCCCAAGGTCAGATTGTAGTCGAGGTCATCGGTGAGCCAGTTGCGGCGATAGCTCTCGCCGATCTCGCGTGCCGTCTGACGCGCCGTTGCCGGCATCAGCTGCATCATGCCGCGCGCACCCGCGCCCGAGACGGCGCGTTGGGAGAACTCGGTTTCCTGGCGGATAACCGAGTGAACGATCTCATCGGACGGACGTGAGACCCGAGCGCCGGTCTGCGGCAGGTCAATCGTCGGATAGGCACTCTGCGGCAATACCATGCCGCGCTGACGGGCCGCCTTGGCGGCGCGCACGGACTGGCGGGTGTAGAGATATTCATTGGCCAGACCGGCCAGCAGGACCGCGTCTTCCGGATTATCCACCAGATCGTCCATGCGATAGCTGAACAGGCGATAGTAATAGTCCTCGCCCTGCTCGGCGAGACGGCGCATGGCCTGGATCTCAAGCCGGTTTTCAAACGCGTTGCGGCGTTCCAGCGACGGTTCGGGGTCCGCTTCGAAAGTGAGCTGGGCCTCATCGCCCGCCAGTTGGGCGATAGCGAGCTGGCCATAATAGGCGGTGCTGTGTTCACCGGCCTCGTTATAGTACTCGGCCGCCATGACCGGGTCGCCCATCGCGTCGGCGGCGCGGGCAATCCAGTAGGCTGCGCGTGACACGGACACGGTTGTCGAAACATTTTCACGCAGCTGGCGGAAATGGGCCATGGCATCGGGCGCCCGGTCGAGATGGACCAGAGCCAGCCAGCCAGCGAGGAATTCGGCATCGGCAAAGTCTGCGCCGCGTTCCATTCCGTGGGCCCGCGCGAGTTCATAAGCCGTGGCATAATCCTGGTCACGGATCAGCGTCAGGATCATCAGCTTGCGTTCGGTCCACATAAGGTCGAGCGCATTGGTATCCGTATGCGCATCGGGCAATTGCAGCAGCAGCGGCAGCACGCTGTCGCGCAGGCCGGAGCGGCGACGCCAGCGGGCACGTTCGAACACCAGGCCGGGATCATTGCGCAGGCTGGTTGGTACTGCATCCACGGCGCGATCGACACCACTCTGGCGTCCGGCCAGACGCAGGCGGGCCTCGGCAACACGGCGATTGCCGCCTTCAAGCAGCGGCACGACACGGCGGGCGGCGGTGCTCTGGCCCGACCAGATCAGATAGTCGACCCGCGCCAGATGGTCTTCATCGGTGAAGCGGTCCGTGTGGGTGCGGTAAACGCGGCGTTGCTCCGGCAGGGGCAGGCGACCGCTGCGCCAGGTTTCGCGCAGCAAGGCTTCACCTTCATCTACACGGCCCATATCCAGCAGGGCCTCGGCATGAGCAATACGACCCCGGCCAGTAACCGGCGGATTGTTCTCGAACCAGCTGACGATGAAGGGCGCCGACAGTCCGGAGGTTGAAATCTTGGATTCGGCTTCGGAGCGGATGAAGCTGTCGCGCGGCCAGTTTTCAAGCTCGCGCAGGGCCATGTCGAGTTCCAGGAAGGTCGCACGGGGATCATTCAGGGAGATCATCCACAACAGCAGCGCGCGTGAGGCCGGGTCGGTGATGCGGTCGCGGACATCGCGCACCTCGCTCCACTGATCATCCTCTGCCGCGTCCAGCCCGGCGCGGAACAGGTGGAAGTCGACATCATTGAGATAGGCCGAATGGTTTTCGGGGGCGGGCCGCATGCGCGGCGTCGGGGTCTGGGCCATGGCGGGCGCCATGACAGCCAGCATAACAAGCACGGAAAGGCTACGGGCGATCATTGTTCGCAATACGCGTCCTGGGGTTTGGGGCGAAATCACTTCACCGCAATCAGACGCAGCTGTCCAGCCTTGTTGAGAAAGCTTGGCCCGGACCGATTGCCCCGATATGGTCCGCCGCCTCATAATCAGCTTTCGAGATTGAAACATGTTCAAGGGCTCCATCACTGCGCTCGTCACGCCTTTCAAGAACGGTGCCGTCGATGAAGATATGGTTGCCGCGCTTGCAGAACGTCAGATCGCGGCCGGCACGCACGGGCTTGTTCCTTGCGGAACCACCGGCGAATCCGCGACGCTGACATTCCAAGAACACATGCGCGTGGTTGAAATCGTTGTGAAAACCGCTGCCGGCCGGGTGCCGGTGATTGCCGGTACAGGGTCGAACGCGACCGCAGTTGCGATCGCCAACCACAAGCGGGCCCTCGAGCTGGGTGCCGATGCCGGCCTCGTTGTTGCGCCATATTACAACAAGCCCAATGCGGAAGGCCTGTATCAGCATTTTGCTGCGGTCAATGCCTCCTGTGACCTGCCGATTATTGTTTATAATGTGCCGGGCCGGACCGTGGTCGATATCGACGCCGAGACGGTCGCCCGGATTGCCGAATTGTCCAATGTGGTCGGGATCAAGGATGCCACCGGGGACATGGCGCGGGTGTCTGAACACCGTCGCCTGACCGGAGAGGGTTTTGTCCAGCTGTCCGGCGATGATCCGACGGCGCTGGGCTATAATGCGACCGGTGGCGTGGGCGCGATCTCCGTGACCTCCAATGTGGCGCCTGAATTGTGTGCGCGTTTCCAGGAGGCAACGCTGACCGGTGACTGGGCCCTGGCGCGCCAGCTCAACGACCAGCTTTTGCCGCTGCATCACGCGCTTTTCACATCGTCAAGCCCGGGACCGACCAAGTATGCGATGTCACTTCTCGGCGTCTGCTCGACTGAGCTGCGCCTGCCGCTGACAGAACCGGCCGAAGCGTCGCAGGCCGCCGTGCGCGATGCGATGGCCATTGCAGGCCTGCTGGAGCCGGCATGAACAAACCGCGCGAGGACGGGGCCATTGCGATCAATCGCCGGGCCCGGTTCGATTACGAAATCGAGGAAACCTTCGAAGCCGGTCTGGCCCTGGTCGGATCGGAAGTGAAGTCCTTGCGCGAGGGCAAGGCGAATATCGCTGAGTCCTATGTCAGCCCGGAGCGTGACGAAGTCTGGCTGATCAACTCCGATATTCCGACCTATGGTCCGGCCAATCGCTTCAATCATGAGCCGCGCCGGCATCGCAAACTCCTGCTCAAGCGGCGCGAGATCGCCAAGCTGCAAGGCGCAGTCGCCCGCGAGGGGCGGACCATCATTCCGCTGCGGCTTTATTTCAATGACCGGGGCATGGCCAAGCTTCTCATTGGTCTGGCCAAGGGCAAGAAGACGGTCGACAAGCGTCAGACCATCAAGGACCGGGACTGGAACAAGCAGAAAGCCCGCCTGATGAAGGAACGGGGCTAGAGCGCCATCGCGAAATTCTTGCGATAGGCCTGCGGCGAGACGCCAAGCAGGCGCGTGAAACTGCGCCGCATGCGTTCATCACTGCCAAACCCGCAGCGGGTCGCGACTTCCTTGATCGACTGATCCGGGTCCTCCAACGCCTGGCGGGCTGCTTCCACACGCATTTGCTCAACTGCGCGGGCCGGCGTCTGTCCGGTTTCCTCGGCATAGATACGGGCGAAATTGCGCGGGCTCATGGCGCAACGCACCGCGAGCTGTTCAACGCGGAGATCGGCAGTCAGGTTGTCCTTCATCCAGAAATGCAGAGCATCGAACCGGCCGGTCGCCGTGCGGGTCTGTTGCTGCAGCGCCTCGCTGAACTGGGATTGCCCGCCGGGACGTTTGACATAAACGAGAAGATGCCGGGCCAGCTCCAGCGCCGTGTCGCGTCCATGGTCGGCCTCGACCATGGCCAGGGCGAGATCGATGCCGGCCGTGACGCCCGCTGACGTCCATACTCCGCGGTCCTCGATGAAGATCGGGTCGGGTTCGACCTGGCATTCCGGATAGGCGCGAGCGAGATCCTCGCAGGCATTCCAGTGGGTGACTGCACGACGGCCGTCCAGCAAATCTGCGGCGCCCAGCAGAAAGGCCCCGGTGCAGGTCGAAGCGATGCGCCCGCATTTGCGACTGGCGAGGCGGATGGCACCGACCAGGCGCGGGTCGCGCGCCGCCGCGTGAACGCCGCTGCCGCCGGACACCATCAGCGTGTCCATATCATCCAGTCCAACACCAGCAAGACGCCTGGTGTTGAGCATGACGCCGGTATCGGTTTCCACCGGACCGCCATAGAGCGAGGCGAGCACGGTGACATAAGCCTCCCGGCCAAGAATTTCATTGGCGTCGGCGAAAACCTGAAGCGGCCCAGTGATGTCGAGCATCTTGGCGTTTTCGAACAGGACAAAAGCGACGCGGCGCTGATCTGTTTCGGCTTTGGCAGAAAAGGAGGGCATGTCGGCGTTTATGCCAAGATTCCCGCCTGTATTCTAGCTAAAACTCTAACAATCTAGATGAGGGCGACCATGCCGGGAACTGCCAGCCGCGAGGTTTTGAACACCCATTGTCCCTGGTCGGGGAAACCGGTTTCGCCCGACAGCCTGACCCGTTATCGCGGTCACACCGTCGGTTTCTGCAATCCGGGCTGTCGCGACAAGTTCGACGCCGCGCGTCAACTCTTTGATCCGCTGGTCGACGCGCGCGCTCAAAGTGTGTCGAGATAGGTGCGGATCCGGGCGAAAACCGCGTTGAACATGTCCTCGGTCAGTCGGCCTGTATTGGTGTTGTAGCGCGAGCAGTGATAGCTGCCGAACAACTGCAGCGGCCCGTTGGGCCCGGCGATTTCGGCCTCGGCGCCGTGGCCGAACGCAACATCCTTGAGCCGCAGGCCAAGCGCCCGGACCGTGTTGTCGTGGGCGATCTTGCCGAGAACCAGAACCGCCCTCAGCTCCGGCATGGCAGCGATGCGGTCGGTCAGGAAGGGGCGGCAGGCATTGGCCTCGGCACCCACGGGTTTGTTCTCAGGCGGGACGCAGCGCACGGCATTGGTGATCATGGCGTCGACCAGTTCCAGCCCGTCATCGGCGCGGCTGTCATAAGTGCCGCGAGTGAAGCCGTGATTGCCCAGCGTGGCGTAGAGCAGGTCACCGGCCCAGTCGCCGGTGAAGGGGCGGCCGGTGCGGTTGGCGCCGCGCAGCCCCGGGGCCAGACCGACGATGAGCAGACGGGCATTGTCCTCTCCAAAAGAGGCAACCGGTGCATTGTGCCAGTCCGGATAGGTCTTGGCGGTGTCCTCGCGATAGGTCACGAGGCGCGGGCAAAGATCGCAGGAGAGGGGCGGTTCCGGGCGCAGCATCAGCGATCCTCCATGCCGCGGCCGATCATGTATTCCAGATCGCGCAGCTCGATGAAATTATCCGCGACCCGGCGCAATTCGTCCGCAATCATGGGCGGGCTGGTGCGCAGGGAGGAGACGACACTGACGCGGGCGCCGCGCGCCTGTACAGCTTTCACGGCGCGGCAGAAATCGCCGTCTCCGGAAAACAAGATGATGTGATCGAGATAGTCGGCGGCCTCGACCATGTCGATCGCCAGTTCGATATCCATATCGCCCTTGATGCGGCGACGGCCCTGGTCGTCGGTGAATTCCTTGGCTCGCTTGCTGACCACGGAAAAACCATTGTAGTCGAGCCAATCGACAAGCGGTTTCAAAGGGTTGTAGTCGTCCTGTTCCAGCAGAGCGGTGTAGTAATTGGCCCGCAGCAGCCGTCCGCGCTTGCGAAATTCGTCAAGCAGGCGTTTGAAGTCGATATCGAAGTCGAGGGATTTCGTGGTGGAAAAGACATTGGCGCCATCGATGAAAAGCCCGATGCGCTCGTCCGGATAAAACGTCATGGCGCAAAATACCCTGGATCAAAATAATCAAAGCAATACAGGGGCGATCTATATCGGCTTGGGCGCCAACCTGCCATCGGGAAATCTCAGCCCTCCCGAAACCCTCAAGGCCGCCATTACGGCGATTGAGGCGGCCGGTCTGCATGTTCTCAAACGGTCGGAGTTCTGGACCAGCCCGGCCTGGCCAGACCCGTCCGACCCGCCCTATGTCAATGCCGTGATCGAGGTGGCTTCGGCGCTGACCAGCGCTGAGATCCTGGCGGTCCTGCATGCGATCGAGGCCGAGTTCGGGCGTGAACGCTCGGTCCGCAATGCGCCGCGCCCGCTGGACCTTGATCTGGTCGATTGTCGCGGGGAGGTGTCACAGGCGCCCGGGCCGCTTCTGCCGCATCCGCGCATGGCAAGCCGGGCCTTTGTCTTGTGTCCCCTGGCGCAGATCGCGCCGGGCTGGGTGCATCCGCAAACGGGCGAGGGGATCGCGGCCCTGATCGAGGCCTTGCCCGCAACCGATCTGGATGTGACGCGCCCTTTGCAGAATAACTGATCACAAGGCGCAGCAGGGCCTTGTTTTTGTGCGCGTGCGAGGATAGGTAACGCGGTTCCTAGAATTGTCCGTCAAGGAGACTGCGCGCATGGCCCGCGTTACTGTCGAAGACTGCATCGAAAAAATTCCGAACCGTTTCCGTCTGGTCCTGCTGGCTGCGCACCGCGCCCGCAATATCTCGGCCGGTAGCGCGCTGACGATCGATCGCGATAACGACAAGAACCCGGTCGTCGCTCTGCGCGAGATTGCTGACGAGACGCTCGATATGGACGGTCTCAAAGAGAGCCTGGTCACCGGTCTGCAGCGCGTGCTGCCGAGCGAGGACGAGGAGCAGGAGAACGACACCGCTGCAGCCGCTCCGGCGGAAGCAGAGATGGAAGCTCTGCCGGCACCGATCGAGCTGGACGAGTCGGAAATGCTCAAGGCCCTTCAGGCCGACCGGGATGGCGCGCCGGACGGCCGCCTCTAACCCGCGTTGAGTTCCGGCGCGACGTCACCCAACCTGGCCTCGCCGCCGCCCGCCATTCCTAGTGCGGACGAGCTGGTTGCCCGTATCGAACGGTATTTCCCGACCGTCGACGGCGATTTCGTGCGCCGGGCTTACAATTTCGCAGAAGAGGCCCACCGCCCGCAGCGCCGCGCTTCGGGTGAGCCCTATTTCGCCCATGTCGCGCAAGTCGCGATGATCCTGTCCGAGCTGCGCATGGACGTGGCGACGATCTGTACCGGGCTGTTGCACGATACCGTCGAGGACACGCCGGCGACGCATGAACAGCTGGTCGAGCTGTTCGGCGAGGAGGTAGCCAATCTCGTCGATGGCGTCACCAAGCTGGGTCAGATGGAATTGCGCTCCAAGCGCACCAAACAAGCGGAAAACCTGCAGAAGCTGGTCGTTGCGATTTCGTCGGACGTTCGCGTCCTGATCGTCAAGCTGTGTGACCGTCTGCACAATATGCGTACGCTTGATGCGATCTCGCGACCGGAGAAGCGTGAGCGTATCGCGCGCGAGACCCTGGAAATCTATGCGCCGCTGGCCCGTCGCATCGGTATCAACCGGGTCTGCGTCGAGCTTGAGGACCTGGCTTTCGAGCATGTGAATCCGGCCGCGCATGAATCGATTACCCGCCGGCTCCGGCATCTGCGCGAGGAACACGCCGACGAGGTCGCGGCCGTGTCCGAGGCGATCACCGAGCTGATGATGAAATACGACATTGATGCGCGTATTTTCGGCCGGGAGAAGCGATCCTATTCGATCTGGCGCAAGCTCGAGCGCAAGGGCCTGACCTTTGATGAGATCGCCGACATCTATGCCTTCCGCCTGATCGTTTCGGAGCCGGATGATTGCTACAAGGCGCTCGGCGTGGTGCACCAGACTTGGCGCTGTGTGCCCGAGCGTTTCCGCGATTTCATCTCGGTGCCCAAGCCGAATAATTATCGCTCCCTGCACACCACGGTGATCGGTCCCAACAGCGTGCGGATCGAATTGCAGATCCGGACCGAGGATATGGAATCCATCGCCGAGAGCGGTGTCGCCGCTCACTGGCGCTACAAGAACTCGACCTATCGCTACGACCCGGATGCGGCACAGGCCGCCGGTGGTGACCCGCTGGATCGTCTGCGCCCCTTCGTGGAGATCCTCAACCAGGGCGGCGATCCGGATGAATTCCTCGAGCACGCCAAGCTCGAAATGTTCGCCGACCAGGTCTACGCCTTTACGCCCAAGGGCGATCTCATCTCACTGCCCGCTGGCGCCACGCCGCTGGATTTTGCCTACGCCGTCCATACCGAGCTCGGTCACACCACCGAGGCCGCCAAGATCAATGGCCGCGAGCGCCCGCTGCGCACCCAATTGCGCAATGGAGATGTCGTCCAGATCGTCAAAGGTGGCGTGCGTCAGCCTCCCGCCGGCTGGGAGAATCTGGTCATCACCGGGCGGGCGCGGGCAGCCATTCGCCGTCTGATCCGCGAGAGCGAACGGGACGAATTCCTGCGGATCGGCAAGATCATGGCCGATCACGCCTTCCGCCGCGAGAATTTGACCCTGATCGAGGATGATCTCGGCGACGCCATCAGCCGTCTTGAGTTGAACGATATCGACGATCTCTACGAGACGCTGGGCCGCGGCCGGATTACCTCTGCGGACTTCCTCAATGCGGCTTTTCCGGGCCGTCAGGAAGATCGGCCGGAGATCAAGGATCGCGAGCTGATCGAGGACGACAAGGCGCGGCTCTATGTCCGTGGCCGTGGGCTGACCCAGGGCGTCACACTGCATTTCGCGTCCTGCTGCTCGCCACTTCCGGGTGACCGGATTGTCGGCGTTTTGATCCCGGAAAAAGGGATCGAGATCCATACGATTGACTGTGAGCGCCTGGCCCAGTTCGAGGAAGGCGAGATGGATCGCTGGCTCGATCTTGGCTGGACCCCTGAGGCCGAGGGCGGTGCCGTGTCGATGGCGCGCATCCTGGCGGTCATGCACAATGAACCGGGCGCGCTGGCCGAGGTCGCCAGGATCGCTGGTGAGAACCGGGCTAATATCGCCAATGTCCGGACCCTGAACCGGGCGCCGGACTTTTTTGAAATGCTGTTTGATGTCGAGGTTTTCGACACCCGTCACCTGGCCAATGTGCTGGCCGCCCTGCGGATGAGCCAGGTCGTGGTGTCCGCCGAGCGCATGCGGGCGGAACTGGAAGAAAATGAAGTGGACGAGTTATGACCCGCGACGAAGTACTTGATGAATTCCGCGCCGCCGGAGCCCTGCTGGAAGGTCATTTCATCCTGTCCTCCGGCCTGCGTAGCCCGGTCTTTCTGCAAAAGGCCAAGGTGTTTGCCGAACCGGCGCGAACGGAACGCCTGTGCAAGGCCCTCGCTGAGAAGGTCCGTGCCGAGCTCGACATCGAACCGACGGTGATTGTCTCGCCGGCAGTGGGCGGCATTGTTCCGGGTTATGAAACGGCGCGTCATATGGGCCTCAAGGCGCTCTATGTGGAACGCCAGGACGGCGAGTTCACCCTGCGCCGCGGTTTTGAGCTGTCCAAGGATGACAAGGTCCTGGTCATCGAGGACATTGTCACCACCGGCCTGTCCTCACGTGAATGTATCGACGCCATCAATGCGACCGGCGCCACTGTCATTGCAGAAGGCTGCCTCGTCGACCGCTCCGGCGGTGAAGCCGATGTCGGCGTGCCGCTGATCTCTCTGGCCCAGTACAAGGTGCCGGCCTATGCGGCCGACAAGCTGCCGCCGGAATTGGCCGCCATTCCCGCCATCAAGCCGGGTAGCCGGGGGCTCGTCTGACCATGCGCCTGGGTGTCAATATTGATCACGTCGCCACGATCCGGAATGCCCGCGGTGGCGCGCATCCCGATCCGGTGCGGGCGGCCCGCCAGGCTGCTGAAAGTGGCGCTGACGGCATTACCGCGCACCTGCGCGAAGACCGTCGCCATATCACGGATGAGGATATCGACCGGCTGATGGCCGAGATCGAGCTGCCGCTCAATCTGGAGATGGCCGCGACCGAGGAAATGCTCGAGATCGCCCTGCGTCACAAACCGCATGCGGTCTGCCTGGTGCCGGAAAAGCGCGAGGAGCGGACCACTGAGGGGGGGCTCGATGTCGCTGCAGGCCATAATCATATCGCTCCCTTCGTCAGCCGCCTGTCCGATGCCGGTTGTCGTGTCTCGCTCTTCATTGAGGCCGATCCGGTCCAGATTGCTGTCGCCGAAGCCATGGGCGCGGCCGTGGTCGAGCTGCATACCGGAGCCTATTGCGAAGCCGCACTGCGTGGCGATGACGAAGCCGTCGCCGGTCATATGGAATTGCTCCGCGCGGGTGCCGCCGAAGCTCATCGCCGCGGCCTGGAAGTGCATGCCGGTCACGGCCTGACGTATGACACCGTGAAGCCGATTGCCGCCATTCCGGAGCTGATCGAGCTGAATATCGGCCACTTCCTGATCGGTGAGGCGATCTTCCGCGGCCTGCGTGAAGCGGTCACCACCATGCGCGGACTGATTGCCGAGGCGCGGGCATGACGGAGCGAGGAGACAAAATCCTCCGGTCGTTCCAACTTTCTCGTTTGTTGGTAGGAATGAACACAGCCCTCGCATCGGGTTTGATGCTTATGGGTTGGGTCGATCTATCGGGCTTAACTATGGCTGTCCTGGTCGTATTAGTTGTCGCCGCGCTCTTAGCTTTGGCTGTTTCCTTCAAGTCGCCTTTCTGGGGCTTGCTTGTCGGCAATGGTAGCGTTGCGGGAATAGGGCTTTGGATTGTAACGACACAGGGTCCATTTGCTGGTGTCGAAATCGCTCACCTCGCGGTGGTCGTAGTGAGCCTTTATTTCCTTACGAACGGCATTTTTGCGTCGACGCTTGCAGACAAGCAGGAGCAGGCATGATCATCGGCCTCGGCTCCGACCTGATGGATATCCGCCGCATTGAGCGGTCGCTCGACCGTTTCGGCGATCGTTTTGTGCAGCGTGTCTTTACCGAGATCGAGCAGGCCAAGTCCGACAAACGTCGTATGCGCGCCGCCAGCTATGCCAAGCGTTTCGCCGCCAAGGAAGCTGGAGCCAAGGCACTCGGTACGGGGATTGCGCGGGGCGTGTCCTGGAAAGAGATCGGCGTGGTGAATCTGCCCGGCGGCAAGCCGACGCTTGAGTTCAAGGGCCGGGCTTTGGAGCGTGTGGCGGACCTGACGCCGGACGGCATGGAAGCCTTCGCCCATATCACCATTACCGATGATCACCCCTGGGCCCAGGCCTTTGTCGTCCTAGAGGCGCGGCCGATCGGAGGTTGGCGTGTCTGATCCGATCAAGGCGCTGGAACAGCGCATCGGCTATACCTTTACCGATCGCGAGCTGATCGAGCGGGCCCTGACTCATTCCAGTTTTGGTGAAGGCCGCAAGACCGCACGCAATTATGAGCGGCTCGAATTCCTTGGCGACCGGGTGCTGGGCCTGATGACGGCGGAAGCCCTGTTCCGCATGTTCGAGGGCGCCGATGAGGGCGCTCTGGCGCCGCGGCTCAATGCTCTCGTGCGCAAGGAAACCTGCGCTGATGTGGCCCGTGCCGCAGATCTTGGTCGGGCACTCCGCATGGGCCGCTCCGAGGAGACCGGGGGCGGGCGTAACAAGACCTCGATCCTTGGTGATGCCTGCGAGAGCCTGATTGCGGCGATCTATCTCGATGGCGGGCGCGAAGCGGTGCAGGCCTTCTATGACAAGTATTGGGGCGAGAAGATCGAGGCCCTGCGGCACAAGCCCAAGGACGCCAAGTCCGCCCTGCAGGAATGGGCCGCCAAGGCGGGTCATACGCCGCCGAAATATCGTCTGACGGAGCGCTCCGGGCCGGATCACCGCCCGATCTTCACCGTCGAGGTCACCGTCGGATCGCTTGATGCGGCCGAAGGTGAGGGGCGATCGAAACAAATGGCTGAACGTGAAGCCGCAGAAGCGCTGATGGCGCGGGAGGGCGTAGATGTCCGATAATCAGGAACGCCGCTGCGGCTTTGTCGCCGTTATCGGTTCGCCCAATGCCGGCAAGTCGACCCTGGTCAACGCGCTGGTCGGTGAGAAAGTCACCATTGTCACCCACAAGGTCCAGACCACGCGCTTTTCTGTCCGCGGTGTGGCGCTGGAAGGGGCGACCCAGATCGTGCTCGTCGACACGCCCGGCGTCTTCGCGCCGCGCCGCCGGCTCGACAAGGCCATGGTGCATGCGGCCTGGGCCGGGGCTGATGATGCCGATGCGATCATCCATGTCATAGATGCGAGTGCGCGTGACCGCCAGGCGCGCGGTGAGAGCAAGTCCGGTGATGGCAAGATGATCGAGGATGATGAACGCGTCATCGAAGGTCTCAAGCGGGCCGGAAAGACGGCAATCCTGGCGCTCAACAAGATCGATCTTCTGGAGCGTGACCGGCTTCTTGCAATTTCTCAAAACCTCTTCGAAACCGGTTGTTATTCCGATATTTTCATGATCTCAGCCAAGCGCGGCTATGGCACGGATACGCTGAAAACCCATCTCGCCGGCCTGATGCCGGAAGGGGTCTGGCATTATCCGGAAGACCAGGTCGCGGACCTGCCCTCGCGCATTCTCGCGGCCGAGATCACGCGCGAGAAAGTCTATCTTCGCCTGCACGAGGAATTGCCCTACGCCTCCATGGTCGAGACCGAGGCCTGGAAACGCCTGCGTGACGGTTCCATCCGGGTCGAGCAGTCCATTCTCATCGAGCGTGACAGCCAGAAACCGATCGTCATCGGCAAGCGCGGTGCGGCGCTCAAGGCGATCGGCGAGGCCTCTCGGGCCGAGCTGGAAGAAGTGCTGGGCTGCAAAGTGCATCTCTTCCTCAACGTCAAAGTCGATCCGAAATGGATGAACCGGCGCGGGCATTATTCCGATGTCGGTTTGGACTTTGACGTCTAGACTCTCCCCATGGAGTGGAGTGATTCCGGCATCATCCTGGCGGTACGCCCGCACGGTGAGACCAGCGCCATTATCGAGGTGCTGACCCCGGGCCAGGGCCGCCATGCCGGACTGGTCAAGGGCGCGCGTTCGCGCACCTTGCGGCCGGTCCTGCAGCCGGGCAATGAGATCCGTGTCGCCTGGCGTGCCCGGCTGGCCGAGCATCTGGGCCAGTTCCAGGTCGAACCCGACAGTCTCGGCGCTGGCGTGGTCATGGAGGACCGGACCGCCCTGGCCGGGCTCAACGCCGCTTGTGCCATGGCCATTCTGGCCTTGCCGGAGCGTGAGCAGCATGAGGCGGTCTATGACGGGTTCCGCGTCTTCCTGACGGCATTGGAGGATCTCGATATCTGGCCGGCGCTTTATGTGCGCTGGGAGGCGGGACTTCTGTCCGATCTTGGCTATGGGCTGGACTGGGAGAAGTGTGCGGTCACCGGAACAACTGAAGACCTGACCCATATCAGCCCGCGCACCGGCCGTGCTGTATGTGCTGAAGAGGCGGCACCCTATGCCCCCAAACTCCTGGCCCTGCCGGGCTTCTTGCAGGGTTCCGGGCAGATTGCCGAAGGCGACATCGCCAAGGGGCTTGAGCTCACCGGCTATTTCCTGGAGCGCCGCGTGCTCTGGCCGGTCGACAAGCAATTGCCCGACGCCCGTGAGCGCCTGATCGCAGCGCTGGAGCGGGAAGGGCGGCTCTAGCCGTTTTCCCGGCGCTGCAGCTGGCGCCGGGATATCTCCAGATGCACCAGGTGCGCCGCGAGAAAGGTAACGGCCTGCAAGGTGATGACGATGATCACCAGCGCGCTGACGGCGGTGTAGGTCAGCCAGACCGTCAGCCCCATCACCAAGACCGACAGCAGCGGTGTAAACAGCAGGGCGAGCCAGAGCGGAGCCGACCAGACCGGCTCGCCATTCAGTCCCCATTGCATCGGTATGGCGCGTGAGGGCCTCATGCGGAGCGCATAGCCGAGCGAAATCAGGGCGAGCAGGGCCCAGCTGGCAGCGGCGATGGCGATGGTTGGCGGCATTGGGGTGCCCTTCCGGCGCGATTTGGGTGAGTCTAGCGCGCTGTAGCGGTGCGTTCCAAGTGCGGTTCCCGCCCGGTTGAGGTCTGTCGTTGGCGCCAATCGGCGGCATCGCCCGATATAGCTGGGGAAAGCGGGCCGTTTTCCTGCGCTGCGGACCTGCCCGGTGGCGCAAATCGCCTATACTGACCTGTCCGAATCGAGAGGTGGTGCGAGATGGGTGAGAATTTCGATCCTGATGGCGGTCATATCGTCGAGGAAGCGTTCGACGAAGCGCTGTCGAAACGCTATCTCGCCTATGCGCTCTCGACGATCACGCAGCGGGCGCTGCCCGATGCGCGCGATGGTCTGAAACCGGTTCACCGCCGGCTGCTCTACGCCATGCGCGAGCTCAAGCTGAACCCGGAAGCGGCGTTCAAGAAGTCCGCCCGCGTCGTCGGCGATGTCATCGGTAAGTATCACCCGCATGGCGACCAGTCGGTCTATGACGCGCTGGTTCGCCTGGCCCAGGATTTCGCCTCGCGCTACCCGCTGGTCGAGGGGCAGGGCAATTTCGGCAATATCGACGGCGATAGCGCAGCGGCCATGCGATATACCGAGGCACGCCTCACCAAGGCCGCCGAGCTCCTGCTGCAGGATATCGAGCACGGTACGGTCGATTTCCAGGAAACCTATGACGGGTCGGAAAGCGAGCCGCTGGTCTTGCCCGGTGCATTCCCGAACCTGCTGGCCAATGGCGCCACCGGCATCGCCGTGGGTATGGCGACCTCGATCCCGCCGCACAACGCCGCCGAGATCTGTGGTGCGGCGCGTGTTCTGATCGAGAATCCCGAGGCGGAGAACCAGGACCTGCTTGCCCATGTGAAGGGCCCGGACTTCCCGACCGGCGGGATCTGTGTCGAGCCGGAAGCCTCCATTCGCGAAGCCTATGAAACCGGCCGTGGCGGGTTCCGGGTACGGGCCAAGTGGGAGAAGGAAGATATCGGCCGGGGCATGTGGCGCATCGTCGTCACCGAGATCCCCTATGCCGTGCAGAAATCCAAGCTGGTCGAGAAGATCGCGCTTCTCATGGACCAGAAGAAACTGCCATTACTCGACGATATTCTCGATGAGAGTACCGAGGACATTCGCCTTGTCATCGAGCCCAAGAGCAAGCTGGTTGATCCGGAAATGCTCATGGAGAGCCTGTTCAAGCTGACCGATCTGGAAAGCCGGATCTCGCTGAACCTCAATGTCCTCGATCCGTCCGGTACGCCGCGTGTGATGAGCCTGAAAGAGACGCTGCGGATCTGGCTCGACCACCGCCGGGAGGTCGCTGTGCGCCGGGCGCGGACGCGTCTGGCCAAGGTCGAGGACCGGCTGGAAGTGCTGGCGGGCTATCTGATCGTCTATGCCGATCTGGACGAGGTCATCCGCATCATCCGCTTCGAGGACAATCCCAAGCAGAAGCTGATGGAGACGTTCAGCCTGAGCGAGCGTCAGACCGAGGCGATCCTGAATATGCGCCTGCGGGCCTTGCGGAAACTGGAAGAGCTGGAAATCCGCAAGGAAGACAAGTCGCTGCGGGCCGAGCGCAAATCGCTGAAGGACCTGATCGAGTCGGAAGAGCTGCAATGGGCCAAGGTCGACGGCGAGATCGCCGAGGTTGAAGCCTATTACGGCCCGGATACCGAGCTGGGCGCGCGCCGTACCGTGTTTGGTGACGCGCCGGCCGTGGCTGAGGCCGCCTCCATCGAGGCCTTCGTGGTGCGCGAGCCGATTACGGCCGTGCTGTCGGAAAAGGGCTGGGTGAGGGCGCTCAAGGGCCATTCCTCCGACGTGACCGGTCTGAAATTCAAGGAAGGCGACAAATCCGCTTTCGCCGTGAAATGCGAGACCACCGACAAGCTGCTGATGTTCGCGACGGACGGGAAATTCTACACCCTCGATGCGTCCAAGCTCCCGGGTGGTCGCGGACATGGCGAGCCGGTACGCCTGCATGTCGATCTGCCCGATGACGCCGCCCCGATCGGGCTGTTCAAATACGACCCCGAGCGGGTCCTGTTGGTCGCGTCCGGTGCCGGTACCGGTTTCCGGGTGCAGGAGAAGGACTGCATCGCCATGAAAAAGGCGGGCAAGCAGATCCTCAACCTGGTCGATGGTGATGAGGCGCTGCTCTGCATTCCCGCCATGGGGGATCGCTGTGCCCTGATCGGTGAGAACAAGAAGCTGCTGGTCTTTAGCGCCGATGAAATCCCGATGATGACCCGCGGCAAGGGCGTGCGCCTGTTGGGTGGCAAGGGCGCCAAGCTGGCTGATGCGACCCTGTTCTCGGCCGAGGAAGGTCTGACCTGGCTCGACGGCGCCGGCCGCCGCTTCTCACTGGAGGACTGGCATTTGTGGACCGCCAAGCGGGCCCAGGCCGGACGCATGGCGCCGCGCGGTTTCCCGCGTTCGCTGCGCTTTGCACCAAGAGGGTCGGAATTCCTCGCCTCACAGGCGAAATCGGACTAGAATCCTAAAACTTGTTGTCCTGAAGGGGGATCGTGCCATGGACGCGTCGTTAGTCGTTCTCATTCTGATCGTCATCATCGGTCTTGCCGTGGTGATGATCTACAACCGCCTGGTCGCCCTGCGGCAGACCTGTAACCAGGCCTGGGGCGATGTCGATGTGCAGCTGAAACAGCGCCATGACCTCGTGCCCAACCTGGTTGAGACGGTGAAAGGCTATGCCTCGCACGAGAAAGAGACGCTGGAGAATGTGATCCAGGCGCGTCAGACTGCAGTGGATGCGTCTTCGCTGAAAGGACTGGCGGAAGCCGAGAACATGCTCTCCGGCGCCCTGCGTCAGCTCTTCGCCCTGTCGGAAGCCTATCCCGACCTCAAGGCCAATCAGAACTTCATGTCGCTGCAGACCGAGCTGGCGGATCTGGAAAACAAGATCGCGGCGGCCCGTCGCTTCTTCAACAATGCCGTCCAGGAGCTCAACACCGCGATCGAGCAATTCCCGGCGGTGATCTTTGCCTCCATGTTCGGCTTTTCCACCCGCGACTATTTCGAAGTGGGCGAGACCGAGCGCGGCGCGCCCAAGGTCAAGTTCTAAGGCCGGACGATGCTGTTCGGGGCGGCCGGGCTCCGCACCCATATCTGGAATAATAATCTCCGCTCGATCGTGCTTCTGGCGGGGTTTCCCATCCTGTTGGTGCTAATCGGCTATGCCCTGACCCTGGTCTGGATGGGGCTGACCGGTGAAGATCTGCCACCGGTGAAAGTGGTCGGTGATCCCACGACGGATATTGGTGGCCGCATGGCCAACGCGACCGGCCATCTGCCGCAGATCGGCGTGATCTCGCTGGGCCTGGCGGGGGTTTGGTTTGTCATCGCCTGGTTCTTCCATCAGGGCATGATCAATGCGGCAACAGGCGCCCGTTCCGTGTCCCGCCAGGACGAAGGCGAGCTCTACAATTTACTGGAAAACCTCGCGATCTCACGCGGCCTGCCCATGCCGCGCCTGGCGATTATCGAAACCGGCGCGATGAATGCCTACGCCTCGGGCCTTACCGACAAAAACTACACGGTCACGGTCACGCGCGGCCTGATGGACGCGCTCGACAAGGATGAGCTCGAAGCGGTGCTGGCGCACGAACTCAGCCACATCCGGCATGGCGATGTGCGCATGATGGTCATCGCCGTGATCTTCGTCGGCATCATCTCCTTCGTCGCGGAGATCGGATTTCGGGTCTTGCTCCGCAGCGGCGGCGGTGGCCGGCGGTCCGGCGGCGTGTTGATCCTTGTCGCTGCCGGATTGATCGTGCTGGCTTATGTGCTCGCCATCCTGATCCGCTTTTCGCTCTCCCGCCGCCGTGAATACATGGCCGATGCCGGGGCGGTGGAATTGACCAAGAATCCCGATGCCATGATCTCGGCCCTGCTGAAGATCTCCGGCCAGACCGAGATCGAAAAAGCGCCCAGTGAAGTCCGCGAAATGATGATCGACAATCCGCGCTCGGGCTTCATGGGCGTGTTCGCCACCCATCCGCCGATCGAGAAACGTGTGGACATGCTGGTCGAGCATGCGGGCGGTCGGCGTCCGGAGGATATCGAAGCGCCGCATCCGACGGTGCCGCAGCGCTAGAGGCGATCAGGCCCGCTTGGCGGGGCGGACAGCCTCGGGCATTTCAAACCGGACCGGACCCTTGCCGCCGACCGTGATATTGCGCCCGGCCCGTTTGGCGTCATAGAGCCGCTGGTCGGCGCGTTCGAGGATTTCGCCGGCGGTTTCCGCCGGACGGGTGTGGCGGCGCTGGGCGATGCCGAGGCTCGCGGTAACGGCCACTTCATGACCGGCCAGGGTCGCAAAACGGATCCCGGAAATCGCATTGCGGACGGCTTCGGCAATCGCGATGGCTTCGCGCGCATCCACATTGGGCAGGATAATCCCGAACTCCTCGCCGCCGAGACGGCCGATCGTGTCGGTGGTCCGCAAGCTGGCCTTCACGATACGCGCGGTCTCGATCAGGACGCGGTCGCCGGTGGCGTGCCCATGGGTGTCATTGACCCGCTTGAAATGATCCAGGTCGAAGACGATCACGGTCAGCGGTCGGCCGGTATTGGCGTGCTGCTGCATTTCTACCGCGAGAATGTCATCGAAAGCGCCGCGATTGGCGACGCCGGTCAGGGCATCGGTCTGGGCCTGTTCGCGGAAATGCAGCATGGCTGCTTCGGCTGCGCTGTGTGCCGCAGTGATCTCATCGGCAACCTGGATGATCTGGCGGCGGAAAATGGTTGCACCGATGAAAACGAAGACGGCGCTCATACCCAGCGCGATCAGCATGGTGGTGACATCGATCACCGCGGCAATAGCGATCACTTCCGGCGGTGTATGCAGATAGTTCCAGACATAGATGCCCAGCGTGGAGACCAGGATCATCAATCCGCTGCGCCAGCCAATCGCCAGGGTGAAGGTCATCACACAGGGCAAGAGCAGGACATTGTTCGGACTGACCAGATGATTGCTCATAAGCGACAGCCCGCCGAGCAACAGCATGGTCATCGCGCCGGTGATCTGGCCGCGGCGAACATAATTCTCGTCGGCATTGATCCACAAGGGCGCCGCAAGGCACACCAGAGCGATAACGCCGCCAAGGCCGATGGCAGGGCCGTAAAGATCAAGATGTTTCAGATTGATCAGGGTGACGGCGAGTCCGGACGAGCTAGCCAGCAGGCAAAACACTGCCAAGGCGCGCTGCGAAGCAACCGCAACACGTCTGTCAGGGGCCTTTTCAGGCCAGTATCGTCGCCACAGAGAATGCATAACCAAGACCTTGATTACGCGTATATCTTATGAGAGTTGTGGCCCGGTTAACCGAGCCGTGAATAGCGCCCGCCCGGAGCTACATTCCCGGTGTCGGTTCGTCCGGCGGATCCTTGGCGTCTTTCAGCTGCGCCTCGAATTCTTCTTCCTCATCGACCTCCAAGAGGCCCTTGAAGGCTTCGCGGAAAATGAACCAGACCGAAGAGAACAGCGCGGCAATTACCGGGCCGAGGATGATCCCCACAGCGCCGAAAAGCGTGAGTCCGCCAAGTGTGGAAATCAGCACCATGAGGTCAGACATTTTCGCATCCTTGCCGACCAGGATGGGGCGCAGGATGTTATCCGACCAGGAAATGAAGATACCGCCCCAGACAGCGAGACCGATGGCCGGCATGGTCTGTCCGGAGACAAATAGCCAGATCGCAGCCGGGACCCAGATCAGCGGCGGTCCGACCATCGGAATGATCGAGAGCAGGGTAGCGATCGCACCCCAGAAAATTGCACCGGGAACACCCGCCACGAACAGGCCGATACCGGTCAGCGTGCCCTGGACGACGGCGATCAGGAAGGAGCCTTTGACCGTGGCGCGGATAGTGGAGATGGCGCGCTCAGCCAGCAGTTTGCGGTCCTTTTCCACCATAGGCACCAGGGTGATGGCCGCTCGGCTCATATCCTTGCCCTTGAGCAGGAAGAAGAAGAGCGCGTAGATCAGGATGAAGAAATTCAGCGTCCCGATCAGGATCCCGCCCGTGCCGGCGCGCAGCGACGACACGAGGATATTTCCCACTGTTCTGGCGAGATTGCCCAACTGGGCGGCGATGGTGGCTTGATATTCAATGATGGCTTCACGGAAGGGCAGCCATTCGGGCAGCCCATCCATGCCTTCGGCCCGGATCGCCGCGACTTGCTGTTGCACCCAGGGGGCAACCAGGCTGGTCACCTGAATGGCCTGTTCGGCGATGACGCCCAGAAGCAGACCCGCCGGGATCACAATGGCCAGAACCGAGCCGGTGACGATCAGGCCGGCGGCCAATCCGGGTCGTCCGCCGAACTTCTCGGATAGCCAGTTCTGCGGCTTCTGCAGGAAGATCGTCAGCACCGCCGCGAGGAAAAGCGCGGCGAGATAGTCGCGGATCATCCAGAAGAAAATCGCCGAGATGATCAGAGCGAGGGCGGCGATAAAAAGACGCTCGAGCTCGAGTTTGCGTTGCGGGGTCATCCAGCTCTCCAGCTTTGCCACCAGGAATATAATCGAGATCTTACGGGCTCAGAAAACAGCCAGACCGCCCAGATGAAGACCAGCCAACCAATCAGTTGAAACCACCAACTACTCTCGATAGCTGCGACTTGCTCTCGCGCCTCCATAGATTCTGGCGAAGTGTAATGCATTGAAGAGGCGCCAGAAAACAGATCGCAGGAATTGTCGAACCACTGGCCGCCAAAGGTGATTTCTGCAGCGGCGCATTCCGGCACGGGCCAGAACTGGGGCAGCGCTAGCAGCCAATGTGGCCCGATCGCGGCTCCAATGAGCGCGATGGAGATGCCAATCCAGAACCGGGTAAACCCGATCAGGATGCCGCCTATGAACGCGATCACACCCACCGCGGATAGAACAGCGCGAACGAGCGAGTACCACCAGCTGTCTGACCATTGATAAGCGGCCACCAACCAAGATGGCAGCTCGTCCTCACCCATAAAGCCACTCCGGGAGGGCTGTCGCCAGCCAGGGCAGGAAGGCAACGGCAAGAATGCCGATCAGCTGGATGATGACGAAGGGTATGGCGCCGCGATAGATCGCCGCCGTCGTTACGCTCGCCGGCGCCACCCCGCGCAAATAGAAGAGCGCAAAGCCGAAGGGCGGGGTGAGGAAGCTGGTCTGCAGGTTCATCGCCATCAGGACGCCGAGCCAGACCGGGTCGATCCCCATGATCAACAGGATGGGCGCTACGATCGGAACGACCACGAAGGTGATCTCGATAAAGTCGAGAAAGAAGCCGAGCAGGAACATCACCAGCATGACGATGGCGAGCGCGCCCCACTTGCCGCCGGGCACGGCTTCCAGCGCATGTTGCACCACTTCATCGCCGCCCAGCTCACGGAAGATGAGCGAGAACAGCGAGGCGCCGATCAGGATGACGAAGACCATGGCCGAGATGGTGGCCGTGGAGGTCATGACGTCATCAAGCACGCCCGAGCGCTTCAATCGCCACAGGCTGATGCCGGCGCCGGCGATAGTGATGATGACCAGAGCCATGGCGAGCAGGGATCCGGTAGCGCCCAGATCGGCCACGAACAGACGACGCTCCTGACCGATATTGGCGATGACGATGAGCGCGATGAGGCCCACGAGGGCCGCCATGCCGGCAAAGGCGAGCAGCTGACCGCCGCGTGGATTGTCGCCCGCCCCGGCATTGCGGGCACCGGCGAGGAAGGTCGCGCCGACAGCGCCGATCGCGGCCGCTTCGGTTGGGGTCGCCAGCCCGGCCAGGATAGACCCGAGTACAGCCACGATCAGGAAAAGCGGGGGCAGGAGGGCGCGTGCGATCGCACCCCAATCCGTCCTGCCTTCCGGTGCCGGGGCGGCCGGCGCCTGTTCGGGGCGGGTGATGGCGATGAAAACCTGGTAGGCGATATAAAGCCCCACCAGAAGCAGGCCCGGGATCAGCGCTCCGGCGAAGAGATCGCCGACCGAGACCACATCCGGGGAGAAAATCCCCTGTTCGCGCTGCGCTTCCTGGTAGGCGTTGGAGATCTGGTCACCGAGCAGGACGAGTACGATTGATGGCGGGATAATCTGGCCCAGAGTGCCTGATGCGGCGATCGACCCGGCCGCGAGCTCCGGGGAATAGCCGCGTTTGAGCATGGTGGGCAGGGACAGCAATCCCATGGTCACCACGGTAGCACCGACAATGCCGGTCGAGGCGGCCAGGAGTGCGCCGACCACGACAACGGAAATCCCTAGTCCGCCGCGCAGTGAGCCGAACAGCGCGCCCATGGCCTCGAGCAGTTCCTCAGCCACTTTGGACTTCTCCAGCATCACGCCCATGAAGACAAAGAGCGGGACCGCGACGAGGATCTGCCGGTCCATCTCCATGAGATTGCCATAGATGCGCTGCGGGAACGCGCGGAAATGGATCGGGTCGAACGCGTTGATCGCCATACCGATTAGGGCGAAAGCCAGCGCGACACCGGCCAGGGTGAAAGCGACCGGATAGCCGCGCAGCAGGGCGGCGAAGGCCGCGATGAACATCAGGAAGGGCAGGAATTCGATCAGCATTGCCATGTCAGACCTCGCCCTCGCCAAGATTTTTCGGACGCGCCGGCGGTTCCTCGCCCGCCAGCGTCATCACCGCGCGGGCGGCAATGGCGAGACCCTGCAGGATCATCAGGATGGCGAAGAGCGGAATGGCCGTCTTGAGCAGGAAGACAAAGGGCAGGCCGTCGCTTTCACGCGAACGCTCGAGGATGCGCCAGGTCGAATTCATGTAGCCGGTCGATGACCACAGGATCAGCGCACTCATCGGGAACAGGGCCAGATAGGTACCGAACAGATCAATCCAGGCGCGTCCGCGCTCACTGGCCTTGGCAATGAAGATATCCACGCGGACATGGCCGTCGGCCATCAAGGTCGAAGCCGCGGCCAGCAGGAAGAGCAGGGCGTGCATGTAGATCACGCTCTCGGCCAGCTTGGTGGAGGCATAACCAAACACATAGCGCTGAATGACGATGACGGCGGTCGCAATGACGAGGCCAAGGGCGAACCAGCGGGCCGCCCCCCCAATACTGCCGGTAATACCCTCGGCCAGCTTGATAGTGGTGCGCATCGAAGCGATGGCGCCGCCCGGCACGCTGACAAACCGGTTCGCCACTGCCAGCATCAGCGGGACAAACAAGACCGGCCAGGCCTTGCCGCCGATCCAGCCCAGGACCGAACCGATCTGATGGGCCATGGCAGGGACATTTTGCTGCGCCCAGCTGGCAACGGCGCCGCCGGTCATGCCGTCAGCAATCATGAGCCCGGTGGTGAGCACCACAAGCGTGAGAAGCAGGCCGTCGCCCTGTCGCATGATCTAGCCGCCAATGGCGCGTTCGCGCTGGGCCAGGTAGGGCATTTCGGAAATCCGGCCCCAGCCGCGCATCGTGTTGCGCGCTTCAAAATAGCTGTCATAGACGCGCCGCGTGAACGGGTCAGCATTGCCGGTATCGGCGACGACCTGTTCGGCAATCTCGCCGATACGCGCCCACATCTCGTCGGTGAAGCTGCGCAGCTCGACGCCGTGCTCCTCGACCAGGACTTTCAGAGCGATCGCGTTCTGGTACTGGAACTCGGCCAGTGAAACATTGTTCGCCGCGCGGCAGGCATTCTGGATGATGGCCTGGTGATCCGCATCGAGACCTTCCCAGACCTGCAGATTGACCCCGACGCCGAGGCAGGAGCCCGGCTCATGAAAGCCCGGGCCATAATAGAAGGGCGCTTCGCGATAGAAGCCGAAGGCCAGGTCATTCCAGGGGCCGACCCATTCCGTCGCATCGATGGCACCGGACTGCAGGGCGGGATAGATCTCACCGCCGGACAAGGTGACCGCTGCGCCGCCGAGCTCGCGCAGGACATTGCCGCCGAGGCCCGGAATGCGCATGCGCAGACCGCGGAAATCATCCAGTGTATTGATCTCACGCTTGAACCAGCCGCCCATCTGGTGACCGGAATTGCCGGCCTGGAAGGGCTTGATGTTGAACTGGCCGGAGAGCTCGTCCCACAGTGCCTGACCGCCACCGCTTTCAACCCAGCCCATGATCTCCATCGCCGTCATGCCGAGCGGCACAGCGGTGAAGAAGTTGAAGGCGGGCGATTTACCCTGCCAGTAATATTCAGCGCCGTGATACATGTCCGCCGTGCCCTCGGAGACGGCATCGAAGACTTCAAAGGCACTGACGATCTCGCCTGCGGCATAGACGCGGATTTCCAGCGTGCCGCCCGACATGGCATTGGCGTAGGCGGCGACATTGTTCGCTGCGGTGCCCAGTCCCGGAAAATTGGCCGGCCAGGTCGTCACCATGCGCAGGCGTTTGACGCCGCGATTGATCGCCGGTGCGGCGGGAGAACTGCTGGACGTCTGACCACCGTCTGCGCAGGCCGTTGCCACCGAGGCGGCTGCAACTGTGGCGCCGCTAAGAAATGTCCGTCGATCCATGCTGGTCTCCCCCGAGATACGTTGACTGCGTCGTTATGCGTCCGGCGCTACTCCAAGTCCTCGGTCTCGTCAATTTCGAGATCCTCGAACTGGCTCCACCCCGCGGGCGTGAGCACTTGCAGTGGTTGGAACTGGGCCTTGTAGGCCATTTTCCGGCTATTGCGCACCCAATAGCCCAGATAGACGAAGGGCAGGCCGAGCGCTTCGGCCTGGCGCACCGCGTCGAGGATCATATAGGCTCCGAGTGAGCGCTTTTCCTCGTCCGGGTCAAAATAGCTGTAGATCAGCGATAGCCCGTCCTTAAGCACGTCGGTCAGGGCGCCGGCGATCAGCCGGCCGTCGGGCGTGCGATACTCGGTGACATGGGTGCGCTGAGCGCCTTCCTCGACCATGAGCACGTATTCGCCAAAGCTCATGCCCGCCATGTCGCCATCATCATGCCGGGTGTCGAGATAGCGGCTCATGATGTCATATTGCTCAGCCGTCGCCGTATTGGTGTCGGTGGAGACGAACAGATCGCTATTGCGCGAGGCCAGCTTGCGCCAGCGCCGTTTCCACTCGAAAGCTTCAGCATCGATCCGCACCGATTTGCAGGCATCGCAGGCTTCGCAAGCCGGGCGGTAAAGTACCGATTGGCTGCGCCGGAACCCCGCATGCGAGAGGGCGTCATTGAGCGCCGGACCCTCGCCAGGGTCGATCCGGGTGAAGACCTTGCGCTCCCACTGACCGGGCAGATACGGACAGGGCGAGGCCGCGGTCAGGAAAAAGGGGATCTGGCGGGTGGCAAACGGGTGGGTCACGACTGCGCTTCGATTCGATAACTGGCGTTGAGTTTAACCTAACCGCCAAAGACCGCGTAGTGTAGGGTCAGATAGCCGGTATAGGCGATCCATATCAGGACTGCGAGCGGTGTTCCGGCACGCAGATAATCGCCGAAACGATAATGACCCGGTCCCATCACCAGCAGATTGGTCTGATAGCCGATCGGGGTCGCGAAACAGGTGTTTGCCGCAAACAGCACAGTCAACGCGAACATGGTTGGATCGGCCCCGAGTTGATCGGCCGCCCCGACCGCGATCGGTGTAAACAGGATCGCCGTGGCCGAATTGGACAGGACATTGGTCAAAGCCGCGATCAGCAGGAAAAGGGCTGACATCAGTACGACCGGGCCGAAGGGCGCGAAGGCACCGACGACGACGCTGGCCAGAAGGTCCGCGCCACCGGTTGATTCCAGCGCGGTGCCCAGCGCGAAGGCCGATCCGATCAGCAGATAGATCCGCATGTCCACGGCCCGGGCCGCCTGCCTTGTATTGAGGCATCCCGTGGCGATCATGCCGACTGCGCCGAGCATTGAGGCGAGGACGATCGGTGTCAGGCCGGTTGCTGCAAGCAGAACAACGCCACCGAAAATAACACGTGCCGCCGTGGTCCGCCGGGGGTCGGCGATTGAGGTCGTTGACCACTCCAGCAGCAGGAGATCACGATCAGCCCGCAGTGCGCGCATGGCGCCGGAAGACCCGAAGAGTAGCAGCGTGTCCCCGGCCTCGAGGCGGATCTCGCCCATGCGAGAGCGGATCATGCGGCTTCGACGTTGGACGCCGAGCACGACACAGCCCGTGGCGTGCCGGAAGCCGATCTGCTCGATGGTCCGGCCGATCAGGCGCGAGCCGGGCGAGACCACGGCCTCGGTAATTGCCAGCCGGTCGCCCGGCGCGGGGTTGTCGCTGTCACTGGCCTCGAGCAAGCCCTTCATGAGGTTGCGATTGGCCGAGAACAGCTCCTGCAATTTCTGGCGGGTGGACGCGATAATGACCAGATCGCCGTCCTGCAGGGTCATGTTGGAGAAGGGCGGGAGGAAGGCCTGTTCGCCGCGCTGGATCATTCGCACGGTCATGTCGGGCAGATCGGTGAACATGCCGGCAACCGGCGATTTGCCATAGAGCGGGTGTTCCGCCGTTACCTCGAGCTGGGCGATATATTGGCGGCCATCGCCGCCGCGCAGGGCCTCTTCCATGGAGGCCCGCTCCGGCAGCAGTTTGGGCAGGACAAAGAGGATGTAGAGCAGACCGACCGCTGCGAGGAATAATCCCGGGCCGGTCGGTGCGAAAAAGCCCAGATCATTGCCCGTGGCGGTGAACAGGCTGTCGGCTACCAGCAGGTTGGTCGACGAGCCGATCAAGGTGGTCATGCCGGCCAGGATGCAGACATAGCTCAGCGGGATCATGAGCTTGGACGGGCTTTGCTCCATCCGCTTGGCGATCGCTGCAAGGACCGGCACAAACATCACCACCACCGGTGTGTTGTTGATGAAGGCGCTGACAGCAAAAACGAAGGCGAACATCGCCAGCAAGGTTGTTCGGGGATGTTGTTCATAGGAGGCCAGCATCCAGCGCGTGGGCCCATCCATCGCCCCGGTCTGGAATATGCCATGGCCGACAATCAGCAGCGCCAGGATGGTAATCAGGGCTGGATTGGCGAAGCCTGACAGCAATTCGCCGGCGGTCGGACTGCCCGTCTGGAGCGGGAAGGCATGGAAAAACACCATGATGAACGCCACGACTGAGGCGGATACGACCTCAATCGGGAAGCGATCCCAGCAATAAAACACGATGGCAAGGCCGACCCCGGCGAGGACGACCCACATCTGCCACATCTCTACAGACAGTGGTTCTGTCATGGTGATTTCAGGAAACCGTGCGTCCGAATTGACCAACGTTCAAAGCTAGCACGCGTTGGCGCGGTTTGCGAAGTCCGCAGTGTGATTTCCTGAGCGAAGCCGGTTCTTTAGAGGCGATGACCGCTAGGCAGAACCGGTGCTTCACGCAGCAGGGTGATGGAAATCCGGCGATTGCCCGGCATGTAGGGATCGTCCGGATAGAGCGGCTCGGAGCCGGCCTTGCCACGAACCTCATAGATGCGGTCGTCGGTAATGCCTTCCGATTGCAGCACGGCGCGGGCCGCATTGGCGCGATCAGAGGACAGATCCCAGTTGGAATAGCCCGCGGCGGTGGTCGGACCGCTATCGGTGTGACCGGCAATGGCGAGGCGGTTGGGCAGACGCTCGGCGATGCGAGAAACGGCGCGCAGCAGCGTTACCGCACGCTCGTTCGGCTCGACCGAACCCGGGTTGAACATCGGGCGGCCTTCCTGGTCGACCAGCTGGATACGCAGGCCTTCCGGGGTCTGGTCGATCACGACGTGATTGGACAGCTCTGCCAGTTCCGGCATTTCCTGCATCGCCTGGCGCAGGGACATTTCCGCGCTGTAGAGCTGGGCTTCGGCCCGACGCTGCTGCGCTTCCATGATCGCGTCGGTGGACACGGCGGGTTCGCCATCCGACTGCGGTGCAGCATCGGGCGATTGTTGTTCGTTGCGGTCGTTTTCCTGCGGCGCCGTCGGAGCGAGACGCTGGCGCATCGAGCTGTCGCCGGAGCCCTGGACACCGTCATCGCCCGGCGATGTGCCGGCGAGGGGCGCGCCCGAACCGGAATTGGACGGGGATACACTGGCGGGTGCGAAGTAATCAGCGATACCGCGCTTTTGTTCCGGAGTGGTGGTATTGATGAGCCACATCAGGAGGAAGAAGGCCATCATCGCAGTCACGAAGTCGGCATAGGCGACTTTCCAGGCGCCGCCATGGTGTCCATGACCGCCGCCTTTGACGACTTTCTTGATGATGATCGGCTGATCTGAAGCCGCCATGTGCATCCACCTTGTTTATTCTCTTGCCATTCTTGTAGACGGACACAGTTAAGGTCAGGTTTCCATCGCCGGTTCTGGAGAAAATACGTGAGCAAAAGCCGTGCTTTCCGCGATGCGCTCGGGCGCTATCCCACGGGTGTGGCCTTGGTCACCACCTTCCGCGGCGGTGTGGCGATGGGCATGACCATCAATTCCTTCGCCTCGGTATCGCTCGAGCCCATGCTGGTCTTGTGGTCGATAGACCGCGCGTCCGAGCGTTATGATATTTTCCGGGATGCCGAGGATTATGCCATCAATGTTCTGGCGCATGACCAGTCGGACTGGGCGTCGCTTTGCGCCCAGAACCCCGATCTCCTGTCGAATAATGTCACCTGGAGCGGCGAGGCGGCGCCCTTGGTGGACGCGGCGGTCGCCCGCTTCACCTGCTGCCGGCACGCGGTTTATCCTGGTGGGGATCACGACATCATTGTCGGCGAGGTTGTCGACATGGACAGCCTGCGTGATGTGCCGGCGCTGGAGTTTTATCGCGGAAATTATTCCTCAGCGGGTTGAAGTTCGAGCACACGAACGCCATCCGGAGCGCTCTCCGGCGTCCAGTCTGCACGGATCTCAATATACTCGCCCCGGCCCCAGAGCGGTGCTAGATCATCATAATGCCTCGACATGACATTTCCGGATTGGCCGGTTGTGATCATGTACTGCGAGGCGTCGAGGTCTCCCAAGTCATAGAGGGCCCGATAGGATGCGCCGTGGAAGACGGAGTAACCCGGCTCGGTCCAGCGATGATGGGCGACATTGACCGTGGAGCCATCGCCGGGGATCGGCGTTTCGATCGTGAAGACATCGTCCAGCACCGGGAAGCTGGAGAAGGGCGTATGCGCGTGCCGGGCATAATGCACATCGCCCCAGCGCCAGTCGGCTATGCGGCCGCCCTGCGTCCGGCGCAAACCGGCCATCGCACGGTCGAGGGCAGGGCCCATGAGGGCGTCACAGGTTTCGATCTCCGGCGTGTCAATATTGTCGCACCAATTCTGTAGATCACCGGTCAGGATGTCCTGCATGAACTGCTGGCGATAGCCGATCCAGTCCGGCGCGAGCTCTCCCAGCTCGTCATCGTAGAATGCTGGTGCGAGCTCGCGCATCCAGGCTGAGAAGATCAGCGGCTGCGGCGCATCCATGACCATGTCGGCATCCCAGTCGGCCATCAGCGACAGCGCGATCCGGCCCGCTTCGGTCTCCGGACGAGCCTCCATCAGGGTGGGCAGTACGGCGCGGGCTACAGTGGAAACGGTGTCGTATTGCAGCTCGGCCATGGACTGCATGGTGTGGTCGTCGCGCGCCTCAATGCCTTCATAGATACGCGTGATACGGCTGACACCATACCAGTCGCTGGTCAGGAAATGGGGATAGTCGTCCGGAACGATCTTGTTATTGGCGGTCGCCACAAAGCCGCGTTCGGGATTGCGGGTATGGGGCAGCTCCTCGAAGGGAACGGTATCGACCCAGGCTCCGGTCTCATCGCGCACCGGGATGCGCGCCGGAGCGTAGAGCCCGATATCGCCGTCAACCGAGGCAAAGACCATGCTTTGCTGTGGCGCCACAAAGCCTTCCAGCGCCGCGACGAAATCATCCCAACCCGCACCGCGAAGAATGCGCATGCCGACGCCGGTCGTTGCGTCATCGGGTTCATCGAGCATCCATTGCAGGGCGAGATAATCGGCGCCCTCCGGTACGGGATAGTCGAAATGCTCCGGGTCCAGGACCGGCCCACGTTCTGTGGCCTGGCGGGTTATGGTCACGTCATTGCCAAAGCGAACCCGGATTGTCTCCTGGCGCCGGGTGACGATTTCATCGCGGGTAATGGCCTGCAGGTCACCGACATCCGGGCCGGTATTGGTGAAGCCCCAGGCAATCCGGTCATTGCGTCCGAGGGTCACAAAAGGCGTGCCGGGCAGGGTGACGCCCACCACGGAGCCGTCCGGGGTCGTCAGGCGAGCGAGATACCAGATGGCGGGGGCGCGCAAGGCGAGGTGGGGGTCATTGGCCAGGATCGGGTGACCGCTCGCGGTCAGGGATCCCGACAGGACCCAGTTGTTCGAGCCACCGCGGGCGTCTTCATTGACGCCCATGGCCGGGAGCGGTTCCTCTGCCGGCGCGGTTGTGGGCTCCAGACCGATATCGGCCATGCTCAGGGAGCGCGGCGTCTCGTCGGGATAGCGCCCCATGAATTCCTCGGTCCGCTCTTCGCCGAGATGGTCGAGCAGGGCGTTGAGCCGGGGTTCGCTGAAGGCATTGCCGAACAGGTCCAGCGCGATGGCCTTGAACACGGTGACGGTATCGCCGGGGGTCCAGGCTTCCGGCGAGAACATCAGGATCTGGTATTCCGGCGGCGGTATGAAGCCGGGCGCCTCGATGACCGCATTGACCCCGTCGGCATAAGCTTGCAGGGCCGCTTGCACATCGGCGGGCAGGTTGGAGACAGCCGTGTCGGCGGCCGGGCCCAGCCCCATGGTGCGATACCAGATATCGGTTTCCAGCGCGGCCTCGCCGATGACCTCGGAGAGACGACCCCGGATAGCGCGCCGGGTAATCTCCATCTGCCACAGCCGGTCCTGGGCATGGGCCACACCGAGCGCGTAGTAGAGGTCATGGTCTCCAGCGGCAAAAATGTGCGGCACGGCGTATTGGTCGCGCACGATCTGGGCGTTGTCCTGCAGTCCGGCGAGCCGCATCGTGCCCTCGGTTTGCGGCAGTGAGCCGTAGAGCCGCAACGTGAAAACGGCCGCCAGAAGAATGGCGAGCGCCAACAGACCGCCCAGCGCCCAGGCGCCGTACCGCAAAACCGTTCTGACCATGATGACTTGCTCCCCTTTGAGGAGAAGACTAGCAAGGAGAAAGCTGGAAGGGGAGACGATGATGGCAGCCTGCACATTCCTGGGTCTGGGCGTAATGGGATATCCGATGGCGGGCCATCTGGCGGCGGCCGGTCATGAGGTTCGGGTCTGGAACCGCACGCATAGCAAGGCGCAGGGTTGGGCCGGTCAGCATCAGGGCGTAGCGCTGGAAACCGTCGAGGCGGCCGTGGCCGGGGCCGATTTTGTCATGATGTGCCTGGGTGATGATCCGGACGTCCAGGCGATCGCTGAGAAAGCCATTCCGGCGATGGATGCCGGTTCTGTCCTCATCGACCATACAACCGCATCGGCGGAGCTGGCGCGGGCGCTCGACCAGGATGCCCGGGAAGCCGGTATCGGTTTCATCGATGCGCCGGTCTCTGGCGGCCAGGCGGGCGCCGAGAATGGCCAGCTGACCATTATGTGCGGCGGTGAGGCGGACACTTTCGCCCGCGCCGAACCGGTGATGGATGCCTATGCCAAGTCGATGACGCTGATCGGTGAGGCCGGCGCCGGGCAATTGGCCAAAATGGTCAATCAGATCTGCATTGCCGGGATCGTTCAGGGCCTGTCCGAGGGACTGCATTTTGCCAAGCGCTCCGGGCTGGATCCGGAGCTCGTCATCGGTGCCATCTCCAAGGGTGCAGCACAGTCCTGGCAGATGGAAAATCGCTGGCAGACCATGGTCGAGGGCAAGTTCGATTATGGCTTTGCCATTGACTGGATGCGCAAGGATTTGCGCATCGCGCTGGATGAGGCCCGCCGCAATGGCTCGACCTTGCCGGTCGCCGCTCTGGTCGATCAGTTCTACGCTGATGTGCAAGCCATGGGCGGGAATCGCTGGGACACTTCCAGCCTGATTGCACGGCTGGAGCGGGAGGCATGAGCGAGGATCAGGCCGGGCGATATATCGAGACTGACAAGGTCGCCATGGGGGTGTGGAAACGCCTGACGGAAACTTTCGGGACGGTGAAACTCCTGGCCCGCGTAGCGATACGCGGCAATGGGACCTGGCCGTTCCGCAAGGACAATCTCGGCGAAATGCTCAAGAGCAAGCACTGGAAGGTGGGGCTGGGCCTGCTGGGCGGGCTGGATGATAGCCAGGTCGACTTTTTGGAGCGCTATGCCGCCATCAATGAGCGCCGGGTGGATCAGATGTTCCGGGCTAACGCTCTGTTTCTGGTCACAATTCCGGTCGGTGCCCTGATCGGTATCAATGAGGTCGTACCCGAGCTGTTCGAGACGCTGGGTGTCGATTTCGTCTACACGCTTGTCACCATTGTGGCGCTTTGGGCGCTGATGGTCGGAGTGACCTATGCGGCGGCCTGGCGGGCGCGGGATCTGCACGATCTTTTGTGTTTCGAACAGGCCCGGCGGATCCGTGAGAACGAGAAGGCCGAAGCGTCATGAGCGTGGAAGCGCTGTTTGCCATTCTCGACTATGCCGGGATCGGTTTCTTTGCCTTTTCCGGGGGCATGCTGGCAGCCCGCAAGGCGCTGGATCCGTTCGGTGCGGCCATTCTCGGTGCGGTCGCCGGGATGGGTGGCGGTACGCTTCGGGACGTGCTTTTGGGCTCTTTGCCCGTTTATTGGGTGGCCAATCCGTCCTATCTCGGTGTGGCTCTTGCGGGCGCGCTGTTGGGTTACTTCCTGTCCCCCGGCGCCCAGGCGCTGGCCTCACGCCGGACGGTGCTGAACTGGGCCGATGCCATCGGCTTGTCGGTGTTTTGCGTAATCGGCGCCCAGGCCGGACTGGCGGCGGGGGCGCACTGGTCCATCGCCATGCTGACCGGGGTGATGAGCGCGGCCTTCGGGGGGCTGTTGCGGGATATCATCGTCAATGACGTGCCGCTGGTCCTGCGCGAGGATGTTTACGCCCTGGCGGCTCTGGCCGGAGCGGGAGCTTATGTCGGCGGGCTGGCCCTGGATCTTCCGGTGAGCTGGGTGACGCTGGGCGCTGCGGCGATTGCCTTTGCCCTGCGGGGCTGTGCCATCCTGTTCAAATGGTCCTTGCCGCCGATGAAGATCAGCGACTAGCGCCGCGCCCACCAGGCTTCCATCGGCTGCAGCTCATGCCCGGCGGGAATCCCGGGATGGATGAAATCCCCGTTTTCATCGCGGACCATGCCGATCGATTGCATCACCCCGATGGACGGCCGGTTATGGGTCGAGGCAAAGGCGATGATGGCGTTAAGGCCCTTGTCCTTTAGCCCCCAGCGCACGACTTCGGCGGCAGCCTCCTTGGCATAGCCCTGGCGCCAATGCGGGCGGGCGATGCGCCAGCCCGCCTCCACCGCGCCGGTGAAGGCGCAGTCGAAATCCACCACCATCAGACCGGTCATGCCGATGAATTCCCCGGTCGCCTTGAGCTCGACCGCGTGGCGGCCAAAGCCGGTGCTGCGGATCCCGTTCTGGTACCAGGCGATCGCCTTCTCGGTGTCGTCCCGGCTCAGCGGGGCCTCGAAATAGCGCATCACCTCCGGATCGGCATTCATCGCCACATAGGGCGCGATATCGCTGTCCTGCCAACCGCGCAGGATCAGCCGCTCGGTTTCCAGTCGGGGCAGGGGGGCGAAGTCGATCATGGGGTGGTCTTTCTCAGTGCAGTCTATTGTCCCCCTTTAGGCGGGGGATGATCAAGATTGATACTAAAGCCGTCTGGGACCAACGCGGCGATGCCGGGCGTCGCCGGGGCTAACTCGACGACCTGAATTCTTGCATGTGACCGGGAAGTGCGAGGGCGATCAGCCACAGACAAGCCGCGAGCCCCCAGCCGATCGGTTGCAGCTCCGCTGCCACCACAAAGCCGAGGGCAAGCAGCAGAAACTGCAGCGGGATCATCCAGATGCTTATGTGTCGGTCGGCGTCGGCTTTGCACCAATCGCACCGAGCGATGTTCTTTCCAAAAACCAGGTTTCGGCCGTAGTTTAGGTAAACCTCGGTCCCGGAAAGAGGCTTGCCGCAGCTGGGACAGCTATGGCGTGGAAAGAGCGGCATTACGCCCCCAGCGCCCGCGCCGCCCGCGGTGCGAAATAGGTAATCACCGCGGCCGCGCCGGCGCGCTTGAAGCTCATCAGGCTTTCCAGCATGACCCGCTCGCCATCAATCCAGCCATTGGCGGCGGCGGCCTGGATCATGGCGTATTCGCCGGAGACCTGGAAGGCGAGGACGGGGACGGGGAAGCTGTCGGTGAGGGTTTTGACGATGTCGAGATAGGGCAGGCCGGGTTTGACCATGACCATGTCGGCGCCTTCCTGGATATCCAGCTCGACCTCGCGCAGGCATTCCTCGGCGTTGGCCGGGTCCATCTGGTAGGTCTTCTTGTCGCCTTGCAGCGCTGTGGCCGAGCCGATGGCGTCGCGATAGGGGCCATAGAAGCCGGAGGCGTATTTGGCGGCATAGGACAGGATCATCGTATTGTGATGACCGGCGCCTTCCAGCGCGTCACGGATGGCGCCGATGCGGCCATCCATCATGTCGGACGGGGCGACGACGTCGCAGCCGGCCTCGGCCTGGATCAGGGCTTGCTGGATCAGGCGCTCCACCGTGGCGTCATTGGCGACATAATCGCCGTCGAGCACGCCGTCATGGCCATGCGTGGTGAAGGGGTCGAGGGCGACATCGCAGATGACGCCGACATTGGGCGCGGCATCCTTGATCGTCTTGATCGCCTGCGGCACCAGCCCGTCGGGATTGAGCGCCTCGCTGCCGGCTTCGTCTTTCCTGGACGGATCAATGTGCGGGAAGATCGCCATTGCCGGAATGCCCAGCGCCTCGGCTTCCTTGGCCGCTTCCGCCAGGGCCTTCAGCGACAATCTGTCCACACCCGGCAGGGCTGCCACCGGTTCGCGCGGATCGGCCGTGTCGCTGACCACGACAGACCAGACCAGATCACTGGTTTGCAGGGTCTTTTCCTGCACAAGCCGGCGGCTCCAATCGGCCTGGCGGGTACGGCGAAGGCGGGTCGAGGGATACATGGGCGCGCTTGACCTTTGGCAAACTGGTTACAGATGAAACTTGCCGCGGCCGCCAACTAGGTTTAGGCCTCCGGCAAATTCTTGTTCAGTTCCCTTCATAACCGACAGGAGCGCACCTGTGCACTTCGCTCTTTCAGAAGATCAGACCCTAATCCGCGATATGGCGCTCAAATTTGCCGAAGATCGCCTCAAGCCGAACGCTGCCAAGTGGGATGAAGAGAAGATCTTCCCCGTCGATGTCATGCGCGAAGCGGCCGAGCTGGGCTTTGCCGGTATCTATACGCGTGACGATGTTGGCGGCTCTGCGCTGTCGCGCCTCGATGCGGCGCTGATCTTTGAAGCCCTGTCCAAGGGATGTGTCTCCACCGCGGCCTTCATGTCGATCCATAATATGTGTGCCTGGATGATCGACACCTGGGGTACGGAAGAACAGCGTCAGCGCTTCTTGCCGCCGATGATGACGATGGACAAGATCGCCTCCTACTGCCTGACCGAGCCGGGTGCCGGTTCCGATGCCGCCAGCCTGCGCACCCGCGCTGTGCGCGATGGCGACCATTATGTGCTCAACGGGTCCAAGGCGTTTATCTCCGGCGCCGGCACGTCGGACTTCTACGTCGTCATGTGCCGCACCGGCGAGGATGGTCCGAAAGGCATTTCCACCATCGTCGTCGAGAAAGACACGCCTGGCCTGTCCTTCGGCGCCAATGAGAAAAAGATGGGCTGGAACTCCCAGCCGACCCGCGTCGTCACGTTCGAGGACTGCCGTGTTCCGGTCGAGAACCGTCTCGCCGAAGAGGGCATGGGTTTCACCCTGGCCATGAATGGTCTCAATGGCGGCCGGATCAATATCGCGGCCTGTTCGCTGGGCGGCGCCTCTGAAGCGCTCGACGTGGCGATGGACTACACCTCGACCCGCAAACAGTTCGGCCGCGCTATCGGCGATTTCCAGGTCAGCCAGTTCAAGCTCGCCGACATGGCGACCGAGCTCGATGCCTCGCGCCTGATGGTTTATCGCGCCGCATCCATGCTGGATGCGAAAGATCCTTCGGCTGCGAAGTATTGTGCCATGGCCAAGCGCTATGCGACCGACAAGTGCTTCGAGGTCGTGAACCAGGCGCTGCAGTTGCATGGCGGTTACGGCTATCTGCAGGACTATCCGATCGAGCGTATCCTGCGGGATCTGCGCGTGCACCAGATCCTGGAAGGCACGAACGAGGTCATGCGGGTGATCATCGCCAAGGACATGAAGAAGGCCTGGCCGAGCAATTCCTAGCGCTTGGGAGGGCGAGCCATGACGGAGCTGTCCTGGCTCGCGGCCGGAGTGTTGGCGGGGGTGGCGTGCATTCTCGCCATCCACAAATTCTTTCCCGGCCGCGCCGCCCTTAATGTGCTTGTCGCCGTCGTGGCGATGAATGCCATCTATGTTGGCGCCAGTCTCAGCGAGCCTCTGGAGGCAATACTTCTGGAGACGCTGGTCGCATCGCTCGTGGTCGGGACGGCCTTGGTGCTCTACCGGAGGACATCCGACTGGCTGGCTCTGACCGTTCTGGTACACGGGCTAATCGATGGCGGACATTTCCTGCTCGACGCGAACTATATCCCGGCCTGGTATATCTGGCTCTGCCTTGGGTTTGATTTTCCCTTCGCTGCAGGCGCCTACTGGCTCTTACGGCGTCAGGCCACAAGCGAGGCCTGAGTGGTTATGCTGGAACCGGAGGAAATCGTCGCCCGTGGCATGGATGCCAATGTCAGCTGGCTGGTGCTGGATAATTATCGGCGCGGTGACGACGATTTGGCGCGACTGATGGCGGTGCGCGCGATGATGGAACCGCGCGATTTCTGGTTTGAGGGGCTTTCGACCGGGTTTGATCCCTCATCATGGATGCAGGCACCGCGGGATGCGGCGATTGCTCTGACCGAGGACGCCAATCGGCGCGGGCTGGTGTTTCATCCCGGCGGCATGCCGGAGGCAGTTCTGGAGCCGAGTGAGGCTTTCGCGCTGTTCATCAGCCGCTTCAAACCGGACGCGCGCTATTACGTCACCAACCTGGTCAGAGGCATGACCCTCACCGATCCGACGCCGGACCAGATTGACATCCTCGCCAAGCTGGCTCAATTCGACGGCAAATCCGGGTTGAAGCGCTACACCGCGCCCTTTACCCGCGCCATCATGGACTGTGCCCTGGGCGTCGTCGACGCCGAGAATGCCGGCATATTTTGTATTGAAGACACGGACTGACCGATATGAGCACCGAACCGGAAATCATCGCCCGCAAAACTGGCCAGGTCGGCCGTATCACCCTCAATCGTCCCAAGGCGCTCAATGCGCTGACCCACAATATGTGTCTGTTGATGATCGAGGCGCTGGAAGCCTGGCGCGGTGATGACGAGGTCAAGGCGATTGTCGTTGATGGGGCCGGGGAGAAGGGCTTCTGTGCCGGTGGGGATATCCTCAAACTGCACAATTCCGGCAAGGCCGGTGATGACCAGGCCTGGTTGTTCTGGCGCGATGAGTATCGCCTCAACACGCTGATCTTCCATTATCCCAAACCCTATGTCGCGCTGATCGACGGCATCACCATGGGCGGCGGTGTCGGTGTCTCGGTGCACGGTTCGCACCGGGTTGCCGGTGACAAGACCATGTTCGCCATGCCGGAAACCGGGATCGGCTTCCACCCGGATGTGGGCGGGGCGTATTTCCTGCCGCGCCTCGCGGGTGAGATCGGCACCTGGATGGGCCTGACCGGGGCCCGTCTGCGCGCTGCTGATGCGGTGGCTGCGGGCCTGGCGACGCATTACTGCCCGTCCGGCGATTATGACAAGCTGATCGAGGCGCTCGAGAACGCCGATCTGAGCGATGATGATGCGCTGGAAGTCCTGCTGGAAGAATTCTCCGGTGATCCGGGCGATAGCGAGCTGGCCCACACGCGCGGCCTGATTGATGCGGCCTTTACCGGCAATCGCGTCGAGGAAATCGTTTCCCGCATCGAAGGGGCGGGCGATGCCTGGTCGGCGAAACAAGCCAAAGTGCTGGCCTCGAAGTCGCCGACGGCGCTGAAGCTGACCCTCGCGGCCCTGCGCAAGGGCGCGGACCTGTCCTTTGAGGACGTGATGCGCCAGGACCTTCGCGCCTCCGTCTGGTGCCTGTCCGGCAAGGATTTCTATGAGGGCGTCCGCGCCGTCATCATCGACAAGGACAATGCACCGGCCTGGGACCCGTCCACGCTGGCCAGCGTCAATGACAATGACATCACCGGGGCGTTCGACCGTCTCGACGACACTCACGAAATGACTTTCCTGGGCGAAAACGAAGACGCCTAGGCCCTAATATTCCTGTCGGGGAGGACAGACATGTCGCGCATCGCATTTATCGGTCTGGGCAATATGGGCTCGGGTATGGCGGCCAATCTGGTCAAGGCCGGTCACGAGGTTCACGCCTTTGATCTCAGCGCTGAAGCCTTGGCCAAGGCCGCTGAAGGCGGGGCCCAGACTGCAGCGTCCGCTGCAGCGGCGGTGACCGGTGCCGATGCGGTCGTGACCATGCTGCCAGCGGGCAAGCATGTACGTGCCGTCTATGAGAGTGAAGTCTTCGGGGCGGCCAAGGACGGCGCGGTCTTCATGGATTGCTCCACCATCGACGTCGACAGCGCCCGCGAAGTGGGCGAGGCGGCCAAGGCCAAGGGCTTCAAATTCCTCGATGCGCCGGTGTCTGGCGGTGTTGCAGCGGCAACCGGCGGCACGCTGACCTTCATGGTTGGTGGCGAGGACGCAGACTTTGCCCTAGCCGAGCCGATCCTGTCGGCCATGGGCAAGGCCGTGATCCATGCTGGCGGGCTGGGCTCGGGCCAGGCTGCGAAGGCGTGCAACAACATGCTGCTGGCCATCAACATGATCGGCACCTGTGAAGCCTTTGCGCTCGCCAGCAAGCTGGGTCTCGATCAGCAGAAATTCTTCGACATCTCCTCCAAGGCCTCCGGTCAGAGCTGGTCGATGACGAGCTATTGCCCGGTGCCGGGCCCGGTGCCTGCATCTCCCGCCAATAATGACTATCAGCCGGGCTTTGCGGCTGCGCTGATGCTGAAGGATCTGGGCCTGGCGATGGAGGCGGCTGATGCTGCCTCGGCAGCGACGCCGCTCGGCGCCCTGGCCAATGATCTCTATCAGTCCTTTGTTGACCAAGGTGACGGGAATACGGATTTTTCCGGAATTTATCGCCTGATCGAAGAATGCGACTCAAACGGTTAAACGCTTTTTAGCCCTTTGCCTGTACGGTCCCCCGCAAAGATCAATAAAAGATCGGGTGGAGTAGTATTATGGCAATGGCCGAAAGTGTCTCGCCGCAGGCAGACGCAAACACGCAATATCTTGAACTTCTTCAACTGGTTGAGCGCCTTCACCGGCAGCTCCTCGATGTCGTGAAGGATGAGCTTGAGCGCGAGGGCATCGATGATGTGAACTCGGTGCAGGCGCTGCTCCTGTTCAATATCGGCGACCAGGAACTGACGGCCGGCGAGCTGCGCACGCGCGGGCATTATCTCGGCTCGAACGTGTCCTATAACCTGAAGAAGCTGGTCGAGGCGGGCTATATCCGCCATGAGCGCTCGGCGACCGACCGCCGTTCGGTGCGCGTCAGCCTGACCGAGACGGGTCACGCGGTGCGCTCGCAGCTCAACACGCTGTTCGAGCGTCAGTCCGCCTCGCTGTCGCCGGTCGGCGGTGTCGAGATCGATGCGCTGCCGTCGATGAATACGGCGCTGACCCGGATCGAGCGCTTCTGGGCGGATCACATCCGTTTCCGCATGTAACGCAACGGGCAATTTGAACAATTCGAACGGCGCTCCGACGGGGCGCCGTTTTTCTTTGGGCGCTGAGGTCGGGCAGGGCTATTGATCCTGTCTTGATCCGCTATACTGATAATTCATGCGCCTGCGGCGCTCTGTCCTGTCGAACGGTTCGGATTAACTGTTTATACGGAGACTCGATATCGAGTTCGTGTAGACAAACGACGAGGCCCTCATGGATTACAATGGCGCATTCGAAGCTGCTGTCCGCCGCGTAAAGGCGGAAGGCCGCTACCGCGTGTTCGCGAATCTGATGCGCCGCAAGGGGGAGTTTCCGGTCGCACGCTGGCGCACCGAGGAGGGCGATGTCCGCGACGTCACTGTCTGGTGCTCCAATGATTATCTCGGCATGGGCCAGATCCCCTGCGTTGTGGAATCGATGAAGGCCGCGATCGATGAGGTCGGCTCCGGTGCTGGCGGGACCCGCAATATCTCCGGGACCACGCATTATCATGTCGAGCTCGAGCGTTCGCTCGCGGACCTGCACGGCAAGAGCTCCGCTCTGCTCTTCACCTCCGGCTATATCGCCAATGAGGCGACCCTGGCGACGCTGGGCAAGATCCTGCCGAACCTGATCATCTTCTCCGACGAGCTCAACCACGCTTCGATGATCGAGGGCGTGAAGGGTGCACGTTGTGAAAAGCATGTCTGGCGCCACAATGATGTCGAGCACCTGGAAGAATTGCTCAAGGCGGCGCCGATCGATGCGCCCAAAGTCATCGCCTTTGAGTCGGTCTATTCGATGGACGGGGATATCGGCCCGATCGAGGCGGTCTGTGACCTGGCCGAGAAATACAATGCGCTGACCTATCTCGATGAGGTCCATGCCGTGGGCCTGTATGGTCTGCGCGGCGCCGGCATTGCCGAGCGCGATGGCCTGATGCATCGCATCGACATTATCGAGGGCACGCTGGGCAAGGCCTTCGGTGTCATGGGCGGCTATATCGCAGCCGATGGCGCAATCGTCGATGCGATCCGGTCGATGGCGTCGGGCTTCATCTTCACCACCGCCATCCCGCCCGCCCTGGCGGCCGGTGCGCGGGCCAGCGTGGAATATCTCAAGGCGGCGCATCATCTGCGCGAAAGCCACCAGGAACGCGCGGCGACGCTGAAGCAGCGCCTCGCCGATGCCGGCTATCCGGTGATGCCGTCCGAGACGCATATCGTGCCGATCAAGGTCGGTGACCCCGTGCTGTGCAAGCGCATCTCCGATCGCCTGCTCGACGAGCACGGCATCTACGTGCAGCCGATCAATTACCCGACCGTCCCGCGCGGCACGGAGCGTCTGCGCTTCACGCCGACACCGCTGCACACGGACGCCATGTTCGATCAGCTTATCGCAGCGCTGGACGAGGTCTGGGAAGAAGCCGCCGTGGCCGAGGGCGGTATCGCCCGCGCCTGACAGGAGACGGGATGAGCGATCGCGAGGTTTATGTCGAGATCCAGACGCTCGGCAATTCCGCGCGCGTCGCTGCCGTTGATGCTGAGACCGGTGAGGAAGTCGTCTTCCAGGTCCCGGTCAACACCACACGCCTCGAGATCGACCGGCTGGCCCTGGCCAAGCTCAACTGGAAACTCGCCCGCAATGCCGAGGCGCAGGGTGGGCCCGGCAAAAAACAACGGCCGGGCGACAAACCCGGCCGTGGTCTCAAGGTCTGATGGAAGGGTCTGAGGCTTACTTGCCCTTGCGGCCACGACCCAGACCGATGTCCTTGGCAAATTGCGAGCGCTTGCGCGAATAGGCGGGCGCGACCATGGGGTAATCGGCCGGCAGGTTCCATTTCTGACGGTATTCATCCGGCGACATGTTGTATTGCGAGCGCAGATAGCGCTTGAGCATTTTCAGCTTCTTGCCGTCTTCCAGACAGACGATGTGATCATCGGCAACAGACTTGGACACCGGCACGGCCGGCTTGGCGCGCATGACCGGCTTCTCCTCGGTCTCGGTGACGCTGGTCATGGTCTGGTGCACGGATTTGATCAGGTCGGGCACATTCTCCGCCGGCATTGAATTGTGAGACAGATAAGACGCGACAATATCCGTGGTCATACGAAGGAGTTCTTCCTTGTCGATTTCCGGTTGAACAGTCTCGGTCATTATCGATCCCTTTATACCTAGTATTGGAGAGGTCACTCGTGTTGCGGCGAGCGAGTTTTGTGGAGGAATAAGTCTAGAAGAATTCAAGTTCAAGACTTGAATCAAGAAGAAAGCATGACGCTATAGAAAAACTTCTCTTGGGTGCGTGTCCGATCGAGAACAATGCAGGTGAAATGTCGCATTTTGTCCCGTATTCGGTGCTTGCGAGCAGCCCCGGCGCGCCGTATCAAGAGCCTTCAGTCAGAGGATTTGTCATGCCGGATACCACCGCCCCGCTTGCCGATACGACCCAGGATTTCTTCACGCAATCGGTCGCCGAGAGCGATCGCGATGTGGCCCGGGCCATTCATCTGGAAATTCAGCGCCAGCAAAGCCAGATCGAGCTGATCGCGTCGGAGAATATCGTCTCGCGCGCAGTGCTCGAGGCTCAGGGCTCGCCGCTGACCAACAAATACGCGGAAGGCTATCCGGGGCGCCGTTATTATGGCGGCTGTGAATTCGTCGACATCGCCGAAAACCTGGCCATTGAACGCGCCAAGGAACTCTTCGGCGCCGCCTACGCCAACGTCCAGCCCAATTCCGGCAGCCAGGCCAACCAGGCGGTCTTCCTCGCCCTGATCAAGCCGGGCGACAAGATCCTGGGCATGTCGCTGGATGCCGGGGGGCACCTGACCCATGGCGCCCGCCCGAACCAGTCCGGCAAATGGTTCGATGCGCATCATTACGGTGTGCGTGAAGAGGACGCGCTGATCGATTATGATGCGCTGCGCAAGCAGGCCAATGAGCTCAAGCCGCAGATGATCATTGCCGGCGGTTCCGCTTATCCGCGCGAGATCGACTGGGCCGAGTTCCGCTCCATCGCGGATGAGGTTGGCGCCTATATGCTGGCCGACATGGCGCATTACTCCGGTCTGATCGCCACGGGTGTCTACCCGTCGCCCATCCCGCATGCCCATGTCTGCACCACGACCACGCACAAGACGCTGCGCGGCCCGCGCGGTGGCCTGATCCTGTCCAATGACGAGGCTCTGGGCAAGAAGTTCAATTCGGCGATTTTCCCGGGCATCCAGGGCGGCCCGCTCATGCATGTTATCGCCGGCAAGGCCGTGGCCTTCGGCGAGGCCCTGCGCCCGGAATTCAAGACCTATGCCCAGCAAGTGGTGAAGAACTGCCAGGCCATGTCCGATGCGGTCAAAGCCGGTGGTTATGACATCGTCTCCGGCGGGACTGACAGCCATCTGGCGCTGATCGACCTGCGGCCCAAGGGGCTGAAGGGCAATCAGGCCGAGGAAGCCCTCGAGCGCGCCTTCATTACCTGTAACAAGAACGGTGTGCCGTTCGATCCGGAAAAGCCCACCGTCACCTCCGGTCTGCGCGTCGGCTCGCCGGCTGCCACGACGCGGGGCTTTGGCGAAGCGGAATTCAAGCAGGTCGGCGAATTCATGGTACGCGTGCTCGACGGCCTCGTGGAGAGCCCGGAGGGCAATGCGGAAATCGAAGCGGCCGTGCGCGAAGACGTGAAAGCGCTGACGGCGCGCTTCCCAATTTATCCGCAATTGTCATAAGGTCATCGGATGCGTTGTCCTTTTTGCGGTCATCCCGACACCCAGGTTAAAGACTCCCGGCCCGCCGAGGATGGCAATGCCATCCGCCGTCGCCGGCAATGCCCGTCCTGTGCCGCCCGTTTCACGACTTTTGAACGGGTGCAATTGCGCGAACTGACGGTGATGAAGAAGTCTGGCCGCCGGGTGCCGTTTGACCGCGAAAAGCTCAGTCGCTCGATCCAGCTTGCGGCGCAAAAGCGCAATGTCGAGCCTGACCGCATCGAGCAGATGATTTCCGGGATTGTCCGGCGCCTGGAGAGCTCCGGCGAAACCGACATTACCTCCGACCGGGTCGGCGAACTGGTCATGGAAGCGCTGAAGAATCTCGATTCGGTGGCCTATGTCCGCTACGCCTCGGTGTACAAGGACTTCCACAAGGTCGAGGACTTCCGCGAGTTCATCAAGGATGAGCATCTCGGTCAGCCGCGTTCGGGTGAGGACGACGAAGAGAAATGACCCATGGCCCCAAGCCGCGGGTCACTTTAAAGCTTGCGACCTCGCTCGACGGCAAGATCGCGCTCGCCAATGGCCAGTCAAAATGGATCACCGGGCCGGAGAGCCGGGCCGAGGTGCACAAGATGCGCGCCGCCCATCAGGCGATCCTGACCGGTATCGGCACGATCCTGGCCGATGACCCCGAATATACAGCGCGGACAGACCCGCCCGCGCAGCGCCAACCGGATCTGATTGTCCTCGATCGTCAGGGCCGCATGCCCATGACCGCCAAGGTTTTTGCCGAACCGTCACGCCAGGTCGTCCTGCGGGCGTCGTCGGATATTGCCGCCGCGCTGAGTGGTTATGAGACGGTGATGATCGAGGCCGGGGCAGAAATCGCGGCATCGGCGCTGAAGGCCGGTATCGTCGATCGTATCGAGTGGTTCCGGGCGCCTATCGTGCTGGGCGGCGATGGACTGGGGGTGTTTGCAGGTCTGGGCCTTGAGAGTCTCGAGCTTGCACCCATTTTCCAGCGCACCGGAGTGATCGAGCGTGGTGCCGATCTGCAGGAAAGCTATGAGCGGGTGCGCTGATGTTTACGGGAATTGTCACAGCCAAGGGGCGGGTTCGCTCGATCAGCGGCACCGATGTCGTCCGCTTTGAAATCGAAGCGCCTTACGACGCCGAGGGTATCGCCATGGGGGCGTCGATCGCCCATGCCGGGGCCTGCCTGACCGTTGTCGAGAAAGACAATACCGAGACCGGGTGCTGGTATGCGGTCGAGGTCTCTCCTGAAACCTTGCGCCTGACGACCCTGGGCGAGCTGAAACAAGGTTCTGCGGTCAATCTCGAGCGCGCCCTGGCGATTGGCGAGGAACTCGGCGGCCATCTCGTGACCGGCCATGTCGATGGCGTTGGCGAGGTGCTCGACCGGCGCATGGAAGGCGATTGGATCGTCTTCACGGTCAAGCCCCCGGCCGGGCTCAACAAATTCATCGCCAAGAAGGGCTCGATCACCGTCGATGGCGTCTCGCTGACCGTCAATGACGTAACAGCCGACAGCTTTGATTTGATGATTATTCCGCACACCGCGGAGGTCACCACGCTCGGTCAATTGCAGGCCGGGCACCGTGTCAATCTTGAGGTTGACCTCATGGCGCGCTACGCCGCGCGTCTGACTGAATTTGCCGAGGACGCCTGATGAGCGATACGCCGCTGTCTCCGATCGAGGATATTATCGAAGACGCCCGCAATGGGCGCATGTTCATCCTCGTCGATGCCGAGGATCGCGAGAATGAGGGCGATCTGGTTATCCCGGCCAAGTTCGCCACGCCCGATGCGATCAATTTCATGGCCAAGCATGGCCGCGGTCTGATCTGCCTGGCGATGAGCCAGGAACGGATCGAGACCCTCGGTCTCAAGCTGATGTCGTCGGAAAACCGCTCGCGGCACCAGACCGCTTTCACCACCTCGATTGAGGCGCGTGAAGGGGTGACCACCGGCATTTCGGCGCATGACCGGGCCCGTACTATCGAGGTCGCAACCGACCCGTCCAAGGGGGCCGATGATATCGCCACGCCGGGCCATGTTTTCCCGCTGGTCGCCCGTGATGGCGGGGTGCTGGTGCGGGCCGGGCATACCGAAGCTTCTGTCGATGTCGCGCGTCTGGCCGGTGCGGGCGCGTCCGGCGTGATCTGCGAGATCATGAATGAAGACGGTACCATGGCGCGTCTGCCGGACCTCATTGCTTTCGCCCAGCTGCATGGGTTGAAGATCGGTACGATCGAGGACCTGATCGCCTATCGCCGCCGCAATGACCGCTTTATCGAACGCCGAATGGAGACGGAGTTCGAAAGCCGTTGGGGCGGGCCGTTCAACCTCATCGTTTTCCGCAACACGATTGACGGTGCTGAACATGTGGCGCTGGTCAAGGGGGCTCCGTCGGCAGATACGCCCACCCTGGTGCGGATGCAGAAAGTCTCCTTCGTTGACGATGTGCTCGGCAGTGCCGGCAAGCGCGGCGGTCTCGTTCAGCGCGGAATCGAGCAGCTGGCTGAGTATGACGGTGCAGGCGTTATGGTCTTTATCCGGGAAACCAGTCATACCGCCATCATTGAACGTCTCGGCGCCCATCCGGCCCTGCCGCAGGACGAGCGCGAAGCGCGCCGTCTGCGGGAATACGGGGTTGGGGCTCAGATCCTTCTGGATCTGGGCGTGCGGGACATGGTGCTTTTGACGACCAAGCCGCAGACGATTGTTGGCCTGGACGGTTACGGGCTGAGCGTGGTGAAAGAACGCCTGTTCAGCGGAGACTGATATGAGCGATTGGCGCATTCTCATCGTTGCGGGGACCTTCTACCGCGATATTGCCGACCCGATGATCAAGGACGCCCAGGCGGCACTTGAAGCCGCTGGCGCGAGCCATGAGCTGGCTGAAGTGCCGGGTGCGCTGGAGATTCCGGGGGCCATTATCCAGGCCGAGCTCACCGAAGCGGGTTTTGATGGCTATGTCGCGCTGGGCTGCGTCATTCGCGGTGAGACCACCCATTATGACTATGTCTGCGGCGAGAGCGCGCGCGGCCTGATGGATCTGTCGCTTGAGGGCGTGCCGGTCGGTAATGGTGTGCTTACGGTTGAGAACCGGGATCAGGCCAATGCCCGTGCAGTGGACAAGAAAAAGGGCCGTGACGCGGCTGAAGCCTGTCTGTCGATCCTGAACCTGCGCGATCGCTTCCTCGGAGAGCCGGTATGACGTCTGAAACCGAGAACCCGTCCCAGGCCCGGGCCCGTCTGCGCCGGTCTGCGCGCCTTGCTGCGGTCCAGGCGCTGTACCAGATGGATATCGGCGGTCTTGGTGCGAAGGCCGTGATCAAGGAATTCCGCGATCATCGCTTCGGCGCCCAGGGCGAGGGGCCGGAATATATCGAGGCCGATGAGGATTTCTTTGAAGACCTCGTCGCGGGTGTTGTCCGCAAACAGGCCGTTGTTGATCCTGCGATCGATGAATTGCTGGCGGAAGGCTGGCGCATGGAGCGCCTCGACGCCACGGTACGAGCAATCCTGCGGGCTGGTGGTTTCGAACTGTTCCAGCGCGATGATGTACCCGCGCGCGTGGTGATCGACGAATACGTCGATATTGCCAATGCCTTCTTCGAGGGCTCGGAGCCGAAATTCGTCAATGCCGCACTCGACAAGTGCGCGCGTCAGGCTCGCGCAGACGAGTTCTGATCCGATGAGCGGGGGCGGAGAGTTTGATTTCATCCGCGAACGCCTGCGTCCATTGACGCGCGGCCACCCGGCCGCCCTCGATCTGGCCGACGATGCCGCCCTGTTGGCGCCGCGCCCGGGACACAGCCTGGTGCTGGCCAGCGACATGCTGATCGAGAATGTCCATTTTCTCTCCACCGATACGCCGGAGGTCATGGCCAGCCGGGCGTTTGGTGCCAACCTGTCCGATCTGGCCGCGATGGGAGCTGAGCCCGCGGGCTATCTCCTGTCCATCAGCTGGCCGCAGGCCTGGCCGGGTGCGCAACGTGATGCGTTCATCGCCGGTTTGAGCGCGGCAGCAGGAAAGGTCCCGCTCATCGGTGGCGATACGACATCGGCGGATATGCCGCTCTGCCTGTCCATGACCATGCTGGGCTTTGTCCCAGAGGGCTCGGCCCTGACGCGCGCGGGCGCCAAGCCGGGTGATGATGTGTGGGTGTCCGGGATGATCGGTGATGCCGGGCTCGGGCTGGACATTGCCCGCGGTAAGCTGGACCCGCAAAGCCACCTGCTCAGCCGCTATCAATCGCCTCAGGCCCGGATCGGGCTGGGGCAGGCGCTGCGCGGTGTCGCCAGTGCCTGTATCGATGTCTCCGACGGGCTGGTCGCCGATGCAGGTCACATCGCCCAGGCCGGCGGTGTCGCGATCGAGCTTGAGTCCGCAATGATGCCGCTCTCGACCCCGGCTCTACACTGGCTGGAGAGCGAGGGCGATGCGGGTCTCAAACATCTGATGACCTGCGGCGACGACTATGAATTGCTCTTTACCGCCCCGCATGACCGCGCCCGCGACGTCCTCGCTTTGTCGGGCCAGCACGGCTGTGAAATCAGCTGGATCGGTCGTGTCGGAGAGGGCGAAGGGGTGAGTGTGATCGCCGCCGAAGGCGATGCGATGAGCTTTGACTCCGGTGGATTCACGCATTTTTGACGCCTCCATGCCAATCTGGGCAGGTTGGTGAGGTAGTTATGCGTCTGTTTCTCGCGTTCGTTTTCGGTCTAGCCCTGAGTGTCGCCCTGTCCGGTCCGGTTCAGGCCGCGCCTCCGGCTGAGGAGTCCTCAAGCTCCAGCGGCAGCTCCAATCGCTTTCTGGCCCTGTTCAACATCGCTGGCGATGAGGAAGAGGAAGAAGAGGTCGAAGAGGCGGATGACCCGCGTTCCTTCACCATGCCGGCGATCGTCGCCCCGCTGTCGGACAATGGTCGCCTGACCGGGTTCGCCTACGTTCTTGTCCGGGTCCGGGTGGCTGCGGGCAATGATATCTGGAGCATCCAGGAAAACGCCCACTATGCTCTTGATGCCCTGGTTCGTGCCGCGCACCGGCATGATCTCAGCGCTCCGGGCGGCCAGGTGCTCGATGAAGACGTGGCCGTTGAGGTGTGGTCTCGGGTTCTCGGCGAGATCTATGGCGAGAACGCGCTCGAGCGCGTCGAGATTCGCGATTTCGATGTCCGTCTGATCGGCTGACCCCACCGCGTTTTCCACTGCATTACAAAGGCAGTTGAGGCCTGACGGCCACACTTTCTTGCACGCCCCCAGTGCATTGGGCATAGTCCATTCGTCTAGGGGGAGTATTGGTATGGTCGGCGTGATTCTCACGTTCCGTGTTCCCCGCATTTCTTACTCGACCGAAGCGAAGTAAAAAACGGGGCAACAAGCCATGAACATGCTTATGCTGGCCATTGCCGCTGCCGTTCTCGCCATCATCTACGGGGTCGTCCAGACCCAGCGTTTGATGGCGGCGAGTGCGGGATCGGAAAAGATGCAGGAGATTGCATCGGCCATCCAGGAAGGCGCCAACGCGTATTTGCGGCGTCAATACACCACCATCGCCATTGTCGGCGTCGTCGTCTGCATTCTGATTGCGATTTTCCTGCGCTGGGAGGTTGCGCTGGGATTTGCGATCGGTGCCGTTCTGTCCGGTGCGGCCGGCTTTATCGGTATGCTGGTCTCAGTGCGCGCCAATGTGCGTACGACCCAGGCCGCAAGCACCGGTCTGGCCGCAGGCCTGGCGATCGCCTTCCGCTCTGGCGCCGTGACCGGCATGCTGGTTGCGGGCTTGGCCCTGCTGGGCGTGGCCGGCTATTTCTGGATCCTGACGGGCCCGATGGGTTTCGAGTCCGGTAGCCGTGCGGTTATCGACTCGCTCGTCGCGCTGGGCTTCGGTGCATCCCTGATCTCGATCTTCGCCCGTCTCGGCGGCGGTATCTTCACCAAGGGTGCAGATGTCGGCGGCGACATGGTCGGCAAGATCGAGGCGGGTATCCCGGAGGATGATCCGCGCAACGCGGCGACCATCGCGGACAATGTCGGCGATAATGTCGGCGACTGTGCGGGCATGGCGGCTGACCTGTTCGAGACCTATGCGGTGACCGTTGTGGCGACCATGGTTCTGGCGGCGATCTTCTTCGCCGGCGATCTGGGCTCGGCCATGATGATCTATCCGCTGGCGATCGGTGCGGTCTGCATCGTGACCTCGATCATCGGCACCTTCTTCGTCAGCCTTGGCGGCGGCACCAATGTCATGGGTGCGCTCTACAAGGGCCTGATTGCGGCGGGCATCCTGTCGATCGGTGGTCTCTGGATCGTCAACACCTACGCCCTGCCGAACGGCATGGGTGAGATTGGCGAAGTCGGCGGTCAGATGATCACCGGCATGAACCTGTTCTGGTGCGGTATTGCCGGCCTGATCGTCACCGCGGCGATCATCTGGGTCACGGAATACTATACCGGCACCGACTTCCGTCCGGTGAAATCCGTAGCCGAGGCCTCCGAGTCCGGTCACGGCACCAACGTGATCCAGGGTCTGGCGGTGTCGCTGGAAGCCACGGCTCTGCCGGCGATCATCATCATCGTCGGTATTCTGTCGACCTACATGCTGGCCGGTCTGTTTGGTATCGCCATCGCGGTGACCACCATGCTGGCGCTTGCGGGCCTGATCGTGGCGCTCGACGCCTTCGGTCCGGTTACCGACAATGCCGGCGGTATTGCTGAAATGGCGGGCCTCGACGAGAGCGTGCGGGACACGACCGATACGCTCGACGCGGTCGGCAACACAACCAAAGCTGTGACCAAGGGCTATGCCATTGGCTCGGCCGGTCTGGGTGCGCTGGTTCTGTTCGCCGCATACACGACCGATGTGGAGCACCTGCTTCACGTCCAGCCGGACTTCTCGCTTGAGAATCCGTACGTGATTGTCGGCCTGCTTTTCGGTGGCCTTCTGCCTTACCTCTTCGGCGGCATGTCGATGATGGCCGTTGGCCGTGCTGCGACCGCGGTCGTGGCCGAGGTGCGCCGTCAGTTCAAGGAAATGCCGGGCATTATGGAGTTCAAGGAGAAGCCGGATTACGGCCGCGCCGTGGACATCCTGACCAAGGCGGCGATCCGCGAGATGATCGTGCCGTCCCTGCTGCCGGTTCTGTCGCCGATCGTGCTCTACTTCGCCATCCTGTTCGTCTCCGGCGAGCAGGTGCAGGCGCTGGCCGCTGTCGGTGCCATGCTGCTGGGCGTGATCGTCAACGGCCTCTTCGTCGCGGTCTCCATGACCGTCGGCGGTGGTGCCTGGGACAACGCCAAGAAGTATATCGAGGACGGCAATCACGGCGGCAAAGGCTCGGAAGCTCACAAGGCTTCTGTGACCGGCGACACCGTTGGTGACCCCTACAAGGACACCGCCGGCCCGGCCGTGAACCCGATGATCAAGATCACGAATATCGTGGCGCTGCTGCTGCTGGCCTTCCTGGCCGGCTAAGCCGAGCGATCATTAAAAAACGGGAAAGCCCCGGCCGTCTGGCCGGGGCTTTTTCATGCTCGGTGCGCGCGTTGGAATTGCCAGGCCGAGAAGGCGAACACCGCTATAAACAGGATGTGCAACCCGGCACCGGGTGCCGCAAACTCATCGGGCTGAGTGACGATCGACGCTGCGAGCAGGCTCACCATGAGGATGGCCATGCCCGCTGCAGTCAGGCCAAGCCCGCGGGCGCTGGCGCGAGAGATCAGTGTTCCGAGCAAGCCGAGAAGCGGCACGAATGCGTAGAGCATGTTGAAATCATTGGCCGCGCTGCCCACAAGCCCGACAGCGAGGTTGACCCAGACCAGGGCCAGACAGCCCACAACAGCGGTGGTTGCCGCGAGCCGGTAGGCCGGCGCGTGACCAAGCCTGAACAGCAGAACCAGGGCGAGCGCCGTTCCGCCGATCAGGCCGGCGGCGGCCAGGAAGTCGAGTGCATCCCAAGACATAAAAGCCTCCCGATTGGCGCCGGGAGGCTAGCATGTGATCTCAATGGATCGAAATCGGCTTACTGGTCGCGGCGGGGACCGCCGGCGCCGCCAGGCAGGTTCTGTTCGCCGCCGAACTGCTCGTTCGGGAGCGTGCCGACATTGCCGAGAAGCTGTTCGATCAGCGACAGTTCGCGACCCCGTGTCGGGGTTTCGCGCGAGGCGTAGGAGACGATACGGCCATCATCCAGTCCGTATTCGAGCACTTCTTCAACCACGCCATCCGGGTCAAAGCGAATAGCGAGGATGCGGCGATCGCGGGTGGAGGAGCGCAGATAGGCCAGCGATTCCCGGGTCGAGGAGATGTAATACCAGATATCTTCCTCGAACGTGCCGCTGGTCGACGGCGTACCCAGACGCTGCACGACGCTGATACGCGTGTCCTCGTCCACCTGGATATTGGGTTCTTCGCCGAGCGTGTAGCGATGGCCATGCGTCCGCAGGACCGGGTTACAGGCGGTCAGTCCAATCGCACAGGCGAGAAGGGCTGCGGACAAGCGTACACGTCGGTTCATCAATCACTCCCTCGGGGTCCGGTCTGGCCCCTGCATGGTTGCCTTGACCTACCCGGGGCTGACCTTAGCTTCAAGTCTCAAGATTTGGGAGCCCCAGTTTCATGTTCTCGAAGCTGTTCAAGAAACGTCCGGAAAAACTGCGCGCTGAAGCGCTCTACAATGATGTGGTGCAGGCTGCCCGCCAGCCCGCGCTCTATGGCGAAGAGGGCGCGCCGGATACGCTGCAGGGCCGGTTCGAGATGATCCTGCTGCACGCCACCTTGCTGATTCACGAATTGCGCACTGGCGACAGCGAGGAGGGCGCGGCGCTCGCCCAGGACGTCTTTGACACCATGTTCGATGATTTCGATGCGGCCATGCGTGAGCTCGGCCTCGGCGACAGCGCGGTCGGCAAGAAGATCCGCTTCATGGCTGAGGGCTTTTACGGTCGGGCTTCCGCCTATGTGGATTCGCTGAACAAACAGGGCGAAGACGGCCTTGAGGCAATCCTGGCGCGAAATGTCCTGGAGTGTGAGCCGGACGACCCGAAGGCTGCGAAACTTGCCGCATACGTAACCCAGACAGCCGCGGCGCTTGCTGCGCAAGGGCAGGCGGGGCTTTTGCAGGGCTCCAAACCGGACTTCCAGACCGCCTGATTGCCGTCTTCGCAGCTTGCATCTGTAACGCGCTCCAGTAAGTATCCGCGAAATTGAGGCGGTCTTCCGTCGTTTGGGGACAGTTCCGATCGCAATGACCGGTATTCCGACTTTATCTGTAGATGCCATGGGCGGGGATCTCGGTCCCGGCGCCGTGGTTGATGGTATCGGCAATGCGCTCAAGCGCTGGCCGGACCGCAAGGCTCGTTTTCTCGTCCACGGGCCGGAGGATCAGCTTCAGCCCTTGATGGCGGCTCAGCCGGCTGTCGCGGCCGTCAGTGAAATTCGCCACTCGGACAGTTCCGTGGAAATGACGGACAAGCCGAGCGAGGCCGTGCGCCGGGCCCGTGGGTCGTCCATGTGGAATGCGATCCAGTGTGTGAAGTCCGGTGAGGCAGATGCCATTGTCTCGTCGGGTAATACCGGCGCGCTGATGGCAATCTCAAAGGTCATCCTGCGCATGAAGAAGGGCGTTCACCGCCCCGCAATTTCTGCCAACTGGCCGACTCCCAAAGGTCATACCGTGGTGTTGGATGTCGGCGCCAATGTGCAGTGCGGAGCCACCCAGCTGGTCGAGTTTGCGATCATGGGTGAGGCCTTCCACCGCGCCGTGTTTGGTGAAACCAAGCCGAGTGTTGGCCTGCTCAATGTGGGCCAGGAAGAGCTCAAGGGGAATGACGTGGTGCGCGAGGCCGACGGCCTTATTCGCGACGCCGGTCTCGGGCTGGATTATCGCGGTTTCATTGAGGGCAATGATATCAGCGCTGGCGGTATCGATGTCGTCGTGACCGATGGCTTTACCGGAAATATCGCCCTGAAGACCGCGGAGGGGACTGCCCGTCTGGTGGCCGGCTGGGTCAAGGAGGCGCTGACCAGCTCGGTGACCGCCAAGCTTGCCGCCGGCTTGCTCAGCTTCGGCGCGCTGGATCGTCTGCGTCAGCGGATGGACCCGCGCTACATCAATGGTGGCGTGTTGCTGGGCCTGAAGGGTGTTGTGGTGAAAAGCCATGGCGGCGCTGACGGCGAAGGTTTCGCCTCAGCCCTGGGTCTGGCCTATGCCATGGCGCAAAGCAATTTCATGCCGGAATTGAGAAAGAACCTGGATCAGTTCCAGGAGCATGCGGAGCGCAAGGCCGCCCAAGAGGCATGACCGATCAAACGGTGCGGATCGCCGGTGTTGGCGCCTATCTGCCGTCTCGTGTCCTGACCAATGAAGAATTGTCGACCATGGTCGACACCTCGGACAGCTGGATCCGGGAACGCACTGGTATTGCCCAGCGCCATATCGCGGCGGAGGGAGAGACCACGGCGGATCTGGCGGAAGTGGCGTGCCGCCGGGCGCTTGAACACGCCGGGATGGACGCGTCCGACATAGATTTGATCGTCGTTGCGACGACGACACCGGATTTCACCTTCCCGTCGACCGGAACCCTGCTGCAAGGGCGCTTGGGTATTGCCCAGGGCGCGGCTTTTGATGTGCAGGCCGTGTGTACCGGGTTTGTCTACGCGCTGGCCGTTGCCGATGGCTTCCTGGCCCGGGGGCAAGCCCGCAACGCCTTGGTCGTTGGCGCAGAGACCATGTCCCGCATCGTCGACTGGACCGACCGCGCCACTTGCGTGCTGTTCGGAGACGGGGCCGGAGCGATGGTCCTGAGTGCAGAAGAGACACCGGGCGAGCGCCGCGAGAACGGCTTGCTGGCAACCTATCTGCGCTCGGACGGGCGCTATAAGGACTTGCTCCATGTCGATGGCGGACCGTCTTCGACACAAACCGTCGGACATCTGCGCATGGCCGGCAATCAGGTCTTCCGTCACGCGGTCACCAATATCGCGGAATCCATGACCACGATCGCGGGCCAGGCCGGGGTCGAAATTGCGGAGATTGATTGGTTCGTACCCCACCAGGCGAACCAGCGAATCCTTGAGGGTGTCGCGAAAAAGCTCAAAATCCCAACGGCTAAGGTGGTTTCGACAGTCTCTGATCATGGCAATACCTCGGCGGCCTCGGTACCGCTGGCTTTTGAGCGTGCTGTACATGATGGCCGCATCGGCCGGGGAGACCTGGTTTTGATGGAGGCGCTCGGCGGCGGCTTCACATGGGGCGCCGCTCTGGTGCGCTTCTAGAGCGAAATCGCGTTCTTTTTATCTTTTATCCAAGACCTTGGCGTTGACGGGCAGGGGCTCGCGGGCGTAGCCTGTGGGCATCTGTCTGGGGATTGAAATGTCGGATAAAACTTTGACCCGCGCCGATCTCGCCGAAGCCGTCTATCGCGAAGTCGGACTTTCACGTCAGGAATCGGCGGACCTCGTCCAGTCTGTGCTCGGCATGGTGTCGGACACACTGGCCAATGGCGAATCGGTTAAGCTGTCGTCCTTCGGTTCTTTTCTCCTGCGGGATAAACGCGGTCGTGTCGGCCGTAACCCCAAGACGGGTGTAGAAGTTCCGATTGAGGCTCGTCGCGTGCTGGTATTCAAACCGTCGCACGTCTTGAAGGAGCGCGTCGATTCGGCTTTGTCCAAGGACTGAGATGCAAAGCTGAAGACTGACGCGATTTACGCATGTCGGTCACAGAGAAATCGCCGGATGCCTTCCGAACCATCAGTGAGGCCGCTGATGAGTTGGATGTACCCGCTCACGTCCTCCGTTTCTGGGAAAGCAAGTTCGCCCAAATCAGCCCGCTCAAGCGAGCGGGGGGGCGCCGTTTCTATCGTCCCCAGGACATCGCTTTGCTGCGCGGTGTGAAACGCCTGCTCTATGAAGACGGCTACACGATCAAGGGCGCCAAGAAATACATCAAGGATCACGGGGTCTCCGTGATTGTCGACCTTGGGGCCGCGGATCGATCCCGTCCGGAAATGGCAATCGATCGCGCCGATGTCGAACGGCCCGCCGAGCGTCGCAAGACGCTGCGTCAACCCGGTAGCCCGGCCCGGCAGATCGACGAGATCCTGAATGACCTGGAAGGGGCCCGCGCGAAGCTCAAGGCCGCGTTGGAACCGAAATCCTGAAGACCTGCTGATCGAGCAGTTGCGGACTGTCTGGGGTGTGCCTATAAACGCCTCCCCATTGACCGGTCGCGGCCGGTCTTTTCAGTGTCGGAGCGTGGCGCAGTCCGGTTAGCGCACTCGCCTGGGGGGCGAGGGGTCGCGAGTTCGAATCTCGCCGCTCCGACCATTCTTCCTAATTCAGATATTCCCAGCTTTCGGCGCCGTCGAAATGTTTGACCGGTATGCCGTCCAGCTCTGCCGGATCGGCCATATTGGCATTGACGGCGCAGCGGTCGGCATACTCGCCGAGCCCTTCATAATGGGTGGTGTTACCGCAAGCGGCACAGGAGACCACCGCGAGGGTCTTGTCGCCGTAGGCGTATTTCACGACTTTTGCCGGGTCATAGCTGAACGTGGCCCCCGCTCGCTCCGCATGCGCCCAGAGCGCTCCGACGCGGCGGCACAGCGAACAATTACACCGGACAAGCTTGCCCGGGCGTTCGTCCAAGGACCAGGTGACAGCCCCGCAATGGCATGAAGCGGACAGGGCAGGCTTCGTCATCAGGCTGCGGCCATCGCCGCTTTCATGATGTCTTTCATCGGCTGGTCCGGATCGCCGAGTGCTGCGGGATCCGGGCGTCCACCCTTGGCAATGATCATCTTCGCCGCCATGAAGCTTTGCGGGTCATTGATGCAGTCCGCCGCGATGAGTTTGCCGTCCTTGAGATGGAAGAAGCTGCGTTGCTCATCCGCTGTGACACGTTCAACCAGCTGGTCGGCGCCCTGGAACAGTCCGGCCGTTTGCAGTTTGAGCTCGAACTGATCGGACCAGAACCATGGCACCTCGGCTTTTGGCGCCGGCGCGGCACAGATGGCCGCTGCCGCCTGCTTGCCCTGTTCAATCGCATTGGGCACCGACTCGATACGCAGACGCTCGCCGGTGAGCCAAAAAGGCTGGGCTGCCACATCACCAATGGCGAAGATGGAGGCGTCCTGGGTCCGGCAGGTCTCGTCGACATGAATGCCATTGCCGGTCATCAGTCCGGCCGTTTCGGCCAATTCGGCATTGGGGATGACGCCAATACCGACCAGGGCACTGTCGCAGGGGATGATGTCCCCGGAGGCCAGTTCCACCCCGGTAATGCGGCCATCTTGCCCGGTCAGAGCCGAGACCTGCTGATCACACAGGAATTCTACGCCGCGGCGCTGGTGCGCCTCGCGATAGAAGCTGGACAGCTCGGGCACCGCGACCCGGGCCAAACAGCGCGGCTGGGCTTCAATCACCACCGCCTCGGCACCCAGCTTGGTCGCCACAGCGGCCGCCTCGAGCCCGATATAGCCGCCGCCGATAATGGCGATGCGCTTGCCCGGCTTCACATCGGACTTGAGCTGATCCACATCGGCAATGGTGCGCAGATAGCGTACGCCGTCCAGCTCTGCGCCGGACACCGGCAGGGGGCGGACGCGAGCACCGGTTGCGATCACGAGATGGGTGTAGTCCTGCTCGCTGCCATCATCGAAACGCACGGTCTTGGCCTTGCGATCAATCGCTTCGGCGCGCAGCCCGAGGCGCAGTGAAACGTTCTGGGCAAGCCAGGTTTCCGGTGGCTGCAGCCAGAGCCGGTCTTCCTCGATGGCGCCGGACAGATAGTCCTTGGACAGGGGCGGGCGCTGATAGGGCGGGTGGGGTTCTTCGCCGGCAATGATCACCTGCCCCTCCCAGCCAAAGCGTCGCAGGCTGGCCGCACATTGGGCGCCGGCCTGGCCGCCGCCGAGAATAAGAACCGTATCGTCCTGTTGCGTCACGCCTTTCCCTCCCTGACTTTGCCCCATGATGGACCGGCGCGCCGGTCAGGGCGAGCCCGATTTTGCACCCTGCGACATGATTACACCGCTTGAGAGCCTTGCGCCCCCATGAGGATGGGCTACCTAGCCGGTCCGATAGGAGTGCGCATGAGTTATCGACACCACACCCGCCCCGCAGTTTCGCTCTGGCTGTTCATCATGACCGGCCTGATCGCCCTCATGATCCTCGTCGGCGGCGCCACCCGCCTGACCGATAGCGGATTGTCGATCACCGAATGGCGCCCGATCACCGGCGCCATCCCGCCGCTGAGCCAGGCGGACTGGGAAGAGGCGCTGCAACTCTATCGCTCCACGACGGAATACCAGGAGCAGAACCGGGGCATGTCGATGTCCGAGTTCCAGTTCATCTTCTGGTGGGAGTGGGGCCATCGTCAGCTCGGGCGCTTCCTGGGTCTCGCCTTCGCGGTGCCGCTCGTCTTCTTCTGGATTCGCGGTGATCTCAGCGCGCGCCTCAAGCCGCGCCTGCTGGGTCTGTTCTTCCTCGGCGGCCTGCAGGGTGCCATTGGCTGGTGGATGGTCGCGAGCGGTCTGGTCGACCGGCTAGACGTGTCGCAATACCGGCTCGCCACCCATCTCGGCATGGCCTTCATTCTGCTCGGTGCCACCTTCTGGACCGCGCTCGATGCCCGCTATGGCGCGCCGCCCGTGCGCGCTGGCAATCATACGCGCTGGTTCCTGGTGCTTTGGGGATTGCTCTTCGTTCAAATCCTGATGGGCGCCCTGGTCGCCGGGATCGATGCCGGCAAGATCTTCAACACCTGGCCGGGCATGAATGGCCAGCTCATCCCGGACGGCTATCTCGCCGGGCTGCCCTTCCATCAGGCGATTTTCGAAAGCCATGCCGCGGTTCAGCTGCAGCATCGCTGGATGGCCTATATCGTCACCATCGCTGTCGGTGTGACAGCCTTCATGATCTATCGCGAGCCGCGTGTCGCCCTGAAGCCCTTCATGGTGATCCTGCCGGCCCTGGTGATTGCCCAGGTGGCTCTGGGGATCGCCGCTCTGCTGGCGGTCGCACCGCTGGGCCTGTCGCTGGCGCACCAGGCCGGCGCCGTCGTGCTCTTCGTCGCGATCGGGGCGGCCACCTGGACCGCCCGTCGCGCAGTATAATTACTCGCTGACGAAGAAGGAGCGAACCGTCGCTTCGCGGGATACCACCTTGATGCGGCTGTCACTGCGGTCGAAGAAGGCCAGGATGCCGTCGGAATAGGCCGTGAAACCGTAGCTCTGATCCGTCAGGGCAATCCGGCTGGCCGTGTCGATACCCGGCGTGCTGAGACCGTCGACGAAGCTGAAATTGGCGCGCGGCAGAAGGGTTTCCGCGTCCAGCGCCAGGACATTGCCGTCATTGCCGTTCACCGTCAGCACGACCGGCGTTCCGTTGAAATTGTCCGACGCGATACCGGTCGCCAATTCCATCCTTTCCGCCAGGACTTCACCGCTGCGGGAGAGGCGGGCAATACCGCTGGCCGGCGCCGCGAAATAGATGTCCTCATTGAGCACGGTACAGCTGCGTGCCGGGCTCGGCAGGTCGAAGCGGTCCACGGTCTCCACAGAGAGCTGGGCATCACCGCGGTCCTGGACCCGGGCGACCAGGGCCGAATTACCGGCTTCCAGCACGATCAGGTCGACATAGCCGATCCCTTCACCAAACAGGCAGACGCCGCGAATCTCGCTCTCTGTCGCAATGGCGTCGAGCGGGAGGTCGAAAATCTCGAAATCCGGGGTGATGGCATAGCCCAGGAGACCACTGCCATCCGCCGCGCTGCCGAAGACCAGCGGCAGGGCCTCCCCACGAAGCTGGAAACCCGGAGCGGCCGCGAGGGCCGTCAATTCAGCGCCGGCATGGCTGGTACGCAGTGCCCCATCAGCGTCAAACAATTCCAGCCCGCCATCGCGGGTGGCCGAGACGATCATGCCCAGAGACGGTGCCATGGTGCTGGGCACGAAGGCGAGGGCACGGGAGCTGTCATTGGTACTTTCGAACGCCGCCGTGACATAGACTTCACGACGGGTGTCGTCCTCGGTCTCGACGAGGGCCGGGTCTTCACCCGAATTGCCACAAGCCGCGAGGGCCAGCAGCGAGACCGAAATCAGCCCCGCGCGTGCCAGGGACCACGGACGGCGAACGTCCGCCCCGGATGGCGTTGAATGTTGAAGAACAGGGTTGAACCGTCGGGACTGAAACATGGACCGCAAATCTCGCTTTTTTCGCCATCAGGGCCAGTGAACGCATTTCGGCCGATCGTATACACCTCACCAGACGGCGTCACGCCGCGGATGTACTGATCACGCGGACCATCTTCAGCGACGATGAGATCGCCCCAGGGAGCGACGCAGAGATTGTCGCAATACTCCATGATCCGGTCATCACCACTTTCGACAAAGAGCTGCAGTCGTCCCGGCTGCGCGTGCTCGCCGGGCTGGCCCTCGCGGGGGCTGGGCTGGTAGCGCCAGATCTGGCCGATCCCGGCCGGACCGCCATCGGTGCAGGTGAAGTAGCACTCGCCCTGGCCCCACCACAGGCCTTCGCCGCGTGTGAAACGGGCTGCGCCGGCCGCATGGCCGCGTTCGGCGAGGTCCGCATTGGGCGCGTCAACCTCTTCCATGTCGATCCATTCGACCTCGACCCATTCACCCGGACGCAGATTATCGGCGCTGGCGGACAGATTGCGCAGATCAATGCCGGGCCGGCCGCGCACGGCCAGGGCCTGCAGCCGGCCGCCGCGGGCCAGTTCGCCGGGATGGTCGGGCAAATAGCGATAGAAGAGGGCGGTGCCGCGCTTGTCCTCGGTCTGGTACACCGCGCCGCTCGCCGGATCGACTGCGATCGCCTCATGCCGGAAACGGCCCATCGCCCGGAGCGGGACCGGCTCGATCAGCCCCGTCGCGCTGGCCGGTACCTCAAAACAATAGCCATGATCCACACCCGCGCTCGGGCCGGCGGTGAGCTCGGTTTCCTCGCAGGTCACCCAGCTGCCCCAGGGGGTGACACCGCCGGCGCAATTATTCGCGGTCCCGGCGAGGGACATGAAGCTACGCTCCACGGTCAGGGTCTGCGGGTCGATGATCAGGTGAGAGGTGCCGCCGAGATGCGGCAGGCCGGCTTCGGTCCAGTCATGGATGCGGCTGCGATCAATCCGGTCGAGGCGGCTGGCGTCTGCCCCGAAGGCCGAGGCGTCGATTTCCTGGGGCATGAGTTCGTGATTGCGCACGAGGGTCAGGCGGCCGTCCGGTCCGGCGAAACAGCCCATACCGTCAAAATCGCCAGCGGCCAGCAGTCCATCGCTCATTTCCTCGCCCACGGTGGACAGAACCCGGTATTCAAACCCGGCCGGCAGATCGAACAGTCCGGCCGGATCGGGGATGAGATCGCCATAGGGATTGGTCTGGTTGAAATAGGCCTGTTCCACATTGGAGGCGTTTGTCGCGGCCAGGCCGCGTGCGGCGAGGCCGCCAAAGGCCAGCGAGGTTGCGGCGGCTTGCTGCAGGAAAATTCGCCGGGAAAGGGACATGACGCGCTCCGAGGAAACTGTGTGAGCCTTTGAAATACAATGATTTCACGACGCTCGTGTGAAGCCATTACCAAAGTGCGGTATTATAACACCGCATTTCTAAGCAGAAGTATTTGCAGCAAAAATCAGAACACCTGTTGACCGAATGGAATTTGGCATCTATTCCGCGCGCTCGGATTTCTCCACGCCCCGATTGGGCGAGACAGGACGCTGAAATGAAAACCTACACCGCAAAACCGGCGGATGTCGAAAACAAGTGGATCGTGATCGATGCAGAAGGCGCCGTTGTTGGTCGTCTGGCATCCTTCATCGCCATGCGTTTGCGCGGCAAGCACCGCCCGGACTTCACCCCGAACGTCGACACCGGCGACCACGTCATCGTGATCAATGCCGAGAAAGTCGTCTTCACCGGCAATAAGCGCGACGACAAGCGTTACTACCGTCACACCGGTCACCCGGGCGGTATCAAGGAAACCAGCCCGGCAAAGCTGCTGGACGGCCGATTCCCGGAGCGCGTTATCGAGAACGCGGTCAAGCGCATGCTGCCGAAAGAAAGCCCGCTGGCTCGCAAGCAGTTCTCCAAGCTGCGCGTCTATGCCGGCACCGATCACAAGCACGAGGCCCAGCAGCCTGAAGTGATCGACTTCAAGTCCATGAACTCCAAGAACGCACGAGGCTGATGATGGCTGAAGAAGCACGCTCCCTCGAGGACCTCAAAGACGTCATCGCCGAAGGCGGCAATGACGCTGTCGAAGTCGATGTGACCCCGGCTGAGCCGCAGATCGACGAACATGGCCGCTCCTATGCCACCGGCAAGCGTAAGAACGCTGTTGCCCGTGTCTGGATCAAGCGCGGCAATGGCAAGATCACGGTCAATGGCCAGGATCAGGAAAAATACTTTGCCCGTCCGGTTCTGCGCATGCTGCTGCAGCAGCCGCTGCAGACGGCCGAGCGCGTTGACGAGTTCGACATCATCGCGACCGTCAAGGGCGGTGGCCTCTCCGGCCAGGCCGGCGCGGTTCGCCACGGCATCTCCAAGGCCCTGACCTATTTCGAGCCGGGCCTGCGTCCGGTGCTGAAGGCCGGTGGCTTCCTGACCCGCGACAGCCGCGTGGTTGAGCGTAAGAAGTACGGTAAGGCCAAGGCCCGCCGTTCCTTCCAGTTCTCCAAGCGTTAATCGCTGTCAGCTCAGGCTGGAATTCAAGCGGGCGGTTCCTTTCGGAACCGCCCGTTTTCTTTGGTTGTTTAGTTGGCGCTGCAGGCCTGGATCTGGGCGTCGAGCGTTTCAGCACCGCCCAGCGCATCCACCGCGCTCACCACATCATCGACCGACAGGATCTCGATGCCCGCCGCCCGGGCTTGCTGGTAGATACCCGGTGTGCCGTCTTCCAGGCGGAACAGGCCCGCAGAGGTTTCCAGACCGCGCTCGGCGAGAACCGCATCCTCGCTCGCCTCCGGCAGGCGCACGCCGAGCCAGAGATCGACCTGGTCCAGATCGACACCGGCCGCAGCGAGTTCATCCGGACGATTGGGCGCGGACAGGGTGAGGGTCGGGTCAAGCGCGTGGATTTCAGCGGCCTGTTCGACCGTATAGGCGATGACCAGGGCGAGATCCTGCGCGTTTTCTGCGTGAATGGCGTCGACCAGTTGCGGGATTTCGACGTTCTTCATGTCGAGATTGAGCACCATTCCGGTGTCCCGGGCGGCTGCGAAGGCGTCGGCAAGGGTTGGCAGGGTTTCCGCGACGACAGTGCCGTCATCATCGACGAGCTGGAGGTTGGCGATATCGGCCCAATTGCGATCGTCGTAGGAGCCCGATCCGGTCGTGGTGCGGTCGAGCGTGTCGTCATGCATCAGGAAGAGCTGACCATCGGCGGTCTGGGCGACATCGATCTCGGCATAGAGCACACCGAGCCCGGCATTGGCGCGCATGGTTGAAACCGCATTCTCCGGATAACCCGGACGCGGTCCGGCCCGGTGGGCGGCGAGCATGGTGGCCCCGGTCTCGCGGAAGCATTCCACCACGGCGGCCGGGCGGGTGGAGAGGTCGGGCTCGGTGACGGCTGGCGAAGCGGTGCAGGCGGCCGCGAGAAGGGGAAGGAAAAGCAGGGATTGGCGCATGGTTGAACTCCGTGTCTGCCTCCTCCTAGCGCGAGTTGGGGCGCCGGTTAAGCGATGTTTGAACTGTCGAGCGCGTTTTTGATTTCGCGCGCCAGCAGGTCCCAGACGATGCGTATCCGGCGGCTGGTATGGAGTTCACGATGCGTGACCATCCAGACGGGTATCGGGATGGCGCCGAGCTGGCCGGGCAGGATTTCCTCCAGATCCGGATAACGTCCGGCGACGTCGAGCGTGACCGGTGTGATTCCCAGTCCGGCGCGCGCCAGGGCGATAATGGCGAGACCGTTATTGGCGCCGATCCTGAAATTCCCGACCTCGATGTCGACGCCCATTTCCCGGAAATAGGGCAGAGCCCGTTCATTTTCGCCGAAACCGACAAAGGGGTAGTCAGCGAGATCGGCCGGGGTTTGCGGCCGGCCGGCTTCATCGAGGAAGGATTTGGAGGCAAACAGACGCGCCTCGGTCTCCCCGACCAGCTTGCCGATCAGGTCCGGCTGCTCCGGCCGGGCATGCCGGATGGCGATATCCGCCTCACGCTTGCGCAGATCGCGCAGCTCGTTGGCGGCAATGATCTCGATGCTGATATTGGGCGCGGTCTCGCGCAGCTGTTTCATGATCGGTGGCATGAACAGGGTCGCCATGGAATCTGTCGTGGTGATGGTGACCTGGCCTTCGACGGTGGACGACTGTCCGGAGGCGGCGAGCGAGATACGGGTGGCGGCATCGCCCATGACGCGCACATGATCGACCAGTTCCAGCCCGGCCTGGGTGATCTGCATATTGCGCCGGTCGCGTTCGAACAGGGTCACCCCGAGCGCGTCTTCCAGAGCCGCTATTTGCCGGCTCAGCGTGGGCTGGGTCTGCCCCAGCGCGCGTGCGGCAGCGGAGAACGAGCCTTCCTCAACGGTGGCGAGGAAAGCGCGGATTTGGTTCCAGTCAAAGGAAATCGAAGCCCAGTTCATGCATTTGCGTATATCAGAAAAGCAAATCGCGGCAATTTATCTATCACAGGCGTATATGTAAGTGAGGGGGTAACAGTTCGTAACGCGCTTGCGCGCCCTAGACATAAAAGAGACCGACCATGACCTCGACCGCCAACTGGTGGAACCGCATCGCCCAGAAATATGCTCGCCAGCCGATTGCCGACGAGGCCGTCTATGAACGCAAGCTCGAGCTTACCCGCGAGCACTTCACGCCTGACAGTGAGGTGCTCGAGTTCGGTTGTGGCACCGGCGGGACCGCCATCCTGCATGCGCCCCATGTCCGCCATGTCCTGGCCACCGATATCTCCGAGGAAATGCTGATCATCGCCCGGGACAAGGCCGCCGAGGCGGGTGTCAGCAATGTCAGTTTCGAGCGCGCGGATTTCGACACGCTGGAAACCGGCGCCTTCGATGTGGTGCTTGGTCTGAGCATTCTGCATCTGCTCGCCAAGCCGCAGGAGGCGATCAAGAAGGCTTATGACATGACCAAGCCCGGCGGGGTCTTTGTCAGCTCGACCGCTTGCCTGGGTGACAAGATGTGGTTTCTTCGACCGATCGCGCCGATCATGAAACTGTTCGGCATCTTCCCGCCGGTTGTGAGCTTCTTCTCGGCGACCCAATTGGCGAGCTATCTCGAGAGTGCCGGTTTCGAGATCGAATATCAGTGGCGGCCGGAGAAAGCCGTTGCGGTCTTCATGATCGCGCGCCGGCCGGTCTAGACGGAGCAGGGCATGAACGCACAAACCAGTCGCCAGGCCCGACAGGCCGATCTTGATCGCGGTTCCAGTTTTGCCGCGGAGATGGAGCGGGATGCCGAGCACCGGGCCAAGGCACGCAGCGTGCAGCCGCTCAAGCGCCTGGTTCCCTATGTGCTGGCCTATCCCGGGCTGCTGGCGGCCTTTGCCTTCTTCCTGGTCATCGCAGCGGGGTTGACCCTGGTGCTCCCCGGCGCTTTCCGCCTGGTGGTGGATTGCGGGTTCGGCGGCGCGGCTGATGCCCAGCTGTGCCAGTCCTTTGCCATTGGCGATGACCTGTCCGGCTATTTCATCGCCGGCATGGGGGTGGCATTTGCTCTTGGGCTGGCCAGTGCGTTTCGCTTCTACTTCATCTCACGCCTCGGTGAGCGGGTCGTCGCGGATCTGCGGCGTGACGTGTTCGATCATCTTGTCGGGTTGAGCCCGGCCTTTTTCGTCACCACGCGAACCGGAGAGGTGTTGTCGCGTCTGACGACGGACACCACGCTGATCCAGACCGTTGTCGGCTCCTCCATCTCTGTTGCGCTGCGCACCGTCGCGACCACGCTGGGTGCATTGATCCTTATGGTCGTGGTCAACTGGCAGCTGGCCGCCCTGGTTCTGGGCCTGGGACCGCTGATCATTCTGCCCATCATGATGTTCGGCCGGCGGGTGCAGCGTCTGTCTCGCTCGAGCCAGGACAATCTCGCCGATGCATCGGCCCGCGCGAGCGAGAGCCTGATGGCACTTGAGACGGTTCAGGCCTTTACCCGCGAGCGGGAAGAAAAGCGCAATTTTGCCGGCGCCGTGGAGAGCACCTTCCAGGTCTCGATGCGCCGGATCTCGGTCCGGGCGGCCATGACGGCGGTCATTTTTACGGTGATCCTGACAGGTCTGATCGCGGTTTTATGGTTTGGCGCCGTCCAGGTGCAGACCGGTGCGATCACGCCCGGCGCCATGACCCAGTTCGTGATGTATGCCTTCGTCGCCGTCAGCGGTGTTGGCATGCTGACGGAAACCTATGCCGAGGTGATGCGCGCCGCGGGGGCCAGTGAGCGCCTGATGGAGCTGCTTTCGGCCCAGTCGGACGTCACGGCGCCGGAGCAGCCGGCGCTGCTGCCCACTCCGGTGGCGGGTGATATTCGCTTCGAGACGGTGCGCTTTGCCTATCCGGCGCGGCCTGACAGCACAGTCCTCGATGAGGTCGATCTTGCGATCCGGCATGGTGAGACCATTGCCCTGGTCGGGCCTTCGGGGGCGGGCAAGTCGACCATGTTCCAGATGTTGTTGCGCTTCTACGACCCCCAGTCCGGTCGCGTTCTGGTCGATGGCGTCGACATCGCAAAGCTCGACCCCAAGGCCCTGCGGGCGGCCATCGCTGTGGTGCAGCAGAACGCACCGCTCTTCTCCGGCAGCGTTGCCGACAATATCGCCTTTGGGCGGCCGGATGCGGACCGGGACGCGATTATCGCGGCGGCCAAATCGGCGAATGCGCACGAATTCATTGAACGTCTGCCGCAGGGCTATGACACGGGGCTGGGCGAGGGCGCGGCGACCCTGTCCGGCGGTCAGCGCCAGCGGCTGGCCATTGCCCGCGCCATTTTGCGCGATGCCCCCATCCTGCTGCTCGATGAAGCCACCAGCGCGCTTGATTCCGAAAGTGAGCAGGTGATCCAGCAGGCTTTTGAACGCGTCTCCCGGGACCGGACCACCCTGGTGATTGCCCATCGCCTGGCGACGGTGCGCAAGGCCGACCGTATCGTCGTGATGGAGGACGGGCGGATCGTCGATATCGGCAAGCATGCCGAATTGCTCGAGCGCGGCGGCCTCTATGCCCGCTATATCGAACTGCAAATCGGTGAGGCCGAGGCGGACGCCTAGAGGGGGCGGTCCATCCATCCGGTCGGGGTTGTATTTTATATCGCCCGCAGCGGATGCAAGCCGCTGTTAATCATAGTGCGGGCAGGCTCCAAGCTGATTTGGAGCGCACCATGCCATCGACATCAGAACTGAGCCCGGAAGAAATTCGCCGCATGCGGCTCGTGGTCGAGCACTCGACCGATGTCATCGTTCTGACCGACACGGATGGCCTGATCAGCTGGACCAATCCGGCCTTCACCAAGCTGACCGGCTATACCGCTGATGAGGCGATGGGTAACAAGCCCGGGGATCTGCTGCAGGGCGAGGCGACGAGTGCGGAAACGCGAGCCGCCATCTCCAATGCGCTCAAATCCCGGGTCCCGATCAAGACCGAGATCGTCAATTACACCAAGGCGGGTGAGCTCTACTGGGTCGAGCTCAACATCATCCCGATCTATGACGAAAATGGCCGGCATATCAATTTCATGTCGATCGAGCGCGAGATCTCCGAGCGCAAGGACATGGAATTCCAGCAGAACCTGCAGGCCATGCAGGACAAGGCCCGGCGCGATGAACGGCGCCTGCTGAGCCAGATCGGTGAATGGCTGCATGCCTGCAAATCCGTGGAAGAATTGCTCGACGTGATCGCGACAGGGCTGGAGAAACTGCTGCCGGGGACGTCCGGCGGCCTGTTTCTCTACTCCAATTCACGCGATGTGCTCGAGGATGTCTGTCGCTGGAATTCCGGCGCGCCGGGCGCAGCGATTGAGCCGGATGATTGCTGGGCCCTGCGGCGCGGACGCTCCTATGTCTACGGCCCGGCCGAGCTCAATTACGCCTGCCATCATATCAATGCCGAACCGACGGCGCCCTATATCTGTATTCCGGTCATCGCCCATGGTGATGCGATCGGCCTATTGCATGTTTCGCTCGACTACATGGCCCTGCACGAAGCGCGGCAGCCGGAACAGGAAGCGGAAATTGTCATCAAGCGCGAGCTGGCCTTGACCTGTGCCGAGCAGATCAGCCTGGCCCTGGCCAATGTTCGCCTGCGCGATGAATTGCGTGATCAATCCGTACGCGACCAGCTGACCGGGCTGTTCAATCGCCGCTGGTTCCTCGAGCAGTGCCGCCGCGAAATCCAGTATGCCCAGCGCCATAAATCGCCCTTCACGCTGATTTCCTTCGATGTCGATCACTTCAAGGCGTTCAATGACAATTACGGACATGACGCCGGCGACATGGTTCTGCGTGAGGTTGGCGAGGCCCTGGCTGCCTATGCCAAGACCGGCAGCACCGCCTGCCGCCTCGGGGGAGAGGAGTTCTCTGTCATTTGTCCGGGCATGGACAGTGCCGCCGCGGCGGATCTGGCCGAGGAATTGCGCGCGGCGATCGCCCGGATTTCAATCTCCTACGGCGCCGGCAATCTGCCGCGGATCACCATGTCTGCCGGTGTCGCCCAGCTGGGAGACCCGGCCGTGACGGTCCAGGACCTGATGAAGACCGCCGACCAGGCCCTCTACGAAGCCAAGCGCCTCGGACGCGACCAGGTCGCCATCGCCGGTCGCGAGGACGAAGCCGGGGGTCTGGCAGAGGATCTGTCAGAGATGCACGACCGGATGCGTGACGCGTCCTGAGCGAGGGCACACCTACTCAGCCGGTTCGGACTGTTTCTTGCCCGCTGGAGCATCTGACCGCACCAGAACGTTTTCACCGGGTGCCGGTCGAATGACATCAAGCTGGCCATCTCCGGGCACCCGCGCCGGGACATCGTCACCGGAGCGTTCATAGAGCCAGCTGCGCCAGTCGAGCCACCAGGATCCGGGGTGTTCCTCGGCCCCGGCAATCCACTCATCGACCGTGTCCGGCAGGGCGTCATTGGTCCAGTGCTGGTATTTATTGGCATCGGGGTGGTTGATCACTCCGGCGATATGGCCCGAACCGGCCATCATGAAGCGCACCGGTCCGCCAAAGCGCTTGGCGCCTTTGTAGACGGACGGGTAGGGCGCGATGTGATCATCGCGCGAGGCCTGCATGTAGATGGGGGTCTTCACCGCGCCGAGGTCAAGCTTGACATTATCCATGCTCAGCTCGCCCTTCGAGAGGCGGTTATTCTTGTACATATTGTCCAGATACCAAAGGTGCAGGGCCTTGGGCATGCGTGTCTGGTCGGCATTCCAGAACAGCAGGTCAAAGGCCTGCGGCTGGCGCCCGAGCAGGTAGTTATTGATGGTGAAGGACCAGACCAGATCATTCGACCGCAACAGGTTGAATGTGTCGGCCATGGTGCGCCCGTCGAGCACGCCGCCCTGGGCGTCCATCAGACGCTCGATCTCCTTCATCCATTCATCATCGATGAAGAGCAGGAGGTCGCCGGCCAGTTCGAAATCGGTCTGGGCGGCAAAGAAGGTGGCGGATGCGATGCGTTCCGGTTTGCCGGTCGCTTCCAGGTAGGCCAGGGCCGAGGCCAGCATCGTGCCACCGACGCAATAGCCTACCGTGTTGACGGAGGTTTCCCCGGTCGCTGCTTCGATCGCATCGATGGCCGCGAACAGCCCCTCATGCATGTAATCCTCAAAGGTCTTGTCCTTGAGCTCCGGGCCCGGATTGACCCAGGAAATCAGGAAGACGGTGAAGCCCTGCTTGGTCAGCCAGCGCACCATGGAGTTCTTTTCGCGCAGGTCGAGGATGTAGTATTTATTGATCCAGGGCGGCGCGATCAGGAGTGGGCGCTGCTTCACGGTTTCCGTAGTCGGCTCATACTGGATCAGCTCAATGATGTCGTTCTGGAACACGACCTGGCCGGCGGTCGTGGCGATGTCCTCGCCAACCTTGAAACCCTCCATATCGGTCTGGGTCAGCGCCAGGCGTCCCTTGCCCTTCTCCAGGTCGGCCATGAGGTGTTTGAGCCCGCGCGTCAGGTTTTCGCCGCGGCTCTGCATGGTTTCGCGCAGAACATCGGGATTGGTCAGGGCGAAATTGGTCGGAGCCAGCGCGTCCGTCATTTGTTTGGTCAGGAATTCTACCTTGCGCTTGGTCCGTTCGTCGACGCCATCAACACCCTGAACCAGACCCATCAGGAAGTGCTGGTTGAGCAGGTAGGATTGCTTGATCGCATCAAAGACGGGGTTCTCGCTCCAGTCCTTGGACCGCCAGCGCTTGTCCCCCGGCTCCGGCTGGATCGCCGGATCGACATCGCCCGTGACCACGCGCTTGGTCGTATTGGTCCACAGGTCGAGATAACCCTTCATCAGATCGGCCTGGGCCTGCATGACCAGTTCCGGGTGTGACACAATCTCGGTCCAAACTTCGCCGAATTCGGGCGCAGAATGGAACGGGTCGGCCTGGGGCATGACCGGATCGCCTTCCAGGGCCTTGGCCATGACGTCGGACATCAGCTTTTGCGATTTCAGCGAGGCCTGCATCAGATTGCGCGAGACCTGGTCAAGCGTTTCCATGTCCTTCTCGGTCAGATCCGTCCAGCTGGGACCCTGGCCATTGCCATTATCGGTGGAGTCCGTCTTGCTCATGAGCAAATCCTTGTGCAGAGGGAGTGGAATGCGCGGTCACGAGCGTATAGAAAGCAGAAACACGCGCTTCGCGCGAGGAGATATCATGAAGTTCGTGCCTGTTTTCAGCTTTTTTTCGGTCTTGCTTGCCGGGTGTTCAACGCTCGATATGCCGGTCATTGAAGGATCAAATGCCGAGTGGATCGAAGAGCGCCGACTGGAACGCCAGGGCGAGGGCGCCGCACCGGCGACGGTTCCGGTTGATCGTTCCAGCCCCATTATTCGCAATCATCTGGACCGGAGCATGAATGAAGTGCTCGAACAGCGTGATGCGCTGATAGCCGAATCCGAACAACTCGACGATGATGCGGGAAGCGATACGGAGGAGTTCCTCCGGGATGGGCAGGCCCGCACCACACCGCCGCAAGGGTATTGAACCGGAAGCACTGTTACCGGTAACATCTGTGAACAGGCGGCGTTGGTGCCGCGAGAGGGAGACATCCGCAATGAGCGATACTCAGTCGCTGAGCAATCTTGCCATGGGCGCTGTGCGCGCCGCAGAAGCTGCAGCCATCGCAGCCTATGACTGGATCGGCCGGGGCGAAAAGGAATCGGCTGACCAGGCCGCCGTTGATGCGCTGCGGACCGGGCTTAATGCCATGGCGATGCAAGGCCGTATCGTGATCGGCGAGGGCGAGCGTGACGAAGCCCCGATGCTGTTCATCGGTGAAGAGGTTGGCAGTGGTGTGGGACCGGCGATCGATATCGCTCTGGACCCGCTGGAAGGCACGACGCTGACGGCGAAGAACATGCCCAACGCGCTTGCGGTCCTGTCGTTGAGCCCGCGCGGCGGTCTGCTGCACGCTCCGGACACCTATATGGACAAGATCGCCGTCGGGCCGGGCCTGCCGGCCGGCGTTGTCGATATCGATGCCAAACCGGAAGAGAACGTCATCAATCTGGCAAAAGCCAAAGGCGTTTCCCCGTCCGAGATCACCGTTTGTGTGCTTGAGCGTGAGCGTCACCAGTACATCATCGATGGTGTGAAATCGGCCGGCGCGCGCGTGCGCATGATTTCCGATGGCGATGTCGCCGGCGCCATGGGTGTTTCGGGTCTGGGGACCCAGGTCGACATGTATATCGGTCAGGGCGGTGCGCCGGAGGGCGTGCTGGCCGCGTCGGCGCTGCGTTGTATTGGCGGACAGATGCAGGCGCGCCTGTTCTTCCGCAATGATGATGAGCGTGCGCGCGCCGCCCGGGTTGGCGTGACCGATCTGGATCGCAAATATGATCTTACCGAGCTGGCCTCGATGGACTGCCTGTTCGTGGCCACCGGTGTGACGTCGGGCGATCTCGTCGAGGGCGTGTCGCGCACGGCGTCTCACGTCACCACGGAAACCCTGCTGCTCGACAGCACGGACAAGTCGGTGCGTCGGATCCGGACCACGAGCCCGATCGGCTAGCCATGACCGGCGCGGCCGAGATCGAGCTGGAGCGGGACGCCCCGCTCCTTGACGTCTCATCGTCGCTGACGGGGAAGACCTGGCGCCTGCGCGCCAGCCCCGAGGCCGAGGTCAACCGGATTGTCCGGGAACAGCGGATCGACGATGTCCTGGCGCGCCTGATCGCCGCGCGCGGGATCGGCGCTGATGAGGCAGGGAAATTCCTCGCGCCAAAGCTCAAGGACTATTTCCCCGACCCCTCCAGTTTTGCCGATATGGACAAGGCGGCCGGCCTGCTCTGGGACGCGCTGGAAGCCCAGCGCAAGATTGCCGTCTTTGCCGATTATGATGTTGATGGCGCCACTTCGGCGGCGCAGCTGATCCGGTGGATGCGGTCGCAGGACTGCGATGCGACCCATTATGTCCCGGACCGGATCGAGGAAGGCTATGGGCCCAATATCGCGGCCTTCGAAAGCCTGCGTGATCAGGGCGTCGAGGTGGTGATCACGGTCGATTGCGGTGCCGCGGCGCACAGCGCGCTGGAAGCGGCCGCCGAACTCGGTCTCGAGGTTATCGTTGTTGACCATCATTTGATGGATGGGGTCTTCCCGCCCGCCGCCGCGCTGGTCAATCCCAACCGGCCGGATGACCAGTCCGGCTGCGGCCATATGGCGGCCGCCGGTGTGACCTATATCCTCCTTGCCGCTCTGAACCGCGAAGGCCGCCGGCGCGGTCATTTCGACCCGTCGAGCGCTCCGGACCTCCTCGACTTCGCCGACCTCGCGGCCCTGGGAACGGTCTGCGATGTGGTGCCTCTGACCGGGATCAATCGCGCCATCGTCGCCCAGGGGCTGAAAGTCATGAGCCGCTGGGATCAGACCGGCCTGGCAGCGCTCGCCGAGATCGCTGGTATCGATGAAGCCGCCAGCGTTTATCACGCCGGCTTCTTGCTCGGACCGCGGATCAATGCCGGCGGCCGGGTCGGCCAGGCCGATCTCGGTGTGCAGCTGCTGACGACCGATGATCGCGAACAAGCGCTCAAGCATGCCAAGCGTCTCGATCTCTCGAACACGGAGCGCCGCAGTATCGAGGCCGATGTGCTCGACGCCGCCCTGGCGCAGGTCGACGGGCAGGGGGCCTCTCGCGCGGTTCTGGTCGCTGCCGGTGAGGGCTGGCATCCCGGCGTCATCGGTGTGGTCGCGGGCCGTATCAAGGAACGCTATGACAAACCGGCCATTGTCATCGGTATTGACCGCGATGCCGAGATCCCGGCGGGCAAGGGCTCGGGGCGCTCGGTGCCCGGTGTCAATCTGGGCGGCGCGATCGCCCAAGCGCGCGAAGCCGGGCTTCTGCGTTCGGGCGGCGGCCATGCCATGGCCGGTGGCCTGACGGTCGACCCGGATGGCATCAATGCCCTGGTTGAATTTCTCGATGCCCGCCTGGCGCCGGAGCTGGCGGCGGCTGAAGACGCCCGCACGCGCTGGATTGACGGTGTTTTGAGCCCGGCGGCTGCGACGCTCGATCTGTGCCGAAGCCTGGAAACGCTCGGTCCCTTCGGCCAGGGCCATCCTGAGCCGCGCTTTGTCATGCCTGATGTCCGCGTCACCTATGCCAAACGGGTGGGCAGCGATCATGTTCGCGCCACGCTGGAAGGTCCTGATGGTGCGCGCGTGGCCGCGATCGGTTTCCGTCTTGCTGACCTGCCCGCGGGAGAGGCGCTACTGCGCGCCAGTGATCAGCGACTGCACATTGCCGGACGGCTGAAAATCAATGCCTGGCAAGGGCGGGAGAGCGTTCAGCTGCAAATCGAGGACGTCGCACCTGCCAATTGATGCGCTTTTTTCAGTGCAAGCGCTTGCAAGGGTCGAACAACTTTTTTATATCACCGGCCTCACATCGATGCGGTCCCTTCGTCTATCGGTTAGGACGCCAGGTTTTCAACCTGGAAAGAGGGGTTCGATTCCCCTAGGGACTGCCATCGGTGCGATTTTCAGCCAACCATGTTATGTCCGCTCTGGCCGCGCTTCGCGAGCGTAGCGGCTTTGGCTTCGGCAAGATGCGGGTTTGATATGGCGCACCTTTCTACCAAGACCTACGGCAATGAGCGCGGCTTGTCCTGCACCTCGCGGCAATGGGCGGCGGACAGTGATTGCCATCTCCTGCACGGCTACTCCTTCGGTTTCCATTTCGTCTTTGCGGCCGAACAGCTCGACAAGCGCGGCTGGGTTCTCGATTTCGGCAAGGGCGGGTTCGGGCATATCCGCGACTGGCTGCACGAAATGTTCGATCATACTTTGCTTGTGGCCGAGGATGATCCGGAGCGGGCAGCACTGGAGGCCTTGGGTGAGCGCGGCATCGCGCGGGTCCGGGTTGTGCCGGGAACAAGCTGCGAGCGCATGGCGGAAATGGCCTTCCATAAGGCTGACGAGATCGTTCAACGCCTGACCGGCGGCCGCTGCTGGGTGGAATCGGTCGAGTGTTCCGAGCATGGCTCGAATAGCGGGATCTACCGTAGCGCCCAGGCTGTGCAACGTCTGTCTGACGCCGAGGCCCTCGCGTCCCGTCTCTAGGGCCGGTCGCGCCGGCCGCGTTCCAGGAAGCCGAATCGGCGTCCGAGAGCGTTTTGACGTGCACGGATAGGGGTGTTTTGTACGCGTTTGAGTGTATGCGCCGGTGTTTCACACGTGGAAAATGCCATATTTTCCCCAAAATAATTCGCCTAAAACGGGAAAAACGCACATTACAGAATCTTTACAGGATACGCAGCTCCTAGAGGCCGGTCATATATAAAAACACTACATGTTGTGTTAATCCGGCTGAGAATGGTTGTCAGTATCATCATGTTGCGGGTGCGAGAAGCAACCAAACGCGCAATTTACCTTCTCTTAACTTTTGAAAACGTGTAAAACTATTCGCTCGAGGGTTGTCTATGCGAGCGAAATGTTATGGTTCTGGCTCATGAAGTTTTCGACGACACCGAAGTGGTTCGTCTGGAAGGGCGCGTGAAGTGGTACGATCCAGCACGCGGTTATGGTTTCATCGACGCAACTGACGGACTGGGGGATATTCTCCTCCATGCAAGTTGTCTCCGACGATTTGGTCAGGGACCGGCCTTGCCCAATGCCAGCGTGATCTGCAAAGCGGTCAAGGGCGATAAGGGGCGTCAGGCGATCGAAATCGTCGAAATGAGCGGGGTGACGAACAAGCCCCGGCACGACCCCGGCGCTTCCACCCCAATACGGGTATCAATGCCCCCTTCAGCAGCGCCGTTGTGAAATGGTTCGACGCCCTGCGTGGCTATGGTTTCGTGACCTGTGAAGAGGTCGAAGGTGACGTCTTCCTGCATGCGGCGACACTGCGCCGGGCCGGAGTTGATGAAATCCAGCCAGGCGAAGTCGTCCAGGTCCGCTGTGTCGAGGGTCCCAAAGGGGCTCTGGCGGCGGAGATCCGGGTCGGCGCGCCGGTCTAGTCGCGGCGACTGCACAAGCCTGCCGGGCTCTTGGGTCGAGTGATTGCCTCGGCCTGTGAGCTTGGCTAGCTTGCGGTCCATGAAAACTCTTCTTCTCTCCGCCTTGCTGATCAGCGGCGCTGTCGCTGCCCAGCCCGATCCGACTGCCGACCAGACTGCCGAGCCGGTCGCGGACATCTCCGCTGCCTCGATCCCGGAGGTCGTCTTCGGTGCCGCTGAAACCGTGGTGATCGAGGCCGGTGGTGTCAGCCATACCGTTTCGGCCGAGATTGCGGAGACCGAAGAGCAGATGGCACGCGGTTTGATGTATCGCGAAAGCCTGGATGCGGATGCCGGCATGCTGTTCCACTATCAGCCGGCGCAGCACGCTTCGATGTGGATGGAAAACACGCTCATCCCGCTCGATCTGCTTTACATTGATAGCGAAGGCGTCGTGGTCAAAGTGATTGCCTACGCCCAGCCCAATGCGCGGCGCTCGCTGACCTCTGACCATGTCGTGACGGGCGTTCTTGAGCTTGCAGGTGGTCAGGCGATCGAGCGCAGCATCCGTCCCGGCGCTGTGGTTCGGCACCGTTTTTTCAATAATGTGGAAACCGCTCCGGCGGAGGATGCTGTGGAAGAAACTGCGTCCGACGCAGTCTCTGAAGAGCCCTAGCCTTGCCATTGGGCAAGACCGCTTCCATAAGGGCAATAACGGGGCGTAGCGCAGCCTGGTAGCGCATCTGGTTTGGGACCAGAGGGTCGCAAGTTCGAATCTTGCCGCCCCGACCATCGCAAATCCTTTGGGATTGGAGAGATCGATGTTTGCAAAAATCTTCCAGCCGGCGCGCAGTGCCATGCAGTCCGGTCGTGCGAAATCGAAGCAGTGGACCCTTGGGTTCCGCCCGGAAATGGCGCGCCGACCCGATCCGCTGATGGGGTGGACGTCGAGCTCGGACATGCGCAGCCAGGTCCAGCTCAATTTCGACAGCAAGGAAGAGGCGATTGCCTACGCCAAGCGTCAGGGCATTCCGTTCCAGGTCTCCGAACCGCAGACCGCCAAGCGGTATGAGAAGTCCTACGCTGCGAATTTCTCCGCGGACCGCAAACAACCCTGGTCGCACTAGCGCGGGTTCGCCCCCGTAGCTCAACCGGATAGAGCACCCGCCTTCTAAGCGGATGGTTGCAGGTTCGAGTCCTGCCGGGGGCGCCATTTCTGCTTTGGGATTCGATGTGACTGCGCAGGCGCAGTGATCGCGGAGGCGTCCGGCTTACTCCGAACCGATCACCTGAAAAGCCCGTTCCAGATCAGCGATCAGGTCCTCCGGCGCTTCAAGCCCGATGGCGAGGCGCATCAGAATGCCGGTATGGGCCTCATCGCCGGCGCTGCGCCGCAATTGCGGGTCGCAGTGGATGATCAGGCTTTCATAGCCGCCCCAGGAATAGCCGATCCCGAACAATTCCAGCGCATCCATGAAGCGTTCTGCGGTCGTCAGGTCATTGACGAGCAGCTCGAAGGAAAACAGACCTGCCGGTCCGGAGAACCAACGCTGATAGCGGTCATGATCGCGGTGCGAGGGCAGGGCGGGGTGATAGATCCGGCCGACCTCATCGCGATTGTCGAGCCACTGGGCGATCTGCAGGCCCGATGCGCCGCTCTTTTGCATCCGCATTTCGAGCGTCCGCAGGCCGCGCAGGGCCAGGAAGGCATCATCCGGGCTGGCGAAAATGCCAAGTGTCCGCTCGGTATCAGCCAGACGCTTTGCGGCGCGTTCCGATCCCGCGACCACCGCGCCCAGCATGACATCGGAATGACCGCCGATATATTTGGTCAGGGCCTGGGCCGCCAGATCGATGCCGATCTCGAGCGGCTTCATGGTCAGGCCGGCGCTCCAGGTGTCATCAATGATCGTCGTCACGCCATGCTGGCGCGCGATGTTGGCGACCGTCTCGAGATCCTGGATCTCCATCGTCAATGAGCCGGGGCTTTCCAGCAGGATGGCCTGCACGGTGTCATCGATATGGGCTTCGACATCCGCGCCGGCGCGGGCAGAGACAAACTTCACCTCAACGCCGAAACGCTTGAGCGTTTGCAGCAGGAAGCCGCGCACGGGGCCATAGATACAATCGGCCGCGAGGACCGTCCCGCCCGCCTCGACCGCTGACAGCACGGCGAGCACATTGGCTTGCAGCCCCGAACTGGTCAGGGCGCAATGCTGGCCGCCCTGCAGATCGCACAGCGCCTCGCGCAGGCCGGACTGGGTGGCGAGGCCGACGCGGCCATAATGCGGCCGGCCCGGAGGCGCGTTGTATAGCTCACCCGCGGACGGGGCGAGGATCGTTGAAGCGCGTTCAACCGGCGCATTGACCAGGCCGCGTTCTCCATGCGCCCGTCCAAGACGGGTCAGGCGGGTTGCGTCTTTCATGCCGTTTTCTCGTCGAGCCAGGCCGGGACCGGGAGGTTCTTTTCCCGCAGGAAGTCCGGGTTGAAGAGCTTGGATTGATAGCGCGAGCCGTGATCGCACAGAATGGTCACGATGGTATGCCCCGGACCCATATCGCGAGCGAGCCGCATCGCGCCGGCGATATTGACGCCCGCGGAGCCGCCAAGGCAAAGGCCTTCATCCTGCACCAGGTCGAAAATGATCGGCAGGGCTTCCTCGTCGCTGATCCGGTAGGCGCGGTCGATGACGACGCCCTCGAGATTGGCGGTGATGCGGCTTTGCCCGATACCCTCGGTGATGGAATTGCCCTCGGCCTTGAGTTCACCGTTCGCGTAATACCCGTAAAGCGCCGCGCCGCCCGGGTCGGCCAGTCCGATCTGGATGTCCGCATTCTTCGACTTCAGGCCATTGGAGACACCGCCGATTGTACCGCCCGAGCCGACCGCACAGGCAAAGCCGTCAATCTTGCCACCGGTCTGTTCCCAGATCTCCATCGCTGTGGTCTGGGCATGGAAATCGCGATTGGCGACATTGTCGAATTGATTGGCCCAGATGGCGCCATTGGGCTCGCTCTCATTGAGCTCGGCGGCGAGCGTTCCGGAATAACGGGCGTAGTGGTTGGGGTTCTTGTAGGGGACGGCATCGACTTCGATCAGTTCGGCGCCGAGCAGGCGGATAGCGTCCTTCTTTTCTTTCGACTGCGTGCGCGGGAAGACGATCACGACCTTATAGCCCAGTGCGGCCCCGACCATGGCCAGTCCGATGCCGGTATTACCGGCCGTGCCTTCGACGATCGTGCCACCGGGTTTCAGGGTACCGGAGGCCTCTGCAGCCCGGATAATCCCCAGAGCGGCACGGTCTTTCACCGAGCCGCCGGGGTTGAGGAATTCCGCCTTGCCGAGGATTTCGCAACCGGTTTCCTCCGAGGCCTTGTTGAGGCGCAGAAGCGGGGTGTTTCCAATCAGATCAATGACCGAGCGGGCGTGCGGCATGGGGTCCTCGCGGGTAGGGCAAACGGGATGGGATATCCAAGGGAAATTCGGGTCTGAGGTGATCCGGTTCAATAATAGGCACGTATTGCGGGTATGATCAAAACGCTGCTTCTCCCCGCCACGCTTATTTTGGGCTCCGCGCCCGCCTTTGCAACGGATGTTCCTGCACAAGACATCCGCTTTGATGTTTATCGCAATGGATCGCCCTTCGGTGAACACATCGTCCGCTTTACCCCGTTGGGCAATGGTGATGTCGATGTCGATATCGAGATCGAGCTGTCTGTGCGTCTCGGCCCGATCACCGTCTTCCGCTACGAGCACCAGGCGGTAGAGCGCTGGGATGATGATGAGCTTGTCCTGATGCGTTCGCGCACCTTCAAGGACGGCGGCTGGCTCGAGGTGGATGTCGAGCGTGGCCCGGAAGGCGAACTGATTTCGGTTGGCGAAATGCTCGGTGAGCTGATCCCGTCGAGCCATTGGCGTGGCTATGAGCCGGGAACGGAGGCGATCCTCAACACCGAAACCGGTGAGCCCATGCCGGTTGAGGTGACCGACCTGGGGACCGCGATGATCGAGACGGCCAATGGGGCTGTCGAAGCGCGCGGCTATCGCATGGCCGGATCGGTTACTGTTGATCTCTGGTACGACGCAGACGGCCGTTGGGTCGGCTGCGAGTTCGAAGCCCGCGGCCAGCGCATCCGCTACGTGCTGCAAAACGCCTAGTTTGCCGCGTCGGTTTCCTTGAGCGCTGCAAAAGCGTCCAGGGCGGCCTGGCGACGCTGTTTCAGATCGATGATCGGTGCCGGGTAATTCCGGCCAATCTCGACGCCGGCGGACAGCCGCATGGCGGGCGGCGCCTCGCCCGGCGTGTGAATGTCCTTGCCGCGCAGCCCGCTTAATTCCGGCACCCAGCGCCGGACATAATCGCCGTTCGGATCGAATTTCTGGCCCTGCGTCACGGGATTGAAAATCCGGAAATAGGGCGCGGCATCCGCCCCGGTGCCGGCCACCCATTGCCAGCTGGTTGCGTTGACCAGCGGATCGGCGTCGACCAGCGTGTCCTCGAACCAGCGCATGCCGTCCTGCCAGTGAATGCCGAGATGCTTGACCAGGAAAGACGCTGCGATCATGCGCACGCGGTTGTGCATCCAGCCGGTCTGCCAGAGTTGACGCATGCCCGCATCGACCATGGGTATACCGGTCTGGCCCTTGGTCCAGGCGCGGAAGGCTGCGTCGTCCTGGCGCCACTGGAAGCGGTCGAATTTCGGATTGAAATTCTTCTCTCGCAGGTCGCCGAAATGGTGGAACAGATAGTAGGAAAATTCCCGCCAGCCGATTTCGGCGAGGAATTTCTCCACGGCGGCCGACGAGGCGCCGCGCGCCTCCGCATCGCGGGCTGCGATCCAGATCTGGCGCGGCGAGATTTCACCGAAGGCGAGGTGAGGGGAAAGCCGTGAGGTTCCGGTGATGTCGGGGCGGTCGCGGTGGTCCGGATAATCGTTCAGGGCTTCATCAAGAAACCGGTCGAGCGCGGCTTGCGCGCCCTGTTCGCCCGGCGTCCAGTGCTCGTCAAAGCCTTCCGACCAGTTCGGGCTTGAGGGGATCAGCCCCCAATCCTCGATCACGCTGCCATCGATTTCGAGACCGGCATCTTTGATCCGCTCGGGTGTGGGAGCAAGCCGATTGGGGCGGATCGTGGCCGAGGCCGTGCGCCAGAACGGCGTGAAGACCCGGAAGGGCTGACCCGACTTGTTCAGGACCTGTCCGGCATCCAGCAGGGTGATGGAGCGGAAAACTCGCGGTTGGGTGCCAATTTCCATCAGGCGCTGGGCCAGGCGACGGTCGCGGTCATCGATCTTGGGGTCGGTGATCTGGTTCCAGAACACGTCGGTGATGCCGTGCTTCTGCGCCAGATGTGGCAGGATGTATTCGGCGTCACCCTGGATCAGGTGCAGCCGCGCGCCCAGTTTCCCAAGCGCCTCGCTCATCCGCTCGATCGAACGGTGCAGCCACCAGCCACTGGCCGACCCGGCGGTCAGGCGGTAGGGCGTATTCTCTTCATGGATATAGACGAGCAGCAGCGGCTGGCCGGATTGCACGGCCGCTGAAAGCGCCGGATTGTCCCGGAGTCTGAGGTCTCGTCCGACCCAGACGAGGGCCGGTTCTGTGGCTGCGGCGGTTGCCATCACTTGATTGTCCGTCAATAAGAACTCAATTCGTCTACGATAGAGCTGTGCACCAAGATCAGATTGGATGGCAGCGACGCCAAAAATTGCTCAAGGAGTTGGCCGTGACCGAGCTAAATGCCGTGATTTCCGTTCCCCGCCCGGGTCAAGATGCGATCGAAATCGGCAATGACCGGAAGCTGGTGATGATTGCCGGACCGTGCCAGCTGGAAAGCCGCGAGCATGGCCTGGAGGTTTCCGCCCAACTCAAGGAGATCGCAGATCGCCTCGACATCGGGTTGATTTATAAAACTTCCTTCGACAAGGCAAATAGAACCAGCCTGTCCAGCCAGCGTGGCGTTGGCCTGGAAGCGGCGCTGCCGATCTTTGCTGAAATCCGCGAAACGACCGGGCTTCCGGTGCTGACCGATGTGCACACCGCCGAGCAGTGTGCGATCGCAGCCCAGGCTGTCGATGTCTTGCAAATACCGGCCTTCCTGTGCCGTCAGACCGACCTGCTGATCGCCGCCGCGAAAACCGGCAAGGTGATCAACGTCAAGAAAGGCCAGTTCCTGGCACCGTGGGACATGAAAAACGTCCTCGGCAAGGTCGCTGCCGCAGGCAATCCCAATGTGATGGCCTGCGAGCGCGGAGCCAGCTTCGGTTACAACACGCTGGTCACGGACATGCGCTCCCTGCCGATCATGGCGGGCTTCGGCGCGCCGGTTGTGTTCGATGCGACCCATTCGGTGCAGCAGCCCGGGGGTCAGGGCACCACGTCAGGCGGTCAGCGCGAATTTGTGCCGCCGCTGGCGCGCGCCGCGGTCTCGATCGGTGTCGGTGCAGTGTTCATGGAAACCCATCCCGATCCCGACAACGCCCCGTCTGACGGCCCCAACATGGTGCCGCTGGACCAGTTCGAAGCGCTGGTGGCGGATCTTCTGCGGTTTGACCAGCTGGCCAAAGGCTGGACCTGATCCGGCCTAGTCCGGATCAAGGGCGCTCCAGCGGCGCTCTTCCTGCAGGATCGTCGACAGGATCAGGCTGCGACGGGCGGCGTCGAGGCGGATATCCTCGTAGAACAGATTATAGGGCGGCTCGCGGAACTCTTCCGCGATGCGGCTCGGGCGTCTGAGCAGGCGCGACCGAGGCAGCTCGGTAAACAACACCCCGTCCGCGCATTGCGCCCCGGTCTGCCGCGGGATAGGTGCCGGATTGGTGTCCATGGACAGATTGACCGCGGCAACACCGCCCTGATGCAGCTGGGCCGAGGCAAACTGGTTCGAGGGGGCCGCCAGCAGCGGGTTGGTGCAGAGCAGGCGCCGTTGATCAACAAAATCGAGCGGACCCTCCGGGGTCCAGCTCATCGTCCGCTCCGTCAGAATCCGGATGCGGCGCTCTTCGCTCGGCAGGACTTGCATAAAGGCATATATACAGCGGACATCCTCCGGCGTTTCACAGGCCGGGATCGTTGACAGCGAGGTGTTGAGCAGATCCAGCGGCACCGGATGCTCGATGATGTAGGCCGTAACAAGGCGAGCCTGAAGCTCGGGATCGCCAGCAAAGCGGTCGATCAGGATACGCAGGACATGCAGCCCGCCCTGGCCATAACCGGCGAGCATGATCGGTCGGGCCGACCCGATATCCCGGGAGAACTGGTCAAAGGCCCGCAGCACGTCCTGATAGGCAAACTCGCGCGCCAGGACACTGTCCTCGCGATTATTCATGAAGGCGTAGAGGGCGGCCTGGCGATAGCGCGGGACGAAGAGCGGGCCGGCACTTGAGAAGGGCGCGGCGTAATTGGGCAGGATGACGCGTTCGACGATCTCGTTGGAGCTGTCCTTGTCGAGCTCGGCATTCCAGTTCGCGCCGCCGGAATAGGTGGTCGGGTGAACAAAGAAAACCGCTGCTTCAAGCGGCTCGGAAAACGCGCCGCGCAGGAACCAGGAATCGGCATGGGTGTAATCGGCGGCGTCGGGCGGCTCATAGGTCTGGAACGGCTCGCCAGGGTCCTGGAATGTCTGGAAAATCTGATCGCGCAAGAACCAGCCCGACAGGGCGGCGAGGGCGAGAAAGCCTCCGACGCTTGCAGCGATTATCCACCAGGCGATACGGATTGTGTTCAAAACGAATTCCTCGGGCGAGTCGGCGCATGATTGCTGGCGAATTATCCAAGCGCAACCGATTGGCGGCGTGCAAGGCTTCGCTTATGGTTGCCTCGCTGCCGGGGGGTAGTGTGCGGTGCGCCGCACAGGATGGAACGGAATAGATGCTGCGTTGGCTTCGAAATAGTTTTTTGACCGGGATCATCATCGCGACGCCCCTTGGCGTTACGGTGTTCTTGATCATCAGCTTTGTCGGCTTTGTCGACCGGGTGGTGAAACCGATCATCCCGGCCCGGTATAATCCGGAAACCTACCTGCCCGGCGATTTCACCATCCCGGGGCTCGGTGTGGTGATCGCGGTGTTTCTTCTGACCGTGCTCGGCGCGCTGGCGGCGAATTTCTTTGGCCGGTCCCTGATCGGCATGGGCGAGCGTTTGCTGACCGGGGTGCCCCTGGTGCGCAATGTCTATGGCGCGGTGAAGCAGATCGTCGAAACCGTGTTCAACGGCAAGCAGAATTCCTTCAAGGAAGTGGTGCTGATCGAGTACCCGATGAAAGGCCTCTACGTGGTCGCTTTCGTTTCGGCGGAGGGCAATGACACGCTGCAGGAGAATATTTCCGATGATGTGATCGGCCTCTTCGTGCCAACCACCCCGAACCCGACCTCGGGCTTTTTGCTGTACACGCCGCGCTCCAACACCATTCCGATCAATATGTCGGTCGAAGAAGCGGCCAAGCTGATCATTTCTTTCGGCATGGTGACACCGGACAAGCTGCCTGCGGAAGTCCGCGACGCTCTGCCGGACGAGGTCAAACAGGCCTAGCCGGATTTGAGCAAGCGGATGCCGGTGTCCTGATCGAACAGGTAGAGGAGGTGGCGCAGCGCCTGGCCAGTGTCCTCTGTCAGCTCGGGGTCGCGTGCCACGATCAGCTTGGCCCAGTCATTGGCCAGCTCGATCAGATCGGCGTGCGCTTCAATGTCGGCCAGCTTGAAATCCGGTAATCCGCTCTGGCGCAGACCGAGCGGGTCCCCCGCGCCGCGCAGGCGCCAGTCTTCTTCCGCGATCCGGAAACCGTCATCGCTTTCCCGCAGCATTTCCAGCCGGGCCTGAGCGGTCTCACCGAGAGGAGGCTTGTAGAGCAGCAGGCAGGAGGACGGTTTGTCACCTCGTCCCACTCGGCCGCGTAACTGGTGCAGCTGGGCCAGGCCGAAGCGTTCAGCGTGCTCGATAATCATGATCGTCGCATCGGGGGCGTCCACACCGACCTCGATCACTGTGGTGGCAACCAGCACCTTGATCTCGCCCGCCCGGAAGGCGTTCGCGATGGCTTCCTTTTCCGCCGGTTTCATTCGGCCATGTAGCAAGCCAATCCCGTCATCTCCCAGTGCCGCGCGCAAATAGCGCCAACGATCTTCGGCCGCAGTGAGCTCGGAGTTTTCGCTTTCCTCGACCAGCGGGCAGACCCAGTAGACCCGCTCGCCCTTGGCCAGGGCCCGACGCAGCCCGTCGATGACGTCATCGACCCGGTCCATGGAAATCAGCCGGGTCGTGGGCGGGATGCGTCCGGCCGGTTTCTCATCCAGGCGTGACACGTCGAGATCGCCATAGACGGCCAGGGAAAGGGTGCGCGGGATCGGCGTCGCGGTCATGACCAGCGTATCCGGGCGGTAGCCTTTCGCGGTCAGGCGCAGCCGGTCGGAAACCCCGAAGCGATGCTGCTCATCAATGACCACGAGGCCAAGATCGCCAAACTCCACACCTTCCTGGAAGAGGGCGTGGGTCCCGCAGATCACATCGACTTCACCCTGGGCCATCTGCGCGAGGAGTTGCGCCCGGGCCTTGCCCTTGTCACGACCGGTCAGGGCCATGACCTTGAGGCCCGTCGGTTCAAGCAGGGTCTTGAGTGTCTTGGCGTGCTGCCGGGCCAGGATCTCTGTCGGGGCCATCAAAGCGGTCTGGGTGCCGGCTTCAGCGGCGCGCGCTGCGGCCAGCGCGGCGACGAAGGTCTTGCCGGCACCGACATCGCCGTGCAGCAGGCGCGTCATGCGTTCAGGCTCTGCCATGTCCTGTCCGATTTCCGCGAAACTGCGCTGTTGCGCCCCGGTCGGTGCGAAGGGCGCATGCTCAAGGAGGGCGCGCACCCGGCTGCCATCACCCTTGAGGGCGCGGCCAGCCTGCCGCTTGCGCCGGGACCTTGCCAGTTGCAGCGCCAATTGCCGGGCCAGCAGCTCGTCAAAGGCGAGGCGCTCACGAACCGGATTATCGGCTTCCAGCGCCTGTGCATTCTCAGGAGCATGAAGCGCTTTCAGGGCGTCCGAAAATGTCGGCCAGCCGCGCTCGGCCAGCAAGTCCGCGTCGATCCATTCCGGCAAGTCCGGCACCAGCTTCAATGCCCCACCCAAGGCCTTGCGTACGGTTTTCCCGGTCAGTCCAGCCGTTAGCGGATAAACCGGTTCGAGCAGGGCTGTGGTCTCCGCTTCCTTTTCGCTCATCACCAGATCGGGGTGCACCATCTGGATCTCCGAGCCGAAGCGTTCGACCTTGCCGGAGATGATACGGGTCTCTCCGACCGGCAGGAGTTTGCTGAGATAATCGCCGCGCGGATGGAAATAGATCAGGTGGAGAAAGCCGGTGGGGTCGTACAGGCGGACCTTGTAGGGCTGCCCCTTGCGGCGTCCGGGAAAATGTTCTTCCACCTGGGCCTGGATGGTGACGATCTGTCCTTCCGGAGCCTCGGCAATGCCGACCTTGTGACGTCGGTCCACCAGACTGCTGGGCTTCAGCCAGAGGACATCCTTCACCCGCGGGCCGGTGAGCTTGGCCAGCAAGGCGGCCAGCCTCGGGCCGATCCCGGGCAGGGCGGTGATATCCTGAAAAAGCGGGAAGAGAATTTCCGGTCGCATCGGCGTGCACTTTATAGTGCTCGACGCGCTGCGCCAGTGCTCGACGCGGCGGGTGAGCCGGACTATATCGCGGGACATGACCGAAACGATTGAACACAAGCGCAAGAAGCTGCGGATCCGGGCCTGGCGTCGCGGCTTCAAGGAAGCCGATCTCATCCTGGGCCGGTTCGCCGACCAGAATCTCGACAGCCTGTCCGATGAGGCGGTCGTCGAATTCGAGCACCTGCTCGACCAGACCGATGCGGATCTGTATGCATGGATCATCGGCCGGGAGCCGACGCCCGCGCAGTTTGACGGCGACGTCATGCAGGCGTTGAAACGTTTCCGGGTCGACGAGGACGCCGAGTACGGCGATGGTCCGAGACAGTAAGCTGTTCAGCTAGAAAAAAGACATGACGGATTTGGAAATGATCGCCCGCGCCAAGGGACAGGCGCGGGTCTGCGGCGTTCCGGAAGGGCTCGACGCGCTGGTCTTCACAGACAGCGCCAAGCTTCGTGGTGGCCTCAATGTCTTTATCGCGCGGGATGATTCCCGTGCCGCTGCCTTTGCCTCGGCGCTCGAGTTCTTTGCGCCGGAGATCGAGATCCTGCGCCTGCCGGCCTGGGACTGTCAGCCCTATGACCGGATTTCGCCGTCGCCCCGTGTTGCCGCCCGCCGCGCCGCGACGCTCGCCGACATTGCCAATAGCGCCAATGACAGCACGCGTTTCATCGTCACCACCGTCAATGCGATGTCGCAGCGCTGTGCGCCGGTCTCGGTGATGAAAGGGGCCGGGCAAACCATCAAGCCAGGCAACCAGGTCGATACCGAAGCGCTCAAATCGCATTTCAGTGCCAATGGCTATGCCCGCGCCACAACGGTCATGGAGCCCGGCGATTACGCCGTGCGCGGCGGGGTCATCGATGTCTTCCCGCCGGGCAATGAGGAACCGGTCCGTCTCGACTTTTTCGGCGACACGCTGGAATCGATCCGCTCCTTCGACCCGGAAACCCAGCGCTCGACACGCCAGCTCACCGAATTGGTGCTCACACCGGTCAGCGAGGTCCTGCTCGACGAGACCAGTATTTCCCGCTTCCGCAGTGGCTTTGTGCGCACCTTCGGGGCGGTTCAGCACGGTGACCCGGTCTATGAGGCCGTGAGTGCCGGGGCCCGTCCGGCGGGTGTGGAGCATTGGCTGCCGCTCTTCTACGCCGAGACGGCGTCGGTGTTCGACTATCTGCCCGATGATGCCCTGATCGCCATTGACCCGCTGGCCCGCGAAGCCTTCGACGAGCGCCTCGATCAGGTGAAGGATTATTTCGAAGCCCGCCAGATCGCCGCCGAACAGGCCCATGACAGTTCGCTGTCGGCCCCGGCCTATCGCGCGTTGGATCCGTCAGCCCTTTATTTCGCTGCCGGGGACTGGGATGCCGCTCTGGATGGACGGGTCGTGCGCCATTTCACACCGTTCAGCGAGCCGGGCGACAACACGGTGGATGTCGGCGGCAAGCAGGGGCGGGTGTTCGCGGCCGAGCGGACGGCGGAAAACACCAATGTCTTCGACGCTGTCGCCAGCCATATCAACCTGCTGCGGGCGGATGGAAAACGGGTCGTCCTGGCGGCCTGGAGTCTCGGAGCCTCCGAGCGCATGGCGAGCGTGCTCGGCGATCACGGGGTCAAGAATATTGCCCTGGCCGAGCGGTGGTATGACATCTCGACCCACGGCGAAACGGCGGTCAGCCGGGCCGTGCTGCCGCTGGAACGCGGGTTCGAGACTGACGATCTCGCGGTCCTGTCCGAGCAGGATATTCTCGGCGATCGCCTGGCCCGCCCGCGCAAGCGGCGCAAGAGCGCGGATGTCATCGTTGAGGCCGGCGCCCTGACGCCCGGTGACCTTGTCGTTCACGCCGATCACGGCCTGGCGCGCTTCCTCGGGCTGAAAACCCTGCCGGTCCAGGATGCGCCGCACGACTGTATCGAGCTGGAATATTCCGGCGGGTCGAAACTCTTCCTGCCGGTTGAGAATATCGAGCTCTTGTCGCGCTATGGCTCCGACGGTGAGACCGCCCAGCTGGACAAGCTGGGTAGTGGCGCCTGGCAGGCCCGCAAGGCCAAGGCCAAGAAGCGTCTGCGCGATATGGCCGACGAATTGATCAAGATCGCGGCCCAGCGTTTGTCGCGCAGCGCCCCGACGATCGAGTCGGCCAGCGGCCTTTATGACGAGTTTTGTTCGGCTTTCCCCTATGCCGAGACCGATGACCAGCTCAATGCGCTGGAAGACGTCATGGGGGATCTCGCCAAGGGCCGGCCGATGGATCGCCTGATCTGTGGCGATGTTGGCTTCGGCAAGACCGAAGTCGCTCTGCGCGCGGCCTTTGTCACGGCCATGTCCGGCCAGCAGGTCGCCGTGATCGCGCCGACCACATTGCTGGCGCGGCAGCACTTCAAGACCTTCTCAGAGCGTTTCCGTGGCTGGCCGGTCAAGGTGCGCCAGCTCTCCCGCCTGGTTGGCAGCAAAGAGGCCAAGGCCACCAAGATGGAGATGGCGGAAGGCCAGGCCGATATCATCATCGGCACGCACGCGCTTCTCGCCAAGAGCGTCAAGTTCAAGGATCTCGGCCTGCTCGTGGTCGATGAGGAGCAGAATTTCGGGGTCAAGCACAAGGAAGTGCTCAAGGCCCTGCGCGCCAATGTCCATGTCCTGACCCTGACCGCCACGCCGATCCCGCGCACGCTGCAACTGGCCCTGACCGGTATTCGCGACCTCTCGATCATCGCCACGCCGCCGGTCGACCGGTTGGCTGTGCGGACCTATGTGACGCCGTTTGATGCGGTGACGATCCGTGAGGCCCTGTTGCGCGAGAAATATCGCGGCGGTCAGGCCTTTTTTGTCGTGCCGCGCATCTCTGACCTCGAAGATATCGCCGCCTTCCTGCGCGAGAGCGTCCCCGAGGTGAATTTCGTCATCGCCCATGGGCAGATGCCGCCCTCGACCCTGGAAGACATCATGACGGCCTTTTATGAAGGCCGCTACGATGTCCTCTTGTCGACCACGATCGTGGAGAGCGGCATTGATATCCCGACTGCCAACACGCTCGTCGTTCATCGCGCAGACCGGTTCGGCCTGTCGCAGCTCTACCAGCTCCGCGGCCGCGTCGGGCGTTCGAAAACCCGGGCCTATGCCTATCTGGCAACGCCGGCCCGCCAGAAGATCACCGATAGCGCAGAAAAGCGCCTCAAAGTGCTGCATTCGCTCGACACGCTCGGCGCCGGCTTCACCCTGGCCAGTCATGATCTTGACCTGCGCGGTGGCGGCAATCTGCTGGGCGAGGAACAGTCCGGCCATATCAAGGATGTCGGCGTCGAGCTTTATCAAAGCATGCTGGAAGAGGCGGTCGCCTCGCTGCGTGATGGCGGCGATGCCGATGAGGATGGCGACTGGTCTCCCCAGATCAATGCCGGCGGGGCCGTCCTGATCCCCGATCACTACGTGCCCGATCTCGACATCCGCCTGCAGCTTTACCGGCGTTTGTCATCGCTGGAGAACAAGACGGAACGCGAGGCGTTTGCCGCCGAGCTGATCGACCGTTTCGGGCCCTTGCCGGACGAGGTCGAGACCCTGATGCGGGTCGTGGCGGTCAAGACGCTGTGCAAGCGGGCTGGTGTGGAGAAAGTGGATGCGGGTCCGAAAGGGGCCGTCATCCATTTCCGCAAGGACCGGTTCATCGACCCGCCGGGCCTGATCGCGCATATCCGCGAGAATGCCGGCTTGTTCAAAGCGCGGCCGGATCACAAACTGGTCCTGCGCACCGCCTGGGATGCACCGGAAGACCGCCTGCGGGCGATCGAAAAAGCGATGGCGCCGCTGGCCGATATCGCCATGCGTGCCAAACAGTCGGAAAACGAAACCGCGTAGGTTGGGTTCAGGCCTGGGCGCGCATGGCCGGGCGCACTTGCAGCGACCGCAGGCCGCGCTCCAGCATCGCTTCTGCCGTCTCGCCGGGGCGCGGTGTGATCCCCGTGGCCCGCACCGCAAGGCGGAAGGGCTGTAGCGGATCTTCGCTCTCGAAGGCGGTGCACTCCGCAATGGCCGAGACCCGGGCCGCGACGCAGTCCACGCCCTCCGCCTCGGTCAAGGGCAGCACCGCGACGAAGTGATCATCATCGATACGCGCCGCCGCATCCTCGCTGCGCAGCAAGTGGCGCAGCATGGCGGCGAATTGCCGGCGGGCCTTTTCTGTGGAGGCGACATCAGGCTGGTGCGCTTCTTCGGGGACTTCCGTACGCAAGACGAGAAGGGAGAAGCCGACTTCATCGCGCTCGAAACCTACCAGGAGGTCCTGCAGGTGCGAGGTCAGGAATCCGGAGTGGAATAGCCCGGTCTCAATATCGAGTGTGCGCGGGTCGCGGCAGGCCTCCAGTGCGGCCTTGGCCTGGCGGCGGCGGCGGCGTTCGCCGGCCAGCGCCAGCACACGGTCGCGCATTTCCAGATCAGTGGTCGCCGGCGGCAGGATGTCGGAAACGCCGCGGGCAAAGGCTTCTTCAGCGGCTTCCAGATCATCATCATCGGACAATAACAGGACCGGCGTGTGATAGAGGCGGGCATTGCGGCGCATGGCCGAGCTGATCGTGAAAGCCGTATCGCGCTTGCCGCTGGCATTGAGCACGACCGCGTCAAAGCTGCGCTCGTGCAGATAGTCAAAGGCAGAATAGGAGGAAAAGGCGGCGATCACTTCGGCACCGGTTTCTTCCATCGTGTGCTGCAGCGACATGAAACGCGGCGAGGCATCGCCGACATAGAGCACGCTGGATTTCGGTTCAGCGCGGTCAGCGGGCGTATTGCGCTCACCGTAAAGCGCTGTGACATGGGCGCGCCGTTCCGCGACGAGCTCCATCGTCGCCAGGCGGAACAAGGCCCGGGCCCGGGCCGCGATCTGAGCGGGCAGGGCCGGGGCCGGAATCCAGGCATCAATGGCGTCCTGCCCCGCAAGATCCGTCGGGCCGACGGCGATGGCCGGGCGCTGTCCGGGAGCGAAGCGGGCGAAGGCTGCACGGGCCTGGGCTATTTCGGCGGCGTTGTCTGCGAAAATAATTTCAGCGGCATATAGGCGGGACTTGCGGGCCGGCGGCGTGTCCTCACGGATCACGCGTGCCCGCAAGGCAAGGCGTTCCAGCTGTTCAACAATCCCCCGGGCGCGCTCCGGCGCGCCATACACAAGGACGTCCAACTCGCGTCCCATATGCCCCCCTGTCGCCCCTGAGGACGAATGCTTGTTTCTTGAGTTTGTCACAAATGCCACGTTTCTGAAACCGCCGAATCGAGAAGGATGCGCGTATGAAACCTCAAGGACCTCTAAAAGGCGTTAAAGTCGTCGAATTCGTTGGGCTTGGCCCGGCGCCGTTCTGCGCCATGATGCTCGCGGACATGGGCGCGGACGTGATCCGGATCGATCGTCCCGGGGCGATGGGCGGCGGCGCTGCCGATGTATTGGGGCGGGGACGTCGATCGATCGCGCTCAATCTGAAGGACGAGGCCGACAAGGCGGTGTGTCTCGACCTGATCAAACAGGCTGATATTCTGCTCGAAGGCTACCGTCCGGGCGTGATGGAACGCCTTGGCTTCGGACCCGATGTGGCGCTCGGTGCCAATCCCAAACTGGTCTATGGCCGCATGACGGGGTGGGGGCAGTATGGCCCTCTGGCGCATTCCGCCGGTCATGACATCAATTATGTTTCGCTATCGGGGGCTCTCGGCGCCATCGGTACTCCGGAAACGCCAGTTATCCCGCTCAACCTGGTCGGCGATTTCGGCGGCGGCGCCATGTATCTGGGCTTTGGTGTCCTGGCCGCTCTGACCCATGCGCGCACCAGCGGTGAAGGCCAGGTCGTCGACGCGGCAATCGTGGATGGGGCTGCGTCCTTGATGGCGTCCCAGTATCAGCTCAAGGCTTTGGGGCTGTGGTCGAATGATCGCGGCACCAATCTGCTCGATGGGGGTGCCCATTTCTACGCGGTCTATGAATGCGGCGATGGCAAGCACATCTCGCTCGGCCCGCTTGAGCCGGAATTCTACCAACTTTTCTGTGACAAGGCTGGCATCGATCCCCAGGAAATCCCGGCCGACTGGTCCGGTCGCGGGTGGGATGAGGCCAAAGCCAAATTCGCCGAGTTGTTCAAACAGAAAAGCCGGGCGGAGTGGTGCGAGCTTCTGGAGGGAACGGACGCCTGTTTCGCGCCGGTTTTGAGCATCGACGAAGCGGCCGAGCACCCCCACATGGTTGAACGGGCAAGCTTCACGGAAATTGACGGCGTTCGCCACCCATCACCGGCGCCGCGCTTCTCCCGCACGCCAGGCGCGATTCAGGGCGTGGCGGCCGTGCCGGGAAGCAATACCGATGAAGTGCTCGCGGATTGGGGCGTCCAGCGCCCCGCGACGGCGGATTAATCAACCAGCGTCTTGGACAGGTCGGCCGCTTGCAGGGCGCCGACCTGGGCCTGGGTGCAGCGCGCATAGGCCAGGTCCGTCTCGGTGACATCGATGGCGGTCAACTGGGCGTCCTCAAACCGGGCATAGCGGCAATTGGCACGTGCCAGGCGCGTCGGCAGGACGCGGTCGCCCTGAAGCTTCAGCCCCGATAATTGCGCGCCGCGCAGATCCGCATGGGTGAGAAGGGCGCCGGTCAGGTCGGCGCCGCGCAAATCGGCACCGCGCAGATCGCAGGCCCGCAAATCGGCCTGTTGCAGGCGGGCGCCCTGGAGTTCAGCGCCGCGCATGTCGAGGCCGGAGAAGTTGGCGCCCGGGGCTGGCATGGCGGTCAAATTGCGCTCAGCGAGTGATCCGGCTTCACGCATATCCATGCCGGCGAAATTGGCCGGCGCACCATCACGGCCATTGGTCCGGCAGAGTTTTTCGTGATCACGCAGTTTCGAGCTCAAGGGGCGCGGGTCGTCATCGGGCTCAACCGCCGCTGCCGCGAGAGCATCCGGTAGAGCGCCCGTCTGCATGCCATCGGTCTTGGCCAGTTCGGTGCGCACCTGGCTCTCGATTGCGCCACGCAGATCTGCATTGCTCAGATCAGCACCGGCAAAGTCGGTCTTGTTGAGCACCGCATTGTGCAGGACGGCGCCGGCAAGATTGGCGCGCATAAGCCGCGTATTGTTCAGATTGGCGTCGGAGAGGTCGGCCCCTTCGGCATCTGCGCCAGCGAGGCGAGCAAAGCTGAGATTGACCCCGCCCAGGCTCGCCTGGGTCAGGCGCGTGGCGAGCGTCTCACTGGACTGGCCATCCTGGCCGATCCGGGTGAGTTCGCGAAAATCAGCGTTTTGACACTGGCTGGCGGAAAGATCCGCCTCGCTCATATCGCACCCGCGCATATCACAGCGTTCCAGCCGGGCGCCGATCAGCCGGGTCTTGCTGAGATTGGCGCCAGACATGTCCGCATCGGTCAGATCGGCTCCGGTAAAGTCACACCCGGCCAGATTGGCATTACGGAAGCTGGCATCGCGCAGATCGGCACCGGCAAAGCTCAGCTCGCTCAGGTCCTCGCCATCAAAACGCGCGAGAAAACCACCCTTGCCGGCAAGCGCGAGGGCGTGATCGCGGCAGCGCGCGTCAATCTCGGTCTGTCGTTTTGAAGCTCCGGGGAGCGCGGCGGTAGCGGTCATCACTCAATCCTGTTGCCTGACCATGTGCCAGAAACAGATGGATACAAGGTGAACGCGGCTTGACCATAAGGCAAATCCTCAGCGGTATTGCGCTGAAAACCCTGCCCTATTTCATTCATTCATCTTGTTCATACGCGGTTCAGGGCAGAATCGGCACTCTTACATTCGAGATCAGCGGCCCAAACAGTCCCTCGCAGGTTTGCTGACCTCCCTATCGCACAGATAGCTGGAACGCCGGTCGCCCCCAACGACCGGCGTTTCTCTTGGCTGCAGGGGTGTGACCAGTTTTGTCACCCCGGCTCGGCATGATGATCTCAACACACGAGTTGAGGAGATCACATCATGGCCATCGCAATCCAAGCCATCATCAACGGCGCCGGCGGCGCGCAGCGCAATCTGGTCCCGCACAAATTCCGCGACGGTTATTTCCGCATGCAGCACCCGACCGATGAGCTGAGCTGCATCCATGTCGAGGACATGCGTTCGGTTTGCCGTTATCTGCACAAAGGGTACCACCTGGCCATGAGCCCGAAGGACGGGCACGCCATGCCGGCCTGGATGGCCCCGGACGCGCTGCGTATCGCTGTCCGCTGATACCGGGCTAGGGAAGGCTCGGAAAATCGCTGCGCCGGTAGGGATTGACCAGCGCGGCGAGGGCGGGCGGTTCGAGCACTTCTACCTGGTCTCCCCAGGCATAAAGATGCCAGCACATCTCAAGATGCCCGCTGGCGGTAAAGCGCACGATCAGCGAGCCGTCGTCCTGCATCTCCTGGACCTGGTCGGGATGAAACTCGAAGCGCGACGCCTGTTGCGCGGCCGCAGGTGTGAAACGCCAGACGGTCTCAACGAACTCCGTCTCGTTCTGAAAGGCGCCGAAGGAACGGGCCGCGTAGCTCGCCAGGTCAAACGTCTCATCACGGTCAAAGATGCGGTCCGTCACCCGGGCACTGATGATATCCTCTATACGGAAATGGCGGAGCCGGCCGTCGGCCTTGGCCGGGTCCTTGGCGACGAGATAGCGGCGCCCGCCCAACAAGATACCATAGGGCTGCAACCGCCGCTCGCTGGCGACTTCGTCGCGCCGGCCCTTATAGCGGATCACCAGTTCGCAGGGCCCTTTGAGCGCCTCTGCGATCTCGATGTCGATCTCATTGTCACTGACCGGGCGAGGGCCGGGGCGGGCGGCATGACCCATCGCTTCCAGCAGCGCGTCCTGGTCGGTCTCCAATCCAACCCGGCGCCGGGAGGAGATCAGCAATTTGATCGTGTCCTGCAATCCTTCCAGCTGACGGGCTTCCTGCATCAGACCGGACCGCTCGGCGCTGCGCGTGGCCAGTTCCAGCGCTGCGAGCTGGTCAGCCGTCGGCGCGAAGAACTCGGCCGCCTTTACCTGGGGAACGCGCCAGCGCTTGCGGCCTTCATGATCGGTATAGACCTCGGTGTCGGGAAACACGTCCTCGAGGGCCTGGCTCATCCTTTGGGCGGTGCGCCGGACACATTCGAACTCGCGCTCGATATCATTCAAGGTCACGCCGATCCGGCCGCTCGCCATGCGGGCCAGTTGCAGTAATTGAGTCGCCTTGGAAAAAGACATGAGCCGGAAAGTCCCCGCGCGTTCTGAGCCTTGTCGCCGTTTGTCGATTCTTTAACCGAAGCGGCGTGTGCTTGGCCATCATGACAAACCCGCCCGACCGGAAACAGCGCCGACGCGCAGTTATCAGCGTTATCATCGCCGCCATCAGCCGATCCATGGCCCGCGACGTGATGCTGTTCGCCGGCGGGGCTTCCTTCTTTGGTATGCTGGCCCTGTTTCCAGCCATCGCTCTGGCGATGTCGGTTTATGGCGTTGTCTTCTCCATTGAAGATGCGGAACAGCAGCTGGCGCGCCTGGCGGAGATCATGCCGTCTGCAGCGCAGGACTTCATGCTCGGGCAGCTGTCCCGGCTTGCTGATGCCCCGATCACCGTGCTTTCGGTTCAAGGGGCAATCGCGCTGGCTATTGCCCTGTTTGCTGCGGCGCGAGGCGTGAAGGCGCTGATTGCCGGCCTCAACCATCTCGCGGAAGACCGCGATATCCGCAATGTCATCCACTTCAATATCATCGCCATGTTCGGGGTGTTGATTGGCGGCATATTGCTGACGATTGCCAATCTCGCCGTGCTTTTCATTCCGGTGATCGCGCGGCAGGTCACCGACTGGCTGGGGATTGAGGGGCTTGATTTCGGCCTCGTGATCAATGAGTGGACGGCAGCCGGGCTGAGCATGTTTCTGGCGCTGGAACTGCTTTACCGGCTGACCATGCGCCGCCGCGAACAGGCGGTCAGCTGGAGAGCCTCGACGACGGCTGCGCTGGTGGCGACGCTTTTATGGCTCGGTCTGTCGAAAGGTTTTTCGGCCTATATCGATGAAGTGATCGATTTTAGCGTCTACGGGTCACTTGGCGCACTTGTGGTCTTCCTCCTGTGGATTTATTGGTCCGCCTATGCCGTCTTCTTCGGCGGGGCGCTGGCCATTGAAATCGACGGCCGGACTGCCTCCTGAAGAACTTCGGCATGCTGTAATGACTGGTCTGGACCGCATGCGCGGTCTAAACATGAACCGATCATCAACTTTTGACCGAGGTCCGCATGAATAAGGTTTATCCGGACGCCAAGTCTGCTTTGGACGGGCTGGTGTTTGACGGAATGACGCTGATGGCCGGGGGCTTTGGCCTCTGTGGTATCCCCGAGAATTCGATCGCCGCCCTGCATGAGCTGGGCGTCAAGGATCTCACCGTGATCTCGAATAATTGCGGCGTCGACGGTTTCGGCCTCGGCATTCTGCTCGACGCCAAGCAGATCAAGAAAATGGTCTCCTCTTATGTCGGTGAGAACAAGGAGTTCGAGCGCCAGTATCTCGAGGGTGAGCTGGAGCTGGAATTCAATCCGCAAGGCACGCTGGCCGAGCGCATCCGTGCTGGTGGTGCGGGCATTCCCGGCTTCTTCACCAAGACCGGTGTCGGCACCCTGATCGCAGAGGGCAAGGAGCACCGCGAGTTCGACGGCGAGACCTACATCATGGAAACCGGCCTGAAGGCTGATGTGTCCATCGTCAAAGCCTGGAAAGCCGACCCGCAAGGCAATCTGATCTTCCGCAAGACGGCGCGCAACTTCAATCCGATGATGGCGACGGCCGGCAAGGTGACCATTGCCGAGGTAGAGGAAATCGTCGAGCTGGGCAGCCTGGACCCGGACGAGATTCACACCCCGGGCATTTTCGTGCAGCGGCTGGTGCAAGGTAATTTCGAAAAGCGCATCGAGCAGCGCACGATCCGTCAGCGGGAGGACGCGTAAATGGCTTGGACTCGCGATGAAATGGCGGCACGTGCCGCCCAGGAACTGGAAGACGGTTTCTACGTCAATCTCGGCATTGGTATCCCGACCCTGGTCGCCAACTACATCCCCGAGGGGGTCGACGTCACCCTGCAGTCGGAGAACGGCATGCTGGGCATGGGCCCGTTCCCCTATGATGATGAGGTGGATGCCGATCTGATCAATGCCGGCAAGCAGACCATTACCGAGCTGCGCCGGACGAGCTATTTCTCCTCCGCCGACAGTTTCGCCATGATCCGCGGCGGACACATTGATCTGTCCATCCTCGGCGCCATGGAAATCTCCGAAACCGGCGATATCGCCAACTGGATGATCCCGGGCAAGCTGGTCAAGGGCATGGGCGGCGCCATGGATCTGGTTGCCGGTGTCAAACGGGTGGTGGTGATCATGGACCACGCCAACAAGCGCGGCGAGCCGAAGCTGTTGAAGGAATGCACCCTGCCGCTGACCGGCCAGCGCTGCGTTCACCGCATCATCACCACGCTGGGCGTGTTTGACGTCAAAGATGATCATCTCGAGCTGATCGAACTGGCGCCGGGGGCCACGCTGGACGAGCTCGCCGAGAAAACCGAGGCGAAATACACCGTTTCGGACGCATTGGTCGAACACCAGGCGGCCTGAGCGTAAACTCGCGTTTGCGTTGTATGACTTGCAGTTAAGGCGGCTCACATTGCCGTGAGCCGCCTTAGCAAGGTTTAATCCCATTTGCTGTGTGGGGTGATATGAGAAGCATGCGAGGGAGACTCACATGCCGCTCACACGATTATCGCTGAACAATCCGTCTGCCGTCTTTGTCGGCATTGCGCTCATCGTCCTGATGGGATTGGTGGCCTTCACCCGGCTCCCCATTCAGCTCCTGCCCGATACCGAGCGGCCGCAGGTCAATATCTCCACATTCTGGCGTTCCGCCTCGCCGCAGGAGATGGAATCGGAAATCGTCGAGCCGCAGGAACAGGCTCTGGCGGGCCTGCCCGGGCTGGAGGAAATGCGGGTCTTCGTGGGTGAGGGCAATGCCTTCATCAATCTGACCTTCTCCATCGAAACCGACATGACCCAGACGGCGATCGAGATCGGTAACCGTCTGAGCCAGGTTCCGCCCTTGCCGCGTGATGCGGTGGGCCCCACGCTGGGCGGGTTTGGCGGCGATGCGCAGCAGAGCCTGATCTGGTTCTTCCTTCAGGCCCTGCCGGGCAATCCCAATGAGATCCACGACTATTCCAGCTTTGTGGAAGACGTCATCGTTCCGCGCCTGGAAGGCATTCAGGGTGTCGCCTCCGTCGCTGTCGGTTGGGGGCGGCGGCCGGAAGAGCTCCAGATCACGATCGATCCCTATCGCGCCGCCGCGCTGGGCGTGACCTTGCCGCAGATCTCCGCGGCCATCGCCAATAATTCCGACGTCTCCGGCGGTAATACCGATATCGGCCGGCGCAGCTATCAGCTCCGCTTCGAGGGTGAGTTCGAGCCGGAGGAGATGGGCGATCTCGTCATCGTCTGGCGCGATGGCAGCCCGGTGCGTTTGCGCGACCTCGCCACTGTCGAGGTGGCTTATGGCGAGCGCAATGACTTCACCTATCAGAACGGCAACCCGGCCATGGGTATCGAGGTGCGCCGGGCCCAGGGCGCCAATGTGCTGGCGGCGCTCGATGCGGTGAAAGCCGAAGTCGCCGAGATCAATGAGACCCTTTTGGCCGAGCGCCAGCTGGTCATGGCCCCGTCCTTTGACGCCTCGGTCTTCATCATGCGGGCGATCAATCTTCTGCGCACCAACCTGCTGATCGGGATCGCCCTTGCGGTGATCGGTCTGTGGTTCTTCCTGCGCCGGCCCCGGGCGACGCTGATCGTCTCCCTGACCATTCCGGTCTGCCTGCTATCGACCCTGATCGTCCTCTTCCTGTTCGGTCGCACGCTGAACGTCATCTCGATCGCCGGCCTGGCCTTTGCGACCGGGATGGTGATGGATGCGGCCATTGTGGTGGTGGAAAACATCATCCGAAGGCGCGAAGCCGGGGAAGATCCCGATACCGCCTCCGAGCAGGGGGCGGGGCAGGTCTGGGGCGCACTCCTGGCCTCGACGATCACGACCGTGGCGATCTTCCTGCCGCTGATCTTTGTCCGCGATGTGGAGGGTCAGCTTTTCGCCGACCTGGCAATCACGATCGCGGTCGGTGTCGGCGTGTCAATGATTGTCGCCGTCACCATCCTGCCCGTGGCGGCGAAATACCTGATCCGCGACCGGGAGCAGCAGACCGCCCAGCCGCTGATGGGCGCGATCGCCGACAATATTCTCAAGCTGACCGACAAGCGCGGCATGCGCCTGAGGCTGATCGCCGGCCTGATCGCGGTCCCGATGGGTTTGACCTATGTCATGCTGCCCAACACGGATTATCTGCCGCCGGTTAAGCGCGATGCCGTGGATGCCTTCTGGATCTTCCCGCCGGGGACCTCGCTGGACTGGATCGAGACCGAGGTTGCGCAGCGGGTTATCGAGCGACTTGATCCCTACATGTCCGGAGAGCAGGAACCGGCCTTGCGGAACTATTATTTCGGCACCTTCCCGGGCGGTGGCGGCGCGACCGCGGGCATCCGGGTGGCCGATCAGTCCCGCGTCGCCGAGCTGCAGGAAATCGTCCGCAATGAGATCATCGGCGATATCCCCGATGTGGTGTTTTCCAATGCCCAGCAGGGGGATCTTTTCGGCGGTTTCAACCAGGGCGGCAATATCCAGATCAATGTCCAGTCCGCAGACGCCGAGGCACGCACGCGCGCCGTCCTGACCGGGTTGCAGCTGCTGCGCGAACGTTTCCCGGGCGTCAATATCAACGCCAATCCGCCTCCGCAGGCGAGCCAGCCGCGCCTGACCATGGTGCCCAATGACCGGCGCATCCAGGAGGCGGGATGGGCCCGGCGGAATGTCGCCGGAATGATCGCCATGCTGGGCGATGGCCAGTTCATCGGTGAGTATTTCGACGGCGATACGCGCATGAATACGATCGTGCGAACTGAGGGCTGGTCGACGCCGGACGAACTGGAAGGTCTGCCGATCGTTACACCGACGGGTGCTGTTGTTCCGCTCGGTGATCTGGTCACGATCCGCGAAGGGGTTGGCATCGGCGGTATCCAGCGCCTCGATCGCCGCCGGACCATCACGATCAATATCAGCCAGCCGGAAGGGCTGACGCTCGAGGAAATCCTCGACATCGTCCAGGACGATGTCGCTCCAGCGATCCAGGCGCAATTGCCGCCGGATGGGTCTATCACCTATGGCGGGAGTGCCGACAGCCTGGCGCGAGCCAAGCAGACCATGCTCAGCAATATCGGCATGGCGCTGGTGGTGCTCTTCCTGATCCTGGCCGGCCTGTTCCGCTCCCTGCGCGATGCCGGTCTGGTCCTGGTCTCGATCCCGTTGGCCGGGGTCGGCGGTGTGATCATGCTGCAGATCCTCAATCTCTTCCTCACCGTGCCGCTCGACCTGCTGACCATGATGGGCTTCTTCATCCTGCTGGGTCTGGTGATCAACAACGCTATCCTGCTCGTTGATCAGACCCGACAGGGAGAACGCCGGGGCTTGGCGCGGCGTGATGCGGTGGATCAGGCCCTGCGCATGCGTTTGCGTCCGATCTTCATGAGCACGCTCACCAGTCTTCTGGGCATGTTGCCGCTCTTGCTTTTCCCGGGCGTCGGCAGTGCCATTTATCGCGGACTCGCCGCGGCCATTGTTGGCGGGATGAGTGTCTCGCTGGTCTTTACGCTACTCTTGATCCCGGCTCTGCTGCGCCTGGGCGAAAGCCGCCAAATGGCTCGCCAAGCCACAGCCCAGCCTGCTGAATAATCCGGAGGGGATGTTCCATGTTCCGCCACACCGCTGTCATCACCCTCATTGCCGCTGTCGTCTCGGTCTCCGGTTTTAGTGCCGCGCAGGCCCAGGGCGGCCCTCCGCCAGCCACGGTCCGCGTGGCCGAGATCGACTCGCGTCTGATGTCGCGCACCATCACCTCGCCGGCCAGCGTGATCTCCCGTAATGATGCCCGTATTTCGGCTGAAACAACCGGCCGGGTGACTGAAATCGCGGAGCCTGGCGATGTCGTGGAAAGCGGCGATGTGATCGCTCAGATTGATGACCGGCAGGCGCGCATCCAGCTGGAGGAAGCCCGGGCGCGCTTGTCTCGCGCCAGTGCGAATTCCACTTATCAGAATGCCGAGGCCGAACGTTTTACACAGCTGGCAGCAAACGGCACCGTGCCACCCACACGCTTGCGCGAGGCCGAGCTGGCCCGTGATCTCGCGGCTCTGGATCTGCGTGAAGCCCGTTCCGCAGTCTCCCGCGCCGAGCTTGATCTCGACCGGACACGCATCCGCGCGCCGTTCACCGGCCGCGTGGTTGAACGCCTGATCGAGGTTGGCGAGCTGTCGTCGCCGGGCCGGGAAGTGGTTCGTTTCGTCGATGTTTCCCGTAAGGAGGCTGTCGCCCAGGCGCCGGTGTCCATTGCCCCTTATCTCAGTGTCGGGCAGGAAATCACCATGACCGGGAGCGACGACCAGCAAGTCCGCGCACCGATCCGGGCGATTGTTCCGGTCGGTGATCGCGTCTCCCGCACCTTCGAGGTCCGGATAGATCTGGCCGACACGGACTGGATCGTCGGTTCGGCCGCGCGAGCGTCGTTCCCGGCGGAAACACCGCGAACCCAGCTCACCGTGCCCTATGACGCCGTGATCCTGCGCGCCAATGGCAGCCATATCTTTGTGGTCGGGGATGACGATATCGCCCGTCAGATCACGGTGCAGCCGGGTGTGCGCTCAGGCGGCTATATCGCCATCGAGGGTGATGTGGAGGCCGGTCAGACGGTTGTGGTCTCCGGTGCGGAAACCCTCAGCGATGGACGAGCGGTGCAGATCCAGGGCGAAGACGCCTAGCACTCCACCACATTCACTGCGAGCCCGCCCTGGCTGGTCTCTTTGTATTTTTCCATCATGTCGAGACCGGTCTGGCGCATGGTCTCGATCACCTGGTCCAGTGACACCTTCATATCTGCGGAGGTGGCCCGCAAGGCCAGCCGGGCCGCGTCGATCGCCTTGATCGCGCCAATGGCATTGCGCTCGATACAAGGAATTTGCACCAGCCCGCCGACCGGGTCGCAGGTCAGGCCGAGATTGTGCTCCATGCCGATCTCGGCGGCGTCCTCGATCTGGTGATTATTGGCCCCCATGGCCGCAGCCAGGGCCCCCGCCGCCATGGAACAGGCAACACCGACTTCGCCCTGACAGCCGGCTTCCGCACCGGAAATGGAGGCGTTTTTCTTGTACAGCGAGCCAATCGCGGCCGCCGTCAGGAAGAAGCGCTGCAATGCCTCCTCATCATCCGGGTCGCGGTGATAGCGGTCAAAATAGCGCGCAACGGCGGGAATAATGCCTGCCGCGCCATTGGTCGGCGCCGTGACGACGCGCCCACCGGCGGCGTTTTCTTCATTGACTGCCATGGCCCAGAGATTGATCCAGTCCATCGCCGCCAGCGGGTCTTCGTCAGGCGAGACCGGGTTCGCCTTGATGTCCTTGTACATTTGCGGAGCCCGGCGTTTGACCTCGAGACCGCCAGGAAGGACGCCGTCCTGGGCGAGGCCGCGGTCGATACAGTCTTCCATCGTGCGCCAGAGGCCCTCAATGCCCGCCCGGATCGTGTCCTCAGGCAGGAAAGCGCGCTCATTGGCCAGCATGATGCGGTGGATGGACAGACCGGTTTTCTCGCCGATCTCAAGCAGTTCGGCGGCCGAGTTGAACGGGTAGGGCTCGCCTTCCTTCACATCGGCTGCGGAATTGCGGCCGGCCTCGTGCTCATCAATGACGAAGCCGCCACCGATCGAATACCAGATTTCCTCCAGGACGAGCTGTTCGCCCGGACCGATGGCGCGGAACTTCATGGCGTTTGAATGGAAAGGCAGACGGACTTCACCGCGGAAGTCGAGATGTTTCTTCTCGTCGAATTCGATCACAGCACCATTGGCCAGGTGCAACGTCTTTTCCCGGCGAATGCGGGCGAGGCGGGTGTCGATCGTGTCCGGATTGATCTGAGCCGGGTCGTTGCCCTCAAGGCCGAGCAGCACGGCGGTATTGGTGCCATGGCCCAGTCCGGTCAGCGCCAGTGAGCCATAAAGTTCGCATTCCAGACGGATAAGACCGCCGTCTTGAGCCTTCTCAAGCGCCCGCTCGACGAAGCGCTTGCCGGCCTTCATCGGTCCGACAGTATGCGAGCTGGAAGGCCCGATTCCGATCTTGAACAGGTCAAATACGCCGAAATGCATCAGATGGGTCGCCCGGCCTAGCCGTCACCGAGGCCGCGATCGCGGGTGAAAGCGTTGAAGCAGATGATGGTCTGCGTGTCCTTGATGCCGGAAATCGTCTGAACCTTTTGATTCACAAACCGGCCGATGTCCTCGTCATCATTGAGAGAAAAGTGCGCGAGGAGGTCGAATGCACCGGAGATGGAGTGCACCATCGGCGCTTCATCGAGATTGTCGACCAGCGATGCGGCGACGTCGTAGGTGCGACCGAGCTCACATTTGATGAAAACGTAGAATTGACGCATGTCGCACTCCTTTTCCCGGATCAGTGATCGAGACTTATCGCCTCGCGGCGCAGTTTGAAACGCTGAATCTTGCCGGTCTGTGTCTTGGGCAAGTGTTCGATGAATTCGATGTCGCGCGGATATTTGTAAGGCGCAATCTCGGACTTCACATGGGTTTGCAGTTCAGCGACAAGGTCTGCGCTCCCGGACCGTCCCTCAGTCAGCACCACAAAGGCTTTGACGATGGCGCCACGTTCCGGGTCCGGCTCGCCGATCACGGCGGCTTCCGCGACGGCCTCATGGCTCAACAGGGCCTGCTCCACCTCTGGGCCGGCAATGTTATAGCCCGAGGATACGATCAGATCGTCGGCGCGGGAGACGTACCAGAAATAGCCCTCGGCATCGCGGCGGTAGAGATCGCCGGTCAGATTCCAGCCGTTCCGGACATAGGTTTGCTGCCGTTCGTCATCGAGATAGAGACAGCCTGTCGGACCTTTCAGGGCCAGGCGTCCGATCTCGCCGTCCGGCACAGGCTGGCCGGCATCATTGAGCAATTCCGCCTGATATCCCGGCACCGCTTGCCCCGTCGCACCGGGCCGGATCCGCGATCCCGACGCGGAGATGAAGATGTGGATCATCTCGGTGGCGCCGATCCCGTCGATCAACCGCAGACCTGTGCGGGCATGAAACTCATCCGATGTTGCCTGGGGCAGGTGCTCGCCGGCCGAAACCGCCTTGCGCAGGGATGAGAGATCATAATCCTCCCACAGCCCCAGCATGGCGCGATATCCCGTGGGCGCCGTGAAGACCGTCGTGGCCTGGCACGCCTCGATGGTCTCGCACAGTGCGTCAAAGCCGGGTCGCTCCGGCAGAGCCACCGTCAGGCCGAAGCGGGCCGGGAAGACAAGGAAGGCGCCGAGGCCAAAGGTGAAGGCCAGCGGCGGAGTGCCCGTGTAGATCTCGTCCGCATCGGGAGCCAGCGTGTGGCGGCCGAAAGTGTCGGCCATGGCCAGTATGGCGGAATGAAAATGGGCGCAGGCTTTCGGTTCGCCCGTGGTGCCGGAGGTGCACGCCAGGAGCGCCACGTCATCGCGGGCGGTGTCGGCATTGTCGAAATCGGTCGGCATGTCGGGCAGGGCGCGGTCCAGTGCACCGCCGTCGCCCCAGGCCGCAATCGTGGTCAACTTGCCGGTCAAGGCCGCGGTTTCCTCGACCACCTCGAGAAGGCGGGCATCGCAAAGCGCGATATCGACCTCGGCCTTGCGGGTGATCTTGCACAATTCGGCAGCTCGCAGCATCGGCATGGTCGTGACCGCAACCGCACCGGTCTTGATCACGGCAAACCAGGCGGCGGAGAGTTCGATGGAATTAAAGCCGTGCAGCAGGACCCGGTTGCCCGGGACGACACCGAGCTCGCCGGTCAGATAGTTGCCGATGCGGTTGGCCTGGTCGAGCAGGTCCCGATAGCTGATCTGCCGGCTCGGTGTGACGATCGCGGCCTTGTCGCCATAGCCGTTGGCGACCGCGCCATCGAGCAGGATTGCGGCCGCATTCATGCGCTCGGGATAGGCCAGGGCCTCCCGGTCAAAACAGAATTCCGGCCATTGCTCCTCCGGCGGGAGATGATCCCGCGTGAAGCTGTCGATATGGCCGCTTTCGATCATCGTCATGACATCCTCCCCGATGGCTGCGACGAAGCGATGGGTCAGCGCGGTATGACCGCGGTGGTTTCGATCTCGATCTTGGCCCGGTCCTCGATCAGGGCCTGGACCTCCAGGAAGGCCATGACCGGGTAATTGCGACCGATATGGCGTTTCCAGATCTCTCCGACCGCCCTGAGGGCGCCGAGATATTCCTGCTTGTCCGTGACATAGCCGGTCATCCGGACAATGTGTTCCGGCCCGGCGCCGGCCTCCTTGAGGACGGCCAGCGTGTTGACCAGGACTTGTTCGAACTGTTCCGCGAAATCATCGGAGACCAGGGCTTCGCTCTCGTCCCAGCCGATCTGGCCGGCGACGAAGACCAGCTGGCCGTCGGCGACAATGCCGTTGGAATAGCCTTTCGGACGGGGCCAGCCCGGGGGCTGCAAATGTCTCATGCCTGACCTCGCTGATAGTGCTCGATTTTCTCTCGCAGGGCGTCGGGTATGCGGACCGGGCGGGTGGCTTCGGTCTTGACGAAGACCAGGACCGGGCGGGCGATCAGCCGGACTTCCTCGCCGCAACGCGCCGTGATCTCGGCCTGGATCGAACTGCCGCCCAGGGCTTTGACATCGAGGGTGAAATCCAGCCAGTCATCAAGCTCGCTCGGGCGTTTGAAATCCACTTCGATCGTCGCCAGGGGAATGCCATAGCCATCGCGCCGGATCATGTCTGCAAAGCCGTAGCCGATATGCTCGAACCAGTCCTCGACGGTGGCGTTGATCATCTCGAAATAGCGCGGATAAAAGACGATCCCGGCCGGGTCGACATCGGCGAAGCGGATCTGGCGGCGAGAGCGGAACATCAGCGTTCTCCGCCGGCGAGATGCTGGCGCGCGATCACCAGTTTCTGGACCTCCGACGCCCCTTCATAGATGCGCAATGCGCGGACTTCCCGGTACAGCGCTTCCGGTACCGAGCCCTTGGTCACGCCGAGCCCGCCGAAGATCTGTACCGCCTTGTCGATGCCCTGCTGGGCGGTCTCGGTCGCGTGCAGCTTGGCCATCGCCGCCTCGCGTGTAATGCGCGGGGCGCCGCTGTCCTTGGCCCAGCCGGCCCGGTAGATCAGCAAGGCACTGGCATCGATATCCAGCGCCATCTCCGCCAGCTGCGTCTGCACGCCCGGCAGATCAGCGAGGCTGGAGCCGAACAATTCCCGGGTCTGGGCCCGGCGGGTGGCTTCATCGAGGGCGCGCCGGGCAAAGCCCAGGGAGGCGGCCCCGACGGTGGAGCGAAACACATCCAGCGTCGCCATGGCGATCTTGAAACCCTGGCCCCGCTCGGCGATCAGCCGGTCGGCGGGAATGCGCATTGCGTTGAAACGCAGGCGGGCGAGGGGGTGCGGGGCGATCGTGTCGATGCGTTCAACGACCTCGAGCCCGGGGTCATCGGCCTGGACGATAAAGGCGGACAGGCCGCGTGCACCCGGGACATCCTCAGTGCGGGCAAAGAGGACGTAGACGTCGGCGATACCGCCGTTGGAGATATAGGTCTTCTCCCCGCTGATCACCCATTCGCCCTTGTCGAGGCGCGCTTCGGTCGCAATCGCGGCCACGTCGGAACCGGCCTCCGGTTCGGTCAGGGCAAAGGCGGCGCAGAGATCTCCTGAACCGACGCCGGGCAGATAGCGTGATTTCTGCGGCGCACTCCCGAACAGGCTGATCGCGCCGGACCCGAGCCCCTGCATGGCAAAGACGAAATCGGCCAGGCCGGACCGGTAGGCGAGGCTTTCGCGGATGAGACAGAGGGAGCGGACATCGAGCTGCTCCTTCGCACCACCATATTCACGCGGCACGCAATACCGGGTCAGCCCTGCAGCGCCGAGCTGGCGGCGGATCTCGACACATTCCTCGTCGATATCACCATGATGATCGAAACCGGTCTCACCAAACGTCTCCTTTGCGAAACCGCGCACCGTCTCGGCCAGGGTGCGGTGATCATCTGAGAAGAAAGGCCAGTTGAGAAAACTGCTGTCCATGGCTCAATCACCCTCGAAAACGGGTTTTTCCTTGGCGACGAAGGCGCGGTAGGCGCGTTCGAAATCCCGGGTCTGCATACAGATGGCCTGGGCCTGGGCTTCGGCCTCGATGGCCGCATCAAGGCTCATATCCCATTCCATGTTGAGCTGGTTCTTGGTCATCGCATTGGCGAAATTCGGCCCTGCATTGATCCGCCCGGCCCACTTGCGCGCTTCCTCCATCAACGCATCGGCCTCGACGACGGCGTTGAAAAAGCCCCAGCTGTGACCTTCCTCAGCACTCATGGAGCGTCCGAAGAAGAGCAGCTCGGAGGCGCGGCCCTGACCAATAATCCGAGGCAGGATGGCGCAGGCGCCCATATCACAGCCCGCAAGACCAACGCGGTTGAACAGGAAGGCGGTCTTGGCCTCCGGCGTGGCGATCCGCAGGTCCGAGGACATCGCCATGATCGCGCCGGCGCCGACACAGACGCCATCGATTGCGGCAATGATCGGCTGCGGACACGCACGCATGGCCTTCACAAGATCCCCGGTCATGCGCGTGAAATCGAGCAATTGCGGCATATCCATTTCGACCAGGGGGCCGATAATGTCGTGCACATCCCCGCCGGAGGAGAAATTACCGCCGGCGCCGGTCAGGATGATGGCTTTGACATCGCGGCAGTAGACCAGATCGCGATAGAGATCGCGCAGCTCGGCATAGCTTTCGAAAGTCAGCGGGTTTTTGCGGTCCGGCCGGTTCAGCGTGATGGTCGCGACGCCGTTGTCGAAATCCCACAGGAAGTGCTCGGGTGAATAAGTCTCAGCTTGCATCAGCGTGCTTGTCCTCATTGGGGTGAAGGCTGCGGCGCAGCGCGCCGAGATCGTCGCGCAGGCGGTGGGTCAGGGCCGGATCGGCCTGACCGATGAACTCATTGAGCCAGCCGGCATGCGCCTCGGCCATGCGGGTGAAATCTCGGCGTCCCTGGGCGGTCAGCTCGATCACCATGACCCGGCGGTCCTGCGGATCCGGATTACGGGTCACAAGGCCGTCCTCGACCAGGCGTGAAATCAGCCCGGTAACATTGCCATTGCTGACCAGAAGCCGGCGCGACAGCGCGCCCATCGTCATTGGCTTGTCCTCACGAACCAGGGCCGACAGCAAATCGAAGCGGGCGAGGCTGACGCCGAATTCCTGGCTCAGCCGCGACCGGATGCGTTGCTCGATCAGGCTCGTGGTCTGATAAATCTGCAGCCAGAGCCGGACCGCATCTCGATCCTGATAAGTGTCCGGCCGGTCCGGCATCAGATGGCTCCGCCAGAGACCATGATCGCCTGACCGGAGACCGAGGCGGAGAGGGGCGAACACAGCCAGGTCACAGACTCGGCGACCTCTTCCGGTGTGATCAACCGGCCCTGCGGATTATTCTTGGTCAGCTCGGCGAGGGCCTCCTCGCGCGACCGCCCGGTCTTGGCCATGATATTGGCGATGGAATTGTCGACGATGGCGGTGTCGACATAGCCGGGGCAGATCGCATTCACGGTAAGCTGCGTGTGGGCATATTCCAGCGACAGGGATTTGGTCAGACCCACGACGGCATGCTTGGAGGCCACATAGGGGCTGATATAGGCGCCGCCGCGAAGCCCCGCGATGGAGGCGATATTGACGATCCGGGCATAGTCCGCCTTGCGCATATCGTCGACGACCGCGAGCGAGCAGCGCACAAGCCCCTCGACATTGACCGCCTGGATGCGCCGCCATTCCTCGATCGTGGTCTTGTGAAAGGCGGATGCCGCCGCGATGCCGGCATTATTGATCAGAATGTCGATCGTGCCGCCGTCGCGCGCCTCGGTGAAGGCCTTGTCGATGCTGGCATCCTCGGTGACATCCAGCTGCACCGCGCGGGCACCACTGATTTCGCTGGCGGCCTGTTCCAGCCGCTCCAGATTGCGGGCCATGAGGATCACCTCGGCGCCCTGGGCCGCAAGATCGCGGGCGCAGGCGAGGCCAATACCGGTGCCTCCACCGGTGATCACGGCGCGGCGGCCTTGCAGGGTGGTCATGCTTTCAGCTCCATTTGCTGGGCGCGTTGAAGATTACGGGCGAGTTGCTCGAACCCGGCCTCATACTGTGGCGGGATGCGGACACCGCGATAGCCGAGCTCGGCGGCAGCGCGCAGGGTCCAGTTCGGGTCGGCCAGATGCGGCCGGGCCAGGGCGACCAGATCGGCGCGCCCGGCGGCGAGAATGGAATTGACGTGGTCCGGCTCGAAAATATTGCCCACCGCCATGGTCGCGCAGCCGGTCTGGTTGCGGATCTGGTCGGAGAAGGGCGTCTGGAACATGCGGCCATAGACCGGTCGGGCGCGCGGACTGGTCTGGCCGGCGGAGACATCAATCAGGTCGGCACCGGCGTCTGAGAAGGCAGCAGCGATCGCGATACTGTCCTCGCCACTGACGCCCTCATCGCCGAGCCAGTCAGTGGCCGAGATCCGCACGGCCATCGGGCGATCCGATGGCCAGACCGCGCGCATCGCCTCGAAGACTTCCAGCGGGTAGGTGAGGCGGGCCTGCAGGCTGCCACCATATTCATCACTGCGCTGGTTGGAGATCGGGGTCAGGAAGCTCGATAACAGATAGCCGTGAGCGCAATGCAGTTCGACCATGTCGAACCCGGCCTCGATCGCGCGCTGGGTCGCCGCCACGAAGTCCGCTTTGACCGCATCCATGTCTGCCCGGCTCATTTCAACCGGTACCTGGTTGCCTGTGTCCCAAGGGAGCGGAGAGGGGGCGACGAGGGGCCAATTGCCCTCATCAAGCGGCATGTCATAGCCCTCCCAGCCGAGCTTGGTCGATCCTTTGCGGCCGGCATGAGAGAGCTGGACGACCATTTTGGCGTCAGAGCGAGCGTGGGCAAAATCCGTGATCTCGCGCCAGGCGGCGACGTGTTCATCCTTGTAGAGACCCGCACACCCCGGCGTGATCCGGCCGTCACGGCTGACATCGGTCATCTCGGTATAGACGAGCCCGGCACCGCCCATGGCGCGTGCCCCGTAGTGGACCTTATGAAACGCGTCAGGGGTGCCGTCCTGCGCGGAATACATGCACATCGGCGAGACCACCACCCGGTTTTCAAGCCGCATGCCGCGCATCTCGAACGGCGCAAACATGGGCGGACGAGCCTGGTCCTGACCGCAGAACCAGCGTTCTACGCCCGCAAGCCAGGCTTCATCCCGCAGACGCAGGTTTTCATGACTGATCCGCTGCGAACGGGTGAGCAGGGAATAGGCGAATTGCTTGGGTTCGAAGCCGAGATAACGGTCGAGATTTTCAAACCATTCGGTGGAGTTTCTAGCCGCACTTTGAAGCTTGAGCACTTCGACCTTGCGGGCTTCCTGGTAGTCCATCAGCCCGTCCGCGATGGGCTTGTCGGCCGAGGTCAGCACCTCGGCCAGCATGATCGCATCCTCAAAGGCCAGCTTGGTGCCCGATCCGATCGAGAAATGCGCGGTATGCGCGGCATCCCCGAGCAGGACGACATTTTCGTGCACCCAGGTCTCACACAGCACACGGGGAAAGTTGAGCCAGGCCGATCCGCGAAGGTGGCGGGCATTCGACATCAGCGCGTGGCCGTCGAGCCAGTCCGCGAACAAGGCTTCACACGTCCGACAGGTCTCGTCCTGGTCCATCTCGTCGAAGCCGAGCGCGGCCCAGGTGTCCGGCGCGCATTCGACAATGAAGGTCGAGGTGTTGTCGTCGAACCGATAGGCATGGGCCCAGACCCAGCCATGTTCGGTTTCGGTAAATATGAAAGTGAAGGCCTCGAAGACTTTCTCGGTTCCCAGCCAGACGAATTTATTGGTTCGGGTCTCGATGTCGGGCTTGAAAGTCGGCGCAAAGGCCTGGCGGATCTTGGAGTTGAGTCCGTCTGACGCCACGATCATGTCGGCATCAGCGAACCGGCTCAGATCGGCATCGATCTCGGTCTCGAAATGCAGGCCAACACCGAGCTCGAGCGCGCGGTCCTGCAGCAGATTGAGAAGGTGCTTGCGGCCGATGCCACAAAACCCGTGCCCGCCGGAACGTTCGACCTCGCCCTTGAAATGAACTTCGATATCATCCCAGTGGGCGAGGCTGTCGCCGATCGCCTTGGCACTGACCGGGTCGTTGCCGGACAGGTTTTCCATGGTCTGATCGGAAAAGACCACGCCCCAGCCGAAAGTGTCTCCGGGACGATTGCGCTCATAGACGTCGATCTCGCAATCGGGATCGCGAAGCTTCATCGAAATCGCGAAGTAGAGGCCGGCTGGTCCGCCGCCGAGGCACGCAATCTTCATGGCCATCCTCCCGCTATTATTTTAGACTTAAACTAATTGGGCGCGGTGAGGCAAGGCCTGTTCTCGAGGGCGTTTTACTCCGGCGTGTAAGTGCTCAAACGGCCGCCATTTTCAGCCAGTGTCTTCAGCAGGGGCGCGGGTGTCCACCAACGTGGATTGGACTGGCCGAAGGCTTCGATCCGCGCCAAGACATGATCCAGCCCGATCTCGTCGGCATAGCAAAACGGGCCACCGCGATAGCGCGGGAAGCCATAACCATTGGCATAGACGACATCTACATCACTGCCGCGCTGGGCGATGCCCTCGCCAAGCAGCTGGGCGCCTTCATTGATCAGGGCGAAAATACACCGTTCGACGATTTCCTCGGCGCTGATCGAACGCGGGGTGACCTGCGCTTCGGCGCGGACCTGATCGATGATCTCGTCCGCGAGGGGATTGGGCGATGCGGCCCGCGTCTCCGGGTCGTAGGTGTAAAAGCCCGAGCCGGTTTTCTGTCCCTTGCAACCGGCTTCCACGAGGCGATCATGCACCCGTGATGCGCGTTCCTCGAACAGGGCCGGGTCAAGCTTCTTGCGGTTCATATAGCCGATATCCAGTCCGGCCATGTCGCCCATGGCGAATGGGCCCATCGGCATGCCGAAATCGAGCAGGGCCTTGTCGATCTCCTGCGGCGAGGCGCCTTCAAGCATCAAGAGCCCGGCTTCGCGGCCATAACCGCTGAGCATGCGATTGCCGATAAAGCCGTGACAGACACCGGAGACCACACCCACCTTGCGCATGCGCTTGGCCAGGGCGAGCGCCGTGGTCAGGGCTTCGTCGCTCGTTTGCGCGCCACGCACGATTTCCAGCAGGCGCATGATGTGCGCCGGGCTGAAGAAATGCAGGCCGAGCACGCGTTCCGGGTTGGAGATGCTGGCGGCCAGCGCATCGATATCGAGATAGGAGGTATTGGAAGCGATCAGGGCATCAGGACGCGCAACGGCGTCGATCTTGGCCAGCACCTCTTTCTTGACGTCCATGTCCTCGAATACGGCTTCGATGATCAGGTCGCAGCCGGCATAACCCGACCAGTCCTCGAGCACGCTCAGGCGCTTGTGTCGATCGTCCGCTTCGGCCGGTGAGATCCGGCCCTTCTTGGCATCGCCCTTGATGATGCCCTCGATGCGTCCCTTGCCATTGGCCAGCGCGTCGGGATTGGCGTCGAACAAAGCGACAGTATAGCCGCCCGCCAGCGCCGAAGCCGCGATGCCCACGCCCATCGTGCCAGCGCCCACCACGCCGATCGTATGGATCGTCTTGGGTTCGGCCTGAACCGGGCTGGCCAGCTTGCCGGACAGGCGCTCGGCAAAGAAAAGATGGCGCATCGCCCGGGACTGGGCACCGCCAACGAGCCCGCTGAAGAGTTCACGCTCCTTGGCGAGGCCTTCGTCGAAGGGAAGCGCTGTGGCGGCCTCTACCGCCTCGAGAATAGCCTGCGGCGCGTTCTGGCCGCGCTGGCGCTTTGCGGCATGGCTTTTCCAGCGCTCGAACACCGTCTCGTCCATATCCGGTGCCGGCATATCGCGCACGCGCCGCTTGGCGAGGTCACCGCGATGGGAGAAGGCGAGGGCATCGGCGAGCAGCTCGTCCTGGCAAACCATGTCGGCCAGTCCCTTCTCAACCGCCAGACGGGCCGGGATTGGCTTGCCACTCAGGGCCAGCTGCAGGGCGATATCCAGACCGCCCAGACGCGGCGTCCGCTGCGTACCGCCCGCACCCGGGATGAGGCCGAGATTGACCTCGGGCAGGCCGATTTTGGCCCTGGCCTCCATGACCCGGAAATCACAACTCAGCGCAACCTCAAAGCCACCGCCCAGCGCCTGGCCGTGAATGGCAGCGATCACGGGGATCGGGCAGTCTTCAATGGCGCTCAGAACGTCGGGCAAGGACGGCGCCTGGGGCGGCTTGCCGAATTCGGAGATATCTGCGCCGGAAAAGAAAGTACGGCCGGCACAGATGATGATCGCTGCGCGCATGCCGTCGCGAGCGGTAGCGAGGGCCTCGACCAGGCCAGCCCGGACGGCGTGAGACAGCGCATTGACGGGCGGATGGTTGACCGTGATGACAAGGCAATCGTCGCGAAGGTCTGTGGTCACAGGTAGCACGGGAAACTCCTTTTCAGGTCACGGCAGATCAGGTCACGATAGATCAGGTTACGGCAGCACGAACGGCATATTCCGGCGCCGTCCAGCTGTCCTGGTCCATAATGTCCGCCAGGATGTCGACGGCATCGGCGACATCACGGAAACGGGTGTAGAGCGGGGTGAAACCGAAGCGCAGGATATCCGGAGCGCGGAAATCCCCGATCACGCCACGGTCGATCAGCGCCTGCATGATGGCATAGCCCTCTTTATGGGCGATCGAGACCTGGCTTCCCCGCGCACGGCAATCCCGCGGGCTGACCAGCTCGAATTGCGGACAACGCGCTTCAACCCGTGCGATGAAAAGGTCGCCCAGCGCCTGCGACTTGGTCCGAAGCGCTGGCATATCGGCTTCAAGCATCAGATCGAGCCCGACTTCCAGAGCCGCCATGCCCAGAATGCCCGGCGTACCGCACTGGAAGCGGTCAATGCCATGGCCGGCTTCGTAATGGTCCGAGAAGGCGAAGGGCGCCTTGTGGCCGAGCCAGCCGGACAGGGCCGGGAAGACCTTGTCGTGATGGCGTTTGGCCGCAAACAGGAAGGCCGGAGCACCAGGACCGCCATTGAGATATTTATAGCCACATCCAACAGCGAAATCGGCCCCGCAGCCATTGAGATCCACCGGCATGGCACCGGCCGAATGCGACAGGTCCCAAATCACCGGAATACCCGCATCGTGCGCCGCAGCGGTCAGGGCCGCCATGTCATGCAAGCGGCCCGTCTTGTAATGGGTATGGGTGAGCAGCAGGGCCGCGACCTCATGATCGAGATGATCGGCGATCGCCTCACTGGCGACCAGTTTTTGCTGCACGCGTCCGTCCGTGAGCTTGGACAGGCCTTCCATCATATAGGCGTCGGTCGGGAAATTGCCGGTCTCCGACAGGATGATCGATCGCTCAGGTGTCAGCTGAAGACAGGCGCTCAGCGCCTTGAATACGTTGATGGAAGTGGAATCGGCGCAAATCACTTCGCCTTCATCTGCGCCAATCAGCCGTCCAATCTTGTCTCCGAGACGCCGCGGTGCCCCGATCCAGTCATGACTGTTCCAGGAGCGGATCAGATCCGCGCCCCATTGTTCCCGCACCACGTCTTCGACACGCGCCGCCGTGGCTTTGGGCAAGGCGCCCAGCGAGTTGCCATCGAGATAGATGACCCCGGCAGGCAAGTCGAAACGGTCGCGAAAACCGGCCAGCGGGTCAGCGCGGTCCAGCTCGGCAATCTGATCAGGCGTCATCGACTATCTCTCTCAGGATCGCGCGGACAGGAGAGGCATCCGCGTCGGCAATGGGTAGGGGCAGGGCGATCAGCTCATAGCGCCCATCCGGGACGCCGTCGAAGACGAGGCCCTCCAGGATACGCATGTCATGCCGGCGAACTGCATGATGGGCATCCAGCGTCTTCGAGGTCTCCGGATCAAGCGATGCGGCATCGCTGCCGATCAGGCGGCAGCCGGCTTTCCCCAGATGTTCGACAAGGACAGCAGAAATCGCACGGAAATCACTGTCCCAGGACGCATGGGGAAAACGGGAATAGGTCCGGATCAACACGCGTTCGGCACCGGAAACCGACGCAAGATCGATGTCATCAGGGGCAACGGCCGGGCCGTCTCCGCGCGCCGTGACCAGCACGCAAGGCCCGAGATAGGCGGTCAGATCAACGCCGGCGATATCGCTGCCGGCCTGATGATAATGCTCAGGCGCATCGGCATGGGTGCCCGAATGTGTCGACAGGGTGAGCTTCGAGACCTTCACCGGACAGTCCGGCCCGATCACCCATTTGTCCTCCCGGACAAAGTCAGTATCGCCGGGCCAGACCGGCAGTCCAGGCCGCAAAACCTGCGTGATATCATAGATCTTCGTCATCGCTCTAAAGCGCCGTACGCACCATCCACAGCTCCGGGAAGAAGTGCAGATCGAGCGCCTTGACCAGATAGGCCACACCGGAGGTGCCGCCTGTACCGCGACGATAACCGATGATGCGCTCTACCGTTTTCATGTGATTGAAGCGCCATTGCTGGAATTTGTGTTCGAGATCAACGAGTTTCTCGCCGAGTTCATAGGCTTCCCAGTGCGTATCGCTGTCTTCGTAGATCAGCCGCCAGGTCGCCTCGACCTCCTCACTCGGCTTGTAGGATTGGCGCCAGTCCCGCTCCAGCCGATCCGCCGGAATGGCGTAGCCCTTGCGCGCCAGGAAGGCGAGGGTTTCATCCCAGATACTGGGGCTTTCCAACGCCTTGGACACCATTTCAAAAGCCTGGGGATTGTGCCGGTGAACCTTGGCCATAGCCGCGTTTTTATTGCCCAGACGGTATTCCAGACTGCGATACTGGTAAGACTGGAAACCCGAGCTCTGGCCCAGATCATCGCGGAAGGCGAGATAATCGCTCGGCGTCATCGTTGCGAGGACGTCCCAGGCCTTGATCAACTGTTCCTGCACCCGCGAAACCCGGGCGAACATTTTCAGCGCGGGGCCGACTTCATCGCGGGCAATGTGGGCGGACGCCCCCTCGACCTCATGCAGCATCAACTTCATCCACAGCTCGGACACCTGGTGGATGATGATGAAGAGCATCTCGTCATGCTCCTCGGTCAGAGGTGACTGGCTGTCGAGCAGCTGATCTAGCCCGAGATACCGGCCATAGGACATGGCCTTGTCGAAATCCCAGTGGATGTCCTCGTCGGAAACATCGACCTGCGTCTTTTGATGGTCGGTCATGGCGCTCATCCCCTCGCTCCCCATCGGGCAGAATCGACGGGGCTGTGTCAGCCGGACGGTGACACAGCCATCGCTCTTTGGGGGACGCAGGTCAATGGTCGCCGCTGTCAGGCCCCCGGGGATGTTCGGTATGGCTGATTATTGCAGCCTTTGACCTCTAATCACCTAGCAGGTTGCCTTCGGCCAGCACGTGGAGCAATGACGCGCCGCTCATTGCGGACGGGTTCAGCTTGTCCTGACCGGAATATTTGAGAATGAGGGAACGGTTATCCACCGTGTCGGCGAAATAGGCCATGCGCCACTGGTGAAACAGACGGGCGTCGACCATTTCGCAGGAGACCAGTTCGATCTTGTGGTGCCTCACATCCTTGGCGATGCGGTGATAGGTTTCGCTGACCGCCTGGCGCCCACCTTCGAGCACCTGGACGAAATAGGTGCCGTCAAACCAGAGCGCGCCCGTAATGTTGGAGCGCCCGTTATAGTCCCGGGCGCTGTAGAGCAATTGCTCAATGTCCAGATCGACATCGGTATTGCGTTCACTGCAATAGAGCAGGCGGGTGAGATACATGGCGCCACGTCCTCCTGTTGCATAACGCTGCCGCGCTTCGCAAAGGTGCGCAAGCTCAAACCGCCCGCCGATTACCCGGTCAGATGATGTCGAGAACGGCCAGCATGGCATCGAGATTGGCGGCGCCCAGCTTGCGGCAGCGATCCGGCGACCATCCATGCAGCGGGTCGGGCAGATCTGCATTATCCTTGAACGGCATTTCCAGCGTCATGGCCAGACAGCGGAATTCGTTGACCATATAGTTCGTGCAAATGGAAAGGTCGGCGCTGCCCGGCGCATCGACGTCATAGCCATGAGTGGTCTGGAAATCGGGGCTGATAGCCTCAAGGGACGCCTTGTAGGCTTGCAGCATGGCGCCGTCCGCCTCGGTGAAATTGGGGGCACCTTCGCCACCCGCGATGAAATTGTAGGGCAGGCCTTCATCACCATGAACGTCGAGATGGAGATCGACTCCGGTCTTACGAATGGCTTGAAGGACATGGAAAACCTCGGGCGAATTCTCCTGGCTCGCCTTGTCCCATTCCCGGTTCAGATTGATGCCCTTGGCATTGGTCCGCAGATGGCCGCGGCGTGATCCGTCCGGGTTCATATTGGCGATGACATGGAAGGTCGCCGCCTCGCGCAAACGACGCGCAACCGGGTCGGCATCATCGAGCAGGCGATTGAGGAAGCCCTCCACCCACCATTCCGCCATGCTTTCTCCGGGGTGCTGGCGGGCCGTGATCCAGATCGTCTTGTCACCATTGCCGATTGTCAGACAGTCAATGGTCTGTCCATCAAGCGTTTCGCCCAGAACTTCGAGTTCGACGTCGGGGTGGGCCTGGGCCCAGGCGATCAGGTCCTGGTGGCGCTCCATGGAGTAGGGGGCGAAATAGGCAAACCAGATCGTGTCCAGCTCGGGCTCGTGATCGATGATCAACGCGCCATCCTCATAGCGGGTCTCGACCCGGAACCAGGTTTCGCGATCATAGCTGGCGCAGGCCTCGTAGTCGGTCCAGCCGTCCAGATAGGCTGCCTCGGACGCATTGCCGATGCGCATGGACAGGTACGCGCCCTTCGCGCCGGTGACGCGAAAATGGAACCACTGAAAGAAGTCGGACTGATGATCCCGGCGGATCTCCAGCTCTACCGAGCGCGGGTCGCTGGACGATTTGACGATGATATTGCCGCTGTCGAAACGGTCGGTGATTGAAAGTGTCATCGCTAAACCCTCGGCTGTCACAGATATGGCCGGTGCGGTATCATGATATGTTCTCGCCCGCCACCACACACCGCGCGCGCTGCGCTCCTGGGCAGGAGTGGACCCAGGGGCGGGGTCAGCCTAGTTTCCCGAAGACGATGGAACGAATTGAAATCGAAATCGGCGACGGTGCGCTCAGTGCCTTGGTCTGGTCCCGACCCGGTGCCCCGCGGCTCCTGTTCGCTCATGCCAATGGATTCAATGCCGGCACCTATCGGCAAATGCTCGAATCTCTGGCCAACGACTTTGAAATCGTGGCGCCGGATGCACGCGGACATGGCCGGTCGACCGCTCCGGCAGACCCGGCGAACTTGTTTGACTGGCATATGTTTGCCCGTGATCTCGCAGCGCTCAATCAGGCTCTGGAGCCGCGCGAAACCGTGTTCGGCGGACACTCCATGGGATCGGTGTGCGGGCTCCTTGCTGCCGCCAAATTCGGCCTGTCGGTCAAGGCGATGGCCTTTATCGAACCGGTGTTCATGCCGACGGGCTTTTACGCCATTCCGCACATTCCCGGCGGTGCCTATCTCTACCAGTTCAATCCCATGTCGAGCGGGGCCCGCCGTCGTCGCCGGGACTGGGACAGCCGTGAGCAGGTCACAGAGCGCTATCGCAGCAAGGCGCTGTTTTCTGACTGGGCCCCGGGTGTGCTCGAGGATTATCTCGACAGTGGATTGAGCGAGACCAAAGACGGGGTTCAGCTTTCCTGCGATCCGCACTGGGAAGCAGCGATCTTTGCGGCCCAAGGCCATGATCCGTGGCAAGCGCTCAAACAATTGCCGCGTCATCCGGCCATTCTAAAGGCCGGCAAGCCGGGTTCCACGGTTTATGCGGACTGGCGCCTGCGCCGGCGCGGCATGGTGATCGAGGTTTTCGAGGAGGCCGGTCACCTCGCTCCTATGAGCCATCCGGGCGAGAGCGCCCGCTGGCTAAGCGGTGCGTTGCTGCCGGCCTTTTGATCCGCGCAGCTGGACGAACACGCGATAGCCGAGCAGGAGCGCGAGTACGCCACCATGTATCCAGGGACCGGCCTGATTGCCCTTGGCGAGAAAGCCATAGTGCAGGATGGCCAGCACAGATAACGGGTAGACGCTGAGATGAAGCCGCCTCCAGAGCTTGGCTCCGAGGCGGGCAATCATGAAGTTGAAAGAGGTCAGTGCCAGCGGGATCAGCGCCAGGAAAGCCAGCATCCCCAAAGTGATATAGGTGCGCTCGACCACATCCTCCCAAAGCCCGGCAAACATGCCGCTAATCGACATCCCGGCCGCTATATAGAGGTCGAGTCCCAGATAGGCGATCACGTGCAGGAGCGCGTACCAGAAGGCCGCCAGGCCGATTCGCCGGCGGATTTTCATCACGGCGCGCCAGCGCGTCAGGTCCCGCAGCGGTGTCACGGCGAGCGAGATCATCAGCACGTAAAGCGCCGTGTCGCCGAGGAAGCGGTGCGTGGTCTCGATCGGGTTGAAACCCAGATCATGCGGTCCACCATTCAACAGCCAATACCACTGGGTCGCCATCCAGATCCCAGGCAGGGCCAGGAGCCAGAAGGCCAGCGGCTTCAGTCCGTGGCGTTCAAACTGCGCAAGGGGAGACCGGGGTCGACTCATCAGTGATTTTCGATCAGGTCCATGCCGGCATAGAGATCAGCGACCTGATCGGCATAGCCATTGAACATCTCGGTGTCCCGGCGGGCGAAAACGCCGCCATCAATCACGCGTTCCGTGCGTTGGCTCCAGCGCGGATGATCCCGCTCCGGATTCACATTGGAGTAGAAGCCATATTCATTCGGCGCGGTGAGGTTCCATGAAGTTTCCGGCTGCTCTGCGACAAATCCGATTTTCACGACGGATTTGATCGACTTGTAGCCATACTTCCAGGGCACGACGAGACGGATCGGGGCACCGTTTTGATTGGGCAGAATCTCGCCGTACAGGCCCACGGCCATGAAGGCGAGGGGGTTCATGGCCTCGTCCATCCGCAAGCCTTCGCGGTAGGGCCAGTCAATGACCGGGTAGCGAACCCCGCGCATCTCCGAACGATTGAGATAGGTCTCGAAGGTCACATAACGGGCCCCGGAAGAGGGTTGCAGCTGCTCGATGATCGACGACAGCGGGATGCCAATCCAGGGCACCACCATGGACCAGGCCTCAACACAGCGCAGGCGATAGATGCGCTCTTCGAGCGCGTCGAAATCCACCAGGTCTTCGAGCGCGTAGCGGCCCGGCCTTTCGGTCAGGCCTTCAACCTCGATAGACCAGGGTTCGGTGGTCATCCGGTGGGCATGGCGCGCCGGATCGCCCTTGCCGAGACCGAACTCGTAGAAATTATTATAGCCGGTCACAGCGTCATAGGAGGTGAGGGGATCACTCACGCGATATGCGCTGGCCGTGTAGTTGAGGCTGCGTTGCGGATCCGGCGAATGATTGCCGACCGGCGTTTGCGCCGACGCCGCGCTCTGCCCGTCGCCACAACCGGCCAGGCCGGCCAGACCGAGGGCGCCCGCCGAGGCAATGATTTTGCGGCGGTTCATAAACAGCGGCTTGGGCGTCACATCATCAGCGGAGGCCTGCCAGATTTCATTCGGGCGTCGGATCATTGCGTCCTCGTTTCATCGGTTCTGACATCAACCTAGGTCATTCTTTATCCGTGTCTGCCCCATCGACAGTTTCGTGATCGCTGGACGCGAACATGTTATCCGGCGTCAACACCGGAAAGGGATTCGTGATGCTCAGAACGATTGCGGCAGGGCTTTTATCCATCGGAATGTTGTCGCAGACGCCAGTCCTTGCTCAGGACGGGCTGGTGCAATGGCACAGCGAGAACCTCCAGCTTCTGCGCGGCACCGACTACGAGCTGGGCGATCGCGAGCGCACGATCATCACTTTCGAGCACGCCAATCGCTGGGCTTATGGCGATGTCTTCCTCTTCACCGATTTCACATTTGGCGATGACGGGCAAACGGCCGTTTATGGCGAAATCACCCCGCGACTGAGCCTGGCCCGATTGACCGGCGGCGAACCCGGCCAGGGCTTCATTCGGGATGTCTTGCTGGCCGGCAATTACGAGCGCGGCGAGCAGGGGCTGCAGCGCTATCTCGCGGGAGTTGCTGTTGATCTCAATGTCGAGGGTTTCCGCTTCCTGCGCACCCATGCCTACTACCGCGACGATCCGGCGAGACCGGGCTCAACCTGGCAGGCCACCATCGTCTGGAACCGGCCCATCGAATTGGCGGGCCAGTCCTTCTTGACCGAAGGCTTCGCCGACATCGCCGGGGCCGAGGGAAATGGGGTGGCCAACCAGCTCTATGTTCCGCGCCTGCTTTGGGACGCCGGGGCCGTCTATGATCGGCCTGGGCGGGTCTTTCTTGGCGTGGAATGGCAGTATTGGAACAACAAGTTCGGTGTTGAAGGCGTTACCGAAAATGTCGCCCAGCTGCAGCTCAAATGGGTGTTGAACTAGGTCAAAACGGCAGACCGACGGCGTCCTGATCGAGACCGGTGCTGCCTTTTCGCCTAACTGATCGGCAGGCTGAGCGGAATGTTCAGCAAAGACCGATAGAAATGCAGGCTCGGCCTCGACGTGTTCTTTGCAGATACGACGCCGAGGCCGAGGTCAGCACTAAGGGCTAGCCCTCAACATCCTTGTGGAGCGTCCGGCTCGCCAAGTAGAAGGCCGGAATCGCCAGCAGGCCGACAGCCCCGACAGTGATCAGCGAGTATCGCAGGCCTTCGGCAGCACCGTAGCTGGTCGCGAACATGTCGCTGATAATGCCAGCAACGAGCGGGCCCAGGCCGAGACCAACCAGATTGATCACGAAGAGCAGAACAGCCGAGGCGGTTGCGCGTGTGCGCGGCTGCACCAGGCTCTGGGCACAGGCGAAGACCGGCCCGTACCAAATGGAGCCGAGCAGCGTCACCACGGCCAGCGCAAGGAAGGATACCATTACATTGCCCGCCAGCATCGCCAGCAGGAAGGGCAGGAAGCCGGCAATGGCCGCGACCGCCGGGATATAGGCGAAATACCGGGCATCCTTCGAAACATAGCGATCGGTGACCTGGCCGCCGGCAAACGTACCGATTGCGCCAAAGACGCCAATCAGCAGTCCCAGCGCGATACCCACGAAGCCCAGAGCGCCGAAGTTCACACCCAAGGCATTATTGACCACATCGGCCATGCCCTGGAGCCCTTCGGAATGATTGCGGAGATAAAAGGAGCCGTAGAAGGCAATGTGGCCGTAGGACACCATTGCGTTGACTGCGGCGGCGATTGCCATCCACCAGAAGGCGGGCTTGCGGGAAAGTTCGGCGATCGCCTCGTTCATGCTGGGTCGATCGGCCGGAGCCATTGTCGCTGCCTTGCGCCGCGGCTCGGGCAGGGTGAACCAGGCCGCAATGGCCAGAATTACCCCGGGCGCCCCCGCGACAAAGAAGGCAACGCGCCAGCCATAGGTATCCGCAATGAGACCGCCCAGCGCCATGCCGGCCAGCGAGCCCAGCGGAATACCCATGGAATAAAAGGCAATCGCGGAGGCCCGCTTTTCCGCCGGCGTGTAGTCGGAAATCAGCGAGTGGGCAGGAGGCGTGCAGCCGGCTTCACCGACGCCGACGCCAATCCGGGCAATCAGGAGCTGGATGAAATTGCCGGCCATGCCGCAGGCGACCGTGAAGGCACTCCATACCGCAACCGCAACAGAGATGATCTTGACCCGGTCTGCGCGTTCGGCGAGGCGGGCAATCGGTAGGCCTAGCACGGTGTAGAACAGGGCAAAGGCCAGGCCGGTCAGGGCCCCGAGCTGCCAATCCGCCAGTCCGAGGTCATTCTTGATTGGCTCGGCGAGAATGTTGACGACCTGCCGGTCGAGAAAGTTCAGAACATAGATGACGAGCAAAAGGCCAAGCGCGTAACGGCGCGGGCCTGCGGCGAGTGGCTCAATCCCACTCGCCCCCGTTTTACCGGCGGTATCAGTCATGAAGGTCTCCCCTTGATCGCCTTTTGGCGTCTTATGGGCAGAGATAATGAGGCCGGCGGTGTCGCTGGCAAGACATAAGCCCAGCGCGAGACAAGAAAACTTGTCGACTAGTGCCGCTGGAAAACCATGCGGGACAGCGCAATGGCGATACCAGAAAGTTCGAAAAGCTCGGGATGGTGGCGGAGGGGGAGGGATTCGAACCCCCGGAACCTCGCGGTTCAACGGTTTTCAAGACCGCCGCAATCGACCACTCTGCCACCCCTCCTACAAATTCCGAATACCGCTGTTGCCGCCTGAAACGCAAGCCATTGCGTGCAGCCTTGTGGGAGAATGCAGCACACAGACGTGCTCAATTCATCGCTGGTCCCAGGTGGCGAAACCACGGCCAAGGGGCGCTTTCTACCCGGTTGATTTCTTCCAAGACTTACCCTCGATTTACCAAATCCGGGCATTATGATGGTTTCAAGTATCAGGAGCCCGACCCCCGTGATCCGTGTCGCTGTTATGTCCGTGCTGGTTTTCGCCACCGGTTGTGCCTCATCACCGGAACGTCTGCGTTCATTTGAAACCGGAGCGATCACCGCGTCTTCTGTTGATGCGCGCAGCCTCATTGCGCGCTCAAGCGATCACCAGAAGGTCGGCCGCCCTTATACGATTTCCGGCCAGCGTTTCGTGCCGCGTCGCGACGACAATTATGACGAGATTGGTATCGGATCCTGGTATGGGCCGAATTTCCATGGCCGTCCGACCGCCAATGGCGAGATCTTCGACCAAAACGAAATGACGGCGGCCCACACGACGCTGCCCATTCCCTCCATTGTTGAGGTCACCAATCTGGAAAATGGTCGCAGCGTAATCGTCCGCCTGAATGATCGCGGCCCCTTCGTCGATGACCGCATCATCGATCTCAGCCGCGCCGCAGCCGAGGCCCTGGACTATCGTTCACGCGGCCTGGCCCGTGTTCGGGTACGCTATCTCGGTCCGGCCCAGCCGAACGCAGAGCCCCCGCAGCGCCATTACCACATGGCTCAAAGCTCGGTTGAACCGGTGCCCGCATCCGCACCGACACCTGCTGCACCTGCTCCCAGGCCGGAGCCCGCTCCGGTGCCATCAGCCTCCGCGCTTACCCTGCAAGTCGGTGCCTTTGCCGATCGCGACAATGCGCAGGCACTTGCGTCCCGGATTTCCGCCGCCGGAGATACCTGGGTGCAAGCGGGCCAGGCCAACGGCGTACCCGTCTACCGCGTCTACTTCGGACGCTGGGCCAGCCGCTCGGCCGCCGATGCGGCGCGGGACAATCTCGCGGGCTATGGCGTCTATGACAGCCGGATCATCGCCCTGAACTGATCCATCCGCAGCTTTCCGCACGCCGGGCGCTGGACGTCATGACTTTGCCGCGCTTGTATGCGCACATCATCGCCCAATGACCTTTTACGGCCCGGGAGTTCTCCGACGTGCGCGCTTTTCTCGTTTCGCTTTTGTTTCTGACCACGGCTGGCGCTTCGGCCCAGACCAGTTATCAAACCGATGCCAGCCATGCCCTGATCATGGACTATGAAACCGGCATTGTGCTGTTCGATCGCAATGGCCAGGAAGCCATGCCGCCGGCGTCGATGAGCAAGCTGATGACCGTGCTGATGACGCTGGAAGCGATTCGCGATGGTCAGCTGTCGATGGACGACGAGCTGCCGGTATCGGAAAACGCCTGGCGCCGTGGTGGTGCCGCGTCGGGTTCTTCGACCATGTTCCTTGAGGTCAACAGCCGTGCGCGGGTTGAGGACCTTCTGCGCGGGATTGTGGTTCAGTCCGGCAATGATGCCTGCATCGTGATTGCCGAGGCTCTCGGCGGCAGCGAAGCGGCTTTTGCCGAGATGATGACGGACCGGGCACGCGAGCTGGGGCTTGAGAGTGCCAGCTTCGCCAACGCCACCGGATGGCCGCACCCCGACCATCGCATCAGCGCCCGCGACCTGGCCGAGATTGCCCGCATCCTGATCCGCGATTTTCCCGACGCCTACGACATGTGGAATGAGCGCGAGTTCACCTATAACGGCATCCGCCAGTACAACCGTAACCCGCTGCTCGGCGTATTTTCCGGCGCCGACGGGCTGAAAACCGGGCATACGGAAGAAGCCGGTTATGGCCTGGTCGGGTCGGCCGTGCGCGACGGGGTGCGCCGGATTATCGTCTTCAACGGCATGGAATCGAACAATGCCCGGGCCAATGAAGCTGAGCGCATGATGCGTTCGGCCCTGTCGGATTATGCTGTCTATGACCTGATGTCAGCCGGTGATCGCGTGGATCATCAGGCCGAGGTTTTCATGGGTGAGGCAGAGTGGGTTTCGCTGGCCGTTGCCGGTGATGTGACCCTGGGCATGCATCGCCGCGCCCGCCGCAATATGACGGTTGAAGTCGTCTATGACGGCCCGATCGTCGCCCCGGTCGCCGCCGGTCAGGAAGTGGGTCGCCTCGTGGTCAATATTCCGGAGCAGGAGCCGCAGGAGTTCGCCCTGGTTGCCGCGGAAGCCGTTGAGCGCAAGGGCCTGATGGGGCGTATCGGTGCCGCGCTGGCTCACATGATCCGCGGAAACTGACGTGCGCGGACGCTTCATATCGCTCGAGGGCGGAGAGGGGGCCGGCAAGACCACCCTGATCCAGCGCCTGCAATCCCACCTTCAGGGCAAGGGCCTGGAAGTCATTGTCACGCGCGAGCCCGGCGGCACACCGGGAGCGGAAATGCTACGGGAAATCCTGCTGACCGGCGCTACCGATCGCTGGTCTGCAATGGCTGAAGCCCTGTTGATGTATGCCGCTCGCGTCGACCATGTCGAACGCGTGATCGAACCGGCCCTGGCGCGTGGAGCCTGGGTCCTGTCTGACCGTTTCGCCGACTCAACAACAGCGTATCAGGGGTGTGCTGGCGGTGTTCCGCGTGAGCGGATTGAGGCCTTGCATCGTGCGGCTCTGGGGGAGTTTCAGCCGGATTTGACCCTGATCCTCGACCTCGATCCGCTGGTGGGTTTGCGCCGGACGGTCGAGCGGGGCGAGGACCCGACGCGGTTTGAGCTGCATGACACGGATTTCCATGCTCGCCTGCGGCAAGCCTTCCTCGATATCGCCTCGGCGCATCCGGAGCGATGCGCCGTCCTCAGCGCCGCCCAATCCCCCGATGAAGTCTTCGCGGGTGCCCTGGAGCAAATTCATACGCGCCTGGACAAGGCCGTATGAACACCGATCCGGACATTGCTTCCGATAGTGAACCGGGCTGCCTGCCTCCCCGTGAGCGCTACGACCTGTTTGCTCATGAGGAGATCGAACAGCAATTCGTGACCGCTTGGGAGAGTGGGCGTCTGCATCATGCCTGGCTGATTTGCGGCCCTCGCGGGGTTGGCAAGGCGAGCCTGGCCTGGCGCATTGCCCGCCGCGTGCTCGGAGCGGCACCTTTCCCGGACTATGGCCCGCTGGGTGCCAATCCGAGTGATCCTGTTTGCCGGCAACTTGAAGCCCAGGCCTGTCCGGATCTGCTGCTTTTGCGGCGTCCTTGGGATGAAAAGCGTAAACGCTGGCGCGCTGAAATCACTGTCGATGAAGCCCGCCGTGCGCCGGCCTTTTTCGAAAGAAGCGCGGGAGCCGGGGGATGGCGCGTCTGTCTGGTGGATAGCGCCGATGACATGAATACCAATGCAGCCAATGCCTTGCTCAAAACCCTTGAGGAGCCTCCGCAACGCGGCCTGCTGATCCTGATCAGCCATGCCCCGGGCCGATTGCCGGCCACGATCCGCTCCCGATGCCGCCGCCTCGACCTCAGACTGCCGTCTGTCGAGGCAACGGCGAATTGGCTCCAAGCCACCGCCGGTATTCCCGATGCGAGCGATGCGCGTCAGGCGGCCGAGCTTTCCGGCGGTGCCCCGGGGCGGGCCCTGGCCTTGAGCGTCAGCGGCGGGGTCGAACTGGCACACCGGATCGACAGTCTTGTGAGCAAGGGCAAAAGCGCGAGCGAAAAGGATATTCGCCAGCTCGCCGACATTGTGACCGGCAAGGCGGGTGCGGAAAAAGCGCCGGTCTTCTATGGTGCCCTGCGCAGCGCCATACAGCGTCGCAGCCGCGCGATTGCACTGGAAGGCGGCAATAGCGAGCCTTGGATCGAGGCCTGGCGGTCCCTCAATCGTCTTGTCCGCGACAGCGATGGCCTCTATCTCGACCCCAAGCAAACCGCCTTGGCGGCCTTGTCACTGGTGACACAGGCCGCACGGGCTGAAATGGCCTGACAGTACAGAAGCCGACCATGTTCATAGACAGCCACGTCAATCTCCACGGCGAGCAGTTCGCCGACGACCTCGATGCCGTTATCGAGCGCGCCCGGGCCGCCGGTGTCGACAAGATGATCACGATCTGCTGCCAGCTCAGCGACTTTGCGGCCGTTTCGACGATTGCGGAGCGCTATGATGATATCTGGTGCACGATCGGCGCACATCCGCATCATGCCAAGGACAGGCCCGACATTTCTGCGGATGAGCTGATTGAGATTGCCCAGCATCCGCGCGTCGTCGCGATTGGCGAGACGGGCCTCGACTTCTATTACGGATACAGTCCGAAAGAAGAACAGTTTCAGAGCTTTAAAACGCATATCGAAGCCGCACGCCGGGCCGATCTGCCACTCATAATCCACACCCGGGACGCCGACGAGGCCATGGCGGATCTACTGGAAGAGGAAATGGGGAAGGGGGCGTTCCGCCCGCTCATGCATTGCTATACCAGCAGCGCGGGCCTCGCTCACCGCGCCGCCAAGCTCGGCGCCTATTTTGCCGCGTCCGGCATCATCACCTTCAAGAAGGCCGATGATGTGCGCGAGGTTTTTGCCCGCGAAGTGCCCGACGACCGGGTCGTCATCGAGACAGATTGTCCTTATCTGGCCCCGGTGCCGCATCGCGGAAAGCGCTGTGAGCCGTCTTTCTTGCCCGCCGTTGCTGCGGGGCTAGCCGCGGTCAAGGACTGGTCGCTGGAAGAATGCGGGACGCGCACAACAGAAGCGTTCTACCGCTTGTTTGACAAGGTTCCCCGCGGATGAGTGATGTGATCCGGCTGACCATACTGGGTTCAGGCTCCTCCGGCGGTGTGCCTCGCGCCAATGGGGACTGGGGCGCGTGTGACCCGGATAATCCCAAGAATCGCCGGCGCCGGTGTGCGGCGCTCATTGAAGCCGCCCGAACGCGGGAGGATTTGGCCGAGGGTTCCCGGGTGACCCGCATCGCCATCGACATGGCGCCTGATTTTCGCGAGCAAATGATCTCCGCCGCTGTTCCGAGGCTCGATGGCGTTGTTGTCACGCATGATCATGCCGATCAGACGCACGGCCTCGATGATCTGCGCGCTTTTGCCTTGCTCCAGCGTCAACGCATTCCGGTCTGGATGGACGCTGCGACGCGGAGTTCACTCCTGGTCCGGTTCGGTTATGCCTTCCAGGCGCCTCCAGGTTCACCGTATCCGGCAATCCTCGACGCGCGTGAAATGCCGCAACCGGGGCAAGTCCTGAGCGTTGACGGTGCCGGCGGCACTGTCGCGATCACGCCGTTTGATCAGGAACATGGTGGTATCCGGTCTTTGGGATTCAAAATCGGCAATCTGGCATACTCGGCCGACATCAGCGCTTTGCCCGAAGACAGCGCCGGGATCATTCAGGATATCGGCTGCTGGGTGGTCGACGCTTTGCGCCATGAACCGCATCCCACACATTTCTCTGTCTCAGACGCTCTGGACGCGCTTGCGACCGTGTCGGCGAAGCAGGGTGTGTTGACCAATCTCCACATCACGCTGGATCACGATGCGTTGGCGGCAGAATTGCCGGCTCATGTCAGCTGCGGGTATGACGGGCTGACTATCACCGACGACAACGGGTCGATCGCATTAGCCCCATAGCGCTAAACGCACCATTCGTGTTTCTCATAATATTTATTATGCGCCATCTGTGTGTGACGCGGCGCAGCGAATCTGCGCAAGACTGGCCGCGCAAGATCACGGAGCCCCTCATGTCGTCCAACCGTCCTATCGACGATCTGCTCACCATCATGCGCCAATTGCGCGACCCGCAATCCGGCTGCCCCTGGGATATCGAGCAGGATTTCTCGACTATCGCACCGTACACGATCGAGGAAGCTTACGAGGTCGCAGACGCAATCGAACGTGAGGACTTTGCCGATCTGAAGGATGAGCTGGGCGATCTTCTGCTCCAGGTCGTGTTTCATGCCCAGATGGCCAAGGAGGCCGGACTGTTCGACTTCAATGACGTTTGCGAGGCGATCAATGACAAGATGATCCGCCGCCACCCGCACGTCTTCGGTGATGAAACCCACCGTGACAGCGAGGAGCAAACCGAAGCCTGGGAGGAACAGAAAGCCCGGGAGCGAGCCGCCAAGAACCGCGCTGACAGCGTCCTGGACGACGTCCCGGTAGCCCTGCCGGCGCTGAAACGGGCTCAAAAGCTTCAGAAGCGTGCCGCCCGCGTCGGTTTTGACTGGCCGGATGCGGAGCGTGTTCTGGATAAGGTGCACGAAGAAATCGCGGAAGTTCGCGATGCAGCAGCGCATAGCACGCAGGAGCACGTGGCTGAAGAGGTGGGTGATTTGTTGTTTGTTTGCACAAACTTGGGCCGCAAACTCAAAGTGGACGTTGAGGCGGCTGCCCGGGGCGCCAACGCGAAATTTGAGCGCCGCTTCCGCTATATCGAAACCACCCTCGCCGCGTCTGGGCGCAAGCCCGAAGAAGCCAGTCTGGACGAAATGGAAGCGCTCTGGGTTGAAGCCAAACAGCGCCAGAAGGCCGGCGTTGAGGATTAAGCCTCGTAAGGGTCATCGACCGGTAAGGGTGCCGCGAGATGCGGGAATTGCGCTCTAAACCGGCCGGCATCGACCGTCGACATCCGGTAATCGCCCTCAACAACACCGGTTTCATCATCTCGGACTTCATTGAGCACGTCGCCATTGGCCAATAGCCAGGCGATAGCGCGGCCCTCCTGCGGCGGCAGGGTAAGATGAAGCACTTCGCCACGCTCGGCGAGTGCGGTCTCGATCGTCGCCAGCAGCGCATCGAGATTAATGTCCTGGACCGCGGATATCGGCAGTTTGACCACCTGCCCGGCCTTGCGATTGGCCAGCATGCATTCGAGCTCGACCTCTTCGAAATCGTCGGCACTCAACAAATCGGACTTGTTCCAGGCTTCGATCACCGTCTGCTCGAATTCCCGGCCTGCCTCGATCGCCTTGAGCACACCCTCCACATCAGCGACCCGCCCTTCCAGATCGGGATCAGACGCATCAATGACGTGGATGAGAATATCGGCGTCGCGGACCTCCTCTAGGGTGGCGCGGAATGCAGCGATCAACTCGGTCGGAAGGTCGGTGATGAAGCCCACCGTGTCGGACAGCAGGATCTGCATGCCGCGGGGCAGTTTGACCGCCCTCACCGTTGGATCCAGCGTTGCGAATGGCATGTCACGCGCCAATACCTTGGCGCCGGTCAATGTATTGAACAGCGTCGACTTTCCCGCATTGGTGTAGCCCACCAGCGCGACGGTCGGGAACGGCGTGTCCTGGCGGGTCTTGCGATGCAGAGCCCGCGTCCGGCGTACATCGTCGAGCTGACGGCGCAGCTTGGCCATCTTGTCGGCGAGCAAACGCCGGTCGGTCTCGATCTGGGTCTCACCCGGGCCAGCCAGGAAGCCGCGTCCGCCACGCTGTCGTTCAAGGTGGGTCCAGGTCCGCACCAGCCGGGAGCGTTCATAGGCCAGCCGGGCCAGCTCGACCTGCAGGACGCCTTCCTTGGTTCGCGCCCTTTGACCAAAGATTTCAAGGATAAGCCCTGTCCGGTCGACGACCTTGACCTGCCAGGCTTTCTCCAGATTTCGCTGCTGGATCGGTGTCAGCGAGGCGTCGATCACGACGACATCGCTCTCGGTCTGCTTCAGTTGCAGCTTGAGCTCATCGACCTTGCCCCGGCCGAAAAACCGGCCGGGTTCAATTTTTCTCAGAGGTACGATGAAGGCCTCGGCCAGTTCCATGTCGAGCGCTTCGGCCAGGCCAGACGCTTCTTCAAGCCGCGCATCGGCGCGATCCATGTGATCGCGCAAACCTGGATGGATGACGGTCGCTCGTGTGACGGGCGCTTCGCGCTCGATCAATCCGCCACACTTTCAGGCATGGCCGCCTCGTCTTCCTTTTCCTGATCGAAAAGTTGGACAGCCTGAGCCGGCATGATCGTGGAAATCGCGTGCTTGTAGACGAGCTGGGACAGACCGTCCCGGCGCAGCAAGACACAGAAATTGTCGAACCAGGTTACGACGCCCTGCAACTTGACCCCGTTGACCAGAAAGATCGTCAAGGGTGTCTTCGATTTGCGCACCGAGTTGAGGAAAACGTCCTGCAAGTTTTGTTTTTTATCGTGAGACATAAGGACTCCACGTCTTTCGCTCTTTGAAGGCGATTCGTTACTTAACCTATACAGCCCTCACCGTTCCCTGCAACCATCTCATTTTTCAAACAAAGCCGAAACGAGGCGCTATCGCTAGCGGTAAACAGCTGCATCAAAGCGCTCTGCCCTCTATCGCCGCATCAAGAGGGCACCGATCGCCGTGAGTGCCGCGAGCACTTCCAGCCGCCCGAGGATCATCACCGGAATGACCCAGGCGCGTGCGGCCGCGCTCAGATCGGTCCAGCTTTGCTCAGGCGCGAGGGACTGGAATAGCGGGCCTGCATTGGCCAGAGCGGCCGCAACAGCGCCGAACGCCTGCTCAAATGCCGCGCCGGCAATCGCCAACACGATCGCGCCAAAGCCCAGCACGGCGGCGAAGGCAAGCACGTAGGACCAGACGGACAACAAGCTGCGGTCTGGCGCCGCCCGGTCGCGGAATTTGACGGGAGCGACGCTCGACGGATCGGCCAGCACCGCCAGCTCGGTGCCCATACGCTTCCAGAGCATGAGGATTCTGGAGATCTTGACGCCACCGGTCGTAGAAGCCGCAGCACCGCCGATCAGGGCCGCGAAAACGGCGGCCAGCGGAGCTGCCGAGAGCTGAGACACTGTGGAATATCCGGCGGTACTGATCACGAACAAAGCGTCTGTGGCATGGCGCAGCGGGTTCTCCGGCTCGGAAATGTAAAACAGTACGGCCACGCCTCCGACCATGGCGGCCAGCCCCGCAAGGTCCGGATCCACCAGCGCCGTCTTGTCTCTCAGCGCGTCCCAGAACAGGGAGATATTGAGCGCCCCCGCGAGACAAGTCAGTGCCACCAATGTCGTCCCGGCCACGCCAAGCGGCTCCAGCAAGGAACCGGAAAACGGTGCATAGCCACCGGTGGAAATCGCGCCCATGGCCAGCACGCTGGCACTGAACAAGTCCTGCCCGGAGAACATCAAGGCGACGGCGGCCGTCGATGTGATAACCAGATAAAGCAGGCCGATACGCTGAGCGGCAAGGCGCAGGTGCGAGAAGACATTGTCGGGACGAATGGTGAGCAAGGATGATCGGCGGATCGCCGGCAGATCCTTGTCCAGGGCAGCGAAGATCGCGGCCGCAAGCATCAGGGTCGCATAGCCCCCCATCCAGCTCAAAAGAGCACGCCAGAGGACGAGGCTGCGCGGCAATTCCTCCGCCGGAAGCAAGATGGCCCCGGTGGTGGTCACCGCTGAATAGGCCTCAAAAAACGCGTCGCCCTGCGTGAAATAGCCTGACAGGTAGAAGGGAAGCGCAGCAAAAGCCGGCGTCGTGGACCAGGCCACAAGGGCCAGCAAAACCGCATCGACGGCACTCGCTGTAACCGACATGCCCCGGGTCGCGGTCAGGATCATCAGTCCGGGAACCCCGGCCAGCATCGCTGAAGCAAGGAAAAGTCCGGCGAGATGCCCCTCCCCGAGCGAGAACGAAAACAGCGCGGCGAGCAGAGCCAGCGCACCGAACAGGCTCCACAGTCCCGCCAGGGGGCGTAGTAGCGCGCTGGTTCCCATGGTCTAGAAGTATTCCAGACTGACCCGGAAGAGGTGCTCGACCTTGGCGATCATGGCCGAGCTGCAGAACAGCAGGACCCGGTCGTTTTCACGCACGCGTTCATCATCTCCGGGCAGGATAACCTGATCCCCGCGCACCACAGCCCCGAGGGCGACGCCATCGGGCAGTTCCAGATCCAGAATAGGCCGGCCGACCAGCGGCGATGTTGCGAGCGCAATGCCCTCAAGCGCCTCGGCCTGGCCACCGCCAAGGGTTTGAAGACCGGTAATCCGGCCCCGGCGGATATGTTGCAGAATGGTCGACACCGTCGTCGCCCGCGGATCGATCAGGACATCAATCCCGAGAGGCTCACGCAGATCCTCGAAGGAGCGTTCATTGATCAGGCTGAGGGCGCGCTGCCCCCCTTCCCGCTTCGCCATGACCCCGGACAACATGTTGACCTTGTCATCATTGGTCACGCAGACGACCAGCTCGGCGTCTGCCACGCCGGCCTCCCGCATGATGCGGGCATCGAGGCCATCGCCATGCAGCACCACAGTTTTCTTCAAGCGCTCCGCGGCCGCTTCAGCCTTGGCCTTGTTGGCCTCGACGAGACGCACTTTGACGCCGCCGGCACGTTCCAGAGCCCGGGCGACATAGACCCCGATATTCCCCGCGCCAACGATAACGACGCGGCGTACGGTTTCTACATCTCGGCCAAAGATATCGAGGACGCGCCGGGCCTGCGCCCCCGGGGTGACGACATACACATCGTCGCCGGCCAAAAGCGGATCACCCGGCTGCGGGATAAACAGCGTTTGCTCACGCTGCACGCCGACCACAGCCACCCGGAGATCGGGGAAGAGCTCCAGCAATTGTTCACTGGAGGAACCCGCTGCCGGAGAGCTTTCTTCCAATCTGAGGCCGAGCAATTGCACGCGACCGCCAGAGAAGACCGCCGTGTTGAAGGCGCCGGGGGTTTCGACCCGTTGCAGAATCGCCCGGCCAACCTCGAGTTCAGGCGAAATGATCACGTCGATGGGCAGATTGCCGGTCGTAAACAAATCACCCCAGGCCGGGTCGAGATAGTTCTGCGCCCGGACCCGCGCGATCCGCATCGGCGTTTCAAACAACGAATGGGCGACCTGACAGGCAACCATATTGGTTTCGTCGGAATGCGTGACTGCGACGATCAGGTCCGCATCCGCCGCCCCGGCGCGCTCAAGCACGTCCGGATGGGAGCCATGCCCCACCACGCCCCGCACATCGAGGTCCGTGACGATGTTGTCGATCAGGTCTGTGGACCAGTCGACGACCGTAACTGCATTGCCCTCCTGGGCAAGTGCCCGGGCGATGCCGAAACCGACCTGACCCGCGCCGCAAACGATGGCTTTCATGCCGGCACCCTATCAGGAGGTTGTCGGGGCCGCATCCTTTTGCGGACCACCCACGCCGAGGGACTTCAATTTGCGATGCAGGGCAGAGCGTTCCATGCCGATAAAGGCTGCCGTACGCGAGATATTCCCGCCGAATCGGTCGATCTGCGCCTTGAGGTACTCCCGCTCGAAACTCTCCCGCGCCTCACGCAAGGACAGGGCGATCATTTTCTCGCTGTCGAAGCCGGATTCCTGATTGTCCCGGGCCACAACTTCTGACGGGAGGGATGCCAGGGTAATGGGCTCATCCGGCGCACCGGTGGCCAGAATCAGCAGACGTTCCACATTATTGCGCAACTGGCGGACATTGCCGGGCCAGCTATGGGCCTGCAGGGCGGCCATGACATCGTCGCCAAAGCCGCGGCGCGGCAAGCCGGCGGATGCGGTCAGATTGCCGAGGAAATGCTCGACAAGTGCCGGGATATCCTCGCGACGTTCAGCCAGAGCCGGGACATTGACCGGAACCACAGCAAGACGGTGATAGAGGTCCTCGCGGAAACCGCCAGCCTCGATCGAGCCATGCAGATCGCGAGCGGAGCTTGAAATTACCCGCACATCGACCTTCACATCCTCGGTCCCGCCGACCCGGCGAAAACGCTGTTCGACCAGCAAGCGCAGCAGCTTGCTCTGGGTCTCCTGCGGCATGTCGGCGATCTCGTCGAGATAGAGCGTACCCCCATGGGCGCGCTCGAGGAGGCCGGGATGTTTCAGCGTGCCATCCTCATGTTCTCGCCCGAACAGCTCTTCTTCAAAGCGTTCCGGTGAAATGCCCGGGGCGCTGACCGCAACAAAATCGGCGTTGGAGCGCGGAGATTTTTCATGGATCTGCCGTGCGACGAGCTCCTTACCGGCCCCGGACGGGCCCTTGATCATGATCCGGCTATTGGTCGGCGCCACGCGGTCGATCAATTGTTTGACCTGGACGATGCTCGAGGACGACCCGATCAGCGTGCTCTGAACTTCCGACCGGGCGCGCAGCTCAGCATTCTCCTGGCGCAAACGGCTGGTCTCAAGCGCGCGGGCCACGGTCAGCAGGAGTTTGTCACTCTTGAACGGCTTCTCGATGAAGTCGTAAGCGCCCTTCCGGATCGCCGCCACCGCCGTTTCGATATTGCCGTGACCGGAAATCACGATCACTGGCAGATTGGGATCGATGGCGCTGAACTCGTCGAGCAATTCAATACCATCGAGCCGGCTGCCTTGCAGCCAGACGTCGAGGATCACCAGAGACGGCTTGCGGGCGCGGATTTCGCGGAGCGCGCCATCGGCATCGCCCGCCTCGCGGGTTTCATACCCGTCATCCTCCAACAGACCGCCGATGAGTTCCCGGATATCGGCTTCATCGTCTACGATCAGGATGTCACGTGCCATGGATCAGGCCTCCTGTACGCTAGGCATCATGGTTTCAGTATCTTGGGCCAGCGGGAAGACGAGCCGGACGACGGCGCCATGCCCATCCTTGGGCACGTCCAGTTCCAATCGTCCGTTATGGTCTTCCATTACCCGTTTCACGATCGCGAGGCCCAGGCCTGTGCCCTTCTCCCGCGTGGTCATATAAGGCTCGGTCAGGCGTTCCCGGTTGGCAGTCGGCCAGCCCAGGCCGTTGTCGCAAACCTCGATAATCGCAAACTCTTCATCCGCTCGGAGCGAGACATCAATGCGACCGGGCAGATCGCCGCCGACTTCATTCTTCATCCGGCTGGAGACGCTCTCGGCCGCATTCTTGAGAATATTGGCCAAAGCCTGGCTCGATAGCCGCGCATCACAGAGCGCAAATACCTTGTCCGGCGCCGCGGTATAGCTGACCTCGATTTTCGGCGAGGCGACGCGCTGGGCGAAGGCTGCGGCCTGGGTCAGCTCGCCCATCTCCACCACCTCGACCTTCGGCTGCGGCATGCGGGCAAAGGACGAGAACTCGTCGACCATGCGCCCGATATCCATCACCTGGCGCACAATCGTATCTGTACAGCGGTCAAACGTCTCCAGATCGGTCGTGATTTCCGCGCGGTATTTGCGCTTGATACGCTCTGCGGAGAGCTGGATCGGGGTCAGCGGATTCTTGATCTCGTGGGCGATGCGCCGCGCCACGTCGCGCCAGGCCGCGTTACGTTGTGCGTTCACCAGACGGGTGACGTCATCAAAGGTGACGATAAGACCCGCCTCTTCGTCCATGGTCGCACGCACGGACAGGTGCCGGGTCTGCTCGTCCGCCGTTTCGATATCAACCTGGGCCTCAGCGATGATACCCGGCCGGCGCCGCGCCTGTTCCACCACCGCAGCCAGTTCCTCGGAAATGTCCTCAACCGGGCTGCCGATCAAATCATCCGTGCCCGGGCTCAAAAGACTGACCGCCGAACGGTTGATCAGCGCGATCCGGTTGGATGGGTCCACACCCATGACACCGGCACTCACACCCGCCAGCACCGCCTCGGTAAAGGCCCGGCGCTGCTCTGACTCGGCATGGGATTCGATCAACTCGCGGCGCTGGCTGCGCAATTGCCGGGTCATCCGGTTGAAGGCCCGGCCGAGAGCGGCGATTTCGTCATCCTCACGGCCCATCTGAACACGGACGTCCAGGTCACCGATCCGGACACGCTCCGCCGCTGCGACAAGCCGCGAAATCGGCGTCACCACGCGGGTTGCGGCTGAAAGCGCCAGCCAGATCGCACCGATGATGATCAGCGCTACGACCTCGGCATAGATCAGGAAGAAGACGGCGCGGGCATTGGCTTCACTCTCCCGCACCACGCGCAGCGACTCACTGGCATTGAGGATGTCGCGCCACAGGCTCATATCCATTTCGCGCGAGACATAGAGATAGGCGCTGTCGTAATTCTCCAGCCGGAACAGCATGCGCATGGCTTCAGCGCCCTCAGGCAAGCCGGCTCGAATGGAGAAGAACGGGCCCGTCGTGCCGGCCAGGCCCTCATCCGCATCGTCATACATGACGGAGGTCGGCGGGATGTAGACCTCATCCGCCCGGAACTCGGCCTCAGCGAGGCGGGTCCCGCTACGGTCGATGATATAGGCCGCATCGAGCTGGGCGCGCGCCGTTACGGCGGCAAAGACCCGGTTGAACTGGATCCGGCTATTGCGGAACATTTCAACGGCTTCGTCGGTTTCGATTTCCGCTGTGATCCGGCTCATGCGCCCGCGTGTTGTCTCGGCTTCTTCGAAGAATACCGCCTGCGAGGTCTGGCGGGTGGTTTCAACGAAGCTACTGACCTGTTCTCCGAACCAGTACTCCACACCGCGCGAGAGCACCGCGCCCAGGAAGACGGCGGCAAAGATCGCCGGCGTAGCAGCCGCAAGAGCGAAAAGCCCCACGAAGCGAAGGTGCAGGCGCGGCGCCGGCTCGCCAAAACCGCGACCGCCGATACGGCGGCGCAGGCGCACCGCGACCACCAGGCCGAGGACGACCAGCAGGGCCGCATTACCGCCGAGGATGTAGAGCGCCAGCGGATTTCCGGGCTCGAGCGTGCCGAAACCGCCCAGCACAGCCACCGCCGTACCGACAAGGATCGAGGTTGCAAGCACCAGCCCGGCCACAAAAAGTGCGGCAGATCGAGGGGAAATATTCCGGATCAGAGTATGCGTACCCGTTGACGACAAACCGATTTCCGTTGACCGTTTGCGTCAGCCTACCCGTCTGTTGCGAAAAATCAACAGCCGTGCCCCACGGGCAACAAATCAGTCCGCTTCCAGTCCAAGATCACTCAGGCGCCGGGCCAGCGTGTTGCGGTTCATGCCCAGCTTGTCTGCAGCCCGCGACTTATTCCCTGCACAGCTGTCGAGAGCCGCGCGGATCAAGGCCCTGTCGAGAGCATCCAGTGAGGATTGTCGTGTATCTCCGGCAGCCAGCGCGGCGGCCGCGGCTTGGTCGAAGACATCGCCGCCCGGGGTGACAACTTCGATGGGCGAACTGTCCAGCAGGATCTCGACCTGTTCGCGACCGATCTGGTCCCGGCCACTTTCAAGCACAGCCCGCGCGACGACATTCTTCAGCTCGGAGATGTTTCCGGGCCAGGCGTGCTGTTCCAGCCGCTTGAGAGCCGCATCGCTGAAGCCCGCCCCTCTCATACCCTGATCGCTTGAATACTGCCGGGCAAAGCTGTCGACGATTTCGGGAATATCCTCGGCCCGCTCGCGCAGGGGCGGCAGGTCAATTCGGCATTCGCCCAGGCGCATGGCCAGCGCGGGAGCGAAGTCTCCGCGCCTCGCTGTTGCGATGATTTCACTACGGGCCGAGCAGTCCAGCCCGTCCAGCAAAGCGGCGAGACTGTCGTCTGTCCAAGTGTCCAGTCTCAGGGCGATAAAACAGCCCCCGGCCTGGACCTGATCAAACACGCGCTCAGCGCCGTGAGTACGGGTCAGGCGCTGTACCTTGTCTGGGGCATATCCCCGTTCGCTGAGGATGATCTCTGCGGCCAGCTGTTTGCCGACCCCGCTTTCGCCAAGCAGAAGGACATGGGACCGGCTGCGTACGGCGCGTCCAAGCCCCCTGAAACTTTCCTGCATGGCCGCAGATCGGCCGATCAGCCCGAAGCTGTCGCTGCTTTCGGCCTGCTTCAGCTTGAGCGGCGCAAGGGCCGCTTCGACCCGTTCGATCATATGGTTCAGATCAAACGGTTTGGGCAAGTAATCGAACACCCGCTCGCGCTCGGCTCCGATGGCGGTGCGGGCGGTCGACTGGGCACTCATCAGGATAACCGGGAGGTCTTTCTGCAGCCGCATGACCTGGGGCAGTCGGGCAATGAAGTTCTCGCCGTCCAGAAGAACATCGGCCAGTAGAAGGTCCGCCTCACCGCGCCGGAGCCAGGTCTCCACGGTCTGCGGCGACGCGGTGGCGCGAACATCAAAGCCGGCCTTGCGCAGCGCCCGCACCAGCACGTTTCTCAAGCCCTCATCGTCTTCGAGCAGAACGACACGACCGGCCATTACCCTGTCTCCACTAGCCTGGGCAGGCGAAGCCGGAACTCCGTCTTGCCGGCTTCGCTATGATAATCGATCCAGCCCTCATGTAAGGTCATCACGCGGGCGCAAAAGGCCAGCCCCAATCCTTCGCCAGCCGGTTTCGATGTTACGAAGGGCGTGAACAAGCCCGGCCTGATCGAGGCATCAATGCCGGGACCATTATCGCGAACGATCAAGGTGATGGGCGTCGGCGCACCGGTTTCCGGTGCCCGGGCCGCAGGATCGTAACGGGTCAGGAGCTGGATTTCCGCGCCTTCTCTCGCCTCAAGCGCACTCGCGGCGTTATCGAGCAGGTTGATCAGGCACTGGCCCAGGAGATCAGCATCCCCGCGCACATCCGGCAGCGACGGGTCGAATTGCTGGGTCAGGATGGGCAGTTCCGAGCCATAGCCCCGTTTCCAGTTATTCAAGGCAGCAAAGGCAATACGATTGACATTGTCCGGTTCCGACCGGGCGAGGTTGATGTCACCGACTTGGCTCCAATGATCAGTCAGCCGGGTGATCCGGTCACTGTCATCACGGATGCTGACGGCCAGGGCGGCGAGATCCGGATCCTCCGCATCCGCTTCGATGAGCTGGGCCGCCCCGCGGATGCTGGCCAACGGATTTTTCAGCTCATGAGCCAGCATGCGTCCAAAGCCCAGAGCCTGCAGTCCGGACGGCGTTTCATGGGCTGTCGTGTGGAGTGAGATAAGGTTGGCGACCAGCCACTCATTATCACCCGACCAGCGAACGTGAAGCTCAAACGGGTCGCCATGCTCGGTCGGTTCCCGGTGCGTCACATCACGGCCCTCCTGGCGCGCCCGCCGTAAAACCGCCTGGAATACGCCAGCCATGGTGTCGGGCGGGACATCCGCTGCGACGGGATCAAAGCGCAACCTCGCCTCGCCCTGCCACTCCTGCGCCGCCATGTTGGACCAGACCAGGTCGAGATCCGGGGAGAAGACCCAGATGGGGCTAACTGCGTGATCCGCAGCGGCCAGGAAAATGCGGTCGCGCAACCCTTCGGTCATGCCGCATCGCGCCGGACACGTGGTGTCAAAGCCAGCAGACAATCCCGGATCTGCTCCGGTTCCATGCTTCGACACAGTGTCTGTTTGGCGAGGGAAACCGCCTCCCCCTCCAGCTCCGCATCAGCAAAGGACGCGAAGTGTTTACGCATCATCCGGATGCCCAGTTCCTCGCCATAGAACTCGAGACTGTCATCAAATTCCTGCCGCAAGGCCTCCAGCTTGGATTCCCAGGACACCAGGCGCTCAGCCCCTTCCAGTTCAGCGCCAATCATCCCGACGAGCCAGGGCAAACCTTGCGCTGCACGCCCGATCATCACGGCATCCGCGCCGGATTGCTCCAGTGCCGACCGGGCTTCTTGCGAATTGGTGATATCGCCATTGACGATCAGGGGAATGCTGATGGCCTCACGCACAGGCCGTACCGCCGCCCAGTCCGCCTCGCCCTTATAGAATTGCTGTCGCGTGCGGCCGTGCACCGTCACCAGATGCACACCGGCAGCCTCAGCGCGGCGGGCGAGCTCGGGCGCATTGATACTGTCATGATCCCAGCCCAGACGCATTTTCAGCGTTACGGGAACATCAACCGCCGCGACGGTTGCTTCGATCAGGCCGAGCGCGTGATCGAGATCGCGCATCAAGGCCGAGCCGGACAAGCCTTTTGTCACCTGGCGCGCCGGGCATCCCATATTGATGTCGACGATATCCGCACCGGCATCAACGGCAATCTTGGCGCCTTCAGCCATCCAGCGCGCTTCGCGGCCGGCGAGCTGGATAATGCAGGGTGACAGGCTGGCATCCGCCTGGGCCTTGCGCACCATATCCACCCGCCCGGCAGCGAGGGCATCGCTGGCAACCATTTCGGACACCACCATACCGGCCCCGAAGCGCTGGGCCTGACGCCGGAATGGCAGATCGGTCACGCCCGACATGGGCGCGAGTACAGCCCGCGAAGGAATGGTGTATTGGGCGATCGAAAAGGCCATGTGACTGGACAAATCCGGGCAGTGCGTCGTAAGCGGGCAAGCTAACGAGTATGCTGCGCCGCGGCAACGGATAGGACTGCGCGTTGAAAACCGGTGTGATTATCGTCGCAGCTGGCCGCGGGGAACGGGCCGGCGGCGATCTGCCCAAACAATACCGCGAGATCGGTGGCGAGGCTGTGCTCGCCCGGACGGTCCAGGCTTTTCGATCGGCTCTGCCCGGAGCGACGATCTGCGTCGTGATCAACCCGGATGATCAGGACCGTTTTGACGCTCTGGGCCTGAGTGCGCAGTCGGTCTTTGGCGGAGCCACGCGCTCGGCCTCAGTCAAAGCCGGCCTCGACCAGCTTGCCGGCACCAATCCCGATACCGTCTTGATCCATGACGCCGCCCGGCCTTTCGTGTCCGACGCGCTCATAGGCCGCGTCCTCAAGGCGCTGGAGCACGCTCCTGCGGCCCTGCCCGCTCTGGGGATGACAGATGCGCTCTTCACTGGCCGGGATCACAAGATGACAGGCCCGCTTAACCGGGATGAGGTCTTTGCCGCCCAAACGCCACAGGGCTTTCATTTCCAGCAATTGCTGGAGGCCTATGACCGTCTTGGCCCGCAGACCATGCATGACGATGCCGGTGTCGCTCATATGGCCGGATTGACCGTGCGCGTGGTTGAGGGCGAGCCGTACAATTTCAAGATCACCCGGCCTGAAGATTTCGAGAAAGCCGAGACAATGTTGCGCCAGACCGATCCGATATTCGTCACCGGCCAGGGCTATGATGTGCACCGGCTTGAGCCGGCTGACAGCATGTGGCTGTGCGGTGTGGAGATAGTGGCCGGGCTGGGCCTTGTGGGACATTCCGATGCCGATGCCGGGCTTCACGCCCTGACCGACGCCGTCCTCGGTGCAGCCGGAGCCGGTGATATCGGCCAGCACTTCCCCCCAAGTGATCCGCGCTGGTCCGGCGCCTCTTCCGATCAGTTTCTGCTGCATGCCTTGTCGCTGCTGAACGAAGCCGGCGGCGAGCTCGTGCATGCCGACATCACCCTAATCTGCGAACGCCCGAAGGTTGGTCCTCACCGGGCCGCCATGCGGCAGCGGGTGGCTGAGCTGCTTGGGCTGCCGGAGGCCCGGGTCAATATCAAGGCGACGACAACGGAAAAGCTCGGCTTTACCGGCCGTGGCGAAGGATTGGCGGCGCAGGCCGTTGCAACGGCGAGGTTGAGCTGATGTTTACGCCGGATCTCATCGAGCGCGCCAGCGCTCTGCTTGATCGTGCCCGCACTGCCGGCGTGATGATCGCAACGGCGGAAAGCTGTACGGGCGGCCTGGTGTGCGCCCTGCTGACCGACATTCCAGGCTCTTCAGATGTGCTCGACCGCGGTTTTGTGACCTATTCAAACGAGGCCAAGAGCGAGCTTCTGGGTATTCCCACCCGCATCATCAACGCCAACGGGGCCGTATCCGCCGAGGTGGCGCGGCGCATGGCGCAAGAGGCGCTGCTGCGGTCGAATGCGGATATCGCGGTGTCGATCACGGGTGTTGCCGGCCCCGGCGGCACGGCCCGCAAACCTGCCGGGCTGGTGCATTTCGCCCTCGCCCGCCGCAATGGCCCGGTAAAAAGCGATGTCCGGCGTTTTGGTGACCGGGGCCGTAGCGCCGTACGCGAGGCCAGTGTCCACAATGCCCTCGATCTCTTATCCGAGGGCGTCGATCTCTTTTTCTAGATCGACGCTGGGATCCCCTGCCGCCTCGAACCGCCGTTCCGCCTCGTCAGAGAAACGGTTGACCAGGACCTGGGCCGCGCGGTCCCGATTGCTGTCGAGCAGCATTTGCAGGATCGGGTTGCGGAAGGCTGCATTGATGTAGAAATCGACCAGGCTCGAACCATCCGACAACGGCCGGAAGCGCCAGCGGTTTTCCAGAACCCGAAACGGCCCGGCGACAAAGCCGACATCAATCGTCCGCGCTGTACGATCCGCGCGCACCTGGCTGGTGAAGCGCTCGGTGACGAACTTGTAGCGGACACGCGCCTCAGCCGTCAGATCGGTCACCGCGCCATCGACACGCTCGTTCGACACGCGCATGGCCGTAATCTGCGGGATGAAGTCGGGATATCGGCGCACGTCCGAAACCAGCGCGAACAAGTCGTCCGGCTGATGAAACAGACGCAGGCGTTCGGTCAGTACCGTGGTCACGACCGGGCCAGTTGCTTGTCCCGGGCTGCCCGCAGCTTCTTGAAGTCATCACCGGCATGGTGGCTGGACCGGGTCAGCGGCGTCGCGGAAACCTTGAGAAAGCCCTTCGCGCGGGCAATGGTTTCATAGGCCTTGAACTCGTCCGGCGTGACGAAACGATCCACCGCGGCATGTTTGCGCGTCGGCTGCAGGTATTGACCGATGGTCAGGAAATCGATGCCGGCGGACCGCATATCGTCCATGACCTGCATCACTTCTTCCTTGCTCTCGCCAAGGCCAACCATGATGCCGGACTTGGTGAACTGCGAGGGATCGCGCTGCTTCACACGCTCCAGCAGGCGCAGCGAGTGATAATAGCGCGCACCGGGCCGGATCGAGAGATAGAGACGCGGAACGGTTTCCAGATTGTGGTTGAACACGTCCGGCCTGGCATCGATGACAATGTCTTCGGCATTCTCCTTGCGCAGGAAATCCGGCGTCAGGATTTCAATCGTCGTGCCCGGTGACTTTTCCCGGATCGCCTCGATGACATCAACAAAATGCTGCGCGCCACCATCGTCCAGATCATCGCGATCGACTGAGGTAATGACGACATGGTTGAGGCCCATCTGGGCCACCGCTTCGGCGATGCGGCGCGGCTCGTCGGTATCGACGGCCCCGGGCAGACCGGTTTTGACATTGCAGAAGGAACAGGCCCGCGTGCAGGTGTCACCGAGGATCATGAAGGTGGCGTGTTTCTGATCCCAGCACTCGCCAATATTCGGGCAGCCGGCTTCCTCGCAGACCGTCACCAGACCGCCATCCTTGACGATCTTCTGCGTCTCGGAAAACGTCTTGCCCAGCGGGGCTTTCACGCGGATCCAGTCCGGCTTGCGCAGGATCGGCGTATCCGGGCGTTTCTGCTTTTCCGGGTGGCGCGCGGCGCGGGCATCCTGGCGGGCGGTATTATCGATCAGATTGGCCATGAGCAGCACATAATCCGGCCCGCCCCTGGCTTCAAGCGCTGCTTACGCATTGAGGCTTGCCAGGAATGCATGGCAAATCTATTTTTCTGTGATGACAGAAATTACTCACAAGTTCGATCAGCTGCCGCCGGCCATTCAGCGCTTCATTCTGCAATGGGGTGATATGGGCGGCCAATGGGGCGTCAATCGAACCATCGCCCAGATCCATGCCCTGCTCTATGTCAGCGATCGCCCGCTCAATGCCGAGGATATCGCGGAGACGCTCGGGGTCGCCCGCTCTAATGTCTCGAACTCGCTCAAGGAACTGCAGGCCTGGAAGATCGTCAAGCGTGTCCCGGTCCCCGGTGACCGGCGTGATCACTTTGCAGCCGAGGACGATGTGTGGGAGATGGCGATGCGCATCGCCAATGTTCGCAAGGAACGCGAGCTCAACCCGGCTCTTGAAACACTGGAAACCTGTCTGGCCGAGGCGGAAAATGACAGCCGGGTCAGTGCGACCCAGCGAGCCCGTCTGGAAGCGATGCAGGAATTCACCGGGAGCATGGACCGCTGGTACGAGCAAATGCTCAAGGTTCCGCCGGCCACGCTGCTCCGCATGATCAAGATGGGCAATACAATTGTTGGCCTGCTCGGTTTTGGTGCCAAGTCGCCGAAAACCGGCGAATAACAGCCGCTACGGTGCTACCTTCTCCAACAAGCATTAAAATCTGACTGCGAGCCAAGTTGCCTGCACCCTAGTCATTGGCCTTGTTGCTATTTTCCTCGGCATCCACGTCCGCGACCGTTGGCGGCACCCAACCGCGTTCATTGCGGCCGGAGAATGCACGTTGGCCGTTGCGTAGCTCTGCATTCTGCCGCTCGCTCAGCTCTCGCGACTTTTCCACATAGGGCCGGTTCTGATGGATCGGAATCTCGGGATCGTAGAGCGCGGCCATTTCCACAATCGCCTCCCGATCGGACTTGACGAAACCGCGCGCCATGCGCTCGGCCTCGAACGGGTGCACGCCCAGGGCCTCAAAGGCTGAGCGCCCCGTCCGCACCCCGCTGTCAAAGGTCTCGCGGATGATGTCCCGGCATCCCGCAGCGTAGAGATCATAGACGTGCTGGCGGTCCTTGGCGCGAGCGATGATGTGAACGCCGGGATAATGCTTGCAGACATATCGCGTCAGCTCGGTGATCTGCTCTTTGTCATCAATGGCGATGATCAGCATTTTCGCGTGGACAATACCGGCCGCATGCAAAAGGTCCGGCCGGGTGGCGTCCCCGAAATAGACCTGGAACCCGAAGGTCCGCAGCATTTCCAGCTGGTCTGAACTGTAATCGAGAACGGTCGTCTCATAGCCTTAACGGCGCAGCATACGATTGACGATCCCGCCAAACCGGCCGTGCCCGGCGATGATGATGCGATTATTCTCGTCGATCTCGTCCGCGCCCGCCTCGCCCGGTGTGGCATAGGCGGGGGCAATCACCTTGTCGAACAAGATAAAGAGCAAGGGCGTGATGAGCATCGACAAGGCGACGACAAGCAGGAGCTGATCCGCCAGGGCCTGCGGGATGACGTAATTCGCAACCGACAGGGAAAGCAGGACAAAGGCAAACTCACCGGCATGGGCAAGGCCAAGGGCGAACAACCACTTGTCCGCACCGCGGATCTTGAAGGCGATCGCCAGCCCCAGCATGACCACGGCCTTGACCGCCATGAAACCGATCGCCGCGCCGAGATAGGGGGCGAAGTCGGCGAAGAGGAGCTGGAAATTGATACTGGCCCCCACAGTGATGAAGAACAGCCCGAGCAAAAGCCCCTTGAACGGGTCGATATCACTCTCAAGCTCGTGGCGGTATTCGCTGTTGGCCAGGACAACGCCGGCGAGGAAAGTCCCCAGTGCCGGTGACAGGCCGACCAGCGTCATCAGCAGGGCGATACCGATCACGATCATCAGGGCCGTCGCGGTGAAAAGCTCACGCAGCTGAGCCATGGCGATGAACCGGAAAATCGGACGCGTCAGATAGCTGCCGCCAAGAATAACAAAAGCGATGGCGCCAATAGTGACGCCGGCCTGCTGCCACCCCGCTAATCCCTCGACCAGGCTGAGCGAGTTGCCCTCTTCGCCCGCACCGGCTTGGGCGGCATCCGAAACCGCCGGAATAAGCTCCGGCAGCGCCAGTAGCGGGATCAGCGCCAGCATGGGAATGACGGCGATGTCCTGGAACAGGAGCACCGAAAAACTCCCCTGTCCGCCGTCCGACTTCAACAATCCCTTTTCCTGCAGGGTTTGCAGAACAATGGCTGTCGATGACAGCATCAGGATCAAACCGATCGCCAGGGCAACGGACCAGTTATAGCCAAACAGCATGGCCACACCCATCAAGGCGAAAACGGTCAGGGCGACCTGCAGCCCGCCCAGCCCCAGGAGCTTGGCGCGCAGATCCCACAAACGTCGCGGATCAAGCTCGATCCCGACCAGGAACAGCATCATGACCACGCCGAATTCGGCGAATTGCTGAATCGCGGTCACATTGACGTCGATGGCGGCAAGCAGCGGGCTGATGGCTATGCCGGCCAGCAAATAGCCGAGCACGGACCCCAGTCCGAGCCGCGAAGCGATCGGGACGGCGATAACGCCGGCACTGAGGAAGATGAAAGCGAGAAGGAGAAAATCGCCCATGGCTCAGATCAGCTCCCGGATCGGCAAAGTGTCATGGGTGATGATGTCTTGCGCCGCCGCCTTGTCGAAATCGAACCGGTTGTCGCGGATGGCGCCCAGCAGTTTGAGATATCCCAGCGCATGCGGCTCCACAGCGCCATCGCTCGGCGCCCGCAGCGAGGCGTGCAGCACATAAGGGGTCGCGAAGCGCATCCCACACAGATGCGCGGTCTGCTGCAGCGGCGTGAGAAAAGTCCTCAGCGGGAAGCGTTGATAGCCCTCATGGCTATAAGCCTCGGTCGGGCCAGCTGCGGTAATGGCCAGCATCAGGGTCTTGCCGGTCAGCTTGTCTCCGCCGGCGCCGTAGGCGAACCCGTGTTCAAGTACGAGGTCCTGCCACTCCTTGATGATGGCCGGCGTCGAGTACCAGAACAGCGGAAACTGGAAGAGGATGACATCGTGTTCCAGCAGACGCGCCTGCTCGCGGTCGACATCGATATCCATGCGCGGATTCTCAGCATAGAGATCAACGCGGGTAATGCCGTCCAACTCCTGGGCGGCGGTCCACATTGCCTTGTTCGCATGAGAGAATTTCTGCCCGGGATGGGCGTAATAGAGCAAGAGCCTGGCCATTGAGCCCCCTGATTAAGGGCGTTCGGCGCCCTCTTCTGCCTGCCTAGATGGCATTGATCACCGGCTCCGCCAAGGGGCGTCGGCGAAGCGCCCCCGAATGAATGATTAGCCAGATATCGAATTGTTATTGACTTCGTTTCGACGTTTAGCTAATTGTCTTTCCATGAGCAGTGTATTCAAAGCCCTTGCCGACCCGACCCGGCGCCGCGTCCTCGAGCTCTTGCGCGAAGAACCCATGAGCGCCGGGGACATCGCGGCCCAGTTCGATGTCTCGAAGCCGACCATGTCGGCGCATTTCGCCGTGTTGAAGGAAGCCGGCCTGGTCGACGCGACCAAGCAGGGCAAGCAAATCATCTACCGCATTCGCCTCAGCGTCCTTGAAGACGCGCTGTTCGGCTTCGCCCAAGCCTTCGGTATCGGGGCCCCCAATCCAGACAATAAGGAGGACACGCCATGAGCCTTGACCGTCCGCAAATCATTACGCCCCTGATCATGACCGGCCTTGTTGTTGCTTTCGGGGCCACCAGCGCTTGGCTCAATCCAGATGCCGCCTGGCTGTTCCTGGCTGTTGCCGCTGGCTTCCCGATTGTCTGGTTGCTCATAGAGCGCCTGAAATTCCGCGGAGCATCCAGCGATGAGGCGATAGAGGAGCTGACCCAGATCCGCAACGCCATCACTTCGGCCGGATTGATGCTGGCCATCCCGCTAGCCATGACCGCCGCTTACACATCGCAATTCGTGCAGATGAATGATGATTTCGAACAGCGGACCATGGGCGTGGTGTTCGGCCTGGTGTTTGCCGCCTATGGCAATCTCGTTCCCAAACGCGGCGTGTCGCTGAACTCGACCAAATGCGACCGCGCATCCGAACAGGCCTTCAACCGCTTTGCCGGCCGTATGTTCATGCTCACCGCGATCGTTTACGCGGCCGTGTGGGCCTTCGCACCGCTCGACTGGGCACTCTTCACGGGGATGGCCGTGCTCGTGTCCGGCATCGGACTGGTCATGCTTCGCCGGATCCTCCGGCACGGCAAAAACTAACCCGACGCCGCTTCCTCAACCCGAACGCATGAAACAACGCCCCCGAACGGGCGAACAACGACCCCTTGCCCAATTCAAGGAGAATGAGAATGCCCTTGCCTGTATTGCGCACCCTGATCATTTGCTTGGCCGTCGTCGGACTGCCCCTGGCCGCACAGGCCCAGGAGGTAGACTGGAGCGGCGACTGGATTGGCGCTCTGGAGACGCCGGGAGGAACACTCCGCCTTCTGATTACGATCTCCAACGCGGAGAACGGGGGCCACACGGCTGTCCTGGAAAGCCTTGACCAGGCGCCGGGGCAGAAAATACCCGTGAGCCGCGTATCCGTTTCGGAGACCAGCCTCGTATTTGACATCGCACCCATCGGGGCCAGCTACGCTGGAGAATGGAATGCGGAAGCCCAGCGATTTGACGGTGAGTTCACCCAGGGCATGGCTCTGCCGCTCAGTTTTTCCCGGCCGGGGCAGCAGACCGCCACAATAATCGAGGGCCTCGATGGCCGCTGGGAGGCGGAACTTGACCGCGAGGGTACGGTCTTGCGCCTGGCGCTGAACGTGGAAACCAACAATGAGGGCACCCGGGCGACACTGGATAGTATCGATCAGGCCGCCTACGGCATCCCGGTCACCTCGCTCACGCGCAATGGTGCCGATGTCAGCTTCCAGGTTCCAGCAGCGCAGGTTCGTTTCAACGCTCAGCTCGCATCGGATGCCATGTCCTTGGCGGGCGACTGGACGCGTCCCGGCTTCCCCGATGTAGACCTCGTGTTCTCTCGCGTGTCCAACGAAGTGGTCGAGGCCAACCGGCCGCAAACGCCGCAAGCGCCCTTTCCTTACACCATTGAAGAGGTACGCGTTGCCAATCCCGAGGCGGCCGGTGTCGTTCTGGCCGGCACCCTGACGATTCCCGATGGTGACGGTCCACATCCTGCTGTGGTTCTGATCTCCGGTTCAGGCCCTCAGGATCGCGATGAATCGGTCTGGGAGCACAAACCCTTTGCCGTTCTGGCCGACCATCTTTCGCGAAACGGTATTGCGGTGCTGCGCTATGACGACCGGGGCTTTGCCGAGTCCACCGGCGAATTCGCCACAGCAACCTCAGCGGATTTCGCCAGCGATGCCGCCGCGGCGCTAGCCTGGCTCTCGACGCAACCGCGCATCGACGCAGACAGCACGGGTGTCATCGGGCACAGCGAAGGCGGTTTAATCGCTCCAATGCTGGCCGGCCACAGGCATGCCCCTGATTTTATGGTGCTGCTGGCCGGACCCGGCACCACCGGCCGGGAGATCATCCTTGAGCAAACCGGCCTGATGGCCCGGGCTGGCGGTCAGAGCGAGGCCGATATCGAGCTTGCCCTGACAGCCCTGAGCGAACTCACCGCAGAGTTGATCGATGTGCCGGACGGTGAAGCCGCGCGGGCCCGGCTCGATGAGATCGTCACACCGAGCCACCTCGCTGCGCTCGGCGTCCCCGAAACCCAGCGGCATGTGCTGCTCTCGCAAATGGGCCGGAATTGGTATGTGGAGTTTCTTCGCCATGACCCGTCGCGCTTTCTCGAACAGGTCGATCAGCCGGTCCTGGCCCTTGTGGGCAGTCTCGACCTCCAGGTCCCTGCCGCGTCCAGCCTCGCAGGTCTGCGGTCAGGTCTGGCGGGCAATGATGACGCCACGATCCTGGAGCTCGAGGGGCTCAATCACATGTTCCAACCGGCGCAGACAGGAGCCTTGGCCGAGTACGCTTTGATCGAAACGACCTTCGATCCTGCCGCTCTCGAACTCATATCTGACTGGATTAATGAGCGTTTTGCGAACTAATCGACAAAACTGACCCGCACCGGTTCGCGCCGCCCCTCGCCCTGCATGGCGGTGCGGACCAGGGAGTTGAAACGAAAATTGGTCATCATGACCTGGTCGTCGAGCACATCGGCGAGCAGGTCATTGTCCACGGTAAAACCGCTTTCGTCCTGCGGGGCCTCTGTGACGAAATAGATCCAGGCAAACTCGCCATCGATCTCGGCGCCGACATAATCGAGCTCGTAAAGCAGGCCGGTGGGATCTCCCAGACGGAAATTGGCGAGCGTGTAATCGCGCACCGCTTCAAGCCCGGCCGCCTCGGCCAGTACATCTTCAGCATCGCCATCATCCCGGCCGATCGCGACCATGAGGTCATCGGCAAAGATGCGGTGGACGACTTCCATCTCGCCGGTGCGCGGATTGAGACTGACCTCGGTGGCGCCGGCGTGGACTTTGTGCGCGAACGCCGGGGCCGTCATGACGACAACCCCGGCGATAACTGCGCCCAGAATGTTGGCTTTGAGACTCATGGCTGTCCTATTCGGGCCTGTCCTGGATGTCGTCGCGGGTCACGCGACGATCCATGTCATCCATCATGTTGGAAGTGCTGGACGAGGAGCGGTACATCTCCAGACGCGTCGGCTCGATGCGCGGCGGATAATAATTATCCGTCCGGTCGGCATCAGCGGTTTCCCAAAGCGGATCGAGTTCCACCGAAACCACCTCGCGCTGGGTGCGATAGACCCAGGTCGTGTTCACCGGGTTATAGCGCCAGATCTCGGCCGGAATGCGGACCAGATCGGTTTCGCCATTGGCAAAGGTGAATTCGAGAATGACCGGCATCACCACGCCGCCCTGGTTGGACAGGTCGACATAGTAGAAGCGATCACCGCGATCGATGATCTCTTCCTCGTATTCCTCCAGCCCGTCGCGGAAACGCTCATAGGCCTCACGCTGACGATTGGTTACCGCATGTCGATCGGTCCGGGAGTAGAATTCGATTACTTCGGGATTGCTGTCCGCATAGGTGGACAGGCCATTTTCCCGATTGCGCACCTGTGTCAGGCTTTCTGCGCGCTCGGCTTCGATCTGGGCCTCGAGCGCATTCTCGATCTCCGGGTTTTCCGTATTCAGCGTGCCCTCGATGACCCGGTCGATGGAAATGTCGACATGATCGGTCGAGTAGAACCAGCCGCGCCAGAACCAGTCGAGATCGACACCGGACACTTCTTCCATGGTACGGAAGAAGTCATAGGGCGTCGGTCGCCGGAAGCGCCAGCGCCGGGCATAGGTCTGGAAAGCTTCGTCGAACAATTCGCGGCCGAGGACCGTTTCGCGCAGGATGACCAGAGCGATGGTCGGCTTGGAATAAGCGTTGGGACCGAATTGCAGGATCGAATCCGACTGCGTCATGATCGGCATCTGATTGCGCGACACCATGTAGGACGTGATCGTGTGAGGGTCGCCGCGACGCACCGGGAAATCTTCCTCCCACAGTCGCTCGGCCTCAAACTGGAGGAAGGAATTCACCCCTTCATCCATCCACGTCCACTGACGCTCGTCCGTATTCACGACCATCGGGAAATAGATGTGCCCGATCTCGTGAATGATCACCCCGATCAGACCGCGCTTGGCGCGCAGCGAATAGGACAGATTGCCGTCATCATCTTCGACCGGCCGGCCATAAGTGCCGCCATTGAAGGTGATCATCGGGTATTCCATCCCGCCCTGCGGGCCGGCAATCGATTGCGCGACCGGATAGGGATAGGGAAAGGCAAAGGAGTTGTAGACGTCCAGCGTATGCTCAACGGCCCGGGTCGAGAAGGATGACCAGAGCGGTTCGCTTTCATTGGGATAGAAGGACATAGCCATGACGAGATCAGGCGCCTCGCCCTCCCCGTCCTGCTCCACGCCCACCGCATCCCAGATGAATTTGCGCGAGCCGGCCCAGGCATAGTCGCGGACATTTTCGGCGTAGAATTCCCAGGTCGCTTCCGAACGCGTGCCGCGGCGCTCATTGGCGCGGGCTTCCGACGGGGTGACGATGAAGACCGGCTCGTCGGCCGTGCGCGCCTCTTCTAGACGCTGGCGCTGGGATTGGGTCAACACCTCTTCGGGGTTCTGCAACACCCCCGTGGCGGAGACGATGAAGTCCTGCGGCACGGTGATGGAGACGTTGTAGTCGCCAAACTCCAGCCCGAACTCGCCGCGACCGAGGAAGGCCTTGTTGTGCCAGCCCTCATAGTCGGAGAAGACCGCCGCGCGCGGGAACCATTGCGCGATCTGGTAGATGCAGTCGCCACCGGTATCGCTGGTTTCCTCGAAACACTCCCAGCCCGCTCGGCCGCCCACGACCTGGGTTTCGATCAGGCGGTAATTCCACTCGATGGTGAAGGTGACACTGTCGCCCGTCTCAAGCGTGTCATCGAGATCAATGCGCATCAGCGTGTCGACAATGGTGTGATCCATGTCGTCACCATTGGCGTCGGTCACGCTGGTGATGTTGAAACCATATCCGTCATTTTCCAGACGATCGCGGCGCCGCACCGAATAGGCCGACAGGCCTTCCGGCATGGATCCGCCAACGCGTGAGGCGGCACGCCCGCCGCCGCCAACAGTTTCCGTCATTACCGCAATGGAATCGTCGCGGAAGCGGTTTTGATCGAGCAGGAACCAGAGGAAGTTCAGTTCATCGGGAGCGTTATTGGTATAGGTGACCGTCGCCGAACCGGTCAGCACCTTGGTGCGCTCATTGAGGTGGATATCGATGTCGTAATCGACATCCTGCTGCCAGTAATCCGGTCCCGGCGCGCCGGTGGCCCGGCGTTCCCGGTTCGGTGTCGGCCAGTCCTCGTCCTCGAGCTGACGGAATGCGTCTCGCCAGTCATTGGTGGTCTGACGAATCGGCTGGGCCGCCGCAACGTTGAGCGTCGCGACGGCCGCAGCCAGTGCAATAACGGAAAGCTTGCGCATGGGTCCCCTTTGGTGCCGCCGAAGCGGACTTCTGTTCCGGGGACTGTGTAACGCCTACTTTTCCTAGGGTCACCCCTCGCCGTCGGTTACAGATCCGTCATCTGACGGTTCAGGATCACGGCGCGGCGCTTCCTTGGGCTCAGCTTCCCGGTCATCACGTCCATCAGGATGCTTGCCGAAGGACAGGAGCCAGGAACCGATGCCGATCGCCAGCACCACGAGGCCGATCAGCAGCCCCAGACCCGGGGCGAAGCCGAGCACATAGACCGCAACCAGCACGACCAGGAGCGAGGCAGCCCGCAGGGCCAGACCCAGTCCGGCATTGGGATAGCTGCGATTGAAGATGAGATCGCCAACCGCGAAACCGCCAATCGCCATGAAGCCGATATAGATGAAGGGCAGCATGACCAGCAGCAGGATCGCCAGCGGAATGCCGATCACCGTCGCCATCAGCAGCACGATCACCACCATGGCGATGATGAACACCATCGGGATACCGATCGCACCGAGGAAGAGTGCGGAGACCGGACGGCGACGGAAAGCCGACGTCATGCCACGCAGACCATTGGGCGACATCAGAGCGATCAGGAAACCGATCACGAATGCGGTCGCCAGGAAGGCTGCCGGAATGTTCTCACCGACGCCGATGGCGAAATTCAGCGGACCATCGAAGTCGAAGTCGACGTCGAACTCATCGATATTCTCGCGTTCGAAATCAAAGTCGCGCTGGCTGTAGTCCATCACAGCAACGCTGGCACCGTCTTCAATGATCGGTTCGGTCGGGCCTTCGATTTCGAGCGTGCCGCTGACAACGGCGCCAGAGGCCACTCGCACCTCTTCCGCCAGGATTTCGACATCACCGTCAAAGCGGCCGGAAAGAACGACTTGCTCGGCCTCGATCTCGACCCGGTCGCGGGCGACACCCTGGAACTCGATATGGCCGCCGATAATCTCGACCGTACCGGTGTATTCGCTTTCCGGGGCAAGCAGGACATGTCCGCCGGCCAGATGGCTTTCGCCGCCAACAGAGCCGTGAATATCCACAGAACCGCCGGCTGCGTTGAGGTCGCCGGCAATCGCACCTCTGACAGTTACATCGCCGGCAGCAACATTGACGTCATTGCCCACATCAGCGGACAGATTGATATCGCCGGCCGCGGCATCGACTTCACCGGCGACCGTACCGGCCAGCGAAAGATCGCCGCCGAAGAACTGTACGTCACCGGACACATCGGCGTCGATTTGAGCCTCGCCGGCCATGCCGAACACGTCGCCCTCGACGGTGCCGGAGACATGCATCTCCCCGCCGAGGAAAATGACATCGTCCCGGCTGCCATCGACAACCACATCGCCGCCAATGATCTGCGCCTGGGCGCCACCGGCAAGTACAGCTAAGGCCAGCCCCCCGGCCATGATTAGCTTTTTGAGATCCATGATTTTACTCCCTGCGCCCCCCGGCGGTCAGGTTCCTTATTGTGGATTTGTGCTAGTCCAGAATGTCGTCGCAATCGCGATCATCGCGATATTCGAAAGTCACGCGGCTGGCATTCATACCGGCCGGGATTTCCGGCTCGCTTTCAGCCCAGACGCGAAGCTCTCCGCCCAGACGGGCGCCCGGTTCGAAGATCACGGTACGCGCGCAGATATCGCCGCCGGATTCAAGATTTGCGGAAATCTCGATCAGGCCATGCTCCGGATCATCCATACGGCGACGCTTGATTTCTTCGGCCGCGACCAGTTTGGCCGGGCCTGAAATACGGCCTTCGACCCGCATTTCGTCTGCCTGGGCGACAACCTCGTCGGCGAAATCCGCGTCGAGATGCATGCTCGCGGCTGCCATTGCGGCTTCACCGGCAATATCACCCCGAACGGTCAGTTCACCCGCTGCGATGGAAAAATCGCTGCCCGCGGAGCCAAGCCAGTTCACATCACCGCCCGCGATCGACACTTCGCCGTCCACGGCACCGTTGAAATCGACATCGCCCGCCGCGATCGAGACATCGCCACCGACCTCAAGCTCATCGGCGTCAACATCGCCGCTGATCAGGCTGAGATCGCCGCCGATCCGGCCGCGCAAATTTATGTCGCCACCGATACGGCTGTAATCGCCATTGCGGTCAACGACCTGATATCCTTCGGCATAAGTGTGAGCCGTCCAGCTCTTGCCATCACCATCATCGCCGACCACGACAACGCAGCCTGATGTAGCCAGAGACGCTGTTACAGCGCCTGCCAGAAGCCATGCCTTGCGCATGTCTGAAACTCCCGTATCGGTCCCGTCAAAACCAGTTGCGACGGGGACTTTGACGCTCCCCAGCGTTCATGCGGACCATACATTATCGAAAAACGATATCAAGCGATTTTTTGTTTATCGATAAATTATTCTTGTTTTACGAGAAATCTCGGGCGGATACAGCGCCTTGTAAACAGTATCAACACTTCCCTCCCCGCGTGGGCGCGGTAATATCGTTGTCACAAAAACAACGCGCCCAATCGAATCGGCGTGAGTGGGAGGACATCTATGGCTGAGCAAACAGCCGCCGATCCGGCTCCGGAAAGCAATCCGGAACCGGCCGGCCTCGCGGAAACCATTTATTCCGGTGCCACTTTCAATGAGGGCCGGATCCGCAAATCCGTCTTTCAGGCTTTGCTGCAATCCAAGGGCCGCTATGGCGGCAAGAAGATCGCAGCCATCGACGCCGATGGGCGCGAGCTGAGCTATGATGATCTGGTCAAGGCCTCCTTCGCCCTGGGTCATGCGCTCAAGGCCGGCACCGAGCCCGGCGAAGCCGTCGCCATCCTGTTGCCGACAGGCGTTGGGGCGATCATTTCCTTCTTCGCCATCTCGGCCTATGGCCGCGTTCCGGCGATGCTCAACTTCACGGCCGGCGACCGGGCTCTGAAATCGGCCTGCAAGGCCAGCAAATGCAAGCGCATCGTTACTGCCCGCCGTTTCATCGAGCTGGGTGAGCTGCACGACCTGGAAGCCGAATTGGCTCGCGACCACGAGATGATTTATCTCGAGGACGTGCGTGAGAACCTGTCCACCATGGACAAGGTCGCCGCCGCCGTCGGCATGGTTGCGCCCTGGGCGGTCCGGGCCTGGCCCTCACCCGACGACGCCGCCGTCTACCTGTTCACCTCCGGCACCGAGGGAGAGCCCAAGGGCGTCGTCCTCAGCCACGCCAATCTCCTGGCCAATGTCGAACAGGTCCGCGATCACATCCAGCTCTACCCGGATGATGTCGTCTTCAACCCGATGCCGACCTTCCACTGCTTTGGTCTGACCGGCGGCGTCCTGTTACCGCTTAATCTGGGCATACCGGCTGTGTGTCACCCGACCCCGCTACAGGCCAAGACCATCGTCAAGCGCGTTGCGGAGACCGGTTCGACCATTCTCTTCGCCACGGACACCTTCATCAATCAATATGCCCGGGCGGCTGACCAGGAAGATCTCAAATCCCTGCGCATGGCGGTCTGCGGGGCCGAGCGCGTCAAGGACGAGACCCGGACAGCGCTCAAGCGCAAATTCAGCCTGGAAATTGTCGAGGGCTATGGCCTGACCGAGGCCGCACCCGTCCTGGCGGTGAACCAGCCGGACAATAACAAGCCGGGCACGGTCGGCCAGCTTCTGCCGGGCTGCCAGGCCAAGCTGATCAGCGTCACCGGTATCGAGGAAGGCGGCCAGCTGCATATCCGCGGGCCCAATATCATGAAGGGCTATATCCGCCCGTCCGCGCCGCTGGTGCTCGAAGAGCCCAATGCCGGTTGGCATGATACCGGCGATATCGTCACCATCGACAAGGATGGCTTCCTGCGCATCCGCGGACGCGTCAAGCGCTTTGCCAAGCTGGGCGGAGAGATGGTGTCCCTGGCCGTAGTGGAGAATTGCGCCACCTCGCTCTGGCCGGACAGCATGCACGCGGCAGCAGCCCTGCCGGACAAGCGCAAGGGCGAGCAGATAATCCTGCTGACCACGCAAAAGGATGCCGACCGGGCAAGCCTCGTCTCCTTCGCCAAGAATCACGGCGTCACCGAGCTGGCCATTCCCAAGAAAATCATTGTCGTCGACGAAGTGCCTGTTCTGGGTACCGGCAAGACCGATTACGGGCGTGTCCAGCGCACCGCTGAGGAAGCCATGGCCACTCCGGCGGCTGCGCCGGCCGAGCCGGAACCCGCTCAGTAGGACGCGACAGCCTCAATGCAAAAGGGCCCGGCGGATTGTCCACCGGGCCCTTTTTCTTGTCTGGCTCTATTCTTGTCTTAAACGGACGCTCTAGAGATCAATGCGGTCACATTCGCGCCCGTCCAGGGCTTCGAAGACCGCACCGGCCGGAAGATTGGCCGGTTCGGCATCGGCGACGAAGACAAACTCGCCGGCGAACTCAGCGCTGCGCTCGACCTCGATCTCCGTGGCGCAGAAGGCACCGCCGCCCATGAAACGGCCTGAGAGCACGAGGCTGCCATTCTCGGTGTCGCCCTCGCCGATCATTTTGACCGGACCGAGGACCTCACCCTTGAGCTCCACATTGTGACCATAGATCTCAAGTTCGCCTTCGATCAGGCCGTCCAGTTCGATCTTGGCACCGGCCATCGAGACATTGTTGTGGAAGGTGGCGTCGATATCGATTGAGGCACCGGCGAGCTCGGCATCGCCATCGACCTCACCGGTAAAGCGCAACCGCGCTGCAGCGGCTTCAAGATCGCCGCCGACCTTGGCATCAGAGCGAACGCTGGCGCCGGCCATGGACAGGTCGCGGCCGACCTCGCCATTGACCCGGACCAGCATGCCGGCGAATTCGGCATCGCCGGCGATATCGACATTGCGCGACGCGACAAGCCCCGCCCCTTCGACGGAGCGGTCATCGCCCGAACCATGGTGGGAATAGGTACAGCCGGTCACGGCCAGGGCGGTCATGGTGACCAAAATCAGCTTGTGCATTCTTCGCTCCCGATGCGCCTGATGCGCGTATCTCGAGCCTATGATGCACATGAACGGGGAATCGGATGCAGGGAACGTCCCGCCAGAATTCCCCCCTTGGCGGGAAGGGTTATTCCGGCGCCTGGATCAAAGCCGCCGCGCCCTCGACCGCTTCTCGCAAAGTCCGTTCTTTTCCAGTGTGATAGCTGGCTGTGTCGGCCAGCGCGCTCAGCCCGCGAGGGCGGGTCTACATGTGGATGACCTTGCCATAGGCGTCGAGCACGCTCTCATGCATCATCTCCGACAGCGTAGGGTGCGGGAAGACGGTGTGCATCAGGTCTTCCTCGGTGGTTTCCAGCTGGCGGGCGACCACATAGCCCTGGATCATTTCGGTCACTTCGGCACCGACCATGTGCGCGCCCAGCAATTCACCGGTCTTGGCGTCGAACACAGTTTTCACCAGGCCCTGGTCTTCACCCAGAGCGATCGCCTTGCCATTGCCGACAAAGGAGAAGCGTCCGACCTTGACCTCAAAGCCCGCCTCCTTGGCCTTGGCCTCGGTCAGCCCGACTGAAGCAACCTGCGGGTGGCAATAGGTGCAGCCGGGGATATTCCCCGTTTCGAAGGGGTGGACATTCTCACCGGCGATCTTCTCAACGCAGACCACGCCCTCATGGCTGGCCTTGTGCGCCAGCCAGGGCGGACCGGCCACATCTCCGATAGCGTAGACGCCGGGCACATTGGTGCGGCCGAAGCCGTCATTGATGATATGGCCGCGATCAGTTTTCACACCCAGTGCCTCAAGGCCGAGGCCTTCGGTATTGCCCTGGATGCCGATCGCCAGGATGACCTTCTCCACCTCGACAATCTCGACCTTGCCCTTGGCGTCCTTGACGTGGACCTTCACCCCCTTGGCATCCTTGACCAGTTTGTCGACCTGGGCCGACGTCATCAGCTTCATGCCCTGCTTGGTGAAGGACTTGGCTGCGAATTTGGAAATCTCGGCATCCTCGACCGGAAGCACCCGGTCCATCATTTCAACGACCGTGACCTCAGCGCCCATGGTCTTGTAGAAACTGGCAAACTCGATGCCGATGGCGCCGGAGCCGATGACCAGGAGCGATTTCGGCATCGTCTTCGGTGTCATCGCTTCCTTATAGGTCCAGATCTTGTCGCCATCCGGCTCGAGACCTGCTGCCGGCACGGTGCGGGCCCGGGCACCGGTGGCGATGATGACATGCTTGGCCTTGTAGCGGTCCTTGCCCACCAGCACGTCCGGCGTACCCGCTGTCTTGGCCAGCTTGGCTTCACCGTCGATGACGGTGACCTTGTTCTTCTTCAGCAGCATGGCTACGCCACCGGACAGCCGGCCGGCGACACCGCGCGAGCGCTTGACCACCGCCTCGATGTCGAAGCTGACCTTCTCCGCGGACAGGCCGAAATCCTTCGCATTGTGCATGAGGTGATAGACCTCGGAGGTGCGCAAAAGGGCCTTGGTCGGGATACAGCCCCAGTTCAGGCAGATGCCACCGAGATGCTCACGCTCCACCACCGCGGTTTTGAGGCCGAGCTGGGCCGCACGGATCGCCGCAACATAGCCGCCCGGGCCACCGCCAATGATGATCACGTCAAAGCTGGTATCCGCCATGCCGGAGCCTTTCTTTACATGCGAAGTATAACGCTAACTTAGTTCGCTCGATAGCAGCGACACGGCGTCTGATCAATGGCGTTGCAAGCGAAGATTTCGATTTCGGTATGAAGGTCTGGGCATTCAGCAACCCAAGCAGCCACGGGCTCCGCTCATCCCACCGCATAGCGGCGATGCACGGGGCTGGTCCCGATTGTATTTGGCCGCGTCCGGCAACCCGCCTAGGGTGCCCACAAAGAAAACCGCGGGAGGCCCAGATGACACTTATGCTCGACCATGTTCGCACGCCGGATGACCGTTTCGCCGAGCTGCCCGACTGGCCCTATCAGCCCTATTATATCGACGACCTGCCCGGCTATGAGGGCCTGCGCATGCATTATGTCGATGAGGGTCCGAAAGCCGGGGCACCGGTGTTTCTGTGCCTGCATGGCGAACCGAGCTGGGCCTTCCTCTATCGCAAGATGATCCCGGTCTTTCTGGAGGCCGGGGCCCGGGTGATCGCGCCGGACTTCTTTGGCTTTGGCCGCTCCGACAAGCCGGTGGCCGATGCCGATTACACCTTCCACTTCCATCGCAACATGCTCAAGGCCTTCCTCGAGCGCATGGATCTCAGCGATGTCTGCCTTGTCTGCCAGGACTGGGGCGGGCTGCTGGGGCTGACCCTGCCAATGGACTACCACGACCGCTTCACCCGGCTTTTAGTGATGAACACCTCCATCGGAGTCGGCCGCCCGGCCGGGGACGGCTTCAATGCCTGGCGCGATTACGTCGCCAATACGCCCGATTTCAATGTCGGCGGACTGATGAAACGCTCCACCCCGATCCTCACCGAGGCCGAGGTCGCCGCCTATGATGCGCCCTTCCCCGGTCCTGTATTCAAGGCCGGCGTACGCCGCTTCCCGGCCCTTGTTCAAACCGATCCGGGCATGGAAGGCGTGGATACCGGTCTCGCCGCCGTCAAGTTCTGGAAAGAGGATTGGCAGGGCGACAGCTTCATGGCCATCGGCATGCAGGACCCTGTTCTCGGACCGCCAGCCATGCACGGCCTGCGCAAGCTGATCCGCAATTGCCCCGAGCCTATGGAAGTCGCCGAGGGCGGGCATTTCGTCCAGGAATGGGGTGAGGACATCGCCAGGGCGGCGCTGAAATCCTTCGGACTCTAGGGCCGGATAACGCCCCTGCGGCCTAGAGGTCCTCGATCACCTGGGTCAGGTCGCTGTCGGGATTGTCACCGGTATTGGTGACACCGCTCTTTTCCATCAGCAGGAGGTCGACCACCTCGGTCTGGGCCACGGGACGATGGCGAACCCCTTTGGGGATGACACACATCTCGCCCGGGCCGAGCACGACCGTGTCCTGTCCCACGATCTCAATATGCAGGATGCCCTTGGTCACAAGGAAGAGCTCATCTTCCTCGTCATGCTTGTGCCAGTCGAAATACCCCGACGCCTTGGCCAGCTTGATCTCGTAATTGTCCACGGTCGCGATGCGCTTGGGCGACCATGGCTCGTCAAACTGCGCATGCTTCTCCACCAGGGAGATGGTCTTGACGGTCATGTCATCCTCCATGCGCACAGCATAGCGCAGCTCAATCAAACGTGGACAAGCAGGTGCCGCCCGATCACATCAGCATTGTCACCGGATCTTCGACAAAGCCCTTGAAGGCCTGCAGCCAGCGCGCACCGGTGGCGCCATCGACGACACGGTGATCGCAGGTCAGCGTGACGCTCATGACGGTGGCAATGGCCAGCGCGTCATCCTTGACGACCGGGCGCTTTTCCCCTGCCCCGACAGACAGGATCATGCCCTGCGGCGGGTTGATGATGGAGGAGAAACTCTTCACGCCGAACATGCCCAGATTGGAGATCGAGAAGGATCCGCCCTGGAATTCTTCCGGCTTCAGCTTGCGCTCCTTGGCGCGGGCGGCAAGGTCTTTCATCTCGCGCGAAATCTGCACAAGGCCCTTGTGATAAGCCCCTTTGACAATGGGCGTAATCAGACCGCCCGGGATGGCAACGGCGACCGAAACATCGGTGTTGTAATGACGCGCAATCCGGCCATCGCCGACCCAGGAGGCATTGGCTTCGGGCACTTTGCGCAGGGCCATTCCGGACGCTTTGATGAGGATATCATTGACGGAAATCTTGTCGCCATCGGCTGCGGCCTTGGCGTTGACCTCCTTGCGGAAGGCCATCAGGGCGTCGATTTCCAGGTCCATGTTGAGCGGGAAATGCGGGATATCGCGGAAGCTTTCGGTCAGGCGGCGGGCCGAGACCTTGGTCACATTATCCGCGTCACGCAGGCCATAAGTCCCGGTTTTGATGCCGAATTTCGCCAGCGGCTCTTCCGAGTTCGCAGTGTCCGCCGGTGCAGCGGCCGGTGCCGGCGCCGGTGCACTCGCGGCCGGCGCGGCGGCGGGTTGAGGGGCTGCAGGTGCGGGCGTTGCGGCGGGTTTGGGGGCGGACAGCGCGGCTTCGACGTCACGCTTGATCACCCGGCCACGCGGCCCGGAGCCTTCCAGGGCTGACAGATCGAGCTTGTTATCGGCGGCAATACGGCGTGCCAGCGGCGAGGACAGCACGCGATCTGCGCTGGCTTTCGGGGCCGGCGCGGCGGGCTTGGCGTCGGCTTTCGGCGCGCTCGCCGCGGGCTTTTCGCTCGCCGCCGGTGCGGTTTCCGCCGGCTTGGCGCCTGTTCCTTGCGAGGCACCGTTCAGCGCCGAGGCATCTTCTCCGTCCTCGAGCAGAAGCGCGATCAGCTCGTTCACTTTGACGCCTTCCGTGCCCTCGGCCACCAGGATCTTGCCGACCGTGCCCTCATCCACGGCTTCGACTTCCATCGTCGCCTTGTCGGTCTCGATCTCGGCAATCACGTCACCGCTCTCAACGGTGTCGCCTTCCTTGATATTCCACTTGGCCAGCGTGCCCTCTTCCATGGTCGGAGACAGGGCGGGCATCAGGATTTCGATTGGCATGTCAGCAATCCTCTTTGAGAGCGCAGTTACGCCCTGGCAAAATACTCAAACTCTCTCCTTTCCCTTGATGGGAAAGGTGGGACAGCGCGAAGCGCTGGCTCGGATAGGGTGCGGCGCGGAACGCGCCAGCGGGAAAAGCGAAGGGTCCGGCAAGACTCCTGGTGCGCCTTCGGCGCGCACCCACTCCCCCGCTTTGCGGGACCTCGCCCATCAAGGGCGAGGAGGCGCGTATGTTGGCCGGGCCGTGCATTACGCCCGCCCCGCCTCGCCTTCAATCTGGGCGATATTCTTTTCCCAGTTGGCGCCGTCAAATTCTTCAAAGCGCAGCTGGAGATTGGCGTCGGCATCGAGGCAGCGCAGATTGACCGACCAGCTGTCGGGATGCGACCGCGGCACGTAGAAGGCCTTCACCCCGCATTTGGAGCAGAAGGTGTGCTTGGCCGTATGGCTGCCGAATGTGTAGGTCGTCAGGCTTTCCGCCCCGCGCTCAATGGCGAAGTCGGGCTTCTCGACGATGAGATGGATAAAGCCGGTCTTGGCGCAGATCGAGCAATTGCACGACAGGGCCACCACGGCGTCGGGCAGGTTCACCTTGAACGCGACCTCACCACAATGACACTCGCCATGGCGCCAGGATTTTTTCGGGGTGTTGGTCATGCGGCGGGCTCCAAGCGATGAACAGCGAGCTCCGGCGGTTCTGACGCGAGAACATGAATGGTGTCGAGTTCAGAGAGCACCACGAAGTGACGAACCGGGGCCTCAAGAACTCCGTCAGCCTGTGCGTTTTCGAATTGACCGGCCAACGACGACTGCTGGACTTCGAACAGAACGTTGGTTTCGGCCAGACCCAGCGTTGCCACCCGATCGAACAGGGAGCGGCTCAAACTACTGTCGACGACCTGATACAGGAGCGGCGTTTGCCAGCCCAAGGTAAGCTGCGCACCTTCGGCGCCAAACCCACCGATAGTGGCATTCACTTTGAACCCCGCTTCGCCGTTTGACACCTGGGCCTGGACGAAGTTGTGCATGAGCAAGCTCTGGTCCACCTGGACAAGCTCATGAATGCGATCAGCCACCTTGCTGACGCTCTGGATTGTCGCGTTCGAGAAGTTGAACACGCCCATCTCTCCCTACTCCGCGTAACAAACGGCCTTCGCCGCGGCCACGATGTCGTCCGTGCCCGGGAGCGAGAGTTTTTCCAGATTGCCGGCATAGGGCAGCGGCACGTCTTCCTGGTGCACGCGCGCCGGCGGGGCGTCGAGATAGTCGAAGGCCTCGGCGGTAACGACGGCAGCGATTTCCGCGCCGACGCCCATGCGGCCCCAGCCCTCTTCGGCAGTGACGAGACGATTGGTCTTCATCACCGACTGCACGACGGTATCGGTATCGAGCGGGCGCAGGGTGCGAAGGTCGATGACTTCAGCGGAAATGCCTTCAGCGGCGAGAATTTCCGCCGCTTGCAGGGCGAAACCGACCATGCGCGAATGCGCGGTGATGGTGACGTCACTGCCCTCGCGGCGGATCTTGGCCTTGCCGATCGGCAGGACATAATCATCCATCTCCGGCACGTCGAAGCTCTCGCCATAGACCAGCTCGTGCTCGAGGAAGACGACCGGGTTGGGATCGCGGATCGCGGCCTTCAACAGGCCCTTGGCATCGGCGGCATCCCACGGGGCGATGACCTTCAGACCCGGGACATTGGCATACCAGGCCGAGAAGTCCTGGGAGTGCTGGGCGCCGACACGGCTGGCGGCCGAGTTGGGACCGCGGAAGACGATCGGGCAGCCCATCTGACCACCGGACATGTAGAGCGTCTTGGCGGCGGAGTTGATGATGTGGTCGATCGCCTGCATGGCGAAGTTGAAGGTCATGAATTCGACGATCGGCTTGAGACCATTGAAGGCCGCACCGACACCCAGGCCGGCAAAGCCGTGCTCGGTGATCGGCGTGTCGACGACGCGCTTGGGACCGAACTCCTGCAGCAGCTCGCGGGTGACCTTGTAGGCGCCCTGGTATTCGGCGACTTCCTCGCCCATGACGAAGACGGTGTCGTCCCGGCGCATTTCTTCGGCCATGGCATCGCGCAGCGCATCGCGCACCGTGGTCTCGACCATATTGGTGCCGGCCGGAACATCCGGATCGGACAGCGAGGCGACATTGGCGGCCATCATGGCCGGGCGCTCATCGATGGCCGGGGTGGCCGCCGCCGGGGCCGGCTCAGCCGGAGCCTCTGCAGCCGGGGCTTCAGCGGCCGGGGCTTCAGCGGTCTGGGCCGGTGCGGCCGCCGCAGCGGACACGTCCTCACCGTCTTCGGCCAGGATGGCGATGACGGCATTGACCTTCACGCCTTCCGTGCCCTCGGCGACGAGAAGCTTGGCGACGACGCCCTCTTCCACGGCTTCGACTTCCATCGTCGCCTTGTCGGTCTCGATCTCGGCGATGACATCGCCGCTCTCGACGCTGTCACCTTCCTTGATATTCCACTTGGCAAGCGTGCCCTCTTCCATGGTCGGAGAGAGCGCGGGCATCAGGATTTCAATCGACATGAGCGTGGGTCCTGTTGGAAGTAAGCTGGGCCAGCGGCTGGCCGTCTGCATCAAAGGGAACGCCGAAGGAGAAAGCCTGCGCCGTTGGTCCGTGTTCGTTGAGATGGTCGAGGCGCCGTGTCGCGTCCTCGAAATCCGGTCCGGTCCCGTCATCCTCGAACCACCAGAGCACATTGTGCGGGCGGCCGAGCGGCACGAACCATTTGTCGCGCTTGGAGAAAATCTCCCCATGCGCGGTACGGTAGGTAAAACTCTTGAGCGCCTCGAGGCTTTCCCAGACGGTCAGATTGGGCAGAACCTGCTCATCGCCCCAAGGCTTGTAGCCGCCATCATCGATGAGGCGCACAAAGCCCGGCGAGCGCTGCGCCAGCTTGTGAATCCCAGGCACGGCCGCGCTGAAATCATCCATCACCGGATCATCTCCCGCCCCGCGCATCTTGGCGACATTGTATTGCGCCAGGTGTTTAGCCATGAGCGGCGTTGTCCGGCTTGTAGGCCAGCGCGTGTTCGCGCATGCGGGTTGCGAACTCGATCAGCGTGTTGAGCGGGCGCATCATCACCTCGATGCAGACCATCTTGCCGTTTTCATCGAGCGTGATGCGGTCGATCGCGCTGAGGCCCTTGCCATCGACCGTGCCGGTAAATTCGAGAATGATCTCATTCTCCTTGATCCACTCATCGCGGTATTCAAACCCTTCCACGACGGTGATCACACCCATCAGGATGTGAAGGAGATAGTCCTTGTCCGCGGTCGGCTTCCAGACCACCGGCGAGCGCAGTTCGCAGCCCTCGGCGATGATGGAGGACAGCAGTTCCCGATCGCGGTGTTTGACCGCCTTGTGCCAGTCGGCGAGGAATTCTTTAGCCTGCGGGGTCATGTCTTAAGCCTCCACCAGCACGTCGGTGTAGAGCTCGCTCGGATCGGGTTCCGGGCTTTCCTTGGCGAACTCGGCAGAGGCGTTGACGATGGCCTTGACCTCTTTGTCGATCGCCTTGAGGTCCTCTTCGGTCGACCAGCCCTTGTCGATGATCTTGGCTTTGACCATGTCGATCGGGTCGTGATGCGTGCGCATTTCATCGACCTCGTCACGGGTGCGGTATTTGGCGGGGTCGGACATGGAGTGACCGCGATAGCGGTAGGTCTTCATCTCGAGGATATACGGCCCCTTGCCGGAACGGGCGTGCTTGGCGGCTTTTTCCGCCGCCTTGCGCACCGCTTCCACATCCATGCCGTCAACTTCCTCGCCCGGAATGCCGAAGGAGATGCCGCGCTTGTAGAGGTGGGTTTCCGAGGAGGCGCGCTTGACCGCGGTGCCCATGGCGTACTGGTTGTTCTCGATCACGAAGATCACCGGCAGGTCCCAGAGCTTGGCCATATTGAAGCTCTCATAGACCTGGCCCTGATTGGCCGCGCCATCACCAAAATAGGCGACGGAGATCTTGCCATTATCCTTGTACCAGTTGGCAAAGCCCAGACCGGTGCCGATCGAGACCTGGGCGCCGACAATGCCGTGACCGCCATAGAAGTTTTTCTCGCGGCTAAACATGTGCATCGAGCCGCCCTTGCCGCGCGAATAGCCGCCTTCACGACCCGTCAGCTCGGCCATGACGCCATTGGGATCCATGCCGCAGGCGAGCATGTGGGCGTGGTCGCGATAACCGGTGATGACCTGATCGCCCTCTTCCAGCGCGGCCTGGATGCCGGTCACGACGGCTTCCTGGCCGATATAGAGGTGACAGAAGCCAGCGATCAGACCCATGCCATAGAGCTGACCGGCTTTTTCCTCGAAACGCCGCATCAGCAGCATCTCGCGATAATAGGCAAGCATCTGGTCTTTAGAGGTCGATTTCGAGCTGGTACGCTTCGTGGCCATTATTTTGCTCGCGAAATACTTTCCGCGCTCCCGGATGTTTCGCTTCGGCCATAACAGAATTGCGCCCGGCGCTGCAAGCACCCGGCGAAAGTTTTTATCGTTACACTTGAAACGATCTTGGTCTGAATTCCGCGTGCGAAATTCCTGATGCGCGCCTAGCGCTGCTCGTCCGGCTCGATCTCGACAATGAATTCACGCGGATGGGCGACGTTGAGAACGTCGCGGGCGCGCTCATCGAGATAGTCCAGATCCAGGCTGTCGGAGCGCAGACGGGCTGCGGTTTCTTCCAGGCCTTCGCGCTGGGCGGTGGCCACGGCGAGCTCGGCTTCGGTCTCGCGAATCTCGGCCTCGACGACGAGCCAGTTCAGAACGCCCTGCTCACCCGTCAGCGCGTGATAGCCGAAATAGGCAATCGCGAGGGCGAGAAAGAAACTGGGAATGAGGCGCTTGATCGCGTCCACCGGTCCATCCTGATTGCCGGCCTTTTGGCCGTGTCGATGGATCTAGATAACGCGATCAGCGTGAAGGAAGCGTTACTGCTCCCAGGCCCGGGACCAGGTCCGGGACTAGCAGCTCACCGCCGTGTCACCGGCATAAACGCCCGTCTCCGCCAGCTCGCTTTCAATGCGCAGCAGCTGGTTGTATTTCGCGGTCCGGTCGGAGCGAGCCAGCGAGCCGGTTTTGATCTGGCCGCAATTGGTCGCCACAGCGAGATCGGCAATGGTGGAGTCCTCGGTTTCGCCGGAACGGTGGCTCATCACCGCGCCATAACCGGAGCGCAGCGCCATATCGACGGCGTCGAGGGTTTCCGACAGCGTACCGATCTGGTTGACCTTGACGAGAATGGCGTTGGCGGCACCGACTTCAATACCGTGCGCGAGGCGTTCCGGATTGGTCACGAAGAGATCATCGCCGACCAGCTGGCACTTGCCATCAAGACGATCGGTCAGGGCTTTCCAGCCAGCCCAGTCATCTTCGGCCATGCCGTCCTCGATGGAGATGATCGGGTATTTGCCGACCAGCTCGGCGAGATACTGGGAGAAGCCTTCCGCGTCATAATCGGTCTTGGCGCCTTCCAGAACATAGCGGCCGTCCTTGAAGAACTCGGTCGAAGCCACATCGAGAGCCAGGGCGACTTCCTCGCCCGGCTTGTAGCCGGCCTTCTCGATGGCGGCCATGACCGCGTCGAGTGCCTGTTCTGCGGTGGCGATGTTCGGGGCGAAACCGCCCTCATCGCCGACATTGGTGTTGAGGCCCTTGGCCTTGAGATCCGCCTTGAGCGCCTGGAAGACTTCCGCACCGCAGCGCACGGCCTCGGAGAAGGTCGGCGAACCGACCGGCATGATCATGAATTCCTGGAAGTCGATCGGATTGTCCGCGTGCGCGCCGCCATTGAGGATATTCATCATCGGCGTCGGCAGGACGCGGGCATTGAGACCGCCGATATAGCGGTAAAGCGGCATGCACTGGGCGTCAGCGGCGGCCTTGGCGATGGCCATGGAGACACCGAGCATGGCATTGGCGCCGAGGCGGGCCTTGTTGGCCGTGCCGTCGAGTTCGATCATCAGCTCGTCAATGCGGCGCTGGTCTTCGGCGTCGTAACCGGCGATTGCCTCGAAGATCTCGGTTTCAACCGCATCGATCGCCTTGGTCACACCCTTGCCGCCATAGCGGGTATCGCCATCGCGCATTTCCACCGCTTCGTGAGCCCCGGTCGAGGCGCCGGACGGCACAGCGGCGCGGCCGAAGCTACCATCCTCCAGCGCGACATCGACCTCAACGGTCGGGTTGCCACGGCTGTCGAGGATTTCGCGGGCGGTGATGTCGGTAATGGCGGTCATGGAAGCTCTCGTTTTGAAAAGCGCAGAAGTCTTGGCGCGCTTCATAAACAAGGCGAGGCCATGCGCAAGCCTAAGCGAGCCTTGTTACCGCTAACCCAGCTGTAAAAAGACCGGAATGTCACTAAGGAGAGACGAAAGCCCCATAATGAGAAACGCGCCCCGGTCCTGCCGAGGCGCGTTTGGTATTCTCTTAGCCCGGACCGTTTGGGGTCCGTTCAAGCCGACTCAGTCGTCTTTCGGCTCAAGGATCTGCTTGCCGCGGTACATGCCGGACTTCAGATCGATGTGGTGCGGGCGACGCAGCTCACCGCTGTCCTTGTCTTCGACATAGGCCGTGCTGCTGATTGCGTCATGGCTACGACGGAAGCCGCGCTTGGATTTCGTGACTTTACTCTTAGGGACGGCCATGAGCCTCTCCACCGGGTAGAAAACTGCTGGGATGGCACACGCCATCTGTTCGAGCCGCGCCGTATACCTGCTTCGCTGCGAGTGCGCAACCACTTCAATGCCATAGGGCACAGCTCGAACGCGGCAATATCAGCTGCGCGGACGCACCAGGCGAACACTGGCACCCATGGAGGAACGCAGCTCTCGGCTTTGCGGATTGCCATGGACGTCATAATCGGCCCCCATCGAGGCGCGGACATCGGCATATCCGGTGGCGTGAATATCACCGCTCGACCCGGTCGAGGCCCGGGCCCGTACATCGGTACAGACGAACTCCTCGGCATAGAGCACACCGCCCGTCGACATCGACAGTTCCAGCTCGCTGCACGACCCGGTCATGCGGACGACCGCGCCGGTGGACACCTCAAGGTCCAGCGCACCGGCCTCGAAATCGCGGACCTCGGCACCGACACCGCGGCCGAATTCCATATGGGTAAAGCGCGGTGCCGTGACATAGACGGTGACATCGACCGAGCGGTTATTGCGGAACAGACGCATGTCCTGGTCGAGCTCGAGCTCACCGCGGCGCACCGAGACCTCGACCTCGTCAAAATCCCGGCCATCCCCCTCAAGGCGGACGCTGTGGGTCTCGCCCTGGACCAGAATCACCCGGAAGCCGCCGGCCGCATCGATCCGGTCAAAGGTCTCGACATTCATGTCCTGGCTGTCCTGGGCCAGAACCGGCAGGGTCAGGCCTGCGGACAGGGCTGCCACCGCAGCCAGGGAAGCAAGTTTGCGCATTTTGATCTCCTATCGGCCCGTCAGATACAGCTCGGGCTTTGAAAGTGAGATGCATCCGGGGATGGGTTTGGATGCACCGGGACGATAAAAAAGTGCGCGCAAGGGGGAGATGCCGATGAAACTGGATCAATTCGAGGCCTGGTCGAAGCGGATCGCCAGCTGGTCGAAAGCCTATCTGTCCAGCCTGCGCGACCGCCCGGTACGCGCCCGGGGCGAGCCCGGGGATGTGCTTACCGCCCTGCCGGCCGCCGCGCCGGAACAGGCCGAAGACTTCGAGGCCATCTTCGCCGACTTTGAACGCCTCGTGCCGGACGCCATGACCCATTGGCAGCACCCGCGCTTCTTCGCCTATTTCCCGGCCAATGCGGCGCCGGTTTCCATGCTCGCCGAGCAACTCGCCAACACCATCGCGGCGCAGTGCATGCTGTGGCAGACCTCACCGGCGGCCACCGAGATGGAAACCCGCATGGTCGACTGGCTGCGCCAAGCCATGGGCCTGCCCGAGGGCATGCGCGGCACCATCCATGATACCGCCTCCACGGCGACCCTGGCGGCGCTCCTGACCATGCGTGAGCGCGCCCTGGACTGGGCCGGCAATCGCGAGGGCCTGTCGGGCCAGCCGCGCCTGCGCATCTATTCCTCCGCCGAGGGCCATTCCTCCATCGACAAGGCCGCCTGGATCGCCGGTATCGGCCAGCACAATCTGGTCAAGGTCGCTTCAACCGGCCCGCTGGACGGTATGGACCCGGCCGCCCTGCGCACTGCTATCGCCGAGGACCGGGCTGCGGGGCACAGGCCTGCCGGCCTCGTCATCGTCACCGGCGGCACCTCTGTGGGCGCCATGGACCCGGTGGCCGAGCTGATCGCCATTGCCCGCGAGGAAGGCCTCTACACCCATGTCGACGCGGCCTGGGCCGGCTCCGCCATGATCTGCGAGGAATTCCGTCACTTCTGGGCCGGGGCGGAGGGCGCTGACAGCATCGTCTTCAACCCGCACAAATGGCTCGGCGCCCAGTTCGAGTGCTCGGTGCAATTCCTCGCCGACCCGCAAGCCCAGGTGAAGACGCTCGGCCTGCGCCCGGACTATCTCGAAACGCTGGGGCAGAGTGATATCGTCAATTACTCCGAGTGGACCATTCCGCTGGGGCGGCGCTTTAGGGCGCTCAAACTCTGGTTCCTGATGCGCGGCTATGGTCTTGAGGGGCTGCGCGAACGGATCCGCAATCATGTCGCCTGGGCCGAGGACGCGGCGCACGAGATCGCGGCCATGGACGGGCTGGAAATCGTCACCGAACCGCGCCTCTCGCTCTTCTCCTTCGCCGCAAAGGACGATGCGGCAACAGAAGCGCTATTGCAGCGGATCAATGATGATGGCCGTACCTATCTCACCCAGACGCGCCACAAGGGCCGCTTCGTCATCCGCTTCCAGATCGGACCCTTCGAGTGCACGCGCGCGGATGTGATGCTGGCGGTGAAGGCGATCGGGGAGCTCAGCGCTCCCCGGACCTAGACCATGCGGCTTTGATGCAGAGCGGCTGCAATAAAGCTGGCGAACAGCGGATGCGGTTCGAAAGGCCGGGATTTGAGCTCCGGGTGGAATTGCACGCCGATGAACCAGGGATGGTCCTCGATCTCGACGATTTCCGGCAGCACGCCATCGGGTGACAGGCCGGAGAATTTCAGGCCGGCCGTTTCGAGCTGTTCGCGATAGGCGACATTGACCTCATAGCGATGGCGGTGGCGCTCCTCGATATGAGCCGCGCCATAGATCTCGCGCACACGGCTGCCTTCGGTCAGCACGGCCGGATACGCCCCGAGACGCATGGTACCGCCCATATCGCCCTCGGCTGAGCGGGTCTCGACTTCATTGCCGCGGGTCCACTCGGTGAGAAGACCGATCACCGGCTCACCGCCCTGCCCGATCTCCGTCGACATCGCGTTTTCAATGCCGGCCATGTTGCGGGCCGCTTCCAGCACCGCCATCTGCATGCCGTAGCAAATGCCGAAATACGGCACCTTGCGCTCGCGCGCAAAGCGGGCCGCGGCGATCTTGCCTTCAGCCCCGCGTTCGCCGAAACCGCCGGGCACGAGTACGGCGTGCACGTCTTCCAGCGGCTCATAAGGATCGTCTTGTTCGAATTGCTCGCTGTCGAGCCATTTCAGATTGACCTTCACGCCATTGGCTATGCCGCCATGGTGCAGGGCCTCGATGAGGGATTTGTAGGCGTCCAGCAGGCCGACATACTTGCCGACCACGCCGATCGTCACTTCGCCATCCGGTTCGGCGACCACGCGGGAAATCGTCTCCCAGCGCGTCAGGTCCGGCTCCGGCGCGTCTTCCATGCCGAAACAGCGCAGCACTTCGCGGTCGAGTCCCTGGCGGTGGTATTCCAGCGGCACATCATAGAGCGAAGCTGCATCCCGGCCCTCGATGACAGCGCTTTCGCGGACATTACAGAACTGGCCGATCTTGCGCTTGTCGCCCGGCTCGATCGGGATTTCACAGCGGCACAGAAGGATATCCGGCTGGATACCGATCGAGCGCAATTCCTTCACCGAGTGCTGGGTCGGCTTGGTCTTCATCTCACCGGCAGCCTTGATGAAAGGCAGCAGGGTGACGTGCACGAAGACGGCATTGTCCGAGCCGAGCTCCTGGCCCAGCTGGCGAATGGCCTCGAAAAACGGCAGGCCTTCGATATCACCGACCGTGCCGCCGATCTCGCACAGGACGAAATCGACATCGCCGGCATCGGACAGGACGAATTGCTTGATCTGGTCGGTGACGTGCGGAATGACCTGCACGGTGGCCCCGAGATAATCACCCCGGCGTTCACGCTCGATAATGCGCGAATAGATGCGACCGGTGGTGATATTGTCGGACTGGCTCGCCGGAACGCCGGTAAAGCGCTCATAGTGACCCAAATCGAGATCGGTCTCGGCACCATCATCCGTCACATAGCATTCGCCATGCTGATACGGCGACATCGTGCCTGGATCGACGTTGAGATAAGGGTCGAGCTTGCGCAAACGGACCCGGTAACCCCGGGCCTGCAGCAAGGCACCCAAAGCGGCGGAGGCGAGGCCTTTTCCAAGAGAGGAGACCACGCCGCCCGTGATAAAGATATAACGCGGCATGGGCCGTCTGATTATCCGAGATTCGTGCGCCCCGAAAGGGACGAAATGCGGTTAATGCGGAAATCGGCCTAAGCCGCTGAAAAGAGGCTGTCCGGAGACGCAGACTTAGCCGTCGGTCGGAACCTGGTTGGTCTCTTCTTCCAGCAGAGCCGGCGTGGAGAGGTCGACCGGGTTGTCATAAATGCTCGACCCGTCCGAATTCACACCGACCAGAACCGCCATGAAGATGGAGTTGCCGATGAACAGCGCCGCCAGCACCATGGTGGTGCGGGTCAGCACGGTCGCTGCGGACCGGCCCGTCATCATCGAGCCCTGACCACCGCCAATACCCAGGGCACCGCCCTCGGACCGCTGCAGCAGCACCACGACCGTAAGCGATACGGCGATAAGAACCTGGATGATGAGAAGAACCGTCGTCATGAAACCTGCTGCCTAAAGACGCTGTGCGCGCGCTCCTCTTACATGGGAACGCATGCTCCGATCACAAGGCGTGGGGTTTTATACTAGGCGTGTGGCCTTGGCCAGCACCTATGCGGCATTGCCTGCAGCGGCCTGGGCCCGGGCCTGGATCCGCTTGCGCAGATTGGCCACCGTGCGCTCGATCTCATCGCGCGAACGCTCCAGCGACTCGCCATTGGCAAAGGCGGCATAGGCCCCCATGGCCAGCTCTTTGGAAAGCTTGAAGCTGGCGGCACTGGTATCACCGCTCGACTGCATGGTGGTGATCTGCTCGATCAAGGCCTCGGCCACCTCGGCCGCTTCGGCCCGCGACAGCTTGAGCAATTGCGCCTTGAGCTCGCGCGCCGTGCGCAACATGTCATCATAATCAATCCGCGTATCGCCTGCGCTTTCACCCAGCTGCAGCTCGGCGGTCACGACAATGCGCATGGCCAGGCGGCGCAGGCGCTCGGCGATCACCGTGCTTTTGGCTTCCTTGATCCAGTGGCTGCCGCGCGCCAGGGCGGCGGTATCGCCCTCGACCGTGGCCTGCAGCAGGTTGGGCACTTCCAGGGCCTGGGCGTCGGATTGCCGGGCGGAATTCCCCTTGCGGCGATCCGGGCCGATATAATCGGAGGTGACGATGAATTCCTTGCGCGCCTTGATCAGCGTGCGCACACGTTCTTCCGCAAACATGGTCGAGAACGGGCGCACGATGACATCGTCCGCACCACACTCGATGGCCCGGCGGATATGCACCGTGTCTCGGCTCCACGTGGTCAGAAGGATGACCATGAAGGGGTTGTTGCCCAGTTCGCTGCGGCGCATGGAGCGCACGATCTTGAACACGTCCGCGTCCGTCGCGCTGCTCTCCATCACGGCAAGAACCGGATTGCTTTCGGTCAGGCCGGTTTTCAGGTCGGGCAGTGTCGAGACGCATTCAATCTGGCGAAAGCCGATTTCATGCAGGGCGTAGCGCGTGGTCCGCTGGTTCGCATGAACCGGATCGAACAGCAAAACCGGGGCGCGGGCATAATCTGTATCGGCCATACGCGGCGGAACTCCTGGAACATGAAATCACGACAATTGGCCGATCATGATTATGCCAAGAAGTTTCAATGCCCTTACCGCGCTCTTATACGGTAGTATTATTTATGATTGCGGCGAAGTCTTCGGCCTTCAGACTGGCCCCGCCGATCAGCCCGCCATCGACATCCGGAAGGGCGAAAATCTCCGCCGCATTGCCCGGCTTCACCGACCCGCCATAAAGCAGGCGCGTGGCCTCGCCCTGCTCCAGCCGGCCGCGGATGAAGGCATGCATGGCCTGGATGTCCTCCGCGCTCGCCGTCAACCCGGTTCCGATCGCCCAAACCGGTTCATAAGCAATGACATAGTCATCGCCTGACGCCTCGGGCAGCGAGCCGGCCAATTGCTCGGCAACGACCGCTTCCGCCCGCCCCTCGCGGCGTTCGGCTTCGCTTTCTCCGACGCAGATGACCGGCACCAGGCCCGCCGCCAGCGCCGCCTTCGCCTTGCGTGCGACAAGCTCGGAGCTCTCGCCATGATCGGCCCGGCGTTCGGAATGCCCGAGGATCACGAATTCCGCCCCGGCATCGCGCAGCATTTCTGCAGAAACATCCCCGGTATGGGCGCCACTCATTTCACTATGGCAGTCCTGACCGCCGATCTTGACGGGACTATTGGCACAAGCGGTGACGCTTGCGGCGACCAGTGTCGCAGGCGGGCAGATCAGGATTTCCGACGTGCTGGCCGCCGCAACCGGTGCGATGTCCTGAAAAAACGCCAGCGCATCGCGCGTGCCGTTCATCTTCCAATTGCCTGCAATCAGCTGTTGTCGCGCCATCGATCCCCTCCCCGAAAGCTCGACAGCAGGATTAATTGGCATCGGCGAACGGTGCAACGCCCTCAACTGATGCGGATTTCACAGTTACGCACGCTTGTATCCGCGATTCCGCGCCGCTACCTTCCGCCACACGCTTATCAACGGTTCTGAAATCATGCTGTCCATCCTTCGTTCTTTCGCCAAATCACCGGCCGCCTTCGTGATCATCGGCCTGCTCGTTCTGGCCTTTGCGGCCTACGGTGTGGGCGGGATCTTTACCGGTAGCGGTACGGCCGTCGTTGTTGTCGGCAGTGAACAGATTTCCATGCGCGAACTGGCGCGCCAGCATGACCGGCAATTGCGGTCGATCCAGGCCCAGGACCGCAGCTATACGGTTGATGACGCTCGCGCCGACGGGCTTGGCGATTTCGTGCTCCAGGGCATGGTCAACCGCGCCGCCTTCGTCGCCCGCGCCCGCGAGATGGGCCTGACGGTCTCCGCCCGCGAGCGGGTCCAGACCTCCGCCGAGGTCCCGGCCTTCCGTAATCCGGCCACCGGCGAGTTCGATCGCGCGACCATGGAAGAGGTCCTGCTGCAGAACAGCTACACCTTGACCGAATGGGATAATGAGCTGATCGCCGATCTCACCCGGGCGCAACTGGCCGACACCCTGACCCTGGCCACGCAATTGCCGTCCACCTGGGATGATATCGCCTACCAGTACGCCAATGAGCGCCGCACCATTCGCGGCCTGTTCATCGATGGCGGCGGCGTTGAGGGCGTCGAGGATCCGACCGATGAGCAGCTCCAGGCCTATATCGATGAGAACCGTCTTGACAGCCTGCCCTTCATCGATCGCGAAGTTCTGCTCTATGTCGTTCCGGAGCGCCGCAGCTTCACCCTGATCCGCTTCCAGGTCGCTGACTATCTCCGTGATGTCGAGATCGACGAGACCTTCCTGCGTGAAACCTATGACTTCCGCGTCGAAACCGGCGAGATCGGATCTCCGGCGCTGCGCAGCTTTGCCCAGCTGACCGTGCCTGATGAAGCCACCGCCAATGCCGTTGTGGCCCGGATCGAGGCTGGCGAGACGCTGAGCGATATCGCCGCCGACCTTGGCCTTGCGGCCCTGGTCGAGCAGAGCGATGTGCAGATTTTCGACATTCCGGATACCGATCTCGGCGAGGCCGTATTCGCTCTGGGCCAGGGCGCGACCGCTGCGGTTGAAGGCGCTTTCAGCTGGTATGCCGTCGAGGTCACGTCTGCGACCGACGAAGTCATGCCGACGTTTGAAGAAATGCTGCCGGAACTGCGAGATGAGGTCGCCACCCAGGCCGCGACCGACCTGATGTATACCAAGATCGCCGAATTCCAGGATGCCCGTGACACGACGGGCTCCATCGAAGACGCGGCCGCTGATGCCGGTGTGCCGATCGAGTTTTTCGGGGCCATGGATAATCTGGGTCGCGGCGATGATCTGGAATTCGACTTCCAGCGCTATCAGACGCTGGTGCCGGAAATCCTGCCCTCGGTCTTCCAGCAGTTCGAAGGCATCGAAACCGATCTGCTTGAATTCAACGGCTCTGACTTCTTCATCGTCCGCGTCGACGATATCGAACCGCAGCGCAATGCCGAGCTCGACGAAGTCCGCGACATCGCGGATGCCCGCTGGCGCGTGGCCCAGATCAGTGCGGCGCTGGAAACCCGCGCTGCGGAGGCCTATGCCCAGATCGAGGCCGGCGAGGATCTCGATCTTGTCGCCCTGACCACCGGCGGACAGGTTGAAACCACCACGCTGACCCGCACGGAAACCGCCGGCATGTTCACACCGCTCGCCGTCTTCCAGGCCTTCGATCTGGAACCGGGTGCCTATAGCGAAGTGATTGCGCTCAGCGACACGATGCGCGCCATTCTGGTTGTCGACGAGGTGATCCATGCGGATCCGGCCGCGCGCACCGAACCCTTCACCGTGGCGGGCCAGGGCGAGCAATACACCCTCTCCCAGGTCGCCAGCACGTCGATCCTGAATACCGCCCAGGCCGCGATCATCGACGACTACGCTCCGACAGTGGACACCCGCCTGCGTGACCAGGCCCTCGGCCTGGCCGACGATCAGCAATGAGGCCGGCAGCCCGCGCCCGTATCGCTCCGGATTACACCGCAGCGGCCGAGCGCTATGACCGCGGCGAGACCGTTGTCCTGACGGCCTCGCGCGCCGACGACCTGCTGACGCCGGTGGCGGCCTACCTCAAGCTCGGTGGTCAGCGCGAGAACGCCTTTCTGCTCGAATCCGTGGAGGGCGGCGCCTGGCGCGGACGCTATTCCGCCATCGGCCTCGACCCGGATCTGATCTGGCGCTGCCGCGACGGACAGGCGGAGGAGGCGCGCGGGCCCGATGCCTCGAGCCAGAGCTTCACACCGCTCAGCGATGATCCGATGACCTCCATGCGGGCTGTCATCGCGGAAACCCGTTGCGAGCTGCCCGAGGGCGCACCCTCGATCGCATCGGGTGTGTTCGGCTATCTCGGCTATGACATGATCCGTCATATCGAGCGCCTGCCCGAGGGCGCCGCCGCAGACCCGCTCGATGTGCCCGAAGCCATCCTGATGCGGCCGCAAACCGTCGTCGTGTTTGATGCGCTGAAGCAGGAAGTCCAGGTCTTCTGCCCGATCCGGCCCGGCCAGTTCAGCGCCCGCGAGGCCTATGATGCCGCGTCCGAGCGGATCGAACAGGTTTTCCGCACGCTCGATGGTGCCGTGCCGGCCACCCTGCATGTCGACAGCGAGCTGGGCGAGCGCCACTCCAACCGTACGCCGGAAAATTATGGCGAGGCCGTCAACGCCGCGCGCGACTATATCCGCGCCGGTGACGCCTTCCAGGTGGTCCCGAGCCAGCGTTTCTCGGCCGAGTTCAAGGCCGATGCCTTCACGCTCTATCGGTCCCTGCGCCGGCTCAACCCCTCGCCCTTCCTGTTCTTCTTCCGCATGCCCGGCTTTGCCATTGCCGGCTCGAGCCCGGAAATCCTCGTCCGGCTCCGCGATGGTGTCGTCACCGTCCGCCCGATCGCAGGCACGCGCAAGCGTGGCGCGACCCCGGCCGAGGATGATGCCCTGGAAGCCGATCTTCTGGCCGACGCCAAGGAGCGGTCCGAACACCTCATGCTGCTTGATCTCGGGCGCAATGATGTCGGCCGCGTCGCCAAGCCGGGCTCGGTGCGCATTACCGAGCGCGAGATCGTCGAGCGCTATTCCCATGTCATGCACATTGTTTCCAATGTCGAAGGCGATCTGGCCGATGGCGAGGACGCGGTGTCGGCCCTCTTCGCCGGTTTCCCGGCCGGGACCGTCTCCGGTGCCCCCAAGGTGCGGGCGATGGAGATCATCGACGAGCTGGAACCACATCGCCGCGGCATTTATGCCGGCGCGGTCGGCTATTTCTCCGCCGATGGCGGCATGGACACCTGTATCGCCCTGCGCACGACAGTGGTGAAGGACGGCAAGATGTATGTCCAGGCCGGCGCCGGCGTAGTGCTCGACAGTGATCCGGTCGCCGAGCACGAGGAATGCGTCAACAAGGCGGCGGCCCTGTTCCGCGCGGCTGAGCAGGCGCTTTCGGACTAATTACGCACTGGGAGTGATCAGGGGCGAATAGACGCCTGGATTTGCGGCTGCGGCTGGTCCGGTGCGGTATGCTCGACCAGCTCGCTCAGGGTGATGAATTCGATCCCGCGCGCCTGCGCCCCATCAATCCAGCCTTCCAGCGCATCCAGCGTGACATCATGGGGATGCCCGATGACCAGGGCCCAGCCGCGCAATTCCGCAAGCGCCTCGGCATCGGCCAGGCGCGCTTCGATGGCGGCCGGTTCGAGCACATGATCGAGGAAAATATCCCGCTCGAGCACATTGAGCCCGAGACCACGCGCCGCCAGGGCGCCGCGGCTCTGCGAGGTGGTCATGGAATCAAGGAACAGCCCCGCTTCTGCTGGAACCGCGGAGAGCGCCAGACGCATGGCGTCGGCATCGCGGGTAAAGCGGCTGCCCATATGGTTGTTGAGCCCGATGGCGCCGGGCACGCGGGCCAGGCCCCACAGGACGCGCGCCTCGATATCGGCATCGCTGAGACCGACGCGCAGCGCATTGGGGCCCGGATCAGCCAACCCGACCGGCTCCATCGGCATGTGCACCAGAACATCATGCCCCGCCGCACGCATCTGGCGGGAGACATCGGCCGATTGCTCGGCATAGGGCAAAATGGCCGAGGTCAGCGGCACCGGCAGATCGGCGACACGGCCCGCAGCTTCCAGATCGAGCCCGACATCGTCGATCACCAGCGCGATACGCGGCTGGTCCTGCGGGATGGCCGGCACGGCGGGACGGGACTGCCGCGGCTCCGGTGCGGCCCGCTCATAGGTGACAGTGCGCGCAGCGGCCCGGTCGCTTGCGGGGGCCGAACGCGTGTCCTCACGCTCGAGCGCAGCAAAGTCCACAAACGTCCGGTCCGGCAGATCGGAGGTCGCATCGGCGCTGGCAATGGAAAAGACAATGGCGCCCAGCCCGTAGGCCGTCGCCACGACAACACTGGCCATGGCCGGTGTGGCGGATTGCAGAACCCTGCGCAGCGGATGAGCGTTTCGGCGTCGCATGGTGCGATGCAGCAGGGAGTCGGTTAATCCGGTGTTAAACAGCACCCAGCATTGGCGTTTTCCCCGCAGACGCCCTACTTTGCCGGGCAGGAGATCCGCCATGCTTTTGATGATCGATAACTATGACAGCTTCACCTACAACCTGGTGCATTACTTCCAGGAGCTGAAGGCTGATATCGAGGTCGTGCGCAATGATGCGCTGAGCGTGGCAGAGGTGCTGGCCCGCCAGCCTTCCGGCATTGTCATCTCGCCGGGGCCCTGCGACCCGGATCAGGCAGGGATTTGCCTGGAACTGCTTAAGAAACTTCCCGAAAACCTGCCGCTCTTCGGTGTCTGCCTCGGTCATCAATCGATCGGCCAAGCCTTTGGCGGCGAGGTGATTGCGGCGAAATCCATCATGCACGGCAAGACCAGCCCGATCGAGCATACCGGTCAGGGCGTGTTCGCCGGCCTGCCCTCGCCGTTCGAAGCGACGCGCTACCACTCCCTCGCCGTCGAGCCCTCGAGCCTGCCGGACTGCCTGGAGGTCACCGCGCAAACCGCCGATGGCGAGATCATGGGCCTGAAGCACAAGACGCGCCCGATCGAAGGCGTGCAGTTCCACCCCGAATCGATTGCCTCCGAGCATGGCCACGACATCCTGGCCAATTTCCTGGCCCTGACCCGCTCACCCGGCGCCAAGGCCGCCTAGCCTGCTGCGCACAGGCGCACTCAAGCGTTGAATTTCCATGCGCGGCCGATAGATTTCATCCCGTTCGCAGGATTTACCAGACGAGACAGCCGGTATGCCGATCCAATCCGCCCCCGCCCGTGCGCCCCGACGCACCCGCGCCATGGCGATGTCGTGCGTTCGATACCGTGTGCTGGATCGGCGATGGCGCAGCTCATACGCTCCATCCTGATCTTTCAAACTTCGACTTAACAAGAGAGCGGCATGACTGATCTTGCCCTTTGCCTGAAGGCCCTCAGCCAGGGTCAACGGCCTGACGACGCCCATATTGCCGGCGCTTTCGACCAATTGATGGAAGGCGACGCCCCGGACGCGGCCATTGGCGGTTTCCTGATGGGCCTGGCGGCCATCGGCGAACGCCCGTCCGATATCGTTGCCGGTGCGACCGCCATGCGCAGCCGCATGCTGCATATCAACGCGCCGGCGGGCGCCATCGATACCTGCGGTACCGGCGGTGACGGCAAGGGTGCCTATAATATCTCCACCGCTTCCGCCATTGTCGCCGCCGGCGCAGGCGCCATCGTCGCCAAGCACGGCAACCGGGCCGCCTCGTCCAAATCGGGTTCCTCCGACGTGCTGGCGGCGCTGGGGATTGCGCTGGACACCCCGAAGGACCGCGTTGAACGCTCGATCAGCGAGGCCGGCGCCGGCTTCCTGTTCGCCCCGGCCCACCACTCCGCCGTCCGCCATGTCGCCAGTGCGCGCAAGGGTCTTGGCGTACGCACCCTGTTCAACCTACTCGGTCCGCTGTCCAATCCGGCCGGGGTAAAGCGCCAATTGCTCGGCGTTTTCGATCCGCGCTGGCTGGTGCCGATGGCCGAGGCGCTGCGTGGTCTCGGCTGCGAGCATGCCTGGGTCATGTGGGGCGAAGACGGGATGGATGAGATCACCACCACCGCCCCGACCCGCATTGCCGAGCTGCGCGACGGCGAGATCCGTGAATTCACCCTCACACCGGAAGATGCCGGCCTGCCCCGCGCCAGCGAGGAAGATCTGCAAGGCGGTGATCCGGAGTATAATGCGGCCGCGATCCTGCGCCTGCTCGACGGCGAAGCGGGACCGTTTCGCGATATCGTCCTGCTCAATGCCGGTGCAGCCCTGGTGATCTCCGGTCTGGCCACAGACATTGCCGACGGCGCGCAGCAAGCCGCCGCCGCGATCGATGACGGCCGCGCCAAGGCGACGCTGGACAAGATGATTGCGATTTCCAAGGGAGAGGCGTGATGACGGCCATGCCCGACGCGCTCGCGCGCATCACCGCCTACAAGCTTGAGCATATCGCGGCGTGCAAGACGAAGCGCAGCTATCAGGACATCGCGGCCGCCGCTCGTGATGTGGCTCCGGTGCGCGGGTTTTATCGCGCGCTGGAAACGGCATCGGCTCAGGGCGGTCTCGGTCTGATCGCCGAGATCAAGAAAGCCAGTCCGTCCAAGGGATTGATTCGCGAGGACTTCGACCCGCCCGCCCTGGCCCGGGCCTATGAGGCCGGGGGCGCCACCTGTCTGTCCGTGCTGACCGATACGCCGAGCTTCCAGGGTGCCGACGCCTTCCTCGGCGCGGCGCGCGACGCGGTCTCGCTGCCGGCCCTGCGCAAGGACTTCATGTATGACGTCTACCAGGTCACCGAAGCCCGTTTGCTGGGTGCGGATGCGATCCTGGTGATCATGGCCGCGGTCAGTGATGAGACCGCTCTCGCCCTCGTGGAAGCGGCGAGCGAATGGGGCATGGATTCGCTGATCGAAGTGCATGACGAGGAAGAGCTCGAGCGCGCGCTCGACCTGCCCTCGCCGCTGCTGGGCATCAATAACCGCAATCTGCGCACGTTCGAGACATCGCTGGAAACCTTCGAGCGCCTGGCGCCGCTGGTCCCTGCCGACAAGCTCCTCGTGGCCGAGAGCGGAATCTTCACCCCGGCCGATGCCCAGCGCGTGCAGGCAGCCAAGGCCCGCGCCCTGCTCGTCGGTGAAAGCCTGATGCGCCAGGACGATGTGACCGCGGCAACCAAGCGCCTGATGGGCTAGCCCCCGCTTGACGCTCTAGCGGAACACATGTAGAACACGAGCTAGTTTTCCCGGTTTGTTCCGAACCGGCCGCCAATTCGGGGGTGCTCGTGCTTACGCGTAAACAGAATGAACTTCTCCTGTTCATCCACAAGCGCATCAAGGAAACCGGCGTTTCGCCGTCCTTCGATGAAATGAAGGGGGCGCTCCAGCTCGCTTCGAAATCCGGCGTGCACCGATTGATTACGGCCCTGGAAGAGCGCGGCTTCATTCGCCGTCTCGCCCATCGCGCCCGGGCGCTGGAAGTCCTCAAACTGCCCGAAAGCGCGGTTCCGGATGAACCGGCCCAGCCTCAGGCGCCGGCTGCCAGCGACAGCGATGCCGGATCTAATGTGGTTCGCGGCGTGTTCGATGCGGCCTCCGATCAATCCGGACCGGAAACCGTAGAGGTTCCCTTGCTCGGCCGCATTGCCGCCGGTGTTCCCATTTCCGCCATTCAGCACGAAACCGACCGTTTGCCCGTGGCCTCCGGCATGCTGGGCCAGGGCGAGCATTTCGCGCTCGAGGTCAAAGGCGATTCGATGATCGAGGCCGGTATTCTTGATGGCGATACGGTGTTGATCCGCCGCTGCCAGTCCGCGGAAAGCGGTGAGATTGTCGTCGCCCTCGTCGATGATGAGGAAGCGACCCTGAAACGCCTGCGCAAAAAGGGTGGATCCGTCGCCCTGGAAGCCGCCAATCCGGAATATGAAACCCGGATTTTCGGGCCGGACCGGGTCAAGGTCCAAGGCAAGCTGGTGGGCCTGCTGCGGCAATACCACTAGGCTTTTAGCGCCAGGACAAATCAAGCGCCGCCCGGCTGATCGCCGAGGCGGCGCTTTGCATGTGTGGAAGCGTTCGAGCATAGGGTCCCGCCGTCACCGCACGGCTTGAGCTTTCCCCTAGCTCGCCTCCCTCACATCCAGCGCCGGACCGGGCCATCCGGATCAGCATGACGGATACGGACAACACGTCCCGCCTCAATCCAGGCAATCAAGGCGCCATGCCGGGCCAGCGTCGCGGCGTCAACAATCTGCGCCGCGCAGCCACGCTGCAGCCAGGCCGGCACGTCGACACTGGCAATGATCAGACCGGCTCGCCGGCAATCTTCCGCCAAACCCTCCAGCGCATCGACCCGTACCAGGCGCATGTCCTCGAGTTGATAGCCGCATCCCACCGTATCACAGGCCGCTGACGCGCGCTCTGCACTCCCGGACGCGGCCTGACGTTCCAGGAAGACCCGGCGGGCAAAGCGGTCGCGACGACGATCACTGGCAACCCAGCCGTCATCCTGGCGCAGAACCAGTTGCCCGGTCTCCGTCACCAGAAGGTCCGGTTGCGGCGCAGCGGCCCACAGCGCCATCGCCAGCCCCAACCCGGCCAGGCCCGCGAGCCGCACCCCGGACTGGCCCAGCACCGCAAGCGCAAAACCACCGGCATAGAGCGCAAAGACACCGGCGGGTGCTGCCGGCACGGGGGTGATTGCGCCGGGAAGTCCCGCCACCGCATCGGCGATGGCAAAGACCAGACCAATCCCCTGCCCCATCAGCCAGAGGGGTATCGCCTCCAGCCCGAAGGGCATCAGCACCAGGGCGGCGATCCCAAGCGGCATGACCAGGAAGGAAAAGACCGGCATGGCGAGCAGATTGGCCAGCAGACCGAATTGCGCCAGGCGATGGAAATGAAAAGCGGCCACGCCCGCCGTCGCCGTACCGGCCACCAGGCTGGTCATCGACAGGCCGGACAGGGCCTGGCGCAAGCGCCCGCCACCGCCGCCCGGCCAGCGCTCGGCCACAACAATCAGCGCTGCCACGGCCGCAAAGGACATCTGGAACCCGGCGCCCATCACTGCCTCGGGCTGGATCAGGACGACAGCGATGGCGGCGAGCGCCAGGGTGTGACGGGAAACCGGCCGGCGATTGGCGATCACCGCCAGGAGCGCGATCACCGCCATGATATAGGCCCGCTGGGTCGGGATGGCTCCCCCCGAGAGGACGAGATAGACGGTCGCGGCCAGCAAGGCGGCGATCGCGGCCGGCCGGGAGGTGTCACCGCGCCCCGCCCAGGGCGAGATCAGGGCTGTGAGCCAGCGCACGAAGACTAATACGCCCCCGGCCAGCAGGGCCATGTGCAGGCCGGAAATGGCCAGGATATGCCCGAGCCCCGAGGCGCGCAGCACCTCCTGGTCATCGGCTGTGAGATAACCGCGCTGCCCGGTCAGCAAGGCCGCCGCCAGCGCGCCCTCGCGCCCTTCAAGCTGGGCCGTGACCCGTTGCGAGATATCCGCCCTAAGCCGGGCGACCGAACGGGCCCAGAGGTCTTGCTCCAGGACCTCACCCGCCCGTACCGGCGTGACGGCGTAGCCGGTCGCCGCGATGCTGCGGAAATAGAAGAAAAAGCGCGAATCAAATCCGCCCGGCACGGCCGCCCGGCGGGGGGCTTCGAGGACGGCATTGAGGGTGATGCTGTCGCCAGGGCCAAATTCGCCGGCTTGCGCCAGCACCCGCACCCGCACCGGAGCCTCGCGATCGGCCAGCCGGATCAGCAGGCGCGGCCGGCCATTACTGGCCCTATCCACGGCCTCAATCCAGCCATTGACCGGAACCGCCCGGGCACTGATTTCGAGGTCATGCTCAAAGGCCCCGGTACGCATCTCGGACCGGGCAAAGCCCAACCCCAGACCGCAAACCAGCGCCAGGACAATGAGCAGCCCGGTCGACAGCCGGTATTGCAGCAGGAGCAGCGCGACCAGGCCGAGAGGAAATAGGAGCCCGGTGGCAGTGACCGACAACGTGGTGGGATCACCGGGCCAGGCAAAGAAGATCGCCGCGCCGAGGATCAGACCGCCGGCAAAGCCCAGGGCGATATTACCGCCGCGTCCGGATCGCGAGCGAGGTCCGTCCAGCTGCCGCAGCAGCCGGTCAAGCCAGGGAGAAACACGCCGGTCTGCAGCCGCAAACATGAATGTAGCTTCACTCTATCGCCAGCGATCCAATCCATGCTAACACCTATTTCCCTCCCGCAGCGCAGCATGATCTCGCAAGTGCAAGAAAAAAATTCGATGATCCGTACCCGTTTCGCGCCCTCGCCGACCGGTTTCCTCCATATTGGCGGTGCCCGAACGGCCTTGTTCAACTGGCTTTTTGCCCGCCATCACGGCGGTGAATTCCTGCTGCGAATCGAGGATACCGACCGCGCCCGCTCGACCCAGGAGGCGATCGACGCCATCTCCGAAGGCCTGAGCTGGCTCGGCCTGGACTGGGATGGCGATGCGATCTCGCAATTTGCCCGCGCCGACCGTCATGTCGAGATCGCCGAGACCCTGATCGAGAATGGCCGGGCTTTCCGCTGTTATTGCAGCGCCGAGGAAGTCGACGCCCTGCGCGAGCAGGCTTTCGCCGAGGGCCGCGCCCTGCGCTCGCCCTGGCGTGACCGCGATGCGTCGCAAGCACCGGCCGATACGCCTTTCGTGGTCCGCTTCCGCGCCGGCGACGAAGACGTCGTCATCGCCGATGCGGTGCAGGGAGATGTGCGCTGGGCGGCGAAGGAATTCGATGATCTCGTCATCCTGCGTTCGGACGGCACGCCGACCTATAATCTCGCTGTCGTGGTCGATGACCATGATATGGCGATCACCCATATCATTCGCGGCGATGATCACCTGGTGAATGCCGGCCGCCAGAGCCAGATCTATGATGCGATGGGCTGGGACCGCCCGGTTTTCGCGCATATTCCGCTGATCCATGGCGATGACGGCAAGAAGCTCTCCAAGCGCCATGGGGCCCTCGGTGCCAAGGAATACCGCGAAATGGGCTATCTGCCTGAAGGGCTGCGCAATTATCTCCTGCGCCTGGGCTGGGCCCATGGCGACCAGGAAACCTTTACCGATGCTGAAGCCATCGCCGCCTTCACCATGAAGGGCCTCAACAAGGCGCCGGCCCGCATGGACAAGGCCAAGCTCGACCATATCAATGGCTATCACCTGGCCCAGGCCGATGACGCCCGCCTCGTTGAGCTCGCCCAGCCTTTCATCGATGCGCTGGAAGACCGGCTTGATGACGCGGATGTGATCACTGCGCGTTACAGTGCCGCCATGCCGGTTCTGAAAACCCGCGCTTCGACGCTGGAAGAGCTGGCCCAACAAGGCTATTTTCTCATCAAGCAGCGTCCATTCGAGTTTTCCGGCAAGGCCGCAAAGGCCTTAAAGGACGAGGCGCGCGACCGTCTTAACCGCCTTTTCACTCATCTGTCCGATCTCACGGCCTGGAATGAAGATGAATTGGCGAATGCACTTAAGAGTTTCGCAGAATCCGAAGAGGTCGGGTTCGGCAAAGTCGGCCAACCGCTGCGCGCGGCATTGACCGGCGGGGCTGCCGCCCCAGATTTGGCGCAAGTCATGGTCTTCCTGGGCCGCGACGAAGCGCTCGATCGCATACAGGAACAAATGTCGCCGGCGAACTGAGCCGGTCACCGCGTATAGGGATGATGTCATGGAAAGCAAAGCCAAGCCGAACGGAACTGCCACGCTTAACTATAAGGGCGAGAATTACGAGCTTCCGGTCTTCTCCGGCGAGATCGGCCCGGATGTGATCGACATCCGCACGCTCTACAAGCAGACCGGCGCCTTCACCTATGATCCGGGCTTCACCTCGACGGCGAGCTGTGAAAGCCAGATCACGTATATCGATGGCGATGAAGGCACCCTGCTCTATCGCGGTTACCCGATCGATCAGCTGGCAGAGAAATCCAACTTCATGGAAGTCTGCTACCTGCTGATGAAAGGCGAGCTGCCGACGGCCAGCGAGTTCGAGACCTTCGACTGGACGATCCGCCGCCACTCCATGCTGCACGACCAGTTCGAGATGTTCTTCCGCGGCTTCCGCCGCGATGCGCACCCGATGGCCATCATGGTCGGCACGGTCGGTGCCCTGTCCGCCTTCTACCACGACTCCACGGACATCAATGATCCCGAGGCACGCACCATCGCCTCGCACCGCATGATCGCGAAAATGCCGACGATTGCGGCCCGTGCGTTCAAATACGCCATCGGACAGCCCTTCATCAGCCCGCGCAACGAGCTGGACTATGCCGCCAACTTCCTGCGCATGTGCTTCGCGGTTCCGGCGGAAGACTATGAAAACAATGCCGTTCTGGCCCGTGCCATGGACCGTATCTTCATCCTGCACGCTGACCACGAGCAAAACGCCTCGACCTCGACCGTGCGCCTGGCCGGTTCGTCCGGTGCCAACCCGTTTGCTTGTATTGCGGCCGGTATCGCCTCGCTCTGGGGCCCGGCGCATGGCGGTGCCAACGAGGCGGCGCTGAACATGCTCAACGAGATCGGTTCCGTCGACAAGATCCCGGAATATGTCCGCAAGGCGAAAGACAAGAACGACCCGTTCCGCCTGATGGGCTTCGGTCACCGCGTCTACAAGAATTACGATCCGCGCGCCAAGGTGATGCGCGAGACCTGTCACGAGGTTCTCGACATTCTCGGTGTCCGCAACGACCCGACCCTGCAGGTCGCCATGGAGCTCGAGCGTATCGCGCTGGAAGACGAGTATTTCGTCGAGAAGAAGCTGTATCCGAATATCGACTTCTATTCGGGCATCACGCTCAAGGCGATGGGCTTCCCGACCGAGATGTTCACCGTGCTCTTCGCCCTGGCCCGTACGGTCGGCTGGATCGCGCAGTGGTCGGAAATGCTGGAAGACCCGAGCCAGAAGATCGGCCGTCCGCGCCAGATCTTCACCGGTGCCCAGGCGCGCGACTATGTCGACGTGTCCAAGCGCTAACCGGCGGACGATATGACAAGAAAGGCCGTCCCGTCCGGGGCGGCCTTTTTTTTATTGCGCGATAACGTCGAGCACGGTGGCGGCCGCCCGGTCGCTGGCCTCACCGCGGCCGCGCATCTGCGCCGTGGTCTCGATCAGGCGGGCGCTGAGGGCCTCGCGTGCCGCCGGGTCATCAAGCAGCTCAGACACAGCTTGCGCCATCAAACCGGCCCGCACCCGGGTCTGGACAAATTCCGGCACCAGCATCTCATCTGCTGCGATATTCACCAGGCTGATGAAAGGCGCCTTCATGATGTTTAAGCCGCGGATAATCGCCCAGGTCAGCCAGCCCAGCTTGTAGCCGGTCACCGTGGGCACGCCAGCCGTCGCCAGCTCGGTGACCACCGTCCCGGAACAGGCCAGCGCCACATCGGCAGCCGAAAACGCGTCGGCCTTTTCCTCTTCGCTCACGATCACCGCCCCGAACTCGTCGGCGAACCGGGCCGAAACCGAGGCCAGGTGTGCGGCAACCGAGCCCGCCGTGACGATCACGGGCCGGACGCTGCGCTGATCTCTCAATCGCTGGATGGTCCGGGTGAAATCGGCCGACATGCGATCGATTTCCGATTTTCGACTGCCAAACAGGACGAGGACGGTTTCCTCATCCTCGCCGATACCATGACGGGCGCGGAACCCGGCACCATCGCCGGGCTGCATACGATCCAGCGTCGGGTTGCCGACAAACGTCACGGGCAGTCCGTGGGGTGCGTAATACGGCGCGTCGAAGCTGAGAATGGTCATCAGATGATCGACCGCAGCGGCCAGGGTCTTGGCCCGGCCCCGGCGCGTGGCGAAGACTTGAGGACCGACATATTTGATCAGCTTGATCGACGGGTCTGCAGCGCGCACGCCCTGGGCGACGCGCAGCATGAAGCCCCAGCTATCGATCAGCACGACCGCATCAGGCTTGTGCTTGAGGATATCGGCCACGGTCTCGGCAACGCGCGCCTTGACCCGATTGAAGGCCTTGAGACCGTCGAAGAAGCCGAGAATGGACAGGCCGGAAATATCGACCGCGCTGACCACGCCTTCTTCGGCCATCGCCTCACCGCCCACACCATGAAAGGCGACGTCGCCTCCGGTCTGGGTCTTGAGTGCCTTGATCAACCCGGCACCGAGGAGGTCACCGGAGCGTTCGGCGGCCACCACATAGATGGAAGGCGTTCCTCTCATGCGTCTTCGGCCTTGCCAACAGCTGGCACGATCGCGAGGAACATGCCGTTTTCAGCCAGAGCGGCCTCCACGGCCTCGCGTTCCAGCACCAGTGCCGCACCCGCCTCGAGTACAATACCGGCCAGGCCAGCCTCGGCGCATCGCTGCACCGTCCCGGCCCCGATGGTCGGCAGGTCGACCCGGCGCTCCTGCACCGGCTTGGGCATTTTCGCGAGCACACCGCGGCGCGCCTTGGCACTGCCGCGCAAGGCTGCATCGAGACCGGCGACGCGGTCGAGCATCTCATTCGTGCCTTCCTGCGCTTCGACCGCGAGAACAAGGCCGTCTGCAACAACACAGGCCTGGCCGATATCCAGCTCACCGATGGAGCGGGCAATGGCGGTGGCCTTGTCGATATCGATCTGGTGTGCGTGCGCGAGCTCCGGCGCGAAGCTGCCATCATCGCCAGGCGCCAAGCCGGCCAGAACCTCGTCGGCTCCAGCAACGCGGAAACCGGCCTGCTCAAACTCGCCCACTACGACACGGATCAGCGCGTCATCGCCCTTGCGACCAGCAGCCAGGGCCTTGGGTACCAAAGCCAGGCCGCGCGCATCCATTTTTAACGCCTTGATATCGGGACGGGTGACATAGCCGGCAAAGCAGATCGCGTCGCACTTTGCTTCATGTAACGCTTTAATAATCTTGCCGATCTGCCCGACTGAAATGGATTTTGTTTCGAAGCCGGAATAATCCCGATCAGCAAAACCGGAGAGCTCGACAATGAAAGGGTTATCCGCCGACACCGCACGCGCCAGGGTCAGCGGCAAGTCGCCACCACCGGCCAGAATGCCCAGCCGCGACCACGAACCGGCCTGGCGAGCGGTGTCAGTCATTGGGCATGCACAAGGAGCGTTTGGCATCCGCACGGATGAAATCGATGATTTCCTTCACCGGTGCGTTGTCCGAATAAGCGCTGGACACATCTTCGATGCGTTCCTGGAACGTGCCCTCTGCGGCAAACAGCAAACGATAGGCGGTACGCAAATCACGCAGCGTCTCGCGCGGCATGCCGCGGCGCTTGAGGCCAACGACATTGAGCCCGGCCAGGCGCGCATGATTGCCGATCACCGAGCCGTAGGGAATGACATCGGCGGTGACCATGGCCATGGCACCGATAAAGGCATGACGGCCAATCCGGCTGTTCTGGTGTACGCCGGCATAACCGCCAAGAATGGCGTGATCAGCCACCGTGGTGCCGCCACCAATCGCTGCGCCATTGGCAAAGACGACGCGATCGCCCACGACGCTGTCATGCGAGACATGGCTGTTGACCATGAAATACCCGTCATCGCCCACACGCGTCTCGCCCCGGCCAACGCTGGTTCCGGGATGCATGGTGACGTTCTCGCGGATGATATTGCGCTGACCGATCACCAGCTTGGTGTCTTCGCCCTGGTATTTGAAATCCTGCGGCGGATGGCCGAGATGCACGCCCGGATAAAGCACGCAATCCTCGCCGATATTGGTATTTCCGGCCACGGTCGCGTGCGACAGCAGGCGCACACGGTCGCCGAGAACAGCCCGCGGCCCAACCATGCAGAACGGGCCGATCTCCACGCCTTCGCCAAGCTGGGCGGCGTCATCAACGATCGCGGTCGGATGAATCACCGGGGCGCTCATGCGTGCTCTACCGCTTTAGCGGCGAACTCGGCCTGGGCCGCCTTGGCCCCGTCGGCATAGACCTCGCCCTTGAACTTGAACACGCCATGGCGCGCGGCCGTGACCACGACCGGCATGCGCAACATCATGCCCGGACGCACCGGCGTACGGAATTTCACCTTGTCGGCACCCATAAAGAAGATCGTCACCTTGGCCGGATCGGCTTTCAGGGTCTTCGACATCAGGACGGCGCCGGTCTGGCCCATCGCCTCGATCATCAAGACGCCCGGCATTACCGGATTGCCGGGAAAATGGCCCGGGAAGAAGGGCTCGTTTGCCGTCACGCCCTTGAGGCCGGTGATCGACGTGCCCTCGACATAATCTTCCGCCGCATCCACAAGCAGGAAGGGATAGCGGTGCGGGATCAATTGCTGGATTTCGGTACTCTCAATCCGCTCGGACATGGCATCAGCCCCCTTTTTTGCTTTTGTCCTTGGACTTTACCAGACGCCGAAGTTCGGCGACCTCACGCATATGCTTGCGGATCGGCTGGGCCGGCGCACCGGCATAGGTCTCACCGGGCGGCACATCATTCATCACCGCGGAATTACCGCCGACACGTGCCCCGGCGCCGATATCGACATGGTCGGATACACCGACGCGGCCACCGAACATCACACCCTCACCGATCGTGGTCGATCCGGACACACCGGCAAAGGCTGGCATCAGCACCGAAGCCCCAACGGAGACATTGTGCGCGATATGGCAGAGATTATCGAGTTTGACGCCATCGCCCAGACGGGTTTCGCCAAATACAGCCCGGTCGATACAGGAATTGGCCCCGACCGTGACCCGGTTACCCAGGCGCACAATGCCCAGGTGCGGGATATCAATCACCGAAGTGCCCGCCACGGCGACGCCGAAACCCGCCTCGCCGAGGACAGCACCGGCAAGGATCTGACATCCCTCGCCCATCTCGGTACAGGAGATCGACGCATTGGCGCCGATTACACTGCCGGCCCCGATCCGGCAGCCCGGCCCGATGTGTGCGCCCGGACCGATAAAGACCCCCGCGCCGATCTCGACATCCGGCCCGATCACGGCATGGGCCGCGATCACGGCGTCCGCCGCAATGCTGGCACTGGGATCAATGGATTCAGCCGAGGCGACACGGCGCGGACGGAACAGCGACGCCGCAATGCTGGCAAAGGCCGCGCGCGGCGCAGCATGAACCATGACGATGGCCCCGCGCTCGCTAAGCGCTTCAGCCAGCGCCTCGGTCGCAATGACGACCGCGCCCTGCAGATCGACATCCTCAGCCGCTGCCAGGAATTTTGCTGACTCGACATAGGATACCGAACCCGCCTTGGCCTCGGCCAGCGGCGCAACCGCATCCACCTTGATGTCGCCCGCCCCAGAATCAGAAATCGCCGCGTCAGATAACGCAGCGATTTCCGTAATCGTTCGGGGGCCAAGCCGGTCGTAGAACCTGGGTTCAGCCACGTGTCTTCCGATCCTGGTCTTACTCGCCGCCCTGCGACGCAGCCGGGTCAACGGAAACACGGACGCGGTTGACCGGAACCGTCGGCAGCTGGGCATTCAGCTGGGCGATGAGCGTTGCGCTCATGTCGACATTGTCGCTGGCATAGTAGAGCACCGAGCGATCCAGCAGCAAATCCGGAGCTTCGTCAGCCACCAGCTGCTGGACAATACCGTCAAGCGCTTCGCCGACCGGGCGCAGGGCCTGGACACGCGTCCGCTCGAGCTCTTCCGCACGGATGCGGCGAGCCTGTTCAAAAGCGGCCGCATTGGCGTTGAGCGCTTCGATACGCTGCATCAAATCGGGACGCGCCTGGACAGCGGCCGGGGTCATGCTTGCGGTCTCAGCATTGAGCGCATCGCGTTCCTGGGCCAGCGGCGCACCGATAGCTTGAAGCTCGGCAGCCATCTCGGCCTCGATCGTGGTCAGACGCTCAGCGACGTGCTGGCCGACCTGGCTTTGCGCCAGGATGCGATCGCGATCGATCACAATGACCTTGGTCTGCGCCATCGCCGGACCGGCGAGCGCAACGACCGCCAGCGGAAGGAGCAGAAATGCTTTGAGAAATTTCATAGTCTTAGAACCCTGTTCGTGTGCTGAAGCGGAAGAATTCCGTTCTGTCGTACTCTTCCGCCATAAACGCCTCTGCGAAGTCGAAACGGACCGGACCGAACGGAGAATCCCAGAAGATACTCACGCCAGCCGACGCCCGCAGCGCCAAATCATCGACCGTAAAGACCGGACTTGTTCCCTCGTCAATCTGGTCCGCAGAGTCCAGAAGACCCAGCGTACCAAACTCAGTGAAGACGCTTCCGCTGATGCCGTATTGCTCCGGCAGACCCAGCGGGAAAGTGACTTCAAGTGCGCCAATTGCATAAAGCCTGCCACCCAGGCTATCGCCAAGATTCAACTCACCCGTATCCTCGTCCCGCGAGACCGTACGCGGTCCCAGGCCGCCTACATCAAAGCCACGGAAGCTGTTGCCGCCCTTGAAGAAGCGGTCGTTAATTCGGATCGAGTCTCCACCCCATCCCAGAATGAAACCGGTATTGGCCGTGAAGCTCGCGACGATGTCGCGCCACAGGCCATAATAGAAGGCCGACTGGATCTCGGTACGGACATAGTTCACGTCACCGCCGAGACCGGCAAGGTCCTGGCTCACGGTGAAACGGAAACCGTCGCTCGGCTCGATCGGATCATTGAGCTGGGACCAGCTGAAGGAATAGCCAAGCACCGAGGTCGTCCGGTTGCCGGACTGGCTCTGCAAGGCGGCCGATGCGCTGGAGAAGACAAGGACGTTATCGTTCCGCAGCGTGTAGCGCAGCTGCATGTTGGTATTCGCCGTCACCGGGAAGCCCATGCGCACGGACGCGCCTGTCGACTCGGTCTGGAATGAAGCCTCGCTGAGGAAGTCCGAATTGACCCGGAAGAGGTCAAAACCAGCCGCCAGATTGCGATCCAGGAAACGCGGTTCGGTAAAGCGGATATCGATGGTCTCGCGGCGCGAGCTGGCCGAAATCCGGAAGCGCAGGAACTGGCCCCGGCCTCGCAGATTGCGCTCGGAAATCGACAAGTCGACGAGGAAGGCGTCGGTCGAGGAGAAACCGGCACCGAAGGCCAGCTCACCGGTCGGCTGCTCGGTGACGTCCACGAGCAGGCGCGCACGGTCAGCACTGGAGCCCGGCGTCTCGGTCACTTCGACTTCCTCGAAGAAGCCCAGGCGACGGACATTGTTACGCGAACGGTCGATCAGGACGCGGTTGAAGGCATCGCCCTCGACGACATCCAGTTCGCGGCGGATCACGCGGTCGAGTGTCCGGGTGTTGTTCACGATGTCGATACGCTCGATGTAAACGCGCGGACCCTCGTCGAGCACAAACTCGACATCCACGGTCTGCGTCTCGCGGTTACGCTCGACGATCGGACGGATATTGATGAAGGCATAGCCCGACGCGCCGGCCGCGAAGGTCAGCGTGTCGATCGAGTTCTCGATCGCGTCGGCGCGATAGGTGTCACCGGTATTGATCGGCAGGATGGCCTGCAGGAATTCGTTGCTGAGCTCTTCGATCTGGCTGTCGACGGTGATCTCGCCGAAATTATAGACCTCACCCTCATCGATCGTGATGGTGATGTAGAAGCTCTCCTGGTCCGGCGTCAGCTCGGCCACGGAAGACAGCACGCGGAAATTCGCATAGCCGCGGTTCTGGTAATACTGGCGCAGCAGCTCGCGGTCATATTCCAGACGGTCCGGATCGTAATTGTCATTCGACGAGTAGAAACGCCACCAGCGCGATTCCCGGGTGACGAGTTCACGGCGCAGACGGCGATCAGAGAAGCTGTCATTACCAATGAAGTTGATGCGGCTGACACCGGTGACCGGGCCTTCGGAAATCTCGAAGATCAGATCGACACGGTTCTGCGGCAGCTCGATGATTTTCGGCGTCACGGTCGCGGCAAAACGGCCCGAGCGACGGTAGACCTCGATAATGCGCTGCACATCGGACTGAACGCGGGCGCGGGTGAAGATGGCGCGCGGCTGAGCTTGGATCTCGTCAGTGATCTTGTCGTCATCCATGGCGCGGTTCCCTTCCAGGACCACGCGGTTGATGATCGGATTTTCCTGCACGCGGACAATGGCGATATTGCCGCGATCCTCGATCTGGACATCGGAGAACAGACCCGTGGCGAACAGGGTCTGGATCGACAGGTTGACGGTTTGCGGATCGAGCGGCCGGCCCGGCTGAATCAGCAGGTAGGAGATAACCGTATCGGCTTCGACTCGCTGATTGCCATCGACCAGGATCTGCTGGATCACCGGCTGGGCCTGGACGGCGGGCTGTCCTGTATCAGATGCCGGATCCTGAGCCAGTGCAGCCGCCCCCAGGCTGCAGGTCATCAGGGCCGCGAAGAGCACACGCAAAACACTCGCCATGAAAGATCGCCGCTTTCTGCGCTCGGTCAGAACCATTGACTGAGCTTGTAGTTAATATCGTTCCAGGTCGCTAAAAGCATCATCCCAAGCACAAGTGCAAGCCCCAACTGAAAACCAAGTTGTTGCGCCTTCATGCTTAACGGGCGTCTCGCGACCGCCTCATAGGCGTAATACACTAAATGACCGCCGTCGAGGATCGGGATCGGTAACAGGTTCACCAATCCCAGTCCGACCGACAGGAATGCGGCCAGCAAAATCATGTTCACCAGCCACAAAAACGCGCTTTCAGCGGCGCTCCGGCCCTGTTCGATACTGGTCTGGGCCATCTGCCCGGCGGTCTCTGCAATGCCGAGCGGACCATTGAGCATGGTCGGCGGTGAACGCAGGGTGACGACATAGCTGACATAGCGGGCGGTCATGTAGACCACGCCCCAGGTCCGGTCGGCACCGCGGATCAGCGCGGTCACCGGATTATAGCTCTGATAGGTTTCCATCGCGCCGGCGCTGGCCATGGTGATGGACCCGATCATCCCCTGCCCTTGTCCCTGCATCAGCGTTTCGCGATCGCGGAATGGCAGCGCCGCACGCAGGGTCAGCTCCTCCTCGCCGCGGCGGACCACATAGGTCAGCACCTCGCCGGGATTGGCCTCTACCGCACGCTCGATATCCTGGAAGACCCGGACCGGCTGACCATCGACCGACAGCACCACATCCCGGGACATGAAGCCGGCCATCTCGGCGGCGCCGCCCGGCTCGATCCGGCCAATCATCGGAATGGAGGACGAACCCAGTCCCACCTGGGCAAACTGGCGCTCACCGCCGAAACGGTCCTGCACCGTGACCAGCTCGGCGGCCGCGCGGATGGTGATCATCTCATCGCCGCGCTGGACCTGGAAGTTCAGCTCCTCACCCGGCCGCCACACGGCTTCACGGGCGATGTCGGAGAAATCGCGAATGCGCATGCCATTGATCGAGACAATGCGGTCATAGATCTCGAACCCGGCCGTTTCCGCCGGCGTGCCGCTGCTGATACTGCCCACGACCGGCTCGTTGAAGCGGTCGCCGAAGGACAGCGCCATCACGGCGAAGATGAAAATCGCGAGAATGAAATTGGCGATCGGGCCGGCCGCCGTAATGAAGGCGCGCTGCCAGATCGGCTTGAAATGATAGCACTTGTCGGACGCATCCCCCATGCGTTCTCGAAGTTCCTTGAGCTTTTCGGAATCGGGTTCGCTGGCGGCGCCGGCATCGCCGAGGAATTTCACATAGCCGCCAATGGGCAGCGCCGCGATGCGCCAGACCGTGCCGTTCTTGTCGCGCCAGGAGAACATGGTCGGGCCAAAACCCATGGAAAAGGCTTCGGCATGCACACCACACCAGCGCCCGGCCCAATAATGTCCCAGCTCGTGAATCACAACGACGATGGAAATCAGGAAGACAAAGGAGACGATGGCCAGCAAGGAGCCGAAAATCACGCTCATGAGGAAACCCTTATCCGTTCTGTCCAGCCGGTGCGCCAATCAAGCCGCGTGCCAGCACTCTTGCCCGCCTGTCGATCGCGAACACGTCGTCGAACGCTCCCAATTGCGACGGCATGTCCTCATCCCCCGCCGCACGATCAAGAGCCTCGGAAACACAGGCGGTGATGTCAAGAAAACCGATCTGTTCGTCGAGAAACGCCGCCACGGCCACTTCATTGGCCGCATTGAGCACGGTCGGGGCGATGCCGCCGGCCTGCACCGCCTCACGCGCCAAGCGCAAGGCCGGGAAACGCTCGAGGTCCGGAGGTTCAAAATCGAGACGGCCGGCCTGTGTCAGATCGAGGCGTTCAACCGGTGCTGCCATGCGCTCCGGCCAGGCCAGCGTATTGGCGATCGGCGTGCGCATGTCCGGTGAGCCCATCTGCGCCAGCACACTGCCATCGGCATAATGCACCATGCCGTGCACGATGGATTGCGGGTGGACGACGACGCGGACCTGGCTTTCAGGAAGATCAAACAGCCAGCAGGCCTCGATGACCTCGAGCCCCTTATTCATCATCGTCGCGCTATCGATGGAAATCTTCGCGCCCATATCCCAGGTCGGGTGCGCCAGTGCGTCGGCGCGCCTCGCATTTTGCATGCGAAGCTTATCCCAGGTCCGGAAGGGGCCGCCGGAGGCCGTCAGGGTAATAGCGTCGATCGCGCCGCGGTCTTCGCTGTTGAAGACCTGGAAAATCGCGTTGTGCTCACTGTCGACCGGCAAGAGCCGGGTCCCGTGGGCAGCGGCTTCCTGCATGAACAGGGCTCCGGCACAGACCAGGCATTCCTTGTTGGCAAAGGCCAGCGCCCGCCCCTGTCGCAGGGCAGCAAGCGTCGGCCGCAACCCGGCCGCACCGACAATGGCAGCCATGATCCAGTCTGCCGGACGCTGCGCGGCTTCGATCACCCCGCCCTCGCCGCTGGCGATCTCGACCACATGCCCGGCCAGCGCCTCGCGCAGGGCCGGCTCGCAGGCTTCGTCGGCAATGGCGACAAAACGCGCCCGGTGCTTGATCGCAAGACGGGCGAGTTCCTGCACATTGGTCCGCGCGGTCAGGGCGACGACATCATAGACGCCCTCCGGTGCGCGCTCGATCAGATCGAGCGTAGCGGCTCCGACAGACCCCGTGGCCCCGAGAACAGAAATCCGGCGCGGCGCATTCATGCGCGCCATCCCAAATCGATAAAGCGCTGGGCAATAACGGCGATGATGACAGCCAGCATGAGGGCATCGACACGATCGAGAACACCGCCATGGCCCGGGATCAGCGTACCGCTATCCTTGACCCCGAAGCCGCGCTTGAACAGCGACATGGCCAGATCACCGGCTATCGCTGCTGCGCCCACAACGAGGCCGAACACAATCACCATGACGGGGTCGAGGCCGAAGATCATGCCGGCCGCCCACCCGGCCGCCATGCCGGCTGCCAGCCCGGCAAGAAAGCCGGACCAGGTCTTGTTGGGGCTAGCCTGTGGCACGAGTTTCGGCCCTCCAATCCAGGTCCCGACAAGGTAGGCGAAACTGTCCGCCGCCCATACGATGGAAAACAGCACGATCACAGCAGCCAGGCCGTTGGGCTCCTGCGCCCGCATGGCGGCCAGCAAGGCTGCCGACAGCGAGACATAGAGCACGCCGAGGATTTCGATCGACCAGCCACGGCGCCAGCGCTCAATACCGCTGCCCAGCGTGCCCAGCGCGCCCCAGATCACCGCATCGGCAATGGACGTCTGGCCAGCCAGAAGGACCGTCCCGGATGCCGTGGCACAGGCGATGGCATAGGCTACCGGCGGAGCCTCGCGGTCAGACATCTGGATCCATTCCCAGGCCATGGCGGCCGCAAAGGCCGCGACCCAGGCGGTAAAGGCCAGCTCGCCATACCAGAGCAGGAGAACAGCAAGGGGACCGAGGATCAGGGCGGACAGCAGGCGCTTGCGAAAGACCGGATCATGCCGCGCCGGCATTCACGCCTCCATAGCGCCGCTCGCGGGCTGCGAACTCCCGCACGGCCCCCTCCAGATGGGCCGTCGAGAAATCGGGCCACAACACGTCAAGGAAGAGCAGCTCGGCATAGGCGGCCTGCCAGAGCAGGAAGTTGGAGATGCGCTGCTCGCCGCTGGTGCGGATCAAGAGGTCGACATCGGGCATGCCGGCGGTATCGACCCGAGTGCTGAACAGGCTTTCATCAATCTCGTCCGGCTTCACCTCGCCGGACGCCACATCGCGGGCAATTGACTGGCAGGCCCGGACGATCTCGTCGCGGCCGCCATAATTGAAGGCGATGGTCAGGTAGAAATCGCAATTGCCGGCGGTCTGGCGCTCGGCTTTCTCGATAATGTCGAGGATATCCGCCGACAGGTCATCGCGTCGGCCGGCGATCTGGACGCGCACACCGCGCTTGTCGAGCGTATTCAGATCGGCTTCGACATAGCGCTTCATCAGCTCGAACAGAGCGCCGACCTCATCGGCCGGGCGGTTCCAGTTCTCGGTGGAAAAGCTGAACAGGGTGAGATGGCGAATGCCGAGATTGCCCGCCGCCTCAACCGTCTTGCGGACCGTATCGACGCCCTTGGAATGCCCGAACGAACGGGGCCGGCCGCGCTGTTTCGCCCAGCGTCCATTGCCGTCCATGATGATCGCCACATGGCTCGGCACGGTCGAAATTGCGGGCGCCGTCTCGGTCATTCTGGTCTCCGCGAGGACCGGCGATCAGACCTGCATGATCTCTTCTTGCTTGGTCTTCAGGCTTTCATCGATCCCCTTGATGGCAGCATCGGTCAGTTTCTGCACATCATCGGCAAACATCTTGTGCTCGTCCTCGGAAAGATCGCCATCCTTTTCCATTTTCTTCAACGCGTCCATGCCGTCGCGACGCACATTGCGCACGGCAACGCGGGCATTTTCGGCATAGGTGCCGGCCAGCTTGGCAATTTCAGCGCGGCGCTCCTCATTGAGCGGCGGGATCGGAATACGCAGTAGCTGGCCTTCAACAACCGGGTTGAGGCCGAGGGCGGAATTGCGGATCGCCTTGTCGACGGCACCGACGAGATCCTTGTCCCAGACCTGGACCGAGATCATGCGCGGCTCGGGAACGGAAACCGTTCCGACCTGGCTGATCGGGGTCGGGGAGCCATAGGCTTCGACCTTGATCGGATCGAGCAGGGCCGCGCTGGCACGGCCGGTCCGCAGACCACCGAACTCCTTGCGCAGCGACTCCAGCGCGCCATCCATGCGGCGCTTCAGGTCCGCCTCATCGTAATCCACATCGCTCATGGACGTTTCCCCTTATTATTGTCTGGGACGGATCAGGCCCCGGCGGCCGCGGGTTCGCGAACATCGCCGATAATGGTGCACACGCCTTCCCCGGCGAGCACCTGGGCCAGACCGCCCTTGGTGTGAATATCGAATACCACGATCGGAATCGCATTTTCGCGCATTAATGTCACCGCCGAAGCGTCCATGACTTTCAGATCGCGGGTCAGCACATCGAGATAATCGAGGCGGTCATAGCGCTCCGCATCCGGGTTCTTGCGCGGATCATCGGTGTAGACGCCGTCCACCTGGGTTCCCTTGACCAGCGCATCACAGCCCATCTCCGCGGCGCGCAGGGCCGCAGCGGTGTCGGTGGTGAAGAAGGGATTGCCGGTGCCGGCCGCGAAGATGACCACGCGGCCCTTTTCCATATGCCGCGTGGCGCGGCGGCGGATATAGGGCTCACAGACCGTGGTCATGGGAATGGCCGACTGGACGCGGGTCTGGACGCCGATGCTTTCCAGCGCCGTCTGCATCGCCAGGGCGTTCATCACCGTGGCCAACATGCCCATATAGTCGGCTGCGGTGCGGTCCATGCCCTTGGCAGCGCCGGACAGACCGCGGAAAATATTGCCACCGCCAATGACCAGGCACATTTCAGTGCCCGCCTCGACGGCCTGCTTCACCTCACCGGCGATCCGGTTGGCGGTTTCCAGATCAATGCCGAATTGCTGAGAGCCCATCAGGGCCTCGCCGGACACCTTGAGCAGAACCCGCCGGAATTGCGGCGGGTTTTGATCGCCCGAAGGCGCGGAGGAAGCAGAATCAGTCACGAGGTTCAGCCTATAGAAAATGGCGGCGCTGAAACAGCGCCGCCATGTAGCATTTTTAGGCTTGGCCGGTTGCGGCCGCGACTTCTGCAGCGAAGTCTTCTTCTTTCTTCTCGACACCCTCGCCTTTGGCCATACGGACAAAGCCGGTGATCTCGACCGGGGAGCCAAGCTCCTTGCCGGCATCCTCGAGCACTTTCTCGATCGTGCGGTCCGGGTCCATGACGAAAGCCTGCTTCAGCAGCACGACTTCCTCGAAGAATTTGCGCATGCGGCCTTCCACCATCTTCTCGATGATGTTGTCCGGCTTGCCCGAAGCGCGCGCCTGGTCGGCGAAGACTTCGCGTTCCTTGTCGGCGATGGCGCTGTCGACGCCGTCAATGTCGACGGAGACGGCAACAGCCGGGGAGCCGGCAGCAACGTGCATGGCGATCTTGCGGCCGAGCTCGGCCAGCTTGTCCTTGTCGCCTTCGGACTTGAGACCAACGAGCACGCCCAGGGCGCCCATGCCATCAGCTTCGGCGTTGTGGACGTAGGACGCGACCAAACCCGGCTCGGCCGTGATGACCTGGGTGCGGCGCAGGGACATGTTCTCGCCGATCGTGGCGACCAGGTTGGTCAGCTTGTCTTCGACGGTCTCGCCGGACGGCAGGGACGCCGCCTTGAGCGCATCGACATCGCCGCCCGTGGTCAGGGCCAGGGTCGCAATGTCCTTCACTGCAGCCTGGAAGGTCTCGTTACGCGCCACGAAGTCGGTCTCGGAATTGACCTCGACAACGGCACCGTTGGAGCCGTCGGTCGCCACAGCGACGAGGCCTTCAGCGGCGACGCGGTCAGCCTTCTTGGCAGCCTTGGACAGGCCCTTCTTGCGCAGCCAGTCGACAGCCGCTTCGAAATCGCCGTTCGTTTCGTTCAGCGCTTTCTTGCAGTCCATCATGCCTACGCCGGTTTTCTCGCGCAGTTCTTTTACCAGTGCAGCCGTAATTGCAGCCATCGGTATTCTCCTGGAGTATTCGGTCGGTTGAAGCGTTTAGGCTTCGGTTTTGTCGGTGTCGGTGGACGCTTCCGCCGGGGCTTCAGCCGCTTCGGCCGGAGCTTCAGCAGCGGCTTCTTCAGCAGCCGGGGCTTCCGCTTCGATCATGGCTTCGACCGGAGCTTCGGCTTCGCCCAGATCCACGCCCATGGCGAGCTGGCTGTCGGCCATGCCGTCGAGGATCGCGTCAGCGACCAGGTCGCAATACAGGGCGATTGCACGGCTGGCGTCGTCATTGCCCGGGATCGGGAAGTCGATCGGGTCCGGATCGCAATTGGTGTCAACGATGGCGACGACCGGGATGCCAAGCTTCTTGGCTTCCTGGATGGCAATCGCTTCCTTGTTGGTGTCGATCACGAACATCAGGTCCGGCGTGCCGCCCATGTCCTTGATACCGCCGAGGGAGCGTTCCAGCTTGTCGCGCTCGCGCGTCAGCATCAGCTGTTCTTTCTTGGTCAGACCTTCAAGGCCGCCCTCGCTGTCGAACATGCCTTCCAGTTCGCGCAGACGCTGGATGGAGTTCGAGATCGTCGACCAGTTGGTCAGCGTGCCGCCGAGCCAGCGCTGGTTCATGTAGTACTGGGCGCAACGGCCAGCTGCCTGAGCGATCGGCTCCTGGGCCTGACGCTTGGTGCCGACGAAGAGAACGCGGCCGCCCTTGGCAGCGGTTTCGCGCACTTTCACCAGGGCCTGGTGCAGCAGCGGGACCGTCTGCGACAGGTCGATGATGTGAATATTGGAGCGATCGCCGAAGATGTAGTCTTTCATCTTCGGGTTCCAGCGGTGCGTCTGGTGTCCGAAATGACAGCCAGCTTCGAGCAGCTGGCGCATACTGAATTCAGGGAGAGCCATCGATGTATCCTTTTCCGGTTGGCCTCCACGGAGCGGAGCCGTTCGACCATCGAACGGCACCGGAGCGGCAAAACGAGAACGAGCTGCCGGAGCCCCGTGTGCGTGATGGCGCGGCTTATAGGCCCGAAGTCCCAGTAATGCAAGCGCTCGCGGGTTGTAATGACCGGGGGAAATACAGTGTCGGGACCGGCCGTTTCACTGCGCGCCCTCTCCCGTTGTGCGCACGCGCATCCGCGTGCCCGCGACCGGTCTTGGGCGCAGCCCCTCTCGGGCTCGCCCCGGCCCCTGTCAGGCCGCCGTCTCCGCCTCAACCACGGCCACGCCCTTGACGGCGCGCAAGGCCGCCTGCACTGCCGCATCGGCACAATGCCGCCCCGGCAGGTGGACCTCCGCCTCCCCGCCCGTGCTGAGCGGCACAAACAGCGCGACATCGGCATCGGGCGTGGCGTCGGAACGGGCATTGGCACGGTCGAGCCGGGCCTTGATGCCGGCCAGGGCCGAGGCATCGTCGAGGCGGATGCGCAGGCGATGGGCCGACATGCGCGTATCGAGCGGTTTCAGACGGTCGGCAAAGAAGGACAGCTGTTCCTCGCGCTCATCGACCCGGCAATCCACGATAATGGCCGAGCCGGCTTCGAGCTCATCACGCGAGGTGCGCAGGAGCTCCGGCGCCACAAACACCTCGAACTCACCGGACGGATCGGACAGGGTCACCCAGGCAAAGCGCTCGCCGGACTTGTTGGAGACCCGCTCCTGGCGCCGGCGCACAACGCCGGCCAGGCGCAGCGCGGTCGCCCCTTCCATCACCCGGCCCGGGGCTTCGGCAAACAGAACAACTCCGCGGCCGGCCAGTTGCTCGGTGAGATCATCGAGGGGGTGCCCGGAGAGATAAAAGCCGATCGCGGCCAGTTCTTCATCCAGCCGCTGGGTGGCGCTGAAGGGTTCCGGTTCCGGCAGGTTGGGCCGTTGCAGCTCAACCGTGGCATCACCGCCGCCAAACAGGCTGGCCTGGGCGCTCTCGCGCTGCTCGGCTGCATGCTGGGCCATGGACAGGAGGATATCGGCCGAGGCCAGTACTTTGGCACGGTCGGGCTCCATACCGTCAAACGCCCCGGCCCGCGCCAGGTTTTCAAAGGTGCGGCGATTGACCTGGCGCGGATCGACGCGCTCGGCGAAATCATACAAATCCTTGAACGGCCCGTTCGCACGGCGCTCGGCGACGATATGCTCCATCGCCGAGAAGCCGACATTGCGGATCGCCCCGAGGGCGAAACGCACTGCGCCATTTTCGACCGAGAAATCGGCCTCGGCGGCATTGACGCAGGGCGGCAGGACATCAATGCCCATGCGCCGGATTTCCTGGTGGAAGGCGGCCAGCTTGTCGGTATTGGCCCGATCGAGCGACATCAGCGCCGCCATCAGCTCCACCGGGTAGTTGGCCTTCAGATAGGCAGTACGATAGGCGATGACGGCATAGGCCGCCGCGTGCGACTTGTTGAAGCCATAGCCGGCAAACTCGGCCACCAGTTCGAAGATGTAGGAGGCCTTGGCGCGATCAACGCCATTTTCCTCGGCGCCATCGAGGAAGCGGACTTTCTGCTTGTCCATTTCCTCTTTTTTCTTCTTGCCCATGGCCCGGCGCAGAAGGTCGGCTTCACCGAGGGAGTAGCCGGACAGGATCTGGGCGATCTGCATCACCTGTTCCTGGTAGATGATGACGCCATAGGTCTCCGACAGCACGCCCTCGAGATCGGGATGCAGGCAATCGACGTCCGCGCGGCCGAATTTGCGGTCGACATAGACGTCGATATTCTTCATCGGGCCCGGTCGATAGAGCGAAATCAGAGCGATCAGATCCTCGATCGCGTCCGGCTTCATCTTCTTCAGCGTATCGCGCATGCCCGAGCTCTCGAGCTGGAATACGCCGATGGCATGGCCCGAGGCCAGGAGCTCATAGGTCGGTCGGTCTTCCAGATCGATGGCTTCGATATCCGGCGCCTCGCGCCCTGTGCTTTCGATATAGGACAGCGCCCGGGCGATCACGGTCAGGGTTTTCAGGCCCAGGAAGTCGAACTTCACCAGCCCGGCCGGCTCGACCCATTTCATGTTGAACTGGGTGGCGGGAATATCCGAACGCGGATCGCGATAGAGCGGAACCAGCTCGGAGAGCTTGCGGTCCCCGATCACGACGCCGGCCGCGTGGGTCGAGGCGTTGCGGTAGAAGCCTTCCAGCTTCAGTGCCGTGGTCAGCAAGCTGTCGACCGCCTGGTCCTCGGTGCGCATTTCACCGAGCCGCGGTTCGATCTCCAGCGCCTGGGCCAGGGTCACCGGGTTGGCCGGATTGGCCGGGATCAGCTTGGCCAGCTTGTCGACCAGGCCGAAGGGCAATTGCAGCACCCGGCCGACATCGCGTACCACGGCGCGCGCCTGCAGCGTACCGAAGGTGATGATCTGGGCGACCCGGTCATGACCATATTGGTCCTGCACATAGCGGATCACCTCGCCGCGCCGCTCCTGGCAGAAGTCGACGTCAAAGTCGGGCATGGAGACGCGTTCGGGATTGAGGAAACGCTCGAACAGGAGACCAAAACGCAGCGGATCGAGATCGGTAATCGTCAGGGAATAGGCCACCAGCGAACCGGCACCGGAGCCACGGCCCGGCCCGACCGGGATATCATGTGCCTTGGCCCACTGAATGAAGTCCGAGACGATGAGGAAATACCCCGGAAAGCCCATCTGCTTGATGATGTCGAGCTCGAAATCGAGCCGGTCGCGGTATTCCTGCTCGCTGACCGAGGTGGCTCCAGCGGCAATGCGTTCGGTCAGCCCTTCATGGGCCCGGGCCACCAATTCCTCGGCCTCATCGCGGCCGCCCTTGGTGGGGAAGCTGGGCAGAATGGGCGGATGGGTCCGCACCCGGTAGGCGCAGCGGCGGGCGATCTCCAAAGTGTTGTCGAGCGCCTCGGGCAGGTCGGCAAAACGCTCGCGCATTTCATCCGGGGTCGCGAGGTGATGCTGGTCGGTGACCTTGCGGCGATCGGCAACGGAGACATAGGTGCTGCCGGAGATACACAGCAGCGCATCATGCGCCTTGTGCATGCCCGGGTCGGGGAAATAGGCCTCATTGGTCGCCACCAGCGGAAGATCGCGGGCATAGGCCTGCTCGACGAGCCAGGTCTCCGCCTGCAGCTCTTCAGCGCGCCCATGGCGTTGCAGTTCGACATAAAGCCGGTCACCGAACGCCTGCTGCAACTGGGCCAGCAGGCTGTCGGCCTCCGGTTCGCGACCGGCAATGAGAAGCTGGTTGAGCAGCCCGTCCGGACCGCCACTCAGAGCGATCAGGCCGGCATGATGCGACAGCACGAGATCGAGCGGCACATGCGGATCTTCGGTTCCGTCGACATCGAGATAGGCGGCGCTGGAGAGCGCCATGAGATTGTCATAGCCCTCGCGGTTCTGGGCATAGAGCGCCAGGGTGCCATCCGCCTCGGCGCGCTCACCGGGATGCGGCTGACCCAGCCGCACAGAAAGCGTACAGCCGACAATGGGCTGCACACCGCTTCCAGCCATGACTTCGGAGAACTCCAGGGCGCCGAACAGATTATTGGTATCCGTCAGCGCGATGGCCGGCATGCCATAGGCTTGGCAGGCTTCGGCCATTTTCGGGATGCGGATCGCCCCTTCCAGAAGCGAATAGGGCGAACGGACGCGCAAATGCACAAAGGGTGTCTTCGCCGTCATGGTTTCAGTCTCCGCGCCCCGAGCGATCCTTACGCGTCCGGCCGGACGCGAGTCGGATCAGATTAGCGCGCTCAGACCGCGGCGAGAACCGAGCCCCACACCGAGACCATCCAGGCAAAGCCCAAAACCGCAGTCGCTGCCGAAACATCCTTGATCATCTGACGCATACTCACCTCCCGCATCAATGTTCGTGTTTTGTTCTTTTCATGGATGAAGGGCGTCGTCAAGCGCGATTCGCGAATTTGTTCCAACTTTGTTCTAGTCGAGCGTGGTCAACCGGCCCTGATCGAAGGTGACGATGCGGTCCATGCCTTCTGCCAGCTGGTGGTTATGGGTGGCGACCAAAGCCGCCGCCCCCGCATCACGGACACTGCTGCGGAAGGCTTCGAACACGGTCGCCGATGTGTCCGGGTCCAGATTGCCGGTGGGTTCGTCCGCCAGCAGGACGCGCGGCGTATTGGCCAAGGCCCGGGCAATGGCAACGCGCTGCTGTTCGCCGCCGGACAATTGCGCCGGATTGTGCTGCAGCCGCTCGGCCAGGCCGAGCCGGGTCAGAAGCGCCCTCGCCCGCTCGCGCGCCTCCGCTTGGGACCGGCCCGCGATCTGTTGCGGCAGGACGACATTTTCCAGGGCATCGAATTCCGGCAGCAGGTGATGGAACTGGTAGACGAAGCCGATGGCGTTGCGGCGCAGAGCCGTACGCTCGGTGTCGGTCAGTGCATTGGTCGCGACACCATCGATGAGCACATCACCGCCATCCGGGCGTTCGAGCAGCCCGGCCGCATGCAGGAGCGAGGACTTGCCCGACCCCGATGGTCCGACGAGGCCGACAATCTCTCCCGGCGCCAGGCTGAGATCGATCCCGCGCAGCACCTCAAGCGGGCCCGCCTCGGTGACATAGGTGCGCTCGACGGACTGGAGCTGCAGAACCGGCTTACTCATAGCGCAGCGCCTCCACCGGATCGAGCTGGGCGGCACGCCAGGCCGGAGGCAAGGTCACCAGCAGGGAGACCGCCAGGCCGAAGATGGAAACGAAGGCGACCTCGCCCAGATCGAGATCGGCCGGGATGCGGTAGAGATAGTAGACGTCCGGATCCCAGGGCACGCGCACCAGGTCCTGGATCCAGCCGATATTGAGCACAAACAGCGTGCCCAGGATGACGCCCAGCAAGGTGCCGATCATGCCGATCGACGCCCCGACAATGAGAAACACGCGCAGAATGCTCGCCCGCGTCATACCCATGGTGCGCAGGATGGCGATATCGCGTCCCTTATTCTTCACCAGCATGACGAGGCCGGAAATGATGTTCATGGCCGCGATGGCGATGACAATGGCCATCACCAGCCGCATCGCTGTGCGCTCGAACTGGAGCGCATTGAACAGGGCCGGATCGGAACTGGTGTAATCGCTGACCACGGTATTGGGGCCGGAGATATTCTGCACCGGAATGACGTAATCGGCCGCCCGGCTGGGGTCTTCCAGCCGGACCTGGACCATTTCGATCTCGCCCTCGCGATTGAAGAAGATCTGGCCTTGCTCCAGTGGCATGAAGGCGACGGCATTATCGATCGTCGACACCCCGGCAGCGAGGATTGCCCCGACCCGGTAAGCCTTACGCCGCGGCGTCACGCCAAAGGGCCCAGCCGCACCGCGAGCGGTCAGGAAGGTGACATCATCCCCGACATTGACGCCAAGCCGCCGCGCCACGCCCTGGCCCAGCACGATGACATCGCCGCCATTGCGGCCGACACCGAATTCGCTGAGATTACCATGGGTGAGCCCGGTCCGGCTGGTCGGGTCCCGGCCCTCCTGGATCGCCTGCAGATTGGCCAGATCGTCCGGCCGGGTGGCCAACACCTGGATGAAGGTATCGCGTCCGCCGGCGGTCGCCATGACCTGGCCGGTGACCACAGGATTGGCGCTTTCAACGCCCTCGATCGCTTCCAGCTCGGCGACCAGGGCCTCAGCCCCCTCGCCCGGGATAAAGCGGGTATCGACATAGACATGCGGCTGAAAGCCGAGCAGCTGACGCATGAGCTCGTTGCGAAAACCGTTCATGATCGACATCACCGAGATCAGCGCCATCACCGCCAGGGTGATACCGACTACGGAAATGATCGCGATCATGGCCACGCCACCATGCTTGCGCTTGGTGCGCAGATAGCGGCCCGCAATGGTGAATTCATGCGCGCTGAACGCGCCGGCTCCGCCTTGCGTGTCAGCCATTCGAGAAGGCCCGCTCGGCCAGGCGTGCCACCGCATCTTCCGGCGACAATTCGTGCGTCTCGCCAGAGCGGCGCACCTTCACCTCGACCTTGTTCTCCTTCAGCCCGCGCGGACCGATGACTAGCTGATAGGGCAGACCGATCAGATCGGCCGTAGCGAACTTGCCGCCCGGACGCTCCTTGCTGTCGTCATAGAGCGGATCGAGCCCGGCTTCGCTCAGTGCCGCATAAGCGGTCTCGCAAGCTGCATCGGCCGCCTCGTCGCCGGCGCGCAGATTGAGAATACCGGCCCCGAACGGCGCCACGCTCTCCGGCCAGATACAGCCCTTGTCATCGTGATGCGCCTCGATAATCGCGGCCAGAAGACGCGACACGCCCACGCCGTAAGAGCCCATATGCACCGGCCGGTCCTTCTGGTCGGGATGGGTGACATAGGCCTTCATCGGCTCGGAATACTTGGTTCCGAAATAGAAGATATGGCCCACCTCGATGCCGCGCGCCGACAGGCGGCGGTCTTCCGGCACCTGGGCAAAGGCGTCGGCGTCGTGCATTTCCTCGGTCGCGGCGTAGAGCGCCGTGCGCTGGTCGACCAGCGGCTGCAGATCGCCGTCCCAATCGACATCCGGACCCGGAGCGCCCATCTCGACGAGATCGGCATGGCAGAAGACCTCGCTCTCGCCGGTCTCGGCCAGGACGATGAATTCGTGAGAGAGATCCCCGCCGATCGGACCGGTATCGGCGCGCATCGGCACGGCCTTCAGACCCATGCGGGAGAAGGTGTTGAGATAGGCCACGAACATGCGGTTATAGGCATGGCGTGCGGCCGCCTCATCCAGGTCGAAGGAATAAGTATCCTTCATCAGGAATTCGCGGCCGCGCATGACGCCGAAGCGCGGGCGGATCTCGTCGCGGAACTTCCACTGGATATGGTAGAGCAGCTTGGGCAGGTCCTTGTAGGACCGGCAATAGGTGCGGAAGAGATCGGTGATCATCTCTTCATTGGTCGGCCCGAACAGCATGTCACGCTCATGGCGGTCGGTGATGCGCAGCATCTCCTGGCCATAATCATCATAGCGCCCGCTTTCGCGCCACAGGTCAGCCGACTGGATGGTCGGCATCAGCATTTCTACCGCACCGGCGCGGTTCTGTTCCTCGCGGACAATGTCCGAGATCTTCTGCAACACTTTCCAGCCCAGTGGCAGCCAGGAATAGATCCCGGCCGATTGCTGGCGCACCATGCCGGCGCGCAGCATGAGCTGGTGAGAAATGATCTGGGCGTCCGAAGGGGTTTCCTTCAGGACCGGCAGGAAGAAGCGGGAAAGGCGCATGCGAGTAAGGTCCGCGTTGGAGTGATCAATCTCCAATAGACCGCGTTTGCATGGGATTACAAGGCGCAGGCCGCCCCGATCTCAGGCCTAATCCCAGAAACCGGTTTCCGGCATCATGGCGGCAAAGGCACCGGTCTCGACCAGGGAGAAGAAGATCAGCCAGACCACCGAGGTGGCCACGGTTGTCCACCAGGCCTTGCGGGCCAGATCCGGCACCATCGGCGCGCCCGGTTCCGTGCCCTCGATAATGTCACCGCTTTCTTCCTGGCTGCGCACGCCGATCGGCAGGATCATGAAGACGATCAGCGACCAAGAGATCAGGAACACCACCAGCCCGTTGACGACCCCGACCCCGGCATCGCGGATAAAGAAGCGCGACAGCCACAAGAGGCCTGTCAGAGCCACGGGAAGGTAGGGCAGATAGCGCATCATCGCGGCGGTTCCTGCATCAGTTCAATCAGTTGGCCATTGGAGTTCTTGGGGTGAATGAAGATCACCGGAACCCCATGCGCGCCGATATAGGGTTCGCCCGTGCCCAGAACAGTGGCGCCGCGCTCAATCATCGCATCGCGTGCAGCGACAATGTCGGCGACTTCGAAGCAGAGATGATGCTGGCCACCCTTGGGATTGCGCTCGAGGAATTTGTGCACCGGGCTGTCATCGCCCAGCGGGGAGAGCAGCTCGATCTCGGAATTGTCGAGGTGCACGAAGGCGACCTTGACGCCGAGATGCGGGAAATCCTTGGTCTCGGTGGCGTCCGTGGCGCCATAGAGCTCGGCATAGGTCTGCTTGGCCGCTTCGATATCCGGCACGGCCACGCCGACATGGTTCAAACGTCCGATTTTCATCATGAGCTCCCTATACCGGCAGGACGATTACATCGACATGCGGCTTTTTACCCCAAATCGCATTGGCTTCCCGGCGCACGGCGAGGCGGACTTCCTCCTCGACCACATCCGGATCCTTCTTGGCGCGGCGGCCGAGGCGATCGAACTTCTCCTCCGCCGCGGTTTCCAGCGCGTCGTGGAAGGCCTCGATCGGAAAATCATCGTCTTCCGGCAGGCCTGCCGCGGTGACATTAGGGCCGGAGATCAGATTGCCGCGATCATCAACGGCCAGAGCAACGGTGATATAGCCGGCCCAGGACAGACGCCGCCGTTCCTTCACCGCCTCCCCGTCGGACGGGATCATGAACTTGCCGTCGACATACATGCGGCCCGACGGAACCTCGTCGATAATCCCGGCAGTGCCGTCGGAATGGATTTCCACCATGTCGCCATTGCGCACGGAGACGGCGTGCGGGACTTGCAGCGAGCGGGCGAAATTGGCGTGTTCGAGCAGGTGACGGCGCTCGCCATGCACCGGGATCGCCACTTTCGGCTTGGCCCAGCCATACATCTGCGCCAGCTCGTCCCGGCACGGATGGCCGGAAACATGGATCGGGCGATCCTTCTCGGTGATGATGTTGACGCCTTTTTCGGCGAGCCGGTTCTGCAGCTCGAAAATCCCGATCTCATTGCCCGGTATGACGCGGCTGGAGAAGATCACGGTATCGCCATTGCCCAGCGAGACATGGCGATGATTGCCTTCAGCGATGCGCGAGAGAGCCGCGCGCGGCTCGCCCTGGCTGCCGGTGCACAGATAGAGGATCTTCTCCGGCGGGAAATACCCCGCCTCCTCTTCATCGACAAAGTCCTGGATACCCTTGAGCAAGCCAACCGATTTTGCCGCCGCCGTCATGCGGTGCATGGAACGCCCGACCAGGCAGACCCGGCGGCCATTGGCCTCGGCGGCCTCAATAGCCGATTGCAGACGCGCGACATTGGAGGCGAAGGCCGCGATGGCGACCTTGCCGGTCAGCTCTCCGACCAGCTCGATCAGGGCATCACGGCAGCCCGCTTCCGAACCGCTATCGCCGGGCGAGAACACATTGGTGCTGTCACAGACCATGGCGAGGACGCCCTCCTCGCCCATCGCCTCGAGCGCGGACACATCCGTGGTTTCGCCGATCAGCGGATCCGGATCGATCTTCCAGTCGCCGGTGTGCAGGACCAGGCCGGCCGGCGTACGGATCGCGAGGCCATTCGGCTCGGGAATGGAGTGGGTCAGCGTCACCAGCTGGATATCGAACGGGCCGAGATCGAACCGGCTGTCGAGACTGATCTCGCGCAGATCGACCTCATCGAGGAGGCCAAACTCGGCCAGACGGTCGCGCACCAGCCAGGCGGTAAAAGGCGTGGCATAGATCGGACATTTCAGACGCGGCCACAGCTTGGCCACGGCGCCCATATGATCCTCATGCGCGTGCGTCAGCACCATGCCGAGCAGATTGTCGGCATTGTCCTCGATAAAGGTCGGATCGGGCATGATCAGGTCGATGCCCGGCGTCGACAGGTCGCCGAAGGTCACGCCGCAATCGACGATGATCCATTTGCGATCCTCTTCCGGCCCATAGCCGTAGAGGTTCAGATTCATGCCGATTTCATCAGACCCGCCGAGCGGCAGGAAGATCATGCTGTCGCTCATGCCTGGCCTCCATTGAGTTTCCAGACCTGCAGCAGACCGCGAATGGTCAGATCGGGATCATAGTGATCAATGGCGCTGGACGCGCCGTCAAACAGCGACACGACGCCGCCGGTCGCAATCACCGTCATGGGTTTGCCATGCTCCGCCTTGATGCGCTCGACCAGCCCGTCGATCAGGTCGATATAGCCCCAGAACACGCCCGACTGCATCGCTGAGACGGTGTCATTGCCGATCACCTTTTGCGGTCGCGCAATCGCGACACGCGGCAGTTTCGCCGCCGCGGCGTGCAGCGCCTGCATGGACAGGTTGATCCCCGGGGCGATGATCCCCCCTTCGAAGGCGCCATCCTCACTGATGACGTCGAATGTCGTGGCCGTACCGCTGTCGATGATGATCAGCGCGCCCTCATAGACGCCGCGCGCGCCGAGCGCGTTGACCAGGCGGTCGGCGCCGGCTTCGGACGCCCGGGCGAGCCGGACTTCCATGTCCAGATTGACCCCGGTCTCGCCGACAATGATCGGCTCGGCATCAAAATAGCGACGCGAGAGATTGCGCAGGTTGAACAGGGCCTGCGGCACCACGGTGGAGATCACGCAGGCCTCGATATCCTTGAAGGAAAACCCGTGCAGATCCATCAGCTGGGAGAGCCAGACGGCATGCTCGTCCGCCGTCCGGGTCGAGTCGGTGCCGGAGCGCCATTGCGCCTGCCAGTCCTCGCCATCATGGATGGCAAAGAGCGTATTGGTATTGCCGCAATCGATCGCGAGCAGCATGGGACACCTTTCTCACCGGGGCACACGCCCCGGACCTGTCAAAAAAAACACTTCGCCGGCGGAGATATACCGCCGTTCGCCGCTGGCCAAGTCCAGTCTCAGGGATCCGTCAGGGGCAAGATCGGCGAACACGCCCCGGATTGTCTCCTCTCCGAGCCGGGCCCGGCAATCGGCACCAAGACCATGCGCCCGCATCAGCCAGTGATCGCGGATCGGGCCGAACCCGTCCACGCTCCAGCGCTTGAGCCAGCCCGCGAAACTGCCGGCGAGGACATCCAGAGCCGCCTCGCGTGTCGTCTCGCCTCCGGCCGTATTGATGGCCGCAACCGGCCGGTCATCAATCTGCGGAGCCTGAGTAATATTGATACCGATGCCCACCGCCAGCCACAGCCCGCCGCCGGGTGCGGCGCCGGATTCAAGCAGGATGCCCGCCAGCTTGCGGCCATCGACGAGGACATCATTGGGCCATTTCAGCTTGGTGCGGGCCGGATCAATGCCGGCCTGGTCACAGACCTCGGCAACCGCGAGGGCAGCGGCAAAGGAGAGTTTGGCCACCTCTCCGGGATCGGCAGAGAAGGTGAACAGGCCGGTGGTGAAGAGGTTGCCGTCAATCCCGCTCCAGGACCGGCCGCGGCGGCCTCGCCCTGCGGTCTGGCGCTTGGCCGCGATCCAAAGCGGACCGCGCTCGCCGGCTTCAGCCAGCGAGCGCGCATCGCTATTGGTGGACGCGGTTTCCTCGCGCCATTCGGTGCGGAAGTCCGGGCCGCCGAGCAAGACCTAGAGGGTCGCCAGACCGACGCTGTAGGCGCGAACCACGAGCCAGCCGAGAATCGGCAGCAACAGCACCGTGGCCAGGCCGGCCACGCGGGTTACCCAGTACACGCTCATCGAGGTCGGAACGAACTCGATGTCCGAGCTGTCAAACCAGATCACCTTGACCACGCGCAGATAATACGCCGCGGAGACGACCGAGAAGAGCACGGCAAGGACCGACAGGATGATCAGGTCTGCCTGCACGGCCGCGTAGATGACGAAGAACTTGCCGAAGAAACCAACCATGAAGGGCAGACCACCGATGGAGAACATCAGTGCCGTAATCGACCAGCCCAGGCCCGGATTGCGCTGGGCGAGACCGGCGAGGTCGGAGATATTCTCGACCATGCCTTCACGCGTACGCATCGACAGGACGGCGCCGAAGGCACCGACCACGCCAATCATGTACAGCGCCATGAAGACCAGGAGCGCCCACAAACCGGTCTGGCTCGCCGCCGCGATGGCGACGAGGGCATAACCCATATTGCCGATCGAGGAGTAAGCCAGCAGGCGTTTGATGTTTTCCTGGGTCAGGGCACCGAAAGCGCCTACGCCCATGGACAGGACCGCGATGATCCAGATCACGTCGCGCCAGTCGTCAACAACTGCGCCGAACGGCTCCATCAGAACCCGCGCCATCAGCACGATAGCGGCGAATTTCGGTGCCGTCGCGAAGAATGCGGTGACGGGGGTCGGAGCGCCTTCATAGACGTCCGGCGTCCACATGTGGAAGGGCGCGGCGGAGACCTTGAAGGCCAGGCCACAGATGACGAAGACGAGGCCGAAAGTCAGGCCGACATTGGTGCCGCCATCGACCGCCATTGCGATCTGCTCGAAACCGGTGGAACCGGAGAAGCCGTAGACCAGCGAGGAGCCGTAAAGCAGCAGGCCCGAGGACAGCGCACCGAGCACGAAATACTTCAGACCCGCTTCCGAGGCGCGCAGGCTGTCGCGGTTGAATGCGGCCAGCACGTAAAGCGCCAGGGCCGAGAGCTCGATGCCCATATACATGGAGATGAGGTCATTGGCCGAAACCATGACCGTCATACCCGTCACGGCAAGCAGGGCGAGGATCGGGTATTCGATCTTCATCAGCTTTTCCGCTTCCAGGTACGGCATGGCCAGGATCAGCGCCATGGCCGCCGTCAGGGCGACCGCGACTTTGGAGAACTTGGCCAGGTCATCGAAGATGAAGGCACCGGAGAAAGCGGTCCCGCCCTCACCCGTCCAGAATAGCGAGGCGAAACCGGCGACAACCAGCAGCGCGATCGAAGCCAGATAGACCAGCTTGTTGGCCCGGTCCGAGGTGAAGAACACCCCGACCATCAACAGAGCCATGGCCCCACCCGCCAGAATCATCTCCGGCGTGAGAAGACCGATTTCCTGATAGAGCGTATCCGCGTTCATCAGTGGGCTCCTACTGCGCTGCCGCGGCGAGCGCCGCGTTATAGTTCGCGATCAGATTGTCGACCGAAGCGGCGGTGACATCCGTGATCAGGGTGGAGAAGACGCCCAGCACGATGGTCGAGACGGCGAGAACGGCGAGCGTGCCGAACTCCTTGGCGTCCACATCGGTGATGGTCTCCAGCTTGGGATTGGTGATCTCGCCGAACACCACGTTGCGGTAGACGGTGAGCATGTACATGGCCGACAGGATGACGCCGACAGCCGCACCGGTGGCAACCCACCAGCCCGCCTGGAAGGCCCCGACCATGGTCATGATCTCGCCGACGAAGCCGGACGTGCCCGGCAGGCCGACATTGGCCATGGCAAACAGGGCGAAGATCGCGGCGTAGACCGGCATGCGATGCACCAGACCGCCATAGAAGGAGATCTCGCGGGTGTGCATACGGTCATAGATGACGCCGACCAGAAGGAAGAGCGCCCCGGAGATCACGCCGTGCGAGATCATCTGATAGAGCGCGCCCTGCACGCCGACATCATTCATCGTGAACAGGCCCATGGTCACGAAGCCCATGTGGGCGACGGAGGAATAGGCGATCAGCTTCTTGATATCGGTCTGACGGAAGGCCACCAGCGAGGTGTAGATGATGGCGATGATCGACAGCACGAAGACGAAGGGCGCGAAATAATCGCTCGCATTCGGGAACATCGGCAGCGAGAAGCGCATGAAGCCATAGCCGCCCATCTTCAGCAGCACGCCGGCCAGGATGACGGAACCCGCCGTCGGAGCCTGTACGTGTGCGTCGGGCAGCCAGGTATGCACCGGCCACATCGGCATCTTCACCGCGAAGGAGGCGAAGAAAGCGAGCCACAGCCAGGTCTGGGCCTCTTGGGCAAACTCGGTCTGCAGCAGCACGGTGATGTCCGTCGTGCCCGCTTCCAGGAACATGAAGATCATGGCGACCAGCATGAGCACCGAGCCCAGCAGGGTGTAGAGGAAGAATTTGAACGCGGCATAGACGCGGTTCTGACCACCCCAGACACCGATGATGATGAACATCGGGATCAGGCCACCTTCGAAGAAGATGTAGAACAGCACCAGGTCCAGCGCCGTGAACACGCCGATCATCAGCGTTTCCAGCAGCAGGAAGGCGATCATGTAGTCAGCGACGCGGGTCTTGATCGACCCCGAAGCGAGAATACAGATCGGCATCAGGAAGGCGGTCAGGAGCACGAGCAGGACGGAGATGCCGTCAACGCCCATGCGGTAGCCCAGGCCGATCTGTTCCAGCCAGGTCACTTCGTGAACCATCTGGAAGCCGGCAACCGACGGATCGAACTCGATCATCATCAGGATCGCCAGGCCGAGCGCGACGAGCGTGGTCAGCAGGGCCACACCCCGCGAATTCTCGCCGATCTTCGCCTGGTCTTCAGGCCGCGCGGTGAAGCGCATGATCGCGATGACCAGCGCGCCGACGGTCGGCAGGAAGGTCAGGATCGACAGGAAGGACGGGATTTCAGCGATCATTCTATTGTCCCCCGGTGCTGCCGGCCATGATCCACAGGGTCAGACCCAGGACGCCGATCAGCATGACGAATGCGTAGTGATAGAGGAAACCGGACTGCGCCTTGGCAACGCGGCGCGCCGTGGCCATCGCCGTCGCGGCAAAGCCGTTCGGGCCGAAGCCATCAATGATGCGCACATCACCGATTTTCCACAACAGGTCACCCAGTCCCTTGGCACCCCGGACGAAGACGAAGTGATAGACCTCGTCGAAATACCACTTGTTGTACAGGAACTTGTAGAGCGGCCCTTCGCGCGCGGCGATGCGTGCGGGCAGGCCTTGCTTGACGATGTAGAACCACCAGGCAACGACCAGGCCGATCATGGTGGCGCCAAACGGCATCCACAGCACCCAGACCGGCGGATGATGGCCCTCATGACCGTCACCATAGCCCTCACCGCCATGAGCCTCATCGCCATAGCCAGCGTCTGCGGCATGGGTGTCGGCCGCATGATCGTCGGTGGCATAGCCGTCTGCGGCATGACCGTCGGCAGCCTCATGGGTTTCACCCAGGGATGCGCGGTATTCCGCGCCATAGGTGTGACCGTAATTACCCTCGGCATACGGGCCCGGCGGCAGGCTTTCTTGCCAGAAGGCGAAGCTGTCCTTGGCCAGGAAGCTGTCCTTGTAGGCCGCACCGGCACCGATGGAGCCGATGGCGAGAATGATCAGCGGCACCAGCATGACCCACGGGCTCTCGTGGGCGCTGTTGAGCACTTTCACATCACCGCGATACTTGCCGTGGAAGGTCATGAAGATGACGCGCCAGGAGTAGTAGCTGGTGAGCAGAGCCACGAGGACACCGAACCAGAAGGCGACCATGCCGAGCGGTACGCCGGCCTGACCGGCCATGAAGGCTTCCTCGATGATCATGTCTTTCGAGAAGAAGCCGGCGAAGCCCCAGCCCAGCATCGGGATACCGATACCGGTCAGGGCGATCGTGCCGATGATCATCAGGATCCAGGTGAAGGGCAGCGCCTTGTAGATGCCGCCCATATTGCGCATGTCCTGCTCGTCATGCAGGCCGTGGATCACGGAACCGGCGCCAAGGAAGAGGAGCGCCTTGAAGAAGGCGTGCGTGAACAGGTGGAACATGGCCGCGGAGTACAGGCCCAGGCCCGCCGCGAAGAACATGTAGCCGAGCTGCGAACAGGTCGAATAGGCAATCACGCGCTTGATGTCGTTCTGCACCAGACCGACCGTGGCGGCGAAGAAACAGGTGATGATACCGATCGCCGTGATGATGGTGGAGGTGGCCGGAGCCAGCTCGTAGATCGGGAAGGCGCGGCAGACCAGGAAGACACCGGCGGTCACCATGGTCGCTGCGTGGATCAGGGCGGAGACCGGCGTCGGGCCTTCCATCGCGTCCGGCAGCCAGACATGCAGGAAGAACTGTGCCGATTTGCCCATCGCACCGATGAAGAGGAGGAAGGCGATCAGCTCGAGCGCGGGAAGCTCCATACCGGCAAAGGCCAGCACCGCATCGGTAGTCCCGACCTGCGAGAAGACATCGTCGAACTTGACCGAGCCGAAGACCAGGAAGATGGCCATAATGCCCAGGGCAAAGCCGAAATCGCCGACACGGTTGGTGACGAAGGCCTTGATGGCGGCGTCATTGGCAGACTTCTTCTTGTACCAGAAGCCGATCAGCAGATAGGAAGCCAGGCCCACGCCTTCCCAGCCGAAGAAGACCTGCAGGAAGTTGTCTGCGGTCACCAGCGACAGCATGGCGAAGGTGAAGAGCGAGAGATAGGCGAAGAAGCGCGCACGGTGCGGGTCGTGGGACATATAGCCCCAGGAATACAGGTGCACGAGCGCGGAGACCGTGTTGATCACGATCAGCATGACGGCTGAGAGCGTATCCAGCTTGATCGCCCAGGAGACGTCGAAATTGCCGACCGACATCCAGGTCGCCAGCTCGATCGTCTGGGTATTGCCGCCAATGGTGACATCAAAGAAAACCAGCCAGGACAGGATGGCCGACAGACCCACCGCAAACGTGGTGATGATCTGGGCCGCGCGATGGCCGAGATAATTGCCGAAAACGCCGGCGATGAAGGCCGCGATAAGCGGGCCGAAGACGATAATGATCGGTGTCATGATCCTTAGCCCTTCATCATGTTGACGCCCTCAACCGAGATATCACCCCGGTTGCGGAAGTAGACGACGAGGATGGCGAGGCCGACAGCAGCCTCTGCCGCGGCAACGGTGAGGACGAACATCGCGAGGACCTGGCCGGCGAGATCACCGAGGAAGCTCGAGAAAGCCACCAGGTTGACATTGACCGACAACAGGATGAGCTCGACCGACATCAGAAGGATGATGACGTTCTTGCGGTTCACGAAAATGCCGAAGACACCGATGGTGAACAGTATCGCGGCAACGGCCAGGTAATGGCCCAGACCGATCTCCATCATTCCCCAATCCCCTGTCCCGGTTTGATGTCGACGAGTTCAACCGCTTCGTCGCGCTTGCGGCCGACCTGTGCGGTGACGCTCTGGCGCTTGACGTGCGGCTTGTGGCGCAGCGTGAGGACGATGGCGCCGATCATGGCGACCAGCAGAACCAGGCCCGCCATCTGGAAGAAGAAGACGTAATCGTCATAGAGCACCTGGCCGAGCGCCTCGACATTGCCCATCCCTTCCGGGATCGCAGCGGCGCGCAGGGCCATGGCCTGGTCCGAGGCCTGCCAGGTCAGGCCGATCATGGCCAGCTCGGCGGCCAGGATCAGGCCCACCAGCCCGCCCAGCGGCGCGTACTCCAAAAAGCCCTGTTTGAGCTCGGTGAAGTCGACGTCCAGCATCATGACGACGAAGAGGAAGAGCACCGCGACCGCGCCGACATAGACGACGATCAGCAGCATGGCGAGGAACTCCGCGCCCAGAAGAACGAACAGTCCTGCAGCCGAGAAAAAGGCCAGGATCAGGAACAGCACGGACCGGACCGGGTTCCGCGCGACCACGACCATCAAGGCCGAAAGGATCGCGACTCCGGAAAAGGCCCAGAAGGCCAAGGTTGCGAGCATGGCGCCCTCTTCCATTCTTAAAGTTTTGAACGACGCCGCGGATTAGCGGTACGGCGCGTCCAGTTCCAGGTTCTTGGCGATTTCGCGCTCCCAACGGTCACCGTTTTCGAGCAGTTTCGCCTTATCGTAAAAGAGTTCTTCGCGGGTCTCGGCCGCGAACTCGAAGTTCGGGCCTTCCACGATTGCATCGACCGGGCATGCCTCCTGGCAATAACCGCAATAAATGCACTTGGTCATGTCGATGTCGTAGCGCGTGGTCCGGCGCGAGCCGTCTTCACGCGGTTCCGCCTCGATGGTGATCGCCTGGGCCGGGCAGATCGCTTCGCACAGCTTGCAGGCAATGCAGCGTTCTTCGCCATTGGCGTAGCGACGCAGGGCGTGCTGACCGCGGAAACGCGGCGATAGCGGGCCCTTCTCGAAGGGATAGTTCACCGTGGCCTTCTTCTTGAAGAAGTAGCGCATGCCCAGTCCGAAAGCGGACCAGAAGTCCAGGAGGAGCGCGCCGCGAATGGCTTGTTGGATACGGCTCATGAGCTTTACCCTTACGTTCCGTAGACGATGTAGGCGCCAACCAGGGCGACTGCGACGAGAGAGGCCGGCAGGAAGATTTTCCAGCCCAGGCGCATCAGCTGGTCATAGCGGTAACGCGGGACCAGGGCCTTCACCATCGCGAACATGAAGAAGAAGAAGACGACCTTGATGGCGAACCAGAAGAAATACCAAAGGCTCGACAGCAGATACGGCCATTCTGACGTATCCAGCTCGAACGGCGGGTTCCAGCCACCGAAGAACAGGATGGTCGTCATCGCACACATCAGGACGATGTTGAGATACTCGCCGATCATGAACAGCAGGTACGGGGTCGAGGAATACTCGACCTGGTAACCGGCCACGAGCTCGGATTCAGCTTCCGGCAGGTCGAACGGCGGACGATTGGTCTCGGCCAGGGCGGAGATGAAGAAGATCACCGCCATCGGGATCATCACCAGGAACATCGGGACCGGGAAGGTATGTCCGGCGAGGACATTCCAGTTCCAGAAGCCGCCGGCCTGCTGCTCGATAATCGTCGTCAGGCTCATCGAACCGGCAAACAGCAGCACGGTGACGATGATGAAACCGATGGAGACCTCATAGGAGACCATCTGCGCAGCCGAGCGCAGCGCGCCCAGGAAGGGATATTTCGAGTTCGAGGCCCAGCCGCCGATGATGATGCCGTAGACACCCAGCGAGGACATGGCGAACAGGTAGAGAATACCGACATTGATGTCCGCAATCACCCAGCCCGGCGCGACCGGCACAACAGCCCAGGTCACGAAGGCGAGGATCAGCGTGATCAACGGCGCCAGCAGGTAGAGCGTGCGGTCTGCGCCAGCCGGCACGACGATTTCCTTGAATACGAATTTCAGGAAATCCGCGAAGGACTGCAACAGGCCGAAGGCGCCGACCACGTTGGGGCCTTTGCGCATCTGCACCGCCGCCCAGACTTTCCGGTCCATCAGGAGCAGGAATGCCAGCGACAGGAGCAGGACGATCATGAAGCCCAGGATTTGCAGCACGGCCATGCCGAAACCGCCCCAGACGCCAAATTGTGCAACGAAATCCGTCATTGCGCCCTACTCCGCTGCGACCTTGGCCGGCTCGGATTTGAGGGCGGAGCAAGCCGCCAGCGTTTCCGAAGCCCGCGCGATCGGGTTGGTGAAATAGAAGTTGGTGACAGCCGGCTTGAAGGCCTCGTCCGCCACATCGCCGGCCGCGCCGATCGACTTGACGTCGAAATCAGCCACCGTCTCGGCCCCCGGCGCATGATCGATGCCGGAGAGAACCGGGTGGTCCTCAAACAGCTTCATGCGCAATTGCTCGAGATTGTCGTACGGCAGGGTCTTGCCGAGGCGCTCGGACAGGGCCCGGAAGATCGCCCAGTTCTCTTTCGCCTCACCTTTCGGGAAGACGGAGCGATAAGCCAGCTGAACCCGGCCCTCGGTATTGACGAAAATGCCGTCCTGTTCGGTCCAGGCCGCGCCCGGCAGGATGAGATCGGCGCGGTGTGCACCATTATCGCCATGGCTGCCGACATAGATGACGAAGGCATCGCCGAAGCTGGACATGTCGAGCTCGTCAGCGCCGAGCAGGACGACCGTGTCCATGGCGTTGGACTGCATGGCCGCCACATCGTGACCGCCCTCGCCCGGAATGAAGCCGAGATCGAGACCGCCGACGCGGGAGGCTGCCGTGTGCAGCACGTTGAAGCCGTTCCAGCCCTCCTTGACCGCGCCAATGCTGTCGGCGAGATCACCGGCCGCGTTGAGAATGGCGGCGCCATCCTCGCGGGTCAGCGCGCCAGAGCCGAGGATGATCATCGGGCGCTCGGCGTCTTTCAGCGTCTTGATGAAGCCGGAGCGCTTGCGCTTGAGACCGGCCAGATCCGCTGCCGACGTGCCGAGATGCTCGTACTCGTAGGACAGATCGACCGCTTCACCGATGACCGCGACCTGGGTGTCATTATTGAGCCAGGTCTTGCGGATACGGGCGTTGATGATCGCCGCTTCGGTGCGCGGATCGGCACCGACGATGAGGATGGCATCTGCCTCCTCGATACCGGCAATCGTGGTGTTGAAGAGATAGCTCTCGCGCGCGCCGCCACCGATCTTGGCGCCGTCCTGGCGGCAATCGATCGAGGCAATACCGAGCGCATCGGCTAGGTCCTTGACCGCCTTGAGCTCTTCCACCGAGTTCAGGTCGCCGGCAATGACGCCGATCTTGGAGGCGTCGCCACCCAGCTTCTCGGCGGCCACGGAAAGCGCTTCAGACCAGTCGGCCGGGCGCAGCTTGCCGTTTTCGCGCACATACGGACGATCGAGACGCTGTTTGCCGAGGCCTTCCCAGGCATAGCGCGTCTTGTCGGAAATCCATTCCTCGTTCACGCCTTCATGCGTGCGCGGCAGGATGCGCAGCACGGCCGTGCCGCGATTGTCGACGCGGATATTGGAGCCGACCGCATCCATCACATCGATGGTCTCGGTCTTGGAGAGCTCCCAGGGACGCGCGTTGAAAGCGTAGGGCTTGGAGGTCAGCGCACCGACCGGGCACAGGTCGATGACATTGCCGGACAGTTCCGAGGTGACCGCATTTTCCAGATAGGTCGTGATCTCGGCATCTTCGCCGCGGCCGATCATGCCGATTTCCGGCACGCCTGCGACTTCGGTGACGAAACGGACGCAACGCGTGCACTGGATGCAGCGCGTCATCTCCGTCTTGATGATCGGACCCATTTCCTTGTCTTCAACCGCGCGCTTGTTCTCCGGGAAACGTGAACCGGTGCGGCCATAGGCCAGGGCCTGATCCTGCAGATCGCATTCGCCACCCTGGTCACAGATCGGGCAATCGAGCGGGTGGTTGATGAGCAGGAACTCCATCACCCCTTCGCGGGCCTTCTTGACCATGGGCGACAGCGTATTCATCGCCGGCGGTTCACCGTTCGGCCCGCCGCGCATATCGCGCACCTGCATGGCACAGGATGCCGCCGGCTTCGGCGCACCGACAAGCTCGACCAGGCACATCCGGCAGTTACCGGCGACCGAGAGGCGCTCGTGATAGCAAAAGCGCGGGATTTCCCGGCCAGCGGCCTCGGCGGCCTGCAGCAGCGTGTAGGAATTCGGTACTTCGACTTCCTCGCCGTCGACAACAATTTTGCGGAGATCTTCGCTCATGACTAATCCAGCTTCCCGGCATCCATCGCGGTCTCAACAGGCCATTTGTTGAGCGCGAGCACCCAGAGGGCGATCAAATTTACAAGCGGGATAAACGCCAAAATGGCCCAAAACCCCGAAAACCCGAGACGAGACAGAATCCGCCAGACCGGAAAGCCGAACACGGCAATCCAGAACAGCAGGGCCAGGATCGTCAGAGATGATGCGTCAGCGCCCATATCCTCCCCCTACTCCGCCGCTACGGCCTGGCTCACGAAGACCGGCTTGCCTTCGCGATAGTTATTGATGCGCTCTTCGATTTCAGAGCGGAAATGACGGATCAGGCCCTGGACCGGCCAGGCGGCCGCGTCACCCAGGGCGCAGATCGTGTGGCCTTCGACCTGACCGGCAACGTCCAGCAGCATGTCGATTTCTTCGATCGTCGACTCGCCTGCCGCCATGCGGGTCAGGACGCGCCACATCCAGCCCGTACCCTCACGGCACGGCGTACACTGGCCGCAGCTTTCGTGACGGTAGAAGTAGGAAATCCGCGCGATCGCCTTCACCACGTCAGTGGACTTGTCCATCACGATGACGGCCGCGGTACCGAGTCCGGACTTGTGCGCGGACAGCGCATCAAAATCCATCAGCACATCGTCACAGATGTCTTTCGGCAGCAGCGAAACCGAGGATCCGCCCGGGATCACGGCTTTGACATTGTCCCAACCACCGCGAACGCCGCCGGCATGCGTCTCGATGAGCGTGCGCATCGGGATCGACATGACTTCTTCGACGTTACAGGGATTGTTCACATGGCCGGAGATCGAGAAGATCTTGGTGCCGACATTGCGCTCGCGACCGAAGCTGGAGAACCAGTCGGCGCCGCGGCGCAGGATCGTGCCGGCCACAGCAATGGATTCGACATTATTGACGGTCGTCGGGCAACCATACAGGCCGGCATTGGCCGGGAATGGCGGCTTCAGGCGCGGCTGGCCCTTCTTGCCTTCCAGGCTTTCCAACAGTGCCGTTTCCTCGCCGCAGATATACGCGCCGGCGCCGTGATGGATGTAGACGTGGAACGGCCAGCCATGGACGTTCTTCTCGCCGATCAGCTTGGCCTCATAGGCCTCCTTGACGGCTTTCTCCATCGCCAGGCGTTCGGTGACGTACTCGCCGCGCAGATAGATGTAGCAAGCATGCGCCTGCATCGCGAAGGAGGCGATGAGGCAGCCTTCGATGAGCAGATGCGGATCATGACGCATGATCTCGCGGTCCTTACACGTGCCCGGCTCGGATTCGTCGGCATTGACGACGAGATAGTGCGGACGCGCGCCCACTTCCTTGGGCATGAAGGACCATTTCAGCCCGGTCGGGAAACCGGCGCCGCCGCGGCCGCGCAGGCCCGAGGCCTTCATCTGGTCAATGATCCAGTCGCGGCCCATGTCCAGCATGTCCTTGGTGCCATTCCAGGCACCGCGCTGCTGGGCTGCTTCCAGACCCGGGCTGTGATGCCCGAACAGATTGGTGAAAATCCGGTCTTTATCCTGGAGAAGCTCGACCATTTAGCCCTCCGCCTTTTCGGTATTCGGCAGTTTGATTTTCTTCGCACGCGAACCGTCATAGAGGGACGGGTCGGAGAGAACCTTGGTGCCGTGGGGTTCAGATGCATTGCGCTCGGATTGCGGGCCGAATTCGACCTTCTTGCCGGCGGCGAGATCGTCGAGGAGTTTCTCGAATTTCTCGGCATCGAGATCTTCGATGTAGTGGTCGCCATCTTTATTGGCGAGCTGGATCATCGGCGCATTGGCGCAGGCGCCCATGCACTCGACTTCAACCCAGGTGAACTTGCCGTCTTCGGACACCTCGTGCTGCTTGCCGATGCGCTTCTTGCACACCGACATCAGATCTTCGGACCCACGCAGCATGCACGGCGTCGTGCCGCAGACCTGGACCAGGTGCTCACCGACCGGAGCCAGGTTGAACATGGTGTAGAAGGTCGCCACTTCGAAGACGCGGATATACGGCATGGACAGGCGATCCGCGATGTCACGAATGGCCGGCTCGGAGACCCAGCCTTCCTGCTTCTGGGCGATCCAGAGCATCGGGATGACCGCGGAGGCCTGCTTGCCTTCGGGATATTTCGCCAGCCAGAACTTGATCTCGTCTTCGCTCTTCTTGTTGAAGGCAAAGCTTTCCGGCTGTTCTTTCGCGAGACGGCGAACGCTCATCGGTCGATCTCCCCGAAGACGATATCAAGTGAACCCAGAATGGCGGAGACATCGGCCAGCATGTGACCGCGATTGAGGTGATCCATCGCCGCCAGGTGGGCAAAGCCCGGCGCGCGGATCTTCACGCGGTAGGGCTTGTTGGACCCGTCGGCCACGAGATAGACGCCGAACTCGCCCTTGGGCGCTTCAACGGCGGCATAGACCTCGCCGGCGTCGACGTGCACACCTTCGGTGTAGAGCTTGAAGTGCTGGATCAGCGCTTCCATCGACTGTTTCATCTCGGCGCGGCGCGGCGGCGAGAATTTACTGTCGGTAGCCAGAACCTCGCCCTGGTTTTCCGGCTTCATCAGCCAGTCACAGCACTGGATCATGATCTTCACGGACTCGCGCATCTCTTCCATGCGGCAGAGATAGCGGTCGTAGCAATCACCGTTCTTGCCAAGCGGGATGTTGAACTCCAGCTCGTCATAAACTTCGTAGGGCTGAGCGCGGCGCAGATCCCAGGCCATGCCGGATCCGCGCACCATGACGCCGGAGAAGCCCCATTCGAGCGCTTCTTCCTTTGACACGATACCGATATCGGCATTGCGCTGTTTGAAGATGCGGTTCTCGGTCAGGAGGTCATCGATATCATCGAGCGCAGACGGGAAGCTGTCACACCAGGCGCGGATGTCCTGGATCAGTTCCGGCGGCAGGTCCTGGTGCACACCGCCCGGGCGGAAATAATGAGCGTGCATGCGCGAACCGGAGGCGCGCTCATAGAACACCATCAGCTTCTCGCGCTCCTCAAAGCCCCAGAGCGGCGGCGTCAGCGCGCCGACATCCATGGCCTGGGTCGTCACATTGAGAAGGTGCGACAGGATGCGTCCGATTTCCGAGTACAGCACACGCACATACTGGCCACGCCGCGGCACGGTGATACCGGCCAGGCGTTCCGCCGCCATGCAGAAGGCGTGCTCCTGGTTCATCGGCGCCACATAGTCGAGGCGGTCGAAATAGCCGATACCCTGGAGATAGGTCTTGTGCTCGAGCAGTTTCTCGGTGCCGCGGTGCAGAAGGCCGATATGCGGGTCAACGCGCTCGACGACCTCGCCATCCAGCTCCAGCACGAGACGCAGAACGCCGTGCGCCGCCGGGTGCTGCGGTCCGAAATTGATCGTGAAGTTCCGCGGGGATTCTTCGGTGGTTTCGATGTCAGCCATGCCTTAGCCCTCCGCCTTCTCATCACCCGGGATGACGTATTTGGCGCCTTCCCACGGGCTCATGAAGTCGAAATCGCGGTATTCCTGAACCAGTTCGACCGGCTCGTAGACCACGCGCTTTTCCTCGTCGTCCCAGCGCACTTCCATGAAGCCGGTGAGCGGGAAATCCTTGCGCAGCGGATGTCCCTCGAAACCGTAATCGGTCAGCAGGCGGCGCAGATCCGGGTGACCGGAAAACGCGATGCCATACATGTCGAAGGCTTCACGCTCGAACCAGTTGGCGACCGGGAACAGTTCGATCACGGACGGGACAGCGGTATCCTCATCGACCGCGAGCTTGATGCGGATGCGATGGTTCTGCTGCATCGACAAGAGGTGGTAGACGACCTCGAAACGCTCGGCGCGCTGCGGGTAGTCGACACCGCAAATATCGATCAGCGAGGTGAAACGGCAGGCCGCGTCATCGCGCAGGAAGCGGAGCATGTCGACGATACGGTCGTCATGGATCTCCACGGTCAGCTCGCCATGCTCGACCGACCAGGATTTGACAGCGCTTTCCTGCTGGCCTGCGATGTGTTCGCCGAGGGATTGAAGGGCTTCGCTCATCTCATCCTCTCCTAGCGCTCGATCGAGCCTTCGCGACGGATCTTCTTCTGCAGCTGCAGAATACCGTACACGAGGGCTTCAGCCGTCGGCGGGCAACCCGGCACGTAAACGTCGACCGGAACAATGCGGTCACACCCGCGCACCACCGAGTAGGAATAGTGATAGTACCCGCCACCATTGGCACAAGAACCCATGGAAATGACGTAGCGCGGCTCGGGCATCTGGTCGTAGACCTTGCGCAGGGCGGGAGCCATTTTATTGGTCAGGGTGCCCGCCACGATCATCACGTCGGACTGACGCGGGGAGGCGCGCGGGGCGAAACCGAAACGCTCGACGTCGTAACGCGGCATCGACGCCTGCATCATCTCGACAGCGCAGCATGCGAGACCGAAGGTCATCCACATCAGCGAACCCGTCCGGGCCCAGGTCACCAGGTCGTCAGCAGCAGCGACGACGAAGCCCTTGTCCGCCAGCGCATCGCTGACGCCGTCGAAAAACGGATCGTGCTTCTTCGGGTCGTAATGCGGAACCGCAGCGCGGCCAGCCATTCCAGCGGGGGTGGTGTGATCAGAGGCCATGACTTCTTACTCCCAGTCCAGCGCGCCTTTTTTCAGCTCGTAAATAAAGCCGATGGTCAGGACGCCGAGGAACATCATCATGGACCAGAACTCGAACGGGCCGAGGCTGTCACGCAGGCTGACCGCCCACGGAAACAGGAAGGCCACTTCCAGGTCGAAGATGATGAACAGGATTGCGACAAGGTAGAAACGGACGTCGAATTTCATGCGGGCGTCGTCAAACGCGTTGAAGCCGCACTCATAGGTCGAGACTTTTTCCGGATCCGGTTTGGACGGAGCGACCACGAAGGCGGCCAGCATGAAGATGACGCCGAGAGCGGCGGCAATGCCGAAGAAAATGAGAATCGGCAGGTAGTCGAGAAGCAGCGTTTCCATGGCAAGGCCTCGCCCGTGTTCGGTCCGTCTTGTCGAGCAGGAGCAGCATCTGGCGAGTTTCGCTGGGAATACGAATCGGAATCGCCGGCCGGGCCCCCTGCCCGATTTGGCGCGGAAGCTAGTGCGCAGCGCGCGTTCGAGCAAGGGCTAAAGACCGCCCGAGCTCAGTTCTTAATCGTAAAGCCTGTATAAGGAATTCCAGTTGCGAGCGGGTCGCAATTAGAGCCCCGTTTTGACCGCTTACTGACGCATTCCAAGAACCGATTTCCAAAACCCGGCACGCAAAAATGGCGATCGCGCACTAAACGCGTGATCCGGGAAAACATGCCATGGCCTGTAACCCCACTTGGCCACGAGCTGTCGCGCAGCGTTCCCCTGCCCGGCCGCCGACGCCGCGGCCAGAGCCGCCCGGCGTGAACACCATGACGCACGCGCCTGGCGGAAAACGCTCAACGCTGAACCATCCAGGCAACCGATATGCTCGATTTCAGCCCGGATCAGCTCGGCCTGACGCAGACGTGCCGCCGCGTCAAACACCAGAATGGCCGCTCCGGTCGCTAGCAGGACGGATCCGACCGGCAGGACCGGCGCACTGAGCCAGGCCAGAGAGAGCGCCGTCAGGCAGAGCAGCAGGGGCGGCCAGGTCGCGCGCAGTGACCAGATTTGATAGCGCACAAGGCGAAGAAGAATTTGCATGGCGCGCAAACTGCGCTGCCGCCGCATGAAGGAGCAGTGGGAATATGCGCCCGGCGGTCCCGCCTGCAGGGCTCGACCATTGCCTATTTCGCCCATCCCTGCTCATTTATCGGCGAAACGTCACAGGGGAGAGAGACGTGAATATTGGTAATGGTATCCTCAATTTCGTCGAGCGCGCCGGCAACCGCCTGCCCGATCCGGTGACGATCTTCGTCATCCTGATCACCGCGGTCGTCACGATTTCCGTGCTCGCCGCCGGCGCAGGACTGGAATCAACCCACCCGGTCACCGGCGATACAATCGCCGCCCAATCCCTGCTCTCCGGCGATAATATCCGCCGGTTGCTGACCGAGTTCACGTCCATCTTTGTCAACTTCCCGCCGCTCGGCCTGGTTCTGGTGGTGATGATCGGTGCCGGCGTGGCCGAACGCACCGGCCTGTTCGGTGCCGGCCTGCGCGCCCTGGTCGGCTGGGTTCCCAATACGTTGCTCACGGCGACCCTCGTGTTCGCCGGTGTCATGGGCAATCTCGCCGTTGATGCAGGCTATGTGGTCCTGATCCCGCTGGGCGGCATTGTCTTCGCCTCGGTTGGCCGTCACCCCATCGCTGGTATTGCCGCGACCTTCGCCGGTGTCTCCGCCGGTTTCTCGGCCAACCTCTTCCCCGGACCGCTTGAGCCGCTGCTGCTGGGCATTACCGTCCAGGCCGCGCAGTTCATCGATCCGGACTGGCAGCTGAATATTCTGTCGAACTATTACTTCATCTTCGCGCTGACCCCGGCGGTCGTTATCGCCGGCACCTGGGTTACCCAGGCCATCATCGAGCCGCGCCTGGGCGAATGGAAAGGTCTCAAGGGCGAAAACGGTGAGGACCAGGACGCCCCGACGACGGATCTGACGGCTGCGGAAAGGCGCGGCCTGATGGCTGCCGGTGTCGTCATGATCGCCCTGATCGCCTGGGTCGTCTCCATGACCATGCCCGCCGACGCCATCCTGCGCGATGAAAACGGCGATCTGGCTCCGTTCTACAATTCCATTGTCGCCATCTCGATGATCGCCTTCCTGCTCATGGGCCTCGCCTTCGGCATCGCCGCCGGCACGATCAAGTCGGACAAGGACGCGGTGGCCATGGCCTCCGGCGCAATGAGCGATATGGGTGTCTATATCGTGCTCGCCTTTGTCATGGCGATGTTCCTGGCCCTGTTTGCCTGGTCCAATCTCGGCACGATCCTGGCCATCAATGGCGCGGCCGCCCTGCAGGCCTCGGGGCTTCCCGCGCCGCTGCTGCTTGTTGCGATGGTCCTGCTTACGGCGGTCCTGAACCTGTTTGTCGGCAGTGCATCGGCCAAATGGGCCATGCTGGCCCCGGTCGCTGTCCCCATGCTGATGCTGCTCGGCATCGGTCCGGACGCCACCACCGCGGCCTATCGTGTCGGCGATGGCGCCACCAACATCATCACCCCGCTGCTGCCCTACATGCCGCTGATCCTGGTTTTCGCACGCCGTTATGTGCCGGAATTCGGTCTCGGCAGCCTGATCGCAACCATGCTGCCCTACTCGGTGGCTATCCTGGTTGTGTCGCTGGGTGTGCTCGGCGTCTTCGTCCTGGCGGACCTGCCGCTGGGCCCGGGCATTGCCCCGGTCAGCTATGACGCGACCGGGCTGACCCCGGCGCAATAGCCCGACGGCTTACTGGTTGCGGACGAGCGGATTTTCCGCTCGTCCGCCCGGTTCGCCAGTCATACTTACGCATAAACCTATTTCGTAACCTTTTTCGCCCTATATTCCCGCCCGTGGGGAGTATTGTGATGAAGAATGGTCTGGCGGAACTCCGCCGTCGATATTGGCCCGACCGCGACGACAACTCGCGTTTGCGCGTGGCCTCCGAGCGCGCTTTGACTGCGTTCTGCCTGCTGGCGGGCTTTGCCGGCAGTGCCATCTCGATGATGAATATCGAGTATTTTGAAGACTTTCCGCTCCTCATTGGAAACAGCTTCGCGATCTCGCTGGTGTGTCTCTTCGCGCCGCTGATGATCAATGGCTATGAGCATTTCCAGACCCGCGTCATCGTCGTGGGATACACCGTGATCGGTCTCATCATCGGCCTCTCGGTGATGAACTCGCAATTGCTGAGCCCGTCGAACCTTTTGCTGATCCCTGCGGTCATGACCATCACACTGGTGCTGGGTTGGCGCGGTGGGGCTGCGGCCCTGACGGCTACGCTTGGGACCTACGCCTATTGCTACGCGCTCATCCCGGCAGAATTGACGGCGCAACTGGCGTCAGTCGATTTCACCACCGTGATGGCGGCGCTTTGCTCTTCGGCGATCTTCGTCTTCGTCAGCGCCGGGGTTTACCGCAACGAGATGATTGCCTCGGTGGAGGGTATCCGCCGGCAAAAGGCCATGGCCGATGACGCCAATGCGGCCAAGACCGAATTCCTGGCCAATATGAGCCATGAGATCCGAACCCCGATGAATGGGGTGCTCGGAATGGCAGAAGTGCTCTCCGAAAGCGGCCTCGACGCCGATCAGCGCAAATATGTCCAGACCATCAAGGACAGTGGCACCTTGTTGCTGGCTACGCTCAACGACATTCTCGACCTGTCCAAGATCGAGGCTCGCGAAATGGCGATCGATCCAATTGAGTTCGATCCCTCGGAAATGATCACCAGTCTTCGGCGGACTCATTCGCTCAAGGCGAGCGAGCGCGGTCTGGAATTCTCGGTCAATTTCCTGACTCCGATGTCCCCCACGGCTCGCCGGACCGGCGATCCCCACCGCATCAGCCAGATCCTGCACAATCTGTTGTCCAATGCCGTCAAATTCACCGAAACCGGCTCGGTACAACTCGATATCGGCACCAAGGCCGATGACCCCGACTGCCTGGTCCTGACGGTCACCGATACCGGCCGCGGCATGAGCGATGAACAACTCGCCAGCGTTTTTGACCCATTTGTACAAGCCGAACGCAGCACGTCCCGCGAATATGGCGGAACAGGTCTGGGCCTGGCGATCGTCTCCCGCCTCGTCGAGTTGATGGATGGCTCAGTGGACGTGACCAGCGAAGCCGGACGCGGAACCCGCTTCCGAATCGAATTGCCAGCCCCCCTGGTGGCTGTGGCCCCGGCTAAGCCGGCGGCGCCCGCCGAAACGGCCGAATCCAGCGATGATACGGGTGGTCCGAACATCCTGATCGTCGACGACAATATGACCAATCGCATGGTGCTCGGTGCCCTACTGCGTCCGCTGGAGGGTCAGATCGCCTTCGCGGAGAACGGCGCTGAAGCCCTGGATGCCTGTACGGCGCGGGCCTTTGATATCGTCTTCATGGATATTCGCATGCCGCTGATGGATGGCGTTGAAGCCACCCGCCGCATCCGCGCCATGGAGCAGGACACGGGTCGCGCTCCCGCGCCGATCATCGCCAACACCGCCAATGTCATGGAACACCAGATCGTCGAGTATGAAGCCACGGGTTTCAATGCCGTGCTGGCGAAGCCGGTCAAGCAGGACGAATTGCTGGAGGTGTCGAAAGGACTCCTCGAGGGCGAGCGTGCTTTTCAGATCGCACAAAGCCTGCGTCGGCAAGCCTGACGCACCACTTTCAAGTTCAACAGATTGTCTGGAAAAAAGTGGCGCGAGTGACGGGACTCGAACCCGCGACCTCCGGCGTGACAGGCCGGCGCTCTAACCAACTGAGCTACACCCGCAATGGTGCTCGCCGAAGCGAGGTGCGTTGTTTATGCGCGCCGCCGCGGTGGGTCAAGCGGCTAATCGCACGCAATGCAGGTCTTCTGCAGATGGATTGCAGATGACGCCCTATTCGGCCTGATCATGGAGCAGATCAGGCGAGCGGCCATACTCTTCGGTCTGGTGCCGGGTATGAAAGGCTTCCCAGGCCACGCCGTCGGGATCCATGGTCCAGCTCTTCTCGGATTTGGCGTAGCAGCAGGTCGTTACCCCCTCCGGCAGATAAGGCGCTTCGGCCTGTTTCATGCGATCAAAGACCTCGCCGAGCTCATCCGAACTCTCGGTCTGGATGCCCGCATGGGTGAAACCCGGCTTTTCGCCATTGGCTTCGATGACGAAATTCATGCGCGGATCCTCGAGCAGCCATTTGGCATAGCCCTCACGAACGACGCCGGGCTCGGCTCCGAACAGATTGGTGTAGAAGGCGATGGAGCGCTCCAGATCGGTCACATTGAAGCTGACATGCAGGCGTTTCATGATGCACTCTCCTGGGCAGGTTGGGTTTGTACGGGCAGGCCCCGGCAGCAATCCTCGAGCAGGAAACCGGCGAGCTCGCGCAAGGTGATCAGGCTGGCGCGATAGCGTATCGAGCGCCCTTCCCGCTTGGCTGTCACCAGGCCGGCCTGGGACAATTCCTTGAGATAGAATGACAGGGTCGGCGCCGGCACATCGAGATGCGCCGCGATCTCCCCAGGTGTGAGGCCTGCCCGATCAGGATCAGGCGCCTCCGCGGTGACCAGCAGACGGAAAACATCGAGGCGGCGGTCATGCGCCAGGGCGCCGAGCGCCAGGATGGCCGAGTTCTTTTTCATATTTCCAATATATTGAAATAATAAGTCGACGCAAGGTCATTTTCAATATTTTGAAATCATCAGCCTCAGAAGTGCCGTCGAGCCCAGTCACGCGTGACGTCGATCGTCGAACAGATCAGACGTTCCAGGTCGTCCGCCGTGATGATGTACGGGGGCATCAGATAGATGATATTGCCGAACGGGCGGACCCATACACCGGAGTCCACAAAACAGGCTTTGAGAGCGTCCAGATCGGGCAAACCGCGCACCTCGATCACACCGATCGCGCCCTGCCAGCGCACATCAACAACACCGGGAATAGCCCGGGCCTGCGGCAAAAGGCGTGCAAAAGCGGCCTCGATCTGTGCGACCTGCTCGAGGCGCGGCTCGGTCTCAAACAGGTCGAGCGAGGCATTGGCCGCGGCGCAGGCGGCCGGATTGCCCATATAGGTCGGCCCATGCATCAGCGCCGCGCCGGCATCATCAGACCAGAAATCATTGAACAGCCGAGACGAGGCGATCGCTGCGGCCAGGGGCAGCGTGCCACCGGTCAAGGCTTTGGAAACGGTCATAATATCAGGAACAACACCCGCCTTCTCGCAAGCAAACATCGTCCCCAGGCGGCCGAATCCGGTCATGATTTCATCTAGGATCAGGGGCAGTCCATGCTTGTCGCACAAGGCCCGCAGGCGCTGCAGCGTTTCCGGACTGTGAAAGCGCATCCCACCCGCCCCCTGCACCAGCGGCTCGGTCACCACACCGGCCAGAGATGCGCCATGCTCGGCCATGAGCTTATCCAGCGCCTGAGTCGCCGCGTCATCAACCGGCAGGTCGGCAATAATCTGGCGCTGCAAGCCACCGGCAAAAAGGGAGTGCATCCCCTCTTCCGGATCGCAAACCGACATCGTCGCCAGCGTGTCGCCATGATAGCCGCCCTTGAAGGCGAGGAACTGGGTTCGCCCGCGCACGCCTCGATTGATCCAGGACTGCATGGCGATCTTCATCGCGATCTCGACCGAAACCGATCCGGATTCACAGAAGAAGACGTGGTTGAGATCACCGGGCGCCAAGCCCGCCAGACGCGCTGCCAAGCGCTCGGCCGGAGCATGGGTCAAACCGCCCAGCATAACGTGCGGCACCTCATCGAGCTGGGCTTTGACCGCGTTGATGATGTGCGGATGACGATAGCCATGACACACCGTCCACCAGGATGAGACGCCGTCGATCAGCTCGCGCCCGTCCTCCAGCTTGATCCGGACGCCCTCTGCGCTGGCCACCGGAAGCCCGGCAGGCGTGGTCTTCATCTGCGTATAGGGACGCCAGACATGATGCTGCGCAGGGTCGAACGGGTAGTCTTGTGTGTTTTGGGGCATTCGCGGGCTTTAGCAGCCGCCCGGAGTATGCGACAGGGCTTGTATGAGTTCGAACACCGCCTCTCTGGAAGAATTTGCAGCGCGCAAGCTGTCCGGCCTCGAGCGGCGCCATTTGCGGCGACGCCTGGTCCAGTCCGACAATCGCCCCGGCATGGTCATCCACCGTGATGGCCGCGAGCTGGTGAACTTCTGTTCCAACGACTATCTCGGCATGGCCCATGACCCGGCGGTCATCGCCGCATCACAGGCCGCCGCCGAGCGCTATGGCGCGGGTTCCGGGGCCTCTCGCCTTGTGACCGGCGGACACCCGCTCCTGTTCGAGCTTGAACGACGCCTGGCCGCATTCAAGGGCACGGAAGACTGCATCATTTTCGGCTCGGGTTATCTGGCTAATCTGGCCATTACGCCAGCCCTGGCCGGCCCGGGAGACCTGATCCTGGTCGACGAGCTGGCTCATGCCTGCCTGCATTCCGGTGCCAAGCTGTCAGGCGCACAGGTCATCGTCTTTCGGCATAATGACCTCGCCGACCTTGAAGACCGTCTTGCGACAGCGCGCGCGGGCGCAAGGCACGCCATGATCCTGACCGACGGCGTGTTTTCGATGGATGGCGACCTGGCACCGGTCCCGGGCCTGATCGACCTGGCCGACCGGTTCGATGCCTGGCTGCTTGTCGATGACGCCCATGGCCTTGGCGTGATCGCGCAGGGTCGCGGCACGGCGCACGCGTTTTCGCCGCCCGCCCGAGCGTCTCTACAAATGGGCACGCTGTCGAAATCGCTCGGCAGCTATGGCGGTTATCTGTGTGCCAGCCGCAATGTGTGCGAGCTTTTGCGTACGCGAGCACGGCCTCTGGTCTTCACTACCGCCCTGCCACCGGCGACGATCGCTGCGGCACTGACGGCACTAGAGCTTGTCGAGACCAGCCCGGAGCGCTGCGAACGCCCGGTCGAGCTGGCCCGCCGCTTTGCCCGCCAGTGCGGCCTTCCCGAACCGGCTTCACCCATCGTTCCAGTGATTATCGGGGATGAAGCCGAGGCGCTGGCGGCGTCGCAATCGCTTCAGTCTTCCGGTTTCCTGGTGACCGCTATCCGCCCGCCAACCGTACCGCGGGGGACGGCGCGCTTGCGTATCACCTTCTCTGCCACGCATCAGGACAGCGATGTCGACGCCCTCGCCCGCGCGGTCGCGCCCATGCTGCAAACTCTGGAGGCCGTATCATGATCCGACGTCCGATTTTCTTTACGGCGACCGGCACCGATATCGGCAAGACCCACATCCTCTGCGCGTTGCTGAAGGCACATCGTGCCCGCGGTCAGAGCGCCAAGGTTCTCAAACCGGTCCTGTCGGGTTTTGACGCGGCGGCGCTCGAGACCACAGACACGGTTCGCCTGCTTCAGGCCAATGACCAGGATCTGTCGATCGAGACCATCGACGCCATCACGCCCTGGCGTTTCAAGCCGGCCCTGTCACCAGACATGGCGGCCCGGCGTAGCGGGCAGTCTTTACGCCTGAACGCCATCGCGGACTGGTGCATCGATGCCATAGCGCGCGACCGGCCGACCCTGATCGAAGGGGCTGGCGGGGTCATGTCGCCGATTGCCGAGGACGGTCTCAATCTTGATCTGATCCGAGAAGTGGACGCCCATCCGGTGTTGGTAGCGGGCGGATATCTCGGCACGATCTCGCATACGCTGACGGCCCTTCGCGTGCTCGATGGCCGGGCCAGTATCATTCTCAACCCCTGGGGCGAAACGCCGGTCCCGATTGAAGAAACGCGTGAGGCCATCCAGCGCTTTGCACCGCGGGCCCGGGTCATCATTTTCAACGCCGAACAACCGGACGAGCTGCTCAGCGTCATCGATGGCAATAATTCGGATTAAATTCCGATCAAATCCCCGGTAACAGAATCAACGCCTCTTCACCGTGTCGCCACAATCGCGACGGAATCTGCCTTAATCCGTCGTACCTGATGGTGTGAGAAGTTTCGCGGGTGGGCCAAAACGCCCTCTCGCGCGTGTGAGAGAGCCGTATGATGATCCACTCCAGTCTGCGCCCCGTCCTGAAAACTGCGCTCCTGGCGCTGACCCTGACCCTCGCCGCGTGCGGCGGCGGTGGCGGCAGCGGCGGCTCTGGCTCAAGCGGTGGCGGCACTCCGCCACCGCCGCCGCCACCTCCTCCCCCATCGGGGCAGGAGTACAACGCGGCCTCAAAATTTCTCAACCAGGCTACGTTCGGACCGACCTATACCGAGATCGAGGATCTGGTTTACGGATCGGAATCGCTCTGGCTGCGCAATCAGTTCGACATGGCCCCGACGCTGCATGTCGATGCCCTGATCGCCGCCGGCGTGGCCAATGATTTCGAAAGTTTCCGGGCCGCCTCTGACAGCTACTGGGCGGCCATGATCAGTGGCGACGATCAGCTGCGCCAGCGCATGGTCTATGCCCTGTCGCAAATCCTGGTGATTTCCGAAGGTCAGACCTCTGTGCTCGCCGGCCTGCCGCTCACCACTGCACACTACATGGACATCCTTTCGCGCAACGCCTTCGGCAATTATCGCGACCTGCTGGAAGAGGTGACCTATTCGCCGGCTATGGCCGCCTATCTGACCTATCTCTACAACGCCAAGGGCGACATGGAGACGGGGCGCGTCCCGGACGAGAATTATGCCCGCGAAATCATGCAGCTCTTTACCATCGGCCTGGTCGAGCTGCGGATGGATGGCAGTGTGATCACCGACGGTCAGGGCCAGCCGATCGAGACCTATGACAATACCGACGTCACCGGTCTGGCGCGGGTCTTCACCGGCCTTGGCCTCAACGGCCCGAATTTCTGGCCCGGCGACACCGCTCCGGATGCGACCTACACGCCGCTGGAGATTTTCGAATTCTTCCATTCCGATCTGGAAAAGAGCTTTCTCGGCACCACCATCCCCGCCGGGACCCGCGCCAGCACCAGCATTGATACGGCGCTCGATACCCTCTTCAACCACCCCAATCTCGCGCCCTTCATCAGCCGACAGCTGATCCAGCGTTTCACCACCAGCGCCCCCTCGCCGGCCTATATCAACCGCGTCGCCAATGTCTTTGAATCCGGCAGCTATCGCCTGCCGGACGGTACGGTGGTCGGTGAAGGTCAGCGCGGCGACCTGGCAGCCACCCTGGCGGCGATCCTCATGGATAGCGAAGCGCGCCAGGATCCAGCGACATCGCCTAATGACTGGGGCAAGGTGCGCGAACCGGTATTGCGCTTCACCCATTGGGCCCGGGCCTTTGGTATTGATGGCACCCAGGCTTGGCGCGAAGACTATCTCTGGGACACGTCCAGCTCCGGATCGCTGGGCCAGCATCCCTTCCGCGCGCCTTCAGTCTTCAACTTTTATCGCCCCGGCTATGTCGCGCCCGGCACCGAGACCGGCGCTGCGGGCCTGACCGCACCGGAGCTGCAAATCGTCAATGAGGCCAGTGTCATTGGTTTCGCCAACTTCATCAGTGTCTTCATCACCGGAGAAACCTGGGGCGACAACCGCACGGATACGCTCGGCTTCCACGCCGATTACACCGCCGAGCTCGATATCGCCGACGATCCTGACGCCCTGCTCGATCGCCTCGACACGATCTTTACCTACGGCACGCTGACCACCGCGACGCGCGAACGCATGCGGGAGATCATTGCCGGCGTGCCGATTGACGCCCAGTCGCCCGCTGAAGGCCGCCTCGGCCGCGTTCAGATCGGCGTGCTGATGATCCTCACCGCCCCCGAATACACCGTCCTGCGCTAGGGAGACCCACCATGTCATTATCTCGCAGACATTTCCTCGCTCGCGCCGGCGCCATGGGTATGCTGGGGGCCTCCGGCCTCAGCTCCAGCCTGATTTCCATGCCGGCACTGGCTGCCGACACCACAGGCTATAAAGCCATTGTGTGCCTGTTCCTGTTCGGCGGTATGGACAGCTATGACGCGGTCCTTCCTTACGACCAGCCCTCCTATGACGCGTTCGCCGCGATCCGCCCGTCCCTGCTCAACCAGTATGCCAGCAATGGCGCGGCGCGTGACCCATCCACCCTGCTACGCCTCAATCCGGACAATGCGGGCGATCTCGGCGGCCGCCAATTCGCCCTGCCGCCGGAAATGCCGGGCCTGCACGCGGCCTTCGAAAGCGGCAATGCTGCGATCATGGCCAATGTCGGTCCCTTGCTGGAACCGACCACACGCTCGGCCATTGAGGCCGACACGGCCCGCCTGCCGCGCCAGTTATTTTCCCATAACGACCAGCAGTCGACCTGGATGGCCTCAGCGCCGGAAGGCGCACAGTTTGGCTGGGGCGGACGCTTTGCCGACCTCGCCTTGGCCTCCAATGCCAATAGCAATCCGCTGTTCACGGCGATGAGCGCCCAGGGCAATACCGTCTGGCTGTCAGGCGAGCAGGCCCAGCAATACCAGCTCTCTCCGGATGGACCGCCGGAACTCCTGGCGCTGCAATATCCGCCCTTCTTCGGCGTCACCCAAGCGGAAGCCAGTGCGGCCCTGGAAGCGCATTTTCGCAATCAGGGCGCCACTGCGAGCAATCTGTTCGAACGCGATGTGACCAATGCCATGCGCCGGGCGCTCGACAGCAATGCGCAATACGCCGAGGCCCGCGAACAGGTCACGCCGATCACCACCCAATTCCCGCGCGGCCGCTTGGGGGATCAGCTCCGGACCATTGCAGAATCGATCTCGCTGCGCGGCGTTCTGGGCGCATCTCGCCAGGTCTTCTTTGCCGCCACCGGCGGATTCGATACCCATTCGGCTCAGGCCACCGACATGCCGGGCCTGCAGGGCCGGCTTGATGCCGCCATAACCGCTTTCACCGCCGCGATGGCAGAGATTGGCGCCAGTAATGACGTCACCCTATTCACCGCATCCGATTTCGGCCGCACGCTATCAATCAATGGCGATGGCACCGATCATGGCTGGGGCGCGCACCAATTCGTCATCGGCGGCGCGGTCAACGGCCGCCGCATCTATGGTCAGATGCCGGAATATGAACTCGGTCACGAGCAGGAAATCGGCAATGGCCGCCTCATTCCGACCACGTCGGTGGAACAGTTCGCCGCCCCGCTCGGCCGCTGGTTTGGCTTGAGCGAAAGCGAACTCAACCTCGCACTTCCGGGCCTGAGCAATTTCTCGGGCGCTGGGCCGGGCGTTGTCTGATCTGACGGAAATTCCGGTGAATGGTGGGCGGTGACGGGCTCGAACCGCCGACCCTCTCGGTGTAAACGAGATGCTCTCCCAACTGAGCTAACCGCCCATTCAGTCCGGAGGGGCGTTCTAAGCAGACCACAGGTACGACGCAACCCTTGTTGCGCACAAAACGCCTTTGAGCTGATGGATCCGGTCTACCTCTCGACCACCGCCTGGATTTCGTCTGCATGCCGCTCACCGAGCCAACGCGCCGCATCGAGCGAAAGGTGAACACGGTCCAGATAAAGAAGGTCGCCCGCCTCAGAAAAAGCGCTACACGCCTCATCACGACACAAGATAGGCCGCGAATCCAGAAGAGTGACCCGGTCATTGCCGGCGTAGCGCTCCTGCAAGCTCGTAACGAAGTCACGGCTGTCCCAGTCGATAAAGCGAGACAAATCGCCCGCATATCTCGGCCCGTCAGGTGAATCGAGAAGTGTCGGCACGCTTTCAAAGAAGACCGGGCGCAAGCCGAAGACCACAACCTCCAGACCAAGGGACAGGTAATAGTCGATGGTCGTTTCCATCTCCCGCGCCGAAATCCGCCGCCAATTGCCCGCCAGGACGATGGTCGAATAGCCGCCGCCTTCCAGCCGGGCCCGCCGCCCCTCGTTGAAGGCTTCACAACGACTTGTGAAGCTACGGACACCGGTCGGCGCGACTGGAAGACACCCCGCGCCAGAGATCATGCCGATATCGGTGGATCCAAGCGCTGTATGCAGGGCCAGCAAGGCTTCGCGACCGGTACTATCCCCGAATACGATGGTGCTGGATTGGGAGGCCCCTTGGAAACAGGCATCCCAGGCGAAGTCCTCAACCTCGGAGTTGTTCGGAAGATAGCATTCAAAGCCGTTTTCTTCCTGGCTGTTCCATTCAACCCAGTAAAGGCCGGCCCGGTGAGCGGCATTGCGATAACGCTCTGAGGTCAAAGCCAAGGCCGCTGCAGCCGCGTTATCTGTTTCCAGTTCAACCTGAGCCGCTTCGAGCGACCGATCGGGCTCTGGCTGGGAGCGGCTTCCCCACAGCCAGACATGGGCAAGAAGCATGAGCGTCAGCACCATGACGCCTACCGCGCCGATGACCCGTGGTGTGTCGCTTCCCGCTTGGCCCTTCGACCTAGACCGGAAAGGTCGCTCCACGAAGCGGTGCAGCGCTTCAGCCAAGACCAGCACAGCCATTGCGCCAATGGCGTAGAATTGTAGGTCTCGCGTGGTCCCGAGTTGATAAACCAGAAGAACGGACACCGGCCAATGAACCAGGTAGAGCGCATAGGCTCTCTGGCCGATAGCGGTGATAACCGGCAGCCCCAAAGATAGACGGGACGGGCCGCTTTGGATGAAGAGAATAATCAGTGCGGCACCGATCGTCGGTAAAAGCGCAGCAAGAGCGAACCGGTAATTCTCGCCGTCCGCCAGTAAGAAGCTGACGGCGATCATCACCATGCCCTGACCAAACCCGGCCGTGGCCAACCCAGGCGAAGACCAGCGACTTTGCTGGAGGTCATCACCAAATTTGAGATGAGCGGTGGCGATCAACGCGCCTGCCACGAACTGGAAGATACGTGCGGGCATCAAATAGAACATCGCCGACGGCGAGTGCAGATAGAGCAAGAACGAGCCGACAGTTGCCACACCAAAGATAACCGCCACGACAGCCAGGCACCGCTGCCGCACCATGAAAAGCGCCGCGCAGGCAAATGGCCATATCAGATAGAATTGCTCTTCGACTGATAAGGACCAGGTGTGAAGCAACACATTGGTCTTCGATGTATCCTCGAAATACCCGGAATTAAGAAAGAAATAGATGTTGGAAACCGAGGTCGCAGCATACAGGCCGACTTGTGCGAACAGGGCCGCGCGGAGCTCGCTTACATAAAGGACTGACACCAGGACCGAGGCCAGAATGACCACGAGAAGCGCCGGAAAAAGGCGCAGAAAGCGCTTCTTGAAGAACTGCGACAGGCTGAACACGCCGTCGAGACGGTCATTGAGGATGTTGCGCGTGATAATGTAGCCGGAGATGACGAAGAATATGTCGACCCCAACAAACCCGCCGCTGAACCACCCACCGGAAAAGTGGAAAAGGATCACGCCCAATATGGCGACGGCGCGCAAGCCATCCAACGGCGCACAATAGGTCCTGAGAGGTTGCATACAAAGAGGTCCGGCTGGTCACTAGGCAGTGAACGCGATTGATTTCAGCGCCATAGCACTGGTTTTAGCGAAACCCTTGTCCGCTAGAAAGACAAAATCCGGGGGCCAAACGCCTGCCTCACAGTAGGAAGCCTCCAAAGGCGCCCCGCCTCACCCATAGTTCCGCACCACGGCGCCAACGATCATCTCGATTTGTCTCAGCGTATCGGCCGCGGGATCCGGCTGCAGGCTGTTGGGCAGGGTTTGTACAACGATGCCATGGACGCTCGCCCATAAGGCCCGTGCCAGGACAGGCCGGTCACGGCCTTCTAGCCTGGGAAGGCCGCTCAGCGCCTCCTCGACCAGAGCAAACAACGCATCCTCGGCCGCGAGGAAGGCCTCGGCACGGCCCGTACGGCCGCGATTATAGTCCAGCAAGACGGCCCACAGGGCGGCATTGTCCCGGACGAAAACAAGATAGGATCGGGCCAGCTGCATCAATGCCTGCAAAGGATCGCCGCGGGTCTGCAAGGCCCCCGCCGCATGGAGATGCGCTGTCAGCTCACGATAGGTCTCCAGATTGACGGCACCGATCAGGGCATCGATTTCGGGATAGAATTTATAGAGTGAACCAGTCGCCACGCCGGAGCGCTCCGCCAGTTCGCGTACCCGCAGACCGCCAGCGCCCTTTTCCGCCAGCAGCATCCGTGCACTGGCCAGGATCCGGTCATGATCCTGAGGCGTCAGTCCCGGACGGCCTCGGCGGTTTTTCTTTCCCTGCAGCGGGTTCGGCATCGAGCCCCCCAATTTAATGAACGGCGTTCATTTTTCCTGTTGCGTGAATCGCATTCTCGCCCAAGGTCGTTTTCGAACATTGTTCATAAAAGGAGAAAGCGATGTTCTCAACCTTGATGACCATTGTCCGCGGTGAAGCCGCGCGCAGTCGCGACCGACTGGAAAACCGCCATGCCGTCGTAATCCTGGAACAGAAGATTCGCGAGGCCGATACCTCTCATGGCCGCGCCAAGCGGGCCCTTACAAGCCTGATCCTCAAATCCCGCAATGAAGAACGCCAGCTACAGGCGCTTTCGGCGCGCCGCGAGGATCTGGAGAGCCGGATCGAAAAAGCACTCAAGGCCGGGCTTGAAGACCTGGCGGGTGAGGCCGCGCAATTACTGGCCCGGCTGGAAAATGAGGATACAGCCCGCAGTCAGGCCCGCGACCGAACGGAAATGTCGATCCAGCGCCTGCGACATATGATAGATACCGGGCAGGCCCGCCTGGTGGATCTCAAACAGGGGCTGATCACCGTGAAATCGATTTCGGCGGAACGCCTCAGCCACCAGGAACTGAATGGCAATTTCGGCGGCATGGCCGCTATGGTCGAGGCCGAGAACGTCTTGACTCGTTTCCTCGACCAGCCTGACCCGCTCGAGAAAATGGACATCATGGATGAGCTCAATGCTGAGCTCAGCGGGGATGATCTGATTGAACGTCTTGCCGTCGCCGGCTGCGGCGAGAGCGAGAAAAGCCAGGCGGAGGATGTCCTCGCCCGCATCCGTTCCAGCCTTAAGGAGGATTAATCATGCTCGGACAATCAAAACTCTGGATCGGCTTCAACTATGCCTGTGTCGCGATCGCCCTCGGCATGTTGTCGCTATCGCTCCTGCTGATGCCGGTCGACCTCTCCACCAAGGGCTATGTCGGCATGGGCATCCTCTTCCTGTCCGGCTCGCTCATCACCCTGGTGAAGACGCTGCAGGAGGTCCGCATCAACGAGCAATTCTCCTCCAAGGTGGAACGCGCCAAACAGGAGAAGCTGCTGTCGGAATATGCCGGGCAGGAATAGCGCGTTTAGCCTCATCGCGTTGTCATCCCTGACGAAGGCCCCGCGCAAGCGGGGCGCAGATCAGGGACCTCGATACACTTTTCAAGGTCCCGGATCTTCGCCCGGATCAAGTCCGGGCCTGCGTCCGGGATGACAAACTTGGGGAATGACCGATGGGCTCAAAGGCACCCGCCCCCTACTCCGCCGCACTCACGGCATCGATCGCATCGGCGACATAGCACCCCAACTGCCGGATCTCGCGGGTGTGCGACTCGAGCACTTTGAGCGCATCCCGTACCGCCTGGTCCTCGATATGGCCCTCCACATCCATGATGAAGCGTTCTTCCCAGAGATTGCCCGGGATCGGCCGGCTCTCCAGCTTGACCAGGTTGACGCCGCCATCGCGGAAACCGGTGAGCGCGTCGACGAGCGCGCCCGGCGTGTCGCGGGTGGTGAACATCAGCGAGGTCTTGCACTCCACTTCACGCGTCGGGTTGCGGCTCTCGCGGGCAATAACGATGAAACGGGTGATATTCTGCTCGTGATCGCCCACGCCCTGTTCGAGGACATCAAAACCGAACAGACGCGCGGCATCAGCGCCGGCAATCACGCCCGCCGTGTCATCATCCTCCAGCAAGCGTTCCAGCGCCCGCGTCGAGCTGGCAGCCATATGCGTCTCGATTTCCGGATGTGACGCCAGCCAGCTGCGCGACTGGGCCAAGGCCTGCGGGTGACCATAGACGCGGGTAATGCGGCCAAGGCCAGTGGAACGGCCAATGAGGCAGTGATCAACGCGCAGCAGGAACTCTCCGACGATATTGCACCGCCCGCCGAGCAAGAGATCATAGACTTCGCTGATCGAACCGGTCGTGGTGTTCTCAATCGGGACGACGCCATAATCCACCTCACCGCTCTCCACGGCACGGAAGACGGAAATGAAGTCGCGCTTGGGAGCAGGAACAACACTGGCATTGCGGCGCTCGAAAATGCGCTGGGCGGCGATATGGCTGTAACTGCCCGGACCGCCGAGATACGCGACATTGGCCTCGTGCAATTCCTCGTCGCGCAAACTGTCGAAGCGCGTGCGCTGGCGCTGGATTGAAGCCTCGAACAGCGCCTTGAACAGCATCTCGATCAGGTCCGGCTCGACACCCTGTGCGCGGCCGCGCTCGATGGCCTCACCGAGTACCGCCTTCTCGCGCTCACGATCGCGCACTGGCAGACCCTGGCGCGCCTTGGCCTCCAGGATTTGCTCAACCAGATCGGCCCGCTTGGCGATCGTATCGATCAAGGTGCGATCAAGCTCGGAAATCGCTGCGCGAATCTCGTCGCGGTTCTGTGTCTCGGTCATTCTCTTTCCCCAAAAGAAAAGGACCTCCCCGTTTGGGGAGGTCCTGGAAACTTGCTGCTTGTCGCACGTAACCGGTCACCGCTCCCCAAGGGATGCGTCGCTAAAATAACCGAAAAAGTAATACGTGCTGTAAGTCATACCGGGAGCTTGGCGGTGCTGTTGCGCCGCGTCAATCCCCTCATGGTTAACCCCGGCAATTTAATTGCCGGGGCCAAGCCATTGTCAGAATGTGTGGCGCAAGCGCCGGGCTAGTGCGCCACCGGTGTACCGGCGGCGTCATTGCCCGGAGTTCCCAGGGCGGCCAGCGCCGCCTCGTCGGCCTCGGTCCACTCGACCGGTTCAACAGGCTCCACAAGCGCCCGCGTCAGAACCTCGTCGGCTGTCTCGACCGCTACGATCTCCAGGCCTTCCTTCACATTGTCCGGAATTTCCTCGAGATCCTTCTCGTTTTCCTTCGGGATCAGCACGGTTTTCACGCCGCCACGCAGGGCTGCGAGTAGCTTCTCCTTGAGACCACCGATCGGCAGGACCCGGCCACGCAAGGTGATCTCGCCGGTCATCGCGATATCCTTGCGTACCGGCACGCCGGTCAGAACCGAGACAATCGCCGTCATCATGCCGATACCGGCAGACGGGCCATCCTTCGGCGTCGCGCCTTCGGGCACGTGGACGTGGATGTCGGTGGCGCGGAAGACCGTCGGCTTGACGCCCAGCGAGGGCGCGCGCGACTGGACGAAGGAATTGGCCGCAGAGATGGATTCCTTCATCACATCGCGCAGATTGCCGGTGACCTTCATCTGGCCCTTGCCCGGCATGCGCACGGCTTCAATCGTGAGCAGATCGCCGCCCACTTCCGTCCAGGCCAGACCGGTGACCACACCCACCTGGTCGGAGCTTTCCGTTTCGCCGAAGCGGAATTTACGGATGCCGGCGAAGTCCTTGAGATTATCCGGCGTGATCTCGATCGAGGTCTGCTCGCCGCTTTCAATCTTGCGCACGGATTTCCGGGCGAGATTGGCGACTTCACGCTCCAGGCTCCGCACCCCGGCTTCGCGGGTGTAATAGCGGATCAGATCACGCAGACCGTCCTCGGTCAGCTGCCACTCGGTCTCCTTGAGCGAATGATTCTTCATCTGCTTGGGGATCAGGTGGCGCTTGGCGATCTCGACCTTCTCATCTTCCGTGTAGCCGGCGATGCGGATGATCTCCATCCGGTCGAGAAGCGGCTGCGGCAAGTTGAGCGTGTTCGCGGTCGTCACGAACATGATGTCGGACAGATCGTAATCGACCTCGAGATAGTGGTCGTTGAACGTGCCGTTCTGCTCCGGATCCAACACCTCCAAGAGTGCTGATGCCGGATCGCCGCGATAGTCGGCGCCGAGCTTGTCGATCTCGTCGAGCAGGAAGAGCGGGTTGGCCGAATTCGTCTTCTTCATCGACTGGATGATACGGCCCGGCATGGAGCCGATATAGGTGCGGCGGTGACCGCGGATCTCGGCTTCATCACGAACGCCGCCCAGCGACATGCGCACGAAGTCACGGCCCGTCGCCTTGGCGATGGAGCGGCCAAGCGAGGTCTTGCCGACCCCCGGCGGTCCGACAAGGCACAGGATCGGCCCTTTCAGCTTGCGCGTACGGGCCTGCACGGCGAGATGCTCGAGGATGCGTTCCTTGACCTTGTCGAGGCCGTAGTGATCCGCTTCCAGCGTGTCTTCAGCGCGCTTGAGATCGTTCTTGAGGCGTTTGCGCTTGCCCCATGGCAGAGCCAGGATCCAGTCGAGATAATTGCGCACGACCGTGGCTTCGGCCGACATCGGGCTCATCTGGCGCAGCTTCTTGAACTCCGCCTCGGCCTTGGTGCGGGCTTCCTTGGACAGCTTGGCTTCCGCCAGGCGCTCTTCCAGCTCGGCGAGCTCTTCACGCCCGTCATCGCCCTCACCCAGCTCGCGCTGGATCGCCTTCATCTGCTCGTTCAGATAATACTCGCGCTGCGTCTTCTCCATCTGGCGCTTGACGCGCGAGCGGATCTTCTTCTCGACCTGCAGCACACCGATCTCGCCTTCCATCAGGCCGAGCACACGCTCCAGCCGGCGAGCGACATCGCCCTCTTCCAGCAGCGACTGTTTTTCGTCGATCTTGACGGCCAGATGGGCCGCGATCGTATCAGCCAGCTTGCCGGGCTCGGTGATCTGCTCGAGCGAGGCCAGGGCTTCCGGCGGAACTTTCTTGTTGAGCTTGACGTAATCGTCGAACTTGGCCGCGACCGAGCGCATCAGGGCTTCATGTTCGCTATCGTCGGCGCTGTCGTCACCGACCGGCTCGCAAGCGGCCTGATAGAAGACGTCGTTGTCGACATAGCCGGTGATGGAGACGCGCGTGCCGCCTTCGACCAGCACTTTGACCGTGCCGTCGGGCAGTTTGAGCAATTGCAGGACGGATGCGATCACGCCGGTGGTGTGAATATCGTCCGGCTGCGGCTCGTCATCGGAGGCATTTTTCTGGGTGGCGAGCAGGATCTGCTTGTCCGCCTTCATCACCTCTTCGAGCGCCTTTACCGATTTTTCGCGGCCGACAAAAAGCGGCACGATCATGTGCGGGAAAACGACGATATCGCGCAGAGGTAAGAGCGGAAGCGTCTTGGTCGTGGACATAATCTCTCCTATCGCGCCGAGCGGTTCGAACACGCCAGCCCTGTCAGACAGAGTGGCGCGATTCGAACGCTGGCCGCGTTCGTAAACTATGACAGTTTGGGACTGCCGTTCACCCTAACAGGTGGAAGCAGGACCGGCCGAGTTCAAGCCCCCTCGGCCTTATCGTCCTTGCGTTCTGCATAGATGTGCAGCGGTTTGGCATTGCCCTCAACGACTTCAGCATTGACGACGATTTCCTCGACGCCTTCCAGGCTGGGCAGATCGAACATGGTTTCGAGCAGAATGCCCTCCATGATCGATCGCAGGCCACGTGCACCGGTCTTGCGTTCAATAGCCCGCTTGGCGACTGCCTTGAGCGCGTCCTCGGTGAAGGTGAGGCCAACGCCTTCCATCTCGAACAGGCGCTGATACTGCTTGACCAGAGCATTTTTCGGCTCGGTCAGGATCTTGATCAGGGCGTCCTCGTCGAGATCCTCCAGGGTCGCAATCACCGGCAGACGGCCGATGAATTCCGGGATCAGGCCGAAACGGTTGAGATCATCCGGCTCGACTTCGCGCAGGATTTCACCGGTCCGGCGCTCATCAACCTCGCGCACATCAGCACCGAAGCCGATCGCCGCACCCTTGCCGCGCTTGGCGATGACCTTGTCGAGACCCGCGAAGGCCCCACCGACGACAAACAGGATATTGGTCGTATCAACCTGCAGGAATTCCTGCTGCGGATGCTTGCGGCCACCCTGCGGCGGAACCGCGGCAACCGTGCCTTCCATGATTTTCAGCAGCGCCTGCTGCACGCCCTCACCCGACACGTCACGGGTGATGGACGGGTTGTCGGACTTGCGGGAGATCTTGTCGATCTCGTCGATATAGACGATGCCGCGCTGGGCCCGCTCGACATTGTAATCAGCCGATTGAAGCAGTTTCAGGACGATATTCTCGACATCCTCGCCGACATAACCGGCTTCGGTCAGGGTCGTCGCATCAGCCATGGTAAAGGGCACATCCAGGATGCGCGCCAGCGTCTGGGCCAGCAGCGTCTTACCGCAACCGGTCGGACCGATGAGAAGGATGTTGGACTTGGCCAGCTCGACATCCGCGTTCTGGGACGAGTGGTTGAGGCGCTTGTAGTGGTTGTGCACGGCAACGGCGAGCACGCGCTTGGCGTGGCCCTGGCCGATGACATAATCATTCAGGATATCGAAGATTTCCTGCGGCGCCGGAACCGAACCCTTGGATTTCACCAGCGAGGATTTGCTCTCCTCGCGAATGATATCCATGCACAGCTCGACGCATTCGTCGCAGATAAAGACGGTCGGTCCCGCAATCAGCTTGCGGACCTCGTGCTGGCTCTTGCCGCAGAAAGAACAGTAAAGCGTGTTCTTGCTTTCGCCTTCGCCGCCGCTGGTCGTCTTACTCATATCCGCTCCAATTCAACCGCGAGCCCCACTAGGACCTCCCCTGGTCCGGCAGTCACCCGCTTATATGTTCGACCCCTGTAAGATCGCGGTCGAACTTTAGCGAAAGGTTTCCATCCGCGAACATTCGACCATAGTGTTACAGCTGGGATCAAGCATGATCCGCGCCAGAACAGGGTCTAGTCAGCGGATTTCTCGTCCGCCGTCCGGTGCTTGTCGATGACCTGATCGATCAGGCCGAAGTCTTTTGCCGCCTCTGCCGACATGAAATTATCGCGGTCCAGGGCGGTTTCAATCTCTTCGTATTTGCGGCCGGTATGGGTCACATAGACCTCGTTGAGGCGCCGCTTGGTCTCGATGATATCCTTGGCGTGACGTTCGATATCGGACGCCTGGCCACGGAAACCGCCGGACGGCTGGTGCACCATGATGCGCGCATTCGGCGTTGCGAAACGCTGGCCCGGCTCACCGGCCGTCAGTAGCAGCGAACCCATGGACGCGGCCATGCCGATGCAGATCGTCGACACCGGGCAGGAAATGTACTGCATGGTGTCGTAGATCGCCATGCCCGCCGTGACGACACCGCCCGGCGAGTTGATGTACATGGAGATCTCTTTTTTCGGGTTTTCCGCTTCCAGGAACAGCAGCTGCGCCACAATGGAACGTGCCATATAGTCTTCGACCGGGCCGGTCAGAAAGATGATGCGCTCGCCCAGCATACGGGAGTAGATGTCGACTGCCCGTTCGCCGCGTCCGGTCTGCTCGACGACATAGATCGGCAATTCCATCATCGTTTCCTGGGGATCTCTCATCTTATGCTCCTTGGGTGCTCGCCGCCGGACGGCGCGAGTCGTGTGCTAGGCGTTGCAAGAACTATCGCGGTGGTCGCGATCAGTGGCAAGGCACGGCTTACAGCTGTCGTAAACCGTTCATGCGCCCGGAATCAAAACGCCGGCCCCTAGATAGGCGCCGGCGCTTGATGTTTCAATTCAGGACTGAACGCTAGTCGGCTTTTTTGGCCGGAGCCTTTTTCTTGGCCGGAGCCTTCTTTTTCGCCGGTGCCTTCTTCTCAGCAGCCGCATCGTCCTTCTTGGCCGCAGCCTTTTTCGCCGGAGCTTTCTTGGCCGGAGCCTTCTTCTCAGCGGCTTTCTTGGCCGGAGCCTTTTTCTTCGCCGGAGCCTTCTTCTTCGGCTTCTCAGCAACCTCTTCGTCGTCGTCAGCGAAGAGCGCTTCGCGCGAAACCGTGACATCGGTCACATCGGCCAGCTCGAGGATGTAGTCGACGACCTTTTCCTCATAGATCGGCGCGCGCAGCTGAGCGACGGCGCCGGGGTTCTTCTGGTAGAACTCGACGACCATGCGTTCCTGACCCGGATAGCGCATCGCTTCCTGGTTGATCGCACGGGACAGCTCTTCCTGCGTCACATCGACGTTATTACGGCGGCCAACCTCGGCGAGGACGAGGCCCAGACGCACACGGCGCTCGGCGATCTCGCGATACTCAGCCTTGAGCTGGTCTTCCGGCTTGTCCTTGTCTTCGTCTTCCAGGTGACCCTGCTCGATCGCGTTAGAGACTTCACGCCAGATGTTCTCGAACTCCGCTTCCACCATTTTCGGCGGCAGATCGAAGCTGTGCAGCTTGTCGAGCTCGTCGAGCACGGCGCGCTTCACCTTCATGCGGGACTGCTGCGTGTGCTCGCTTGCGAGGTTTTTAGAGATCGTGTCCTTCAGCGTGTCCAGACCGTCGAGGCCGAAACGCTTGGCCAGCTCGTCGTCGACGGACGGCTCGTCCGGGCTTTCAACGCCCTTCACGGTCACTTCGAACACGGCGTCCTTACCAGCCAGCTGTGCCGCCTGGTAATTGTCCGGGAAGGTCACGTTGAGCTCGCGCTCTTCGCCGACCTTGGCACCGACCAGCTGCTCTTCGAAGCCCGGGATGAAGGCACCATCGCCAATAGCGACACGGCTGTCTTCAGCGGAACCGCCTTCAAAGACCTCGCCGTCAATCTTGCCGACAAAGTCGATGACCACGACATCACCTTCAGCCGCCTTGGCGTTCTTGCCGCCTTTCTTGGCCGAATAGGTGCGGTTCTTTTCCGCCAGATCCATCAGAGCGGCATCAAGCTGCGCATCTTCAACATCGGCGACCGGGCGCTCGACCTTGAGCTGGGCCGGATCGGCCGGCTCGAAGTCCGGCATGATTTCCAGGCTGATCTCGAAAGTGAAATCGCTACCGCCCTTGGCCACGTCCTTGGCTTCGGTCTTGACCTCGATCTCCGGCTGGGAAGCCGGACGGATATTGCGCTCGTCGAGGGCCTTCTGGGTCGTCTCCGGGACCAGCTCGTTGAGCAGATCGCCCATGATCGACTCACCGAACATCTTGCGGATGTGGTTGGCCGGCACCTTGCCCGGGCGGAAGCCCTTGAGGCGCACTTCGGGACGGATTTCTTCGATTTTCGCATCCAGGCGAGCTTGCAGATCGTCGGCGGCAAACACGACTTCGAAAGTGCGGCTCAAGCCTTCAGATGCTTTCTCGATGACGTTCATGGGTTGGACCTTGGTGTTCTGACTGGTGCGGACGTGCCGCATTGAAATTCGAGCGCGCGTTATGTCACGCCGATTCACGGTGTGCAACGCTGTGGAGCGGTTGGGAGACAGATGGGGTGGTTTCAGGGCTGTTTTCCAGCAGGCCTGCCCTCCTTCGCCAAGGCTGCGGAGGACGCCGCCTCGCGCACTTGCTCTGCAAGTATTTGCGCGACAGGTGGTGCGGATGGAGGGACTCGAACCCCCACGCCTCTCGGCACCAGAACCTAAATCTGGCGCGTCTACCAGTTCCGCCACATCCGCATGTGACCGCCCGCACTGCGGGCCGGGGCGCGGGTGATGCCATGGCTGATCGGCCGACGCAAGCACCTCGCGCCCATCGTTATCCGATCTTAACCCTGACGTGATTAGGTACTTTTCGAGTAGGGGAAATTGCAGACGGGAAACCGATGGGCGTGGATATCAAAACGGTGCTCAAAGCAGCGCTGGCAGGCAAGACAAAAGTCGATATCGGGCAATTCCAGATGCTCAATGTCGACGAGATCAAGGAAGCCGCCGGCGAGGACTGGCCGAAACTGCGCCAGCGCGTCGTCGATACGGCCACGCATTTCATCCAGAAACGCCTGTCGGCCAAGCATGTCACCCTCGCCTGTGCCGACGGATTCCTGATCGTCTTTGCCGACGAGATTGAAAACCCCAAGGAAGACATCGCCGAAATTCGCGAAGCCCTGATCGAGTTTTTCCTGGGCTCGCCAGACCTGCCCAATCTGCAGCTTGTCGCCAATGCGCTCGCAGTCTGTCCTGAAGAGCTGGTAACACTGGCTGCGCCGGCCAAGGCCAAACCGCCTCAGCCGCGCCCGGCTGCCAAAATCAAAACCGAGCCCGACCAGCCGGCGCGCAAAATCCCGCCGCCAGACCGCAAGCCGGAACCGGTGGCTCCGGGTCACAAAACGACCTTCCTGCCCATCTGGGACGGACAATCGCAATCGGTCGCCGCCAATCTCTGCATCGCCAAGGTACAGGTTGAAGGCCGCTGGATTGATGGTCGCCGGGCACTGCAAACGCAGATGGCCGATACCGATCATCTGACGCTGGACATCACGGCTGCGCGTCAGGCCGTGCAGAATTTCACCCTCGCCATGCGCAAGAAGCGCAAGGTCGCCATGGCGATCTCGCTACACGAAACCACCCTGCTCGACCCGGCCGCACGCGACACATTCCTGGACTGTTTCAGCGCCCTGCCCGAGCCGGTCCGCAAGGCGTTCTGGCTGCGTTTGGAGAGCGCAGACCTCAGCGCCGCTGACACAGCGCGCGCTGTCGAGCCCCTGCAATCGCTGGGCTATCAGATCCTGCTGGAACGCCGTTTTGGTGATTACGACTTCTCCGCTTTCCAGGAACTCGATGTGGCGCAGTTCGCCTGCCGGGCCCTCAAGCCGGCCAACGCCGAGACCGAGGGCATGCTGGATCAGGACACCACCGCGCTCAACGCCGTTGTCGGCGCCGCACGTGATCGGTTCGCGACCACTTTCATGGATGAGATTCGCGATCTAAAGACCCTGAAACAGGCCATGGCTTGTGGAATCCGCTACATGTCGGGACCCGGCCTTCTGCCGGAAGCCGGCGCCCCCATGCCCTGCCGGACGCTGGGCATTGTCGACCTGTGCCGCATGGCGCGCGCCGCCTGATCACGTGTATTGCCGCAACAGACCTGTCCGCCTATCCCTGATGCAAAGGGGATGAGTATGAGCGAGACACCTGAACGCAGCGCCATGGATTGGGAGCAACGCTTCCGCGACGATGACACGCCTTGGGAGCGCGGCCAGCCTCACCCGTTTCTCCAGCGCTGTATCGATATCGGCGAAATCGGCCCCGGCAAGAGCGTCATCATTCCCGGCTGCGGCCGCTGCCCGGAAGTTGCGATCATTGCCCGCCATGCCAGCCATACCATTGCAGCCGACCTGTCAGAGACGGCGATCGCCTGGCAGGGAGAGCAGCTGCAATCACAGCGTCTCGAAGCGGAGCTTATTGTTGGCGACATCCTGGAATGGCGCCCGGATACGCCGATAGATGCGGTCTACGAACAGACCTTCCTATGTGCCGTTCCGCCCAGGCTGCGCGTTGAATACGAGCAGGCGATGCATGACTGGCTCAAACCCGGCGGCAAACTGCTCGCCCTGTTCATGCAGAAGGAAGAACGCGGCGGACCGCCCTATGGCTGCTCGCTCGAGGCCATGCACGAGCTGTTCCCTGAGGAGCGCTGGATCTGGCCCGCTGACACCGATTTTGCGCCCTACCCGCACCCGCATCTGAACGACAAGACGGAGCTGGCGGGCTGCCTCACCCGTCGCTAGGCGGGCTCCTCATCGGCTTGCGCTGCGCTGGCGCGCCGCGTCTTGCCATGCTTGGCCGTCATCGGAGCATTGGTCAAAACGAAGAGCACTGTGACCAGGCCTGAGACCAGGTTGGCCGCCGCAATCCCCAGGATAACGCCCATCGGCGCCCCGACGACCATCGCCCCGACAATAACAGCCGGCACCATCAAACCCAGCGCGCGGCCGGCCGTGATGACCATGCCATGGCCTGGCCGGCCCAGACCGTTGAAGCCGGCACTGGCGGCAATCGTGATGCCATACCCGGCAACGGTAAGCGGCACGATATGCCAGTAATCAATGGCGACAGACCGGCCTTCTTCAGACGGCAGGAAGGCGGCGGCCAACAGGGGCGCACAGAGCCAGAGCAGCACCGCCATGGCGAGGCTCCAGCCGGCGGCAAACAGGAAGCTGGAGCGGAAGGCCTCGCGTACGCGCGCCAGATCCGCGGCACCGCCATTCTGACCGGTCACCGCGCCAATCGATGCGGACAGCGCAAACAGCGGGACGATGGCAAAAGCCTCGATACGGCCCGCCACACCGAGCCCGCCGACGGCCGCATCGCCGAATTTGGCCATCGCCACGCCGCTCATGGCCACGGTCATGGCGAATGGATTGAAGATATTGGATATACAGGCGGGAATTCCGACCCGGGCGATATCGGCCCAGTGATGCCAGACCTCGCCGAAACCGGGCCAGGAAAAGTCGATCAGCTTTTCCTTGAAGACCATGTAGGCGCCGACCATGACAAAGGTCACGCCATTGGCCGCCACCGTCGCCAGGGCAGCGCCGGAGACACCCCACCCCAGGCCGGGAAACAGCCCGAAGACATCATCGAGAATAAAAATCGGATCGAGAATGAGATTGACCACGGCTGCGGCGATCATCATCAGGCTTGGAATAATCGCATTGCCCAGCGCCCGCAGGATATTGCTCGCCACCATCGGCCCGACGATCAGGACAATGCCGGCAAACCACACTGTCATGTAGGAGACGACATGCGGCATCATGGTGTCACTGGCACCGAGCGCACGGAAAATGTCTTCAACGAATACGATGCCGAGCAGCGACACCGAACCGACCGCGATGAAGGACAGGCTCAGCGCATCTGTCGCCATGCGCGGGATCGAGGTTCCATCCTTGCGCCCGGCGGCGCGGGAGACCGCTGATACTGCTCCGGCACCGAGACCGATCGAGACGCTCATCACCAGCATGGTGACGGGGAAGCTCATTTGGACCGCCGCCTGCTGCGCCGTTCCGAGCGTTCCGACCCAATAGGTATCAACAATGCCGACCAGCATCATCGCCAGGATCCCGAAACTCATCGGTATCAACATGCGCAGTATATGACCGAAGACCGGTCCCTGCGTCAGATCACGAGCCGCGCGTCCGGCCATATGCTCATCCTTCCCAAGACGAGCCCCCTAGATAGGGCGTCGCCCGCCGCCGCGCACCCCTTCGCGCACAGCGATCACGCGAATATGACTTATGCGCGCCTCAGACTTCGACCGTATTGAGGTCATAGGCGGCAATACCGGCGAGGTTGACGATATCCGTCACGGATGCGCCCAGCCGGGCAATCTGCACCGGCTTTTCCAGTCCGACCAGCATCGGCCCGATCACCGTAGCACCACCCGCCGACTTGAGCAGGCGAAGGGCAATCGAGGCCGAGTGAATGGCGGGCATGACTAGGACATTGGCCGGCCGCGTCAGACGCGAGAACGGGTAAAGCGCGTGATGATCCGGGCTCAGCGCGATATCGGCCGCCATCTCGCCTTCATATTCGAAATCCACACCCAGCCGGTCGAGAATACGCACCGCTTCCTGGATTTTCTCGGTCCGCTCGCCCGGCGGGTTGCCGAAGCTGGAATAGGACAGGAAGGCCAGATGCGGCGTGATCCGCAGGCGCTTGGCCGCCTGCGCTGTCGCAATGGCGATCTCGGCCAAGCCTTCGGCATCGGGGAACTCGCTGATCGAGACATCACCGAACAGCAAGGTGCGGTCCTGGCTGATGGCCGCCGCAATACCGACCGCTCGGCTGCCCTCTGCCGGCTCAAGAACGAGAGTCACATCCTTCATCACCACATTGGAGTGGCGGGTGACGCCGGTGACCATGCCATCGGCATGACCCATTTTCAGCATGCAGGCCGAGAAGATGTTCCGGTCGTTATTGACGCGGCGCTGGACATCACGGCGCAGGAAACCGCGGCGTTGCAGTTTCTCATAGAGGAAGTCGGCATACTCGGCATTGTGCTCGGAGAGCCGCGCATTGCAGATTTCCAGCGCATCATCCGGCAGGCCAACGGCCCGCATATTGGCACGAGCGATATCTTCCCGCGCAATCAGGACCGCCTGACCGAGCCCCTGATTCTGGAAGGCATAGGCCGCCCGGATGACGCTGGGCTCTTCGCCTTCGGCAAAGACAATCCGCTTCTGCGTTTTGCGAATAGAGGCGGTAATACGCTGCTGGATCGAGGCCGACGGGTTCGAGCGACGCTCAAGCTCTCCGCGATAACCCTCGAAATCCTCAATAGGTTTCCGGGCGACGCCGGTCTTGACTGCAGCCTCGGCAACATAGGGGGGAATATAGTGTATCAGGCGCGGATCAAACGGGGTCGGGATGATGTAATCACGGCCATATTGTAGACGATCCCCGCCATAGGCCTCGGCCACCTCGTCCGGCACATCCTCGCGCGCCAGAGCCGCCAGGGCCTGGGCCGCCGCGATTTTCATTTCCTCATTGATCGTGCGGGCGCGAACATCGAGGGCACCGCGGAAGATGTAGGGGAAACCGAGGACGTTATTGACCTGGTTGGGATAATCGGACCGCCCGGTGGCCATGATGGCATCGTCTCGCACCTTGGCCACTTCTTCCGGCGTAATCTCCGGGGTCGGATTGGCCATGGCGAAAATGATCGGATTGGGCGCCAGCCGGGATACGATTTCAGGCGTGAAGGCCCCCGCAGCCGACAGCCCCAGCAGACAATCCGCCCCCTCAGCCGCTTCAAGCAAGGTCCGCTTGTCGGTCTCGATGGCGTGGCTGGCCAGGCGGCCATGATCGCCCTCACGGCCTTTGTAAACGACACCATCAATGTCGACGACCGTGGTGTTCTCGTCTTTTACGCCCATCGACTTAATCAGCTCGACAACCGACAGCCCGGCTGCACCGGCACCACACAGGACGACTTTCAGGTCCTCGAATTTGCGCCCCGTTAGATGACAGGCATTGATGAGCCCCGCTGCCGCGATAATCGCCGTGCCATGCTGGTCGTCATGGAAGACAGGAATATCGAGTAATTCGCGCAAGCGCTTTTCGATCTCGAAGCATTCTGGCGCCTTGATGTCTTCCAGATTGATGCCGCCGAAACTATTGCCGAAGCCCTGCACGCATTCGATGAACCGGTCCGGGTCTGTGTACTCGACCTCAACATCAAAGGCATCAAGATCGGCGAAGCGTTTGAACAGGACGGCCTTGCCTTCCATCACCGGCTTGGACGCCGCAGCCCCGAGATTGCCCAGACCGAGGATGGCGGTGCCGTTCGACACAACGGCCACCATATTGCCCTTGGAGGTGTAGTCATAAACGCTGTCCGGATCCGCCGCGATGGCACGGACCGGCGCGGCAACGCCCGGAGAATAGGCCAGTGCGAGGTCTCGCTGAGTCGCCATGGGCTTGGTCGCCGCCAGGCCGATCTTGCCCGGCTGAGGGCGCATGTGAAAGCGCAGCGCTTCCACATCAAGCTGACTGGGATTTGGGTCGGTCGAATCGGGCGGCATCGAGTCACCTTATGTCGGGTAGAACCGCGAACATGAACCGCTTGCCCGCGCAGGCCAACCCCTCAGCCTGTCAGAGCCCTAGCCGGCCAGCAGGCGCTGCTGGACGCTCTGACGCCGCAAACGGGCATTCAGAGCATTGCGGGCCGGGCCAATTGCCTCGAGCAGGCGCTCGGCCGTCAGCCCGGTCCCGATGCGCTGTCCGGCATCCCCATGCAGCCAAGCCGCCGCGCAGGCGGCATCAAAACCGCCCATACCCTGTGCCGTCAAACCGCCGATGACGCCGGCAAGCACATCACCTGAACCAGCCGTCGCTAGCACCGGGCTGGCATGCCGGTTGATCACGGCCGTCCGTCCCGGCGCGGCGATAATGGTGTCAGGCCCTTTCAGCAAAACCGTGCATCCCGCCAGATGCGCCGCCTCGCAGGCGGCTTCGAGTTTGTGGGCGCTGGCCTCGAGAACACCGGGGAATATCCGGCGAAACTCCCCGACATGCGGCGTCAACACATCATCCGGTCGCAGGGAATCGAGCAGTTCGGGCAGATCGTTTTCATAACTGGTCAGGGCATCGGCATCGAGCACCGCCCTCGCTCGCGCCGTCAGCAGGGATTCGACGGCCTGTTTGGTTCCGGCACCGATCCCGGCGCCCGGTCCGATGACAGCGACGTCCGCCCTGCAAGCCTGCGCAATAGCCTCGCTCTCATGGCCTCCCGCCCAGGGCCTAACCATAACGGCGGTCGAGTGAGCGGAGTTGACCGGCACCGCATCAACAGGACTGGCCAGGGTCACCAGACCGGCCCCGGCGCGCAACCCCGCCTCGCCTGCGAGCCGGCCGGCGCCGGTGGAACTGGCGTCGCCGGTGAAAACAAGAAGCCGGCCGCGTTGATGCTTGTGTGACTGCGTGCCGGTAACCGGAAGCTGGTCCGCCCAGAGGGCTGGGGAATTGCGCAGAGCCATGAGCGTGGCCCGGCTCTCCCAGCCATCGGGGATACCGATATCAACAACAACCCGCTCACCGCAGACCGAAGCGGCTGGCTCGAGCAAATGCGCCGGCTTGGCGGTATGGAAGGTAATCGTGAGATCAGCAGCGATTACGGGGCCGTCTGCCTCGGCCGCATCGCCTTTTTGCCCGCTGGGCAGATCAACAGCGACAACAATACCGGGGCTGGCATTCACGCGCTGGCAGAACTCCGCCACCGCACCGGTCAGCGGCCGGTCCAGCCCGGCACCGAACAAGGCATCAACGATCAGGCCGAACGCTGAGGGATCGGCGTGCTCGACAGACTGCACCGGCCCGTCCCAGGCCAAATAGGCCTTGCGGGCATCGCCCCTGAGCTGTTCCGGATCTCCCATCGCGGCGACCGTAACGGGCCAGCCCGCCGCAAGCAGGCGAGCGGCGCAGATATAGCCATCACCCCCGTTATTTCCGGGGCCGCACGCGATCAGCGCCGGACGCCTTCCCCATCGCTGCAGGATCGCCTCTGCAAGCCGGGTTCCAGCCGTCTGCATCAGACTGAACGAAGCGACACCGCTCTCGACGGCATAGGCATCGCAGACCGCGGTGTCGGCGGCGGAAAGGACGGCATGCTCACGCAGTGCTCGCTTGCGCAGCAGTTTTGCCTCACGGTCGAGCAGTCCAGCCTTCATCGCAGCCTCCGCGCCTCATCTGCCTTGCCCGGGCGCGGCGAACACCTAGCGTGCATCCCGGCCACAGGGAGTCGGTCATGAAGAAAATCGAAGCCGTCATTAAACCGTTCAAACTCGACGATGTGAAGGAGGCCCTCCAGGAAGTGGGGGTGCAAGGCCTGACCGTGCTCGAGGCCAAGGGATTCGGTCGCCAGAAAGGGCATACCGAACTCTATCGCGGCGCTGAGTACGTCGTCGATTTCCTGCCCAAGATCAAAATCGAACTCGTCGTCCCGTCTGACCGCGTCGAAGCGGCGATCGAGGCGATCCAGAACGCGGCTCATACCGGCCGTATCGGCGACGGAAAAATCTTCGTCAGCCCTGTCGAAAGCGTCATTCGCATCCGGACCGGCGAAACCGGCCGGGATGCCCTTTAAATCCCAGTCAAAGTCAGAGCGGAGCTCGAACCATGTCGGAAGACATTCTCAAGAAAATGCATGATGAGGAGATCAAGTATGTCGATCTCCGCTTCACCGATCCTCGCGGCAAGCTGCAGCATGTCACCTTCGACCGCTCGCAGGTCGATGAGGATTTCTTTGAAGACGGCGTGATGTTCGACGGCTCTTCGATCGCCGGCTGGAAGGCGATCAATGAGAGTGACATGGTGCTGAAGCCGGACACCAGCTACGTCGTCGAGGATCCGTTCTACCAGCAGCCCACGCTGACCATGCTCTGCGACATCCTCGAGCCCGGCACCGGCGAGAGCTACAACCGCGACCCGCGCACCACGGCCAAGAAAGCCGAGGCTTTCCTGAAAGCCTCCGGCATTGGTGATCAGGCCTTTTTCGGTCCGGAAGCGGAGTTCTTCGTGTTCGACGATGTGCGCTGGTCGACCGAGCAGAACGACACCTTCTACAAGTTCGACAGCGAGGAAGGTCCGTACAATTCCAGCCGCGCGTTCGAAGGCGGCAATATGGGCCACCGCCCGGGTCCGAAGGGGGGCTATTTCCCGGTCAACCCGATTGATAGCGGTCAGGACATGCGCACCGACATGCTCGGTGTGATGGAAGAGCTTGGCCTGGAGCCGGAAAAACACCACCACGAAGTGGCGCCGTCGCAGCACGAGCTCGGCATGAAATTCGCCGGCCTGACGACGATGGCCGACCGTATGCAGATGTATAAGTACACCGTGCACATGGTTGCCCACGCCTATGGCAAGTCCGCCACCTTCATGCCCAAGCCGGTCTGGAACGACAACGGCACCGGCATGCACGTGCACCAGTCGATCTGGAAAGATGGCAAGCCGATGTTCGCCGGCGATCGCTATGCTGACCTCTCCGACACCTGCCTCTATTATATCGGCGGCATCATCAAGCACGCCCGCGCCATCAACGCTTTCGCCAATGCCTCGACCAATTCCTACAAGCGACTGGTCCCAGGCTTCGAGGCGCCGGTCCTGCTGGCCTATTCCGCGCGCAACCGCTCGGCCTCGATCCGCATTCCGTGGGTCAACTCGGCCAATGCCAAGCGCCTCGAGACCCGTTTCCCGGATCCGGCCGGCAACCCGTACCTCACCTTCTCTGCCCTGCTGATGGCCGGCCTCGACGGAATTGAGAACCGCATCGATCCGGGCGATCCGATGGACAAGGATCTCTATGACCTGCCGCCGGAAGAGCTGCGTGACGTCCCGACCGTCTGCTTCTCCCTGCGCCAGGCGCTGGAAGAGCTTGATGCCGACCGCGACTTCCTCAAGAAGGGCGGCGTCATGGATGACGACCAGATCGACGCCTATATCGACCTCAAGATGGAAGAAGTCGAACGATTTGAGAGCCATCCGCACCCGGTCGAATTCGACATGTATTACAGCTGCTGATCGGCAAGGTCAGTAGGACATCAAGCGCGAGGCCGCCGGCAAGTTCCGGCGGCCTCGCTGTTTTGGGGGTAATTGAGCGGTCGACGAGCCGCTTTGCATTCGCTACAACTTCGCGCAAGTTTACCAAATCCCTCATGGGTTGTTCGTCAGGAGTCGGTATGCGTCGCCGTTTTTTGTTCGCCAGTGCACTTGCAACGCTGACCGTTAGCGCGCCGGCGGCTTTTGCCGATCGCGAGATCACTGAAGAGATCACCACGCCGATCGCGACCTCTACTGCCGGCGATGGCGGTGGTCCGGACAACATCATCATTTCCAACACCGGCCGCGTGGTGCTGAGCACGCCGGGTACGGCGGTGACCCTCGATAGTGACAACACCATCACCCAGGATGGCCGTATCCTCGTGCAAACGGATGATGATGGCGGCGTGGGCGTCCACATCCAGGGCGGCAATACCGGCGCCTTTACATCCAACAACTCGATTGTGGTCGGCGACGTCACCTCTCCGGAAGACACGGACGAGGACAATATCGTTGACGGTCCGCTGGCTGTTGGCAGTGGCCGGATCGCCGTCCTTGTTGACGGCACTGAGGTCTTTACCGGCGACATCCTGTTCAACAGCGGCAGCTCGATCACCGTCCGCGGCGATGATTCTGCCGGTATTCGCGTTCTAACCGGCATTGATGGCGACCTGATTTACAATGGCCGCCTCGACATCCAGGGCGACGGCTCCACGGGCATCGAAGTGCTGGGCGATGTCTCCGGCGATCTCGGGATTGGCGGTGTCATCACCTCACTGGGTGACGCCAATAATGCCGTTGTTGTGGCCGGCGATATTGGTGGTCGCATCACCATCGACGGCGACGTCCGCAATTCGGGCTATCGATTCCCGTCGCGTCCGCCGGAGGATTTTGTCGAGCAGGTTCTCGGCGATCCTGATGATGTCGGTTACAGCGGTGCCGCGGTCCTTGTACATGGCAGCTCCGCCGGCGGCCTGCTGATCACAGGCCCGGCCGAAGACAGCCCGAACGAAGCCGCATCCTCAATCAACTCCGCAGGCCCTGGCGCCGCGCTGGATATCCTGGCGAACGCGACCTATGGCGACATTGTCCTGGGCGAAGTCGTGATCGAAGCCGTGGCGGACGACCCCGACACGGAAGAAGACGAAACCCGCGCGGCGATCCCGCTCGGCTATTCCCTCGTGAACCGCGGGGCAATTGGTGGCCGCGGTGAACTCGACGGCGTTAGCCCGATTGGGGTCAGCATTGGCGGTAGCGATGGCTTCACCGCGACCCTGACCAATGGCTTCCTCAATGCAGGCCGGATCACGGCTACAGGCTATTCCAGTCTGGCAGACCCGGCCGTGTCGCAGGCACTCTATCTCGGTGAAGGCGCGATTCTCCCGGTCTTTACCAACCAGGGCATTGTCACAGCACTGAGCAATGGTCGAAGCGGCGTGAGTCACGGCGTCAACATCGCCAGCGGCGCTTTCCTGCCGACGCTGGTCAATGAAGGCACCATCTCGGTCACATCTGTCGATGGCGGGCGCTCAATCGCTATCGAGGATGCTTCCGGCACCCTGACCTTCCTGGAAAATTCCGGCCTCATCTCGGCCCTGCGTACGGCGCCGAGCGAGGGCAGCGACGATACCGATATCTCGACCATTGCGATTGATGTATCGGGGTCCTCTGCTGACGTTCTCGTGCGCCAGTATCGCCGTGAAAATTCTCCGGATGACTTCTTCCCCTCCATCACGGGCGAAATCCGTTTTGGCAGCGGGGATGACGAGTTGCGCATCGAATCCGGCACGGTTACCGGCGACATGTCCTTTGGCGATGGCGCGGACCAGCTGAACATCTCCGGCGGCGCGACCGTCCGCGGTGTGTTGGCTGACAGCGATGGCGACCTGGTCATCAATGTCACCGACTCCACGTTGAGCCTCGGCTCCGGTACGGACACGACCCTTCGCGAAGCGACCTTTGGCGACGGTTCAACCCTGATTTTCGAAATCGACGATGATTCCGGCGATGTCGCCCAGCTGGTCGCGACCGGCGAGGTCCGCTTTGAAGCCGGATCGCGGGTTTCGGCTGCCTTGAGCAATCTGATTGGTGAAGGCGCCGAGTTTGCGGTGTTGCGCGCGGATCAGCTGACCATCGCTGAAAGCATCGAGACGCTTCAGGATACGACGGCGCCTTATCTCTACGAGGCTGACCTTTCGCTCGACCCGGTCGACAGCAATGTCATGCTCCTCACCTTGCGCCGCCGTAACGCGGAAGAGCTCGGCATGAACCGCAACCAGGCCGCGGCCTATGGCGCCACCCTGGCAGCGTGGAACGCCAATGACGAGCTCGGCGCGGCGATTGCCGGCCTGCTGACGGAATCGGAATTCTTCGACGCCTATGACCAGCTGCTGCCGGAATACGCCGCCAGCGCTATCCAGTTCGCCCAGGCGGCCAATGACAGTGCGACCGGCGCCCTCGCCTCGCGCCTGGAAGCGGTTCGCCAAAGCCCCGACGAGACCGGCGGCTTGTGGCTGCAGGAATTCGGCTACTTCGCCGACCGCGCGGGCACGTCCTTCGGCCCCGGTTATCGGGGCCACGGTATCGGTGCAGCCGTCGGTTTCGACCGCCCGTTCGGCCCGTTCTACGCCGTCGGCGTGAACATCATCGGCGCGGCCAGCGAAATCTCTGAAGCCGAAGGCGTGGACGATCCGATGTCGGCGATGTTCGGTCAGATCGGCGTTTATGCCGGTGCCGAGTTTGGCGGCTTCAATCTCGACCTCTATGGCGGTGTCGGTATCGACAGCTTCGAGCATAACCGCCGCGTTCTGATTGGCAGCTTCGATACGGCTCCGGTCGCCGAGTGGGACGGCTTCCACTACACCGCCTCCATGCGGATCGGCCGCGACATCCAGATGGAGCGCCTGTTCTTCCGTCCGTCCTTCTCCGTGGATTACCTCTCCCTGCATGAGAGCGAATACACCGAGACCGGCGGTGGCACTGGCGTTGACCTGTTCGTCGACGAACGCGACAGCAGCAGCTTCACCGGTACGGCCATGCTCGCCTTCGGCACGCGCTTTGAGCGGGATGACAGCTGGTGGGCGCCGCAAATGCGCATCGGTTATCGCAGCGAGTTCTCGAACTCCGAGCTTGAGACCTATGCCCGCTTTGCCGGCCTTGATGATGAATTCCTGCTGCGTTCGGACACCATGCCGGGATCTGGCTTCATCTTCGGCCTCGGCGTGGGTGGCGGTTCGGGTTACTCGACCTTCTCGCTCGATTATGACGCGGATGTCCGTGACGACTTCATCCGTCATACCGCCCGTCTGGTGATGCGCCTGGTCTTCTAGGCGCCTTCACTCCGGCCTCTTATCAACACTCGCGGCACGGATCGCAGCTAATCGCCTGCACAGGCGTTCCCAATTGGCGTGCGACTCGTGCAAACTGGTGCCATGTCCACGTCTTCCTCTTCCGACCTGTTCGGCGGCGAGCCCGCCCCGCAACCCGCAGAAACGCCGTCGGGCGGTTATTCCGCCGCGCAGATCGAGGTCCTTGAAGGCCTTGAAGCTGTGCGCCGGCGTCCGGGCATGTATATCGGCGGCACAGATGAGCGCGCCTATCACCATTTGTTCGCGGAAATCCTCGACAACTCGATGGATGAAGCGGTCGCCGGCTGGGCCGACCGGATCGAAGTCGCCGTTGACGCAGAGGGCTATATCACCGTCACCGATAACGGCCGCGGCATTCCCGTTGACCCGCACCCGAAATATCCCGGCAAGTCAGCGCTCGAAGTCGTTCTGACCGTACTGCACGCCGGTGGCAAATTTTCCGATAAAGCCTATCAGACTTCCGGCGGCTTGCACGGCGTGGGCATCTCCGTCGTCAACGCTCTCACCTCAACGATGGAAGTCGAGGTTGCGCGCGAGAAGACGCTCTGGCGTCAGACCTACTCGCGCGGCATTCCGCAAACAGGGTTGGAAAAAGTCGGGGCGGCTCCGAACCGGCGCGGCACCCGAGTCCGCTTCCTGCCGGATCCGGAAATTTTCGGCGAAAAAATGCGGGTCAAGCCGGCCCGGGTCTACGCCATGGCCCGCGCCAAGGCCTTCCTGCGCCGCGGGGTGAAGATCCAGTGGCGCTGTGCGCCGGAACTGGTCGAAGGCACGGATACACCGCCAGAGGCGCTGCTCTGCTTCCCGGGCGGTCTGGCCGATCGTCTGGCCGAAATCACGGCCGGTCGTGCCCTGGTCACCGCGGAGAGCTTTACCGGCAAGGTTGAACGACAGGATGGTGCCGGCGGTGTGGAATGGGCGGTTGCCTGGTCTACCAATGGTTTCGGCAGTGAGGCTGACGGCTTCACCCAGTCCTTCTGTAATACCGTACCCACGCCGCAAGGCGGCACCCATGAGCAAGGCCTCAGAGCGGCACTCACGAAGGGCCTGCGCGCCTATGCCGAACACAGCAATGCCAAAAAGGCCGCGCTGATCACGCCGGACGATGTTCTGGGCGGTGCCGGGGCACTGTGCTCGGTATTCATTAGTGATCCCGAATTCCAGGGCCAGACCAAGGAACGTCTGGCCACACCCGATGCGGCCAAACTGGTTGAGACCGCGGTACGCGATCAGTTCGACCACTGGCTCGCCGGCTCGCCCAAGGAAGCCACCAAGCTGGTGGAATGGGCCATCGAACGCGCCGAGGACCGGGTCCGCCGACGCAAGGAAAAGGCGGTCAAACGCCAGACCGCCAGCCGGCGCCTGCGCCTGCCGGGCAAGCTGGCCGATTGTTCGCGCAATGACGCTGACGGGACCGAACTCTTCCTGGTCGAGGGCGACTCGGCCGGCGGGTCTGCCAAACAGGCCCGCAATCGCGAGACCCAGGCCATTCTGCCCTTGCGCGGCAAGGTTTTGAACGTGGCCTCGGCCGCGGCGGACAAGATCGCCGCCAACCAGGAGATCAATGACCTGCTGCAGGCGCTGGGCTGCCAGACCGGCTCGCGCTTCTCGCTCGATGATCTGCGCTATGAGCGCGTTGTGATCATGACCGACGCCGACGTCGACGGGGCGCATATTGCGGCCCTTCTGATCACCTTCTTCTATCGCTCCATGCCGGAGCTGATCCATGCCGGGCGTTTGTTCCTGGCCCAGCCGCCGCTTTATCGCCTGACCCTTGGCGGAACGACGCTCTATGCGCGCGACGACAAGCATCGCGAGCAATTGCTTCGCGACGAGTTCAATGGCTCGAGCAAGGTTGATGTCGGGCGCTTCAAGGGTCTCGGCGAGATGACCCCGTCACAGCTGAAACAGACCACGATGGACCCCAATCTGCGCACAATGGCGCGGGTGACCATCGAGGAAGACGAGCTACCGACACTGGAGAAGCTGGTCGAGACCCTGATGGGCAAGAAGCCGGAATTGCGTTTCGCCTACATCCAGGAGCATGCGCCGGAGATCAGCGGGCTCGATATCTGATCGTCTGCCGGTTTGACGCCTGCTCGCCGATTGCGTTCAATAGAGGTCGCATTCGCGACTCAGGGGTAAAGGGAGGCACTCCCCAATGATATTCGACACTTGGAAGACCACAGCGGCGCTCGCCTCTGTGCTTGTCCTGTCCGCCTGTTCCAATGGCGGCGGCGACACCACGGGCACTGACAGCGCCGGCGGTGATGACGGTGAAACCACCATTGTCCGTCACGAAACCGATCCCTATCCATCCACTTATGTGCCGCGTCCCAGCACGCCAACCCTGATCCGGGGCGCCACCGTCTTCGACGGTATCGGCGGCCGTATCGAGAATGGCGACGTGCTCATGGTCGATGGCCGCATCGCCGCCGTCGGTACAGGACTGGAAGCACCGGAAGGCGCCACCGTAATTGATGGTGCGGGCCGTTTCGTGACCCCGGGCGTGATCGACATTCACTCTCATCTCGGCGTCTATCCCTCGCCAGGCGTCAGCGCCCATAGCGACGGCAATGAAGCCACCCAGCCGGTCACATCAGAAGTCTGGGTCGAGCACAGTGTTTGGCCGCAGGACCCCGGTTTTGAAGCCGCGCTGGCGGGCGGGATCACCACCCTCCACATCCTGCCGGGCTCGGCCAACCTGTTCGGCGGACGCGGCATTACGCTGCGCAATGTCAGCGGCCGTACGGTGCAGGAAATGAAATTCCCCGATGCGCCCTATACGCTGAAAATGGCCTGCGGTGAGAACCCGGCCCGCGTCTATGGCAATCGCGGCCGTTCTCCGGCGACCGATATGGGCAATATGGCCGGATATCGTGCCGCCTGGCAGCGCGCCTCGGACTATCGCGATCGCTGGCATGAATACTGGGAAGATGCCGAAGCGGGTGAAGATGTGTCCGCACCGACCCGCGATATCGAGCTGGATACGCTGATGGGCGTGCTCGACGGCGATATCCTGGTGCATATGCACTGCTACCGGTCCGACCAGATGGCGCAGATCATCGATATGTCGAACGAGTTCGACTACCAGGTCTCGGTTTTCCACCACGCGGTGGAGTCCTACAAGATCCCGGACATTCTCGCGGAAGCCAATGCCTGTTCCGCGGTGTGGGCCGACTGGGGTGGCTTCAAGATGGAAGCCTATGATTCCATTCGTGAAAATCTGCCTCTCCTGCATGCCAACGGCGCCTGCGCCATGATCCATTCCGATGATGCGTTCAATATCCAGCGCCTCAACCAGGAAGTGGCCAAGGCCCTGGCCGACGGACAGGCGGCCGGCCTCGACATCAGCGAGGCGGAAGCCTGGAGCTGGCTGTCCTCCAACCCGGCTCGCGGGCTGGGCATTGACGACCAGACGGGGGCCCTCGTCGAGGGCCTGCGCGGTGATGTTGTGCTGTGGTCCGGCAATCCGTTCAGCACCTACACGCGGGCGGACCAGGTCTGGATCGATGGATCCCTGCGTTATGACCGTTCCAATGAAAGCTTGCAGCCGGTCCGCGACTTCATGGTCGGCCAGCCGGGCGAAGGAGATCAGTAATGAAACGCACACTTAGCGCGATTGCTCTCAGCCTGGCCTGCGCCCTGCCCGCCATGGCCCAAACCTACGCCGTCACCAATGGCCGCGTCGTCACCAATACCAGCGCCGGGATCATCGATGATGGCACCGTGGTGGTTCGGGACGGCGATATCGTCGCCGTTGGTGCCAATGTTCAGATCCCTGAAGGCGCGAACATCATTGATGCGGATGGTGGCTGGATTACGCCGGGTATTTTTGCTCCGGTAACCCAGCTCGGCCTCGTCGAAGTGGCTCTGGAAAGCTCCACTAATGACTCCGGTGCGGATGATTCGCCCTATTCGGTGGCGCTCGACGTCGCCGACAGCTTCAACCCGGCCGGGATGCATATCCCGACCACGCGGGTTGAAGGGATCACCCGGGCGGCCCTGGTGCCCTCTACCGGGCACAATATCTTCGGGGGTCGCGGTGCCCTGATCGATACGAGTGGCAACGCCGACTCGGTCTTCGACACGGGCAGCTTTGTCTTTGCCGATCTGAGCCAATCCGGCGCCAGCACCGCAGGGGGCTCACGGGCAGCAGCCTGGACCTTCCTGGAAGCCGCGTTTGGCGACACCCGATTCTATCCGGGCCGTTATGCCGCTCACCCGGAGGGAGATGCCCTGCATCGCTATGATGCGGCGGCGCTGGTTGACGTTGTGCGTGGCCGGATGCCCTTGATGGTCGAGGTTGATCGCGCTGCGGACATCCGCCGGGCCCTGCGTTTCCAGGCCGAAAACCAGCCCGTTCAGCTGATCATCCATGGCGGAGCAGAAGCCTGGATGGTGGCCGACGAACTGGCCGCTGCGAACGTGCCGGTTCTGATCGATCCGATCGCCAATCTGCCCGGTTCCTTCGACCGTATCGGCTCTACGCTGGAAAACGCCGCGCGCCTGCATGAAGCCGGCGTGACGGTGGCCTACACCACGCAAACCGCGGACGGTTACTGGAATGCCCGGCTCTTGCCGCAACATGCCGGCAATGCTGTGGCCAATGGCGTACCCTGGGATGTCGCCTTCCGCTCGATCACACTGACGCCAGCCGAGATCTACGGTGTCGGTGCCCGTTATGGCGCCCTCGCCGCAGGCTATGCCGGCGATGTCGTGGTCTGGAATGGTGACCCGCTCGAGGTCATGTCGGCCCCGACCCATGTGCTGATCGATGGTGAGGAAACCGACATGGAAACCCGCCAGACGCGCTTGCGTGACCGTTACATGGATATCACGGACGACACGCCTTACGCTTATCGGCGCTAGCGTTTCAGCCCGTGCGCGTTGACAGCGCGCACCGGGCCCGTATGTTGCGCCACCAAAGCGGCCGCGCCACCCGGCGCGGCCGTTGCTTTTGGACCAGTCTTTAAAGGACGCCATGACGTTCGACACGCTCGGGCTCAGCCCGAAACTCCTCGCGGCCATCGAAGCCGCCGGCTATACCGAACCGACACCGATCCAGGCCGGTGCCATCCCGCTCGCCCTGCAGGGGCGTGACGTCCTTGGCATCGCTCAGACCGGCACTGGCAAGACTGCGTCTTTCACCCTGCCCCTGATCGAGAAACTGGCGCGCGGCCGGGCCAAGGCCCGCATGCCGCGCTCGCTGATCGTCGCCCCTACCCGCGAGCTTGCTGCGCAATGCGCGGAGAATTTCGAGACCTATGCTACGGGTCAGAAGCTCTCCATGGCACTGCTGATCGGCGGCGTGGCGTTCGGTCCGCAGGAAGAGATTCTCAACCGCGGCGCCGACGTTCTGATCGCGACGCCCGGCCGGCTGCTTGACCATTTCGAACGCGGCAAACTGCTTTTGACCGGTGTGCAGATGCTGGTCGTCGATGAAGCCGACCGCATGCTCGATATGGGCTTCATTCCCGATCTCGAGAAAATCTTCTCCCTGACGCCGCCGCGCAAACAAACACTCTTCTTCTCGGCGACGATGCCGAAGGAAATTCAATCGCTTGTTGATCGGTTCCTGAATAATCCGGAACGCATCGAGGTCGCCCGCCCGGCGACGACGAGCGCCAACATCACCCAGTTCCTCGTCCGTCTCGACACCAATGTACCGAAGGACAAGCGCACCGCGCTGCGCCTCGCCATGTCTCGTGACGATGTGCGCAATGGCATCATCTTCGCCAACCGCAAACGCGATGTGGACATCATCGCCCGTTCTTTGAAGAAGCATGGCTTCTCGGCGGATCCGATCCACGGCGATCTCGACCAAAGCGCCCGCATGGCAACGCTGGACAATTTCAAGTCCGGCGAGCTCAAATTCCTCGTCGCCAGTGACGTGGCCGCCCGCGGCCTGGACATTCCCAATGTCAGTCACGTCTTCAATTACGACGTTCCGCACCATGCCGACGATTATGTTCACCGCATCGGCCGCACCGGTCGCGCCGGCAAGACCGGTGAATCGGTCACGATCAGCACACCGGCGGATTCCAAGTCCCTCGACGCCGTTCTCAAACTGATCAAGACTGAGGTGCCCGAACTCGCTCTGGACGGCCTCGCCGAGGCTCTGACCGACGCCGGCGAAAAACCGCGCAACCGCTCCTCCAAGCGCAAGACCGAAGACCGCTCCAAGCCCAAGGAACGCTCGGAAAAACCGCAAAAGACTGAAGAGAAGAAGCCCGAGGCTAAATCTGATCGCGGTCGCTCCTCGCGCAAAGACAGGCAGAATGAGCGGGAGAACAAGCGCGTCGTCGGTTTCGGTGACCACGTTCCCGACTTCATGCGCGCCGGCTCCTGAGCGCTGTAACTGACCGTAATACAACTGGTCGGACCGGCAAAAATTGCGGCTTAGCTCAGAGCTTATGCCCGATTTTTACCTCTTCTTTTCCTTTAGACGCTACCGTTCGCTTTAAGGGGTCGAGCAAGATCGATTCCGCGCATGGAAGGGTTGGCAGTGAACGGTCGATTGCTTGGAAATGAGGGGCAGGAGCTCGCGTCAAAAGCGCTTGAGCTCATGGCAGAGCATAACGTCCCGCCGACGCCGGAAAACTATGCCGTCTGGATTTCCTTTGCCACAGAGAGCAATCCCGAACTTTGCGCCAGCATAACAGCGCGCATCGAGGCCCAGGACGAGTTTTCAGAAACTTTCAACGCCGAGCTGTTCGAGCAATTTTTCCAGTGGCGCGCCATCCAGGATGCAATCCTGGAAAGCGGCGGCGCCATGTCGCGTGAGCTGGGTGCCGTCAAGGAAAGCCTGGCCGCTGCTGAACGCGATACCGCCGCTTACGGCGAGGCCCTTGAAGGGGCCTCCAGCAAGCTTGAAGGCGTAAAAGACGAGAATGGTATCAAGACCCTCGTCGAGTCCCTGGTCTCGGCCACGGCCAAGATGCAGCGCCGCTCGCAGCATCTCGAAAAACGCCTGCAGGAAACCTCCAACGAGGTGACGCAGCTGCGCTCGAACCTGGAAAAGGTTCGTGAGGAAGCCATGACCGATGCCCTCACCGGCATCGCCAATCGCAAGCGTTTCGATGAAAGCCTGCGCAAGGCCAAGCGCCGCGCCGACAGCACCAAGGAACCGCTGAGCCTGGTTCTTTGCGACATCGATTTCTTCAAGCGTTTCAACGACACCTGGGGCCATCAGACCGGCGATCAGATCATTCGTTTTGTCGCGGGCTGCCTGACCCGGCATTCGATGGATAACCATCTCGTCGCGCGCTATGGCGGTGAAGAGTTCGGGATCGTCATGCCATCAACGTCGGTGGCCGACGCGTCCTTTATCGCCGAGAAAATCCGCAAAACGGTCGAATCGAAGAAATTGCTGCGCAAATCCACCAATGAGGATCTGGGCAATATCACCGTTTCGCTCGGCATCGCCAATTATACCGGCGAGGAATCGATTGAAGAGCTGATCGAGCGCGCGGACAGCAATCTCTACCGGTCCAAGACCGAAGGTCGAAACCGGGCAACGTCCGATACACCGGCCTCGTCCCGCGACGCCGCCTGATCAGGCGTCTGCCGGCGGACTTGTCGCCACAAAGCTATCTCTTTGCGACCAGAAACCGTGCAGTGCGACCAGGTGCGGTCGCCCATCGCGCCAATTGCCCTCGGGGTAGCGAAAATCCAGATAATCCAGCGCGACCGCTATGGTCAGCCCGGCAAAACCCAAAGGCTCGGCAAGTCCTGCTGCTTCGAGCTCGAGTTGATCCAGTGCACGGGCAATTCCGCGCTCGCGTCGACCGATCCAGTAATCGCTGTACAGCGCTTCGTCCCGGACCATTTCCACCCGGCGCGCAACAGCGAGGTCAATCAGACCGGATCCGAGCGTCTGCAGACGCCATTCATCCCAGTCTTCCACCCAGGGCTGGCCCGCTTGGGCTGCCAGATAGGTCCCGATCAAAAGGCTCTCGGTCAGCGCCCGGCCATCCTCCATGACCAGGGCCGGAACACGTCCGAGCGGATTGGCCTCAAGCAGGTCTACGCTATCCTGAAACGGATGAGCATCAACTTCCTCAACCCGGTCACCCAAGCCCAGTTCGCGCACCAGGATACGGCATTTGCGGGCATAGGGCGAAGTGTCGGAGACGAGGAGCTTCAAGGGACTAGACTTCCGTTACCGGAATGATTGTCACGCTTTCGCCGCAGCCGCACGCATCCGTCTGGTTCGGATTGTTGAAGGTAAACTTCGCATGCAAAGGAGTGACTTCGTAATCGATCTGGGTACCCAGAAGGAACAGAAGCGCCTTGGATTCAAGAACGATTTCAACGCCCTTGTCTTCGACACGTTCGTCCAGGGCTTCCGGCGCCTCGACATATTCCATCACATATTCCATGCCGGCACAGCCACCATTCTTGACGCCCACGCGAAGGAAGCCCTTCTCGCGGCTGGCCATGATGGATTTGACACGCTCTGCGGCCGCATCGGTCAGGCTTACGGCTTTGGGACGTTCACGCATGATCGCTCTCCCTAGAACATGTTGAGCGCAAGACGCGCTTCATCAGACATCCGTTCCGGCGTCCAGGGCGGTTCGAAGGTCAGCTCTACGATCGCTTTCTCAACGCCATCGACCTGCTCCACCGCATCCTTGACCCAGACCGGCATTTCCCCGGCTACCGGGCAACCCGGCGCCGTCAGGGTCATCTCGACCTTGAGCGAGCGGTCATCTTCGAGATCCACCTTGTAGATCAGACCCAACTCGTAGATGTCGACCGGAATTTCCGGATCAAATACGGTTTTGAGCTGGGTCACGATGTCATCGGTGATGCGCGCCAGTTCGGCTTCCGGGATTGCGCTGACCGGCTCGCTTTCGCCAGGCGCCGGCGCTTCGGTCACCGGCTCGGCCGGTGCCGGCATTTTCGAGCCAGACAGGTCAATCACATCGCGTTCGGTATTATCGGTCATCTTTGATCCTAGATGAGGAAGTCTCGGGCCTTCTTCAAGGCCTCGACGAAGGCATCGGCTTCTTCGACGGTGTTATAGACGGCAAAGCTGGCCCGTCCGGTCGAGGACACGCCCATGCGACGCATCAAGGGCTGGGCACAGTGGTGTCCGGCCCGGATCGCCACACCATATTTGTCGACGATCTGGGCGATGTCATGCGCATGCACGCCCTCCATGTCGAAACTGATGATGGCGCCCTTCTCTTGCGCCGTACCGATCACGCGCAAGCCATCAATATCTGCCAGGCCCCGCATGGCCCGGTCCAGCAACGCGCGTTCGTGCTCAAGGATGGCCTTGCGGTCATAGCGCTCGACCCAGCGGATCGCGGCTCCCAGCCCGATCGCATCCGCGATTGGCGGCGTACCCGCTTCAAACTTGTGCGGTACATCGGCAAAGGTGACGTGGTCTTCGTAGACATCCGCGATCATCTCACCACCGCCATGATAAGGCGGCAGACGGTCAAGCCAGTCGCCCTTGGCATAGAGCGCACCGATACCGGAGGGTCCGTACAGCTTGTGGCCGGTAAAGACGAAAAAGTCGCAATCGAGCGCCTGCACATCAATGTCCAGATGAACCGCAGACTGGGACCCGTCGAGCATGACCGGGACGCCTGCCGCCTTCGCCATTTCAATCACCCGGGCCGCATCGACGACTGTGCCGAGCACATTGGACATGTGAGTGACTGCTATGAGCTTGGTCTTCGGACCCATCAATTCGGACAGGTGCTGATAGTCGAGCTCGCCCTCATCCGTGACCCGGGCCCATTTCAGCTCAACCCCGATACGGTCGGCGATTAGGCGCCACGGAACGATATTGGAGTGGTGCTCCATCTGCGAGATGATGATCTCATCCCCGCTTTTCCACAGCTGGCCGAAACTGGCTGCAAGCAGGTTGATGGCTTCAGTCGTTCCGCGCGTGAAGACGATTTCCTTGGTCGAGCGGGCATTGAGGAAACGGCGTACATCCTCGCGCGCGGCCTCGAATGCCTCGGTTGTTTCATTGGCCAGCGTATGCAGGCCACGATGCACATTGGCATATTGTGCGCGATAGACGCCGGCCACGCTCTCGATGACGAATTCCGGCTTCTGCGCCGACGCCGCGCTGTCGAGATAGACCAGCGGCTTGTCGTTGACTTCACGCTGAAGGATCGGGAACTCACCGCGAATGCCGGCGACATTGAGCGGGAGTTTGATCGGGGTCTGGGCTGTCATCCAATCGCTCCCAGTCGCTGGCGCAAGATCGAAGCGAGCTCTTCGCGCAGAGCCTCGTCACTGATGAGGTCCAGCGGCTCGGCCAGGAAGCTCTCGATGAGAAGCGCACGCGCCTTGATTTCCGGCAGCCCGCGCTGGCGCATATAGAAAAGCGCCGTCTCGTCGATCGCGCCGAGGGCGTTGCCATGGGCACACTGGACGTCATCGGCATAGATCTCGAGCTCGGGCTTGGCATCGATCTCCGCACGATCATCCAGCATCAGCGCCCGATGGGTCATTTTAGCATCGGTCTGCTGCGCGGCTTGTTCGACCTTGAACTTGCCTTGGAAGACACCCTGAGCATGCGCCGCGACGGCGCCCTTCACGAGCTGGTGGGTCTCACCGCCCGGCCCCGTATGGGTCACAGTCGAGGTAAAGTCCGCATGGCGGCCTTCCTCGAGCAGATAAACGCCGCCCAGTTCAACCTCGGCGCCTTCGCCGGCATGGGTGATATGGGTCTCGTTGCGGGTCAGCTTCGAACCGAAGGTCAAGGTCGCCTGGCGATAATGCCCCTGCTTGGCAACAACCACGCGGCTGCGCACGACCGGGATAGAGCTCTCCGGCGTATCGCACAGAACGACGCGTTCCAGCTGCGCACCCTCGCCCAGCGTGATTTCCAGCCGCGCCGTGGGGAACGCGCCTTCAGCGAGGCTGTAGCGCTCCTTGAGAACAACACGCGCGCCGGCGGGCACATCGATTTCGATACTGGCGACAGAGATACCCGCCTCGGCGACAAGCTCCAGCTCGCCATCGCGGTCCAGCGTCACTCGATCAGCCGCCGCCGCGCCATTGATCCGGAAACCGGCCGTACCGGCCGTTTCGATGCCCTGGCTCGCCCGGCGCAGGTCCGACCATTTCCAGGCCTCAGCCCGCTTGGTCGGCAGGCCGAAGCGAACTACGGCGTCGCGGGCCGCTGCGCGCCAGTCCTCGGCACCGTCGAGCAGGTCGATCAGCGTGCGTTCTGCCGGTGTATGCGTGATTGCACCCATCTAGGCCGCCTCACCGATGAATTTGTCATAGCCTTCTGCTTCCAGCTCATGCGCCAGTTCCGGGCCGCCGGATTTGACAATCCGGCCATTGGCCATGACGTGAACGACGTCGGGTTTGATGTAGTCGAGCAGGCGCTGATAGTGGGTGATGACCAGCATGCCCCGATCTTCGGAGCGCAGCGTGTTGACGCCCTCGGCCACCGTCTTCAGCGCATCGATATCCAGACCGCTATCGGTCTCGTCGAGAATGAGGAATTTCGGCTGCAGGATGAGCGCCTGCAGGATTTCCATGCGCTTCTTCTCACCGCCGGAAAAACCGACATTGACCGGGCGTTTGAGCATGTCCATCGACACGCCGAGCGCCTTGGACTGCTCGCGGATGAATTTCATGAATTCCGGCGCCGGCATCTCCTCTTCGCCGCGCGCCGTGCGCTGGGCGTTGAGGGCTTCCTTGAGGAAGGTGATGGTCGGCACGCCCGGGATCTCAACCGGGTACTGGAAGGAGAGGTATAGCCCCTTGGCCGCGCGCTCCTCCGGCTCCAGCTCGCCCAGTTCCTCGCCGAGAAACTCCATCTCACCGTCGGTGACGTCATAACCGTCGCGGCCGGTCAGCACATAGGACAGCGTCGACTTGCCCGACCCGTTCGGGCCCATGATGGCATGCACTTCGCCAGCAGGGACATCCAGCGAGAGCCCTTTGAGGATGGCTTTCTCTTCGCCGTCCTGGGTCTCGACCTTGTTGTGGAGATTATTGATTTTCAGCATTTTATTCCTCTCCCATGCCCGCTTCGCAGCGTGTGAGAATGTCATTTGCATTAAGGCCACTGGCGGCAAAGGCCGGGCCCTGGTCCAAGGAGCAGGTCTGCTCCGCCATATCGGTATTGAGCGCGTAAACAAGCGACAGGCCTGCCTCGTCGAGGCGGTAGCGCTGAATGACCCAGCTGACAGCACTGGAGCGCGCCGAGATCGCCGCCAGACCCGACTGGTCATCGTAAGAGAGCCCCAGACCGCTCACCTCGCCCGCCTTGGCCAGGCCGCCGTCCAATTGCTGGTAGACCGACCAGCTCGTGTTCACATTGCCCAGATAGGTCGGCACCATCAGCTCGAGCAGGCCGTCATTATTGATGTCGGCGAGCTCGGGATTACCAGGCGTCGACACCGACTCTTCAAAGATCTGATAGTCACCGCCGTCAACGGGGTTCACCGCGATGGTCAGGGTGGAAGCCCCCCGGAAGCTGTCATCTTCAACCGGTCCATAATCGAAAAAGACCAGCATCTCCTCGCCCAAAGCCAGGACGCAGTCTGTGCGACCTTGATCATAAGCCAGGCTGTCGCAGGACGGTGCAGCCGCAAGGCGAGCCGAGATTGGCTCTTGCTCGACCTCAGACGGGGTCGCGACGCTCTCAACCGGAACGACAGCGGCCTCTTCGACCGTATCGCTCACGCCGCAAGCCACCAGCGAGACAGACGCCAGACCAACGATCAAGCTCTGCTGGAGCTTCATCACCCCACACTCCCCTCAAGGCTGACCTTGAGCAGCTGCTGGGCCTCGACCGCGAATTCCATCGGCAGTTCCTGCAACACCTCGCGCACGAAGCCATTGACCAGGAGTGCGGTCGCCGCCTCCTCGTCGAGGCCGCGCTGGCGGGCGTAGAAGAGCTGGTCTTCGGACAGTTTCGTCGTCGTCGCCTCGTGCTCGAGCACCGCCTTGGGCGTTTTGCACTCGACATAGGGCACGGTGTGAGCGCCGCACTGATCACCGATCAGCAGGCTGTCACACTGGGTGAAATTGCGCGCGCCCTCGGCCTTGTTGTGGACCGAGACGAGACCGCGATAAGTCTGATCCGAACGGCCGGCCGAGATCCCTTTCGAGATGATACGGCTGGTCGAGCCCTTGCCGAGATGGATCATCTTTGTGCCGGTATCGGCCTGCTGACGACCATTGGTCACGGCGATGGAATAGAACTCACCGCGCGAGTTTTCGCCGCGCAGGATACAGGACGGGTATTTCCAAGTGATCGCGGAGCCGGTCTCGACCTGGGTCCAAGAGATCTTGGAATTCTTGCCGCGGCAATCGCCGCGCTTGGTGACGAAGTTATAAACCCCGCCCTTGCCGTTCTCATCGCCCGGCCACCAGTTCTGCACCGTCGAGTATTTGATCTCGGCATCGTCCAGCGCGACCAGTTCCACCACGGCGGCGTGGAGCTGATTCTCATCGCGCATCGGCGCGGTACAGCCTTCCAGATAGGAGACGTAGGCGCCCTTGTCGGCGATAATCAGGGTGCGTTCGAACTGGCCGGTGCCTTCCGCGTTCATGCGGAAATAGGTCGACAGCTCCATCGGGCAGCGCACGCCCGGCGGGACATAGACAAAGGACCCGTCGGAGAAGACCGCCGAATTCAGCGTGGCAAAGAAATTATCCGAGGTCGGCACGACCGAGCCGAGATACTTCTTCACCAATTCCGGGTGATCGCGCATCGCTTCGGAAATGGAACAGAAGATCACGCCGGCCTTGGCCAACTCTTCCTTGAAAGTGGTCACGACCGAAACCGAATCGAACACCGCATCGACGGCCACTTTCGGAGCCTGGCGCGCTTCAGCCGCGCTATCCGCGGCACCTTTGACGCCGAGCAGGACTTCCTGCTCCTTGAGCGGAATACCGAGCTTTTCGAAGTCCTTGAGGATTTCTTCGGGAACATCATCGATGGACTCATATTTCGCACCCGCTTTCGGGGCGGCGAAATAGTGGATGTCCTGGTAGTCGATCGGCGGATATTCGACCTTGGCCCAGGTCGGATCCTTCATCTGCTGCCAGCGCTCAAGCGCATCCAGACGCCATTCCAGCATCCATTCCGGCTCGTTTTTCTGGGCCGAGATATAGCGAACGATATCCTCGTTCAGCCCTTTCGGCGCGAGCTCGGTTTCGACGTCCGTGGTGAAGCCGTACTTGTACTTGTCGGCTTCGAGCTTCTTGACGTCTTCAATGGTTTCTTTGACTGCAGCCATGATCAGGCGGTCTCTTTTATTTTCGGTTGGATGCGGGCCCATGCGCCAGTCCAGGCGCTGATTGCCGCATCGATATCATCTTCAGTCGTCGGCCAGCCGAGGCTGATCCGAATGACACCCTCAGACAGCGTCTCGTCGAGCCGCAGGGCGGTACCGATCTTCGAGGCCTTGGCCTTGCCGGAAGAGCAGGCCGCTCCGGCAGAGATCGAAACCCCGGCCAGGTCCATGGCCAGCACCTGGGTCTCCCCGCGCCAGCCCGGAACCGCTAGACCGATGGTATTGGGCAAGCGCGGTGCGGCTTCACCGAGCACCACGACGCCAGGATGCGCGCTGCGTATCGCGTCGATTGCCTTGTCGCGCAAGGCGGCAAGCGCAGCGAAATCTGCAAGGCTGGCAACCGCTTGTTCAAGCGCCAGGCCCATGCCCGCAATACCCGCCACATTGAGCGTGCCCGAGCGTCGGCCCTTCTCCTGACCACCGCCATGGCTATGCCGCGAAACAGGCGCATCACAAGCCGCGATCAGAGCACCCACACCCTGGGGGCCGCCGAACTTGTGCGCGGAGATCGCCATGTAGTCGGCGCCGAGAGCGGCGAAATCGACCGGGATCTTTCCCGCGGACTGAACGGCGTCGACAATCAGCAGACCGCTCCTGGCCTTGACCAGGGCCGCCGCCTCCGCAACCGGCTGGATCGTGCCGATCTCGTTATTGGCCAGCATCAAGGCGAGAACCGGAACACCCTCATCGGCTTCATTCCAGCGCTGCAGGCGTTCATCCAGCCAGGCGAGGTCTGCCACGCCAGCATCGGTCACCGGCAAGGTTTCTACCGGCAGCCCGCTCGCCTCGGCCGTGACGGCGATTGCCTCATGCTCCACGGCCGACACCAGGAGCCGTTTGGCTCCACCAGCCGCAATCACGCTATTGAGCGCAAGATTGAGCGCTTCAGTGCCGCCACCGGTAAAGATCACATCCTCGGCCCGCGCGGACAGCGCCTTGCCGATTTGCCGGCGGGCATTCTCCACCCGCTTGCGCACCGCCTGACCATGCGAATGCACCGAGGACGGGTTTCCCTCCTCGGTCATGATCTCCGCGATCAGTGCGGTCACATCAGGCCGCACACGCGTCGTGGCATTGTGATCCAGGTAGACAGGCATGAATTACTCGGCGGCCTCGGCCCGCAGACGGTCATTGGCCCCGATGGCACCCGATGCCGCACCGAGAAGGCGCCGCTCCAGCACGTCTTCGAGTGTGATTGAGCTCAGGAAAAGGTAGATATGACGCCCCAGCTCGTCCCACAGATCGTGGGTGATGCAGCGACGGCCATCAGCGAGGCAGCCCTTGGCTTCCGAGCAACGTGTTGCGCGCAGCGGCTCATCGACCGCGACAATGACGTCAGAAACGCGGATTTCGCTCGGTTCGCGGCTCAGGCGATAACCGCCACCGGGACCGCGGATCGAGGACACAATGTCCGCGCGGCGCAGTTTGGCAAACAGCTGTTCCAGATAGGACAGCGAAATCGATTGGCGCGATGCGATATCGCTGAGAGTGACCGGGCCATCCTGGCTCGCCGAGGCGAGATCAGCCATCGCCATGACGGCATAACGTCCCTTGGTGCTAAGCTTCATGTGTCTACCTCCTTAAATGCTCGCATCTTTTGCCGTGATTATGCTAAGACGCGTCGCTTCGGGGCGGGGTTTGGTGCTTGCTGAAATCAGTGCGCAGCCAATACCCGACCTAAACGGTCAAGTAAATGTGCTCGGTCAATCAGGGTTTCAATAGCGCAAACCTGATTTTTTCACCGTGACGCACACAGACAAGGAAAAGGCCCGTTGAATGCCTGACGTGATCATTCCCGGCCCGGCCGGCCGGCTGGAAGGGCGCTACAGCCCGAGCGAAGACGAAACCGCACCGATTGCCCTGATTTTGCACGCCCATCCGCTCGGCGGTGGCAGCATGGACAATCCCATTGTCGAGATGCTTTACGACAATTTCCGCAAGCGCGATTATGCGACCTTGCGGTTCAATTTCCGCGGTGTCGGTCGCTCCCAGGGCAGTTATGATCAGGGCCTCGGCGAATTGTCCGACGCAGCGACCGTGCTTGACTGGGTTCAGGGGTATAATTCCGGCGCCCGCTTCTGCTTCGTCGCAGGCCATTCCTTCGGCGCCTGGATCGGCATGCAGCTCCTGATGCGCCGCCCGGAGATTGCCGGCTTCATCTCCATCGCGCCGCCGACCAATATGTATGACTTCACCTTCCTGGCCCCCTGCCCGGCGTCTGGCATCATCATCAATGGCGGTGCCGACAAGATCGTGCCGCCGGATGATGTGGAACGGGTGATGTCCAAGATCCGCGTCCAGAAGGGCATCGAGATCACGCGCGAGATCATCCCGGACGCCAACCACCTCTTCACCGAGCACCAGGAAGTGCTGGAATCCCGCATTGATACCTATCTTGATGACCGCCTGCCGATCGTCGAGAAGGAACGTTCCGAGCGACAGATGACCGGCAAACGCTAGGCGAAGTCAGCTCTAGAAATCGAAAGCCCCGGTCGATGCCGGGGCTTTTTTGTTGCCTTATTCCGGGTCGGCTCTGCGCCCGCCACAAACCGGCGCCTGGCACCCCGTCGTGGAAGGAAGGCTCGTCGGGAGGCCTTTCTCGACTCGCGCTGCCAACCAGGCAAAAGCCTCGGCTTCCATCAGATCACCATCCCAGTCCATTGCCTCGACCGGCTGCACCTCAAACCCGAGTCGCGCAGTGAGACGTTGCATCAAATACGGATTGTGCCGACCGCCGCCGGTGATGAAGACCTGGCGCGTCTGGCCAATCGCGAAAAGCGCCTCGGCAATGCTCTGTACCGTGAACTCGACCAGGGTGGCGGCCCCGTTTTCCGCCGATAGTCGGCGCACCGGATCGAGGGAAAAGTCCCAGCGATCGAGCGATTTGGGCGGCTGTCTAGCGAAATACGGATGGGCAAGAAGCACTTCCAGGGCGGCGTTGTCGACTTGCCCGTCGGCGGCCAGTGCCCCGTCTTCGTCATAGGGCTTACCGGTCTGTTCCAGACACCAGGCATCGATCAGCCCATTGCCCGGACCGGTATCAAAGGCAATCGGATCGCCCGCTTCGGGCACCCAGGTCACATTCGCCACCCCGCCGATATTGACGATCGCGACCGCCCCCCTGAGCTCGGAACTCTGCACAAGAGCTTGGTGAAAGAGCGGGACCAAAGGCGCGCCATGACCTCCGGCTTCCATATCGGCAGACCGGAAATCATAGATCACCGGGATGCCCGTGACATTGGCCAACGCCGCCCCCGAACCAATCTGCAAGGTCTCGCCCTTGCGGCTTCCGTCAGGCGCGCGATGAATCACCGTCTGACCATGAAATCCAATCAGATCGACCTCGTCCTTGAGCAACATGACATCACCCAAGAGGTCGCCCACTACATCGGAATGGGCGCGGGTCAGCACCGTTTCTGCTTCAGAGAAATCGGGTTGGGGGCCATCGAAACCCCAGGCCAGCGCAGCCTCCACGGCGGCCTGCAGAACCGCGCGCTCTTCAGCACTGTAAGTGCGATAGGCCGACGCCAACTGGGAGATGACAGCCTCGCCATCAGTCGTCATCAGAGCGCCGTCCACGCCATCCAGTGACGTCCCGCTCATCAGGCCGATCACACGCTTCATGCCCTCTCCTCTTTTCACGTCCCCAAACGCGTCCTAGAAGCGCTCTATCAGGAGAAGTCCAATGAGTGAATACAAGTCCGACCTGGTCCGCACACTGGTTGAACGCGGCTATCATTTCCAGTCTACCGATCTGCATGCGCTGGACGAGCGCGCGCAGAAGGGCCCGATCACCGGCTATATCGGTTTTGATGCGACCGCATCGAGCCTGCATGTGGGTTCACTCGTGCAGATCATGATGCTGCGGGTCATGCAGAAAACCGGACACCGGCCGATTGCCCTGATGGGCGGCGGCACGACCAAGATCGGCGACCCGTCAGGCAAGGACAAATCCCGTTCCATGCTGACCGAGGATCAGATCGAAGCGAACAAGCAGAGCATCCTCAAGGCTTTCCGTCCGCTCATCGATTTTGGCGATGGTCCGACTGACGCCATTCTCTGCGATAATGACGAGTGGCTGTCCGAGTTCGGCTATATCGACTTCCTGCGCAAATTTGGCCCCCACTTCACCATCAACCGGATGATGACGTTTGAGTCGGTGAAGCTGCGCCTTGACCGCGAACAGCCGCTGACCTTCCTGGAATTCAACTACATGCTCCTGCAGGCGGTCGACTTCCTCGAGCTGAACCGACGCTATGACTGCACCCTGCAACTCGGCGGCGGTGATCAGTGGGGCAATATCATCAATGGTGTCGAACTCTGCCGCCGGGTCGATCAGCAGGAGGTGCATGCCTTCACCACGCCGCTGATCACAACCGCGTCGGGCGCCAAGATGGGCAAGACCGCAGACGGCGCCATCTGGCTCAATGCCGACATGCTGAGCCCGTACGAATACTGGCAGTTCTGGCGTAATACCGAAGACGCCGATGTGGGGCGCTTCCTCAAGCTCTTCACCGATCTGCAGCTCGACGAAATCGCCGAACTGGAAGCGCTTGAAGGCGCTGCGATCAATGAAGCCAAAGTGCGCCTGGCCAATGAAACCACGGCGATGATGCACGGTGCCGACGCCGCCCGCGAGGCGGAAGAAACCGCCAAGCAGACCTTCGCCCAAGGCAAGACTGGTGCGGCCCTGCCGACGGTAGAATTTGAAGGATTGGACAGCGGCGAAGTCGGCCTTATCGGCCTGTTCGTTGAAGCGGGTTTGGCCGGCTCCAATGGCGAAGTTCGCCGGCATATGAAATCCGGCGCGGCCAAGGTTAATGACCAACCCCTGACGGACCCCTATGCCAAGGCCAGTGCGGATCTTCTCGTCGATGGTGCGATCAAGCTCTCGGTTGGCAAGAAGCGCCACGCCCTCGCCAAACCCGTCTAGCGGTTTCCAGCTTCCGGTTCCGGCCCGGTAGTTTCATCACTGCCGGGGTCGTCCTCGCCCTCAAGCTCCGGTCCCGCCTGAGGCGTTGCAGCCTCGAGCTCTCGCTGGAGCTGTTCCACCAGTTCTGCCGGCAATAGATCGGGGAGCGGGGCATCTTCTGCCTCAGCTTCGCGCTCGCGTGCCGCTCGCTCGGCGGCGGTCCCTTCAAACATGCGCCGGAACACGCCCGGCGCAATGACCGAGAGAGGATTGGCAAACACGGTCAGGCTGTCGAATGGACCTTCAACGGAATAAGTGATCCCGAATATTCCCTCGCCCGGCCGCGAAACCAGGATCTCGCCAATGACCGGCAGATCGCCCAAAAGCGAATTGACCGCGTAGGACGGAGCCAGATTACCGTCGATCGCTGCCTGCTCACCATCAAAGTCCACCGTGCCGGATGCGGTGACTCCGAGCGAGCTCCCGGTTGCCTGGGCTTCGCCGACGGTGAGCAACTGGTCCTGCATCATGATGTCGGCGCTGACGGTGTCAAAGCGGATCCCGTCTCCGTTGAGCAAGGCCCCCAGTCCTTCAAACGAGCCTGCCGCCAGGATGCGGGCGAGCACCGGGACTTCAACCAGGGTGAGATCATTGATCTCGACGCGTGCTTCCAGCGGCCCCGGGATGCCGAGCGGCGGGGCTTCACCCAGCACAGACATTTGTCCGCCCCGGATATAGCCGTCATAGCCGAGCAGACCGGACAGGCGTTCGAGCGAACGGGTCTCGATGCGCAACTCGCGGCTTCCCCCCTCTTCCGCGGCACCAAAATTGACAAAGAAGGGTCCGGCGTCTGACCGGCCGGAGATTGAAGCCGCCCTCACACCGGCCGCTTCGGAGCGCCAGACCACGCTGAAATCATTCAAAACGGACGCGTCTGAAACGACCAGGCTGGCGACGTCGAAGGTCAGGGATAAGGGCAGCCCCTCCTCGCCCCCTTGGAACCGGTTCACATGCGGCAGGATTTCCCGTGCATCAACATATTCTCCCGAGAGCCGCGCCGTGAAAGCCGCGCCATCCTCGGCCGGCGCAGCAAGCCGTCCACCGATATCCATAAACCCCTCGATGTGGAGCCGGTCGATGACCGCTTCCACCAATCGCCCCTCGGGTGACACGACCGCCGAGGCGGCGATATCGACGCCCTCGGTCTGAGCCAGGACTTCCTCGAAGACATAGTCGGATTGATCATTCCGGGTCAGGGTGAAGCCCGCCATGCCGGCGACCCCGGCTTCCTTCAGCCAAACCGATTCCGGAGCTTCCAGCACCGCATTGGTCAGGTCTGCATCGACATCGATACTGACGATATCCAGACCGTTCGAGCGGGCCCGGGCTTCCAGGCCGACCTCGCCGCTGAGATAACGGCGGGCCGGAATCCCGAACAGGTCCAACGCCCGGGCACCGACATCGGCCGACAGCTCGAACGTTGTCGATGGCGTATCCTCGGCGGCCTGGAAATTCTCTCGCCAAACAATGGAAACCGGCGTGTCCACGAGCAGGGCGTCACCATTGGCCAAAAGGCCGCCTTGGTCGACCTCGATATCAACGACACCTTCGCTCAAGGCGAATGGTGTGTCGGGTATGCCAATCGACGCATCCGTAAAGCTACCGCGAATAACAAAGGGAATATCTTCCGGAGCAACCTCAGTAAGCATCGCCCGGCGGATCTCGAACTCGATCTCGCCACTGCCACCTACGGCTTCGGGGTCGACACCGTAATCTGACGGGAAGCCTAGCGGCTCCTCATCGATAAGGGCGAGCAGGTCCGACGCCTGGCCGCGCGCCCGGCCGCCATAACGCGCCATGGCGCCTTTCGGATTGAGGCGCGGAATATCGACATACCCGTCAAGCAGTTCGATTTCACCGATCCGGCCATCCGTCAGAAAGACTTCGAACGCATTGCCATACAACACGGCCCGCCCGACGCCCTGCGTGATCGGTGTCATTGTGGAGATGTAACGGACACGGGCATTCTCGACATCGAAAGACAAGTTGAGACGCTCATTCGCGAGCTCACCCGCCGCGATCGACTCGGCATCGATATCCATGAATACGCGGGCATTGTAGAAACGCCCGCCCAATATACCGTCAACGACCCAACTGCGGGCGCTGTCTGCCAGCTCCACCGGCCAGTAGGCCAGGACCGTATCGACCGTGATATCGCCCTCAACCGGCCCTTCCAGCCTCAAATTGGGTAGCCAGCGCCCCTCCTCAATCTCGCTGAGCGAGGTCTCGCCGGTCAGACGGGCCGCAACCCCGTCGAGCTCGAAATCGAACCGGTCGAAGACCAGCCGCCGCTGGCTCAAATCGGCCTTGCCGGCGATGGTCAAACCCTCCCAGCGCGGCGGCCGCGAGAAAATCTCACCCATGTCGATAAAGCCCGGGCCGGCCTCGAACTGATAGGTCCACTCGGTCGGCAGCGCGCCAATATATCCGCCTAGCTCCGAAATCTGACCGCTCAGACTGCCGGCCACGACATCGGAGTCGACCGCACCCTGGGTCACCGTGAGTGCGCCGGCTATCGGGTCAAAATCGAGTGCCAACCGGGCGCCCCGGAAGTCACGATCGACGCCCTGAGCGAGGATACGGCCCGCTCCGACCTCAAGCTCCAACGATGCGTTACGAATGCCGGAATCACGCCGTGCATCCATCACCAGGTCGAGCCTCAAGGGCGCGTCGAGCCCGCCAAGAAATGCCAATGCCCCCTGATCCGGTGCGGCTGTGGCCAGCGACAGATTGTCGATCTGTGTTTCCAGCAAGAGGGCGTCCAGATCGGCGCCAGCCTGCAGCCGGATGTCGAGCTGGGCAAAGCCGGATGGTGTCGCCAACTCGCCGTGCAGCTCGGTGACGATCCGGCTCTCATTACGGTCAAGCATGACCCCGGCGCGATTGACCAGCCAGGCAATGCCGCTGATCTCGTCCACGATCCGCACACTGGCATTTTCAACCCGGACAAAGCTGAGCTGTCCCAGACCGCCATTCGTGGTTTCAGGGTCCTGCAACAGGGCGAACAGCGTCGCACTGTCATCGCTGCCGCCTTCAGGCTGACGGGCATTGGCGCGAACGCGCTCAACACCGCCCAGCCCGGCTCCGACGGCACCATCGGCCCGGCGTACAACGGACAGCGAACCGCCATTGATGGTCAGGCTGACTGGCTCAATACGGCCAAACAGCAAAGGCCCGACCGCAACGCCAGCCTCGATCCGCGGCGCCCGCGCAACCAGCTCACCATTTTCCTGTGCCACGCTGACATCCGCGGCGGTGACAATAAGGGCGCTGAGCTCAGCATCATAGCGTGCACTCAGCTCACCCAGCGCGACGACATCGCCTTCAAAGACATCGGCGATCATCGCCTGAGCATCGGCCCGGAAGAAATCCAGATCGAAGGGGCCAGAAGATAATCGCCAGAAAATCGCACCCAGGCCGAAAATCGCCAGTGTGATGAGAACGACCACTGCCTCCAGCACGTAAATCAGCGTCCATTTGAGCGATTTGCGCACCATTACTCGGTCACCTTTGAGCATTGCGCACTGGACGCGGACGCAAACGCGCGCAATTTACCGCCTCGGCGACACCGAATGGTATTCGATCGAAAGGACATTGCGATGAGCGAACTCAAGACTGGCGACCTGGCTCCGGATTTCAAAATGCCGACGGATGGTGGCGGCACGGTCGAACTATCAGCCCTGAAGGGCAAGACCGTCGTGCTGTATTTCTATCCCAAGGACGATACGCCGGGTTGCACGACCGAGGCCATCGACTTCAGCACGGCAAAAGCAGATTTCGACTCGGCCGGTGCCGTTGTTATCGGCGTGTCCAAGGATACGGTTGCAAAACACGACAAATTCAAGGCCAAACACGACCTGACTGTCGTTTTGGGGTCCGATGAGGACAGCGGCGTGTGCGAAGCCTATGGCGTGTGGGTGCTCAAGAAAATGTACGGCCGGGAGTATATGGGTATCGAGCGCGCGACGTTCCTGATCGGTCCGGACGGAACCCTGCGCGAAATCTGGCGCAAGGTAAAAGTGAACGGCCATGTCGAGGCGGTGCTCGAAGCGGTGAAAACCGTCGCCGCATGACGCTAGCTGGGACCGACATCCAGACCGCCGCGCTCGGAGTGCTGGCCACAGCCGGACCACGCGACAAGGCTGCCGCCGCGCACGCCGTCGCCCTAGCCTGGCGCAAGGATGAACTGACAATTCCCGACCTCTGGCGGGACGGAGCTGACATGCCGCCGCCGGCTCGGCCGGCCGCGCCCGCTCTTGTGCCACCAGGCGAGGTCCCGCGCCGCAGGCTCAATAGTCAGCATGGCCGTGTCGCCTTGCTGCATGCCATCGCCCATATCGAGTTCAATGCCATCGATCTGGCCTTCGACCTGATTGCGCGGTTCGGCGGCGATGCACGCATTGGCGAATCGGAACGGCATGCCTTCATCAGCGATTGGATCGGTGTCGGCGACGACGAGGCGCGGCATTTCGTCATGGTGGAGGACCGGCTCAATCAGCTCAACGCGACCTATGGAGATCTGCCGGCCCATAGCGGGCTTTGGGATGCGGCACAGTCCACATCACATGACCTGGCAGCCCGGCTGGCCGTCGCCCCGCTGGTACTGGAAGCCCGCGGGCTCGACGTCACCCCGGGAATGATCGAACGCCTCCGATCCATTGGAGACCAAGCCAGCGCAGCGGTTTTGACCCAGATTTACAACGAAGAAATCGGTCATGTCGGAGCCGGAGCGCGCTGGTTCGGCACAATCTGCAGCGCCATGTCGGTCGATCCGCAGACCACCTACCAGGAGCTGGTGCGCAAGCATTTCAAGGGCGGTCTGAAAATGCCCTTTAATTTCAAAGCAAGACAAGATGCCGGCCTGCCGGAAGCCTTTTACTTACCGTTGGCACAAACGGGCCCGGGTTTTGCATAAGTGTCGGTTGATATTTGGACGAGTTTTGTGTCACATCCCTTCGGGGCCTTGGGGCAAGCGTAGACAAGCGGCGTACGAATGTTCGCAAGCGTGAAAGACGCGATTTGGGGAACGGCGCAACGCTGGTTCCCGGATCGGCAAATATACCATCGCAGCGATGGTCAGGTGCGGTATTTCGCTATCTCGACCGGACTGCAGATCTCGGCCCTGCTTAGCGCAGCTGTGCTGGCCTGCTGGCTATGCTTCACCACTGTCTCCGTTGCTTTCCACGGCGCCGCCCTGGCCGAGAAGGACCAGGAAGTCGACGAAATGCAGCGCGAAGCCGAACGCATCGTTGCTGAAGCCCGCGCCAATGAAGTGTCCGCCCGCGCCTTTGTTGAGTCGCAGATGCAGACTTTCGACGAGACGGCCGTTGAGTTCGAAGTACGCCATGAGCGCCTGCGCCGGCTCCTCGATTTCGTCGAACGCATCAGTGGTGACGAAATCATGCCCTCGCCCACCGGTACGGATGGCTCGGTCCTGATGGCAGCCACTCCGGCGGATCCGGCACCGCGCGAAGCCCGGGACATTCCGGTCAGCGTCGCTGCCCTTTCAGATTCGCCAGAAGACCAGATCACCTATCTGATGTCAGAGCAGGATGTCGCCCTGGCCCGCGCCGAGAACGCGACGGAAGCCCAGCTCGAAAACCTGCGCGCCATCTTGCGCCTGACTGACCTGGACATTGAAGAAGTGGTCGCCAGCGAGCGCGACAGCGAAGAACAGGGCGGGCCTTTCCTGCCGATCAGCGAAAGCAGTTTCGCGCCGGGTATCGAACTCGACAGTCAGTTCGAAGGCCGGATCAACCGCATCGCGGCGCGTCTGCTGGAAGTCAACGAACTGGAAGAATTCGCCGCTCAGGGTCCGTTCGGCCCACCGATTTCCGTTCCGCATCGCCGGACCAGCGGCTTCGGCCTGCGCCGCGACCCGTTCAACGGCCGCCCGACCCAGCACCGCGGCCTCGACTATGGCGCTTATCGCCGTGCGCCGATTGTGGCGACCGGTCCGGGAGAGGTCATTTACGCAGGCTGGCGTGGCGGTTATGGTCGTACCGTGGAGATTGACCACGGCTATGGTTTTGTGACCCGCTATGCTCACCTCCACGAAATCGCAGTGCGTCGCGGCGACATCGTTGAACGCGGTCAGCAGATCGGGGGCATGGGGTCGACGGGTCGAAGCACCGCAACGCATTTGCACTACGAAATCTGGTACAATGGTTCGGCTATTGATCCGGACAGATTATTGAGAGCGGGACGTTATGTTCAATAAGTCTAACAAAGACACCTCCACCCCCGATGCGCTGCAGCAGAACAGTGCGCCGCCGAAAAGGACAGCCATGAAATCCAAAGCCCCTTCCATTCTTTCCGGCGACCTCGTGCTGACCGGTTCCATCGCCTCTGAAGGTGAAGTTCAACTCGACGGTACGGTCGAAGGCGATATCCGCGCCGGATCGCTGATCATCGGCGAAGAAGCCGTGGTCAATGGCGAAGTGATTGCCGAAACGGTTGTCATCCGCGGCCGCGTCAACGGTTCCGTCAATGCCCGTCAGGTCCAGCTGGCCTCGACCGCACGCATTGAAGGCGACATCGTCCACGCTGCCCTTTCGGTGGAAAGCGGCGCCTTCTTCGACGGTCACTGCCGCCACTCCTCCGATCCGCTGAGCGAAAAGTCCGGTGCCCCGAAATCTGTCGGCAAGTCCGAGCCGTCCGCTCCGCCGGCCCCGAGCAAGTCCTCGGTGACCTCGATGGAGCCGCCGGTCGCAGCCAATAAGAGCTCGGCCTAAGCGCCACTCGACATCGTTCTCAAAGAAAACGGCGGAGCCCCTGGGCCCCGCCGTTTTTCTTTGCCAGCCCTACACTCTGCCTCACTCGCTCCAGCGACGGGATTCGATCGATTGATTGCCCACCTAGGACATGTTTGTTTTTTAAACCTGTCTGTGTTAAGCCTGACTCAACTTCAATGGAGCAAGCCATGTCACACCCCGTAACTTCTCCCCGACTGCACGGTCTGGACGCGATACGCGCCTTCGCCCTACTGCTCGGCCTCGTCCTGCATTCCGCCATGTCCTTTCTTCAAGGTCCGTACGGAATACCGCTCTGGATCGCGCAGGACATTCAGGCCGCCGACGCCTATGCCCCCTTATTCTATGTTCCGCACATCTTCCGGATGGTGCTGTTTTTCCTGATCGCAGGATTCTTCGCGCGGCTGGCCTACGAGCGCCGGGGGGCATTCGGCTTCGCGATTGATCGCGTGAAGCGCATCGCCCTGCCCCTCGTGTCTTTCTGGATGCCGGTATTCGCGGCGATCGTCGTTGTGGCCATCTGGGGCGCCATCAAGGCCAATGGCGGTGAAGCACCCGAGCCTCAAGAACAGCCGCCACTCACTGCCGAGACCTTCCCGCTGACCCATCTGTGGTTTCTCTACCTGTTGTGCCTGTTCTACCCGGTCGCCATCGTGGCACGCCTGGTCTGGCAGCTGGTGGAACGCGCTATTCCGGTCGGCAAGGCCGTTGATGCAATCGTCAATCTGCTCACAGCCACTCCTCTTGGGATCGTCGTGCTGGCCCTGCCGCTCACGTCCGCATTCATGTTTCAAGAGGGCTGGATGATGTGGTTTGGCATTCCGACACCGGATACCGGTCTGATCCCGAACACGGTCGCTCTGACGGGATATGGAGCCGCCTTCGCCTTTGGTTGGATCCTGCATCGCCAAGCTGATCTGATGCAGCGCTTTCGCGCATGGTGGCCGGTCTACCTGGTGATTGCCGCCGGTCTGACGGCCGCGTGTATGAATATGATCGGCATGGCCCCCAGCTTCGATACCGCAGCTGAGGATCGATCCTCCTGGATCTATGCCTTCAGCTACGCCGCGGCCGGCTGGGCCTGGTCACTTGGCCTGATCGGATTGGGCCTGACCCTGTTCGCCCGTGAAAGCGCGCCGGTGCGCTATGTCGCTGACGCATCCTACTGGATCTATATCATTCACCTGCCGGTGGTGATGGCGCTCCAGGTCGCCTTTTCCGACCTGGCTTTGCATGGCACGGTCAAACTGGTGCTGATCAATGCAGTCACCCTGGCTTTGACCCTGATCACCTATCACTTCATTGTCCGGGGCTGCTGGCTCGGCGGCTGGCTCAATGGCCGCCGCTACAAGCGCCCGGTCAAGTCCGCGGCAAAAACGGCACCTGTCTCGGCAAATGCCTGAATCAGAGCATTAATGCTGAGACCGCTGCATTAGCGAAACTGGAGACGCCAAGATGAAGTCGGATCAGGACAGCGCCCGCGAAGACCTCGCTTTCATGCGAGCGCTGGCAGAAACCCCGGCCCAGCCCAATGCCACCATGGGATTGGCGCTGTTCTCGGCCGGCCTCATCTACGGCTTCCAGACCCTGGTTCAGTGGGCCGCATGGGAAGGCTATGTCAGTCTTCCCGGCCCGCTCTACCTCGCTTTCATTATCGGCTGCAGCCTCGCCTTTTTCGTAGTGCTCGGCATCATTATTTGGCGCAATCGCAAAAGCCCGACCCGGTCTGTCAGTGCCCGGGCTTATGAGTCCGCCTTCGAAGGCGCCGGCGTGGCCAATCTGACAATTGTCGCCTTCTTCGTGCTTGTTACCCTGCGCCAGGGTGATGCAGGGATCTGGTATTACTACACGCCGACAATCTTCGCGCTTCAGGGCGGGGCCTGGTTTGTGGGCTTCCGCTTGCGCAAGCGCATGTGGCTTGGGCTGATTTCTGCCGGCTGGATTACCTCGGCAATTGCTCTGGCCTTCACCACCCATACCCCGACCTATGTGCTCATTATCGGCGCATCATTGCTTCTGCTTCTCGCCCTGCCGGGCTGGGTCATGATGCGGCTGGCCAAGCAAGAGAGCGCGTAAAACGGTCATGCCGCCAAACTCTTCCGGTATCGGTCAGATTGATGACGTCATCCACGGGCGCCTGCGCCTGGGGATCATGACCTATCTTGCCAATGCCGAGATCGCCGATTTTACAGAGCTCGCGAATGTGCTGGAGGCCACACGTGGCAATCTCTCTGTGCATCTGCGCAAGCTTGAGGATGCGGGCTATATCAGCATCGAAAAGAGCTTCCTCGACCGCAAACCGCTGACCCAGGCCCGGATCACTAAGACCGGCCGAGCCGCGTTCAAAGCCTATGTGAAGGCTATTGCCGACCTGCTCGGGGATACGGACTAGGCGTCTGCCTCGTCATTACCGCCGACACGAGCGGCCAGCGCAGCCGCCATGAAGGCATCGAGGTCTCCGTCGAGCACAGCCCCGGTGTTCGAGGTCTCCACCTCGGTCCGCAGGTCTTTGACCATCTGATACGGCTGCAGCACGTAGGAGCGGATCTGGTGACCCCAGCCGATATCGGTCTTGCTGTCGGCTTCTGCCTGAGCCGCGGCCTCGCGTTCCTGGAGCTGGATTTCATAGACACGGGCCCGCAACATGTCCCAAGCCGAAGCCCGGTTCTTGTGCTGTGAGCGCTCGTTCTGGCACTGCACGACGATGGGCCGCTCCTGGCCGGGCATGTCATAGGTCAGTCGTACCGCACTATCGGTCGTGTTGACGTGCTGACCACCGGCGCCGGAAGCGCGATAGGTATCGGTCCGCACCTTACCCTCGTCGATCTCGACCTCGATATTGTCGTCGATCAGAGGGTAGACCCAGACACTGGCAAAACTGGTGTGGCGCCGGGCGCTGGAATCATAGGGCGAGATCCGCACCAGGCGATGCACGCCGGCTTCGGTCTTGAGCCAGCCATAGGCATTCTCGCCCTTCACCAGAAGCGTGGCTGATTTGAGCCCCGCCTCATCGCCCGCCTGCTCTTCAATGACCTCAACCTTGTAACCGTGGGCACTGGCCCAGCGGGAATACATGCGCGACAGCATGGAGGCCCAGTCCTGCGCCTCTGTACCGCCTGCTCCCGGATGGATCTCGATATAGCTGTCATTGCCGTCGGCTTCGCCAGACAGAAGCGCTTCCAGCTCCGCCCGTTTCATACGGTCGGACAGGGCGTTGAGACCGGCGGCCGCGTCGTCGACGAGGCTGTCATCGCCTTCCATCTCGGCGAGTTCAAGAAGCTCGACCGTATCAGCAAGCTCGGTCTCGGCCTCATTGATCAGCTTGATCGCATCATCGAGCCGGTTGCGCTCGCGCATCAGGCTCTGAGCCTTTTGCGGATCATTCCAGAAGTTCGGGTCTTCCGACCGGGCATTGAGCTCGTCTAGGCGTTTCTGGGCAGTATCCCAGTCAAAGACGCCTCCTCAGCAAGCCTACGGCCTGCTGGATTTCGTCGGACAGGGTCTGGATATCAGCGCGCATGGGCGAATCCGGTTCAGCAAATCAGGAGGTTCAGAGGTAATCAGAGCCGGGCGGGCAGACAAGCCGGTCAATACAGCCCGCCGATTCCTTCATCCTCATCCTCGCCCTCATCATCGCCGGCCTCTTCCTCGAGAAGGATGGCAAGCGGATCATCACTGACCGAAGAGCGGGCAAAGCTCAAACCGCTCTCCTCTTCCGGGGTTTGCCGCGACGGCTCGGTGCCCGGGCGGAAGGCTTCCAGGATAACCCCGGACTGGCCCAGCACGCCGGGCTCACCGGTCAAACGGTTGATCGGGACGAGACGTACCCCCTCCGGCACCCGGAACGGTGCCACAGGATAATCGCCAATCACATCTTCGAAGAAGTCGCGCACGATCGGGGCCGCAACACGGCCGCCGGCTTCACCACTGCCCAGCTGATAAGGCGTATCAAAGCCGACATAGACACCGACAATCAGGTCCGGCGCGAAGCCGACGAACCAGGCATCACGGAAATCATTGGTCGTTCCCGTCTTGCCACCCAGCGGGCGGCCGAGTGACCGCAGTGCCGTACCGGTTCCGCGCTGAACCGCGCCTTCGAGCATGTGAACGACCTGGTAGGCCGTCACCGGATCAACCACTTCCTCACGCGTATCCGGGAAGAAAGGCTCGAGCAGATCGGCCTGCCATTCCTCGACATCGCAGGTCTCACAGTCCCGCTGTTCATGAGCGAAAATCGTCGCGCCGGAGCGGTCCTGGACCCGGTCCAGGATCGTCGGCTCGACCCGTCGGCCGCCATTGACCAGCGAGGCATAGGCCGAAATCAAGCGATAGAGCGTGGTTTCGCCAGCCCCCAGAGACATCGCCAGAACCGGATCAAGCTCGTCGTAAATGCCGAAGCGCACGCCATATTCGGAAATCGGGCGCATACCCATTTCCTGGGCCAGGCGGACGGTCATGACATTACGCGAAAGCTCGAGGCCCAGCCGCATGGTCGACATGCCGTAATAGCGCTCGGAGTAATTCGACGGCATGTAGAACCGCTCATCAGCCCCGCCAGAGGCCACAAAGGGGGCATCCAGGATCAGGCTGGCCGGTGTGTAACCATTGTCCAGCGCCGCCGCATAAGCAAAGGGCTTGAAGGAAGAGCCCGGCTGACGTCGCGCCTGGGTCGCGCGGTTGAACTGACTGTGCTGGAAGGAATACCCGCCCATCATTGCCAGAACGCGACCGGTGTGCGGATCCATCGCCATGATACCGCCATTGATCGCGGGAACCTGACGTAGGGAATAGGTGTCGGGCTCCTGCACGTCAGCGGTGGGATAACCGGCCAGAACCACATCACCCGCAGACAGGACTTCACCCGCCGTGCGAACCACCGGTCCTAGCTCGCCATCCGGCAGGTTTTCCCGTGCCCAGCTCAGCTCGGCCATCGGGATCGTGCCCTCGCTGCCATCCTCAAAGCGGATCTGTGCAGCCGTGTCACTGACTTCCACAACCAGTGCCGGCGCCCAGCCGTCATCGAGGTCACGCGGAATCGTCACTTCATCGAAGCGCTCTTCCCAGCCTTCGCCAAGCTCGATATTGCCCAGCGCACCCCGATAGCCATGGCGGCGGTCATAGGCTTCCAGGCCGTCGCGCAACGCCCGGCGGGCGGCCATCTGCATGCGCGTATCCAGCGTCGTCCGGATCGACAGGCCACCATCGTAGAGCTCGTCCTCGCCATACATGGAGAAGACCTGGCGGCGGACATTTTCCACGAAATACTCGGCCGCCAGATAATCATCGCCAGACAGACGTTCAGCGATCTGCAGCGGATCCTGGGCGGCCTCGCGGGCCTGTTCCTCGGTGATATAGCCATTGGCCGCCATACGGGAGAGGACCCAGTTGCGGCGATCAATCGTGCGCTCGGGATGGCGGATCGGGTGGAAGCGGGCCGGCCCGTTGACCACGGCGGCGAGCAAAGCGCTTTCTGCTAGGGTCAGCTCGTCGAGTGACTTGTCGAAATAGTTCAGGGCCGCTGCTGCCGCTCCATAGGCGCGCTGACCGAAATAAATCTCGTTGAGATAGAGCTCGAGGATCTGGTCCTTGGTAAAGGCGCGCTCGATCCGTCGGGCGAGCACCATTTCCTGTACCTTGCGCTCCAGGCGCTGGGCCGAGGACAGCAGGAAGTTCTTGGCCACCTGCTGGGTAATCGTCGAAGCCCCTTCAAGGCGCTCATCGCGCAGGACATGGCCGATATTGGCGAAGGCCGCGCGGACAATGCCGCGGAAATCCAGACCGCCATGCTCGTAGAAATTCTTGTCCTCGGCGGACACGAAGGCATGGACGAGGCTTTGCGGGATATTCTCGATCGGCACGAAAACGCGATGCTCGCGGGCATATTCCGCGATCAGTCGTCCATCACCGGCATGCACCCGGCTCATGATCGGGGGCTCGTATTCTGCCAGCTGTTGATAATCGGGCAGATCCGAGGTGACCCGCACCACATAGACAGCCGCCGTGATGAACCCGACAACGGCAAGCACCGCGGCGGCGGCACCGCCCCAAAGCGCTGCACGCATTACATTGCGAAGCGTGAAAATCTTCATCGCACTCTCTGGCCTACTTCCCCATACCGCAGTGTTGTACGCGGCATCCCGGCAACATTATGACGTCTGGATGTGACTGTGGAAAGCGTTTCAGCGGGCGCGCAGGCTGGCAGATGCAGCAGGCTCGTCATCATCGCCGCGTCCGGCAAAGTAGGCATCAATGCCTTGGACAACCGACGCCATCTGGTTCCGGCGGAAACGTTCCGACAGAAGATTGCGCTCATCTGTGCGGTTGGACATGAAGCCCATCTCGACCAGTACCGCCGGCACGCGCGGATCGAGCAGCACAAACAGATTGGCCTGGCGATGCGGATTGGTCAGCAGCGGGCTGCTGTCATCGAGATGGTCCAGCAAGACCTGGGCGAAAACCGATGACTGGTTGCGCTTTTCGCGCAGCTCAAGTTCCACAAGGATATTGTTGACGTCCGCTTGGTCGGTGTGCGCGGCATCCTGACGGGCACGCGTCCGGGCCCGGTTCTCAGCACGGTCATTAAGGGTGTAAACCGACGCGCCGCGAACATTGGGATTGCGCGAGGCGTCAGCGTGCAGCGACAGGAAAAGATCCGCACGCGCCTCAGCCATGACACCCACGCGTTGTTCCCAGGACGGGTAGATATCGCGATCGCGGGTCATCAGAACCTGATAGCGCCCCGTCGCCTCGAGTTGGCGGCGCAGTTCACGTGCCGCAGCCAGGGTGACAGTGCTTTCATGCGTACCACCAACACCGATGGCGCCCGGATCATGGCCACCATGACCGGCATCGATCACGATGACGCGACGCTCGCGCGCCGGCGGCGTGTAGACCGCTTCGACGCGCTCGGCGATGAGGCTGTTCATGTCTCCGATGCGGTGATAGCCGGAATTGTCCCGGAAGGCTTCCGCGCTGGTCCGCTCGAGGTCGACGACCAGGCGATAATTGCTGCTACCGCTGGCCGGATCGAGCGAAAATTGCTCGGAAATAACAGCCGGATGTTCAAGCTCGAAGACGATGCGCGAAGAGGCCGAGGAATTGTTGAAAAAACGGAAGTCGTCGACCAGTCCGCGGCCAACGCCCTCGCCCATTTCCAGCCCGTCGACCTGCCAGGATGAAGCGGGAAGATCGATCACCAGACGGGTCGACACCCCATCCAGGGTAAACGCGCGGAAGTCCGCAGGCTCAGTCGTTTCCACCACGACACGGGTCCGGCTCTCATCACCGCCGAAGCGGACGGAACGGACTTCCTGATCGGCCACAGCCGGGGAAACGGCCAGAACCGAGGTGATCGCCAGAACTGCTGCAGCCAGAATACGCATCCACTTACCATCGCATGCGCCGTGATTCTTTCCACGGCTTTTGCAGCACTATAACGCCCGGAACTTGACGTTTGGTTGATGAAATCAATCGATACCACGCAAATTACCACCGCTACAGACACTTTCCTTCCTGTGCCGAATGTTGCATCCTGTTGGCGTTCAAGCGGCTTCTCGCTCGCGCCAAGCCAGTGATTGCAGCCTGAACGAGACGCGATATTCGATTCGCGAATATCGGATTGACGAACACCGCCGCGGTCTCAACGCGTGCTGCTTGAGAGCCCCGCGGCCCCGACCCACCTCGAGGACCCCGGCCGATCCACCCGGTGACCGCCGCTCAGGACCTCGAAACTGGACCCGCCGATGCGTGAGGCGCGCCTGATGAACAGAACAGACATGATCGACATGTCCAAGATGACAGGCCCGGCCCCGCTCACAACCCTATCGCCACCCCGCCCGTCCACCAGCCCTTATGCGCTGGATGATGCCGTGCGAGTGCGCGCTGGAGACTCATTTAATGTCGAAGAAAATGTTGATCGACGCCGGTCATCACGAAGAGACCCGCGTCGTCGTCGCCGACGGCTCGAAAGTCGAGGAATTTGATTTTGAGGCTGCCGCAAAGCGGCCCATCCGTGGAAACATCTATCTAGCCAAGGTCACCCGGGTCGAACCGTCCCTGCAGGCGGCCTTTGTTGAATACGGTGGCAATCGCCACGGCTTCCTCGCCTTCAACGAAATCCATCCGGATTACTACCAGATCCCCTATGAAGACCGCGTCGCTCTGGCTGAAGAAGAAGCCAGCGCCGTCGCCGAGGAAGACGATGAGGCCGATGAAGCCGGCGCGTCCGATACGGCAGCGGAAACCGGGGAAGACGCCGATTCATCCGACGCGGCCACAGAGGCCGATGGCGAGGATGGCGATGCCGAAGGCGAAGCAGAAGCTATCGATAATGCGGCCGATGATGTCGAGGACGATATCGACGACCAGAAAGCGGCGCGCATGCGCCGTCAGCTGTATCGCAAATACAAGATCCAGGAAGTGATCAAGCGGCGCCAGGTCCTGCTGGTCCAGGTCGCCAAGGAAGAGCGCGGCAATAAAGGCGCAGCGCTGACCACCTACCTCTCCCTCGCTGGCCGCTATTGCGTCCTGATGCCGAATACGCCGCGCGGCGGCGGCATTTCCCGCAAGATCTCCAATGCGGCAGACCGCAAACGCCTGAAGTCGGTTGTCTCCGAGCTCGACCTGCCCAAGGGCGTCGGCCTGATCATCCGCACCGCGGGCGCCAAGCGCACCAAAACGGAAATCCGCCGCGATGCGGATTATCTGCTGCGCCTGTGGAGCAATATCCGCGAAGCGACGCTGCAATCGGTGGCGCCGACCCTGATCTATGAGGAAGGCAATCTCGTCAAACGGGCCATCCGCGATCTCTATGACAAGGAGATCGACGAAGTCTTGGTCGAAGGCGAAGCAGCCTACAAGGAAGCCAAGGCTTTCATGCGCATGCTGATGCCGAGCCACGCCAAAAAGGTTCAGCATTACAAGGAACCGGTGCCGCTCTTCCTGCGCCATGGCTGCGAAAACCAGCTTGAGGCGATCTACTCACCGATCGCGCCGCTGAAGTCCGGTGGCTATCTGGTGATCAACCCGACCGAGGCCCTGGTCTCGATCGACGTCAACTCGGGCCGCGCCACCCGCGAGCGCAATATCGAGGCGACCGCCCTCAAGACCAATCTGGAAGCCGCCGCCGAGGCGGCCCGTCAGATGCGCCTTCGGGACCTTGCCGGACTGGTCGTCATCGACTTCATCGACATGGATGAAGCGAAGAATAACCGCGCCGTTGAAAAGCGGATGAAGGAAGTCCTCAAGCGCGACCGGGCACGGCTGCAAATGGGCCGCATCTCCCAGTTCGGCTTGATGGAAATCTCGCGCCAGCGCCGTCGCACCAGCCTGATCGAGGGCTCGACCACCGAGTGTCCGCACTGCGGTGGCACAGGTCATCTACGCTCGAATGAATCAAGCGCCCTCGTCGCCCTGCGCGGACTGGAACAGGAAGGCACACGCGGTCGCTCCAAGCGCGTCCGCATCTCCGTTCCAACAGCGGTCGCCCTCTACCTGCTTAACGAAAAGCGTGATCACGTGCTCGATATCGAGCAGCGCTTCCAGATGCGCGTCATCGTAGCGGCAGATGATGACCTGATCGCCCCGGCCCTGCGCATTGAACCGCTGGAAAGCCGTGAACCGGGTCAGGAACTGCAGATCGCACCGCTCTCGGTGGAAAGCGTCGACGAGATCGAGACGCCGGAACCCACCGCTGACAGCGAGGAAGAGCGCGAGGGCTCCGGCCGTCGTCGCCGACGCCGTCGTCGTCGCCGTGGCGGCAAGGGCGAGGACAACGCCGAGACCAGTGTCGAAACCAGCGCTGAAGACAGTGGCGATGATGAAGATACGGGCGAGCGCTCCGAGGCGGCTGGTGAAGACGAAGAAGACGGCGCACCGCGTCGCCGCCGGCGTCGCGGTCGCCGGGGTGGCCGAGGCCGTCGCCGGAGCGAGAACGCCAATGCCGAAGAGGCTGTGAGCGAAGACGCTGAAGCCGATGCAGGCACGACGCCGGCTGAGGCGGATGAGACGGCTGCTGCCGAAGGCGAAGGCGCTCCGGCCGAAGCAACGGAAGAAGCCCCGGCTGAGGACAAGCCCAAGCGCAAGCGTCGCAGCCGCCGCAAGCCGGCTGAAGACGCTGATACGGCCGAGGCTGCTGCCGAAACCACAGCAGAGGCAGACACGGCCAGCGAAGCCCCGGCTGAGGCCGCTGCAGAGGCAGAAGCAGAAGCCACAGAAACCGCGGAAGCCGAAGACAAACCGAAGCGCCGCACGCGCCGTCCCCGCAAGACCAAGGCGGAGAACGAAGCCGAGGCCGCCGAAGCGGAAACGGCTGAAGCACCGGCAGAACCGGCCGAGGCTGAAGCGAAGCCGAAGAAACGCACGCGGCGCAAGAAGGCTGAAGAGCCTGCTGCTGAGGCCGCTGCAGAAGAAAGCACCGAGGCTGCGACGGAAAAGCCGAAGCCGAAGCGTTCGCGTAAGAAGAAGGACGCTGAGGCTGAAGCGCCTGCAGAACCGGTTGCTGAAACCGCGCCGGAACCGGTTGCTGAGGCTGAACCGAAGCCTGAACCGGAAGCGGTCGCTGAGGCCGAGACTGCCGATCCGGATGAAGCGTCCAAGCCGAAGCGGCGCGGATGGTGGAACCGGACGGGTCTGTTCGGCAACTGATACGCCTGCCGGCCGGCTCTCCGTCTTGTGATAGCCGGCCGTTCGCATCACCAGTAGCGCGATGGGGATCCGCTGCTATCATGCCAGGGCGGGGGCTGAGTAGTGGAGGCAGGATGAAGATCCTGAAAGCCATCGCCGCGGCGGCAAGTCTGCTGGCGGTCACAAGCGTACCGGCCTTGGGCCAATCCCTGATCCGGGACACGGAAATCGAGCACATGATGCGCGAGTATTCCGATCCCCTGCTCGATGCAGCCGGATTGGAGCGGGCCGATGTCAGCCTCTACCTGGTCGCGGATCAGAGCCTGAACGCCTTTGTCACCGGCGGCCAGAATATTTTCCTGCATACCGGTATCATCGTTGAAGCCAACACGCCGAACCAGCTCAAGGGCGTGATTGCGCACGAGGCCGCCCACATTTCCGGCGCACACCTCGCGCGATCAAGTGATGGCATGGCCGCCGCAGCGGTCCCGATGTATGTCTCGATGGGGCTGGGCCTGCTTGCGGCCATGGCCGGTGAAGGCGGTGCCGCGAGCGCGCTGATTGGCTCAAGCCAGCAATTCGGCGCACTGTCATGGCTCACCTATAGCCGCGCCCAGGAAGCCTCGGCCGACCAGGCGGCCCTCGCCTTTCTGGAAGATAGCGGCCAGTCCGGTATCGGTCTCGTCGAGTTCTTCGAGAAATTCCGATACCAGGAAGTGATGAGCAATGCGCGGCGCTTCCCCTATTTCCGCTCGCACCCGCTCTCCTCGGATCGTATCGCCGCCCTGCGCGAGCGCGTGGAAAGCGCCGAGCATTATGAAGTCACGGACACGCCGGAAGAGATCGCCAATCTGCGCCGCATCCAGGCCAAGATCTATGGCTTCCTGGTTGAGCCGCGCTTCGTGTTTTTCCGTTACCCGGAAACCGACCAGTCCATTCCGGCACGCTATGCCCGCGCCGTTGCCTATTATCATGACGCCCGCCTCGACGAGGCGCGTGAGGAAATCGAAAGCCTGATCGCCGAGGAACCGGACAATCCGTATTTCCAGGAACTCTACGGCCAGATGCTGTTTGAAAGTGGGCGTACGGAAGAGTCGATCGCCTATCACGCGCGCTCCGTAGAGCTCGAACCTACCGCGCCCCTTCTTCGCATCAATCTCGCCGTTGCGATGATCGCCATGGATGAACCGAGCTATACCGAGGAGGCCGAACGCCACCTCCGGGTCGCACTCGATATCGAACCGGACAATTCCTTCGGCTGGTACCAGCTGTCCATCGTGCACGAGCGCAATGGCGATACGGGCCTGGCACGGCTGGCCGTGGCGGAACAGTCCTTCGCCATGGGTAACCGCTCCCGGGCTCATCAGTTCGCAAGCCGGGCGCGCGAGCATCTCGACCAGGGCACGCCTGCCTGGTTCCGGGCCTCGGAAATCCTCGCTGTCAGCATGCCGACCGAAGCCGAGCTGCGCCGCGAACGCCGCGAGCGCCGTCGTCGCAACTAAGCCGCCATGGATGATGAAGAGGCGCATGAGACCGAAGGGCCGTCTCTGACCCTGCGCTCGATCTCGAGCCTGAACGAGGTCGAGCGGTCTGCGTGGGATGCGATCGCCAACCCACCCGGCGCAGAATACGACCCCTTCCTGAGCTGGGACTTCCTGCAGGCCCTGGAGGAAAGCGGCTGCGTCGACGATGAGACGGGCTGGTCACCTCGCCACCTCATCGTCGAGGACGACACCGCAAACCTGCGCGGTGCCCTGCCGCTTTATGTGAAAACTCACAGCCAGGGCGAATATGTCTTCGACCATGGTTGGGCTGATGCCCTGGAGCGCGCCGGTGGCCAGTATTATCCCAAATTTCTGACGGCGGTTCCCTTTACTCCGGTGACCGGGAGACGTGTCCTGGCAGAGGATGCCGGGATCCGCCGTGCCCTTGTCGCCGGGGCGGTCCAGACCACTCAGCAATGGGGCGTATCGTCCTGGCATCTCAACTTCCCGACCGAGGAGGCCTGGGATGAGCTCGGCGAGCTTGGCCTGCTCAAACGCATTGATCGTCAGTTTATCTGGAGCAATCGCGACTATGCCGATTACGACGCCTTCCTCGCTGACCTGTCCGCCCGCAAGCGCAAAAATCTGAAGCGCGAACGGCGCGAGGCCCAGGCGGGGCTGGAGATTGAGCAGCTGACCGGAGACGCTCTTCGCCCGGAGCACTGGGATGTGTTCTTTGCCTGCTACCAGGACACCGGCGCACGCAAATGGGGCTATCCCTATCTCAACCGGGAGTTTTTCGACCTCATCCATCAGCGCATGGCGGACAAGGTCCTACTGGTCATGGCCAAGGCCGAGGGGCGCTATATCGCCTCCGCCCTCAACTTCATCGGCTCGCACGCACTCTATGGCCGCTACTGGGGCAAGCTGGCCGATCACCCCTTCCTGCATTTCGAGCTCTGCTATCATCAGGCAGTCGATGCCGCCATCGCGCGCGGCCTCGACCGCGTCGAAGCCGGTGCCCAAGGCGATCACAAGCTCGCTCGCGGCTATCGTCCCTCCCCGGTCTACTCGGCTCATTACATCGCTCATGAAGGCCTGCGGGGTGCCGTCGCCGATTACCTGGCGCGTGAACGCCCAGCCATCCTTCAAGACATTGCCTTGATGGATGAGGAGAGCCCGTTTAAGTCGGGCATTGGACAGGGAGATCTCACATGAGCCTCAACGGTAGCTACGACCCGGACAATATCTTTGCCAAGATCCTGCGCGGAGAATTGCCCTGCGCGAAGGTCTATGAGGATGAGCAGGTCTTGGCCTTCATGGACGCTTTCCCGCAGACCCGCGGCCATGTCCTTGTCGTACCGCGCGAGCCCGCGCGCAATTTGCTTGAACTCACCGACGGCGCCCTGCAAGGGGCCATGCTGCGGGTGAAATGGATTGCCGAGGCGGTGCGCAAGGCCCTCGATCCCGATGGCATTGTCATGACGCAGTTTTCCGGCGCTCCGGCCGGACAGTCCGTCTTTCATGTCCATTTTCACATCATCCCGCGCATGGAAGGCGATGTGATGGCGGGTCATGGCAACGGCATGGCGGATATGGAGGAGCTACAGGCCCTCGCCGCGCAGATCGCCGCCAAGATCGAGCTGCCCTGAGCCCAGCCCGGTCGTCTGGGTATCAGCCGGCCTCGTCGTCTGATGGCCAATACGGTGTCTCGACCAGCAGCTCGAGCTCGATCGGTTTGTCCAAGCCGGCCCCCTCATTGAGCCGCCGGACATAGGATTTCTCGACCAGCTCGGCGACGACCTTGCGTGCACCCCGCTGCATGAAACGCTGCTGGCCACCGGCGGACTTGTTGCGAGGTGGCCGGATACGGGCGAGGCGCGCAAACGCCTCGCCGTCGAAAATCATTTCACACGAGCCTGTCGACTTCGCTTCGGCCCGCAACTCCACCAGCGCACAAAAGCCGTCAGGGCTCAGCTCGCCGATTTCGGCCGAGGTATACGGCACCGACCCGCCATCGAGGGTCTTGACTGTCAGCCACCGCAATTGCCGCATGCTCAGACCCGCACAGTCTCCGCGCTGGATGCCGGGACAGCACCTTTGATCAGGGCCTTGTAGACTTCCAAAGCGCCCTCACCGCCCGTCGCTTCCGTGTAGTCAAAATACTCTGCCGCGGCGGCAGCAAAGCCGTCCCAGTCGGCCTTGTAACGGCGGTTGAATTCGTCCTGGCCCCATTCCTTGATCTTGTTGCGCACATGATCGGGCGCGAAGAAGAATTCCGGCTTCACACCGGGAAGCTCACTGACCGGAGCGCTGTTTTCCCAATGGGCACCGCCGACGCGGACATTGGCCTTCAGCGCGGCTCCCAGATGAGAATGCAAACGGGTGTTGAGCCCGCCATCGCCGGCGAAATCAACAACTGCATAGGCCTCATCACGCGGCATCTCCTCGATCGCATCATAAGTCCGCACGCTGTCATACAGGCCAAGCCCATTTACGAACGCCGTATTGCGCGATGAGGTGAGCCCTTCCACCTTCACCCCCTCAATCGGTGCCGCCTTGAGCAACCAGGCCAGCGCGATTGCCGTCTTGGACGAAGCCGAGGTCAGGGCAATGGTCCTGGCGCCGAAAGCCTTTTGTTCGCGCAGGTAGGGCGCGATCAGGAATGAGGTGATGAAGAGCGGCTGTAGCACCATTTGCGCCGGCTCGATAGCTTCCGACCAGGCCGGGTCCGCACTACAGCGCTGATAACGGTTATAGGCCGGCGGCAGATCGGCGCGGTGTGGGGCGGCATCAATGAAACCCGCCGCATCAATCCGTTCGGGCTGGACGATCAATTCGCTTCCTGCGGGAAAATAACCGTAGATCCGCTCGCCGGTGCCGAGCCCGTCCGCCCGGCTTTCGACCACTTCGGCAAAGCCCCAGACCGGAAGCCGGCCACGGCCGTCCGCCCCCGGGAAGAAGTCCCAATAGCGCATCACCGTGCCGAAGGCGGCGTAGGTGATATTATTGGCGGTCAGCGCAAAGCGGCGCACCGCCAGCCGGGCCTGGCCGGCATCAAGCGCCTGCTCGGTCTCCTCCACCAGCGCCACATCAGCAATCGTTTCACGCTCAATGGACAATGCCCAGCTCATATCGACCTCCCCGGATTTTCCGTTTTCTAGCCGGCCAGCTTCATCGCCGCGCCGGCGCTAATCAAGCCCCCGACCGCAAAAAGAAACGGCGCCCCGAAACCGGAGCACCGTTGCCATAGAAGCAATGCTTCAAGAGGCTTACTCGGTGCGCGCCGTGATCGTCGCGGTACCGGAATTGCCTTCATTGGTGGTGTAGCGGGTGGAGAAACCCACACCTTCACCAGCTTCGTCGAAGGTCACGCAAAGGCCAGAGCTGGCGCAGAGCTGACGCGTGGTTTCGTCCCAGGTGTAGCCTTCCGCAGCGGCACCATTGATGGAGGCGGTACCGTCTGCGTCGAAGACGCCGACAAAGGTGGTGCCGTCATCGCGCACAAATTCGATCGTGGTGGCCTGAGCCAGAGCCGGCGCCGCGGCGAAAGCGGCGACGAGTGCGCCGAGAACGAGCTTCTTCATGGAATTCTCCCCTTTTGATATCTATCGACCAGCCGAGCTGGAGCGGAATAGTTAACAGCTCCTCACCATCTGACAATCTGCAAAATTCGCTTTGTACGCGAAAGCGACCAATCGAATGCAGCCGGCATCAGAAGTGCGGACTCCACAGCGTCATATAGGCCGCAAAGATGCCCACGCCAGTCGCTGCAACTGCAAGCAGCATCACGCCGGACATCACCCATTTGAACCGGGCCTCAGCACGGTCCGCAGCACGTTGATAGAGCTCGAGAATCAACAGCGGCAGCAGATAGCAGGCAAAAGACAGGGTAATGTCCGCCGGCCCATCGAGCATGCGTGTATTGCCGTTCGGTCCCTGGTTCAGCAGGAACCAGCCCATCAGGCTCAGGCGGAAGAACCAGACGCCGTGCACGACGATGAAAGTGCGCATGGCCCAGCGGCGATGCGTATCGATCTGCCGCTTCATGGCGAAGTAGAGCGTCACCAGCGAGAAGACCACGATCAACAGCGCGTTGAGGCTGACGCCCAGCGCACCGATATCACTCAGGCGCACACCCCGTCCCCAGGTCATGTAGAAGCCGCCAATCGCGAGGATCAGCGCAATCAGGATAAAGCCGCGCCCGGTCCAGCGATGCAGGGTGGGAAATCTTTTGCGCACCGACGGCGTTAATTGCAGGGTCGCTCCGACGGTCATGAACACCGCCAGGAAAACATGCGAGGCGAAGAAGAGATTGCCGATCAGGTCGTTCTCGACATAGCCGCTGATCAGGCCGGTATCGTCCCAGGCCGCGAAATTTCCGGACAGGGTCGATGGGCCATAAGCGGCAAGAATGTATGCGATGAAGATCCACTGGCCGGCTGTTGCGACCAGGAACCAGATCACGCCTGTGGACTTGAGGGCTTTATGCGCCAGGGACACGCCTTGTCCCGGAAGCGTTTCGGTGGCGGCCAAACTCATTCTTACTTTCCTTTCGCTACGGCTGCGCGGATCGCACGCCGATACGAGGAGGCATGGCAGGCCTGTCGAATCCCGTCTTGCCGATTTGCAAATCGGCTGGTTTTTTTGGCTGTAAACCTGCAAAAAAGGTCAGGACAAGTCCGCAATTTCCCGAACCGGACATCACGGAGCCGCCGGCATGACAATGATGATCGCAAATACATTGAAACTGATGGTCGCCAGTGCCGCGATCGTCTGGATCCTTGTCATGCTGCGTCGCGGCGCCAAGTCCCCGCTTGAACTGAGCTGGGCGGTGTTCTGCGCCGCCATGGGCACAGTGATGATCGAGGAAGTCTTCGGCGGCGCCATGGGACGCTATGCCCTGCTGGTGGGCATCGCAGGCGGTGCGACCTGTTCAGTATTCTGGCTGGTCACACGCAGCCTGTTCCGCCCCGGCCATGCTTTCGGACCGCTACAGCTGGCCCTCGTCGCCGGCATTTTCCTGCCCTCCCTGATTTCCCGCTCGATGCGGTTTTTCGAGAGCGGCCAATGGATTGGTCCCACATACCAGGAAGCCATCCTCGCTGGCCTGGGCAATTTCCAGCTGCTCTTGTCCTCAACCGCGCTGATGTTGTGCTTTGCCGAAGCCACGCGAGGGTATGCCGGTTTGAGCCAGCCGGAACGTCATATGCGCTGGATGTTCATCGGTACGTTCGGCGTATGCGTAATGGCCTGCACGGTGCTGCCGATGAATACGACCTTCTCGCCGGAGTTCGCCGCGATCACTCAGGCCATCTGCGCCACCTCGATCATGGCAACGATGAGTATCGCGGTCCGCTATCGCTTGGCCCACCCGCTGGCCATAAATGCCCCGACAAACAAGCCTGCCCCGGCACCGGCCACGCCGGACGAAATCGCCCTGGGCCAACGCATCGAGGCCCTGCTGGCCAATGAAGCCATCTATCTGGAAGCTGATCTGAAAGTCTCTGGCCTGGCCAAGCGATTGATGGAGCCGGACTACAAGGTCAGCCGGGCGATATCGGCCGGCCTGGGCCAGCCCAATTTTAATCGCTTCATCAACCGCTACCGGGTTCAGCACGCTCAAAACCTGCTCGCCGATCCCAGCGAATGTGATCAACCGATCCTGGAGATTGCCCTCGCCAGTGGCTTTGCCTCGCTGGGCCCCTTCAATCGGGCGTTCAAGGACCGGACCGGACAGACACCTCGCGCCTATCGACACAGCTGCCAGAGCGCAAGAGACGGAGAGTTTCTGGCTAGCGCCGAGTAAGACAAAAACTCAGCTTCTTTTCGCCAACGCGGTCAGGAAGGTCTCGCCAAAGTCCTTGAGCTTTTTCGGCCCGACACCGTTGACGCTCGCCATTTCATCCAGCGTCCGCGGTTGGATCAGGCACATGTCGATCAGGCTGGCATCAGAGAAAATCACGTATGCCGGCACGCCCTTTTCAGACGCCAGATCGCGGCGAACCGCTTTGAGCCGCGCCAGGAGTTCATCATCAACACCCTCGGCAGCCGCCGCGATGGCGGTCTTGGTGCGGCGGTTCTCCCGCTTGGTGACGATCTGGCGAATCTCGACCTTGCCCTCGCCTTTCAACACCGCCCGACCGGCCGGGGTCAGTCGCAGGGCACCGTAGCCGCTGATATCAAGCACCAGCCAGCCACCGGCCAGCATTTGCCGGATAAGGCCTTGCCAATAGGTCTTTGCCTTGTCGGCACCGATGCCAAAGGTCGGCAGGCTGTCATGCCCGCGAGCGGTGACCTTCTCCGTCGCACTGCCGCGCAAAACATCCGTGACATGGCCGCCGCCGAAGCGCTCACCGGTCCGCGCGATGGCGGAAAACAGCATTTGCGCCTCTCGCGTGCCATCGATCAGCTCCGGCGGGTCAAGGCAGACATCGCAATTGCCACAGGCTTCCGCCCCGCCCTCGCCGAAATAAGCCAGCAAGGCGATGCGGCGGCATTGAGTGGCTTCACAATAGGCCAGGAGCGCATCGAGACGTTTGTGCTCGCGGCGGCGATGATCCTCGCTGGTCCCCTCTTCCTCGATGAATTGCCGGCGCATGCGCGCATCCGCCATAGAGTAGAGCATCATCGCATCGGCTGGCGCACCATCCCGGCCGGCCCGGCCGATTTCCTGATAATAGGCCTCCATCGAACCCGGCAGAGACAGGTGCAGGACATAGCGAATATCCGGCTTGTCGATACCCATGCCGAAGGCAATCGTGGCAACCATGACCACGCCGCTCTCGGCCATGAAGCTTTCCTGGTTCTCCCGCCGCGTCTCCGGCGACAGGCCCGCGTGATAGGGCAAGGCACGATAGCCCTCATCGCATAAAAGGCCCGCGACCTCCTCGGTCTGGCGGCGCGACAGGCAATAAACGATGCCGGAGGACTGCCGGCGCGGTTCAAGAAACTCCATCAGCTGGGTTTTCCAGCCCTGTTTGGGTTTCACCGCCAGGGAAAGATTGGGCCGGTCGAAGCCATGCACGAGGACATCGCCGTTGCCGTCGAACAGCTTGGCCGCGATATCGGCCTGCGTGGCCTCGTCTGCCGTTGCCGTAAACGCGCCCAGAGTGGCATCGGGAAAGCGCTGTTTGAGCGCTGTCAGCATCTCGTATTCGGGCCTGAAGCTGGCACCCCATTTGGAGATGCAGTGCGCCTCGTCGACGATGAACATCGCCGGCTCCAGGGGCTCCAGGGCTGCCAGCATCCGCTCGGTCATCAGGCGTTCCGGCGAGAGATAGAGCAGCTTGGCCTCGCCCGACCTGAACGCCACCCACGCGGCCACATTCTCTTCCCGGCTGCGACCGGAATGTATGGCGGCAGCATTTACACCATTCGCGGCGAGGCCGGCGACCTGGTCATCCATCAAAGCCGTCAACGGGGAGACGATAATGCTGGGCCCATCCTGCAGCAGAGCTGGCACTTGATAGCACAGCGATTTGCCGGCTCCGGTCGGCATCACGCACAGCGTATTGGTGCCCGCCAGAAGACGCTCGACGACATCTTCTTGGCCGGGCCGGAAGGCAGGAAAGCCGAAGGTTTCGGCCAGCAATTCGCGCGCGCGGGACATAGAGCCAAGACTAGCCCGACCGGCGCGCGTTCACAGTGTGATGGTGCACACGCCACCCGCATTTTCCCCAACGAAAAACGGCGCCCCGTCCGGAGCGCCGTTTTCATCAGCTCTGAACCTTGGACTTAAGCCTTTTCGGCCTTGTCCTTGGCGCCCTTCTTGTTACGCGGCAGGAGCCGGTCGCCGGGCGTGATATGGAAGTCGAGACGTTCCGTATCGGCTTCGTCGATATCCACCTTGACCAGGCCGCCCTTCTTGAGCTCGCCGAACAGGATCTGGTCCGCCAACGGCTTCTTGATGTGCTCCTGAATGACCCGTCCGAGCGGGCGGGCACCGAAACGGCTGTCATAGCCACGGTCCGCAAGCCACGCCGTGGCATCCGGGGTCAGCTCGAAGGTTACGCCGCGATCGATGAGCTGGGCTTCCAGCTGCAGCACGAACTTCTCGACGACGCGAGAGATCGACTCGGCGCTGAGCGGCGCGAACGGGATGACCGCATCGAGTCGATTGCGGAATTCCGGCGTGAACAGCTTCTCGACAGCCTTGTCGGCTTCGTCGGTCTTCTTGCCACGACCGAAACCAATCGCTTCCTTCTGGGCATCGGCCGCCCCCGCATTGGTCGTCATCACCAGAATGACATTGCGGAAATCGACCTTCTTGCCGTTCGAGTCGGTCAGCGTTCCATTGTCCATCACCTGCAGCAGGATGTTGAACAGGTCCGGATGCGCCTTCTCGATCTCGTCGAGCAGCAGGACACAGTGCGGGTGCTGGTCGACCGCATCGGTCAACAGACCGCCCTGGTCGAAGCCGACATAGCCCGGAGGTGCGCCGATCAGGCGGGAAACCGCGTGACGCTCCATGTATTCGGACATGTCGAAGCGTTCCAGATGGACACCCATAATGTCGGCCAGCTGCTTGGTCACCTCGGTCTTGCCGACACCGGTCGGGCCGGAGAAGAGATAGCAACCGATCGGCTTGTTCGGCTCGCGCAGGCCGGCACGGGCCAGCTTGATCGCCGTCGACAGCTTGGTGATCGCCTCGTCCTGGCCAAAGACCACACGCTGCAGATCGCCTTCCAGATTCTTGAGCGCCGTCTCGTCGTCCTTGGACACGGACTTCGGAGGAATGCGGGCCATGGTCGCCACCACGGCTTCGACATCCTTCACGCCAATCGTCTTTTTACGCTTGGACGCCGGCATCAGACGCATCTGGGCGCCGGCTTCATCGATCACGTCGATCGCCTTATCAGGCAGTTTGCGATCACCCATGTAACGCGAAGACAGCTCGACGGCGGACTTCAGCGATTCATTGGTGAAGCGAACATCGTGGAAATCCTCGAAATAGGATTTGAGGCCCTGCAGGATCTTGATTGCATCCGGCACTGACGGCTCAACCACGTCGATCTTCTGGAAGCGCCGCGCCAGGGCCCGGTCCTTCTCGAAGTGCTGACGGTATTCCTTGTAGGTCGTCGACCCCATGCAACGCAGCTCACCCGACTGCAGCGCCGGCTTGAGCAGGTTGGAGGCATCCATGGCCCCGCCCGACGTCGCACCTGCACCGATGACGGTGTGGATCTCGTCGATGAAGAGGACGGCATTGTCCTTTTGCTCGAGTTCCTTGACGACCTGTTTCACGCGCTCCTCGAAATCACCGCGATAGCGCGTGCCGGCCAGGAGCGACCCCATGTCCAGCGAATAGATTGTCGCGGTCGCGAGCACTTCCGGCACCTGGCCTTCGACGATCTTGCGGGCAATGCCCTCCGCGATCGCGGTCTTGCCAACGCCCGGGTCACCGACCAGGAGCGGATTGTTCTTGCGGCGGCGGCACAGCACCTGGATGCAGCGCTCGACCTCCGAATCGCGCCCGATCAGCGGATCCACACCGCCCGCGCGCGCCTTTTCGTTCAGATTGACGGTGTAGGCGGTCAGCGCATCACCATCCTTCTGCTTTTCTTCCGGCTCCTCATTGGTCCCGCGCACGGCCCGTTGCTCGGTCGCGCCGGCCTTGCGGCCGATACCATGGGAGATGAAGTTGACCGCGTCGTAGCGCGTCATGTCGCGCTCGGCGAGGAAGTAGGCTGCATGGCTTTCGCGCTCGGCAAACAGGGCGACGAGCACATTGGCCCCCGTCACCTCTTCGCGCCCGGCGTTCTGGACGTGGATCACCGCGCGCTGGATCACGCGCTGGAAGCCGGCGGTCGGCTTGGCATCCTCGTCATCATCAACGACCAGCTCGGTAAGCTCGCTGTCGATGTATTCCACCAGGGTCGCTCGCAGCTCGTCGAGATCGACATCGCATGCTTTCATAACCGCGCTGGCGTCCTGATCGTCCACGAGGGCGAGGAGGAGATGCTCCAGCGTAGCGAATTCGTGCCCACGCTCATTGGCATAACCTAAAGCGCGGTGCAGGCTGTCTTCTAAGTCGGTAGAGAAACTTGGCACCACTCTATTCCTTTTCCATCGTGCACTGGAGCGGGTGCTGTCCGCGCCGCGCAGCGTCCATAACCTGAGCTACCTTGGTCTCGGCAACCTCGTACGTGTACACACCGCACATACCGACGCCGTTCTGATGAACGTGGAGCATTATAGTTGCTGCGTCTTCGGGAGTTTTCCGAAAGATCCGAACGAGAATCTCAACGACGAACTCCATGGGCGTGTAGTCATCATTGAGTAGCAAAACACGGTAAAGCGAAGGTTTCTTTGTGGCCGGACGGGTCTTGGTTGCCAGGCCGGATTCCTCGTCTGATCCCGTATCTTCGTGATTTCGTTCGGTCATATTTTAATCGGTCTCGATTATTACTCAGGCACTTCGCACAGATAGATAGGAAGGAGCGGACGGGCCGGAAAGAGGCCTCCTGCTAACCATCCTTCATTTTATACTAGCATGAAGTCCAGTTGGTTTCCCGGCTTTTCCCCGGCCACATGGATTCGCCGGCAGCTGTGGCCAAACAAAATGGGCCCGGCGCGAACGCCGGACCCATTTTCACTCACGAGTTTGGGATGACGCTACAGCGTCACTCGCTTAACGCTGGGACTGAGCCAGATCGATCGCGGCAGAGACGCGGTCATTGATCGGCTTGACCGAGTTTTTCATCAGGTCGGAGAACAGCTCGGAGGTCTTGTTCAGCTCGGACAGATAGGTGTCCATGGCGGACTTGGCGTAATCGGACTGGATCTCGAAGATTTCCTGCACCGACTTGGCAGACGCGACCGCCTTGGTCACGGCAACGCTTTCCTCCATGGCCGACTTGGCATAGGCCACGGCGTTGGAGTTGACCGTCTCGATGCCCTTACCGGTGACGGTAGCGGACTCGATGATGGCGTCGACGGTTTCCTTGTGAAACTTGGACGCGTCGTTGACGGCGGACAGGGTCTTCTCGAAGCCTTCTTTGACGGCTTCGTTGGAGGCGGTGGTCATGGTTTCCAGGGTCTGGTTCATATCAATTCCAACTTTGGCTTGGGCGGCCGGGGCGGCGGCCGCAGTGTTCGTCTTCTTGGCAGCGGCAGGCTTCGGTGCCGCTTTTTTCGCAACCGGCTTTTTGGTTGCGGATTTCTTCGGGGCCGCCTTGGCGACCGGCTTCTTGGCGGAAGCGGTTTTCACGGCCGCCTTCTTCACCGGAGCCTTTTTCACCGCGGCCTTGGCAACCGGAGCGGCGGGGGCCGTCTCGGATGCAGCAACCGGCTTGGCGATATCGCGCGGTTTGGACGGCGCGGCAGGCTTGGCAGCTTTGGTGTCGGTCTTCGGTGCGTCGGTCATGGCTCACACTATGCTGATGCTTGACCACATCTTCGCAGTCGCAGCATTTATACGCACCCGCAGCACGCCCGTCAAGCGAATTTTGTGCAGCGCACAAAAACTGGATTTCGCCCGTGGATTAAGCTTAACCGGCTGGAAACAGCCTGCGCTTTAGACTGGCGGTATGAGCCTTCACCGCCTGCTGATAATCGCCCTGAGCGCGAGCCTCCTCGCCTTGACCCTGCCGGTCGCGGGTGCCGCGGCCAATGACCGCTATGCGGCTTTTGTCGTCGACCAGGGTACCGGCGTTGTCATGCATTCACGGCGGTCAGAGGCCCAACGCCATCCCGCCTCGCTGACCAAGATGATGACGCTTTACATGATCTTCGAGGCCATCGAACTCGGTGAGATCGGTCTGCAAGACCAGATCCGCGTCAGTGCCCGGGCCGCTGCCGCGCCCCCGTCCCGTCTGGGATTGCGCGCTGGCGATACGATTACAGTCGAAGACGCCATCCTCGCCCTGATCGTCAAAAGCGCCAATGACGTTGCGCTGGCCGTCGGCGAACGCCTGGCCGGAGGTGAGGCGCGCTTTGCCGAGGCCATGACCGAACGGGCTGCCGGCCTGGGTCTGGAGAACACCGTCTTCCGCAATGCGTCCGGTCTGCCGGATGCCCGCCAGGTCACTAGCGCCCGCGACATGGCGCGACTGGCCATCGCCTTGCATCGCGACTACCCGCAATACTTTGCCTTTTTCAACGCCGATAGCTTCACCTATGGCGGCCGGACCTATCGCAATCATAATTCGCTGGTCGGCCGCGTCGACGGCGTAGATGGCCTCAAGACCGGTTATATCCGCGCCTCCGGCTTCAACATCGTCGTCTCCGCCGAGCGTCATGGTCACCGACTGATTGCCGTTGTGATGGGCGGGCCGACTGCCCAGGCCCGTGATGCCCATGCCGAGGAATTGCTCGACGCCGCGTTCGGCTCGCTCGCCCGGCGCCAGGAAACCCAATTATTCGCCGAACTGTCCTCACCGCGTCTCAACCCGGTACGTGAACAGCGACTGATCGCGCGCGATTTCGCCGCGCTCGGTGTCGCTGCGCCCACGGAAATGGGGTCGGCCGAGGCCAATCAACCGCTGCGCATCGAGCTGACCGACGATCTGCGCGAGCCGGGCACCGCCCCGGCGCAAGACGAAGACGCCGGACCGCCCGCCTCCTTCACTGTCTGGTCGGTCCAGGTCGGCGCCTATCATTCGGCCGACCAGGCTCGCGAACGCCTGTCCCGGATCGCCCATGTGTCGACTGCACTGGATGGCGCCCAGCATGCGGCACGCCGTGTGGAGACCGATAATGGTGTGCTCTGGCGCGCCCGTTTCGAAGCCCTCAGCGCCGCCCAGGCCGATGCGGCCTGTGCCGATTTTTCCGCCCGGGGCGAACCCTGTTTTACGGTCGCTCCGGGCCGCTGACACAGGCCTCGCGGCAAACTGTCCCCGCACAGCTCAGTTGACAGCGCCAAATCGGTCGCACACCTTCGCGCGCCCCGATCGCTAAGCTTTAGGCTTGGAGATTCTCCCGTTCCGGACTGGATGCTGCCCCGATGAATGTTGTCGTCGTCGAATCGCCTGCAAAAGCAAAAACCATCAATAAATACTTGGGTTCCGACTACACCGTGCTGGCCAGTTTCGGGCATGTCCGCGACCTTCCGCCGAAGGATGGTTCGGTCAAGCCGGATGAGGATTTCGCCATGGACTGGGAGGTCGACAGCCAGTCGGCCAAGCGCGTCAAGGCGATCGCGGATGCGGTCAAGGAAAGCGATCGCCTGATCCTGGCGACTGACCCGGATCGCGAAGGCGAAGCGATTTCCTGGCACCTGCTCGAAGCGCTGACCAAGCGCCGCGTTCTCAAGAATGTCGATGTGCAGCGGGTCGCCTTCAACGCCATTACCAAGCCGGCCATCCAGGAAGCCATGCGCCATCCGCGCGCTGTGGATATGGAATTGGTCAATGCCTATCTGGCACGCCGGGCGCTCGACTATCTCGTCGGCTTTACCCTGTCGCCGGTGCTGTGGCGCAAATTGCCCGGCTCGCGCTCGGCCGGCCGTGTCCAGTCCGTGGCCCTGCGCCTGATCTGCGACCGGGAACTGGAAATCGAGAAGTTCACGGCGGAAGAATACTGGACCGTCGATGCCGATATCCGCGCCGGCGGGGATCCCTTCCGGGCCAAGCTGGTCAGCCTCAATGGCAAGAAGCTGCAGAAGCTCTCGATCAAGGACCGCGCTTCGGCCAATGCCGCAGTGGACGCGATCAATGCCGCCGACCTGTCGGTCACGTCGGTCGAAGCCAAGCCGACCAAGCGCAACCCGCCGCCGCCTTTCACCACCTCGACCCTGCAGCAGGAAGCCGCCCGCAAGCTCGGCTTTTCCGCCACCCGCACCATGCAGACGGCGCAGAAACTCTATGAGGGTGTGAATATCGGCGGCGAGACGGTGGGTCTCATTACCTATATGCGTACCGATGGCGTCTCCATGGTGAGCGAAGCCATCAACCAGGTGCGCGACGTGATCGCCGACGAGCATGGCGCGCTCTACGTGCCACCAAAGCCGCGCTTCTATTCTTCCAAGGCCAAGAACGCCCAGGAAGCGCACGAGGCAATCCGTCCGACCAGTTTCTCGCGCCTGCCCAAGAGCCTCAATCTCGACGGTGACATGGCGCGCCTTTACCAGCTGATCTGGCGCCGCGCGGTCGCCAGCCAGATGGAAAGCGCCCGCTTCGAGCGCACCACGATCGATATCACCAGCTCGGACCAGCAGACCGCCCTGCGCGCGACCGGTTCGGTGTTGCAGTTCGACGGCTTCCTGACGCTGTACCAGGAAGGCCGCGACGATGAAGAGGATGAAGGCGAAGCCCGCCTGCCCAAGGTCGAGCAAGGTGCGACCGCTTCGGCTGAGAAGACCTATGCCGACCAGCACTTCACTCAGCCGCCGCCGCGCTTCACCGAAGCCTCGCTGGTCAAGCGCATGGAAGAGCTCGGCATTGGCCGCCCCTCGACCTATGCCTCGACGCTGCAGGTGCTGCGCGACCGGGAATATGTCCGCATGGACAAGAACCGCTTCCACCCGGAAGACAAGGGCCGCGTCGTCACCGCCTTCCTGGAGAATTTCTTCGCCCGCTACGTCGAATACGACTTCACCGCCGGCCTCGAGACCCAGCTCGACAAGGTCTCGGCCGGGGATCTCGACTGGAAGCAATTGCTGCGTGACTTCTGGACCGAATTCCGTTCCGCCGTGGACGAGATCGGCGAGCTGCGCATCACCAATGTGCTCGACGCGCTCAACGAAGCTCTCGCCCCGCACATCTTCCCGGCGACCGAGGACGGTTCCGATCCGCGCCTGTGCCCGTCTTGCAAGGAAGGCACGCTCAGCCTTCGTCTCGGCAAGTTCGGTGCCTTCCTGGGCTGCTCCAATCACCCCGATTGCAAATTCACCCGCCAGATGAGCCCGACCGAGGCGCAGAGCGTCATCGAGGGCGATGGCCAGGTCGCGGTCGATCCTGACAGTGGCAAGCCGATCATCATGAAGGATGGCCGCTTCGGCATTTATCTGGAGATGGAAGTCGAGGGCGAGGACAAGCCCAAGCGCGCCTCCATCCCGAAGGGCTGGGACCCGCACGCCCTGACCGAGGACAAGGCCATCGCGCTGATGAGCCTGCCGCGTCTGGTCGGCAATCATCCCGATGATGGTGAGCCGATCACGGCCGCGATCGGTCGCTACGGCCCTTATGTCCATCACGGCAAGACCTATGCGAACCTGCAATCGGTCGAGGATGTCTTCGAGATCGGGCTCAACCGTGCCGTCTCCGCCATCGCCGACAAGATCGCCAATCCGGGGCGCCGTGGCCAGGCCGCGATCGCGCTGAAAGAGCTTGGTGAGCATGAAGGCAAGCCGGTCCGCATCATGAGCGGCCGCTATGGGCCTTACGTCAAATACGAGAAGATCAACGCCACCCTGCCCAAGGGCACCGAACCGGAAACGGTGACGCTGGAACAGGCCATGGAACTGGTCAATGCCAAGGCGGCCAAGGGCGGCAAGAAGAAGGCTCCGGCGAAGAAGAAAGCGCCAGCCAAGAAGAAGACCACGGCCAAGAAGACGGCTACGAAGAAAACCACCAAGAAGGCAGCGGATTAAGGCGTGAGCAAACCGGATCCGAAACTGGCCGGCTTCACCCGCGAAGGCCTGATCGAGGCCGTCAAACAGGGCGAAGGCCAGTTCGGCAAGCGCGAGCTTGCGCGGGCCCTGGGCCTGAAGGGCTCGGACCATAAGCGTCACCTCAAGGAGCAATTGGCGCTCCTTGAAGAAGAAGGTGTCATCGCCAGGGACTCCAAGCGCAATTACGTCCTCGCCGGCGCCCTGCCCGCGGTCACTGTGGTGATGATCACCGACCGCGACAGCGATGGCGAGCTGCTGGCTGAACCGGTTCGCGCCGACCGGGCCGCCCCGGTCATTCGCCTGGCGCCGGGTGAAGGCGCGGGTGGTCCCGGCCAGACTGCCCTTGGCATCGGCGACAAGGCGCTTGTCCGCCTCGCGGAACAGGATGACGGCTCCTACGAGGCGCGCCTTCTCAAAAAGCTCGGCCAGAGCGCCCACCGCGTGTTGTGCGTCATGCGCAAGCCGGAAAAGGGTTATGCCCGTCTGATGCCGGTCGACCGGCGCACACGGCATGAAATGGTTCCGGCCAAGGGCGAGAATGACAAGGCGCAGGATGGCGATCTCGTCCTGGTACGTATTGCCAAGGAACGCCGCTACGGCCTCAAGACCGCCGAGATTGTCGAAGTGCTTGGCGATGTCGACAGTCCCGGCGCCGGCAGCGTCATCGCCCTGCATGCCCATGGCGTGCCGCAAGGCTTCTCCGAGGCCGAGCTAACCGAGACCCGCAAGATCAAGCCGGCCACGATGGGCCAGCGTGAGGATCTGCGCGCCCTGCCCCTGATCACTATCGATCCGGATGATGCCAAGGACCATGACGATGCCGTCTATGCGGCGCCGGATGAGGATGAGAGCAATAAGGGCGGCTGGGTCGTTATCGTCGCCATCGCCGATGTCGCCGCCTATATCGAGCCCGGCGGCCAGCTCGATCGCGGCGCCTTCAAGCGCGGCAACTCGGTCTACCTCCCCGACCGCGTCATCCCCATGCTGCCGGAACGGCTGTCCAATGATCTGTGCTCGCTGAGGGAGCTGGAAGAGCGTCCCTGCATGGCCGTTCGCATGGTGTTTGACCCATACGGCCAGAAACGCTCGCACCGCTTCATCCGCGGCTGGATGAAATCGGCGGCCAAGCTGTCCTATACCGACGCCCAGAACGCGATTGAGGGCGGAGGGCCGGACAAGGCCGTGCAATTGCTCGACAGCGTCCTGCGCCCGCTCTGGGGCGCCTATGAGGCCCTCTCCAAGGCGCGCGCGGATCGCGAACCGCTCGAGATTGACGCGCCGGAGCGCCGCGTCCGGGTGGGCGAAGATGGTCAGGTGATTGGCGTGGAGGTGCGCGAGCGCTTCGATGCCCACAAGCTGATCGAGGAGTTCATGATCCAGGCCAATGTCTGCGCGGCAGAAAGCCTGGAAATGAAGCGCACCCCGCTGATCTACCGGGTGCATGAACAGCCCTCACGCGAGAAGATCGAGGGCCTGTCAGATTTCCTGCAGACCGTATCGATGAAGTGGAGCAAGGGCGAAAAGGCGACGCCGAAGCGCTTCAACAAATTGCTGGCCCAGGCCAAGGGCACCGAGCACTACGAGACGGTCAACGAGGTCGTCCTCCGCAGCCAGTCCCAGGCTATCTATGACACCGAAAATGTCGGTCATTTCGGGCTCAACCTGGACCGCTATGCGCATTTCACCTCGCCGATCCGCCGCTATGCCGACCTGACCGTTCACCGCGCCCTGATCCGGGCTCTGGACCTTGGCCCGGACGGGCAGACCGATGAGGAACGCAGCCGGCTCGACACCATCGCGGAAGAAATCACCCATTCCGAACGCCGGGCCATGGCAGCCGAGCGCGATGCCGTCGATCGCTTCATTGCGCTCTACCTCGCCGAACGCGTGGGCGGAGAATTCGAGGGCCGGATTACCGGGGTTACCCGGTTCGGTGCCTTTGTCCGCCTGCTGGAAACCGGAGCCGACGGCCTGGTACCGATCAGCCAGCTCGGAGCCGAGCGCTGGCATCATGATGAGCGCGCGCATGCGCTGGTCGGTGAGGAAAGCGGCAATCGCTACCGGCTTGGCATGACTGTCACCGTGCGCATCGAGGAAGCCACACCGGTGACCGGAGGCTTGCTGCTCGATATCCTGACCCGACCGGAAAAAGGCCCGCGTCCGACGCGCCGTGCCGGCATGCGCCGCCCGGGCCATGCCCCGCGCCGCGGCGGACCGAAACGAGGACGCAGGCGATGAGTGATGAGCGCCGCAATGAGAAGCTTAAACCGATCCGGCCACGCCTGGCGGCCTCTCTGATTCTGACCCGTGGCAAAGGCGATGGGCTGGAAGTGCTGATGGGTCGGCGCTCGTCCAAGCACGTCTTCATGCCGAACAAATACGTCTTCCCCGGCGGCCGTGTCGACCGCGCTGACGCCACCGCCCCGATCGCCCGCGATCTGGAAACCCATGCGCTCGACATGATGTGCCGCCGGATCCCGGAACGCCGGGCCCGGGCCGCCGCTGTCGCCGCCGTGCGCGAAACGGCTGAGGAGACCGGTCTGCTGATTGCCCGGCCAGGCCAGCATCACTCGCGGCACCCGCACTGGCGCCCTTTCCTGCGTGACGGCGTCTTGCCCGACCTGGGCGAGCTGCGCCTGATCACCCGCGCTATTACGCCACCGGGCCGGACACGCCGGTTCGACACCTGGTTTTTCACCGCTGACGCCTCGGCGCTCGCCGATGATCGTGCGCCGCAGCCCAGCGAAGAGCTGGAAGACGTGCAATGGGTGCCCTGGGACAAGTCCCGCTCGCTCGACCTGCCCATCATTACGCATTTCGTGCTCGACGAGCTGAAGCGCGTGCAGCCGCCGGCCCCGGAACCCCCGCGCTGGATCCGCGAAGTCCGCGGCGGCATGGCGGTGGACCAGCTCTAGCCGGCCGCGTGACCGGCCCGGGTTATTTTTCAGAACTAAGTCCTGTTACCGGCTAGGGGTAAGCCAGCGGCCATGGTGTCATTGTTCATCGATGATCGGTTTGCCCAGACGCGCTCGCTCGTTGCAGCGATCTCCTGCGCGATGGTCTGCGGTATCGTGTTCGGCCTGTCCATGCCGCTCGTTTCGCTGCGCCTTGAACATATGACAGGGTCCGGCCTGATGGTGGGCCTCAATGGCGCCGCAGCGGCCTTGTCGACCCTGCTGATGGCTCCACTGGTGCCGCGGCTGATGACCTATATCCCGCCTCGCCTGCTGCTGGCCGGCTCACTGGCGGCGGCGGCGGCGCTCTTCGTGCTGTTTCCCAATTTCCCCAATGTCTGGATCTGGTTCCTGCTGCGCTTCAGCGTCGGCTGTTTCATGACCGTGATCTTCGTGATCTCGGAAAGCTGGATCAACCAGGTCGTCACGCCCGAGCGGCGGGCCATGATGCTCGGTGTCTACGGCACCGCGCTCGCTGGCGGTTTTGGCACCGGCGGCTTGTTGTTTTCCTCCCTGCATGGCGTTGGCGATGCGGCCTTCTATATCGGCGGACTGATCTTCCTGATGGGCGTTATTCCCATCTTTTTCCTGCGCGGCCCTGATCCAACGGCGCCGGACGCTCACGCCGCATCCGTGGTCAGCATGATCAAGATGATCCCGATGGCGCCGGCCGCGATCCTCGCGGGACTGGCCTTCGGCGCGATCGAAACCCTGATTTTCTCGATGATGCCGGTCTATGGCGAACGGATCGGGCTCGATCATTCCATGATCGGGATGATGATTGTTGCCGTCGCCCTCGGGGCCATCGTGTTCCAGATCCCGGTCGGCTGGGTCGCAGACCGGACCGACCGTCGCCTGACCCTGTTGTGGATCGCCTGCGCGGCCACGATCGGGCCGATTCTCGTCGGCCTTGCCGGGGCCAATATCCCGCTTTTGCTGACTGTGATGTTCTTCCAGTCCGGAGCCGTCAGCGGTCTTTACACCGTCGGCCTCTCGCTCCTCGGTGAACGCTTCACCGGCGGTGCCATAGCGGCCGCCAATGCCGCTTTCATCTTCGCTTACGGCCTGGGATCATTTGGTGGCCCGCCGGCCGCCGGGATCGCCATGGACCATGCCGGGCCTTGGGGCCTGCTCTGGGTCCTGTCCGCAATTGCCGGAGGCTACGTGCTGATCGTGGCCTGGCGTGCAGTTCGCGCGCCGTCAAACAGTTGACACACGCCCTCCCATGAGTATGTTCGCGCGCTCTCGCGACGGCATGGGGCCGCTCGCGCGCGTAACACCAGGACTTTAGAGCCATGGCGAAGCCGACAACCATCAAAATCCGCCTGAACTCCACGGCTGGTACGGGTTATTTCTACGTGACCAAGAAAAATGCGCGCACCATGACCGAGAAGCTCGTGCTCAAGAAGTACGACCCGGTTGCCCGCAAGCACGTCGAATTCAAAGAAGGCAAAATCAAGTAAGCAGACTTTTCTGCTTGTTTGATGCGTGATCAGGCTGCGGCATTCACCGCGGCCTGAACGCGATTCCGGCCCTCGGTTTTCGCTTCATAGAGCGCTGCATCAGCCCGGCGCAGGAGCGACTCAACGCTCTCGCCTGCATGCAACTGGGCCAGGCCCACACTCACCGTCACCGGAACTTCTCCAATGCCGTCGACCTGGAACGGGGTCTCGCCGATTACCCGGCGCAGACGCTCGGCCGCGATCTGGGCTTCTGCCAGACCCGCGCCTGGCATCATCACCACGAATTCCTCACCGCCATAGCGGGCCGCTTGGTCCAGGGCGCGCAGATCGCTGCCCAGACGCTCGGCAAAGACCTTGAGCACGGCATCACCGGCTTCATGGCCCAGCGTGTCATTGACTCGCTTGAAATGGTCGATATCGGCGATCAGCACGGAGACCGGCGCTCCGCCCGCATTGGCACTCTCGACCGCATGATTGAGCCGCGCCGAGAGGAAGCGGCGATTGTGCAGCCCGGTCAGCGGATCGGTCACCGCCATTTCGAGGCTCTCATCGAGCCGGTTACGCAGCTTGTCCGCATAGCGTGCGCGACGCAGCTGGGTACGCAGGCGCGCCGCCAGTTCCTGGGCATCGACCGGGCGATGCAGAATATCGTTCACACCAAGGTCAAGCGCCCGAACGGCGCTGGGCGTATCGTCGGAATTGATGATGGCGATCAGGGGCATTTGCCGCGTCTTTGGCATTGAGCGGATACGCGCACAGACGCGCAAACCGTCAAAATCGGCCTGGCTGAGATCAATCAGGGCTATATCACAGCGCTCGGCGACGGCCTCGACCGCCTCGCCCGGCGCCGTGACACACCGCCCGGTCACACCCTCCGGCATGGCATCATTGTAGCGCGCGCCAGCCTTGGCGTCGGGCGTAATGATCACAGCATCGGCCTTGCCGCCATCGAGCTCGGCCGGATCGCTGACAATGCCCGCCAGGGCCCCGCCCTGGTCGCGATAACGCAATTCATCAAGCACGGCCTTGAGCCGCAACAGGCTGCGCACCCGGGCAAACAGGGTGACGTCATCGACCGGCTTGGTCAGGAAGTCATCCGCCCCGGCCTCGAGGCCATTGATGCGGTCCTCGCGCTGATCCAGCGCGGTGACCATGACCACGGGGATATGGCGCGTGCGATTGTCCGCCTTGAGGCGGCGGCAGGTCTCATAACCGTCCATGCCCGGCATCATTACGTCGAGCAGGATCAGGTCGGGTTGTTCGCTATTGGCAACGCTCAGCGCCGACGGCCCGTCATGGGCTGTGCACACGTCGAAATACTCGGCCTGCAATTTGGCCTCGAGCATTCTGACATTGGCGGGTTGATCGTCTACGACAAGGATACGCGCACTCATCGATCCTTGCCCCCTAGTCCAGGAATTGACGCACCGTCTCGATAAAGGTGGACACGGTGATCGGCTTGGACAGATAGGCTTCGCAACCACCCTCACGGATGCGTTCCTCGTCACCCTTCATGGCAAAGGCGGTAACCGCGACGACCGGGATCGTCTGCAGGCTTTCATCATCCTTGAGCCATTTGGTGACTTCCAGGCCGGACACTTCCGGCAGCTGGATATCCATGAGAATCAGGTCGGGGGTATGTTCGCGCGCCATCTCGAGCGCCTTGAAACCATCCTTGGTCTGCAAGGTCTCGTAGCCATGAGCCTCCAACAGGTCGTTGAAGAGCTTCATGTTGAGCTCGTTATCCTCGACGATCAGGACCTTTTTCGGCATGACCTGCAGCATGTCGGCGACGCGCTTCCCGTTGATGACGCACCTTTAGGTGCTTGATAAACCCCGCCTGCACTAAACCCTATCTTCCTTAACTAACCATGAGTCTGGGGCGGATTTCCTCGACTTTCGGAACAAGTTAGGAACAAGATAGGTCTCCCAAGGCATTTCATCCAGATACGGCAAAATAATGTTTCGCATCGGCATCGATCTCGGCGGCACCAAGATTGAGGCTCTGGGCCTCGATCCGAACGGCCGCGAGATCCACCGCGCCCGCATCGCAACGCCGCGCGATTATGACGGCTCGCTCGCTGCGATTTGCCAGCTGGTGCAGGACGCGGAGGCCGCGACCGGTCAGCGCGCCCATGTCGGTATTGGCCATCCCGGCTCGCTGAGCCCGGACACGGGCCGCATGCGCAACGCCAATTCGGTCTGGCTCAATGATCGCTCCTTCGCCGAGGACCTCGGCCGCGCCCTCGACCGCCCCTTGCGATTCGCCAATGATGCCGATTGCTTTGCCCTGTCGGAAGCAACCGACGGGGCCGGCCGCGACGGGCGCATCGTCTTCGGGGTGATTCTCGGGACCGGCGTGGGCGGCGGCATCGTCATCAATGGCCGACTGCTCGACGGCGCCCAGCGTATAGCCGGGGAATGGGGTCATAACCCCCTGCCCTGGATGCAGCCCTCGGAATATCCCGGCGAACCCTGCTGGTGCGGCCAGACCGGGTGTATCGAGACGGTCCTCTCCGGACCCGGCTGGGCGGCGGATTTCAACCGGCAGCACGGCACCAAACTCAGCGCCCGCGACATCGCGCTAGCACAAACACCCGAGGCTGAAGCCAGCCGGGAGGCCTATGCGCACCGCCTCGCACGCGCCCTTGCCAGCGTCATCAACATTATCGACGCGGACACGATCGTTCTCGGCGGCGGCGTGTCCGACACGCCGGGCCTGGCCCAGCGGACGCAAGCGCTGCTGGGTGAATTCCTGTTTTCCGACGGGGTCAAAACCAAGGTGCTGTTACATCAGCACGGCGCCAGCTCCGGGGTGCGCGGAGCGGCCTGGCTTTGGCAGGTCGAGGCATGAGTGCACGAGCCGCCTATTGCCGGACCTGTCTGACGCCGCTCGACGCAGAGGCCCTCAAATGCAGCGCGTGCGGCGCCAGGCGCATTGTGCGCCATGACGAGCTCAATGCGCTCGCCATCGCCCATATCGATTGCGACGCCTTCTTTGCCGCCATCGAGAAACGCGACAATCCGGAGCTGGAGGACAAGCCGGTCATCATAGGCGGCGGCCGGCGCGGTGTCGTCTCCACCGCCTGCTATGTCGCGCGGATCTATGGCGTGCATTCGGCCATGCCCATGTTCAAGGCGCTCAAGGCCTGCCCCGACGCCGTCGTGATCCGGCCCGATCACAGCAAGTATTCGCGCGAAGGCCATCGCATCCGGGAGATGATGCGCGCCATTACCCCCCTGGTGGAACCCTTGTCGATCGATGAGGCCTTCCTGGACCTGACCGGGACAGAGCGCCTGCATGGCGCGCCGCCAGCCCACACATTGTTACGCCTGCAACGCCATATCCTCGAGGAGGTCGGTATCACGGTGTCTGTCGGCCTGAGCTTCAACAAATTCCTCGCCAAGACCGCGTCCGATCTGCAAAAGCCCGACGGGTTTGCCGTGATCGGCCAGGGCGAGGTGCTCGATTTCCTCGCGCCCCGACCGGTGCGGGCCATTTATGGGGTCGGCCCGGCTTTCGCCCGCAAACTTGAACGGGACGGGCTGCATACCCTCGCCGATATCCGCAAGCGCGGCGACAAGGCGATGGCCCAGCGCTATGGCGATATGGGCTATCGCCTCGCCCGGCTGTCGCGCGGCGAGGATCACCGCAAGGTCGATCCGGTCGGTGAGCGCAAGAGTGTATCCAGCGAGACCACGTTCAATACCGATCACGGCGACAAGGAGACGCTCGAGGGCGTGCTGTGGCGGCTCTGCGTCAAGGTCGCCGACATTATGAAGACCAAGGATATCTCCGGTTCGGTGGTGACGCTGAAACTGAAAACCTCGGCCTTCAAGACGCTGACCCGGCGGCGCACGCTGGCCGAACCCAGCCAGTTGGCCGACACGCTGTTCCGGGTCGGGCGGGAACTGCTCGCAGCGGAGCTCAACGGCACGCAATACCGCTTGATCGGCATAGGCTTTTCCGAACTCACCCAGGCCGTCGGTGATGTCGGCGACCTGCTGGATCCGCAAGCGATCCGGCGCGCCACGGCGGAACGGGCCATGGACCAGGCGCGGGCCAAGTTCGGTACAGACGCCGTGATCAAGGGCCGCGCCCTGAAACCGGCCAAACGCTAGCCGGTAATGGAAAACGCGCTAGCCGCCGGCTGAGACAGCACCTCATCGAACCAGTCGAAGGGCAAGGGCCAGAAACCGGACGCAGAACGGCTGAACGCCCCGTGATGATCAATACGCTCGGCCCCGACCGAAGCCGGATCAATCCGCAAATGCTCCTTGGGCGCTGCGCTGTAAATCCGCAGGAGATCGTCAGCGGCGCGCTGTGAGCACAGCTGGTCATCGCTGAAGCTCCAGCTGCGGATCGGCGCGCTGACGCGATCGAAATAATGCTCACCGAGTTCGTCGAAGAAGGCGCTGAAATACTCCGGGCGCTGGGCCCATTGCCGCCATTGCAGGAAAATATCGCGCGGCAAGGCCGTCCCGCTCCACAAACCGCCCGCCGGAATATGCCCGTGCAGGGCCAGCATGAGCGGGCCGTAGACCCACCAGAACATGCGCGCCTTCGGCCGCCAGCCAGGCTCATGAGCGCCATGATAGCCGGTGCCGACCGTGATGAAGGCATGGGCTTGTGGCGTGAGCGCATTATCGGCGAAGCCCAGCAGATGCCCGCCGACAGAATGGCCCAAGGTCACAAGCGGCTTGCCGGGCGCCAGTGCGGCGGCAGCATCGAGCGCGGCGGGAAAGTCGAGCCGGGCCCAATCCATGATGTCGGCCTGGAAACCGCGCATCGTCTGCGGCGCCGATCCGGCAATGCCTCGATAATCATAGATCAGGCTGGCATAGCCCCGCTCGGCGCCATAGGCCGCCAGACGGGCATAGAGCTCCTTGGGAAAGCCGGTCCCCGACGAGATCAGCACCGCCGCCCTCGGTGAAGGGGGACAAATCGACTGGGCTGACAAGGCAAACCCGTCGCGGGCCTTTAGCTTGACGTCTTGGGTGATGATCTCGGTCATGGCGCCAGCATGCCCATTTACGAGAACGTCAGGTCAAGCGTCGCGATTGCATAGCGCGCATTCCGACTTTAAGAGCGGTGCAAACCTCTGGGAGAGTTCAATGACCATCGAAACCCGCCTTGCCGAACTCGGCATCACCCTGCCCGAACCGGTCGCTCCGGTCGCCAATTACGTGCCCTTCGTGCGCACCGGCAACCAGGTCTATATTTCCGGCCAGATTTCGCTCGGTGCGGACGGGCTGGTCACCGGCACGCTGGGTCAGGACATGGATGTGAACGCTGGCCAGGCCGCGGCGCGCCTGTGCGCGATCAACCTGATCTCCCAGCTCAAGGCCGCCTGTGACGGCGATCTCGAGCGCCTTCAGCGCGTCGTGAAGCTGGGGGGCTTCGTCGCCGCGGCGCCGGGCTTTTTCGACATTCCCAAAGTGATAAATGGCTGCTCCGACCTGATGGTCGAAGTCTTCGGCGACAAGGGCCGCCATGCCCGCTCCGCCGTCTCCTGCCCGGCCCTGCCGCTTGGCGCAGCGGTCGAGGTCGACGGCGTGTTTGAAATCGCCTGATTGGGAATAAACAAAAGGGCGAGCCGGCGCGGCTCGCCCTTTCGCCAAAGCCTGTCCTAGGACGTCATGCCACCATCGGCATTAATGACCGCGCCATTGATGTAGGAGCTGTCATCGGAGGCCAGGAAGGCCGCCAGCTCGGCGATTTCCTCGACCTTTCCGTAACGGCCCAGCGGCACCATCATTTTCTGGAAATCCGCGTGATCGCCATCGGCCGGATTCATATCGGTATCGATCGGTCCGGGCTGGATCACGTTGGAACGGATCTGCTTGCGTCCGAGCTCACGCGCAGCGCCGCGCGACAACAGCTGCACACCCGATTTCGACGCGGAATAAACCGCAATGCCCGGTGCCAGCACGCCCTCGGCTGCAATCGAACCGATGGTGATGATCGAGCCACCCGGTGCCATCACATTATAGCCCGCCCGGAAGCCCTCGAACGGCGCTCGCAGATTGATCGCCATGGTGCGTTCCCACTCCTCATCGGAACATTTGGCGATGGTGGTCATCGGATAGACACCGGAATTATTGACCAGGATGTCGAGCTGACCATGGCGCTCCGCCGTGTCGCGCACGAGCTTGTCCGTCGCGCCGGAAACCGAAGCATCGCAATGCACGGCTTCGGCTTTTTGCCCTATGCCGCGGATCTCCTCGGCGACAGCTTCCGCCGCATCCTTCGAGCCGCCATAGCTGAGCACAACCGTCGCCCCTTCCGCGCCGAACTGTTTCGCGATGGCCGCGCCGATACCGCGACCTCCTCCGGTGACCAGTGCGACCTTGCCGTGCAATCGACCTGCCATGATGCGTCCTCCCGCTTATTGTCTGGCTTGGCTCTGGAGCTTAGAGCGCCGTCGCCAAACGGCCAGCCCTCAAGACCACAACACGGGTATTTTACTGCGCTTCTGTAGAGCAGGCCTCGAAAGCGGCGGCCGGCTCGTCTAGATAAGGAGGCAGATTTCCCCGGAGGGTCTTGTCCATGTTCCGTTTCTTCGCGCTCATTGCTGCGTCCATCGCCCTGATCAGCTGCCAGCAACCGCCGGCCAATGCCCAGTTCGACGAGGCTGATCGCGAGGAAATCCGCGAGATCGTGCGGGAATACATCATCGAAAATCCGGAGATCATCGAGGACGCGCTGATCGAGCTGCAGCGTCGCGCGCGCGATCGCGAACTCAACTCCTTCTATACGGCGATCGAGGCCAATCAAGACGCCATCTACAATGATGAGCGCGACCCGCGCCTCGGTCCCGATGATGCGCAGGTCACCATCGTCGAGTTCATGGATTACAAGTGCGGCTATTGCCGCGTTGCCGGCGAATGGGTCGAGGATGTGCGCGAACGCTATGGCGACCGCGTCCAGTTCATCTTCAAGGAATACCCGATCCTCGGACCGGAATCGATCGAGGCCTCGCGTGCCGCCCTTGCCGCGCATCGCCAGGGCGTCGAGGTCTATGAGCCCTTCCACATGGCGCTCGTCACGGCCTCGGGCCCGCTTCCGGGCTCACGCATCGACCAGCTGGCCGAGCTGGCTGGCGTGGATGTCGAGCAAATGCGTGAGGACATGAATGATCCGGCGATCATGAGCCATATCGGCGACGTGCGCCGCCTCGGTCAGGTCATGGGGGTGACCGGTACGCCCTTCTTCATCCTCAATGGCACGGTGATCCCGGGCGCCAATACGATGGGTCTGGAAGAAGCCTTGCAGCAAGCTTTGGCGGAGTAAGACGCTCCCGGTTGAGCGACTGCATCAGACGCAGCAATTTCTGTGGCTCAAGGCTGACACCAGACCCGCGATCAATAGATTTCTGATTCCCAAACCAATGGAGAATCAGTTGTTTAAAAAGAGTACGCCGTTCGCGGCTGTCGCTGTCATGGCCGCAGTCAGCCTGTCCGCTTGTGGATCCAATGTCGATTTCGGCAATAATTCCAGCCAGTGGGCCAATGACGGCGAGTGCGATGACCCCCGTTTTGAAGGCAATGGCATGGCGACCGTTCTTGTCGAGGCCGATCGTGGCCGCGATGCCGCCGATTGTGAGGCGCTCTATGAGGCCGGCCGCATTCAGCTGCGCGACGGCGAGCGCTAGAACCGGGGCGAGTGGCGGCGGCATGAACGCCGCCGCTCAGCTTCCCAGAGTGATGTGCCCGGCCTGATCAATCGGCCAGGCCTCGTTCCACGCCACTTCCCAGGCATGTCCGTCCGGATCGGTGAAATATCCGGAATACCCGCCCCAGAACGCCTCTTCGGCAGGCTTTAGAAGCGCGCCACCCGCTGCCACTGCGTCCTCGAGCACGCGGTCGACCTCGGCCTTCTTGCGCACATTATAGGCGAGTGAGAAACAGCCCGTGCCGGTATTGCTCCGGCTCATATCCTTGTCGAGCTCGATCTTGGGATAGAGCGAGAAGATGAAGCCATTGAGCTGGAAACAGACAATACCGCCATTCTCAAACCCGGCCTGCCAGCCCAGCGCCTTGTAGAAGGCGGTCGCGCGGTCCAGGTCGGCGACGCCGAGGGTGATCAGGGAGAGCCGCTGTTCCATTCCGGCCCCTTGCCCTAGATCAAACCGCTGAGCGGGCTCGACGGGTCGGCGTATTTCTTTTTCGGCATGCGGCCGGCGAGATAGGCTTCGCGACCGGCGATAACAGCGTGTTTCATCGCCTTGGCCATGCGGATCGGGTCCTTCGCCTCGGCAATGGCGGTATTCATCAACACGCCGTCACAACCCAGCTCCATCGCCACGGCGGCGTCCGACGCCGTGCCGACGCCGGCATCGACAATGACCGGCACCTGGGTCTGTTCGATGATGAGGCGGATATTGACCGGATTCTGGATGCCCAGGCCCGAGCCGATCGGTGCACCGAGGGGCATGATGGCGCAGCAGCCGATCTCTTCCAGCTTCTTGGCGTAAACCGGATCGTCGGAGCAATAGACCATGACGTCGAACCCGTCCTGGATCAGCATTTCCGCCGCCCGCAGGGTTTCCGACATGTCCGGGTAAAGGTGTTTCGGGTCGGACAGGACCTCCAGCTTGACCAGGTTCCAGCCGCCCGCCTCGCGCGCCAGACGCAGCGTGCGCACGGCGTCCTCACCGGTGAAACAGCCCGCCGTATTGGGCAGGAAGGTGTAATCCTCCGGCGAGATGAAATCGACCAGGCGCGGCTCGTCGGGATTGGACAAATTCACCCGGCGCACCGCCACCGTGATCATGTCCGCACCGGAGGCTTTCAGCGCCTCGGCATTCTGGGCATAGGTCTCATACTTGCCGGTGCCGATGATGAGGCGGGAATTGAAGGTCCGGCCGGCCACAACGAGCGATTCGTCTTCCAGCGCGCGATCCAGGGTCATGGCATCATCCATTGAATTCACTCCATCTCCTCAGCCGGATCATCATCAACACTCTCAACGGCATCCAGAAGGATCCCATCAGCCGCGAAGTATTCACCAGCCCTGATATTTATCTCGCTTCCTCGATCGAGCCCTTCCAGGAACACAGGGGAGAGGAAGCCTTCAAACACTGCGTTTACGCGTCCGCCCGCCTCGATAAGGTCTGCATCCGTAAATCGAAGCCAACCACCTCCCACGCGATTTTCGGTTCGATCGAAAACATAGCCGCGAACCGCATTATGAACGGTCTTGGAGTCGATTGAGGTTTGCACACTAAGGGGAAAGGTTACGTACCGGATGAACTCGTCATCCATTTATCCACCTCCGACGAAGGCGACGATCTCGATGCGGTCGCCGCTTTGCAATTGGGTCTCGGCATAGGCCGATTTGGGTACGATTTCGAGATTGCGCTCGACGGCGACCTTGCGGCCGTCCAGGCCCAGCTCGCCCAGCAGTCCGGCAATATTCAGGCCTTCGTCGACCCGTTTCGCTTCCCCATTGACGGTGAGGTCCATGGCGTTAACCGCTCCGCTTGCTTGTCTCGCTGTTCCAACACGTCGTAGAACTTCGTCGCGGGGGGACGCAAGGCCATGACGCAAGTGATCTACATTCTGAACGGTCCCAATCTGAACCTGTTGGGCACACGCGAGCCGGAGATCTACGGCGCGACGACGCTTGACGATATCGCCAGCGCCTGTGTCGAACGGGCACGGTCCCATGGGTTCGAGATAGTGTTCAGACAGTCTAATCATGAAGGTGAACTGATTGACTGGCTGCATGACGCAAACGTCAACGCAAAGGCCGTTGTGTTTAACCCAGGTGCTTACACACATACATCTGTGGCTTTGCATGACGCTGTTCGCGCTATAGAACCTCCCGTCATCGAAGTTCATTTGTCACAGACGGCGGCCCGCGAAGACTTCCGCCACCATTCTTTCATCGCCTCGGCTGCAAAGGGCAGCATTACCGGCTTCGGTCTGGCCAGTTATTTGCTGGGGATTGATGCCGCCGTTCAAAGCCTGAACACCTGAAAACAATCAAAGGCCCATCTCCATGAGTTCTGATTCCAAATCCGGTGCCCCGCTCAACACCCGCCTGGTTCGCGATCTGGCGAAGATCCTGCGCGATACCGAGCTGACCGAGATCGAAGTGGAGCATGGCGAGCTCAAGCTGCGCATTGCCCGTCAGCTGACCGCTGCCCCGGTCGTCCAGGCCGCTGTCCCGGTTGCCGCTCCGGCACCTGTGGCTGCAGCGCCGGCTCCGGCCGCAGCGGCCGCCGCGCCGCCGGAAACCCCGGCCGCCCAGGACGCGACCGACCTCTCCGCCCATCCCGGCGTGGTGAAGTCGCCGATGGTCGGCACGGTCTATCTCAAGGCCAATCCGGAAGCCGACAATTTCGTGGAGGTCGGCTCCAACGTCTCCCAGGGGGATACCATCCTGCTGGTCGAGGCGATGAAGACCTTCAACCCGATCACGGCGGAGAAATCCGGCAAGATCGCCGAAATCCTGGTGCAGGACGGCCAGCCGGTCGAGTACGGCGAGCCGCTCTTCATTCTCGTCTAACGCTCACCCTTTAACGCGCGAGCGCCCAGAATGTTCGACAAGATCCTGATCGCCAATCGCGGCGAAATTGCCCTTCGTGTCCACCGCGCCTGCCGCGAGATGGGCATCCGCACCGTCGCCATCCATTCCGAGGCTGACGCCGATGCGATGCATGTCCGCCTCGCGGATGAAAGCGTCTGTGTCGGCCCGCCGGCAGCGGCCAAGAGCTATCTCAACGTCCCGGCCATTATCGCCGCGGCCGAAGTGACCGGCGCCCAGGCCATCCACCCGGGCTATGGCTTCCTGTCGGAGAATGCGCGTTTCGCCGAGATCGTCGAGGCTCACGGCTTCACCTTCATCGGCCCGACGGCGGAACATATCCGCGTCATGGGTGACAAGATCACCGCCAAGCAGACCGTCATGGATGCCGGCATCCCGGTGGTCCCCGGCTCTGAAGGCGGCGTGGAGACCTATGAAGACGCCATCCCGGTGGCGGAGAAGATCGGCTATCCGGTGCTCATCAAGGCCGCCTCCGGTGGTGGTGGCCGCGGCATGAAGGTCGCCGAGACCGCAGCCGATCTGAAAGAGGCCATGGACACCGCCTCCACCGAGGCCAAGGCCGCCTTCGGTGACGGCACCGTCTATATCGAGAAATATCTCGGCCGCCCGCGCCATATCGAGATCCAGATCCTGGCCGACACGCACGGCAATGTCGTCCATCTGGGCGAACGCGATTGCTCGCTGCAGCGCCGGCATCAGAAAATCCTCGAGGAAGCGCCCTCTCCGGCCCTCAATGCCGCGGACCGCGCCAAGATCGGTGAAACCGTCCGCAAGGCCATCGGCGCGATCGGTTATCGCGGTGTCGGCACGATCGAATTCCTGTGGGAAAACGGTGAGTTCTACTTCATCGAAATGAATACCCGCCTGCAGGTGGAACACCCGGTCACCGAGATGATCACCGGTATCGACCTGGTGCGCGAACAGATCCGCGTCGCCGACGGCGCGCCGCTCGACATCAAGCAGGAAGACATCACCTTCGACGGCTGGTCGATCGAGTGCCGCATCAATGCGGAAAACCCGAGAAACTTCGCCCCCTCGCCGGGCACGGTCACCGATTTCCACGCCCCGGGCGGCCTCGGCGTCCGCCTCGATTCGGCGCTTTATGCGGGCTATAAAATTCCCCCGTATTATGACAGCCTGATCGGCAAGCTCATCGTGCACGGGCGGACCCGGACAGAAGCGCTTTTGCGCCTGCGCCGGTCGCTGGAGGAAATGGTCGTCGGCGGTGTCGAAACCTCGATCCCGATCTTCCTGGCCCTGCTTGAAGAGCCGGAATTCGTGAACGGCGACTACCACATCCGCTGGCTTGAGGAGTGGCTCGCCAACCGGGAGGCCTGATCGGCCAAGGGTGATATGCGGGTCTTCGGGACAGCGGAATTGCTGGACTGTTATGCGCGTGGCGTCTTTCCCATGGCGGAAGCGCGCGACGACCCGCGCATCTATCTCCTCGATCCGGACGAACGCGGCGTGTTGCCGCTCAACGGCCTGCACATCCCGCGGCGCCTCAAGCGCACGGTCAAACAGGCTCCCTTCCAGGTGAGGATCGACACCGCCTTCGACACGGTGGTGCGCCTGTGCGCCGAACCGGGCCCGGGGCGCGAGGAAACCTGGATCAATGACGCCATCCTGACGCTCTACAACGAGCTGCATCGCGACGGCTTCGCCCACAGCGTTGAATGCTGGGATGGCGAGGACCTCGTCGGCGGCCTTTATGGTGTCTCGCTCGGCGGCGCGTTTTTCGGGGAAAGCATGTTTTCGCTGCGCACCGACGCCAGCAAGATCGCCCTCGTCCACCTTGTCGCGCGCCTGAACACTGGCGGCTACAGCCTGCTGGACACGCAATTCACCACCGAGCACCTGGAGAATTTCGGCGTCGAGACGATTTCACGCGATGCCTATCACCAGCGGCTGGAAGGCGCGCTCGCGATGACGGCGGATTTTTATGCAATGGCGCCGGATTTGGAGGCGCAGGGCGTGCTCGAGAAGGCGCTTGGCCTGACGGGCTGAGCGAGACCTTTCCCCGAGAATTATACTTTCCCCGGATTTATTCCGGGGCCTCGCGAAAACACATCCGTCGATGACTCGAGGAACCGTCAGCGCCCAGAGTCATCAACGCCGGGATAAGGCGAGGCCCCGACATAAAGTCGGGGAAAGCGGACAAGTTTCCGCGCCACCCCCTTGTCATCCCTGACGGATGCCCCGCGAAAGCGGGGCGCAGATCAGGGACCTCGCAACGCCGCGCTCCACGGCCTCGAGGTCCTGACTTACGTCAGGATGAGGGATTGTCGGTAACGTTGGGCGAAACGCCCGGCCCTAGTCCGTCCGGCAGTCCAGCACCCACACATCATAGACGGGGTGCTCGAGCGGGTTCTGTGCCGGGCGGGAGGCGAACATCCAGCCGGAGAAAATCGTCTCGCCTTCGACATCGACGCCGAAACCGTCGGTGCGGCGATCGGCGATCTGCAGGAAGGCGTAGGTTTCCGGCGTCTCTTCCGGCGGGCGCTTGCGGCAGTATTGCGCTGTGATCGTCAGGGCCGCGAATTCCACGCTCTCACCGATGACGACTTCGAAATCGCGCGTGCGCGCCGTGACCTTGTCGAGGCCGCGCAGGACGACGACATTGCCCGGGCGACTGGAGAGCGGCTGGTTGGCGCGCGCGTCCGGATCGGCGGTTTGCAGCGGGTCATCACCGCGCATGAAATCGTCAATATCCTGCGCCATGGCGGGTGCCATCACGCTGCAGGCCAGAACGAGAGCTGTCAGAGAACGCATCATGAGAGCCAAGCTGCCGAGAGATTATGACCGTGTCGAGGCGGTTCCCCGCACAGGCGACAAGACAGGTGCCGGTTAGCCCTGGTCCGGCGACCAGGCTTCGTAATCACCGGCCGTCGACTGACGCTTCTCCGGTGACGCCAGCGAACCGGTCGGACGATAGGCGTGCACCGTGCCGGTCAGGTTCGGATGGTGATCCTTTTCCCAGGCCTGGCGCTTGAGCGGTGCTTCGGTCGGCGGGGCGTCAAACGTGTGGTGCAGCCAGCCGTGCCAGTCAGACGGCACGCGCGAGGCGTCGGCATAGCCCTTGTAGAGCACCCAGCGACGCTTGTTGCCGTCGGGGCCGGTATTGCCCTTTTCCTCGAAATAGCGATTGCCGAACTCATCCTCACCCACTTGCTGGGCGCCACGATTGCGCAGGGTCAAAAGCGTGCCGGGCGTGGCGTCTTTCCACCAGATAAAAATCTTCGAAATCAGTCCGAGCATGAGAGGGCTCCGAGTCGGTAGGGTTATTCACAGCCGTATATGCCTTCCCGGGGCGATCCGGTCCAGTCTCGAGCGCGGCGGGGTTCAGGCCCTGCCCCCGGAGGGGTAAACTTTTGCCATGACCAACCGATTCGGTGGGCAAAAGGGTGGACAAATGACTAATCCGGCAAGCTTGGCCGATCTGGCAGCCTCGGAACATTTCGATCTCTCATTGGAGGTGCGCGAGCTCAGTTGCGCCGTCGATGCAGATGATGACGGCCTTGGCGATGTCCGCACCTTGCGTGTGCCGCCGGCCTGGAGCGACACCGCGGCCATAACGCTGGGCGATCTGCTCGACACGCCACGCCCGCTGAAGACGCGCCCGAAACCGGGAATGACCGCCTATGCCGGCCTGGCGCCGCAAATCCCGGCCGGCGAGGCGCGCGGGCTGGAGGACGGGATCGACAAGGCCGCCGCCCGCCTGGCCGGATCGCTGACCTGGGCAGCCGGACGTCAAAAGGCGTTTGCCGCGGTGGAGGAAGCCAATCTGTTTTATGCCGGCCTGTCCGCCAGCCTGATCGCCCGCCTCGCCCTGCCCGATGCCGAGCTGTGGCGCGAAGGCGGCGCCGACTGGGCCTATGGCGACGACCTGTCCGGCCCGCAGGACGATGTCCCGCGCCGGCATATCCGTGCCGATGCCGAGGATGCGCCGGAAGCCCTGCGCCTGGTGGCGGCCGAGGCCCTGCGCGAATCCATCCTGGAAACCGGCGCCCGGGTCACCGAGACCCGCCTCAAGGCGATCGGTGAAGCCATCCGGCGCTGTTCCGGTGAGGGCGAGGTTTGTTTCGACCCGCGCCAGAACGCGGCCCTCGCCCGCGCCATGCGCCATGCGCTGAAGGATGGCGTGCCCGAGGTCGCCGTCGAACGCGCCCTCGCCATGGCCCGCCAGGGTGCGGATGATGACGCCCTCGCCGCGCTGGCGCCGGAGCGCTCGATCGTGCCGGAAACCGTGCTGCACACACCTTCCGATTTCGCCTCCGCCGTCGTCGCCGACGAGGCCTGGAGTTTTGGCGAAACCGGCGGCACGGTCCGCGCCCGCCAGTTCCGCAATGCCGTGGCCCGCACGGTCTGGAGCTTCGGCGCCCCGCGCCTGGCCTTCCAGGAAAGCCCGCAGCAAGCCGGCCCGGCGGTCTATCTCAACCTGCCCGCCTTTATCGACGACACCGCCGGCCTCAATGCCGAGCTGCTGATGGATACCGCGCGCTGCTGGTCCAAGGCGCTGATCTTCAGCGCCCATCCGGATGCGGCCAATGCCGGTACGATCTCGCTGACCGGCATGGCCCCGGTCTTGATGGCGCTGGGCCTGGCCTATGACAGTGATGAGGGCCGCCTCGCTGCGGCCGCCATCGCGCGCCTGGTTACCATGGCGGTGCGTGAAAGCTGCGCGGAATGCGGCGCCATCGCGCCCTCTCTGGGCATGGAGATCGCCCCGAAAAGCCTGCCTGCCGGCCTGGCGTCGATTGCCGGTGCGCTGCAGCGCCATGACAGCCGGTTTGCCGCCCGCTCCGCCCTCACCCGGCCCGGGCCGCTGGTCTGCGCCCTCGACCTGCCCGCCGAACTGGCCGGGCTGATCGAGGGAGAAGCCGGGGGCTGCAGCCCGGTCGTCAATGCCGTCACCGCCGACCGCGACGATCTCGGCGGTCGCCGCCTGCGCGATTGTGTGCGCAGCGGTCTGTCACGCCTGGGGCTGGATGCCACCGCGATCGAACAGGCCGAGGATCATGCAGCAGGCCATGGCACGCTGCGCGGCGCGCCGGCGATCTCGTTTGAAGACCTGATGCTGCGCGGCATTCCGCTGGAAGCGCTGGAACGGCTCGATGATTCCATCGGCGAAGGCGCCTCGGTACGCTTCGCGCTCAATCGCTGGACGCTGGGCGACCGCGTCTGCCGCGATATTCTCGGCCTGACCAGTGATGTCATCGAGGCCGAGGGCCAGTCCCTGTGCCTGGCGCTGGGCTATAGCGATCATGATGTCGAGCTGGCCGACAGCCATGCCCATGGCACGGCAAGCCTGGATGCGGTCGAGACCATCCCGGCGGATATCCGGGCCGTATTCGCCTATCCGTCCGCCAAGGCCCAGCTCGACCTCGCCCATGCGGTCGAGCAACAGATCTCCGGCCATGTGGCCCTCAATATCGAGCTCAGCGCGGAAGCCGCCATTGATGACGTCGCCGCCCTGTTCGATCACGCCAGCCAGCTTGGCCTGCGCGATCTGGCCATGACGCGCACCGGCTCCGGCCTGTTCGACATGCTGCCCTCGATCGATTTCGACAAGGGCGACTACACCGCAGAAACCGTGCGTGAACGCGTCGTCGAGCGCACGGTTGAAGTCGAGCGCGTCGTCGAACGCCCTGCCGCCCGGCGCAAGCTGCCCGATCGCCGCAAGGGCTATATCCAGAAGGCCACGGTGGGCGGCCACAAAGTCTATCTGCACACCGGCGAGTTCGATGATGGCGAGCTCGGCGAGATCTTCATCGACATGCACAAGGAAGGCGCGGCATTTCGTTCGCTTATGAACAATTTCGCCATCGCCATCTCCATCGGCCTGCAATACGGCGTGCCGCTGGAAGAATTTGTCGATGCCTTCGTCTTCACCCGCTTCGAGCCGGCCGGTCCGGTTGAGGGGAATGACCAGATCCAGCACGCCACCTCGATCCTGGATTATCTCTTCCGCGAGCTCGGCGTGTCCTATCTCGGCCGCGACGATCTGGCGGAAATCTCGCCGGACAAGGCCGACCCGGGCGGGATCGGCAAGGGTGTCGAGGAAGAAAAGCTGTCGCAGGAAGATGCGGCCCGCTTCATCTCCCGCGGTTTCAGCCGCGGCCAGGTGCCCAATAACATCCTGATGTTCGCCGGCGCCTCGAAAAAGGCCGCCAATGCCAATGACACCGACGCCCCGATCGAAACCGAATACACCCAGATCGAGGATCACAGCATCACCCGCACGGTCAGCGAAGCCAGCGCCTATACCGGAGACCCCTGCCCGGAATGCGGCCATTTCACCGTGGTGAAGAGCGAGAGCGGGCTGCATTGCGACGCCTGTAACTGGAACAGCTAGGCGCGTATTCGCGGATGGGACTGGGCCTCGCACTGATCATACTGGGCGTGATTGCCTTCCATGCCGGCGCGATCGGTCTGTTTGTCCAGATTGCCCGTGCCGCCAGCGCCCCCCGGCCGAACCGTTTCATCATCGCAGCGGCGGGTGCGACGATGGCCGGCCTCGCCCTTGTGGCAGGCGGCGTCAGCCTCCTGGCCTAGCGGATCGGGCCCGGTCCCGCGCTTGCAGCGCGTGCGGGGACAGTCTGCGGAGTGCACCAAAATGGCACGGTTTTTTCTTACGATCCTGATCGCCCTGGCCGTGGGTACGCCGGCGCTGGCTCAAAACGCCGCGCAGATCGCACGCGTGCAGGCGGGCCAGTCCTGTTCGGGCTGCAACCTGTTCCAGGCCGACCTGTCCTATCATGACCTGCGCAATCTCGACCTGTCCGGCTCGCGCCTGCGCCAGGCCAATCTGTCCCTGGCCATTATGGATGGCGGCCGTTTCGATGGCGCCAACCTCTCCGTAGCCAACCTGTTCGGCGCCCGCTTTGTCGGCGCCAGCTTCCGCAATGTCGACTTCACCGACGCTGTGCTCGTCGGAGCCTATTTCAACGCCTCCAACATGGCCGGCGCCAATCTGACCGGGGCCAACCTGTCCGGCGCCTATCTGCGCGATGCCCACGGGCTCACCCAGCGCCAGCTTGACCGCGCCTGCGGCGATGCCGAGACGCTGTTGCCGCCGGGGCTGCGCATCGCCGATTGCCGCCTCCTCTAGGCCCATCCTTAATTACTGTGATTTAAGTCGCATTTCCTCCTGAGGTGCCGTATCGAAGGAGTTATGCGAAACACCGCCGTTTCCATTCTTGCACTGCTTGCCGCGAGCGCCACTCTCGCCGCGCCCGTCTGGGCCGGGGAAAGGGATACGCCGCGCCGTGGTCTGGCGATTGGCGGGGAGTGTGAAGGCTGTAATTTCGCCGACCAGAATCTGGCCGGCGCGAACTTCATCGGTGCCGATTTCGAGGGGTCGAGCTTTTCCGGCTCCAACCTGCTCAACTCCACCTTTGTGGAGTGCCGTTTCACCGGTACCGATTTTTCCGACACGCAAATGGTCGAAGCGCGGATGACCGGGGTCTCCTTCAGCCGCGCCAACCTCTCCGATGCCAATCTGTCTGAAGCCCATATCGAGCGCGTCAATTTCTCCAGCGCCGATCTCAGCGACGCCAATTTCAGCCGCTCTGAAATGGTCTTCGTGACCTTTATCGGCAGCCGGCTGGAATCGACCCGCTTCGTCGATGCGCAATTGCACCAGGTCAATTTCCTGCGCGCTGAACTCGACGACACCGTGTTCCGCCAGGCCGAATTACGTCACGCCAATTTCGCCGAAGTGACCGGCGGCAAGGCCGATTTCCGCGATGCCGACCTGACCGATGCGAGCTTTGAGGGCGCGCATCTGGAAGAGGTTGATTTCCGCGATGCCGATCTGACCGGCGTCAATCTGAGCGCCGCCGTGTTCGAGCGGGTGCGTGGCCTCAACAAGGCCGCGCTGGCCAATGCCTGTGGCGATGAACAGACCCGGCTGGGCGAGCACACGGTCAATCTGCGCGCCTGCCCGCAGGAACATCTCTCGCACTACGAGATCAACACCGCCTCCCTGCCCCGCTTGTCACAGAGCCAGCTGGTGGAGGTTTCCGAAGCTCTGTCCGAGATCGAGGCGCTGGAAGGTCTGCGGGTCGAAATCCTGGCCGAGGTCGGGCTCGCGCTTGAGGAACATGCCGAGGATCTCGATCGCGAAGCGGTGCAGCACGCGACCCGCGAAGCCATGCGCGAGATCGCCCGTGCCGAACGGGAAATCCGCCGCGTTCTGCGGGATGCCGAACGCGAGGGCCGTGACCCTGCCCGCGACCGGCGCCGCGATGAGCGCGAGCGCAGTTTCGAGATCCGGGTGATGGAGCGCGAGGCCGCGGAGGAATTGCGTGAGGCCGAGCGGGAAATCGCCGAGGCGCACCGCGAAGCCGAACGCGAGATCGCACGGGAGCGCCGCGAGCTGGAACGCGAATTGATCGAGGTGGAAACCGAAGCTCGCCTCGCCGGTCAGCCCGGTCACTCGCTGTCCGCCCAGCAATCGGAGTGGTTGTCCTTCGAGGTGTCGGGGGAGGACGGCGAGAATGTCTTCATCCTGCGCCATAATGGCGATGTGATCGTGCCCAAGCCGGCCATCCCGCCAGAACCGGAAAACCCGCAATAGCCATCGAGGCCGGAGCCCAAACGAAAAGAGCCGCCCAACCGGGCGGCTCTTCGCATTTCAGGGCGGCAGGCCGCGCTTATTTCTTTTCTTCCGGCACCACGGTGCGGATGTGCAGCTCGCGCAGATGCTTGTTCTCGGCCGTACCCGGCGCGTTCATCATCAGATCGCGGGCCTGCTGGTCTTTCGGGAACATCACGACTTCGCGCAGGTTTTCCTGGTTGCACAGCAGCATGACGATACGGTCGACACCCGGCGCGATACCGGCGTGCGGCGGCGCGCCATAGCGGAAGGCGTTGAGCATGCCGCCGAACTCTTCCTCGACCACGTCCTGGCCGTAACCGGCATAGGAGAAAGCCTTGAGCATGACGTCCGGACGGTGGTTCCGCACCGCGCCGGAGGACAGTTCCACACCGTTACAGACAATGTCGTACTGCCAGGCCTTCATGGCCAGCAGCTCGTCATCGGACGGGTTGTCCAGCGCCAGGAATTCCTCCGCCGTCATCTGCGGCATGGAGAACGGGTTGTGAGAGAATTCGACCTTCTTGTTGTCCTCGTCCCACTCATACATCGGGAAGTCGACAATCCAGCAGAAGCGGAAAGTGTCTTTCTCGCACAGGTCCAGCTCGGTGCCGACAACGTCGCGGGCGCGACCGGCAAAGCTGGCGAACTCGCTCGGATCACCGGCGGCGAAGAAGACGGCATCGCCGGCGTCCAGGCCGAGCTCGACGCGCAGCGCCTCGGTGCGCTCCTCGCCGATATTCTTGGCGATCGGGCCGGCCGCCTCGAGACCGCCCTCGGCCTCGCGCCAGAAGATATAGCCCATGCCCGGCTGGCCCTCTTTCTGGGCCCAGGAATTCATCCGGTCGCAGAAGGCGCGCGAACCACCGGTCTCGGCCGGGATGGCCCAGACCTGGATCTTCGGATTGCGCTCGAGCATGCCGGCGAAGACCTTGAAGCCGGAGCCACGGAAGGTGTCGGACACGTCGGACATCTTGATCGGGTTGCGCAGGTCCGGCTTGTCAGAGCCATACCACTGCATGGCGTCCTTGTAGGCGACATGCGGGAAGCGCTCGTCCGGCACGGCCCAGCCCTCGGAGAATTCCTCGAACAGCCCCTTCATCACCGGCTCGATGACGTTGAACACGTCTTCCTGGGTGGCGAAGCTCATTTCCATGTCGAGCTGGTAGAACTCACCCGGCGCGCGGTCGGCGCGGGCGTCCTCGTCACGGAAGCAGGGCGCGATCTGGAAATAGCGGTCAAAGCCGGAGACCATGATCAGCTGTTTGAACTGCTGCGGCGCCTGCGGCAGGGCGTAGAACTTGCCCGGGTGCAGGCGGGCCGGCACCAGGAAGTCGCGCGCGCCTTCCGGCGAGGAGGCCGTCAGGATCGGGGTCTGGTATTCGGTAAAGCCCTCATCGACCATGCGGCGGCGGATCGAGTCGATGATCTTGGAACGCTTGATGATACGCGCGTGCAGGCTCTCGCGGCGCAGATCGATATAGCGGTGCTTGAGGCGCACTTCCTCGGACCATTCCGGCTCGCCGAAGACCGGCAGCGGCAATTCCTCGGCTTCCGACTGGATGTCGAGCGCCTTGACCCGCAGCTCGATCGCGCCGGTCGGCAGGTTCTCATTCACCGTGTCGGCGGAACGGGCGACGACATCACCGGTAATGGTGACGACGCTTTCCACGCGCAGACGCTCGAGGGTTTCAAAATGCTCGTTCTCCGGCTCCAGCACACACTGGGTCAGACCATAGTGATCGCGCAGGTCGATGAACAAGAGACCGCCATGGTCGCGCTTGCGGTGGATCCAGCCGGAAATACGGGCCGTCTGGCCAACATGATCCGGGCGCAGTTCAGCGCAGGTATGGGAGCGATAAGCGTGCATGGGTGCGTCGTCCGAAATGAACATGAAACAGGTCGCCGCGACATGCCGGTTTGCGGGGTGGAATGTCAAGGATTGTGGGGGAATGGGTGCAGTTGGAATCCGACGAATTCTCGCTTTTCCCCCTCATCCCGGGCTCGATCCGGGACCCAAAGGCCGTCGAGCTGGACCGCTCGGGGTCCTGACCTGCGTCAGGATGAGGGGCAACGCGTTGGGCACGGCACCCCAACCTAGGGGTCGGATCGCTTGGCGCCAACGCCGCGATTGACTAGCTTTGGCACTCGATGAAGCTGGATTTGCTAAAACAACTCGATCGCAGCCTTCTGCGCGTGTTCGCAGTCGGTCTGCTTGCCGGACTGGCAATCTCCACCGTCACTCGGCTTGCGGATGGAGCTGGCTGGCTGAGCAAGCTTGCCGGCGGCGCAGCCCTGATTTCTTTCATCTATATCTTCGCCAGCGGTCTCGTGTTCATCGTTTATCGGATCGGTAGAGGACAACTGACAACTGTCGAGCGGTCTGCGTTCAAGCGGACCGGTTGGGTCATGCTTGGCTTGCTCATTCCAGCCGCCGTCCTCGCCCTGGCTGTCGCCCTTCTCGCCATCAGCTCCTAACACCCCTCATCCCGGGCTTGCCTGCCCTCGCGGAAGCGGGGGATCCGGGACCCAGAGGCCGTCTAGCGGGACCTCTCGGGGTCCTGACTTGCGTCAGGATGAGGGAGTCGGAGGGTTTCGGAAGAAACTTTATTTCACATTAAATCAATGCGCTAAGCCGATATCGACCCCATTTCCCAGCATGTAAGTAACTATTCACTTGCATTCCCCTCCCCACCCCGCCATAAAGCATGTGAATGATCGTTTACTTACACTCTTGGGGAGCCCGAGCGATGAAAACCGGAATGCTGAAAACGGACATTTTCGACGATATGGATCCCAATGAGGGCGTCACGGCGCGCTATGGGACGACCAAGGCCCGCATTGAACGGGCGGCGCTGAAACTGTTCGCCGAGCACGGGCTGGACGGGGTCTCGATCAAGCAGATCGCCGATGCCTGCACCATTTCCGATGGCGCCATGTATCGCCACTTCCGCTCCAAGGACGAGCTGGCGCGGCTGATGTTCGAAGCCATTCACCAGAAGCTGCAGGACCTCGTCGTCTCGCACCTGGTACCGGACGCGAATATGGAAGACACCGCCCGCGCCCTGGTCAAAGCCTATTGCGAACTGGCCGACAGCGATCCGGCGCAATTCACCTATCACCTCACCCATCGCAACAACTTCATCGCCGCCTCCGGCGATGGCGGGGCCGATCCGTCGGATTTCATGACCGATGTCGTCTCCCAGGCGATGGAACGCGGCGAGATTCCCAAGGCCGATCCGGAGCTTTACTCCGGCATGGCGCTGGGCGTGGTCATGCAGAGCGCGGAATACAGCCTCTATGGCCGCATCCAGCGCCCGCTATCGGCTCATGTCGAGGCCTTCACCCGCGCCATCATGGCCGTGCTGCACTCGGCCTGATCCGAGCCCGAACCCACACAGATTTTCATTGAGCAAAGGAGCCCGTCATGCGGTCCTTCATCTTCAATATTGCCTATTGGTCCCTGTCCGGCGTCTACGCCATCCTCTGCGCCGTGCTGGCACTCCTGCCCGGCCGCTGGGCGCTGATGCACGGCATCCGCTCCTATTCGCGCGCCACCGTGATCCTGATGCGCGTCATCTGCGGAATCAAGGTCGAGGTGCGCGGCACGCCGCCGAAGAACCAGCCGGTCGTCATCGCGGCCAAGCACCAGTCCTGGGGCGATGGCATCGTCATGATGGCCAAGACCGGGGATGTGAACTTCGTCTGTGGCGATCACATGCTGAAATTCCCGCTGATCGGCTGGGTGCTGACGCGTTGCGGCGCCATCGTGGTCAACAACCAGGGCGGTGAGAAAGCCGCTGAAAGCCTGAAAGACGGCATGGCCCGCAGCCAGGGTGAAGGCGCGCCGCGTCCGATCCTGATCTATCCGGAAGGTCATCTGACCGAGGTCGGCACCGGTATGCGCTATCGCTCGGGTGCCTGGCGCATGTCGCACCAGCTGGACCGTCCGGTCGTGCCGGTTGCCACCAATCTGGGCCAGTGCTGGCCGCAGCAGAAATGGTCCAAGTTCAAGGGTACGGCCGTGATCGAGTTCCTCGAACCGATGCAGCCGAGCGCCGACCGCGACGCCTTCCTGGCCAAGCTGGAGCGTGACGTGGAAGCCAAATCGCGGGCCCTGGAAGCAGAATTTGCGCACCAGCACCAAGCACTGCACTGTGTCGACAACAAAGAAAGCCGGGCAGAGGCGTGCATCTAGACACGCCCGCCGGCGGGGCCAACGCGCCCCGGGGAGGAAATGACCATGCGGTCCTTTATCTTTAACTGCCTGTTCTGGGGTATCTCAGCGGTCTTTGCACTGACCTGCTATGGCCTGTCCTGGCTGCCCTGGCGCACCCCGCTGGTGAAGACGATGATCGGCTATGCCCATACCATCCGCTTCACCATGCACTGGGTCGCCGGCATCAAGATCGAGGTCCGCGGAACTCCGCCCAAGGGCCAGCCGGTCATCCTCGCCGCCAAGCATCAATCCTATGCCGACGGCCCGCTGATGCTGGCCATCTCCGGCGACATCAACTTCGTCATCGGCAATGGCATCGAGAAATTTCCGCTGATCAACCGCATCGTCCGCATCGCCGGCGCCACCATGGTCAACAGCCAGGGCAACACCACCGCCCCGGGGGCGCTGGAAGACGCGATCGCGCGCTCACATGGCGAGAACCGCCCGATCCTGATCTATCCGGAAGGCGGACTGGCTGCGATCGGTGAAACCAAGAGATATCGCAAGGGCGTCTACAAGATCTACCAGACGCTCGAGCGCCCCGTGATCCCCGTGGCCACCAATCTGGGCCTGCGCTGGCAGCAGGAAGACTGGGAAAAAAGCCCCGGCACAGCGGTGATCGAATTCCTCGATCCGCTGCCGACCGGACTGCCCCGGGAAATTTTCATGCAACGCCTGCAGGACGCGGTGGAAACGCGCACGCGGGCTTTGGAAGCGGAAGGCCAGACCTTCCAGGAGCAAATGGCATGAGCCTGAAATCCTCCCTCTCCCTGATCGGTACGAAACGTTTCACGCCGATCCTCACCGCCTCGGCGCTGGGCACGTTCAACGACAATATGTTCAAGAACGCGCTGATCATCATGGCGACCTTCTCCGGTCTCACCGTGGCCGATCTGCCGTCAGAAACCGTGGTGCCAATCGCGGCCACGGCCTTCACCCTGCCGCTGTTTTTGTTCTCTGCCATCTCCGGCCAGATCGCGGATCGCTATGACCGCGCCACGCTGATGCGCCGGGCCAAGTTCGCCGAGATCATCCTGATGCTGATCGCGGCCGCGGGCTTCCTCTTGAACAATGGCTGGATCCTGATCCTGACCCTGTTCCTGATGGGCGCGCAATCGGCCTTCTACGCCCCCTCGCGCGTCTCCTCCATGCCGCATTATCTCAAGCCGGAAGAGCTGGTGGCAGGGAACGCCCTGTTCGGCGCCGTCTTCTTCATCTGCCTCTTACTGGGCCAGGCCGGTGGGCAATTGCTCGCTGCCATGCCCAACGGGCCGCAGATCGTGGCGGGCCTCCTGATCGTGTTCGCGATTGCCGGTTTTGCCAGCATCGTGCCGACCCCGCCCTCGCCGGCGGCCAATCCGGATCTGAAAATCCGCTGGAATTTCATCATCGAGACCGGACGCATCATCTATTTCGCAATGCAATTGCCGCAGGTCCTGCGTCCGCTCCTGGGCATGGCCTGGTTCTACCTCTTCACCGCCGGGCTGATGACGCTGATGCCGCTGCTGGTCCGCGAAGTGATGGGTGAAGGTGCGGGCCTGGTGACCCTGTTCTCCGTGCTCTTCGTCATCGGTGCCGCGACCGGCTCGCTGGCCGTCGGCGCGCTGACCAAGGGCCGTGATGCCATCATCTTCACCGTGGTGGGCGGTTTCGGCCTCCTGGCGATCAATCTCTATATCGGCTGGCAGGTCGCGACCTGGGTGCCGACACCGGAACCGGTCGGCGCCATCGCCTTTGCCCAGAACCCGGACAATTGGCACTTGCTGATCGCTTTCTTCGCCTCGGCTGTATTTGCCGGTCTCTATATCGTGCCGCTGCAGGCCATGGCCCAGCGCCGGGCCCCGATTGAGAAACGCGCGCGCCTGCTCGCCGCCGGTACGCTGCTCAATGCGCTGGGCGCCTCGATCGGCCAGCTCGGCCTGCTCGCCCTGAGCACGTTTGCGCTGCCGATCTGGTGGGTCTTTGTCTTTGTCGGCGTGGGCACCGGGCTGATCGCCATGGCCAGCATGCGCTATGTCGGATCACCCAACCGGCCCTACAGCCCTTCGTGATGGAAAATTAAGCCGGGTGGGGGTAACACCCCTACCCATGACCATGATTACCACGACAGCAGAGCTCAGCCGCGCTTGCGACGCGCTCCTGCAAAGCGATTTCGTCGCCGTCGACACCGAATTTATGCGTGAGACCGTGTATTGGCCGGCCCTGTGCCTGATCCAGGCCGCTGGCCATGACACGGAAATTATCATCGATCCGCTTGCCGAAGGCCTCGACCTCGAGCCTTTCTGGGAGCTGATGGCTGATGATCGCGTGATGAAAGTCTTCCACGCTGCGCGCCAGGACCTGGAGATCTTCTTCCACCAGGGCGAAGGCCTGATCCCGGCCCCCCTGTTTGATACCCAGGTCGGCGCCATGGCCCTCGGACTGGGTGATTCCATCGCCTATGACGGCCTCGTTCGCGCCCTCCTGAAGCGCTCGATCGACAAGGGGCCGCGCTTTACCGACTGGTCGCGCCGCCCGTTGAGCGACAAACAGCTCAAATACGCCATGGCCGACGTCACCCATCTGCGCGATCTCTACCCGATCATGCGCGAGAAGCTCGACCGCAAGGGCCGCGAGGACTGGCTGGCCGAGGAAATGGGCATACTGACCCGCCCGGCCACTTATGAGCTCAACCCGGAAGACGCCTGGCGCCGTTTGAAACTGCGCAAGATGACGCCGCAATGGCTGGCCGGCCTGCGCTGTGCCGCCGCCTGGCGCGAACGCGAGGCTCAGACCCGTGACATGCCGCGCCAGCGCGTCATGAAAGACGATGCGCTCTACGAGATCGCCGCCACCGCGCCGACCCAGGCGAGCGAGCTGCAGGGCCTGCGCGCCGTGCCTAAGGGCTTTGAACGCTCCCGCCCGGCCGAGCGCCTCTACGAAGCCATGCGCGCCGCCATGGCGGATCCGGAAAGTTATGCGCCGAAGGTGGAAAAACCCGCCCCGCCGCCCTCCAATGTCGGCCCGACGGTGGAGTTGCTGAAAGTCTATCTCAAGCTGGTAGCCGAAGAGGCCGGTGTCGCCACCCGTCTCATCGCCACCGTGCCGGACCTGGAAAAGCTTGCCGCCGATCCCAAGGCCGACATCCCGGCCAATACCGGCTGGCGTCGCGAGGTTTTCGGCGAACCGGCCGTGCGCCTGATGCAGGGCGAGATCGCCCTCGCCCTGAAGGATGGCCGCGTCGTGATGCAGGACGTGAAGAGCTAGCGATATTCCACCACTGCGTCCCGGCCGATGATACCGGCCAGGCCGCCGAGCTGGGAAATCGAGCGTTCGACATAGAGATCGCGCACGCTTTCATCGACTTGCAGCAACAGACGGTCCGCTTCTGTGCTCAGGGTAAAGCGCCCGAGCAGGGCTTCGGAACGGCCGGAGAGCTTGGCGGCCAGGCGCAGGGCCAGACCCAGGAATTGCGCGCGCTCATGTTGCGCTTCACTCATCAGATGGGGAGCGTCCATCACTTCCATGGCGTGGACGGAACCGCCATGGCGGTAATGCGTGACCGCGGCGAGGAAGGCCCGCTCGGCATGCTCAATCCCGGCAAAAGGCGCGTAGAGCACGGTTTCCCGGGCCAGATCGGTGCGGTGATCGGGATGCATGCGCGCGCCCATATCGGCAAGACGCGATGCGGCTTCCAGCAAGAGCCAGTCCCGGCGCGGTGAGAAGACCGGCTCGAGCGGTTCCATGACCGGGCGCAGCCAGGCGGCGAGCGCACGGCCAAAGGCCGGTGCCGGGGCGGCCGGGCGGGCCAGGGCTTCCGCACCGGCGACCAGCGGGTCCTGATCGCGCAGGCTTTCCGGCTGACCAGCCATGATCACGCCCTCGCGCAAACCATAGGCAGAGAAGACGATACGGCCAAAACCACCACGCTTGATCAGCCGCCGCAGCAGGAGCGCCGCATAGGGCAAGGTCGCCGCCCGGCGGCGGCCAATGCCAGGAATACCCTCCAGCGAGGCCGGGCTCAGTCGCGCCGCCAGGCGCGTGAGCTGACGGGCCTGTTTTTCATCCAGACCGAACTGGTGCACCACGCGCAGCGGATAGCCCGAGCGGGCAAAGGCCAGCTGGGCCAGCGCCCGCCACGCCCCGCCGACAGCGTAGAAGGTGGTGCCTTCGGTGCCCGTGAAATCAATACCGTCGAGGCGTTTTTCGATCTTGCGCTTGGCGCGGGAATACTCCCATCCCTTAGCGCCCAGCACTTCCTGCGGCCCGAGCGGAAAGGTCTTGCCCGCTTGCGGACGGCCATTGACCAGGGGCGTGATCTCCAGGCTCGACCCGCCCAGATCGCCGGTCATGCCATGCGCATCGGGAATACCGGCGACGAGGCCGAGGGCCGACATCTCACCCTCCTGGGCACCGGTCAGTACACGCACCTCAAGCCCGGTCTGCTCGGCCACCTGTTGGACGAAGTCCGGGCCATCCTCGGCATTGCGCACGGCGGCGGTGGCGACGATGTGAAGATCAGAGACGGCCTTGGCATCCAGCAGGCGCTGGAAACGCTTCAAGGCGCGCAGCGCGATGTCCACACCCTTGGGGTTGAGCCGGCCGGTCTCGCGCACGCCCTCGCCCAGACCGGCCATAACCTTTTCATTATAGATCGGCCAGAGCGCACGCCCCTCGAGACGGAAATGCACCAGGCGCACGGAGTTCGAGCCGACATCGATGACGGCGACATCGCGTTCGATCGCATTCTCCGCGATCAGTCCCGGTTCTGGCGCCCCCGTCGACAAGGCTAGCCGCCGTTTCCGGTGAGCACCGGCGGGGTATCGCCGGACAGGGCTTCACCGCGCCCGGACAGGGACGGATTGGTCATGAAATAGGCATGGGCCGAGAACGGTTCCTCGATGGCGGACACATCAACGCGGCGATAATCGCCATCGCCGTCCATATACCAGCTATTGGCCTCGTCATTGAGATTGGCGACCATGATCTGGTCAAGCACCTGGCGGTGCACGGTCGGGTTCTGGATCGGGCAGAGATGCTCGACCCGGCGATCCAGATTGCGCGGCATCCAGTCGGCCGAAGAGATATAGATCTTGGCATGCGGCGACGGCATGGCGTGCCCATTGGCAAAGGCCACGATGCGGGTGTGCTCGAGGAAGCGGCCGACAATGCTCTTGACCCGGATATTCTCCGACAGGCCCGGAATGCCCGGGCGCAGGCAGCAAATCCCGCGCACGACGAGATCGACCTTCACGCCGGCCTGGCTGGCGGCGTAGAGCGCATCGATGATTTCCGGATGCACCAGCGCGTTGAGCTTGACCCAGACCGCCGCCGGCTTGCCGGCTCGGGCGTTCTTGATCTCGTTCTCGATGCTCTCGATCAGCGTCTGCTTGAGATTGATCGGCGACAGGGCCAGGCGTTCCAGGTTCTGCGGCCGCGCATAACCGGTGATGTAGTTGAACACCCGCCCGGCATCACGACCAAAGGCCGGATCGGCGGTGAACAGCGACAGGTCGGTATAAATCCGCGCCGTGATCGGGTGGTAATTGCCGGTGCCGAAATGCGCATAGGTGCGCAGCTCGCTGCCCTCGCGGCGGACCACGAGCGAGACCTTGGCGTGGGTCTTGTACTCGATGAAGCCATAGACAACCTGAACCCCGGCACGCTCCAGATCGCGCGCCCATTTCAGGTTGGCTTCCTCGTCAAAGCGCGCCTTGAGCTCGACCAGGGCGGTCACGTTTTTGCCCGCCTCGGCCGCCTCGATCAGGGCGGCGACGATGGGGGAGTTCTTCGAGGTACGATAGAGCGTCTGCTTGATCGCCACGACATCGGGATCGGCTACCGCCTGGCGCAGGAAAGCGACGACCACGTCGAAGCTCTCATAGGGGTGCTGGATGACGATGTCCTTTTCCCGGATCGCCGCGAAGCAATCCCCGCCATGATCGCGGATGCGCTCGGGGAAACGCGGTTCATAGGGCGGGAAGAGAAGCTCGGGCCGATCACCGGGGATCAGCTCGCTGGCCTGGGCCAGGCCGAGAATGCCCGAGATCGGCACCACGTCCTGATCCTCGGCATGCAGATGCGCGATGATGAAATTGCGCAACTGGTCCGGCATGCTCGCCTCGAGCTTCAATCGCACGATGACACCGCGGCGGCGCTGTTTGAGCAGGTTCTCGAATTCGAGGACGAGGTCCTCGCTTTCTTCCTCGATCTCGATATCGCTGTCGCGAATGACCCGGAAGGCGCCCTGCCCGATCACTTCATGGCCCGGGAAAAGCGTATCGACATACATCGCCAGCACGGTCTCCAGCGCGATGAAGCGACGCTCCGGGCGGCCCGGTGTCTCGCTGGCGCGGGCGGGCAGTTCGACAAAACGCTTCACCCCGAGCGGCATCGGGATGAGGCCGTACATTTCCTTGCCGTCTTCCTTGTTGCGCAGATGCAGCGCCAGGGCGAAGCCGAGATTGGGAATGAAGGGGAAGGGATGGGCCGGATCGATGGCCAGCGGCGTGATCACCGGCAGGGTATGGGACAGGAAATCGCCATGTAGCCAGGCCGCATCGGTCTTCGACAACTGGTCAGCGGCCAGGACGGAGACGCCATGCTCGGCAATCTCGCGGCTCAGCGAATCCCACAGCGCCTGTTGCTTGCCCATCAGCTCGCTGGCGAGGACATGGATCTGCTCGAGCTGTTCCGCCGGGGTCAGACCGTCGATACTCGTCGCGGTTACCCCATTGCGCACCAGGGCCCGCAGACCCGCGACCCGGACCATGAAGAACTCGTCCAGGTTGGAGGCCGAGATCGACAGGAAGCGCAGGCGCTCGAACACCGGGTGACGCAGGTTCTCCGCCTCCTCGATGACCCGCATGTTGAAGCGCAGCCAGGACAGTTCGCGATTGAGAAAGCGCGAGGGGCTGGTCTTGAGCTGCTCGATATCGGGCACCGGGGTGAGGTCCGCGGTCATTCGCCGTCTCCTGGATCAGGGCTGTCCGGATTGAGTTCTGCAAGCACTTCACGCGCGACCACGCGTGTGATCGGGCTCTGCTTTACCAGCGCCCTTTTATCAAGCAAGTCAACGAGTGTCCTTGCCGCAGCCACCGAGCGTTCCATGCGCGGCAGCAGGTATTCGATGACGCCCGGCTTGATCGGCGCATGGCGGTCATTGAGCTGTTTGCGGATCAGCTGGGTCAGCAGCGCATCATCCGGCTCGTGCAGGGCAACCTGCGGCAAGGCCCGCAGACGCGATACCAGGTCCGGCAAGCCCGCCCCCCATTGCGCCGGCGGCACCCGAGCGGTCATCAGCAAGGCGGGAAGCTCGCCCTCGGCGGCCCGGTTGAACGCGTGAAACAGCGCCGTATCGCTGCCCCCCTGGTCGGCATCTTCAACCACCAGCGCGACGCCCGGCTCGACCTGGTCGAGGGCGGCCTCGAGCTCATCGATCGACGTGATCCGCGCGCCCGATTGCTGCGCCCAGATCGCGGCCAGGTGCGACTTGCCGCTGCCCGGCGGTCCGACCAGGGCAAAGGCGCCGGCCGGCCAGTCACGCCAACGCTCGAGCGCCGTTGTGGCCTCGCGATTGGCATCGCCGCGAATAAAGCTGTCCGCACTGAAATCGACCCGGTTGGGCAGATCCAGCGCCAATTGCTGCGTCATGCTTGTGTCAGCCCCGCAACCGGGATCAGTATTCTGTCCGGACGACCCAGCCGAGGTCCGGATACTCTTCCAGGGCCGCGCCGCGCTCAGCCAGTTCCGAGACCAGCTGCTCCAGGGCACCGCGATAATTCACCGTCATCAGCGCACCATCGCGCGACATGGCGTCCAGCCGGGCATCCTCGACCAGCGAGGCACCGGTCAGGGCCATCTGCAGGCTGCGCCACTCGCTCAGCCCGCCATACAGCACGGTGACGCGAAATTCCTGCGTCTCGCCATCGCGCACAATCGACTGGCGCTTCCACTCGGTCTCGCGATCGAGAACAAATTGCTGCGCCGCATTGCTCCAGCCGCCGTACACGGTCTGCGGGCCCCAGGTCTCGACCGTGAGCTCCTCGACATTGTCGAGATTGACCAGATAACCACCGAAACGGCGGATACCGCCGCGCTCCTGGGCGCGCAGCACCGCAATCCGGTTGACGCCGTAATAGGCGCCCGCCGCGCGCAGCGCTTCTTCATTCAGGCTCAACGCGTCGCGCGCGGAAATCAGGGCCGCGCCCTCCATATTTCCAGGCACGAACATCGGCGTCAGGGAATTGGCAAAGGACTGGCTGGTCCAGGCCTCACGCCAGGGATTATTGTCCCAGAGGCGGAAATCGGTGGCCCCGTCGAGGATCGGCAGCACCAGGGTCGGGCGCGCCTGCGCGGAGACATAGGGAATGCCATAGGCGCCGAACACCCGCTCAACCGCGCGCGGGTCGAAGCTGATATTCAGATCGGCCAGGTAACGCGTCGAGCTGCGCTGCTCATTCTGGATTTCCAGGCCGGAAATCATCTCCGCGACAATGGTCTGGTCGAGCTCGGCACTGACCACCATCTCGCCGAACTCATTCATGTGCGGCTCGAAATCGAAACCGGTACCGGCACGGTCTTCCTGCAGCGTCAAACGCTCGATCAGGACGCGCGCCGCATCTTCCTGGCCCTGACGCATGGCGGCGGTCTGGGCTTCCAGCGCATTATCGGCACTGGCGTCGATGGAGACATTCTCCACCGTATAGGGGTCGTCGGCCTGAACACTGGCAACAGCAAGGATCGACAGGCTCAGGGCGGCAATAAAGGAACGCACGGGCAGAACTCCTGGTGGCGCGATTTGATGGCCACTATAGCTGCCCCGCAGCTGGCGTGAAGCCCGCGACTTGCGTTGCAACGGCGTTTGCACTGTACTCCGCGCTCTTTTTTCCACGGGCTGAGGGATTCGCGATGGCGAACAAGGAAACGGGCGCTCCGGCTAACGGGCTGACCTATGCCGATAGCGGTGTCGACATTGATGCCGGCGACGCACTGGTCGATCGCATCAAGCCGCTGGCGGCTTCCACCCGGCGCCCCGGCGCCGCCGCCGATCTCGGCGGGTTCGGTGGTGCCTTCGATCTCAAGGCCGCCGGCTATGAGGATCCGATCCTGATTTCCGGGACGGATGGCGTCGGCACCAAGCTGAAACTCGCCATCGCCACCGGCAAGGTCGACACGGTCGGCATCGATCTCGTGGCCATGTGCGTCAACGATATCCTGGCCCAGGGTGCCGAGCCGCTCTTCTTCCTCGATTATCTGGCGACCTCGAAGCTCGACCCGGAGCGCGGCGCGGACATCGTCTCCGGCATCGCCGCTGGCTGCCGGGACAGCGGCTGTGCTCTGATCGGAGGTGAAACGGCGGAAATGCCGGGCATGTATGAAGGCGAGGATTTCGATCTGGCCGGCTTCGTCGTCGGTGCGGCTGAGCGCGGACGCCTCCTGCCCGACCATGACCGCATGGCGGCCGGCGATGTCCTCATCGGCCTCGCCTCCTCCGGCGTGCACTCCAACGGCTATTCCCTGGTCCGCAAAGTCGTCGAGGTCGCTGGCCTGGACTGGTCCGACCCGGCCCCGTTTGCGCCGGAACAGAGCCTGGGCGATGCCCTGCTCGCGCCGACACGGCTCTACGTCAAAGCCTGCCTGCCGCTGATCAAGGCGGGCCTGGTGAATGGGCTGGCCCACATCACTGGCGGGGGCCTGGTTGAAAACCCGCCACGCATGACCCCGAAATCGCTCAATCCGGTCATTGATTACAGTGCCTTCGAGCTGCCGCCCGTGTTCAAATGGCTGGCGGAAACCGGCGGTATCGCCGAGAACGAAATGCACCGCACCTTCAATTGCGGCATCGGCATGCTCTTGAGCGTAGCCCGCGAAGATGCCGACAAGGCGCTTTCCATGCTTGCCGAAAACGGTGAGACCGGCATCATTGTCGGTGAACTTCAAGCGGCCTGATCCAGGACACAGACCTGATGGCGAAAACCAAGATCGCCGTGCTCATCTCCGGGCGCGGCTCCAACATGCAGGCGATCATCGAGGCGGCCAAGGCGGAGGACTACCCCGCCGAGATCGTGCTCGTGGCCTCCAACAAGCCGGACGCGCCGGGCCTCGCCGTAGCGGAAGCTGCCGGGATCGAGACCGAGGTGATCGATCACCGCGAGTACGAGACCCGCGAGGATTTCGAACAGGCGCTGGACACGCTGATCCGTCTTTACGGGGCCCGCATTGTCTGCCTGGCCGGCTTCATGCGCATCCTGACGCCCTTCTTCACCGAGAAATGGCGCGACCTGCTGATCAATATCCACCCGTCGCTGCTGCCCGCCTTCAAGGGGCTGCACACGCATGAGCGGGCGCTGGAAGCCGGCGTGCGCATTCATGGCTGCACGGTGCATTATGTGCGCCCGGAAATGGATGATGGCCCCATTATCGGCCAGGCCGCTGTCCCGGTCCTGCATGGTGATACGCCGGACACGCTGGCGGCCCGCGTGCTCGAGGCCGAGCATCAGCTCTACCCGCAATGCATCGCCCTGGCCTGTGAGGGCAAGGCCCGCGTTGCCGGTGAACGGGTGCGATTGCAGGTGCGCGAATTCGGGGCCGACCTCCTGATGAACCCGCACGACTGATCCGGTCATGCGCATCACCGACGAGCTGGTCATAGACGAGGCCGAGATCGAGGAACGCTTCATCCGCGCCTCCGGTCCCGGCGGCCAGCACGTCAACACGACCGACAGCGCGGTTCAGCTCCGTTTCGATGTCGAAGCGTGTCAGGCGCTCACGCCCGAGGTCAAATCGCGGCTCAAACGCCTCGCCGGTTCGCGCCTGACCAAGGACGGCGTGCTGGTGATCCGGGCCGACACGCAAAGGGCTCGCGAACGTAACCGGATCGACGCCCGCTCCCGCCTCAAGGCGCTCATCGAACGGGCGCTGATTGCACCGAAACCGCGCAAGAAATCACGTCCCTCCCTCGCCGCCGTTCGCCGCACCAAGGAAGCCAAGGCGCGGATCAGCGCCAAGAAGGCGTCACGCAAAAAGCCGGGCGCCGAGGACTAGGCGGTCTCAACCAGCGCATCGATCTCGGCCAGGCGCCGGTCAATCTCGGCTTGCGGCAGGAAGGATCCGGTGAAGCTGTTCTTCGCAAGCAAAATGACGTCCGTCTCGGTCAAGCCGACAGCGACCGCGGTCTGCTTGAAATTCTCGTTCACATAGCCGCCGAAATAGGCCGGATCGTCGGAATTCACCGTCGCTTTCAGCCCCAGCTCCAGCATGCGCTTGAGCGGATGCTGGCGCAGATCGGTGACACCGCAGAGCTTGAGATTGGACAGCGGGCAAACGGTGAAGGTCATGCCCTCGCCCGCCAGACGCTCAACCAGGGCCTTGTCTTCCAGCGCCCGGTTGCCATGGTCGAGCCGGTCGATTTGCAACAGGTCCAGCGCCTCGTAGACATATTCCGGCGGCCCCTCCTCGCCAGCATGGGCGACGCGCTTGAGCCCCAGCTCGGCCGCAGCCGCAAAGACGCGTTCGAACTTGGAGGGCGGATGCCCCATCTCCGAACTGTCCAGCCCCACCGCCTCGATCTGGTCGAGATAGGGCTTGGCCTGTTCCAAGGTTTCAAACGCGGCCTCTTCGCTCAAATGGCGCAGGAAGCAGAGGATCAGCCGCGAGGTCAGACCCCACTCGGCTTCCGCCTTGGCCAGGGCCCGGGTAATGCCGGTGATGACGGTCTCGAAGGCGACACCGCGGTCGGTATGGCCCTGCGGATCAAAGAAGACCTCGACATGACGCACCGTGTCGGCATGCGCACGCTCGAGGTAAGCCCATGTCAGATCGAAGAAATCCTGCTCGGTAATGAGCACATTCATACCGACATAATAGATATCGAGGAATTCCTGCAGATTGGCGAATTCATAGGCCGCCCGGACCTCCTCGACCGTCTTGAACGGGATCTCGACCGCATTGCGCCGTGCCAGTTCGAACATCAGCTCCGGCTCCAGCGAGCCTTCCAGATGCAGGTGCAACTCCGCCTTGGGCAGACGGTCGATCAGGGCGTTGAGGTCGGTCATGGCGGGCTCCGGCTAATTGGCTGCCATGATCCCGCAATGCGTCCCGTGCTGCAAGCGTACAGCCCCGTCAGCCAAACACCCGCCGCAGCAGCGAGGAGGCCTGCCCCAGCGGGTCGCGGCGAATGGCGCGCTCTTCCTCGCCGATATAGTAGAACACCCCGTCGAGCGTCTTCTCGACGGCATGATCGCGCAGCGAGCCGGCCAGGTCGTCCGAGGACACCGAACCCAGACCGAAACGCGACAGGAGGTCATTGCCCCGGTTCACATGCGGCTCGATGCGGTTGAGCGTGCGATACACCCCGGCATCACCCATGGCATTTTCCATCGGCGGCTCCAGCATGCTCGCCAGGCGCGATCCGGACCGGCGGCGCAGATAGTCCGTTGCGGCGGTATCGGAACCCCCGACAATGTCGACGGCATCACGCACGGTCATGCCGCGAATAACGGAGAGAAAAATCTCGCGCGCCTCCGGCATGGCGCTTTCGGCGGCGCGGTTGAGGCCCAGTTCGAGATTATCGAGCTGACCGGACATCCCCAGCGGGCGCAGGGTGGATTGCAGCCGGCTGACCGAGCGCGGCAGATCAATGCGCACCTGGGGATCGCCCCAATAGCCATCGACCACACCCAGGCGGCGGGTTGCCAGGCGCGCGGCCTGGTCGAGCGCTTCGCGCACACCATCAGCGGCCTGTGAGCGGCCAAAGCTCTGGGCCTGTGCACCGGCCGTAGCCATCGTGGCCAGGGCCCCGGCGATGAAAAGACGTCTTTGCATGTTATCCCCCAGACTGGATCGACCCGCGATACCCGGCGTCATCACATGGTCCTGCCGGCCGTTTTACGGCGTTTGAGATGAACAGGCGGCAACAGCCGCTTGCGTCGACAGGCCGGCACACAATTCCCGAGCGGCGCGCATTTCGCCCCGGGCGATCAGGATGGCCGCCAATTCCGGGATGGCTTCGGCATTGAACGGGTCCCAGTGCAGGATACGGCGATACCAGCGCTCGGCCTCCTCAACCCGATCCCGCTCGAAATGCCGGCGCGCGATCATCAGCCCGGCGCCGGAGTGCCAGGGCCGGATCCGCGCGGTTTCATCATCATAGCGCCGCGTCATGGCTTCATAGGATTGCTCGAGATAACGCAGCGAGAGTTCAGCCTGTCCCTGATAGCCGTACAGGTCGGAGAGGTTCATCAGGCTCTCCCAATTGTCCGGATCAATCGTCACGGCCCGGTCGTAAGCGCGCATGGCACCGCTGATATCCCCCATCGCCGAGCTGGCCAGCCCCAGCGCGCGATAGCCCGGCGCATAGCCCGGATCGATCTCGAGCGCCCGGCGGGCATGGCCCAGTGCGCGCTGCAATTGCTGGCGCGCTTCCGGTGTCGCTGTGCGGCCATTGGCCAGGGCCGTCTGGATGCGGGAGTTCAGCCCGACCTCGGGCCAGTCACCCGGTGACCAGCGTACAACACTCTGAGTGATGGCATTGGCGAGTCCCGCCTGAGCCGGAGCACTGTCCGGGTCGATGTCCAGCGCGCGCTGATACAGGCGCAAGGCCGCCTCATTCTCGCTTCTCGTCATCTGGGCGTAGAAATCATCGGCCCGGGCAATCAGGTCGCCGGCCGGTTCCTCCTGCGGCGTGTTCGCGGGCAGCACGAAGAACAGGAGGAGAATGGTCATAAGGAGGACCGCACCAACACCGGCAGCGATCATCACCCGGTCCGGCTGACCACCGGACTGCGACCGGAGCGGCACGACATCGACACCGAGGCGATACCCGCGCTTGGGCACGGTGACGACAAATTTCGCCCCCTTTGCCTCATCGCCGAGCGCCCGCCGCAGCTTCCAGACAACCCGAGAAAGCGCGTCTTCATTGACGATGACACCGGGCCAGACCTGTTCGCCGATCTCCTCCCGACTCACCGTTTCGCCCCCGGCTTCCGCCAGGAGGCAGAGCAGCGCCATCACCTTGGGTTCGATCTCGACGCTTTCGCCATCACGGATCAGACGGCCATTACCCGGCTCAACCCGAATGTCCTCAAGCTGGAAACCCGACTGCAAATTCAAGGCGCTACTCCGGTCAAACCCATATGGTCAGAAAAAGGTCAGGGCAAAAGGATAGTCCGGTCATGGCGTGAAAGGAAAGCACGCACAAGGCTGGCGGCACATTGACCCACTGCTCTAAGGAAGACTTATGCGCCTTGCCCCTGCTGCCCTTGCCCTCGGCCTCCTGACCGCCCCGGCGACTGCCCAGACCGCGGAGGTCTTTCCGGCCGAACAGCTGCGCACTGATTTCGCCTATCTCTACACGACCCTGCAAGCCTCCCAGCCGGGCCTCTACAGCGGCACACCGCAATCCGTCCTCGACCAGCGCCATGGCGAAATGATGCGCGATATCAACGGCCCGATGTCGGTCTTCGAAGCCAGTGTCTATTTCCAGACCTTCCTGGCCGAGGTGCGTATCGCCCATACCCGGATCGACTTTCCTGTGGCGGACTGGTTCAGCTGGCGGGACAGCGGCGGCGGTGCGGTGCCCTTTGATATTCGCATTCGCAACGGCCGGGTGCTGGTCGAGAGCGCTCTGCCTCTGGAGAACGATCTAGAGCGCGGCGACGAGATCATCGCCATCAATGGCGAGCCCAATGCGATCTGGCTCAACCGCATGACGCGGCATTTGTCAGCCGACACGCCGGACTTCGCCTATACTCTGCTGGAGAGCTATTTCCCGGCCGTGGTCTGGCTGGAATACAGTGATGCGAACAGCCTCGACCTGACTGTGCGGCGCAACAACGGGCACGAGCAGCTGATCGAGGTCCCGCTCCTCTCCAGCGAAGCCATGGCCGCCCTGCCGGAAGCCCCGCTCCAGTCTTTCCAGTTGCCGCTCTTTGACGCCCGCATGATCGGCGAGGATATCGGCTATCTGCGTCCCGGCCCGTTCTACAATACCGATGAGGGCGGCAACCCCTGGGATCCGACCAGCTATGTCGCCCGGGTCGATACCGCTTTCGAGGATTTCATCGAGGCGGAGGCTGACACGCTGATCCTCGACCTGCGCGACAATCCGGGCGGCAACAACACCTTCTCCGATCCGATCATCGCCTGGTTTGCCGATGAGCCCTGGCGCTTTGCCTCTGAGTTCCGGCTGCTGGTCAGCGAAGCGACCACGGCGTCAAATGCCGCACGACTGGCCGAGGGTGGCGGGGAGGTCAGCGCACAATATGCCGAGCTGTTTGCTAGTGCGGAGAATGGCGACACGCTTCTCTACGACTTCCCGTACGCTGAGCCGCGTGACGGCGAGCGCTTCGAGGGCGAGGTCTATGTGCTGATCAACCGCTATTCCTATTCCAACGCGGTGACGACGGCCGCGCTGATCCAGGATTACGGCTTCGGGACCATCGCCGGAGAAGCCACTGCGGACATGTCGACCACCTATGGCGCCATGGAATATTTCAGCCTGCCGGCCACCGGTATCCGCGTTGGCTATCCCAAGGCGCATATCATCCGCCCCAATGGCGAAGACCATCCGCACCCTGTGACGCCGGATCTCGAACTGGATCTGCCGGCACTCCGGGGCGAGCTTGATGCGGCCCTTGAACAGCTGGTCGACCACATCCGGGCGGATTGACGCGCAAACAAAAACACCCCGGCCGCGAGGCCGGGGTGTTTGCGTGTTTTCATAACCCGGTGCGGGTCATGAACCCTTTTCCTTAACCCACGATCTCGTCGTCGGAGAAGAAGAACGGGATTTCCTGGGCAGCGGTTTCCGGAGCATCGGAACCGTGCACGGAGTTGGCTTCGATCGACTCAGCGAACTCTTTGCGGATGGTGCCCTCAGCGGCTTGTTCCGGATTGGTGGCGCCCATGACTTCGCGGTACTTGGCGATGGCGTCTTCACCTTCCAGAGCCTGGACGACGACCGGGCCGGAGATCATGAAGTTGACGAGGTCGTTGAAGAACGGACGCTCTTTGTGCACGCCGTAGAAGCCTTCAGCCTGCTCCTTGGTCATGCGGATGCGCTTTTGCGCGATGATGCGCAGACCGGCTTCCTCGATCTTGGCGTTGATGGCGCCGGTGAGGTTGCGAGCGGTTGCGTCGGGCTTGATGATGGAGAAAGTGCGCTGGATCGCCATGACGTGTTTCCCTGAAATCGGAGGCTTGCAAAAAGCCCCGGAACATCTCCGGGGCGGGCATTTGCGCGGGCTTATAGCGGGGGAAGACCGCCTTGCATAGCGTACAAGGCGGTCTTCATCAGATCAGGGCATTTCACGGTCCCATTCAAACCCGGCCAGGCGCCAGATCGTCGACGGGGTCCGCTCGCTCAATTCGACAATGGAAAGGCCGGAGCGTTCCATGGCCCGGCGGACCACCCAGCTGCCGGTCCGGTAACCGACCGCGAGGCGGCCATCGGGATGGGCAAACATCCACTCCCCGTAATTGGCGCGTTGCGGCAGGGTCAGGATTTCCAACGCCCACTCCTCGACTTCCGCCGGCGGCTGCATCGGTTCTGGTGAGGCCTGACCGAGTAATTCCTCGGCAAACACATTGGCGAGGCCTTCGGTAATCACGGCAATCTGGATCCCGTGGCCGTAATGATTGCCCTGCATGGTCCAGCCATGGGCGGTATGATGCAGCTCATGGGCAAAGGTCGAACCCAGCCCGGCATCCACGGCCGCTTCGATACCGCCGGGATAGGTCACCGAGATCTCGATCAGCACCTCATCGGGCGTGTCAGCCCGGCCAGTGACGCCACCAATCATGTCGAGCATGGGCCGGTTCACAGGCTCAACTCGGACATTTACGTCATCAGAGACGTGAGGCAGCCAGGTATCGACGGTGGCATGGATCTGATCGAGGCGCTCATTGATCAGAGCCATTTCCTCAGCCGAAAATTCATGGTGTTCATTACTGGCGAAACTCGCGGTGACCGGGTCGGTCGAGGTCGCGGTCAGGGCCGCCGCAGCGGCGATAAGGGTCAGCATATTCTTGTCTTTTGTCCCGTATTCACGCTCCCCAGCGTTGCCGCGACTTAGCCAAGCGGCACGCATAGCCACAAGCGGGACACTGCAGCATCTGTTCCCCCCAGGGCGGGATAGCAAGGCTGCATCCAATGTGCAGCCGTCAGACATCTCAGGCTCAAACACACTGCCAATGGGGAGCAATCATGCTTGGCTGGATCCGAAATATCTTTCTTCTCATCGTCGCCGGTTTGGCGGCAGCGCCCTGGTGGCCCGTTATCCAGGAATGGCGAACAGGCGCGACCTATCGCGACTATCTCGCGGCAAACGCCCATCCCGTTGACCTGAACACACCAGGTGGCGGACTCAGCCTTCCGGCTGACTTCTACGACAACCGGCTTTTCCTCGTCGGTGAGATCCACGGCATGCAAACGGCCCAAGCCGTTGACCTGGCATTGATGCAGCACCTGCATGCCACGATCGGACTGCGCCATATCATGGCCGAGCTGGATGCGACCCAGGCCGACCGCATCAATACTTATCTCGCGACAGGCGACGAGGCTCATATCCGCCCCATCTTCGACGCCTGGCTCGGCAATGCCACGCAATGGGGCAACCAACAACATTTCGAGAAGCTGCAGGATCTGGCCGCCTGGAATGCCACGCTGCCGGCCAATGAGCGCATCGTCTATTTCGGTGTCGATGCCATCCACGACATGGACAACGCGCTGGACTGGTTCGCCTCCCGGCTGGCGGCCGAAGACGCCTCCCCGGCCCTCGCTGATCTGGCCGTGGTGTTGAATGGTGACCGGACCGACACGGCGGCCCTGGCGGTAGCACTTGTCGCCGCGCAACCGGCGCTGAACGACGATCTCGCCTATATGGCGGAGAACATCCTTGCAGATTTCGATGGCGCAGGACGGTATGCCCGCATCGAACCTAATATCACTGCCATGGTGGATCGTTTTGGCATTGGCGATGATGAGCCGGTCTATGGCTTCTGGGGGCTGTTCCACTCCCTCAGCGCCACCGTCAATGGCGGTGCCCGCCCGCTCGCCCTGCGACTGCGCGAAAGTGACCTGCCCTTTGCCGACGACATCGTCACATTGACCATGTCCTATGCCAATTCACAGCAGAACATGCCCTCACGCATGTTACCGGAGGCGCTGCAGCCGGACGGCCCGTTCTTCGACGCTCCAGGTAGCCAGGACAACCCCTATCTGATGTATCTCAACGGCATTGGCGACATGAAAGCGGTTGCCGGAGATCAGCCCGCCACCCTGTTCCGGCTCAACTCCGAGGGGTCACCCTATGCCGGCGGCGTGCGCATGGCCTCCCAGACCGGCCTGCTGACCTATGTCTTCCGCTTCGAGATGGACCCGTTCGACGGCTTTGCCTCAGACTACGCCATCCTGATCCAGGATGCGCCGGCGCTCACGGCCTTTGAAGGCTAGAGACACGCACAGGAGCTTGCGCGGGGCGTCCTGAGAGGCTACCCCGCGCCTCCCATGCTGCACGTCAACGATCTCACCTATCGCATTGAAGGCCGGATGCTCTTTGATCAGGCCACCTTTGCCCTGCCGGCCAAGGGCAAGATGGGTCTGGTCGGACGCAATGGCACCGGCAAGTCCACACTCTTCCGTCTGATCCGGGGCGAAATTGCCTCGGAAACGGGTGAAGCGCGGGTCCAGAAGGGTGCCAAGCTGGGCTGGGTGGCGCAGGAAGCGCCGGGCGGGGATGACAGTCTGATCGATGTCGTCCTGGCCGCCGACCTGGAACGCTCTGCCCTGCTTGAAGAAGCCGAAACGGCGACCGAGCCCAACCGCATTGCCGAGATCCAGACCCGGCTGGCTGATATTGAAAGCCATAGCGCCGAGGCCCGCGCCGGTTCCATTCTCGCAGGGCTGGGTTTTTCCGGCACGGACCAGCGCCGCGCCTGCCGCGAGTTTTCCGGCGGCTGGCGCATGCGTGTCGCCCTCGCCGCCACGCTCTTCGCCCGCCCGGACCTGCTGCTGCTCGACGAGCCGACCAACTATCTCGACCTGGAAGGCGTGATCTGGCTGGAAAACTACCTGCGCTCCTATCCCGGCGCGGTGCTGCTGATCTCGCACGACCGCGACCTGCTCAATGGCGCGGTCAATTCCATCGCCCATCTCAAGGACGGCAAGATCTCCGTCTGGGAAGGCGGCTATGACGACTTCGAAAAGGCCCTGCGGGAAAAACAGCGCCTGCAGATGAAGCTTCTGGAGAAGCAGGACGCCCAGCGCCGCCATCTGCAGAGCTTCGTCGACCGCTTCAAGGCCAAGGCCTCGAAGGCGAAACAGGCCCAAAGCCGGGTCAAAATGCTCGAGCGCATGAAGCCGGTCGCCACCATTGTCGACGACCCGGTCGCGCCGTTTGATTTTCCCAGCCCGCAGCGCCGCATGGCCCCGCCGATCATCCGCATGCTCGACCTCAAGGCGGGTTATGAGCCGGACAAGCCCGTACTGCGCGACGTCAATCTCAATGTCGATCCGGACGACCGGATCGGCATTCTCGGGCGCAATGGCGCGGGCAAGTCGACCCTGGCCAAACTCCTGTGCGACAAGCTCGATCCGACTGACGGCTTCCTGCGCAAGCACAAGAAGCTCGACATTGCCTATTTCGCCCAGCACCAGATCGACCTCCTGTCACCGGAAGTGTCGGCCTATCAGCATGTCGTCGAGCTGATGGAAGACGCCACCGAGGCCCAGCGCCGTTCGCGCCTGGCCCGGTTCGGCCTGCCCGGGGACCGTCAGGAGACCCCGGCCAAATCCCTGTCCGGCGGTGAGAAGGCACGCCTGCTGTTCAACCTGATCACGTTTGAAGGCCCGCACCTGCTGATCCTCGACGAGCCGACCAACCACCTCGACATGGACAGCCGGGCCGAGCTGATCAATGCCATCAACGCCTATGACGGCGCTGTGGTGCTGATCTCGCACGACCGCTATCTGATCGAGGCCTGTGTCGACCGGCTCTGGCTGGTCGCTGACGGCACAGTGAAGCCCTATAACGACGACATCGAGACCTACCGCCAGTCCCTGCTCGGGCGCGGCCCCAAGGACGGCGCCAAGCGCAAGGGGCCGGCCACCGACGAGAAGTCGGTCGCTCGCCGCTCCGCCGCCGAACAGCGCAAACTGCTCAAGCCGCTGAGGGACGAGGTCAGCCGCTGGGAAAAAGAGGCCGACCGCCTGCGCGGTGTCATCGAGGTCATCGACAAGGGCCTGGCCGCGCCGGGCCTGTATGAAAAAGACCCCAAGACCGCCACAGATCTGCAGATCAAGCGTGCCAAGGCGGTTGAACTGCTCGACACCGCCGAGACGAATTGGCTGGAAGCGGAAGAGAAGCTCGAGGAAGCTCAGGGCGCATAGCGTTTAAGTTCTCGATCGAAGCTATCGCCGATCGCCTTGCTTGCCTTCACGATCCGAATGATCCTCAAATGAACCCAGCATGGGGGACAGGATGTTTGGGAAACCACGGCTTGTAGAAAAGAACACCGAGGCATGGATCTTTGACCGTCTGGCCTGGGTCCTAGAAGTTCTTGGGACGGAGAAGCCGACATATCAGACGCAGCTCGCCCTACCCAACAATGAGTTCTTTCCCATCAGGAAGGACGACGATGATGCTGTAGAACAGATTTTTCGGCTCGTAACGCGTTACGCGGGCGTCGAAAACTGGTCCTTTGAGCTGACCCCGCTGGCGGAGAACGGGGCGAAGCCGATAGGTGAAGCCTTGCTGCTCCAACCTCTGACCCAGCCACAACCTATCGAGAATAACGATAACGGTTCGGAAGCTCTTCCCGTTCAATTTCCAGCGCGCTACCGAGACGCTCCTAGCCACCTGGTGTCGTGCTTCGCCCTGGAAATCGCTCTGCACCTTTTGAGCTATAGAGAATTTCCAGACGAATTTTCCGACGACGAAATCGGCGCGTTGGCCGACTTGGTGACCGTGTATCTCGGTTTCGGCATCTTCCGCGTGAATACCGCATTCGGATCGGAAAGCTCCAGCGACTTCAACTCGCATGCCTGGGGGACCGAGCGCCAGGGGGTATTGACGGAAACTTCGCTCGTCTTCACCACCGCTATTTTCGTACGCCTAGTGGGCATAGCCCCCGAAGACGTTCGCCCTTTCTTGAAGAACAGACTGCGAAAATCATTCGATAAGGCGATACGGCAAGTGGATGCCTCACCAGATGAAATCGCCCATTTGCGAAGCTGCGAACCGCCGAACCTGACGCTCGTAGAATAGTCGGATCTAAACAGCGAAAGCTGCCCCCGTATACTACAACGCGTTTTTTCTCCCGCCCCTCTGGTCGTCGCACTGAATAGTTCTATTCTTACGTGCGTAAACTTGGAGTACCGCGTCGTGAATTTCGCCTACCCGGCGGCGCTCCTGCCCGCCTATATCGTCAACATCGTTATCCTCATTCCCGTTGTCACCGGTCTGTATTTCCGTTCCGGTACGGCCACGGTGTTTGGCGGCAAGGTTGCGCCGTCCGATGGTCTGCGATGGATGGTCGCGTCGCTCTATACCGGCATCCTGGCCGGCTCTGTTGTCGGGGTCATCTGGCCGGAGGAAATGGCGCCGATCCTGGGACTGCAGGTGCTGTACAAGGCCATGTGGCTTACCAGTTATGTCTGGCCGACCTGGCGCGCTCGGCAGCCCGTTCCGATCGGCCTCAGCCTCGCCTTCATGGCGATCGTGATCGCCTATCCCGCCCTGCTGGTCTGCGCCATGATCGAGCCGGCCTGAGCCCGGACCGGGCCGCCTCAAGCCGGCAAAACCCCGGCTAACGTCCTGAACCGACGAAGTAATACTCTGTTAACCGGGCATTTGGACTTGGCTCATAATATATTATGAGCGAGACGGGCCTTAGGCGAAGGCCGTTCTCGCAATGGCCCAACGCCGGGCCGAACTGCTTGGGATCCGCACGGTCCGGCGCGCACAACAAGGAAAGGAAGGCTGCCGTGCGCGGCAGTAGCGATCATGAGGATCGAGCCCACCTGGCATAGCGCGGACACCCCGCGACGGCGTAGCAAGAACAGACGCCCCAAGGCCGCGTCAGCGGACCGCGAGCCCCACCGTCATCCAGCGTCGAGCGAGCCCCATCGCCATCTGGTCCCACCGGAGCCTTCCGGTGATCTCGACGATGAGTGGATTTCCCTGCCCGATCGCGACCACGCCCTGTCCCTGGCTGAGGCCATACGCGGCCAGCTGGCGGGCCTCAACCAAGCGATCGCCGGGCACCATGATCCGCGCAATTACGGTCTGTTCTAGGGCGCTAGCGCTTCCAGAATTCCCAGAACCTGTAGGCATTGCTCTTGTGAGCGCGGGCAAAGGCACGGCGGCCTGAATAGCCGAGCTCGGCAATCCGCGCGTCCAACGGGTCGTGGATCCGGCCCTCGCTCCAGCCATCACGCTTTACCCCGGCATAACTTTCAAGCACCCCCAACAAACCGGCTTCTATTGCTGCGCCCCGAAGCCCGCTTACGCCTTGGAGCGCATGGCTGATCTCTGACGCATTGTCGCTGCCAAGCCCCGCCAGAAGGCGCGCCTCAAAGCGCCCCTGACCACCGGGGTGGTTCGCGCACCAACGCGACAGCGCCGCCCAGGCATAGGTCTGGATGCCCGGATCGGTATGATCACAATACGGTTCAAGGGCCGCGACATCCTCCGCCGGGCCGCTTGCGACAATACTGCTGGCACACAGGAAGCTGAGCGGGTCGTCAATCACGCCGAGACGCCGGATCACAACTTGCCGGATCCGCGTATCGCCGCCCCAGGTCCCATTATAGAGCCGCCCGGCCTCGTAGATTCGTTTCACGGCGGCGCAAAACTGCTCAGGCGACCCGGTCAGGTCCGGCTCAAGAACTTCATAGGCACCTGCAGGTGCGACATCGATCAGGAGATCAAGCGCGCGATAAGCGATCTCCTTATCTTCGCCTCGTGCCAGCTCGACCAGACGGGTCGTCGTGGACGGGGCGAACGCACCTCGGGCAGACAGCGCATGCAGAGCCTGAAATTGCGCTTGCCGGTCGGACGCCCGGTCGAATTGCGCCATCAGCGCCTTGTCATCGCCCGGCAGGGTGTAGCCAAAGGGCGGGCCGTTGCGTTGCAGCTCGCCAGCAATGACTTCATCAAGCCATCGCTCGTAATAATCGAGGAAATTGGCCTCATGGGCGAAAACGGGCGGTTGATCGTCCGGATCGATATTGACGATGCGGCCGGCATGCGGACCGGTCAGCACGAGCTCGTAATAAATGCCACAACCTTGATGTCCGAGCGGCAGCAGCCCGCCGAACAACCTGTCGCGATTGGCCAGATAGGCAGCCTCATCGGTTCGATTTCCCAGATCCCGAAGCGTTTCCTGCCAAGCTTCATATTCGATCCCGGGGCGCAATGGCGAAGGATTGGCCAAGCGGTGTTCAAAACGCTCGATCAGCTTGCCATCGTCGGTGCCAAGCGCAAACAAGCCGTAGAAGGGGCCGGCCCCGGCCTCACCGGACCGGGCGCCACCATTTCCCACCTGGGTCACGAAGGCGGTGTAAGCTGCAGGCAGCGTAATTCCGATCCGGGCGTCAAACGCCGTCACGGTATCCGCGGCGACCGGCGGCCCCAACTCATAGCGATGCTGTTTGCTGCCGAAGACGAGACAAGCCGGATCGGCCGCACGCGCCTGCGGTAACTTCACCTTTATACGTTCAATCTGCTCGCTAAAGGGTTCGAGATCATCCATCCCGGGCGCTCCGGCCTAGCCGCAGGTCAGGCTTTCAATCCGGTCGCGCGCATCAATGCGGATGGTCAGACGATCGGACTGGTAGTCCAGCGGGTCAGGGCTGTGCGGACCCAGTACCAGGAAATTGTCCGGAATTTCGCGGATCGAAACGGACGTACGCCGGCGGCCGACGAAATGCTGCAGGTCCTCCATGCCGCATGTGCCGGTAATCGGGCGCTGGACCTCAGACAGCTCGACATCCTCGACCATATCCAGTGGCGGCATGCCATTGACCGTGCCCGGGCTCTGCGCCGGGGCCACGCTCTGCGCGGGTACCGCCACAGCCGCCTGCGCTCGCACCTGCGGCCCCGGTAGAAAACCGTCAACAGTGGCGCAGCCCGTCAGAATGACGAAACCGGCAAATAGGGTCGAACGCATCATCGCTTGGTCTTTCTCGGAGCAACCGCGCGCAGCCTAGCGTGCGCGCAGCGAAGCTCAAGCCAAAATCAGGCTTTCTTTTCCCAGCGGCCGGCTTCGGACTGGCGCCAGTAGGACACGCTCGCCCCCTCGCCCGATGCCCGTTTCCACAAGCCGCGCGCCGCCACGACCGCACTTTCATCATGCCCGTCAAACAGCACGATCGTGCGCTCGAAATCGCCGAATCCGCCAGGCTCTGCCCGGTCCAGCAGGAAACAGCACTCGGCCTTGTTGGGATTATCCGCCCCCGATGACAGCAGCACCGGCTGGCGCGCATCATCGCCCGCACCAGCCAGGGTATGCGGCGTGAAACTGTCGTCACGCCAGGTCCAGAGCAATTGGTCGAGAGATTTCAGCCGGTCTTCCTCGGGCGAGCGGATCAGCGCCCGCCAGCCACGGGACAGCGTCTTTTCGACGAGTTCAGGCAGGACCTCGTCCACGCTGGAGCGTTCCAGATGATAAAACCAGAGCTCGCCGGCCATGAAGATAAAAGGCGGCGCCGGTGAGCGCCGCCTCTCCTGTTCGCTAAGGGCTTAGCCCTCGTAATTGTCGCGCACGAAGCGGTCGAGGATACGCACGCCCCAACCCGTGCCCCAGCTCGGCTGGCGCGGATCATCCTTCATGCCACCCATCGCCGTGCCGGCGATATCGATGTGGCACCAGGGCTTGTCGTTGACGAAGCATTTGAGGAATTCCGCTGCCGAGATCGAACCGGCCAGACGGCCTTCGCCAACATTGCGGATATCGGCGTTCTTGGTCTCGATATGCTTTTCATAATCGGCACCGAGCGGCATGCGCCAGACCGGCTCACCAGAGGCATCACCGGCAGCGGAGAGCTGGGTCGCGATGTCATCATCATTGGAGAAGATGCCGGCACGGGTATTGCCGAGCGCGATCAGCATGGCACCGGTCAGCGTTGCCAGGTCGATGATCAGCTTCGGATCGAAACGGCCCTGAGAGTACCAGAGTACATCACCGAGAACGAGGCGGCCTTCCGCGTCGGTGTTGAGGATCTCAACCGTCTGACCCGACATGGAGGTGACGATATCGCCCGGACGCTGGGCATTGCCGTCCGGCATGTTCTCGACCAGGCCGACAATACCGATGGCATTGACCTTGGCCTTACGGCCGGCCAGAGCGCGCATCAGGCCAACCACGGCAGCGGAACCGCCCATATCGCCCTTCATCTCGTCCATGCCGGCACCCGGCTTGAGCGAGATACCGCCACTGTCAAAGGTCAGACCCTTGCCGACGAAGAGCAGCGGCTTCTCGCCGGCCTCGCCACCATTCCATTTCATGATGGCGATGTGGCTTTCCTTGTCCGAGCCCTGGCCAACGGCGAGCAGCATATCCATGCCCAGCTCGGACATCTTGGCTTCGTCGAGGATCTCGATTTCCAGACCATGCTCGGCCAGGCCTTCGATTTTCTTGGCGTAGGTTTCCGGGTGCAGCACGTTCGGCGGCAGGTTGGTGACGTCGCGTGCCAGATCGACACCGGCGGCGACAGCGCCCCAGCTGTCCCAGGCCGCGCCAGCGGCGGCGGTATCGTCAGCCGCGATCACAACCGTCTCGAGCGACGGGCGCTTATCAGCCGTCAGCTTGGTGCGGTAATCGTCGAAGCGGTAGGACGCCAGTCGCACGCCGAGGCCAGCGCGGGCTGCGCCCTCAGCATCGGTGACACCGTCCAGACGCAGGGTGATGGCGGTCTCACCGCTCAGGAGGACCTTGCCGGTCACGGCCGCAGCGGCCTTCTCGATCACACCAGCATCGGCCTTGTCCTTGGCACCGAGACCGAAGAGCACGACGCGCGGCGCGTCCAGACCCGCAGGGGCCAGAACTTCAAGCGTCTGGCCCGGCTTGCCCTCAAAGCGCGAGGCTTCGATCGCGCGGCGCAGGGCGCCACCCGCGGTTTCGTCTGCAGCTGCAGCGGCAGCGGAGAACTCGGCGTCGGCGAAAACCGGGAGTGCAAGTGATCCGGATACGGAACCCGGCGCGGCAAATTCGATCTTCATGGCAAAACCTCGTCTATGGAACTGAGCGGTCGCCTGTTATTGAGGCGAGAAAGATGGGTCGGAGAAGTGGTATCCGATACCGACGTGAGATAGAAGGCTGAACGCGCAGCTCAAACCCGATCGTATGAATCTCGTCCAACGTTATATTTTCAGGCAGTTGCTCTGGCCGTTCGTGACCGCGATCGCGGCCTTTGCCGGGCTGGCCCTGCTGACCCAGTCGCTGTCGAATATCGACTTGATCTCCGGTTATTCCGAGACTGCGCTGACCTTCCTGAAAGTGACCGTGCTGGCACTGCCTCACCTTACGGCTCTGCTTTTGCCGATCGCGCTTTTCATTGCGACTCTCAATGCCTTGGGCCGATTGACCAGCGATAGTGAGATCGTTGTCACGATGACTTCGGGCATGACCCGCTGGGGTCTGCTAGCGCCGCTGGTGCGGCTGGCGCTCTATGCCATCATCGCCAACTTGGCCATCAATCTCATCATCCAGCCCCTGTCCTACCGCGAGATGCGCGAAAGCGTGTATGCACTGCGCTCCGACATTGCGGCGAATCTGGTCACGCCGGGCGCCTTCACCGAGCTGGGCGACGGCGTCACCATCTATGCCCGCGAGCGCACCAGCGATGGCCGCATGCGCGACATCCTGATCCATGACGAGCAGAACGCCTCCGGCGCGACGACCTATACCGCCCGCGAGGGCGTGATCGTGCGCACCGAGGAACGCTCGGCGATGGTCATGATCGACGGCAATTTGCAGCAGGTCGACGAGACGGGCGCGCTCAATTACGGCGTCTTCGACCGCTATGAATTCGACCTCGCGGCCTTTGTCGGCCCGATCGATGCGATCTTCTTCAAGGAAAGTGACCGCTTTCTGCATGAGCTGATCTGGCCGGACAGCGTGCTGCGCGCCCGCATCGACGGCTATGAACGGGCACAGGCCGAGGCGCATTACCGTCTCTCTGCCCCGCTTTATCTGCTCATGTTCGTGCTGATCGCCGGGGCCACCTATTTCGCCGGCGATTATTCCCGCATGGGCTATGGCCGCCGCGTCATGGTCGCCTCCGCAATCGGTGGCGGGCTCCGTCTGCTCGGCTTTTCCATGCAGTCGGCCGCAACCGACGTGCCTGAGCTCAATGCCATGCAGTACCTCGTGCCTATCGCCGGGATCGCGGCGGCTGTCGCCTATATTTACTGGCCGCGCCGCGCGCGACCGACCGGACCGGCCGAGGACGGCGAGGCGGTGACGGCATGATCAGCATTCTGCAGCGCTACATGCTGGTCCAGACGCTGGCCGGGCTGGGCATAGCCACCGCGATCATCTCCAGCGTTATCCTGCTCGTCGATTTCGTCGAGCAGACGCGGGACATCTCCACCCGGGTTGACATCTCGGCGCTCGAATTACTGCGCCTGACCTCGTTTCGCGCACCCTCGCTGATCGAGACCACCCTGCCCTTCATTCTGCTGTTCGGCGTCCTGACCTCGCTCTTCCGCCTTAACCGGCAAAGCGAGATCGTCGTGATGCGCGGCTCCGGCGTATCGGCCTGGCGGATCCTGGCCGCTCCGATGGTGCTTTCGGTGGTGATCGGCCTGCTCGGTGCCATGGTGCTCAATCCACTCGGCGCGGCGGGCAACGCGATCTTCGAGCGCGAGCGCGATATCCTGATGAATGTCGAGCGCGATCCGGACAGTGTGCAGCCGGTCTGGCTGCGTGAAGCCAATGTGGACGGTTATACCGTCATTGTCGCCGAGGATTTGCGTGAGAATCAGCAGCAATTGATCCAGACGGCCTTCCTGTATTTCGATGTCGGCCCGGATGGCGTTCCCAGCATGTCACGCCGCATCGATGCGCCCACGGCCGTCCTTCAGGACGGCTTCTGGGAGATCGAAGCCGCGGTGGAACGCGTTCCCGAGGCCGCCGCGACCGATCTCGGCCGCATCACCATCCCGACCGGAATCAACCGTCAGGCCCTGTTCGAGCGCGCCCGTTCGCCTGAAGGTGTGTCCTTCTGGGATTTCCCGGCCCTGATTGCCTCGGCGCGTGAGGCCGGACTGGCGACAGAGCGTTATGAGCTGCGCTATCACAGCCTGATGGCGCTGCCACTGACCCTGCTGGCCGCGACGCTTATTGCCGCAGCCGCGACCATGCGCCTGCACCGGCTGGGCGGTGCAGCGGGATTTGCAGCGGCCGGCGGCCTTGCCGGTTTCGTGATGTTTTTCCTGCAGGAATTGCTCTCGTCTGTCGGTGCAGCAGGCTCGTTGCCGCCGGCTACAGCGGCCTGGTCTGCCCCAGCCATCACCGCACTCCTGGCGCTAACCTATATCGCCTCAACCGAAGACGGATGAGACCGTGGACGGCGGAGCCCGCATCCGCTAGTGATTGATGCTTAACGGGTGGGGCCCGGATCAGTGAGGGAGTGACGCGTATGGCGTCGCAGTTCAGCCGTTTCGCGGCCGCGTTAATCAGCACAACAGCACTCTTCTTGGCCGCGCCGGCCTTGGCTCAGGACACCGCGCCGGAGACGCTACCGGTCTATCTGGAAGCAGATAGCGTTGTGGAGCTGGGTGATGCGGAGGGTTACCTGGCCCGTGGCGGGGTTCGCGCCCAGCAGGGCGAGCGAACGCTTTTCGCCGACGAGGTGGAATACCGCCCGGCCATCAACCGCGTCATCGCGCGCGGAAATGTGCAGATCCACGGCCCCGGCGCCTATCCGCAATACGCCGACGAGATCGAGCTTGATTCGGAACTTTCCACCGGAATCGCACTCGGTTTCGCCACCATGCTGGAAAATGACGGCCGTATGGCAGCCGCCTCGGCGATCCGCCAGGCCAATGGCTCGGTGCAGCTGGAAAACGCCTACTACACCGCCTGCCCCTTGTGTGAGGATGGTGAAGACGAGCCAACCTGGCGCGTTCGCGCACGCGAGGTCATCCAGGATGCGGATGACCAGATGATCTATTATCGCGACGCCCAGCTGGAAGTGCTCGGTCTGCCCGTGCTCTACGCGCCGGTCTTCGCCCATCCGGACCCCTCTTCCGAGCGCCGCTCCGGCTTTCTCTTCCCCGATGTCGGCGCGTCCTCTCGTCTCGGCGGCGTCTATCAGCAGCCCTATCTGTGGGCGATTTCTCCGTCCCAGGACCTGGTCGTTGCCCCGCGTGTGATGACCAATGTCAATCCACTGCTCTATGCCGACTACCGCAAGCGGTTCTGGTCCGGCACCATGGCGCTGGAAGGCAGCTGGACCGACGAATTCGAAATCGACAGTGATGGCGAGCGCTTTGGCGAGAAGGAAAACCGCTGGCACGTCTTCGGGGGTGGCCGTTTCGATATTTCCGACGAATGGCGCTGGGGTTTCGGCGTGCAGCGTACCTCCGATGACCTGCATCTGCGCCGCTATGATTTCTCCGAGATCGATGATGACCGCGGCACCCCGCTCGAAGCGGACACGCGCCGCCTGGTCAGCCAGCTCTATGTTGAGGGCCGGACGCCCAATAGCTACGGCTCCATCATTACCGCGTCCTACCAGTCGCTGCGGACGAATGAGAATGATGACACCATCCCCGACATCCTGCCCATGGTGCAATACCGCCGCGTCTTCAACGCGCCGGAGGGCTGGGGCCGGGTAAATCTCGACGTCAACGGTGTTTTCCTCGATCGCAAACAGGGTAGCGACTATCAGCGACTGAGCACCACATTTGACTGGCGCACCCGCTGGATCGGACCGGCTGGTATTGTTGTCGAGCCCTTCGCCTATGGCCGTGTCGACGCCTATCACCTCAGCGATATTCCGCTGACCGGCGGTGGTACGGGCAGTGACGGGTTTGATCGCCAGCTCGGTCTTGCCGGGACAGAAGTCAGCTGGCCGCTGCATCGCGGTGGCGAGCGTTTCGATATCGTGCTCGAGCCCGTGGTTTCCGCGGTCATCGCCACGGACGACCCGGTCAAGAACCGCCTGATCAACGAGGACAGCCTGTCCTTCGACCTCGATGAGAGCTGGCTGTTCAACCCGATCCGGACCCCGGGCTATGATCTTTGGGAAGAAGGCCAGCGCATCAGCTATGGCATGCGCACCACCGCCTATTGGGGTGACGATAACAGCGCCGGCATCTTCCTGGGGCAAAGCCACCGTATCGATGGTGAAACCCCCTATGACCCGTCCAGTGGCCTGGCCACGCAGGACAGTGACTATGTCGTCTCCGGTCAGCTCAATTGGGGGGCCTTCCGCAGCGAGATGCAGGCGCGTCTCGACAGCGAGGATTATGATGTCGACCGGATCGACGCCTCCGCCTACTACACCGGTGGACGGGTCAGCGCCGGACTGCGTTATGTCGATGTCAGCGATGACGACAGCACGCGCAGCCCGCAACGCGAGATCACGGCTGAATTCGCCTACCAGCTGACTGAGCGTTGGAGTATGGTGGCCAATGTTGTTCGCGATCTCGATATCGACACCTCGCGGCGCCAGGAAACCGGCTTCCGTTATGAGGATGATTGCACCCGGATGGAGATCGTCTACGAGCGCCAGGACCTGGGTATTGACCGCCTCGGTCCCTCGGAGTCGATCCAGTTCCGCATCGCCTTGTTCACGCTCGGCAGTGTGGCGGAAGAGTAAGTAACGGTGCCGCATGATTGCGCATGCGGCGAGTTTGAGTAATGTTCCGGCCGGAACGGAAGCATGATGCCCATGAAACTGACCCGTAATCTTGTTATCTCGGCGCTGATCGGCCTGGTCGGCCTCGTCGCGCCGCAGGCCTCCGCACAGACCACGGAAGGCGTTGCCGCGCTGGTCAATGACGAGCCGATCACGACGGTGGATGTGCGCAATCGCATGCGTCTGATCATCGCCTCGACCGGCCTGGTTCAACTGGACGAGGCCGCGCTGGAACAGATCCGCGACCAGGCCATCCGCGGTCTGATCGACGAGCATCTGCAGCTGCAGGCCGCCCGCGAATACGAGGTCGTCGTCGAAGAAGACGAGATCAACCAGAACCTGCTGGATCTGGCCGCCCGCAACAATTCCACCATCGACGAGGTGATCGCCGACCTGGAACGCTCTGGTGTCGACATTTCCACCCTGCGTCACCAGATCGAGTCGGAGACGGCCTGGGGCATCATCGTCAACGGCCGCTACGGCTCGCGCGTTCGCGTTTCCGAACAGCAGATCGATCTCGCACTTGAACGTCTCGCCGCCAGCGCATCGCAACCGCAATTCCGCATGTTCGAGATTTTCTTCGAACTGCCCAACGCCTCGGCCGAAAACGCGACCATTCAGCGCGTTATCGGCGTGATGGACCGTTTGCAGCAAGGCGGTGCTTTCCCGGAACTGGCGCGCCAGTTCTCCGATGCGCCCTCTGCCGCCAATGGCGGTGATATGGGCTGGATCGTGGCGTCACAGCTGCAGCCGGAAGTCGCGGCCATCATCCCGCAACTGGCGCAGGAATATACCAATAGCGGCAATCGCGGCGCCCTGTCGCGTCCGATCCGCGTGCCTGGCGGCTTCATGGTTGTTGCCCTCGTGGGCGTTCGCGATGGCACGACCTCCCTGCAATACGACCTGGCGCAAGTCTCCATCCCGTCCAGCGCTCTGACCGAGACCACACGCGGCGACCTGGCAGATGCGATGAACGAACAGCCGACCTGTGAGGCGCTCGACGCGATCGCGGCCGAGATCCCGGGTTCCATTGTAACCCCGCTTGGTTCGATCGCCTCTGACGCTTTGCTCCCGGCGATCCGTGAAGCTCTCGCCCCGCTCAATCGCGGCGAAAATACCGGCGTTATTGAATCGGCCATCGGCCTGCAGGCCATGGTCGTCTGTGACCGTCGGATCGCCGGCCCGGGCGTGCCGTCGCGCGAAGACCTGGAATTCCAGCTGCGCGGCCAGCAACTCTCCCTGCTCTCGCGTCGCTGGCTGCGGGATCTGCGCCGGGAAAGCACGATCGAGATCCGCAACTGATGACACAGCCCGCTCCGGTCGGTGTCACCATGGGGGATCCGGCCGGCATCGGGCCGGAAATCATCTTGCGTGCCTGGGCCTATGCCCGTGCCGACCTGCCCCCCTTTTTCGCCATCGGGTCGCCAGACGTCTTTACCCGGCGTGCTCGCGACCTTGGCCTGGCCCTGCCTTATATCGCGGAAGCTGCGCCCGGTGCCGAGGAGATTTTCCCGCACCGCCTGACCGTGTTTCCGGCCCATACCGATCTCAGCCGCCCGGCGATAGCCGGCCAGCCCGACAGCGCCAATGCGCCCGCCGTCAAGGCGGCGATCGAGGATGGCGTCAGCTTGTGCCTGTCAGGTGAAGCCCGTGCCCTGGTAACCGCACCGATCGCCAAATCGGTGATGTATGAAGCCGGGTTCGATTTTCCCGGCCATACCGAGTTCCTCGCGGCCCTGACCGAAACGGCAGAAATCGAGGGCCCGCGCGGCCCGGCGATGATGCTGGCAGGGGGCGGTTTGCGCGTGGTTCTGACCTCGATCCATGTGCCGCTCAGACAAGCGATCGAAGAGCTTTCGGCAGACCGGGTGGAAGAGATTGCCCGCCTCACCCATGCCGCGCTGAAGCGTGATTTCGGGCTCAGCGCACCACGCCTGGCCCTGGCCGGCCTCAACCCCCATGCCGGCGAAGGCGGGACACTCGGGGACGAGGAAGAAAGCCTGCTCAAGCCGCTGACCGAGAAATTGCGGGCGGAGGGTCTGATGATCGCCGGTCCGCTGCCTCCCGACACAATGTTCCACGCCGAAGCCCGTGAAAGCTATGACGCGGCGATCTGCCTCTATCATGACCAGGGCCTGATCCCGGTGAAGACGCTCGATTTTCATGGCGGGGTCAATATCACCCTCGGCCTGCCGATCGTGCGCACCTCGCCCGATCATGGCACCGCCTTTGACATAGCCGCCTCCATGACCGCCAGGCCCGACAGCCTGATTGCCGCCATTCGCACAGCAGGCGAAATCGCCGGGCATCGGGCCTCGTGAACGCGGACCGGCTTCCTCCCCTGCGCGAGGTGATCGCCGCGCATGACCTGGGCGCCAAGAAGAGCTTCGGTCAGCATTTCCTACTCGACCTCAACCTGACCCGAAAGATTGCCAGTCTCGCCGGGGATATGAGTGAGGCCCAGGCCATCGAGATCGGTCCGGGCCCCGGCGGCCTCACACGCGGCATTCTCGAGCACGGGGTCAAACACCTCACCGTCGTCGAGAAGGACGCCCGCTTCCTGGGAGCCCTCGAGGATATCCGCTCGGCCTATCCCGGACAGATGGCGATTGTCGAGGCCGACGCCCTGGAGGTCCGTGAAACCGAAACCCTGGCCGAGGGACGCCGGGTAATCCTCTCCAACCTGCCCTACAATGTCGGCACACTGCTGCTGATCAAATGGCTGGAAGCCGAACCGCTCTGGTGGTCCCGCGCCGTGTTGATGTTCCAGCGCGAAGTGGCAGACCGGGTCGTGGCTCAGCCGGGCGAGAAAGCCTATGGCCGCCTCGCCATCCTCGCTCAATCGGTCTGTGAGGCCCGTATGGGGCTGAAAGTACCCGCCCGGGCCTTTACCCCGCCACCGAAAGTGGACAGCGCCGTGGTCGTGCTGACGCCGAAGCCGGAAGCGGAGCGTTTCGAGGATCTCAAGGCGCTGGGCATCGTCACCGGATCGGCCTTCGGCCAACGCCGCAAGACCTTGCGCAAGAGCCTGGCTCAGGCGGCGTCACAGACCAGCCGCAGCAGCGAGGAGCTGCTGGCCGAGGCCGGCATCGATCCGGGCGTGCGCGCGGAAACCGTGGGTATTGAGGCGTTTCAGGAGCTGGCGCGGGCCTGGCGCCGCGCTACTCGTCCATAAGCGCGTCGACGAACTCACCCAGCCAAGGGTGACGATTGCGCTTCAGTCGCTCGGCATGAAGGATCTCGTTGAGCTTTTCCAGCGCCCGGGCGAAATCATCATTGACGATGACATAGTCGTATTCGTGCCAGTGCGAGATCTCGTCCTTGGCCCGGTCCATACGGCTCTTGATGACTTCCTCGGTGTCCTGCCCGCGCTTGCGCAGACGGTCTTCCAGGAGCTCGAGTGACGGCGGCAGGATGAAGATGCGCACAGTATCGTCCGGCGCCTGGGCCGCGACTTTCTGGGCGCCCTGCCAGTCGATGTCGAAGATCACATCGCGACCTTCATCAATGGCTTCCATGACCGGGGTTTTCGGTGTGCCATAATACCGGCCGAAGACTTCCGCCCACTCGAAGAAATAGTCTTCCTCGCAGCGCTGCTTGAATTCCTCGACGCTGACGAAGTCATAGTCCTGGCCATTGATCTCGCCCGGCCGGGCCGGTCGCGTCGTCGCGCTGACCGAGAGCACGACATCGGGATTCTGGCTCAACAGGCGCTTGGACAGGGTCGTCTTGCCAGCCCCGGACGGGCTGGACAATGCGATCAGAACGCCACGCCGGCGGCCCCGGAAAATCGGACCGGAATAACCGTCACTCGACATTCTGGATCTGCTCCCTGAATTGATCGATGGTGTTCTTCAAGGCCAAGCCTGTCTGGGTCAGAGAAGAATCGGAGGACTTCGAACATAAGGTGTTCGCCTCACGATTAAACTCTTGTGACAGGAAGTCGAGTTTGCGGCCCACCGGCGAGCCCTTGGCGAGCAGTTCGCGCGCGGCTTCGATATGGGCACGCAGCCGGTCGAGCTCCTCGCGGACATCCATTTTCACAGCCATCACAGCCGCTTCCGTGGCCAGCCGGTCCGCTTCGATCCCACCGTCGACCAGCTCTTCGAACTTGACCGCCAGCCGATCCCGGATCGCCTCGAGGCGGACGCTGTCGTTGGCTCCGGCCTCACCCGTCAGCCGTTCAATCTCGTCAACATGCCCGGCCAGCAGCTCGCCCATCGCCTGGCCCTCCACGGCACGGGCCTCGAGCAGGCTTTCGATCGCCTCGCCAAGCCCATCGAGACAGGCTTTGTCGAGCACGGCCTGTTCGCTCTCCGAGCGCTCGGCCTGACCTTCCAGAACGCCATCCACGGCCAGCAAGCCGTCCAGCCGGGGCGCTGCAATGCTGCCATTGGCCAGCCATTGGCTCGCCGCGTCGAGCAGGCCGTTGATCCGCTCCGCATTGAGCCCGGACTGCATGGCGCCGGCTTCGCTCTTCAAGGTCAGCGACGCCTGAACATTGCCGCGCGACAACGCCTTTTTCAGCTTGTCCCGCGCCGGGATATCGAGCCGGTCATAGCCGGATGGCAGACGCAGTCGCAGTTCCAGTCCGCGGCCATTGACCGAGCGGACCTCCCAGCTCCACACCATGCCCGACGCACTGCCGGAGGACCGGCCGAAGCCGGTCATGCCCATCACAGCGGCCATTAGCGGCCCGCCTGGCGGCGTTCGCGCTCGATACGGCGCCAGCGCGCCACATTGCGGCGATGCTCGTCATAGGTCTCGGCAAAGGCATGACCACCGGTGCCGTCCGCGACGAAGAAGAGCGCGGTAATGTCAGCCGGATTGAGTACGGCGGCGATGCTTTCACGGCCCGGATTGGCAATCGGGGTCGGCGGCAGACGCGGGATCTGATACGTATTCCACGCATTGTTTTCATTATCGATTTCCGAGCGACGCAGGCCCCGGCCCAGCGGCTCACCCTGGGAAATCCCGTAGATAATCGTCGGATCGCTCTCCAGCCGCATGCCGCGGCGCAGACGGTTGACGAAAACCGCCGCCACTTCCGGACGCTCAGCCGCCACACCGGTCTCCTTCTCGACGATGGAGGCCAGGATGATGGCCTCTTCGCGGGTCTCGAAGGGCAGATTGTCCTGACGCAAGGGCCAGAGCTCATCCAGCAGCTCTTCCTGGGCCCGCGTCATGCGGTCGACCAGGCTCTGGCGGTCAGTGTCGCGGGTAACGAGATAGGTCTCGGGCAGAAGCGAACCTTCCGGCGGCACTTCGGTGATCTCGCCAGACAGCACATCTGCCCCTTCCAGCGAGCGTACGATCATCGCGCTGGTCAGGCCCTCGGCGAAGGTCACCGGGTGCTGCACCGTTCGGCCGGAGCGCAACAGTTCGTAGATCTGCGCCATGGAGGCTTCAGCCGGTATTTCATACTCGCCGGCGCGCAGGGAACGATCGCCCTCATCCAGCGCGATCATAACGCGGAAAATGCGGGCGTCGGAAATCAGGCCTTCGCTTTCCAGCTGTTCGCCGATGCGGATGAGGCCAGCACCGCGCGGCAAGAGCACGGTCTCGGCCGCAAGGCTCGGCCCCGGCGCCGCGAACTCGCTTTGCAGCCAGCGATACCCGCCATAGAGCGCGCCCGCACCGATCAGTGCGAGGGTGATTATGGCAAGGCCGATCCAAAGCAGAATACGCTGCCAGCCGCCGGGCGCTTTTTGTGCCTCTGGCTCACTCATACCCAATTCCCCGGTTTGTTAGTCTGCTGCGACAAATACCACGGAAGCATTCGTGCCGCCGAATCCAAACGAGTTGGACAATACAGCGTCGACGTCTTTCTTCACCGACTTGTTGGCGGCCAGGTTAATCGCCGTTTCAACCGACGGATTATCGAGGTTCAGCGTCGGAGGACATTCACCATCACGCATGGCCAGGATGGAGAAGATCGCCTCCACCGCGCCAGCGGCGCCCAGAAGGTGCCCGATCGCCGATTTCGTCGACGACATGACCAGACCGTCCGCCGCATCGCCAAACAGGCGCTCGACGGCGCGCAGCTCGATCTCGTCACCCTTGGGGGTCGAGGTGCCGTGTGCGTTGACATAGCCGATATCCGACGGCTCCAGCCCTGCATCCTTGAGCGCCGCGCGCATGGAGCGGAAACCGCCATCACCGTCATCTGCTGGAGCGGTGATGTGGAAAGCATCGCCAGAGAGGCCATAGCCCTTCACTTCGGCATAGATCTTGGCACCGCGAGCCTTGGCGGCCTCGTATTCTTCGAGAATGACGACACCGGCGCCCTCGCCCATGACAAACCCATCGCGGTCCTTGTCATAGGGGCGCGAGGCACCTTGCGGATTGTCGTTGAAACCGGTCGACAGCGCCCGTGTGGCGATGAAACAGCCAAAGCCCAGACGGCAGACAGCGGCTTCCGCGCCGCCGGCGACCATCATGTCGGCATCGCCACGGGCCACCAGGCGCGCAGCATCGCCGATGGCGTGGGCCCCGGTCGAACAGGCCGTGACCACGGCGTGGTTCGGCCCTTTCAGGCCATGCTTGATCGAAACCTGCCCCGAAACGAGGTTGATCAGCATGCCTGGAATAATAAAGGGAGAGAGGCGTTTCGGCCCCTTCTCGTGCAGCAGGATGGAGGCGTCATAGGTGGTCTGCAGACCGCCAATGCCCGACCCGATCAGAACGCCGGCGCGTTCCTGCGCCTCTTCGTCGGCAGCGGTCCAACCACTGTCCGCGATCGCCTGATCGGCTGCTGCAATGCCGTAGATGATGAAATCGTCTACGCGCTTTTGATCCCGCGGAGACATGGTCTCGTCAGGATCGAAGACGCCGGGCATGTCAGCATGCCCGCCGCCGCGGCCGTCGACGCGTGGAACCAGACCCGCGATCCGGCAAGCCAGATCCTCGGTCTCGAAGTGCTCGATCGGGCCGAGACCGCTATCGCCGGCCAGAAGACGGTTCCAGACCGTTTCCTGACCGGTGCCAAGCGGTGTGACCAGACCGATGCCCGTTACAACGACACGGCGCATCGAAAAAGTCTTTAGCCGACCTTCTCGGAGATGAATTTGACGGCAGCACCAACCGTCTGGATGTGCTCAGCCGCGTCGTCCGGAATTTCGATGTCGAATTCTTCTTCGAACGCCATCACGAGCTCAACATTGTCCAGGGAGTCAGCGCCGAGATCGTCGATGAAGCTCGCATTTTCCGAAACCTTGTCGGCTTCGACATCGAGATGTTCAACAACGATTTTCTTAACGCGCTCGAGAACGTCAGACATTTCATACCCTCATTATGAATCACCGCACGACTATAGCGGTGAGGAAAAGGACGGGAAGCGTTGTTTCAGCCTGCTCCCCGCAGATGCGCGGGCACCTAGCACACTTCCCAGTCGGTGACCAGAACAGCGCACTAACCCAGTGCCCGCAGGATTCAAAGCTAAATCATCGCCATACCGCCATTGACGTGCAGCGTCTGGCCGGTGACGTAACCGGCCTCAGCGCTCGCCAGATAGACGACAGCAGAAGCGATATCCTCACCGGAACCGAGGTCACCGGAGGGGATTTTGGTCAGGATGGCAGAGCGCTGCTCGTCATTGAGCACGTCCGTCATCGGTGAAGCGATAAAGCCCGGAGCCACACAGTTCACGGTGACACCGCGGGCCGCAACTTCCTGGGCGAGCGACTTGGAAAAGCCGATCATGCCGGCTTTGGAGGCGCAGTAATTGGTCTGGCCCGGATTACCGGTGACGCCGACAACCGAGGTGATGCCGACGATACGGCCCCAACGCGCCTTCATCATGCCGCGCAGAGCGGCACGGGTGAGGCGGAAATAGCTTTCCAGATTGACCTTGATGACCGTTTCCCAGTCCTCATCCTTCATTCGCATGAGCAGCTGGTCACGGGTAATGCCGGCATTGGCCACCAGGATATCCAGCGAGCCCATGGCTTCCGCCGCCTGTTTCGGCAGCGCGTCGACAGCCTCGGCATCAGACAGGTTGGCCGGCAGGACATGGGCGCGCTCACCGAGCTCGGCGGCGAGGTCCTGCAGCACGTTTTCACGCGTGCCGGACAGGGCCACGGTTGCGCCACGCGCGTGCAGCGCCTGCGCGATGGATTTGCCGATACCGCCGGTGGCGCCAGTGACGAGGGCGTTCTTGCCCGTAAGATCAAACATTACACAGTCTCCTTAAGAGCAGTCGCAAAGGCTTCCAGATCAGCGGCGCTGTTGAGCGGTGCGCCCTTGGCCTCTTTCGTGGTGCGCTTGAGCATGGTGGAAAGCACCTTGCCGGCGCCCGCTTCCGCGAGGGTGGTGATACCGCCCTCTTCCACCATCCACATCACGCTCTCGCGCCAACGCACTCGGCCGGTCACCTGTTCGACGAGCTGGCGGCGAATGGTCTCGACATCATCGGTCGGGCGCGCAGTGACATTGGCGACAACCGGAACGGCGGGTGTGTTGATCGTGGCACCGGCAAGCGCCTCGGCCATAGCGTCGGCAGCCGGTTGCATCATCGGGCAATGGAAGGGTGCGGAGACCGGGAGCTTCATCGCCTTTTTCAGACCCAGCTCGCCAGCCTTGGCGATCGCAGCGTCGATCGCGGCCGTTGCACCGGAGATGACGATCTGGCCCGGGGCATTGTCATTGGCAATCGCACAGACACCGGCTTCCGCGCCGGCCGCAACCGCCTGGGCCGCAAGGTCTTCATCCGCGCCAAGCAGCGCCGCCATCGTTCCTTCACCGACCGGCACGGCTTTTTGCATCGCCTGGCCGCGCAGTTTGAGCAGTTTCGCCGCGTCAGCGATCGATAAAGAACCCGCGGCAGCCAGAGCGGAATACTCACCAAGACTGTGACCGGCAACAAAGGAAGCGGCGGTGACGTTTACGTCAAAGTCGTTCTCCAGCACCCGCATCACGGCAAGGCTGGCGGCCATCAGGGCGGGCTGCGCATTCTCCGTCAGGGTTAGCTCTTCGATCGGCCCATCAGCCATCAACGCGGTCAGGTTCTGACCCAGCGCGGCATCGACCTCGTCAAAGACGGCTTTGGCCGCACCAAATTGAGCGGCAAGTTCCTGGCCCATACCCACGGCCTGCGAGCCCTGGCCGGGAAACACAAAGGCGAGTTTCATTGAATTTCTCTTCCCTCGACTTGAATTGAACGCTCGATAGCCCCTGTTCCCACCCGGATGCAAGCGCCCTTGCGGCTTGCACTGTGCAATCCTTTGCGCTATGGGCCGCGCTTCGCTTGGTTGCGGTCTGTCTCCGCGTCACGTCTTGCATGGTGCAAGGCGGCGGGAACAGAGCCACCGCGGACCTGCCCGACCCTTCGGCTTGGTCTGCGCCGCATCCGCTTATGAAGGGAGCCGAAATGGCACTTTACGAGCATATCTTCATCGCGCGTCCGGACATTTCCCCGGCGCAGATGGAATCTCTTATCGAAGAGACCAAGACCCTCATCGAGGAAAAAGGCGGCAAAGCCGGCAAGACCGAATACTGGGGTCTGCGCAATCTCGCCTATCGCATCAACAAGTCGCGCAAGGGTCATTACGGCCTGATCGACATTGATGCCTCCGCTGAGGTCATCGAAGAGCTGGACCGCCTGCAGCGTCTGTCCGAAGACATCATCCGTCACATGACGGTGCGTGTCGAAGAGCACAGCGAAGCGCCGTCCGCCATCCTGACGAAAAAAGACGACCGCCGTCCGCGTCGTGACGCCCGCTAAGGAGTAAGAGACATGTCCACCGGAAACATCTCGAACATCCCGGCGCGCCGTCCGTTCATGCGCCGCCGCAAAGTCTGCCCGTTCTCCGGCGAAAACGCGCCGAAGATCGATTACAAAGATCCCAAGCTGCTGCTCCGCTATATGTCCGAGCGTGGCAAGATCGTTCCGTCCCGCATCACGGCCGTGTCTGCTAAGAAGCAGCGCGAACTGGCTCGCGCCATCAAGCGCGCCCGCCAGCTGGCCCTGCTGCCGTACGCTGCTGACTAAGGAGATCTGGCAATGAAACTGGTTCTTCTGGAACGCGTGGAAAATCTTGGTGCCATGGGCGATGTCGTCACCGTGCGCCCGGGTTTCGCCCGTAACTACCTCCTGCCGCAGGAAAAAGCCCTGCGCGCCACCGAAGCCAACCTGGCTCGCTTCGAAGCCGAACGCGATGCGCTGGAAAAGCGTAACGCCGAGCGCGCTTCTGCTGCAGCCACCGACGGCGAGAAGATTGACGGCGAAAGCTTCGTCATGATCCGCCAGGCCGGTGAAAGCGGTCAGCTTTATGGTTCCGTGACCTCGCGCGATATCGCCGAGATCGTCACCGAGGGCGGCGTTTCCGTCTCCCGCGGTCAGGTTGCCATCAACGCACCGATCAAGACTCTGGGCCTGCACGAGGTTCGTATCCGTCTGCACGCCGACGTGTCGGTCAATGTCACGATCAATGTCGCTCGCTCCGAAGACGAAGCCGAGCGTCAGGCCGCGGGCGAGGACGTTATCGCCTCTGCCGCTGACGAAGATCGCGCCATCGCCGACGCGCAGGCTGCCGAGCTTTTCGAAGCCGGCCAGGAGCGTGAAGACGAAGAGTTTGGCGGCGAAGCAGCTCCGGCTGCTGACGACGCTTCCGGTGAAGAAGAGGCATAAGCCTTTTCTCCATCCGGACGAGTTTGAAGGGCGGGCCTCTAGGTCCGCCCTTTTTCGTGCCTGACCTGCCCAGGCCTGTGGAAAACCCAGCCCTAGCGCCTGCAGTAGTTTGCAGGGTGACCGCTTTTGTCAGCTTCGGCCAATAGGCTGAAAAGGATTTCGATTCGCGGTTATCCACATTTCCACAGGGTGCAGGAAAATAGCATCTCAGCCCTTTCTTCAAACCGCTGCCGCGACTAACACCGACGGTTCCGCTCAACCGCGCTGTCTTGGGGATATACGTCTAGATGAGTACCGCCCTTTTGCCGTTCGAGGACGACACCCAGCTGGAAACCATCCCGCACAATCTGGATGCGGAACAGGCCTTTCTGGGATCGTTGCTCTATGACAACGAGGTGTTTCACCGCGTCGCCGACTGGCTCAAGCCGGAGCATTTCTATGATCCGGTACATGCGCGCATCTATGACACGGCCACCGATCTGATCGGCAAGGGTTCGCTGGCCGATGCGGTCGTGCTGAAAACCCATTTCGACCGCGATGACGGGCTGCGCGAGATTGGCGGGGCGACCTATCTCGCCATTCTCATCGAGAGTGCCGCCGACAGTGCGGCGGCGCCGGAATATGCCCGCATCATTTACGAGCTGGCCCTGCGCCGCGAACTGATCCGGGTCGGCAATGAACTGGTCAATTCCGCCTCGACCGACCAGGAGCGCAAATCGCGCGAACTGATCCAAACGATCGAGCAGCAGCTCTACAACCTGGCTGAAGAAGGTTCGGCACAGCGCGGCTTTGTCGGCTTCAAACAGGCTCTCGCCGAGGCCATCGAGACAGCGGCGGCCGCTTATGAACGCGATGGCGGCCTGTCAGGCATCTCCTCCGGCCTGCGCTCGCTGGATGAAAAGCTGGGCGGCCTGCACCCATCAGACCTGATCATCCTCGCCGGCCGCCCCTCCATGGGCAAGACGGCCCTGGCGACCAATATCGCCTTTGACGTGGCCAAGAATTACGAGTTCGAGATCCAGCCGGACGGCACCAAGAAGACCACCAATGGCGGGGTCGTCGGCTTCTATTCGCTCGAGATGTCGGCGGAGCAGCTCGCCACGCGTCTGATCGCCGACTACACCGGCATCCCCGGCTATATGATCCGCCAGGGTACGATCGACGCGACCCAGTATGAAGAGATCCGCGATGCGGTGCTCGAGATCCAGTCCCTGCCGCTCTATATCGACGACACCGGTGGCCTGCCCATCTCCGCCCTCGCCGCCCGCGCTCGCCGCCTCAAGCGCACCCACGGGCTCGATCTCATCGTGGTGGACTATCTGCAGCTGGTGACCTCCTCGAAGGGTGGTGAAGGCCGGGTACAGGAAATCTCCGACGTCACCCAGAACCTCAAGGCGCTGGCCAAGGAACTCAACGTCCCGGTCATCGCCCTGTCCCAGCTCTCCCGTCAGGTCGAGCAGCGCGAGGACAAGAAACCCCAGCTCTCGGACCTGCGTGAATCCGGCTCGATCGAGCAGGACGCAGACGTGGTGATGTTCGTTTACCGCGAAGCGTATTACAAAGAGCGTGAGAAGCCGCGTGAGGACACGCCGGAATATCTCGCCTGGGAAGAAGAATTTCGCAGGATCGAGAAGCTGGCAGAGGTCATCATCGGCAAGCAGCGCCACGGGGCCATCGGCACGGCCAAGGTGGCCTTTGATGGTGCCCGTACGAAGTTCTCCGATATTGATACCCGGTTTGAAGACAGCGCTCACTGACACCGCCCCGGCCCCGCGCCTGGTCGTTGATCTGGACATTATCCGCGCCAATTACCGCCGCCTGCAGGCGCTCGCGCCCGGTGCCGAGACAGCAGCTGTGGTCAAGGCCAATGCCTATGGGCTGGGCGCCGAGCAGGTCGTGCCGGCCTTGTCCGAGGCCGGCTGCACGCAATTCTTCGTGGCCCACACCTCCGAAGGTCTTGAAGCCCGCCAGGCCCTCGCCGAGCGATCGGGGAAGATATTCGTCTTCAACGGTTTCTGGCCGGCCGAAATCGACACCCTGCGTACGGCCGGACTGATCCCGGTGATCAATGATCTCGGCCAGTTGCAACAATTACGCGAGCACGCGCCGGACCTGCCCTGTGCCGTCCATTTCGACACCGGAATGAACCGGCTCGGCCTGGATGAGCGCGAAACCCGGGCCCTGCTGGGCGGGACTATGCTCGACGGTCTCGATGTCCGCCAGATCATGAGCCATCTGGCCTGTGCCGACGAGACGGGCCACGCCCTCAATCGGCAACAACTCGAACGCTTCACAGCCATCCGCAACGCCCTGCCCGGCCTGCCTGCCAGTCTGGCCAATTCCGCTGGCGTCCTGCTCGGCCCGGACTACCAATTCGACGTCACCCGCCCGGGCCTGGCGCTGTATGGCGGCGCCCCGGCGCCCGGTGCCGATTTCGAAGTCTGCGTCCGGATCGAAGCGCCCGTCCTGCAGGTCCGCACGCTGCAGGCTGGCGACAGCGTCGGCTATGGCGCTACCTGGACCGCCGACCGTCCGATACGCACGGCGACAATCGCCGCGGGTTATGCCGACGGCATATTGCGGGCCTGCGGCGAAGGCGGCATGGCGCGGCTGAACGGCCAGCCCGTGCCTATACTCGGGCGGGTGTCCATGGACCTGATTTCCGTCGATCTGAGCGACTATCAGGGCGAGGTGCAGCCCGGCGATTATGTCCGTGTCCTCGGCGCAGACCTCGATGCGCTCGCTGAACATGCCGGTAGCATTTCCTACGAACTCCTCGTTCGCCTCGGCCTGCGCTTCAACCGCGTCTACAACGGCTGAAACCGGGGCCAGACGCAGGGCCGGGAATCGTGTGCAAGATCACAGCCCGCCTGCGCCCACCTGACTTATTTTGTCACCCGGGTCCGCTTAACTGGCGCGACCACAGAGGAGACACATTGAAATGGCCCGTTCCGACAGCGTTTATGTTTGCCAATCCTGCGGCGCCGTGCACTCGAAATGGGCCGGCAAGTGCGATGATTGCGGAGAATGGAACACGCTGGTTGAGGAAGCACCGGCTGCACCGCTGGGCACGCAGGCGACCGCCCGCAAGCGAAGCGGCCGGGCCTCCAAGCTCGACCTCGTGGATCTCGGAGCGGACACACCGGAACCGCAGCGCCTTATCTCGGGTCTGACCGAGCTTGACCGGGTCGCCGGCGGTGGTCTCGTACCCGGCTCGGCCATCCTCGTCGGCGGCGATCCGGGGATCGGCAAATCCACGCTTCTGCTGCAGCTGATGGCCCGCCTCGCCCAGCAGGAGGCCCGGGCGATCTACATTTCCGGCGAGGAAGCCGTGGCCCAGGTGCGCCGCCGCGCCAAACGGCTCGGCTTGGCCGAAGCCCCGGTCTCACTCGCGGCAGAGACCTCGCTCAATGCCATTCTCGATGGTCTCAAGTCGGAAAAGCCGGACGTTGTGGTGATCGATTCGATCCAGACACTCTGGTCCGACCAGCTCACCGCAGCGCCGGGCACGGTGGCCCAGGTGCGCGCCTGCGCCCAGGAGCTGGTGCGCTATGCCAAGAAGCGCAATTGCACTGTCATTCTCGTCGGCCATGTCACCAAGGACGGCCAGATCGCCGGTCCGCGCGTGGTCGAACACATGGTCGATGCGGTGCTGTATTTCGAAGGCGAGCGCTCGCACCAGTTCCGCATCCTGCGCGCGGTGAAGAACCGTTTCGGTCCGACCGACGAGATTGGCGTGTTCGAGATGGGCGATAAAGGCCTCGGCGAAGTGCCCAACCCCTCCTCGCTCTTCCTCGACGGCCGCGAGGACGGCACGGCGGGGTCGGTGGTCTTTGCCGGCATGGAAGGCACCCGCCCGGTGCTTTCGGAAATCCAGGCCCTCGTCGCACCCGCCGCCTTCGGCACGCCGCGGCGCGCTGTGGTCGGCTGGGATAGCGGCCGCCTCGCCATGGTCCTTGCCGTGCTGGAAGCGCGGTGCGGCGTGGCGTTCGGCAATCAGGACATTTTCCTCAATGTCGCCGGCGGACTGAAGATCAATGAACCGGCAGCCGATCTGGCGGTCGCCGCCGCCATCGTGGCCTCGGCCCTCGACGTCTCCTTGCCGTCCAAGAGCGTCGTTTACGGAGAAATTAGTCTTTCCGGCGATGTTCGTCCTGTCGGCCGCTCCGAGGCACGCCTCAAGGAAGCCGCAAAGCTTGGTTTCACACGCGCTATCGCGCCGCGTGCCTCCGAATCGGATCACGTTCGCGTCGACGGCGTGGCCACCGCGCTCGAATTGGTGCAAACTCTGCGCGCGATTACCGGTGAGTAAGGAGATCCCTCATGGACGGGTCTTTGAGTACATTTGACGCTATTGGCGGGACCATCCTGCTGATTTCGGGTTTGTTGGCGCTGGTGCGCGGCTTTGTTCGCGAGGCGCTGTCCGTCACCGCCTTCGTTGCTGCCTCACTGGCTACGCTCTGGGCCATGCCGGCCTTCTATGAACCGGCCCGTGCCATGATCGACCCCGACTGGGTCGCGCCCTTTGCGGTCGGCGCGCTGGTCTTCCTGATCATCTATCTCGCGGTCACCTTCGTAACCTCCTCCCTGTCCCAGGGCCTCGCCAAGGGAGAGGATGTGAGCGTTGTGGATCGCCTGCTCGGCTTCATCTTCGGCGTCGTGCGCGGCCTCGTGCTGCTGGCCCTTGGCGTGATCTTCTACACCGCTGCGTTCGGGGTGGACGGCCGCCCGCCGGAACAGATCACGTCGGCCCGCATCTACAACATGGTCAATGCCACCGCGCGGGCGCTGCAGGTGCTCGCGCCGGAAAGTTCACGCATCGGTGAAACGGCCCCCCTGGCTGACCCGGACGACGACCCGATTGCAGAAACTATAAGAAATGATGACACGTCCTATGGCAGACGCGATCGAAACCGCCTAGATGACCTCATCGGTGAGACGATGGATGGCCAGGATGATGACGGCGAGCGATAGGCAAGCAGTTCCCGCGACACTGACCTACGATCCGGAAACGGATCGCCCCCAGGAAGAATGCGGCGTCTTCGCCGTACATGGATCGCCCGACGCTGGCGTTCTGACGGCGCTGGGCCTGCATGCCCTGCAACACCGGGGACAGGAAAGCTGCGGTATCGCGACCCATGACGGGTCGCGTTTTCATAATGAACGCTATCTCGGACTGGTCGGTGAAAACTTCACTTCGCCCGACCTGCCGCAAAGGCTTCCGGGCCGCGCCGCCATCGGCCATGTGCGCTACTCCACCCAGGGCGCCTCGGTGATGCGCAATGTGCAGCCGCTCTATTCCGACATTCGCGGTGGCGGCATCGCCCTCGCCCATAACGGCAATCTGACCAATGCCCGCGTTCTGCGGGAGGAACTGGTCCAGAAAGGCGCCATCTTCCAGTCGACCTCCGACAGTGAGGTCGTGCTGCACCTGGCGGCCCAGTCGACCAAGAACAAGCTGACCAACCGCGTCCTGCACGCGATCAAGCAGATCGAGGGCGCCTTCGCCTTCGTCATCCTGGTCAATGACCGCATCATCGCCGCCCGTGATCCCTATGGCATCCGCCCGCTGGTGATGGGCAAGATCGGCGATGCCACCGTCTTCGCCTCTGAAACCTGTGCGCTGGACATGGTCGGCGCTAAATTCGTCCGCGATATCGAGCCGGGTGAAGCCGTGGTGGTCAATGATGAGGGAATCCGCTCTGAGCGGTTTGCCCCGGAGCGTGCGGCCCGCGTCTGCTCTTTCGAATACATCTATTTCGCCCGTCCCGACTCGGTGATCGCCGGACGCAGCGTCTATGAGGCGCGCAAGCAGATGGGCCGGCAGCTGGCGGTGGAAACCCCGGCCGATGTCGATGTCGTTATCCCGGTGCCCGACAGCGGCGTGCCGGCGGCCATCGGTTTTGCCGAGGCCAGCGGCATTCCCTTCGAACTGGGTATTATCCGCTCGCACTTTGTCGGCCGCACCTTCATCCAGCCCACCCAGGACCGGCGCGACCTCTCGGTACGCCGCAAACACTCGGCCAATGCGGCCGCGGTGAAAGGCAAGCGCGTCCTGCTGATCGATGATTCCATTGTGCGCGGTACGACCTCGCTGAAGATTGTGCGCATGATGCGCGAGGCCGGTGCCTCGGAAGTCCATTTCCGCTCTGCCTGCCCGCCGATCAAATTCCCCGACTTCTACGGCATTGATATGGCCGGTCAGGCCGAGCTGATCTCGGCCAATATGGAAGTCGACGAGATGGCCAAGAAACTCGAGGCCGACAGCCTCGGCTTCTTGACCGTGAACGGCATGTACCAGGCCATTATCGGCGAGCCGCGCAATAATCGCGTGCCGCAGCTGGCCGACCACTACTTCACCGGCCAGTACCCGACGCGCCTGATGGATCACGACCGTGATCTTTCGGCCAAGGAATTCCAACTCTCCCTTCTGGTAGACGCATGACCTCAATCGATCTCAAAGGCCGTCTCGCGCTGGTCACCGGCGCGTCGCGCGGTATTGGCCGCGCCATGGCACTCGAACTGGCCAAGGCCGGTGCCCACGTCATCGCCACGGCCCGCACGACCGGTGGCCTGGAAGAGCTCGATGACGACATCCGCAAGGCGGGCGGCACCTCCACCCTGGTTCCGCTTGACCTGCAGTCGGAAGACGGGATTGAACAGCTGGGCACAATCGTCGCCGAGCGTTGGGGCAAGCTGGACATTCTCCTCGCCGCCGCCGGTGCGCTGGGCGAGTTGACCCCGGCCGCCCAGGTAAAGTCCAAGACCTGGCAAAGCGTCGTTTCGGTCAATCTGATCGCTCCGGCCCGCCTGATCCGCGCCCTGGAAACCCCGCTACTGGCCTCTGTCGCCGGCCGTGCCGTATTTATCTCCTCCGGCGCTGCCCGCTCGCGCCGCCCCTTCTGGGGGCCCTATGCGGCCACCAAGGCCGGCATGGACGCCCTGGTCCAGTCCTGGGCCAAGGAGCACGACAATAATCCGCTCAACGTCAATATCGTCTACCCGGGCGCCATGCGCACCAAGATGCGCGCCAAGGCCTTCCCGGGCGAGGATCCGATGACCCTGCCGGAACCGGTCGCCCTGTGGCCGCTGGTCGCCGACCTGGTCGACCCCGCTGGCCAGACGCATGGCGAGATTGTCGACTTTACCGCCCAGAACAAGCCGGCCTAGACCTCCCCTGAAAGGCGAATTTCAACCGCCATTTCACCCTTGGTGAGAGCCGTGCTAGTGTCTCCCTACAAATATGGGGGATATTATGAGCGACGATCGCACGAAGGCGCCGAGTGAGAAGACCCTGTCGCGGCGCAAAATCCTCGCCGGCGCGGCCGGTGTGGCCGCCGCTGCCGCCGGGAGCGGCAGCGCCCAGGCCAGCACCCAGGAGCGCGCGCAGCAACGACCACAACGGCAGGATTTCCAGCCTATCGGACGTCAGCCGACGGTTCAGCGGATCGGCAATTCCACCGCCATGGCGGAGCTCCAGGTCGAACGCAATCTGCGCCCCAACGCTTTGTCCCCGCGGGTCGCGCGCCTGCTGCAAGACGATTTGATGCTACGCGGCGAGGAGTATTCGCGCTCCATGGAGTTGATCAATTCCGTCCTCGCAAAAGCGCCGGACGATTATAGTGGCGTCATCGTCCTCGACCTGAATGGCAGCTGGGAGCCCGGCCGGCTTGGTGTACCCGGCGGAGTCAGCCAGAACGCCTCGGAATGCACGTCCAATTCCTGCGGCATCCATTCCTGCGGCGAGCACACTTGCGGGGCGGAAGGCTGCACGACACAAGGCTGTGGCAGCCAGACCTGTACCAGCAATACCTGCACCGCCAAGGACTGCTCGGCCTATACCAGTTTTTCCGGTGAGCTGGGCGATATCCGCAATCAGATGACCGCACAGCAGCGGGTCTGGAACGACCTCGCCGTCATGCACCGCCAGTATGACGCGATGAACCGGGTCGAGGTACGCATCAATCATCGGGATGCCGCGCGTATCCGGACCGATATGATCCGCCGCTAGCGCGATGCCCGACGCGTCCTCTCAGCTCGAGGTCGGCACTTACTCGGTGTCGCAATTCAACGTCTTCGTGCCGTCCATGGGCGAAGATACCGCCCTCTGCTTCAACACGTTCAGCGGCGCATTTCTGCCTGTCGCCCTGGTGGATTTCGAAGCCATCGGACAGGCTATTGCCTGCCTCGAGGATGGTGGCGATGTCACCGCCATAGCGCCGGCAGTCCTGGCCCTATTGGTTGAGAACGGCTTCCTCGTCCCGACTGGCTTTGATGAACGCGCCGCGCTGAAGCAGCGCTATTTTGACGGGCGACGCGATGAAGCGGGCCTCAACCTCACCATCGCCCCGACCGTGAGCTGTAACTTTGCCTGTTCCTATTGTTTCGAGGAACACCCCAAGCGGCACATGAACGAGGCCGACGTCGAAGCCATAGCCACCCATGTCGAGACTGCCTTGCGACCGGGCGAACCCCTGGGGGTCATCTGGTTTGGCGGTGAACCACTGGCCCAGTTCAAGACCCTCAAGGCCATTGATGCCCGGCTGGACGCGCTCTGCCAGGCCAAAGGCTCGTCCTATAGCCAGTCGATCATCACCAATGGCAGCCTGCTGAGCGAAGACAAGATCGCCTATTTCGCCAATCGCCCGGGCTTCACCTCGGCCCAGATCACGCTGGACGGCCCGGCCGAGATCCATGACCAGCGCCGGACCACCTCCGCTGGCGGTGGAACCTTCGCCAAGATCCTCGACAATATCAAAGCGGTCGACGGGCGTTTCTTTGTCAGCCTCCGGGTCAATCTGGACCGGCGCAATGTATTGCGCACGACCGAGCTGATCGACCTCATCGTCGAACAGGAGCTGGGCCATTTCGTCAGCCCCTATTTCGGGCATGTCACCGATTATAACGACAGCGTCGAAGGCCTGTCCGATCACTGCCTGAGCCGGGCCGAATTTGCCGAAGCGGAGATCAAGCTCGGCTTCTACATGATCCAGCGCGGCCTGAAGCCCGCTCTCGGACTGCCCCAGCCCTCCGCTCATAGCCTGTGCGTGGCCGATTCCCCCGGCGGCGCCGTATTGTCACCCGGCGGACTGGTTTTCAGCTGTTGGAACGAGACCGCCTTCCCAGAACAGGCCGCGTCCGGTTCGCTCGGCCCAGACGGGCTGGTGCGCACCGAGGCCCAGGCCAAGAAAGCCGAGCGCTGGAAGCAATACGACCCGTTCAGCCATGCCGACTGTCAAAGCTGCAAGGTTCAGCCATTGTGTCAGGGCGGATGCCCCTGGGAGGCCGAAAAAGCCCCCAAGGACGGCCCGGGTCATTGCTCCCCCCTGCGCAACAACCTCCCCGACCGCCTCCGCCTGCACCATCTTTGCGCCAGCATCGACGCAACGGCAGACCTTGCGCCGGACCGGCCCCGGCAGGTGGTCTAGGGTCTAGAGGCGCGGGTCGACGGGTTCGGTTTCCAAAGCCAGCACGCCAAAGACACATTCATGTACCCGCGCCAGCGGTGCATGCTGGGTGAAGCGTTCAAGCGCCTCCAGACCAAGGCTGAATTCCCGCAGCGCCAGCGACCGTTTCTTGCCGAGACCGCGTTGCCGTAGTCGCTCAAGATGCTGTGGCTGGTCATAATCAGGACCATAAATGATACGCAGATACTCCTTGCCTCGCACCTTGACCGCCGGCTGGATCATGCTTTTGCGACCGCGAGCAATGAAGGTGGACGGCTTGACTACCATGCCTTCGCCGCCCCTGGCGGTTATCTCGTCCCACCACCGCGCTGCAGTAGCACAAGCGGCCGCGTCGGAAAGGTCCACGGATTTCCATTCGGTCGCGATGAGCATGGGATCGCCCTGCTCCGCGAGCTCGGCGAGGGTTTGCATATGCCAGGCATGCGGCTTGTCGGAATGGACACGGCCGTTACTGGCCAGAATGTGGAAGGGCGCGATCTTGAGATCATCAAGGCCTTCCACCGGCCAGACATATTGCCGATAGGCCGCGCCGAAGCCTTCAATGGCTGCGAGACGATCAGCATTCGTCTTCACCTCGACAGCCACATCAATACCGCGCTCAGCCGCCTTTTGCAGCGCGGCCTGGGCGGCTGAAAGCCCAAGCAGCCCCGCACTCCCGACCCGGGCATACTGGCGCTCGATCAGGCTTTGCGCCTTGGTGGACCAGGGCATGATTTCCATGTCGAGGCAGAACCAGCTGGCCTCGAACCTGTCCCACCAACCGGCCTTGGATATCGCATCACGCAGGCGAGCAATAACAGCTTCTTCCTCCGCCGGAGCAAAGAAGGGCCGCCCCGTCCGGGTGTAGATGATCCCGGTCCGGTCGCGGGATTTGAAATGCGTCTCGGCTGACGCCTGATCGCGGCAGATCACTGCAACAGCACGCGAACCCATGTGTTTTTCCTCGCACACCACAGTGCCCACACCGCGGCTGCGATAGAAGTCGAATGCCTCTTCCGGCCGTTCAAGCCAGCCTTCCTGCTGAGAGGTTTCGACCGGGGACATGGTCGGCGGAAGATAGATGAGCCACCGCGGGTCGACGGCAAAGCGGCTCATGGTTTCAAGGGCTCCCGCCGAATGAGCCTCTGAGATCGTTACCAGACCATGGGTACCGGTCTCGATAGCGCGCTTTCCAAGGACATCGTCAAGCCGGATCGCCGTCGGATCCGTGCTCTTGCCTGGCTTGACCAAGGGCTTCACGGGCTCACACCAGACCTGCTCGGCCGGCACATCGACAAGCTCCTGTTCCGGCCAGCGTAGGGCGGTCAGCTTGCCGCCGAAGACACAACCTGTATCGATACAGATCGTACCATTGACCCATTCCGCTTCCGGTGTGGGCGTATGGCCATAGACCACCTTAGCCCGACCGCGATAATTAGCGGCCCAGTCGGCGCGCACCGGCAAACCGAATTCGTCTGTCTCACCCGTCGTATCGCCATACATGGCGAAACTACGCACCTTTCCACTGGCGCGGTTGTGCATGTCCTCGGTCAGCCCCGCATGGGCGACGACCAGATTACCCCCTTCGAAGACATAATGACTGATCAAGCCGTCGAGCCAGACGCGCATCTCCTCGGAAAAGCCCTCCGGCTGAGCCTCGAACTGCTCAACCGTCTCTGCCAGGCCATGGGTCAATTGCACATTGCGGCCGTTGAGCTTGCGCACAAGCTTGTTCTCGTGATTGCCGATCACGCAGAACGCTGTGCCCGCCTCGACCATGCCCTTGACCAGGCGCAACACGTCCGGAGAGCGCGGTCCGCGATCGACAAGGTCACCGACGAAGATCGCCCGGCGTCCCTCCGGCGGGGTCACCGTATAATCGCGTAAGCCCGGCTCGCCCTCGCTCGCAACCTCGTATCCCAGCACCGAAAGCAGGCTTTCAAGCTCGCCGGCGCAGCCATGGATATCACCGATAATGTCAAACGGCCCGTTCTCTGATCGCTTGTCCGGCCACAACGGCGTGCGCTCAATAGTCTCCAGCGCGTCCATCTGTTCAGGCGTATCAAAGACATGCAGATTACGCACACCCTCGCGCTTCTGCAGCCCCTTGAAGCCGCGCTTCATTGCCTTGAGGTGATTGCGCACGACATGGGGTCCGAAACTTCGATTCTCGCGCTGATGATTGCGCTCATGGCAAATATTCTCGTCGATGAAGAAGGCCATGGCGACCGGAAGCGCATGATATTTGCGCGCCAGCGCCACAAAGCGGGCGCGGTCCTCCGGTTTCACATTGGTCGCATCAATGACAGTCAGCCTGCGCGCAGCGAGGCGTTTTTCTGCAATGAACTCGACCAGTTCAAACGCGTCCCGCGTCACCGACTGATCCGTCTCATCATCCGCGAGCAAGGCCCGGCAGGCGTCGGAGGAGACGATCTCGGTGTCCTTGAAATGCTTGCGTGCAAAGGTCGACTTGCCCGACCCGGACGGCCCGATCAGCAAGACGAGACAGAATTCGGGAATAGAGATGGTGGTTCGGTCAGACATCTATCCCCCCAAAATCTCGCGGAAAAGCGCATCTGCGTCGGCCCTCAACTCGGGGCGTTCCGCGCGAATGCCACGCGTCGCCTCACGGGCCCAGTCGAACTCTTCGACGATAAATTCATCAATAATCTCGACACGCGGAGCCTCACCGATTTCTTTTGACCGGCTCTTGGCGATAAGCAGCTCGTTCAATGCGGAAACCAGCGTCTCCGGTAGTTCAGTACCCGCGACGAGATCCTGGAAATTCATCGGCGGGATTTCGTCCGGGCGACGGCGCATCCAGCGGACGGCGAGCGCCGGCCGGACGATGTAGAAATACTTCTTGAGGTTCACCCGCTCCTTGCCATCGATATAGACGTCCCACTGCCGCCCACCGAGGTGGAGATAATGGTGCAGGCAAGCCGGACCGTGAGCGACGCGCTCAGAAAAGTTGGTCAGCTTCGCACAGATGGCATCATCCCACATGTAGCGGATCGGACTTGATAGCCATTCCAGCAGGACCGGGTTGGGCTTCAGCAAGAGGTTTAGCGCCTTTTTGATGTCCCAGCCATTGATGTCGAGATCGCCGTCTATGGGGAGTTCGATGACATCGCGACCGGGTTCAAGGGACAGATACCAGTCACGCGGACGGGCGTACACGAAGCGGGCATCATAATCGCTGTCTGGCGAAGGAAAGCCCCAGGCCCGACTGCCGCTTTCAATGGCGAACAGGATACGCACGTTTTCGCGGACCTCGATCTGGCGGAGCTGGTCGAGGATGGTGTCGTGCATAACCGGGGAAATGGAGGGGTTGAACTGAATGGCCGTCACGATGCCGCCCCACGCTTGAACACCGCCATTTGCGTCGGATGACCGTACTCGGCATGCGCATCGCCAATGCCTTCAAAGTGCACCTCATAGCCCTGCCGATCGCACACGGATTGCGCCCAGGCAGCAAACTCCGCACGGGTCCATTCAAAGCGGTGGTCGGAATGGCGCAAACCGCCGGGCTTGAGGTTTTCGAAGGTTTGGTTGAACTCGATATTGGGTGTCGAAACCAGGACCGTGCCGGGCCGGGCCTTAGCGAAGACGACGCGTTCCAGCGCATCGAGGCGCTCCGCGTCGACATGCTCGATCACCTCGACCAGGGTGATAGCGTCAAACCCTTCAAGGCGTTTATCGTCATAAACCAGAGAGCCGCGGACAACATCGATCCGGGCGCGCTGGGTCGGCGACATGCGCTCCAGGCGCAGTTTACGCTGTGCCTTTTCCAGCTCCGGCGTCGAGACTTCCACACCAAGCATGTAGTCGATCGAAGGCTCCTGCATCAGGCGGGACAGCAGCTTGCCTTCGCCGCATCCCAGATCACAAACCCGGCGCGCTCCGGCCGTCACCAGCGCGCCGGCAATAGCGTCATAGCGCCGGTCATTCAGGCGCATCGGCTTTTCCAGCTCCATCTCGCCAGCCGCCGCGTCGGGTTCCTCGCTGTCGTCATCGGCAACCCCGAATTTTTCGTCCAGGAGATTAAGCGCATCCTGGGCGAACTGACGTTTGCGCAGATAGCGATTGGCAATGAGATCGCGCTCCGGATGAGATTGCAGCCACGCCCCCGCCTTCTCGATCAGCTTTTCCACTTCGTCGCTGCCAACCCAGTAATGCTTGGCGTTATCGAGCACCGGGATCAGTACATAAAGATGGGTCAAGGCATCAGCGAGGCGCTGGGTGCCCGTCAGACTCACCGTCCGGTACGGGCTTTCGCCCCAATCAGGATAGGCCTCATCGAGCAATGCCGTTTGTGTCTCAACCTCATAGCCCAGCGGTTCAAAGAGGCGATGGACGATCTCGTCCTCGCCCTTGCACGGCAAAGGCGTGATTTCCAGCTCCAGGGCGATAGCTGTATCGGCGAGGTCTTCACGCTCCTTGGCCCGTCCCGCCATGGCGTCACGCAAAACCCGGTTGATCGCCACGCTGAGAAATGAGGACGCGGCATAGGGCCGGTCGTTGACATAATGTGCCAGCATCCCATCGCCCTGGCTCGACTTGCGGCCGCGGACGAGCTGGATCGGGTCGACCTCCAGCAGCAAGGCCGCCTCGCAACGATCCTCGGAAGCTTCCGGGTAGAACAACACGGACTTGCCAAACGGAAGGTCGGCCCGGTGGACATTCGCCGGGTTCTTTCGCAGCAGAAATCCTAGATCCGTCGCCGGCCGGTGTGTGGTTGCAATCTTCAAGAGCATGCCGGGACGTTAAACGCCCTTCGCGCATACTCAATAATCGATCACAGCCTCACCTCTTCCGCCGCCCCGACAGCACGACGCGCAAGAGCCAGAACAATGTCAGCAGGGCCACCAGTGCCACTGGAATGACGAGCACGGCCTCGGTACGCAGGGCTTCAGGCAGGACGTGGTTATTGCCGAAGAAGAAAATGAAAGTGGCGATGAACATGGAAAAGCCCATGCGCCATAAATGCCGGGCGATGCGTTGCCTCCGGGAAAGCGGTGAGCGGGACAGGGCGATACCGTCCAAGGCGGCAATGAACAGGGCCACTCCGCCCAGCGCGTAGAAGGCGCCCGGCGCCAGACCATCGAGCTGGTCCAGATCGCTGGCCGACAGGCCATATCCGGTGGCCAGACTGGCCAGCCCCACCAAGGTGATCAAGGCAGCGAGCGCCCGTTCGCTACGCCCCATCTTTCCGCTCTTTTCCCGCGCCGCCAGCCAGCCGGTCGCGGCGGCATGGGCCGCGAAGAGCGAGAGGAAAGTGGTGAAGACAATGGAGCGGGCAAAGCTCATATAAAGCCCGCTGGCACAGAGCAGCAGCATGCTGGCCGCGAAGACGCGTCCGGCCAGGACCTGCCCGCGCGCGCCCTTGGTCAGAACGAAGGCGGCCATACCGGCCAGCAGGCAGAGAGCGCCCAGCAGAAAATGGATCTGTCCGATCAAAGAGACCCCGCTCATGCCTGGGCCTCCTTGCGCCGCGGACGATTGAAGACCGTGCGGATGAGCCAGAACAGGATGAGGACGGCCGTGATCGCTTCGGGCAGGGAGAGCAGGCCGCTCTCGCGCAGGACTTCGGGAAAAACACGCGCGCCTGGTCCGGTGAAGAAGGACCCCACGGCAATGAAGTAGGCCAGTCCCATCCGCCATAAATGCCGGGCGACACGCGCGCGGTCAGAGAGTGACCGGCGCAGGACAAGGCTGAGATCAAAGACAAAGCCGAGCCCGCACATGGCGGCGAGCATGAAATAGTAATCCGCCATAAAGCCGAGGTAGACGCCCTCTGCTGTGCCCAGAGCGATGACGCCGAGGGTGACCAAGCCCGTCAGGGTGGCGGCAATCAACACGGCGGCGATGACTTCCAGCGCGCCGGCCTGGGTCGCGGCTTGCGATTTCGGCCAGCGTGCCGCCGACCAGCCGGTGAGGACGAGATACATGCCGAGCACGCCGGCGAAGGCCGTGATCAGCAAGCGCTCTGGTTCGATGAGGCCGAGCAGTGCGCCGGACAGGGACGCGATCAGCATGGTGTAAAAGAAGACCGTCCCACCGGCGCGGTGAACCGGCCGGCCCTTGGGGGCGGTAAAGGCGACCGCGCCGCCGGCCACGCACAGTGTTCCGGCGATGATGTGGGTCAGGAGAAGTGCGTCTGGCAGCATGAACAGGGCTCCGCGATTGGGTGAGCCCCGCTTATGCGCGTGCGGATTGCAGCACGTCGCCTCGCCCTGCAGGCCGGGACATGCCACATGTCCGGCCCGTCACGTCCGGACATCAGCGCGATTTACATCGACCGGCAGGCTGGATAAGCCGGACGGGAGATGACCACACCCATGATGCCCGATCCGCTGAGCCTGATCCTCTCTGCCGCCGCTCTCGGCCAGGCCGCGCTGTGCGCCGGCCTGCTGGTGGCGGGCCGGACTGGAGATGATGCGACACGGCCGGCGCACCGGCTCTGGCTCGCCGCGCTTTTTGCTGCCCTCGCCCCGCTATCAAGTGGCCCGGTGAGTGCGGCCCTGGCACCGGCCCTCTTCCCCCTCGCCATGGGGCTCGTTTTGCTGGCCGCCTACGCACTGGCACCATTGGTCTGGCTTTATGTGATCGCCCTGACCAACCCGGCGGCGACGCCGGCGCGCCCGGGTCGCTGGAAACACGCCCTTCCCGGTCTGGCCGGCGCCTCCGGGTTGATTGCCATCGTGACACTGCCCGGCGAGGACCGGCTCGAGATGTTTGTCGCAGGGACCCTGCCGGACGGCGCCCATGCGGCAGGCGTGGCGTTGTGGCTGTTTGCACTGGTCCTGGCCTGGAACATCGTCTCCGGCATCTATGGGATCGCCATCCTGCGCCGCCTTGGCCGCTATCGGGCACGCTTGCGGGATTTGTATTCCAACACCGAAGGGCGCGCCCTGTACTGGCTGAGCGGGCTGATCGCGGTCCTCGCTGCGGTCTGGGTCATTGCCGTCGCGGTCCTGTTGATCGACAACCTGCTGGCCCCGCTCCCCCTTCCCGCCAGTCTGGGCCCGGTCATGGTCTTGAGCCTGATTGCCGCCTTCGCTCTGAACGGGTTTGGCCAGGAGCCCGGCCTGCCCGAGGCCGATGCGGTGTCAGAAGCCGAGGCGGACAAGGTGGCAGACGGCGGGAAGTATCAGAAATCCGCCCTCGGCGAGGCCCAGGCGGCGCGCATTGCAGACAAATTATCGACCGCGATGCGCGAGCAGCAGCTGTTTCTCGACCCCGGCCTGTCGCTGCAGAAGCTTTCCCGGCAGATCGGGGTGGCGCCCAACCTGGCCTCGCAAACGCTCAACCAGACCCTCGAGGAAACCTTCTTCGATTACGTCAATCGCTGGCGCGTCGAGGCGGCGCTGCCGCGCATCGCGGCCGGCGAGGACACAGTGCTGACCATCGCGCTGGATGTCGGCTTCAACACCCGCTCGACCTTCTACACCGCCTTCAAAAAGGTGACGGGCATGACACCGCGGGCCTGTCGGGATGCCGCCAGCACAGCAACAGACTGACCGGAGGCGTCGCGCGATCAGGTACGCTTGGTGCGGGCATCCGGATTCTTGCGGTCCGCATAGGGGTTCTTGCCCGACTTCACGATCAGGCGGATCGGAATCCCCGGCATCTCGAAAGCCTCGCGGATGCCGTTGACCAGATAGCGCTTATAGCTCTCCGGCAAGGCATAACCGCGCGAACACATCAACACGAAGGTCGGCGGACGGCCCTTGGTCTGGGTCAGATAGCGCGGCTTGATGCGGCGCCCGGCCACGGAGGGCGGCGGGTGGCGCTCGATCATTTCCTGCAGCCAGTCATTGAGGTCGCGGGTCTTGATCTTGGCGTCCCAGTCCGCGTGCAGCTTGGTCAGGGCCGGCATGATGTCGTCCAGCCCCTTCTTTTTCACCGCGGAGATCGGCAGCAAGGGCGCCCCGGTCATCTGCGGCAGGAGCCGTTCAAACTCGAGCTGGATTTCCTTGAGATAGGCGGTGCGGTTCTTCACCAGGTCGAACTTGGAGATCGCCAGGGCGACCGCACGGCCTTCCTTGTAGGCCATGTCGGCGAGGTGCAGATCCTGCTTTTCCAGCGGGTGCTCGGCATCCACCAGCAGCAGCACAACCTCGGCAAACTTGATGGCGCGCAGCGTGTCCGCCGCGCTCATGCGTTCGAGCCGGTCCTTGACCTTGCCGCGCTTGCGCAGGCCCGCCGTGTCGTGCAGGCGCACGCGGCGGCCATCCCAGATCCAGTCGACGGAAATGGCGTCGCGGGTAATACCGGCCTCGGGACCGGTGATCAGGCGGTCCTCGCCGATCAGCGTATTGATCAGGGTCGACTTGCCCGCATTGGGACGGCCGATCACAGCGATGCGTAGCGGCGGCTCGTCCTCGGCCTCATCCTTCTTGCGACGGCGCTTGGGACGGCCTAGGGCCTCGACCACAGCCTGGTAGAGATCGCCCATACCATCGCCATGAGCGGCCGACAGGCCAATAGGCTCACCCAGGCCCAGCGAATAGGCTTCCAGCAAACCGCCCTCGCCGGCCTTACCCTCGGCCTTGTTGGCCAGGAGGATGACCGGCTTTCCGGATTTGCGCATTTCGTCGGCAAAGGTCTGGTCAAGCGGCGTCAGGCCCGAGCGGGCATCGATCATGAACAGGCAGAGATCGGCCTCGTCGATCGCCATCTCGGTCTGGGCGCGCATTTCCGCTTCCAGGCCTTCCCGCTCGGCATCATCATAGCCGGCGGTGTCGATCAGCATCAGCTCGAGCTCGCCCAGACGCCCACGCGCCTCGCGCCGGTCGCGGGTCACGCCCGGCCGGTCGTCAACGATCGCCAGCGGCTTGCCCGCCAGGCGATTGAACAGGGTCGATTTGCCCACATTGGGCCGTCCGACGACGGCGATGCGGGGCAGGTTTTCAGTCATTCATTCACGCCTATCGAAGCGCGATAACCCGCGCTTCATCGGTGACGACATAAATCGTCTCGTTCGCGATAACCGGCGCCACAAAGACGTCGTCGCGCAGCTCATACTCCCGAATGACCGATCCGTCATAGGCGTTCAGCAGTACGGCATCGCCACGGCTGGAGGCCAGGAAGACACGACCGCTGGCCAGAAGCGGTCCGGACCAGGCGATCCGGTTCTCGCGATTATCCGGATTTTCGAACAGGTCGAGCTGCTCAATCCAGTGAATCTGGCCCGTCAGGCGGTTCAGGCAGACGACCTGGGCTTCGCTGGTGACGACATAGATGAAGTCCCCGGCCACCCACGGCGCGTGCAGACCGCCAGCCGGCTGGCTCCAGATACGCTCACCGGTACGCAGCGAGATCGCCACCAGGGAACCGGAATGGCTCATGGCATAGACCGCGCCATCGGCAATCACGGGGCTGCCCGCGACGTCATTGATGTCCGACATCGCCGTCAGACTGCCTGCGCTGGTCAGGCTGTCCGACCAGATCGGGTTACCGTTCTGAACGCGCAGGGCGACAAGTTCGCCGGAGGCAAACGGCGCCACGACAACATCGCCGAGAACCGCCGGGCTCGGGGCGGTAATCAGGCGCGCGCTTTCGACAATGCCCTGATAGGTCCACAACACCTGGCCGCTATCGGCCTCGATCGCGATCATTTCGTTGTCGTCAGAGGCGACGAAGATCCGGCCATCGGCCACCGTCGGTGCACCGTGGAACGGGACGATGATTTCTGCGCGCCACAGCTCGGAGCCGTTATTGGCGTCCAGGGCGACGAGGAAGTTGAAGCCGGCATGGGCGTAGATCCGGCCATTATCGAAGGCCAGACCACCGCCAAAGGCCATGCGGTCATTCTCGGTCGGGCCTTCCAGGCGCGTCGACCAGACATTGGCGCCGGTTTCGGCATCCATGGCGGAAATCTCACCCCGCGCGTCGATCGCATAGACGCGGCCATCGGCAACCACCGGGCGGGCATTCAGGCGGCTGGAATTGCTCGAGCCCTCACCGATATTGGCACTCCAGTAGACGTCAAGCTCGCCATCCGCCTGGGTGTGCTGCACGGCGTGGGACGGGTAACCGCCCGGCTGCGGCCAGACCGGATTGGCATAGGCCCGCGGCAGGACAACCGGCTCAAGCGGCGCACCGCTACCGATCTGCAGGCCCTGTTCGAAATCGAGGATCGAGACGCGGCCATCCTGCGGCGCGGTATCCTCATCGGCTTCGCCGCCGCCAATACCGGGGATGAAATCGAGTGCATCGACCGGATTGGGAACGGAGGAACACGCCGCAACCGGCGCCAGCGCCAAAGTCAGCAGGAAACCGCGGATACGCATTACATCAATCATTCCCTGCTTCCCCGGCAGCTGGTGTCTCAGTCTCGTCACTAGTCTCGCTCGCCGCCGATGCGTCAAGCGAATTCAAAAGCGCAAGCGCGTTGAAGGCGCGGCGGCCAACTGTTCCGTCCGGTGCCACCGGAGACGCGATCTCGCTGAATTCCAGACGGGCGCGGTCGTAATCGCCATCGCGATAGGCTGCCACACCGATCGTTTCCAGCGCATAGGCCCGGTAGGGCGTGTCACCCGAGGCCATCGCCGACAGACGGATTTCGACATCGGCGAAACTCAGCTCATCCCAACGCGCCCAGACGGCCTTCAGCGTCGCCAGGTCGCGGATCACGGCGTCAGAAGTGCTTGCAGCGGCCTGGTCGAACAGATCGGCGGCTTCGCCATTATTGCCGGCCTCAAGCGCGAGCGCGGCCTGCTGCATCAGGGCCAGCGTGGTATAGCCGGACGGACCAGCCTCGCGCAGGGTGTCGAACGCGGCGCTGGCCTGTTCGGTATTCCCCGCATCGCGGTAATCGAGGGCTGCGAAGAATGCGTCGGATGCGCGCTCATGGCGGGCGTCATTCCAGGCATTGAAGCCGGCCCAGCCGGAGGCACCCAGAATAATGAACAGCGCGACGCCCAAGGCCCAGGGGCCGTATTTCTTGAACGCTTCTTGATAGCGATCCTGAGCGAGCTGCTCTTCAACCTCGTCAAATACATCGACCACGTCGACACGACTCCGTTTTCAAAGGACAAATTCGGCGCGACCCTAGCGTCCACAGCGCGGCGCGGCAACCGCGCTCAACCGTCCTTGCGCTTCAGGGCATAGACCTCGGCGCTGGAGGGGAATTGGCGTGCCCTCACCTCCTCGGCATAGCGCTCCACGGCGGCTGAGGTGCGTTCGGCCATATTGTCATAGCGCTTGACGAATTTCGGGGTCCATTCAAACACGCCGAGCATGTCCGGCGTGACCAGGATCTGACCATCGCAGGCGGCCGAAGCACCAATGCCAATCGTCGGTACGGAGACCGCTTCGGTGATCTCGCGGCCGAGATCCTCATCCACGCCCTCAACCACGATGGCAAAGGCCCCGGCCTTGTCCGCGGCCACAGCCTCGTCGATGACGCGCTGCCACTCCGCCGAGGTGCGCCCCTTGGCCTTGAAGCCGCCATCGGCCAGCGCCGCCTGCGGGCGCAGCCCGACATGGCCGATCACCGGGATAGAGCGCTCCGCCATGAAGGCAATCGTGTCGGCGGCATAGGTGCCGCTTTCAATCTTGATCGCCTGGCAGCCGGTTTCCGCCATCACCCGGGCGGCATTCTCGAACGCCTGCTGGGGGGATTGCTCATAGGTGCCGAACGGCATGTCGACGGCAACCAGCGCCCGCTTGGCGCCGCGCATGACGGCCTTGCCGTGCATGATCATCATGTCCAGCGTGACACCGATCGTGCTGTCCAGCCCGTGCACCACCATGCCGACGCTGTCGCCGACCAGCAAAAGATCACAATGCGGATCGAGCAGACGCGCCATCGGCGCATCATAGGCGGTCAGGCAAACCAGCGGCTCACCGCCCTTGCGGGCACGGATATCCGGCGCAGTGATACGCCGGGCTTTGCTTTGTGCGGACATGAAAAACGGCCTCGCTGGAAAACGAAGCCGCGACACTAGCCGAGGATGTTGCGGCGCAAAAGCCTCAGGCGATGCGCCGCGGCAGCACCAGTGCGACCGTACCGACCGCCATGGCCATCGCAGCGGCGGCCAGAGCTTCCGGCGTCGCCAGGAAAGCGAGGCTGGCTGCAGCCCCTTCGGTCGGCATGGAAATGTTGGAGAACAGGCTTTCCAGCTGCGTGCCGGCAATCGCCGATCCGGTGGAGCCGGCGCCACCGAGCATGAGCACACGCTTGCGGTCCGGGTTCTCCAGCTTGTGCTTCACCTTCTCAACGAAGGCATCAGCTTCCGCGTCACGCTCGAGCGGTTCGGCCGCTTGCGCGAAGGCGGCTTTGAGCCGCTGATCGAATGCGTCTTCCATCGTCATCACACCGTTACCTCCGCACCTGTTTCCGCATTGGCGAAATAGGCCTGAAGCTTCGCTCGTCCCCGATTCACGTGGGACTTTACCGTTCCCAGCGGCATGCCGGTAGCGTCCGCCGCTTCAGAATGCGACATGCCGCAAGAGTAACACATAACCACCACGGCCCGCTCCTCTTCCTTCAGTGTCGCCAGCGCCCGGTCGAGATCGACCACATTGCCCATATCGCGGGGCGCTTCGGTTTCTTCAACATCGGCCTTGAATTTCTCCAGCACGCGATCGGCCGATTTGCGCTTGCGTGCGGATTTCAGAAACTCGGTATAGGCGATCGAGCAGAGCCAGGATTTGAAACTGCCCGTGCCCTTGAAACTGCCGACCTTCTCGAAGGCCCGGATGAAAGTGTCCTGGGCGAGGTCGTCGGCAAGGGCATGATTGCGGCACATGCGGTGCAGCATCGAGCGCACCAGGGCCTGATGGCGACGGACGAGTTCGCCGAATGCTGCGCTATTCTTGGTCGCAATGACCAGCGCTGTGAGTTCTGCGTCCGTCGCTTTCATCAGGTCCCCCGAGCTTGCAATCCGGCCTTACTGGGCCGCGTCTTCGTCCTTGGGACGGTTCATCAGGCCGAAGCCGATCAGAACCAGACCGATCAGACCCGGGAAGGATGCGATAGCCGGCATGATGTACATGGCCTCAGCATCGCCTTCGACATTGCCGATCGCCCACCCGAGCAGCAGCAGGGAAGCTGCGATTGCCAGCAGAATGGCCCCGCCCTTGAGATCGCCATTGCTATCTTTGCGCGGCATGCCGAGGGCGCGGATGGTTTCCGGGGTCATGGTCTGACCATCGCGGATGGCCGCTTCAATGACCGTCAGTGTCGCCTTGCGTCGCTGGGTGGAAGCGTTGAACGCGATCCAGACCACAGCCACGACCATGATAAAGGGCGACATGGCGACCAGCATCACAGGGATATCCATTTTATTCTCCTAACTCTTGGGACCCGGCACGGTGTGCGCCGCTTCTGACAATGAGATGCGGGTGGGCCCGAAATTGGATGCAGGGGTCAGCCAATAATTGCGACGCCGAATAAATACATGTGAAAATTCATAAGGATAAGCGCTGCCAAAACACCCAGAACAATCGCCGTCAGATCACCGCCCCAACCCTTGACGACCGGCGGAGGCGTTTCCCGCATCCAGGCCGAGATGAAGGTCACCAGCGACCAGGCAAGGAAGGCGCCGAACAATAGAACGGCCGACGCCTCGCCATTGGCCAGAAGATGCGCGAAGGACCACAGGACGACCGCGGCCAACATGGGATGGCGCACCCAGCGGCGGATATGGCCGGGCGCGTAGGCCGAAACCAGCAGGATGAGCGCGATCGGAACCAGCGAGAACGCCAGATGCCTCGTCCAGATCGGCGGGGTCCACAGGATCTCCGGCGGATGGGCGATGATCTTGCCATAGATGATAAGAACAAAGCCGGTCAGCGAGAGCGCCGTGTAAACCAGCTTGTAGGGCATTTCCCCGAGCCGCCCGGCCAGCGCCTCGCGCGCTCCGGGTATGACGCGCAGCGAGTGCACGCCGAGAAACATCACCAGACCGATTGCCAGCACAAGCATGGCCGTCTCCCCCGATAGCTTTGCGGTACTATAGGCGATTCAATAGCGAGGTGCGGAAAAACCGCTCGCTAATTCGGGATAAAGCGTGGAAATCGAACCCGGTTCTGCACAATCGCCACGCCAATCAGCGCCACCGCGGCAATCGCTGCGAGGACGATACCGACCATGTCGAATACGCTCTCCAGCGAGGCGGCCAGGGTATGCCAGGCTGGGCCGGTCAGCGCGAAGAAGACAACAAGGGCCAGTCCGAGGGCAAAGCGCAACGCCACTTCCACCCGCAGGCGACGCGCTGCGATATCGGACATGACCGAGGCCCGAAAGCCCGGATCCACGGCCGGAACCGGGTCGGCGTCGAAATAGCGGCTGAGCGGATCGTGTTCAGTCATGGCTTGCTCCAAGGATGGCCTCCAGGCGGGCCCGTCCTCTCGATATATGGGATTTTAGCGTCCCCAGCGGCATTGACAAAATCTGCGCAGCTTCCGGGTGCGACCAGCCCCCGCCGAGGCAGAGCGCCACCGCCGCGCGCTGCTCCTCGCTCAGCTCGGCCAGCGCCTGCTGCAGCGCGATGTGACGCTCATGCTGCGGATCGCTGGCCTCATCCTGCTCGCTCTGCCAGCTTGTATCGCGCTGCCGCCGGCGCACCGCCGAACGGCTGGCCGAGCGCACCGTGTTCCAGGCGATGGACATCAGCCAGGACTTGAAACTGGCACCATCCCGCAAACCCCGCAGCCGGCTCCACGCCGCCAGCAAGGCTTCCTGGGCAATATCATCGGCCTCGGATGGAACGGGACAAATGCGCCGCACGAACCGGCGCAAGTCCTGCTGATGGCGATCGACCAGACGGGCGAAAGCAGCATCGGACCCCGAGCGGGCCGCCGCGACGAGCGCGGCGTCCGTCGGCGTGGCGGTCACTACTTGGACCCGCCCTTGAAGATCGCACCGACGAAGAAGGCTAACGCCAAAACGCCCATGATCATGGCAACGAAATAGGCCACCTCGCCCATGCCGAGAATGTCGTAACGCGCCTCAACCACGAAGACGCCGGCCATACCGGTGAACAGGATAACGAGGAAGGCATTGCTGCCACCGCTATTCTCATTGCTGTCCATGTCGCGCCAATCATCGCTATCGCCATCGAGGCTACGGATCAGCTCGGACGGCGGCTCTTTGCCGGCAGCCGCATAGGTCTTGAGCAGCTCGATCTTGGCCTTGGTCTGCTTGTAACGCATGAAGCTGTTCCAGGCGAAGATCAGGAAGAAGGCCAGCGGGAACAGAAGCCACCAGTAATCATCAAACAATTCGTACATGTCTCAGCCCTTTCTCGACCGGGTAATAGGTGTTGTTATCCCTTAGTGACCGCCGGGTGCCGCTATGGATGCAGAGCGCGGTAAAAAACTGCACCGCAGCGGCGCGCAGATCGCGCACGCCCCCCACACAAACCGCGCCGGGATCACACCTCGCGCCACTGCCGGTCGAGCGCTTTAGGAGAATCGAGCACCGGAGCCCTGGGGTCCGGCCCGGGCTCGGCGGCGATCACCGGCAAGGCGTCACCCAGCAAGAGACCGATGACCCGCTGGGCCGGTTCAGCCAGGGCCTGGAAGCCCTGCCGCAGCCGGTTGAGACAACGCACCCGGTAGGGCGAAACCGGCAGATCCCAGCCGGTGTCCTCAATCACCACGGAGAACCGGTCCTTACCCGCCAGGAAGGCCGCCGCATTCGCACTCAAATAGGGCAGATACTGCACCGCTGCGACGCGGAATAAGGGCCCCAGGTCCGCTGGAATGCGCTGGATCGGCGTGGTGTCTGTGAAACTGTCCGGCCGCGACGCCCACAACCGGCCGGACCAGGCGATGACGCTGGGCGCCTCATCGCGCAGGATGGCATGCGCGGTCGGGTCATAGGCAAAATGCGCGAAAACCGGGCCGAACAAGCCGAAATCGGCCTCACACGGACGCTCGCCAAACAGGAAGTCACGCTCCGCAAAGACCGGCTCCAGAATGTCGAAAACATTGTGGAACAAGGCCTCGACAGCCGGTGCCGTCGCGCGGTTCACCCCATCGCCCTTGAGGAAGGTGCGCTGCTGGCGCTGCTTGATGAATAAGCGCCGCAGTAGCCGGGGTCCGGGCTGATCGCGCAGCAGGCTGTCAGCGATCTGGCCGCTCATCAGCCGGCTGTCGGCGTCGAAGGCCCAGCGATAATAAAGCGCCGGGCGCCACAGCCATTCATCGAAGAAGTCCTCGAGAAACTGGCTGGCAAATGCCACGGCGGGTGGCCCCGGGCGGAGCCTGGGCTTGGGCCAGTAGGACTCGAAATGGGAAATGATTTCCGTCGTATCCGTCATCCAGCTACCATCGGGCGATTGCAGCTGCGGCATCTGGGCAATGCCCGTCGCCTTGGCGCATTCGCGAAAATCGGCCAGGTCCATTTCGACGAATTCGTAAGGCACACCTTTGACACGCAGATAGCCTTCCAGCTTGCGCGTGAAATAGGACAGCTTGAGGCCGTGCAGGCGATAGGCAGAAGACGGGGCGGTCATCGGCTGCATTTCAGCCGATTCCCGCCCCGAAAGCGAATTCAAGTCCGTATTACCCGCTAGAAGGGCAATTCGGTCATATCGGGCAGATCGACGGTGATCGTCTCGATCAGGCCGGCCTCCCCTTGCATGAAGGCATGCATGACATCGTGCACCGCACTGGAGGTCATGAAGAGATTATGCCCGGCATTCTCGATGGTCACGATGTGCACGTTGGACAGATCGGCGACCGCTTCGGCCTGGGATTGCGGATAGGTGCGGCCATCCAGCGTGCCCGAGAGCACAAGGACCGGCATGTCTCCGGTCGGATTGGCCCGGAAGGCCTCTCCCAGATCAAACCCGTCCCAGGCGCCCGACGCTTGCGGCATGGGGAAATTCAGCATGCCGCCGGTGAGCCCGTCGGGCGCTTGCTGCTCGAACAGGGGCAGGCGCTCCGCGCTGATGCCCGAGGCCAAGTCCATGGCTGTCGGCATCGGGCGCAGGGAAATCGGCGTACCCGGCCGGACAAAGCGCTGCAACAACATGCCCAGGAAGGTCGTGTCACCGGCATCGATCGCGCTGTACAGCGCCAGCAGGATGGCGGCATTGCCGGGGTCCGAGATCAGCCCGCCCACGAATTGCTCGGCCTGGTGGCGATGCACCAGCACCTGCGCCGGCGGTCCATCGCGCTGCGGCACCTCGACCAGAAGGGGCTCGGCTTCGAGGCGGTCATGCACCCGGCGGATCAAACCGGCGATATCCGGATAGGCCGCCGCCGCAGCCGGTTGCGTATTCACGGCAGCCTGCAGGCGGTCGAAATAGGCATTGGTCCGGGCCGGAAGCTTCACCGTCTGATCGAGACCTTCGACACTGGCCAGAATGGCCCGGTCGATCTCTTCGGGAATGTCCTTGATCGCGGCCAGCGCCAGATGCGTGCCGTAGGAAATCCCCCAGAGCGACACGTGTTCCGCGCCCAGGTGCTCACGCAGATCGGAGATGTCCTGCACGCTCTCGCGCGTTGTATAGCCGGCCAGGTCGATCCCTTCACCGCGCCAGAACACTCCGCACTCCTCGATGGCTGCGACGTATTGGGCGGTGAACTCCTGATAGGTCAGCCGCGCCAGATCATCCCCGCCCTGGCTCGACACACAGCGCGGAAGATCATTGCCGGACAGGCCGGTGCCGCGCTGGTCAAAGGCGATGACATCACCGTGCTGGCGCATCTGCATGAACAGCTCGAAGCGGCGCCCCCTCGCGGTCCCGGTGCCGGAGCCACCCGGACCGCCGGCCAGATAAACGATCGGCGCGCCTGGGCTGTCGGTGGTCGCGGGAAAGCGGACATATCCGATATCGATCATTCGGCTTTCAGGATCGGCGCGGTTTTCCGGTACCTGAAAGGATCCCCGAAAGGCTTCGACGCTTTCACCGGAATTGGCCTCGAACATCATCGCCTCTTCCTGAGCGACAGCCCAAGGCGTTAGCGTAATGGCGGCCAGACCGGCCAGAGCGGATCGCATGGTTTTCATTTTCATCTCCTGTCGGTGACGCCCCCAGGCGCCGCCCCACCATGGCGCCCAGGCCGCAGAAAACGAGCGCGGATCGGTCAACGGTCATCTTGGATCGACAAGCGGCGAGACGCCGGTAACCGGTAGCGCTATGGTCAACCGTATGAAATCCGTCCTGCTTCTCTGCCTTCTCCTCCTTGGGCTCATTACATCCGCCAACGCCCAGCCCGCCCGGCATGCCCCGGTCGGGAGCGCCCATGTGGATCTTTGTCCTGATGATGGCAGCGGTCAGCCGCCGCAGGACTTCACCGGCCCGGACTGCCAGCAGGTGCAATTCCACGAAATCGATCCGCAAAACACCTCGCTGTGGATTCGCACCCGCATCGACCTCCCCGAGGCCCTGTTGGCGCAGCCGCGCCCGCTGGGCCTGTTCGTATCCGGCAAGGCAGCCGCTCATTTCTGGATCAATGGGGTTGATGTCGGCAGCAATGGGGTGCCCGGCGTCGACCGGCAATCGGAGCGGCCGGGGCGAATGGATGCGGTCCGCTTTGTCGAGAAGGTCCATCTGCGCGCCGGCGAAAACGAGGTCATTGCCTATCTCTCCGGCCATCACAGCCAGCTCACCCTCGCACATCCGATGCACTATCTGGGTATCCGGGTCTATGCGCACCCGACGCGCTTCATCATGAATGCCTACTGGATTTCGATGATCACGCTGGGCGCCTTCACCCTCGGCTTCATCTTTTTCGGCGTCAGTGCCCTGCGTGGTGAAGACCCGCTCGGCTCGAGCCTGATCAGCCTGCTCTCGCTGACCGCTGCGGGCCAGCTTCTGACCGAGGCCGGGCGCGGGATCTTCGCCTATACCTATCCACTGCACGATCTGCGGCTGATTGGCATCGTCGTCTTCTCCGCCCTGTTCGGCCTTTTGCTCGTCGCCTATTTGCTGCAACGCTTCTCCGGTCTGAGCTGGAAGCAGCAACTCCTCCGTCTCGGCCTGCTCACCCTGCCCATCGCGGCAGTGATCTGGGCGTCGACCGGGTTTGACGGCAAGGCGGGTTTTGCCTTCCTGACCTCATGCATCGCAGGCCTGGCCTGGTGTGCGATCTGGGTACGGCAGAAAAAGCCCGGCGCTCTGGCCTTCGGGCTCATTCTCGGCGGCTTTATCGCCCTGCTTCTGATTTTCGGCGGCCGTTTTCTCGACCTCTATTTCTTCTATGCCGTGGCCGGGCTTTTGCTCTTCCTGTTCTGGCAACAGGCCCTCGCCCTGGTGCGTGCACGGCGAGAAAAACAGCGCGAGGAACAGCGCGCGTCCCAGCTTGAAGTCGCCCTCGCCCAGGCCCGGCAGAAAGACGCACCGGACAAGATCCAGCTCGTATCCGCCGGCCAGGTCGAATACGTCGCCACCGATACCATCACCCAGCTCAAGGGCGCCGGCGATTATGTCGAAGTGCATTTCGAAAGCGGCAAGACGGCGCTCTATAACGGCGGCCTGACCCAGCTCGAAAGCGATCTGCCGCCGACCTTCCTGCGCGTCCATCGCTCCCACATCGTCAACACGGCTTTTGTGTCAGCGCTTGAACGCGATGCCTCCGGTGTCGGCCGCCTGGTGCTGAGCAATGGAACGGAAGCGCCTGTGTCACGGCGGATCATGCCCAAGGTCAGGAGCGCCTTGGCGGCCGGTTGATCACCAGTGCGGCGGCTTCTTCGCCTCGGGCGCCGGCATGTGATCTTCAAGATCGATCATGCGGCCATGCATCTTGTCGAGACGGCGCGTCAGACGGGTGATCTCCTCGCGCTGGTCCAGAATGACCGAATTCATGTCCTCGATCGTCTGGTCCTGATGCGCGATATGCATTTCCAGGCGCTCGAGGCGCTCGGCGAGATCGTCGGACATAGTGTTTCCCGTCAAAGGCTCAGCTAGGCCGCTCAACAATGGCGGCATTGACGTGGCAGCGTATGGCAAAGCCCAGGCGCTTATACAAGCCGATCGCCATCTCATTGCTGGCCCAGGCATGCAGGAAGGGCCGCTCTCCACGCTCGAGGATATGCCGCGCGACATGCGCGGACAGCCGCTTGGCCAGCCCCCGGCCCTGGAAATCGGGATGGGTGCAGACGCCGGACACCTCACAATAGCCGGGAAAGCGCATCCGCGTGCCCGCCATCGCCGCCAGCCGTCCCTTGATGCGAACCCCGAAGAAATCACCCATCTCATGCGTACGGGCCAGGAAAGGCCCCGGTTCGGTCAAAGTCGCCAAGGTCAGCATGTCCGCAGTATCGCTCGCGCCGAGACGTTCGATTCCGCCCGCGTCATAGACCGGCGCGCGGTCTCCCTCGAATACCATCTGCACACCCAGCGCCTGTTTCAGGGCGATCAATCCCGGCGGGATCTCGATCCCGTCGACTTGAAGGATGTAGGCTTCCTCTCCGGGCCCGAGTAACTGCGCCACACACTGCATCGTCTCCGGCGCATCATCCGGCCCGGAAACGAATTTATTCACATCCGAAATGAACCGGCGAGCGCGATCATCGCCTATCGAGAAGCCCTTGTGGGTATGGCTGAGGGTCTGCCAGACGGGGCGGTCGAGCGGGCTCATGACTTGCCCCCCTCTTCCAGCGCAGAGCGGAATTGACCGGACGCCATGCGTTTTTCCAGTGCCCCGATCTGCTCCAGCAGTCCGCCGTCCAGATCATCGCAAACGGCCGCCGCGGCGGCATCAATACGGGGCCAGAATTCGGCCCGGGCCCGTTCGGCCAGCGCCTGGCCTTTTTCAGTCAGTGCAATCTCGCGCACCCGCCGGTCGGTCTCGCCGGGCTGTGAGCGCACCCAGCCGCCCTTCTCCATGTCCGCGATCATGCGCGAGACGCCGGGCTGGGCGATACCGAGCATGGCGGCGAGCTGGCCGGTGGAGACCGGATTCTCCCGCGTCAACGCTGCCAGGACCGGCATTTGCGCGGAGGCCAGCGAGCAATCCTGCGTTTCCAGCCAGGCCTGGCTTTCCGCCTGCAGCGCCAGGCCCAGCCGTTTCAGGCGAGAGCCCAGCGCCGTATGGCCGAGGGAAGCCAGAAAATCAGAAGCGAACATCTTTTCCATATCGTGTTATATACCACCATATGGAATGGGCCTGTCAACCACCCTCACCGGCCCGGAAGGTCGCGACATCAATCTCCCGGTCGATACCGATACTGCAACAAAAATGCGGGTCATGACTGACGATGAGGAGCGCACCGTCATAGCCCGCGAGAGCTTGTTCGAGCAGTTCGATCGCCTCCAGGTCCAGGTGATTGGTCGGTTCATCGAGGATCAGCAATTGCGGCGCATCGGCCGCCGCCGACAACAGGGCCAGCCCCGCCCGCAATCGTTCCCCACCGCTGAGCACCCCGGCCGGCTTCAGGCCCGCCTCATTGCGAAAGGCAAAACTGGCGAGGTGAGCCCGCGCTGCGTTCTCCGTCAGGTGCGGGTGGCGCAAACGCAGATTGGCGAGGAGGCTCAGGGCCGGATCGAGCAGTTCGGCATGCTGGTCCAGCATCGCAACCCGCCCCTCCCGGCGCCAGATCTCGCCCGACGTCGGCGCCAGTAGACCGGCGGCCAGCGCCAGCAGCGTCGACTTGCCGCTGCCATTGCAACCGGTCAGGCGCACCCTTGCCGGCCCCGCCATCTCAAGACTGACGCCTGCGAGACCAAACCCGCCGGGCCGGTTGAAACCGACATTGTCCAGGCTCAGCACGCGTTGATGGCTGCCCAGACCGGATGCGGGCAGTTCAATCGCCAGGGGTGTGAGGATTTCCAGCTGCTCGCGCGCCTGCTCCAGCGTCTCGCGGGCCTCGTCCATCTGCCGCGCACTGGTCGCCGCGGCCCGGCTATCAGTGCCCTGCGCCTTTTCGCGCATGGCATTGAGGATCAACTTGCTCTGCGATCCGCTCTGGCGGGCCGCCCGGCCCTTGCCGTCCGAGCGTTCCTTGCGCTCCTGGCGCTGCTGCGCGTCGCGGCGTGCCTGGTCCAGCCCGCCCTGGGCGCGGGCGATCTCACCAGCAAGCCTGGCTCGGCGCGCGTCGCGCTCGGCGGTAAAGGCTGACCAGCCACCCGTGACGATATGGCAGCCCGCAGGGGTGAGTTCGACAATCCGGTCCATGCGCTCGAGCAATGCACGATCATGACTGGCCAGCACCACGCCCCCCGCCCAGCTTGCAATGAGTTCGGAGATCAGCCGCCGGCCCTCGGCATCGAGATTATTGCTGGGTTCGTCGAGAAGCAGCACGTCGGGCTGTTCCAGCAGCAATCGGGCCAGGGCCAGCCGGGTGCGCTGCCCGCCGCTCATGGCGCCGAGCGGACTGTCGAGATCGCGGCGCGGCAGTCCAACCTGCGCCAGCGCCTGGTCGATACGATGCTCCAGCGTCCAGTCGGCGGCATCGAAATCCGCTTCGTCCGCTGTGCCATCGAGAATACGCTGCAAACAGCGCCAGGCCGCAGCGACACCAAGCCCGTCAGCCCAGCTGCGCCCCGCTGTCGCGATGGACTGGTCGAGCAGGCCGCAGACACCGGCACGCGTCGCCACCCCGCTCTCAGGACGGGCGGTACCGGCAATAACTGCGAGCAGGCTGGATTTTCCACAGCCGTTACGGCCCACGAGGCCGATGCGCTCATGGCCCAGGGTCAGGCTGAGACCGGAAAAAAGAGCCTTGGCGTCAGGCGTGGTCAGGGAAAGGGAATCGAGGGTAAGCAAGGCGGACATGAAGGTTCTCGGCAACGACTGCAATCGGACGGGTTTCGACCTGCAGGTGCTGCTTCATGTGCGCGTCTCCTTTACTCGCTTCGATCGCGCTTATCTAATCAAGGCACGCTAAAGTCAATCTTGCCCGCCCCTAAAAACAAGGACAGCCCTGTGAGCCAGATCTATGATTTCAATGCCCAGACCCTCTCCGGCGAAGACCGCGCCCTGGCCGATTTCAAGGGCCAGGTCATGCTGATCGTCAACACCGCCTCCAAGTGCGGCTTCACCCCGCAATATGAGGGACTGGAAAAACTGCATGACGAGCTGGGCGAAAAAGGCCTCAGCGTGCTCGGCTTCCCCTGCAACCAGTTCGGCAAGCAGGAACCGGGCGATGCCGAGGAAATCGCCAATTTCTGCAAGCTGACCTACGACGTCAGCTTCCCCATGTTCGCCAAGATCGATGTCAACGGCCCCAATACCGCACCGCTCTACGCGTATCTCAAGTCGGAGGCGAAAGGCCTGATGGGGTCAAAGTCGATCAAGTGGAACTTCACCAAATTCCTCGTCGATCGCGAGGGCAATGTCGTCAAGCGCTTTGGCCCGCAGGACACGCCGGAACAATTGCGCTCGGAGATCGAAGCGCTGCTTTAGGCTTAACCTGCGACCTTGCGAAACCGCGGGACCGTCGGCTTGCGTCGCTTGACGGGTGCGGGGGCTGGTGCCTCTGCCTCGCGCGCAAGACGAGCAGCACGCAGCTTCTGTGTCCTGGCTGCACGCTCTTCGGCCTCTTCCTTGAGCAAGGCACGAACCGTCTCATCAGTAATATCGGCTTTGGACTGAGCCGGTTTGGGCTTCAGTCGGAACACGTCATCATGGGTTTCGTCGGCCATAAAACAGCCTCCTGTCTGTCTGCCAAAAACAAGCAAGGCCGGGCGATCGCCCGGCCTTGTCGTGGAAACCTTCCTGCTGCCGGCGACCGGCGGGAAGGCACGCATGTCAGGCTTAGGCCAGCTGAACGTTGTCAGCGGCATTCTTGCCCGAGCGGCGATCCTGGACGACCTCAAACGAGACCTTCTGTCCTTCATCCAGCGAACGAATGCCGGAACGTTCCAGCGCTGAAATGTGGACGAAGACATCGGTCGAACCGTCTTCCGGTTGAATGAAGCCGAAGCCTTTGGTGGTGTTGAAGAATTTTACGGTACCAGTGCTCATGACGATTTCCTTTCAAAAGGTCACGCGGATACAGGCTCTCGCAACCGTGTGCTGGAGAGTCCTGAGTGTCGATTTTGGAAGGGAATAGAGTCGTGAGCGCGGATTATGTTCGCGCCTGAAAAATTCGGCAATCAAGATCGATAACCGCACAAGTAGTGCGTAATAGTGACTAAAACAAGTCAGATCATCCAAAATTCGACAATAACATCTGGCGCAGCCCCGTGAGCGGGCACAGTTTTGATGCCCTCGTTGGGACGAAGTGACGGCTGAAAGAGGCTCCTGGCAGATCGAGGTCACCGGCCTCAATACCGCCCCGCATTCGGAGCACCTCAAGTCGAGGCGAAGGGCCTGATGGGGTCAAAATCGATCAGGTAGAGCTTCACCAAATACCTCGTCGACCAAGGTCGCAATGTGGTGAAGCGCTTCGGCCCGCAGGATACGCCGGAACAATTGCGCTCGGAGATCGAGGCTTTGCTCTAGAGCGCCCTCGGCGCGCACCCACTCCGTCTTGCGGCTGCGCCGCAATCCACCTCGCCCATCAAGGGCGAGGAGGGGGACCAGTCGCCTCTCCTTTCCCTTGATGGTAAAGAGCCTGCCCCGGGCTTGATCCGGGGTGAGCCGGTGCGTAGCAGCGGGTCGGATAGGGTGCGCGGCAAAGCCGCAATAGGAATTTTCGGCCTTGGTAGTGACACTCGAATAAGCGGCGGAATCTGCGCCGCAAGCTGCATCATTAATGAGCTGCATGATCACGACGAAACTTGCTCCGTTCCTCCAACACTGTTGTGCGATAAACAGCATCCGTTTTCCAACGCCGAGAGTGCCGCACGATTTGCCATCTCACGCCATCAGCGACATAGCTGTCTTCGGGATCGAAATGTGGAAACCGGTCGACCGGGTAACGGCGCCCCAATGCCTCGAGGCGGGCCCAAACATAGGTTGAGGTCAGGGGGTCGCTTTTTTCTGCGAGTATGAAGGAAGGCTTTCCGATCGCCGTTAATCCCGACGAATGGCTAATAGCTTTCATGTGTCCTGAGCGATCATTGCGCGGCAATGATGAGATAGCCTGGTCGAGGCCACTCCACCATCTGACCGCGATAACCGAAATCAGTTTAGAGCGAACAAGATCAACATCGTTGCTCGCCCAAAGAATCAGACGAGCGAGACGCGAGACTGAAACATCGCGCGAAGCCTCTAGGGCCGCATCAAGAAGGTCGGACGCCTGCCAATGCGTCAATTCCAACCTGTAAGTTTCCCAGTCAGGCCGTTCCAGAACAGCAAGTCTATCTTGCTGATTTTTCGTCATATTAGCTAGGGAGCATCACTCCCACTCAATCGTCCCCGGAGGCTTGGACGTCACGTCATAGACCACCCGGTTGACGCCGCGCACCTCGTTGATGATGCGCGTGGCCGTGCGGCCGAGGAAGTCGTGGTCGAAGGGGAAATAGTCTGCCGTCATACCATCGACCGAGGTCACAGCACGCAGGGCGAGGACGTGGTCATAGGTGCGTTCATCCCCCATCACGCCGACGGTGCGGACCGGCAGCAGCACCGCGAAGGCCTGCCAGATCTCGTCATAGAGGCCCGCTTTCTGGATCTCTTCGATATAGATCGCATCGGCCTTGCGCAGGATATCGGCCTTTTCCTTGGTGATCTCGCCGGGAATGCGGATCGCCAGGCCCGGCCCCGGGAAGGGGTGACGGCCGACAAAGGCTTCCGGCAGACCGAGTTCACGGCCCAGGGCGCGAACCTCGTCCTTGAACAGCTCGCGCAGCGGCTCAACCAGGTCCATTTTCATGCGCGCCGGCAGACCGCCGACATTGTGGTGGGACTTGATCGTCACCGAGGGGCCGCCATCGAAGCTGACGCTTTCGATGACATCGGGATAGAGCGTGCCCTGGGCGAGGAAATCGGCGCCGCCGGCTTCCTTGGCCTTGGCATCGAAGACATCGATGAAGAGCTTGCCGATCGTCTTGCGCTTGATCTCGGGGTCTTCCACGCCTTCCAGCGCGTCGAGGAAGAGCTTTTCCTCATCGGCATGGATGAGCGGGATATTGTAGTGCTCGCGGAACAGCGAGACGACCTGGTCGGCCTCACCCTGGCGCATCAGGCCGGTATCAACGAAGACACAGGTGAGCTGGTCGCCGATGGCTTCGTGCAGCAGCACGGCCACGACCGAGCTGTCGACACCGCCGGACAGGCCGCAGATCACGCGCTTGTCGCCAACCTGGGCGCGGACCTTGGCGATCGCCTCATCCTTGAAGCTCGCCATCGACCAGTCACCGGCAAAACCGGCAATGGTGTGGGTGAAGTTCTGAAGCAGCATGGCGCCGCGCGGGGTGTGTACGACTTCCGGGTGAAATTGCACGCCGTAGAATTTGCGATCCTCGTCCGCGATTGCCGCATAGGGCGCATTGCCGGAGGTGGCGATGACCTTGAAACCCTCGGGCAGCGCCGAGACGCGGTCGCCATGGCTCATCCAGACGCGTTCCTCATGACCGACACCGCCCAAGCCCTCAAACAGCGGACTGTCGGCCTTGATGGTGATATCGGCGCGGCCGAACTCGCGCTCGTCGGAGGCTTCCACCGCCCCGCCGAGCTGGGCGCACATGGTCTGTTCGCCATAGCAGATACCGAGAATGGGCAGGCCGCGCGTGAAGACGCTTTCATCGGCCCGGGGAGAATTATCCCAATGGGTCGAATGCGGCGAGCCCGACAGGATGATCGCCTTGGGATCATAGCCGTCGATAAAGGCCTTGTCGGCGCGGTTATAGGGATGGACTTCGCAGTAAACGCCGCTCTCGCGGACGCGCCGGGCGATGAGCTGGGTCACCTGGCTGCCGAAGTCGATGATGAGGAGTTTTTCGTGGATTGGCGTCGTCATGGGGCCCGATAGCGCGAGTCAGAGCGGATTTCCAGTGCTGTTTGCTGATCCCCCGCATTGCTGGACTTCGTGCCGCCCCACCCTATGCTCCGCCTCAGCCATTGGAGAGATGTCATGCGTTCGCTTTTGATCCCTGCCCTTGCCACTTTGAGCCTTGTTGCCGCCTGCTCTCAGGCCGCCGAGGACGCGCCCGCATCGGTCTGGACCATTGAAACCGAAGCGTCACAGCTAAGCTTCATCTCGACCAAGCTGGGCGATATCGAGGAAGAACACGAAATCCCGGGCCTGTCCGGCGAAATCTCGGCCGACGGGGTGTTCAGCATCGACATCGCCCTGGCCACGCATGAGAGCTTCATCGACATCCGCAATGAACGCATGGCCGAACATCTTTTCCAGACCGCCCAATACCCGGTCGCGACCGCTTCGGGTCAGCTGGAGATGCGCCAGTTCATGAGCCTCGCCAATGGCGCCAGCCGCACCGCCAGCCTGCCCTTCCAGCTCGACATGGTCGGCCAGAGCATTGCGCTGCGCGCCGAGGTCGAGGTCACACGCGTGAGCGAAGACCTGGTCCGGGTCAGCACGGTCGAGCCGGTCACGGTTGAAGCGGCGGACCTCGGCCTGGTCGACGGCATCAATACGCTGCGGGAACTGGCCGGGCTGGACAGCATCAATACCGACGTACCGGTCAGCTTCACGCTGGAGTTTGCGCGCTAGGGTCGGGCGCAGGTCGTCCAATACGACCGAAGCACTTCAAGAATTTCCTGCCGCTTACGTCCATACGGCAAACGCAAATAGATCCCAGGCCGGTTTTCGAACGTCCGAATATCATCTCGGTTTCGGATGACTATTTGCGTGATCTGTGTGCTCCCGCGCGTCTCAGTAATCTCGTCGATAGAGGACACATCGCGCCACCGAACATGTCGTCGCGATCCGAAGAAGCGCTGCTCGAAACCCTGCGATGATAATCGCAAACTTATGAGCTTGGGCCGAGCAAGTAACGCCAAGCTTGCCGCCAAAGCCCCTAATGCAGGTGCAAGCAGGCCAACCACAAAGATAGGCAACATCCATTGCTCCCAGTCAGCGTAGATGGCCGTGAAAATGTAGAAGCAGAAAATCAGAGCAAACAGTCCAGAGGTCAGACCCCAAACCCACCGCGGCATACTCAAGGTTTGTTCGTGCAGCATTAGCTTCGCTCCAGCACGCAGATATAGAACCCGTCCGTATCCGTACGGCCCGGTGAAAGCTGCAGGGCGCCGAGATCGGTGACGCAGGCCTCGAGCTTCTCGTCCGCGCCTTCGGCAAGACCGCCGGACGCCTTGAGCACGTCGATCGCCGGGACCGGCTTGAAGGCTTCGGTCTTTTCCAGGAAGGCGGCGACCCGGTCGCCATTTTCTTCCGGCAAAACCGAGCAGGTGACATAGACCAGACGGCCGCCCGGCTTCACATAGCGCTGGGCCCGTTCAAGCACGGTATCCTGCTCCGACATGCGCTTTTCCAGCGCCGTCGGCTTGAGGCGCCATTTGGCGTCCGGGCGGCGACGCCAGGTCCCCGTTCCGGTGCACGGCGCGTCGCAAAAAACTACATCCATCGCTTCAACAAGCGAGTCTAACGCCTCGTTTTCCTTACCATCATGGACTTGGACATTTCGCGTATCGGCGCGCTTCAGGCGCGGCCATATGGCGCGCAGGCGGCGCCAGTCCAGATCCCAGGCATGGACCTGACCGGTATTGTGAAGCAGGGCCGAAAGCGCCAGCGTCTTGCCGCCGGCACCGGCGCAATAATCGAGCACCTGGGACCCCATTTTCGGGGCCGCGGCCAGGGCCGCAAGCTGGGAGCCGATGTCCTGGACCTCGACCCAGCCCTTGCCATAGGCCGGAATACTCTCGGCGGCGGCCGACTTGGCACGCGGATCACGCAACGGAATACGCAGACCCAGCTTGGTCAAATCCGATTCATGTACTGCTTTAAGTTTGGACCTCACCTCTTTGGCAGCACGTTCAAACTCGGTCTTGACTTCATTTACCCGCAGATCGACGGGAGCGCGCGAAGAGAGCAGCCGACCCTCTTCTGCGGCCGCTTCACCGAAGGCCCGGACGAGGCTCTCTTCCAGCCATTCCGGGAAGTCACCACGGACATGCATGGGGGCGTCGGAAATGTCCCGTGCCAGCCCCTCGCGCTCGGCCTCGCTGAGTTTCTCCGGTGCATGCTCGTCAGCTTCGAAAATCTCGTCGAGCTCGTCGGCGCTCATGCCCCAAACGCGACCGGCGGTGCCCAGAGCCAGCGCCCGGGCGCTGCCATCCTGCATCGCATGGGAGACGGAGAGTTTGTGGCGCAGGGCGTCGAGCACCAGACCACCAATCCAGGCACGATCACCAGACCCGGCAAAGCGGTGCGCCTTGCCCCAGTCCCGAACGGCATCCTTGACCGGCTGATGCCGGCTTTCCAGCGTCTCCAGGATTTCGATCGCTGCTGCGATACGTCCGCCATCTCTCATCTGTCTCTCTCCTCTCCTTTCCCTGATGGAAAAGGCCTGCCCCGGGCTTGTTCCGGGGTGGACCAGCGCAACGCGTTGGGCCGGATAGGGTGCGGCGGCAAAGCCGCCAAGAATAAGGTTCTAGGGGCCGCCTTTGGCGGCGCACCCACTCCGTCCCGTATTTCATCCGGGACACCTCGCCCATCAAGGGCGAGGAGGTTTGAACGCTCTAGGCCGGGGCTGCGCCGCCATAAACGGCAGCCAGTTGACGGCAGATCGCTTCCGGATCGGTCATGATGCGCTTGCCATTGACCGTTTCGACCGGATGATGCGCCTGCGTCCGCTCGGCCAGGATCAGGGTCGGCGCATTCTGGTTGTTTTCGTCCAGAAGCGCGATGATTTCAGGGCGCGGACGCGGATAATCGACCCGTACCAGGCTGATCGCCTCGGCCCAGTGCGGATTGATCTGCAGCGCCCCTTCCAGCGTGCAGCAATCGGCACACAGGCGGTGGGCGCCCTCCTCATTGACCCAGGGTCCGGTAAGCAGAAACAGCAAGTCCTTGCCGGTCTCGATGGCGGGTTGTTCAGGCATCATGCGTTCAGGGTCTCCAGAGCGATCACCACCCACATACCGGCCATGGCCACCAGGCTGACCCCGAAGCTCAAGAAGCGCGAAAGGATGTGGTTGACGCTGATATAGATGATCGCGTGAACGAAGCGAGCCGCCACGAACAGCCAGGCAAAGCCGACCAGCAGCGGCGCATCCACCTCAAGGATCAGGCCCAACGACACAGCGGCCCAGAAAAGCAGCGGGGTTTCCCACTGGTTCTGCGCCACATTGGAGATGCGCTGAATCCGTTCCGGCCAGTTGCGCTCGCCCAGCTTCAGCTGGCGGCCACGCAATTCCCCCGATGACATGGCCTTGAAACGGGTAAAGCCCATCAGGGCGATAATCACGAAACAAAAGGCGATGTAGACGAATACAGGCGTCAAAAGCGCAGACGGCATGGCACATTCTCCTGAAACTGGACGAAGGCGCGGACGCTAGTCGGCGCAGCGCTGTGCAGCCAGACACATCAGCGTCTGGCTGCGATACGCAGATTTAGCTCGTCGTCGGATAGTTCGGCGCTTCGCGCGTGATCTTGACGTCGTGCACATGGCTTTCGCGCAGACCGGCATTGGTGATGCGCACAAATTGCGCCCGCTCATGCAGATCGGTGATGGTCTCCGAGCCGGTATAGCCCATGGCCGCGCGCAGACCGCCGACCATCTGGTGCAGGATCGGGCCGACCGGGCCCTTGAACGGCACCTGGCCCTCAATACCTTCCGGCACCAGCTTCATGCGCTCGGTATCCTTCTGGAAGTAACGGTCGGCAGACCCGGCTGCCATGGCGCCCAGAGAGCCCATGCCGCGGTAGGATTTGTAGGACCGGCCCTGATAGAGAAAGACCTCGCCCGGTGCTTCTTCCGTACCGGCCAGCAGCGAGCCGACCATGACGGCGTGTGCGCCCGCGGCCATGGCCTTGGCCATGTCACCGGAGAATTTGATCCCGCCATCGGCGATGATGTGGGCGTCCGTGCCTTCAGCGGCGCGGCGCGCTTCCATGATCGCGGTCAATTGCGGCACGCCGACACCGGCGACGATGCGCGTGGTACAGATCGAGCCCGGCCCGATCCCGACCTTGACGCAATCCGCGCCGGCCTCGATCAGCGCCTTGGCGCCGTCATAGGTGGCGACATTACCGGCCACGATACGCGCTGCATTGGTGGATTTCTTCACCCGCGTGACCTGGTCGAGCACGGACTGGCTCTGACCATGGGCGGTATCGATGACGACCACGTCGACACCGGCATCGATCAGCGCTTCCGCACGCTCGAAACCGCTATCGCCCACCGTCGTCGCCGCGGCGCAGCGCAGACGGCCCTGATTGTCCTTGGCGGCGCTGGGATACTGCTCGGACTTGTCCATGTCCTTGACGGTGATCAGGCCGATACAGCGATCCTGCTTGTCGACTACAAGCACGCGTTCGATCCGGTGCTTGTGCAGCTTGGCGCGGGCTTCGTCCTGGGTTGCACCTTCCGGCACGGTGACCACGTCACGCGTCATCAGATTGCCGACCTTTTCATTGGGGTCGTCAGCAAAGCGGACATCGCGATTGGTGATGATGCCGACCAGCTTGCCCGGGGTGGAATTGGTCGCGCCCTCGACCACCGGAATGCCGGAAATACGATGCTCGGCCATCAACGCCTTGAGCTCGGCCAGCGTCGCCGTCGGGGCGATGGTGACGGGATTGACGACCATGCCGCTTTCAAAGCGCTTTACCCGGCGCACTTCCTCGGCCTGTTCGGCAATGGTCAGATTGCGGTGGATCACCGCCATGCCGCCCGCCTGGGCCATGGCAATCGCCATGGGCGCCTCGGACACCGTGTCCATGGCAGCGGCCAGCATGGGGATATTCAGCGACACATCTTCAGCGATGCGCGTCGACACATTTGCGGTGGCGGGAAGAACTTCGGACGGGCCGGGCTGCAAGAGCACGTCGTCGAAGGTCAGACCTTCACGAATCTCCATCGGAGACCTCCTTCTCTCTTGCGGGGCCGCTATATCAGACGGGCGGCGGAGGTCAATCGGGGGAACGTGTTATTCGGTGTCTTTCAACAACTGTCACCCCCCGGCTTGTCCGGGGAGCCTCACCCGAAACCGCCAAGGCTGAGAGCCCCCGGACAAGCCGGGACATGGCAGCTGATTTGCCCTAACCCTTAAACCCGGTCGCGACCAGGAAGGTCTCGGCGCTCTCCGATCGGCTCGCATCGGGCTTGAAGTGGCGACACTTGGCAAAACGGCCCTTGAGCTGGTCGAGGAGTTCGCCGGAGGTGCCGCCCTGGAAGACCTTGGCCACGAAGGTGCCGCCGGGCTTTAGCGTGTCATAGGCAAACTCGGCGGCCATTTCGACCAGGCCGACAATGCGCAAATGGTCGGTGTTCTTGTGGCCGGTGGTCCAGGGCGCGAGGTCGGACAGGACGACATCGGCCGGGCCGCCCATGGCGGATTTGACCATGTCGGGGGCGTCGTCCTCGGTGAAATCCTTCTGGAACAGGGTCGCGCCCTCGATCGGGTCGATCTCCAGCAGGTCGATACCAACGACTTCGCTGGCGCCCTTTTTCAGCGCCACCTGGACCCAGCCGCCCGGCGCGGAGCCAAGATCGACGACGCGTTGACCGCTGCGCAGGAATTTGAAGCGCTCATCCAGCTCGATCAGCTTGTAGGCAGCGCGCGAGCGATAGCCCTCCATCTGCGCTTTCTTGACGTAAGGGTCGTTGAGCTGGCGGTCGAGCCAGCGGGTCGAGGACAGCTTGCGGCCCCGGGCGGTCTTCACGCGGGTGCGGAACTGCTTGGCGGCACGCTTGTCACCGCCCTTGGTGACAGGCCCGGAGCGACGGCGGCGGCGTTCCTCGCCCTTGGGCTCCTCGCCTTCGCCGTCCGGCTTGTTATCGTCCTCGCTCATGCCTCTTGGCCCTCAACACCCGTAGGATTGTTCTTGCGCCGGTTGCGGCGCCGCTTCGGTTTGCGCATCAGATTGAGCAGCATGCCCTCGCGCAGCCCGCGATCGCCGACGCGCAGGCGCTCGGCCGGCCACTTCTCCGCCACCGCTTCATAGATGGCGCAGCCCGCCAGCACCAGCTCGGCGCGGTCGGCGCCAATAGTCGGCTCCTGCGCCCGTCCGGCGACATCCAGCGATTTGAGACGATCACAGGCCGCAATGGCCTCATCACAGCCCATCCAGAGCCCGTCCACCTTGGAGCGGTCATAGCGCGGCAGGTTGAGGTGCACGCCAGCCATCGAAGTCACTGTGCCCGAGGTGCCCACCAGATGCGCGCGCCCTTCCTGAAAGACCGGACGCATCGAGCGAGCCCCGCGCGGCGTCTTCAGGAGCCGTGAGGCGAAGGCCTTCATCTCATTGTACCAAGCTTCACGATCCTCGCGTTCGGGGAAGCGCTCGGACAGGGTCACAACGCCAATCGGGGCAGAGGACCAGGATTTCATCGGCGGACGCCCGCCGCTCTCCGGTCCGCCGCGGCGGCGCCATTCGGCCAGGTCGACCCAGGACAGCTCGGTCGAGCCGCCACCGATATCGATCACCAGCGCCGCGTCACGGTCAGCATCGAGCAGGTCAACACAGCCATGAACAGCGAGGCGCGCCTCTTCTTCCGGACTGATCAGATCGAAGACGATACCGGTTTCCGCCCGGACCCGCTCCAGGAACGCCTCGCCATTCGAGGCATGCCGGCAGGCCTGGGTGGCGATCGCGCGATGCTTGACGACATTTTGCCGGCCCAGCTTATCGGCACAGACCTTCAGCGCTTCAACGGCACGGTCCATCGCCGCATCCGACAGGGCGCCGGTCGCATGCAACCCCTCGCCGAGGCGCACAACACGGGAAAATGCGTCAACCACACGGAAGCTCGGCCCGCTCTTTTGAGCCAGCAGCATCCGGCAGTTATTGGTGCCGAGATCGATCGCGCCGTACACTGGAGGCGGCGAACGCCGCCGCTTCCGTCTGCGTCCGGCGGATTCCCGGCCCCCGCTATCGCGGGGGGATGGCTCCGCCATGATTTTATCCTCGCTGTCCGGGCGCGGCCTGCACATCAACTGCGGCGCGTCACGGTTCAGCCTGAAAATGGTCTTGAAAGTGAGGATACTCTCCTCAAATCAGAGAGGAAAGAGAGGTGCGAGTACAATTGCACCGCGCAGCGCAGCGAACGGGCCTTCCTGCAGGAGAGACTGGGCCGATCGCCGCACGCAAAATTAACAAGGACGTGTCAGAGTATGCTCATGGATATCCGGCAAGCCAAATTCGCTCTCGGCGACGTGGTCCGTCACCGCCTCTTCCCGTTCCGGGGCGTGGTGGTCGATGTCGATCCGGAATTTGCCAATACCGAGGAATGGTATGAGGCCATCCCGGAAGATATCCGCCCGCACAAGGACCAGCCCTTCTACCACCTCCTGGCAGAGAATGAGACGAGCTATTACGGCGCTTACGTCTCCGAACAGAACCTGCTGCCGGACGCCGAGAACGGCCCCGTAAGCCACCCCCAGATCGACGAGACCTTCGAGAAATTCGACGGCGTGAAGTACCCGCTGCGCCCGGATGGCGGCCTCGCGAACTAGTCCTCACCCATGTCGATCACAGGCCGCTGCCTCTGCGGATATGGCGCGTTGAGACCAAGCTGATCTAGTTGGGATTCGTAGTGGGCCAGCGCTTCGTCTAACACGTGACGAACCCAGTCGAGTTCACCGCGCGCATCGTCCTCCCAATCTACACCGAGTTGCTCCAGTCGGGCAGCAACGCCATTCAGCTTACCCAGCAACGCGTTCATCGAATCCCCCTGAACAACCATTCCAGGGGATTTCCGACCATCGACCTGAACGACACAGAAATTACCGGGTCGGCTCAGCAGCTCGACCCGGCCCAGATTCTCATCCGTATCACCTGTCATCTCAGGCTATTTCTCGTATTTGACGACGGTTTGCTCGATCGCGCCGAAGATCGACTTGCCGGCCTTGTCCTTCATCTGGATCTTCACCGTGTCGCCGAACTTCATGAAGGAGGTCGACGGCTTGCCGTCGGCGATGGTCTCGATCATGCGGATTTCCGCGATGCAGGAATAGCCAACACCGCCCTCGGAGATCGGCTTGCCCGGACCGCCATCGAGCTTGTTGGAGATGGTGCCAGAGCCAACGATTGTGCCCGCGGTGACCGGGCGGGTCTTGGCCAGGTGGGCGACCAGCTGGGCGAAGTCGAACGTCATGTCGATACCGCACTCGGCGGCGCCGAAGGGCTCGTTATTGTAGTGCACGATCAGCGGCAGGTGGACTTTGTTGTCGGCCCAGGCATCGCCGAGCTCATCGGGCGTTACGGCGACCGGCGAGAAGGCGCTCGGCGGCTTGGACTGGAAGAAGCCGAAGCCCTTGCCCAGCTCTGCCGGAATAAGGCCGCGCAGGGACACGTCATTGACCAGCATGATCAGACGGATTGAGTCGCGCGCTTCTTCCAGCGAACAGCCCATCGGCGCATCGCCGGTGATCACCGCGACCTCGCCTTCCATGTCACAGCCCCAGGCCTCGTCACCGAGCGGGATATCATCCCGCGGCGCCAGGAAGGCGTCGGAGCCGCCCTGATACATCAGCGGATCGGTCCAGAAACTGTCCGGCATTTCCGCATTGCGGGCCTTGCGTACCAGTTCGACGTGATTGACGTAGGCCGAACCGTCAGCCCACTGGAAGGCACGCGGCAGCGGCGACAGGGCGTCGTGCTCGTGGAAGCGTTCGCGCGGGATGGTCTCGCGGTTGAGTTCTTCATACAGCGAGCGCAGTTCTGGCTCGCATCGCTCCCAGTCGTCCAGAGCCGCTTGCATGGTTGCAGCGATGCGCGAGGCATCGGCGAACCAGGCCAGATCCTTGGAAACAACGACGAGACGGCCGTCACGCTGGCCGTTCTTGAGAGATGCGAGTTTCATGTCTGCTCACTTCCTGTTGGCGGGAGGCCTTGGCTAACGCCGCTCGCGCCGCGAGGCAAGCTCAGCGTCTGTCGGAAAGCGTTTCGAAGCTGCCGTCCGGGCGCATCCATTCCAGCTCACCCGTAGCGATACCGAAGCGCGCACCGTGCAATTCAAGGCCATAGCCCTTGATCGCCTCGGCCACGAAGGGGAAATCCTTCAACCGCTCCACCGACCGGTGAATGGAAACCAGTTCGAGGCGCTCACACAGCCGGGTTTCCTGAGCACCATTGATGCCGGCGATCGCTTCGTCCCGGGCTGGCTGCATCACCTCGAGCCAGGGGCCGAGGAATTCACTATGGGCCTCATCGAGCCCGTGAGCACAGGCCCGCACGCCACCGCATTCACGATGGCCGAGAACCACGACGCTCTTCACCTTGAGCACCTTGACCGCGTATTCCAGCGCCGCCGAGACACCGTGCACGCCCCCGGGACAGTATTCCGGCGTCAGATTGGCGACATTGCGCACCACGAACAGCTCACCGGGGGCACAGTCAAAAATCACCGCCGGATCGACGCGGCTGTCGGAACAGGCGATCACCAGCGTGTGCGGCTGCTGCCCCTTGGACAATTGCTCATAGAGATCATGCTCCGCCGGGAAACGGCGGGACTTGAAGCGTCGATACCCTTCAGTGAGCGTATCGGGTGCCAGATCGGACTCGGTTTCGATCATGCTACCGGAATACCCCTACACGGGGTCCGGTTTCAAGTCCTTAGTCCGAATATGGTTTTCAGCACTGACCTGCAGGCACAAAAAAAGGCCGGGGGGTTGGGCCCCGGCCTTTTTGACTGGTCGTGCGCGTGAGGGTTAGGACGCGCAGCTGGCCAGCGCCATGTTGGCAGCGACTTCTTCTTCGCCGGACTTGGCTTCTTCTGCGGCCGCGAAATCAGCGATCGCAGCGCCGCGATTGCCAGCAAGCCAGTAAGCAGCGCCACGGTTGTTCAGCGCGTGCCAGTTGCCAGCGCGACGCTCGAGCGAACCATTGCAAGCCGCGATGGCCGCTTCGTACTCACCGCTCTCGGCATAGGCGATGCAGACATTGTTCAGGGCAACGGCCTTGAGGCGCGGAGAGGCGCCGGATTCGACGACTTCACCGCCAAAGTGGATCGCCTGGGCCCACTCACCGCGGGACACGGCGCCCAGCTGAGCGCGGATGAGGCCGCCGGCGCCGCGCTGAGCGGCAAAGGTCGGCTCTGCGTCGCAGGATTGAGCATGAGCAACCGAGGCAGAACCGGCTGCGACGAGGCTTGCGAGAATGATGGAACGGAGCATGACGCCCTCCTGGGGGGATGAATAACAAAAGTGAACAGCGTTTAGTTTTAGAACGAAGTTATGTGAATGGAATTGACGATTTTGCTATTCGCTGTATTCATATTTGTATGGATGATTGGTCTGACTATTTGGTCTGCCTCACGGTGGCCGAAACCGGGAGTTTGACAGCCGCGGCCCAGGAGCTCGGCGTCAGCCAGCCGACGATCTCGAGACGCCTGCAGGCGCTTGAGGCCCGACTGGCGGAACCCTTGTTTGAACGCGAGAACGGGCAGTCCAAGCTGACCCCGCTCGGACACAAGATCACGGCCCATGCCCAGCGCATGCGGGACGAAGCCTCGGCTATTCACCGCGCTGCTATTGCCCAGGACCAGAGCCTTTCCGGACTGGTCGTCGTGTCGGCCTCGGAAGGAATTGGCGCCGACTGGCTGCCAGGGGCCCTCGCCGGCTTCCAGCGCGAAAACCCCGGCATCGGGATTGAAATCACCATCAAGAACCACCCGGCCAATCTGGCCGACCGGGAAGCCGACATTGCCCTGCGCTGGAACGGCCCGGGCACACAGCAAAGCCTCGTCGGGCGCCGCGGCGCCACGGTCGGTGCCGGGCTTTATGCGTCGCAGGACTATATCGACCGCCATGGAACACTGACGCGGGTCGAGGATCTCGCCGATCATGCCTGCGTCGCCTGGAGCCAGGGCGGCTATTTCGGCTGGCCCAGTACAGAGGCGGGCAGTGCGGTCCTGCCCAAGCATATCGCCTTCAAGGCCAATTCGCCGGCCAGCCATGCCAAAGGGCTCGAGGCCGGCTTCGGCATTGGCGTGACGTCACACCGCCTGGCACTGCAGCTCGACAATATGGTGCGGCTTCTCCCCGAATTCGAAACCTCGCTCGATCTCTGGGTCGTCGCCCACGAAACCGTGCGCAAAAGCGCCCGGATACGCGGGGCCTTCGATCACATCATCGCCGCGATGAAACGCGATGCCGCCTTTTTCGAGCACGGCACCCCAACGGTTTTGAGCTAGATCGCCCCGTCCTTACCAGCGCGCCTGCTGCTGCGGAGGCGGCCCGGCGACCGCGAGGATATTCATGGCGATGGATATCCGGTCCTGCCCGCCCTTGTTGGGACGGACAGAGTGCAACAGCCAGGACGGGAAGCAGACCAGCTTGCCAGGCGCCGGCGTGATTGCGACCTGGCTCACCATGGGCTGCCGGTCACCGTCGACATAGACCAGTGACGGCGCCGCCATTTGCGGTGTCGGGAAACGCGGGTCCTGCAAGATCAGCTGGTTCTCCTCCGGCGCACCACCATCATCGACATAGAAGACCGCGGACCAGAACGAGCCCGGATGGGCATGCAGCTGGTTGGACGCGCCCGGCGGGGACACATTGGCCCACATCTCCATCATCATCTGATAACGCGGACGGCCGCGTTCCGTTCCGGAATCGCTGGTATGGGAGAGGCAAAGCTCCAATGTCCGGCGGCCGAGATCCTGCGCCGCCGGGCCACCCCAGCGCGTCATCTCCGTATCCGAATGCCAGCCGCCGATATTGGACCGGCCGATACCCGGATCGGACGCCCGCTTGGCGTTGATCACCTCCCGCAAGGCCGCGCACAACTGATCGGCGCCCGAGAGGGTGGCTTCCATCACCGGCGTGGCGAAGAAGGCGGAATGCTCAAGCCCCTCAACGCCCTGTGGGGCCTGCCCAGCACTAATCTTCATCGCCGTAAATCCCGACCACGTTGAGCCCTTCGGAGTTGGCCTTGGCGCGATACATGCCCGGCGTGTTGAAGCTCCAGGCGATTTGACCGTCCGGGGCCAGAGCGACAATGCCGCCATCTCCGCCCAGCTCGGTAAGTTCCTCGATGATCACCTGATCAGAGGCTTCCTGCAGGCTCAGTCCTTCGAACTCGACCAGGGCACAGATCCGGCTGGCGATGGTCAGGCGGATGAAATACTCGCCCGTGCCGGTCGCGGAGACGCCGCAGCTTTCATTATTGGCATAGGTGCCAGCACCGATGATCGGGCTGTCGCCGACACGGCCCCAGCGCTTCGCGGTCGTGCCGCCGGTCGAGGTGCCCGCCGCGATGTTGCCGTCACTGTCCAGTGCGACGACGCCCACGGTTCCGAAACGGTGCTCACGCGCATCGCGGTCGAGCATGCCATGGTCGACCGGCTCGGGATCCGGCGCCCCTTCCGGACGCGGCGGGATGTCCAGACCCAGCCGGCCGAGCGAGCGTTCCAGTGCCGCCCAACGGCGCTCGGTGAAGAAGTACGATCCCGGAACCATTTCCAGCTCCTGTTCGCTGGCAAAGGTCTCGGCGCCCTCACCTTGCAGCATGACGTGACGGCTTTCTTCCATCACAGCCCGCGCAAGTGTGATCGGGTGGCGGACCTGGGTGACCCCGGCCACAGCACCGGCGTTCAGGGTCGCGCCATCCATGATCGAAGCATCGAGCTCATTGGTACCGGCAGCCGTAAAAACAGCCCCGCGGCCAGCATTGTAGAGCGGGTCGTCTTCCATCTCCTGGATCACCGCTTCGATCGCATCAAGCGCGCTGCCGCCTGCAGAAAGCACGGCCTCACCCCGATCCAGCGCCGCCTGCATGGAGGCGCGGTAGGCCGCTTCGGTTTCCGGCGTCATCGCACCGCGTTCGATCACCCCGGCCCCGCCATGCACGACGAGCGCCCAATCCGGGCCGTCCTGCGCCTGCGTGGCAGGCGTCGCCAGAAACGCGGCCGTGGCCGCAGCAAGAAGGAATTTGCGCATATTCGATCTCCCCAAATCTCGACACGGAGTTTGGCGGAGTTCTCGGCAAGAGCAAGGGTGTCGCGCGCTTGCGACTGCCAGTGAGCGATGAACCTGCGGGCGACGTGGCTATTCCACCGGGAAACCGCACAGCGCGGCAATCGCCTTCCAAGGCAAAGCCGCGGAAGCAAACGCCAGCCCTGCGATCGACAGACCAATCAGCGTGCGCATTTTCGGATCATGCGACCAGGCGAGCAGCTGTCGCGCGCCCATCGCACTGGCGAGGACCGCCGGCAGGGTTCCCAGGCCAAAGCCGGCCATGATCATCCCGCCCGCCAACGGCGATCCGGAGAGCATGGCGTAAAGCAATGCGGCATAGACCATTCCGCAGGGCAAAAAGCCCCAGACAAAGCCGGCGAGAAACGGGCTTGCCGCACTGATACGGGCGCCACCATGCAGCGGCAGTCGTCGCAGCACGGCGCTGCCGGCACGATCGAGCCCGGCCAGGGCCGGCGCCCAACCGGCCACGGAGAAGCCGATATAGAGCAGGGTGAAAGCGGCAGCCCAACGCATCAGATCGAACATGACCGCACGGTCGGCCGCGAAATAGAGCGAACTCCCGGCACTCGCCAGTACGACCCCAGCCGCAATATAGGCGGCGATCCGTCCAAGCTGTGCCTGCAGGACCACACGGCGTTGCGCCTGCCGGTCATCGGGCGCCAGGGTGAACATCAGGCTGGCAGAAATGCCCGAACACATCCCGGCACAGTGCAGCGAGGAGGCGAAACCGGCCAACAGGCCGCCCAGCAATGTGAAAGGCGAAATTTCCACGGCTCTCCCCGTATCCGGACTGAGACATAACCCGCAAATCACCCTAAAAACTGTGTGGCGTAATGCCGCAAAGCCATCAAAGGCTTGTCAGGTGAATATGCACGGGGAGGAAGATCATGGTTACGCTCAATAAAGTCCGGCGCGATGCGCCCTGGAGCTGGCTCAAGGCCGGCTGGGAAGATTTCGTCCGCGCCCCTCAGGTGTCGGTACTCTACGGCTTGATTTTTGTCGGCGCAGGCCTGGCCATTGTGGTCGGGCTATGGGCGATCGGACAGACGTCCAGTATCCCGGTTGCCATGTCCGGATTTGCCCTGGTCGCCCCGGCTCTGGCCATTGGCATCTACCAGGTCAGCCGGGCCATGGAGCGAGGCGAGAAACCCCGCTTCCGCATCATGATTACGCGCTACCCGGCCCGTCTCACCCAGATCGGTTTCATGAGCGTCCTGCTGGCACTCTTGCTGATGATCTGGTTCCGGTCGGCGCAATTCCTCTATATCGGCATCGTCCCGGCCGGACCGTTCGAGCTGGGCCCCTTCATCAACTACATGCTGACCGAGCCGGCCGGCTTGACGCTGCTGGTTGTCGGCACATTGGTCGGTGCCTTCTTGGCGTCGGTCGCCTTCTCGATCTCGGTGCTGACCTTCCCCATGCTTGTGGATCAGGATGTCGATGCCATCACGGCTCTGATCGCCTCGATCCGTGCCGTCTTCAGCCAACCCTTCGTTATGATCACCTGGGCCTGGCTGATCGCTTTCTGGGTCATTGCCGGCAGCGCCCTCTTCATTGTCGGCCTGGCGCTGGCCTTTCCCTGGATCGCGCATGCCAGCTGGCATGCCTACAAGGACTTCGCCCCTCGCCCGTCGAACTAGGGCGCGACAAGACGGGCCGGCGAGCCAATTGCCGGCCCGGGCTCGGGACAGCGGGTCTGACGCCGTGATCGTAAGGGGAATGCTCGCCGACTATTCGTCGGCCTGCGACCCGGCTTCGCCAAGCGGGGTATCATCATCCATCAGGATGCGCTGCGCAGCCCCGTCGAGGTCGTCATACTGGCCTGACTTCAAGCTCCACATGAATCCGACCAGGCCGAGAAAGCCCATCATCAGGGCAATCGGGATCATCCACAGCAGCATAGACATCAGCGAGCAAGCCTCAGGGCATTGAGCGTCACCAGAATGGACGACGCAGACATGGCAATCGCAGCGATCAGGGGCGTTACAAAGCCCCCCACCGCAAGCGGTACAGCGATCATATTATAGATTACGGCCAGACCGAAATTCTCCATCACCCGGGATTTGGCTCCGCGCGAGACAAGGGCCGCCGTCACCGCCTTGTCCAACCGGTCGCCCTGCAGGACGAAGTCGGACGCGGCCTGGGAAATTTCGGCAGCCGACGCCATGGAGATCGAGACATCAGCGGCGGCCAGCGCCGGAGCGTCATTAATGCCATCACCGACCATGCAGACCTTGAGACCATCCGCTTTCATGTCCTGAAGCTTGGCGATCTTGTCCTGAGGCTTGAGCTCGGAGAAAGCGAGATCAATACCCAATTGTCCGGCGATGTAGTCGACCGGGATCTTGCGATCGCCAGACAACAGGATCACCCGGCAGCCGCGCTGCTTGAAGGCTTTCACCGTGCGGCGCGCCTCGCCGCGTAACTGGTCCTCGAAACGGAAACGAACCGGTTCCTGCCCATCGACCCAGAGCCAGGCTTCCGAGTGCGGGTCCGCACCGCTTTCCAGACCCAGCCAGCGAGCCGAGCCGAAGCGCACCGTTACCCCGTCGACCTGGCCCTGAAGGCCACCGCCCGGCGTCTCTGTAACCTGGTCCGCGGTTTCCCCCATACCCGCCGCATCAGCGACGGCGCGGGATAGCGGGTGACGGCTGGTGCGAGCCAGGCGGGCAGCAAGATCCAGTGTTTCGGTGGAAATCTCCTCGGCATTGACCAGGCGGGGCCGCCCCTCGGTCAGCGTTCCGGTTTTGTCAAACACGATCGTGTCGATTGTCGCCATCCGCTCCAGCGCATCGCCGGATTTGACCAGAACGCCTTCGCGATAAAGCCGGCCGGAGGCGACGACCTGGACCGCCGGCACCGCGAGAGCAAGCGCACACGGGCAGGTAATGATCAGGACCGCAATAGCGTTGATGATCGCCGGACGCGGCTCGCCAAGGATCAGCAGCCAGCCGACCAGGGTCAGGGCGGCCAGGCTATGAACAATGGGGACGTAGAGCTTGGCGGCGCGGTCTGCGAGACGCACATAGCGCGAGCGCGATTGTTCGCCCGCTTCGACCAGACGCGTGATCTCCGACAGGAGCGAGTTATCCCGGTCAGCAATCGCTTCGACCACGAGCTTGGCATCGAGATTGAGCATTCCGGAGAACAGGCGGGCCCCCGGGCTCGCCGCGACCGGGGCTGTTTCCCCGGTGACCAGGGAGCCGTCGAGTTCGCCCTCGCCCTCCACCACACGGGCATCGACCGGGACGCGGTCTCCTGCTGCAAGCAAGAGGTGATCGCCGGCCACGACCTCGCGCGCCGGAATGGCTTCAATCCGGCCGTCCGGCAAAACCCGGTTGGCGCTGGCGGCCTGCATGGCGGCCAGTCCGCGCGCCGCCTGGCTGGCCTTGGCCCGCAGTCGCATATCGAGAAAACGACCGATCAGCAGGAAGAAGAGCAACATCACCGCGGCGTCGTAATAGGTATCGCCATGCCCAATGAAGGTCTCATAGACCGACAGACCACAGGCCAGGAAAACGGCCAGCGAGATCGGGACATCCATATTGACGTGCCCGTGCTTCAACGCCTGCCAGGCCGAGCGAAAAAACGGCTGGCCGGCATAGGCCGCAGCGGGCAGCACGATCAGGGCGGAGATCCGGTGCATGAGCGATTCCATCGCCGCACTCATCTCCCCCACCCCCGACCAGACAGCGACCGAGAGCAGCATCACATTGGCCATGGCAAAGCCGGCGACCGCCATGGCGCGCAGCAGGCGCTTTTCCTCGACCATCTGCGGATCACTATCCGCTTCCGGCTCATAGGGCGTCGCCGGATAACCGATGGCCCCGAGCTTGTTGATCAGCTCGCGCGCCGCGTCGGCCTCACCACGCCAGGTCAGGGCCAGGCGACCGGTGGACAGGTTGAGCCGTGCGGTCTCAACGCGCGCATCTTCGCGCAAGCCGGTCTCGATCCGCGCAATACAGGCGGCACAACTGGCACCGCTGACCATCAGGTCCAGCTCACAAAGCCCGTCGGCACGCCGCACAAACGCCGTCGGATCGGCATGCGATGATGGCATGTAGCCGGTATGTGTCGCGTCGATTGCGGTCACAGCTCGCTCACAAACTCGAACGGCCGGTCACCGGTATTGCGCGCCCGCAGGCTCCAGCCGGCATCCGCGTCACACGGCATGTCCGCCGCATAGACGCCGGGCCGGGTCTCGGTGAACACCACGGCACAGTCGCGTGTCGTATCGGTGGGATGAGCAATAAGACCTTCCAGAGCCAGCTCGGTGACAGCCGCACCGGAGCGGTCGAGAACCTCGACCAGGAGCGCGCCGTCGACCGTGTTGAAACGGGCCGACCAGCCCAGAGCGGCCTGCTCGCGGCGGCGCTCGAGCGTCTCGTTGTAATTCACGCCCTGCATGTAGGAGCGCGGTACGTCCTCACCGGGATGCGTGCGCACCGCCAGGGTGATGAAGGTCGCGTTGACGCCAATGGTCACGCCGAAAAAGAGCAGGATCATGACCAGCACATGCCAGCCGCGAAGTGGACGGAACCAGGCCATTACGGATTTACCCCTGTTACCAGCACCGACCGCGTTGTCGCGGTTTCCCCGGTGACCGGATCGGTTACGCGGAAGACGAACTCCTCCCGCTGACTGTCAATCGCATCTGCCGGCAGGGTCAGATAGAGAATGAAATCCTGCGTCTGATCCGCCCCGACGGGCAGGCGCATCGGCGTGTCGGCAGCGGCGCCCAGCACGCGCACCTGCATGGCAGGGTCCGCGCCTTCCAGCGTCAGTTCAAGCTCGCGCGGTTCGCCTGCCTTGTTGACGATCTTGAGATTATACCCGTTACGGACCGAGCCATCAGACAGTTGGACATAATTGGGATTGCGATCGCGCTGCGCGTTGAGCTGCAGCTCCTCGCGGGTCAGCAGCGCGCCGAGCATCAGCACAGCCACGATCGAGAACGCGGCGGCATAGACCATGGTCCGCGGCCGGATGAAGCGATAGCGCGGTTTCTCGCCGGCGGCGTAGCGGTCGACATTATCGTCGGTCTCATAGGTGATGAGGCCGGTCGGTCGCTCGATCTTCTTCATGATGTCGTCACAGGCATCGATGCACAGCGCACACTGGATACACTCCAGCTGCGAGCCATCGCGGATATCGATGCCCATCGGGCACACCGCGACGCATTGCTTGCAATCGATACAATCGCCGCGCTCGTCCCAGCTCTCGCCCTTCTTGTGGCGGCCACGCGGCTCACCCCGGTCGAAGCGGTAGGTGACATTGAGCGCTTCACGGTCCGTCATGGCCCCCTGGATACGCGGCCAGGGGCACATATAGATGCAGACCTGCTCGCGCATCGTGCCAGCCAGCGTATAGGTGGTGAAGGTCAAGATGCCGGCGAACAGATAGGATGACAGCGCGGCCTGGCCGGTGAAGAAATTCTCCAGCAGGTCAAACGCATCGTGAAAATACAGGATCCAGGCACCACCGGTCGCCGCGGCGATAATCAGCCAGACCGCATGCTTGGAAATCTTGCGCCAGGCCTTGTCGAAGCTCCACTTGGCCTTGTCGAGGCGCATGCGGGCATTGCGGTCCCCTTCAAAGAAGCGCTCGACCATGATGAAGAGGTCGGTCCAGACCGTCTGCGGACAGGCATAGCCGCACCAGACCCGACCGAAGAGCGCGGTGGCGAGGAACAGGCCGAAAGAGGCCAGGATCAGAAGCCCGGTGATGTAGTAGATCTCGTTGGGCCAGATCTCGATGAAGAAGAAGTAGAAGCGGCTATTGGCAAAATCGACCAGAACCGCCTGGTCCGGCATGCCCTCGCCGCGGTCCCAGCGCACGAAGGGCAGCAGGTAGTAGACCCCGAGGGCAAGGGCCATCATCGCCCATTTGAGCAGGCGAAACGGGCCATGCGCCAGTTTGGGGTAGATCTGCTGACGCTTCTTGTAGAGCTCGCGCGTCTCGGCGGCATTGACCGCCTCGGCATCAAATTGCCGGACACCGGGCGCTGCCATGCTGGTATTCTGCGTATCAGTCATGGCAGTTGTTAGACCCGGATTTTTTTACGGAGACTATGCGACCTACTGACCCGTGGGACCAGCTGTCGCAGCTTCGCCTCCGCCCAGCAGGAAGACATAGGCAGCAAGCGCATCAATGGTGCGGTCGTCGAGACGGCCTTCCCAGGCCGGCATGACACCATAAGGACCGCGATAGATCGAATTGATCACCTGGTCACGGCTGGAACCGTAGAGCCATTCGCGGTCGGTCAGGTTCGGGGCCCCCTGCAAACGGTCACCGCGGCCATCTTCCATATGACAGGTGACACATTGCTGGGCATAGATCTGCGCGCCCTGGGCATTGCCCTCACCCTGGCCCGACAGGCTCAGCACATAGTCGGCCACGGCCTCGATCTCAGCCGTCGTCAGCAACTCGTCGCGACCATAGGCCGGCATTTGCGAGAAGCGCGTCATGTCGTGCTCGGCACGGATGCCGTAGAGCAGGGTCTCGCGGATGGCGTCATAGGAGCCGCCCCAGAGCCAGACATCGTCGTTGAGGTTGGGATAGCCGACGAAGCCCTGGCCACCCGCTCCGTGGCACGTGGCACAGTTGTCGCCAAAAGCCGACTCGCCGGCTGCGGTGACGAATTGCAGAAGCTGGGGATCATTCTCGATCTCGCTGATGCTCGCCCCTTCAAGCGCGGCATAGCCCGCTTCACGGGAGGCCTCCAGCGCTTCCAGGGCCGCAACGACATTCACCCGCTCGGAGTGATTGCGCAGACCGCGGGTATGGTCGCCATCGCCCGGCATGCCAGGAAGCCCCGGAATAGCCGGCATGAAGACCATGTAGACGATGGCCCAGACGACGGTGGCGTAGAAGATGTAAAGCCACCAGCGCGGCAGGGGCGTATCGAGCTCCTTGATCCCGTCCCATTCATGGCCGGTGGTCTCGGTGCCGGTGTGATCGTCGCGTTCGATTTCGTTCTTGTCGGACATGATCTCAGTCCCCCTTTGCCGCATCGAGCGGCGTGTCGGATTCGTTCAGGGGCGCGTTTGCGGCCTTGTCGAAACGCTGCTGGTTTTTCGGCCAGAGCGCATAGGCCAGAGCGCCGAGGAAGAGTGCGACGAAGAGCAAGAGGCCCCACGTCTGCGCGAAACTGGAAAGGATTTCGTACATCGCGCTACCTCAGATTCTCGTCCGCTTCGGCCTCATAGGTGGAGAAATCCACCATGGTGCCGAGCACCTGCATGTAGGCGATCAACGCATCCAGCTCGGTCACCGCATCCGGATTGCCGTCAAAGTCCCGCATCACAGCGCCCGGATAGCGGGACTGGAAGCCGTCATAATCATCGGCAAAAGGATCGAGCTGGGTGCGCACATCGGAAACCGCGTTTTCGATATGCTCCGCCTCATAGGGCACGCCGACCCGGCTCAGAGCCCGCAGATTGGCCGCGATATTGGTGTAGGCCAGTTCCGACGCCTCCAGGAAGGGATAAGGCGGCATGATCGATTCCGGCACGACCGAGGTCGGTGCCCGCATGTGATCACGGTGCCATTCGTCCGAATACTTGCCGCCGACGCGGGCCAGATCCGGCCCGGTCCGCTTCGAGCCCCACTGGAAGGGGTGGTCATACATGCTCTCGGCCGCCAGCGAGTAGTGGCCATAACGCTCGACCTCGTCGCGCAGCGGACGGATCATCTGCGAGTGGCAGTTATAGCACCCCTCGCGGATATAAATGTCCCGGCCAAGCTGCTCCAGCGGTGTGTAAGGGCGCATGCCCTCCACTTCCTCGATGGTTGAGTCCAGGTAGAAGAGCGGCGCGATCTCGACGATGCCGCCGACCGAAACAACGGCCAGCACCGCAACGGAGAGAAGACGCGAATTCTTCTCCATGAACTCCTTGTGGAAACGGCTCCAGAAGCCTTCTTTCGCAGACATGTCCGCCCCCTATTCCGCAAGTGCCGGCTGAGGCACGACAGCCTCGTCGGCTTCCGTCACATCATCTTTGATGGTGCGGTAAACGTTGTAGATCATGATGAGTGCACCCACGAGGTAGAGCGTGCCGCCCACCGCCCGGATGATGTACTGGATGTGCATGGCCTCGACGGTTTCGATGAAGGAGTACTCCAGGAAGCCGAGCGAGTTGTAGGCGCGCCACCACAGGCCCTGCAGGATGCCGGCAGCCCACATCGAGGTGATGTAGAGAATGATGCCGATGGTCGCGATCCAGAAGTGCCAGTCGACCAGGGTCTTGGAGTACATGCCCTTCTTCTTCCACAGCCAGGGAACCAGGCAGTAGAGCGCACCGAAGGAAATGAAGCCGACCCAGCCCAGAGCACCGGAGTGCACGTGGCCAATGGTCCAGTCGGTGTAATGCGACAGGGAATTCACGGCGCGGATCGACATTACCGGACCTTCAAAGGTCGACATGCCGTAGAAGGCGACCGAAAGCACGAGCATACGAACGACCGGGTCGGTACGCAGCTTGTCCCAGGCGCCCGACAGGGTCATCAGGCCGTTAATCATGCCACCCCAGGACGGCATCCACAGCATGATCGAGAAGGTCATGCCCAGCGTCTGCGCCCATTCCGGCAGAGCCGTGTAGTGCAGGTGGTGCGGGCCGGCCCAGATGTAGATGAAGATCAGCGACCAGAAGTGGATGATCGATAGCCGGTAGGAATAGACCGGACGATTCACCCGCTTGGGGATGAAATAGTACATGATCCCCAGGAAGCCCGCCGTCAGGAAGAAGCCCACCGCGTTGTGGCCATACCACCACTGGGTCAGCGCATCCTGGACGCCGGCAAAGGCCGAGTAGCTGCGCGAACCGAAGAAATCGACCGGCATGGCCAGGTTGTTGACCACGTGCAGCATGGCAATGGTGAGGATGAAGGCGAGGAAGAACCAGTTGGCCACATAGATGTGCGGCTCCTTGCGCTTCCACAGCGTGCCCAGGAAGACCAGCAGATAGGCGACCCAGACAATGGTCAGCCAGAGGTCGGCATACCATTCCGGCTCGGCGTATTCCTTGCCCTGCGTGATGCCGATCAGATAGCCCGACGCCGCGATCACGATGAAGAACTGATAGCCCCAGAACACGAACCACGGCCAGATGCCCCCGGCCAGACGCGTCCGGCAGGTGCGCTGAACCGCGTAGAAGGAGGTCGCGATCAGGACGTTGCCGCCAAAAGCGAAGATCACTGCAGAGGTGTGCAGCGGTCGCAGGCGGCCGAAATTGGTAAAGCCGAATTGCTCGATATTGAGCACCGGGAAGGCCATTTGGAAGGCGATAACGACACCGACCAGCAATCCTGCCGCGCCCCAGAACAGGGAGGCGATCACGCCAGCCTTGATAATGTCCTCGCTATATTCGCGCTGATCGGTGATTACGCCGCCGCGCGCGATGGCGCCGACCACGAGAAAGATCCCGACCAGGAATCCCCCCAAAATTAGCCAGGACTGGCCCTTCATGGCCGCGTCTGGCGCGTGAGCCGCTGCGAAGAGCGCCCAGAGCGCCCCTAGAACGGTGATAAGTCCAACCGCAGCAAGGCTAATATCCGCCCCGCTACGTTGAAGTGATTGCGACGAAGTCATCGACGCCCCCGGATTTCTATTGCCTACAGCACCGGGTTACTTGGGCCTTTCCGCAAAATCTGTATGGCAATTTGTCGCTGTCCCGCAAAATATGTAGGGCAATTTGTCGCGACCCTGCGCGGGCGGCTTCTCGACCGTCGCTTTTATGCAACAAAAGGATTTGTGTGAACAAATCACGATTGCCTAGCGACGGTGATCTGGGTCACACTCCGTATCAGTGAGGAGCGGGTATAACGCTTCCACCAGACCGGGGAGCGTTGTCAACGAACCGCGTTCGCAGGGGGAATAATAATGCTGTCTCAGACACACACGTTCGATTCTGATGCCGAAGTTGTGGCGTTCCAAAAACGTGTTCTGAGGTTCCTGACCCGATTGGAAAGTCAGGATCCGGGTGGGTCGGAATGCCTGTTCCTGACCAATCGCAAGACCGTTCGCCGCCGCCTCGTCCAAATCGAGGCCACCAGTCATGACACACTGGCAGCCTTTAATCGCTTTCTGGAACAGGATCGTGAGCTGGCGCCGGAGATGGCCCGCGCCGTCTAGCGGCGCTCAGGACCTCAATCGCAGCCTAGAGGATCGACTGACCGGTCTTGGCCCAGTCGGCCATAAACGCTTCCAGCCCCTTGTCGGTCAGCTGGTGTTTGACCAGCCGCTTGAGCACAGCCGGCGGAACCGTCGCGACATCGGCACCCGCGATGGCACAGTCCTGGACATGTGCGGCCGAGCGAATGGACGCCGCCAGAATTTCCGTCTCGAAACCGTAATTGTCGTAAATCGCGCGCAGGTCATGGATCAGCTCCATGCCGTCGACGCCCAGATCATCGAGGCGGCCAATGAAGGGGGATATATAGGTCGCGCCGGCCTTGGCCGCGAGCAAGCCCTGATTGGCAGAGAAACACAGGGTCACATTGGTCTGCACCCCGTCCGACACCAGCCGGCGGCAGGCTTTGAGCCCGTCCCAGGTCAGCGGCAGCTTGACGACGACATTATCCGCCAGCTTGGCCAGTTTGAGCCCCTCCACCACCATCTGGTCTGCGTCCAGTGCCGTCACCTCGGCACTGACCGGGCCATCGACCAGCTGACAAATCTCCTGGATCACCTCGATGAAATCGCGGCCCGACTTCATCACCAAAGACGGGTTGGTGGTCACGCCATCAAGCAGTCCCACTTCGGCCATGTCGCGGATTTCGGCGGTATCGGCGGTGTCGATGAAGAATTTCATGGTGGCGATGATCCTTGATTGTGCTTGCCGCGCACATGCCATGATACGCGTGAAAGGTCGAGAGGTTGCAAGCCGCTATTAGGCGGCAAAAACACGATCCGCCATCCGCCGGATAAAGGCCTCGGTCCGCTCAGGCTGCGTAATCAGCGGCATATGCCCGACACCTTCCAGAACCTCGAGGTCGAGATCTGACCGGGCCGCCTGGATCGGCGCGATATGGGTTTTCCAGTGCAGGATCCGGTCGCCATCGCCATAGAGCATGCCAAGCGGATGCTTCAGTTCGGAATAACGTGCCTGGACCTGCCGCATCTCCGGCGGAACGGCGTGCAAGTCGGTGGCCGCCACGTAGAAGGCTTCCGGCCGCAAGGACAGGAGCGAGCCGCCACGGGTACGGAAATCCTCCGGGGCCGCCTCCGGGCCGAACACTTCCCCAAGCGCCTTGTCGCCATTGCGAATGGTCATCGGCACAGCCAGCGTGCCCGCGACCAGGCGCCGTACGCCCGGATTGGCGATATTGAGCGAATCAAAAGCGCCGGGCGCATCATCCTGCACGGCTGTCAGCGGAGCGATCATGGCCAGCCCGCCGACCCGTTCGGGATGATTGAGCGCCAGGAACAAGGACAGCGCTCCGCCGAGCGAGTGCCCGACAACAAGCGGGTTTTCGATGCCTTCGCGCTCCAGGAACTCGGCTACCATGGCCGCCTGCTCGGGCAAGCGGGCCCGGTCATCATTCTCGCGGGTCGAATAACCACAGCCGGGGCGATCCAGTGCGATAACGCGATAATCCTTCGCCAGGGCACCCGTCATGGCATAGGTGAAATTGTGCAGATTGCCGGCGAGCCCGTGGATCATCACGATGGGCTGGCCTTCACCGGCTTCAACGAAATGAATCTCACCGCCCGCGACGGCCGTTTTGCGACCGGCCGGCGGCAGGGCTTCTTCCACCTTGGCGCCGACATTGCGCGAAAACATCGCGAACCCGGTTCCGGCTGCGAGAAACGCGGCGACGACCAGGGCCAGTACCCCAAAAATCCAAAGGCTCACGAGCGCTTCTCCTCTTTCAGGGCGGAACCGAGCCGGCCTTGCATGAAGGTCCAGTAGCGCGACGGCATGAGTTTCTCGAACCAGGCCAGCATATGCGCGTCTCGTCCGACCAGGACGCGTGGCTTGCGACGCTCAACGCCGCGCAGGATGATCTCGGCCGCCCGGGCCGGCGGCATGACCAGATTCTCTGCCGCCTGCTTCAGCCCCGCCTCGCGTTCCTCGGCGGTGGTATGAGCCGAGATCCGCGCGTTTTCAGCGATCGACGTGTTGACGCCCCCGGGATGCACCGTGGTGACCCGGATCGCGTCCTGCCCCAATTCATGGCGCAGGGCATCGGAGAAACCGCGCACACCGAATTTCGACGCCGAGTAAGCGGTTTGGCCGGCGGGGGCAATAACACCGAAAATACTGGAAATATTCGTGATATGCCCCTCGCCACTGCGCCGCATCAGAGGCAGGAAGGCGCGCGTCATCCGGATCGGGCCCCAGAAATTGATCCCGACCAGCCACTCGAAATCGTCTTCGGAAATTTGCTCAAAACGGCCGCCGACTGCGACACCGGCATTATTGAACAGGAGATGGGCTGCGCCATGCTCGGCCTCGACGGTATCGGCAAAGGCCTTGATCGCGTCCTTGTCCCCGACATCAACAATATGCGTGGTGACCTTGCGCTCGTTGGAGCGCAGCGCTGCAGCCGTTTCCTCCAGCCCCTCAGCGTTGACATCGGCCAGCGCAAGATCGCAGCCTCGCGCCGCGAGGGCCTGAGCAAGGGCACGGCCAATGCCGCTGGCCGCGCCGGTGATGACGGCGGTCTTGCCGGAAAAGGTCAGATTCTGGCTCATTCTGCCGCCGCCAATTCTCGCGGCGCCGAGGCCCCCTCATCGCTCTTGCGGTAGAATTGCAGGGCGCCGTCTTCCAGCTTGCCATAGCGGATCGCCAGCATGTCCTGGATATAATTCTGATAGGTCCGCCAGGGCGGCTCCGTACCCTGTCGCGGCAGGTGGGGTTCCGCGCGCTTGATATAGCCCGACTTCAGATTCAAAAGCGGCTGGGTCTCGATACCGGCCGGCGGTTCCGGCACGCAATAATCATAGCCCTTGGCATCCATGTGATTGAGCAGGCGGCAGACACGCTCGCAGGTCAGATCGATCTTCAACGTCCAGGAGGCATTGGTATAGCCGAAGGCCAGCGCCAGGTTGGGCAGCTGGCTGAGCATCATGCCGCGATAGCTGACCGTTTCCGGCGGGCTGATTTCGCGGCCGTCGACCTGCATCGACATGCCCCCGGCCAGCAGCATTTCCAGCCCGGTCGCGGGGATGATCAGGTCCGCTTCGAGATGCTCACCGGATTTCAGCTGGATACCAGTCTTGGTGAAGCGCTCGATATGATCTGTAACGACTGAGGCCTCGCCTTTCTTCAGCGACTGGAAGAAGTCCCCGTCCGGCGCCGCGCAGAAGCGCTCATCCCATGGATTATACTTCGGCGTGAAGTGCTTATCGATGTCGTAATCTTCGCCCAGCTCGTCACGGATATATTTGTGGACCTGGTTTTTCACCCAGCCCGGCCAGCGTTGAGCGATCTCGAAAAAGATAATCGAGATCAGCACATTCTTGATCCGCGTGGCGGAATAGGCCGCTTTGCGCGGCAGGATCTTGCGCAGGAAATTGGCGACCGGGTCGACCGATGGCCGCGGTGCGATATAGGTCGGCGAACGCTGAAGCATGGTGACATGCCCCGCCTTGTCCGCCATCGCCGGCACCAGCGTCACCGCCGTCGCGCCGGACCCGATTATCACGACTTTCTTGCCGCTGTAATCAAAGTCCTCGCGCCAGTGCTGCGGATGGATGATATCGCCGGCGAAATCCTTCTCGCCCTCCCAGTGCACGACATGGCCGTGATCATAGCGATAATAGCCAGAACACATCATCAAAAACCGGCACTCCACCCGCACGCGTTCACCGGTGTCAGTCCGCTTGGCCTCCACTTCCCAGCGGGCCGTGCGAGAGTTCCAGTTGGAGGACAACACCCGGTGCTTGAAGCGGATATTGGGTGTGATGCCGGACTCGTCGGCGGTTTCCTTGACGTAATTGCGAATGGCCGGGCCATCGGCAAACACCTTGCCGTCTTCCCACGGTTTGAAGGCATAGCCGAAAGTATGCATGTCGCTGTCCGAGCGAATCCCGGGATAGCGGAACAAGTCCCAGGTCCCGCCCATACCGTCTCGGGCCTCGAGGATCATATAGCTCTTGCCCGGAGCGCGTTGCTGGAGGTGATGCGCCGCGCCGACGCCGGACACGCCCGCACCGACAATCAGGACATCAACGTATTCGGCTGTCGCCTCACTCATCTTCACTCTCCGCTTGGCAAGCCTTCAGCGGCTCGAACCGGGCGAAAGTGAACACTGTTCGCTCTGGGATGACAAGGGCGTGGCGGGGTGAGGCCTGGCGAGAGAGGCAGCCCGCCAGGCGGGCGCGCAAGACCGTTCATTCCTTATCAAACCGAATATGTTTAACTGTGTACTCAGTTAGCCAAGCGGGACGCGGTTTGATCAGCGATCACGTCATTTCAGTCAGGGCCAAGAACAAGATTCTGGGACGGACATGTCTGTCCTTTGCCGCTGTCTTGTTCGTCTACCTGTCCGTTATCAGCGTGCTTATGCCGGGTATTTCACCGGCCAAGATTGTCGGCTTCGTCGCGACCAGTGTTTTCGCGTTGCTGTCTGTCGCCGCCTGGCGTCAATGGAATTACCAATTTACCGCGCACGGCTTCATTTTCACGGCACAGCTGACAGCTTTTCTCGCCTCCACCAGCAATGGCGGCGTCACCGGTTATGTCACGCCCTTCATTATCGCCGCGCCGCTGGCCGCAGGCTATTTCCTCTCCGTACGAGGCGCCCTCACCTATGGCGTTCTTGCAATCATGTCCTTTATCGGACTGTGGTTGCTGGAGCCGACCGGGATCATCCGGGCGACGCCCTATTCAGACGAGGCGGTGAAGATTGCCAGCGTTATTCTGCTGTCGACGACGACGATTTTCGCGCTTGTCCTGGTGATTGGCTTCTCTCTCGCCATGCGTCGCATGCTGGAAGAATCCCGTCAGGCCGAGCGCGCGAAAACGACATTCCTGGCCAATATGAGCCATGAGATCCGCACGCCGATGAATGGCATTCTCGGCCTGCTCGACCTCGCCCGTTCGACCAAGAATGGTAGCGCCTCCGCCGAGCATGTCGAGATCATGCACTCCTCCGCACGCACCTTGGTGGCCGTACTGGACGACATTCTGGACATCTCCAAGCTGGAGCAAGGCGCGATCGAGATCGTGCCCATGCCCACCGATGTCAACGCGTTGTGCCGCGATGTGCTGAGCCTGTTCAAGGCGAAGGTCGAAAACACCGACATCTCGCTCGAACTCGAATATTCCGAGGCTCTACCCAACTGGATCGAGCTGGACCCGACACGCGTGCGCCAGGTGTTGTGGAACCTCGTCGGTAATGCCCTGAAATTCACCGAAACGGGCAGTGTCACGCTGATGGTCGACCAGGACCCCGAGCTCGAACACACGCTGCGCTTCTCGGTGCGCGATACGGGTATCGGCATGACCGAGGACGCGCGTTCGCAGATTTTCCAGCGCTTCATGCAGGCTGATGTCTCGACCACGCGCCGCTATGGCGGCACCGGGCTGGGCTTGTCGATCTGCCGGGACCTGGTGGCGCTGATGAAGGGCGATATCGGTGTCGACAGCATCAAGGGTGAAGGTTCGACCTTCTGGTTCACCCTGCCGATCGACGAACTGGCCGCCGCACCGCGTCAGGAGCCGGCCGAGACGCCTGAGGAAGCACCAGCGCCCCGCGCAACGCGCAAGGTGCTGGTAATCGATGACCAATCGATCAACCGGACCGTTGCCGCCAGCCTGCTGGGACATCTCGGCCACACGGCTGAGACCGCGGCCAGTGGCGCAGACGGTGTCAACAAGGCGCGCGAGACTGCCTTCGATATAATCCTAATGGACATTCACATGCCGGAAATGGACGGGCTGGCGGCCACCGCTGCGCTGCTCGCAGATGCCGGGGCCTCGACCGGTGCGCCAATCATCGCCCTGACCGCCAGCGCCATGGAAGAAGATCGGCAGACCTATCTGGCAGCCGGCATGTCCGGCCTGCTTGGAAAGCCGGTCCAGATTTCTGATCTCGACAAGATGATCCGTGAGCACACCAGCGGCGCGGATGCGATGAAGCGCGCCCTCTAGCCCGCTTCTGCCGCCAGCGCATTGCGCTGGCCCGCCATATCACTGCCATCCAGGCGCAGGCGCACACCCAGATCGCCGCTCCCGTTCAGGACGGGCGTCTTGCGCAGGAATATCTCGATCGCCTCGATTTCACGATAGGCCGCACAGGCACCGACAATCCTCGTCATCAAGCGCTCCTGGGTGTCGTAATGACCATCCCGGGCAAGCTGGTCGATTTCAGCCACCAGCGGATCATAGTCGAAGACATGCTGCATGCCGTCCTCGGCGATGAGCACCAGCGATGGATCGATACCCAGTATGAGATCGAGACGGTGTTCGCGCGGAACCACCGCATCGGGGCCATAGGTCCCGATGCGGGTTTCGATCACCAGATCGGTCAATTCGATCGTCGCCAATGCGGCCATCATGATGCCCTTCCCGGCGCCGCCGACGGCTATTCAGCCGCCACCTCAACCGCCTGGCCGCCTGCCTCACGGGCTTCGGCTTCCAGCTTGTTACGCATCCAGTTCGGCGTCTTGGTAAAGCGACCCAGCACGCCATAGGCGACCGGCACGACGAACAGGGTGAACACCGTCGCCACGGCCACGCCAGAGAAAATCACCACGCCGATCGTGATCCGGCTTTCCGAGCCCGGACCGGCAGCAAACACCAGCGGTGCTGCACCGATGGCCGTCGACAAGCCCGTCATCAAGATCGGCCGGAAGCGCGTCTCCGCCGCATCCAGAGTCGCCGTCAGGACATCACGCCCGTCCTCGCGGAGCTGGTTGGCGAACTCGACGATCAGAATACCGTTCTTCGCCGCCAATCCGATCAGGATCACCAGGCCGATCTGGGAGTAGATATTCAGGCTGGAGCCAATCATCTCGAGCCCGAACAGGCCGCCGGCAATAGCCAGCGGAACGGTCAGCATGATGACCAGGGGCTGGATCAGGCTTTCGAACTGGGCCGCGAGGACCAGGAAAACAATCAGCAGGGCCATGCCGAAGGCAAACAGCAGGGCCTGATTGGCTTCCAGAAACTCCTTGGCGCCACCGAGGAAGCTTGTTCCCATTTCCGGTGCCAGTTCACGGGCCGCCCACTCATCGAGCCAGTTGACCGCATCACCCAGATTATAGCCTTCCGCCAGCGTGGCGGAGATGGTGATCGAACGCTGGCGATCGACGCGGTTGCGCGACGAGGCCTCACCGACTTCCCGTACGCTCACCAGATTCGACAGCGGGATCAGGCGATTATCGCGGCCTGACACATAGAGCGTCTCCAGGTCCTGCGCGCTGGCCCGCTCCTCACGCCGGTTTTCCATGATGACGTTATAGGCCTCACCCCGCTCGATGAACTCGCCCACCCGCCGCGAACCCAGATGGGTCTGCAAGGTCGTACCGATATCGGCCACCGAAACTCCAAGGTCCGCCGCACGTTCCCGGTCAATATCGACTACGAGGCGGGGACTGGTGGGTTGATAGTTCTTTCGCGCACGAAGCAAGTTCGGGTTTTCGGCCCGGATAGCAGCCAGCAGACGCTCGGCTTCCGCATCGATGGCGGCATAGTCCGGCCCCTGGATGACGAAGGAAATATCATCGCCATTGCCACCGCCCCGAATGGACGAACGCATGGAGGCAAAGGCGCGCACACCGGTCAACTGGGAGAAACGGCCATTGATCTCGCCGACAATCGCCCCACCCGGACGGCGCTCATCCCACGGCACCATAGTGCCGATGACAATACCGGAATTGAAACCGGAACCACCCCAGCCGGGGGCCACGACGAGGACACGGCGCAATTCCTCGCGCTCGATATATTCCAGCATGATGTCTTCGATCTGGTCGGCTTGTTCAGCCATGTAGTCGAAGCTCGCGCCTTCCGGCCCAGAGAAGAAGCCGAAGAAGCCGCCGCGATCTTCCGGCGGCGTCAGCTCACCCGGCAGGCGGTTCAGCAAAACACTCGAGCCGCCGATTGCGACAAGGACAAGCGGCACCGCCATCCAGGGCGCTTTAAGAGCGATCTCCAAGCTCGAGCGATAGCTCGCCCTCAAACGCTTCACCAGGCCATCGACCCACTTTGCCGGGCCCCGCGCCTCTCGGCTCGGCCGCAGCAATTTGGACGCCATCATCGGCGACAGCGTCAGGGCGACGAAGCTGGAGATGATGACGGCCGCTGCAATCGTCAGCGACAGCTCGGTGAAGAGACGGCCGATAAAGCCCGGCAGGAAGACAAGCGGCACGAAAACAGCCACCAGTACCGCCGTCGTCGCGACAACGGCGAAGAACACCTGACGACCACCGCGCAGCGCGGCGAGCGCCGGGCCCTCGCCCAGATCGACACGGCGCTGGATGTTCTCCAACACGACGATGGAGTCGTCCACGACCAGGCCGATCGCCAGAACCAGGGCCAGAAGGGTCAGGATATTGATCGAGAAACCGGCCCAGGCGAGCGCAGCGAAGACACCGATCAAGCACACCGGGACCACGGCAGCAGGAATAATCGCGGCCCGGAAGGAGCCCAAGAAGAGATAGATAACGAACACGACAAGCGTCGCGGCCACCAGCAGGGTGCGCCAGACTTCCTTGATGGATTCCTCGATGAAGACGGTGTCGTCCGATGCCACGATGAGGCTCATGCCCTCAGGCAGCGTGTTGCGAACACGGGCGGCGACCTCCTCGATGCGGTCTGCGACTTCCACCGAATTGGCCTGGCTCTGCCGGACAAAACCCAGCCCGATCATATTGTTACCATTGCCGCGGAATAGCGTCCGGCTTTGTTCGGCCTCACGCGAGACTTCCGCGACTTCGGCCAGACGGATGATGTGACCGTCCTCTCCGCGCCCAACCGGCAGACGGGCAAAGCTGTCCGGGTCGCCGAAGATGCGCCCCACACGCACGACGATCTGAGTGTCCGGCGTCTCGACGGAACCGCCTGGCACTTCCACATTCTGGGTCCGCAGGGCCTGTTCGATATCGCTGACGGTAATACCCCGAGCAGCCATCGCCCGGGGATCAAGCCAGATACGGATGGCGTAACGGCGCTCCCCGCCAAGGCGAACCTGGGCAATGCCATCGATGACACTGAAGCGGTCGATCATGGTGCGGGCGGCGTAGTCGGACAATTCTTCTGACGTCATCCGGTCCGACATCAGCGAGTACCACATGAAAGGCCGTGCATCGCCATCCTGCTTGCGGACCTCGATGGTCTCGACATCCTGCGGCAGGCGGTCAACAGCGCGGGAGACGGCGTCGCGGACATCATTGGCCGCCGCTTCGATATCGCGCTCCAAGGTGAAGGTGATCGACACGCTGGCACTGCCATCTCGCGACGACGAGGTGATGGTATCAATACCATCGATACCCGACAGCTGGTCCTCGATGATCTGGGTGACCCGGTTCTCGACGACTTCGGCATTGGCGCCGGGGTAGGCCGCGGACACAGATACGATCGGCTGGTCGACATCGGGCAATTCGCGCAACGGCAGCTCACGCAAGCCGAGGACACCGAAGACGACAATCAGAGCACTGGCGACGAAGGCCAGGACCGGGCGGCGGACTGCAATATCAGACAGGGTCATTGCGGGCTCGTCTGGCTGGCGGCGACACCGGCGGTCGAGCCGCCCATCGCCGGTTCACTGCGCTCGGTAATGCTAACGCGCATCCCCTCTCGCACCCGGTGGACACCGTCGCGGACGATCAGCTCACCGTCCTCGATACCATCAGTAACCTCGACCATGCTGCCTTCGCGGCGGCCCAGTTCAATGCGGCGACGTTCGATGCGAGCGGCTTCGCCCTCTTCGATAAGGACAAAGACAAAACTGTCGTCGAGATATCGTGTGATTGCGGAGCCGGGGATGGCCGGCGAACGACGGACATCCCGTTCGATCTCCACCGCCATCAGCTGGCCCGGAAGCAGGCGCGCGTCGTCATTGGCGATCTCGGCACGGACCGTGACCGCGCGGGTGACCGGGTCAATACGGCTGTCGATCTGGGCGATGGAACCGGCAAAAACCTCACCAGGATAAGCCGATGTCACTGCCTCGATTGGCAGACCTGGGCGCAAAGAGGCCAGGAATCGCTCCGGCACGGTGAAGTCGAGCTTGATCACACGCGTATCATCAAGGCTGGTGATAGCGTCGCCCGGTCGGACCAGTCCACCGACACTGACTTCGCGCAACCCGACAATACCGGAGAACGGTGCGCGCACGATACGATCGGCCAGCTGTGCTTCAAGCGAAGAAACCCGGGCCCGTGCACGGCTCACCGTGGCGCTGACCTCGTCCAGTCTCTGGCGCGATGCGATACCGCGCTCCACCAAGCCATTGACCCGGTCATATTCGCTTTGCGCCTCACGCAGTGTGGCGCGGGCTTCTGCCAGGCCCGCGGCCTCTTCCGTATCAGTCAACTCGACCAGGATATCGCCGGCCTCCACGCGCTGGCCGCTATCAAAATACAATGCTGAAATCGTATCGGACACGCGTGCGGTGATCGTCACGGTTTCATCAGCCCGTGCCGTACCCAGGGCCTCGACAATATCGGCGAAGTTCTGGTCGCGGACCGTATGCGCCGCAACCGGCATGGTGCGACCACCCCAACCGCCGCGAGACTGCGGTTCAGGCGTCAGGACGCGAAAGGCGACGACGCTGGTCATGACAGCAAAGGCCACAAGGACAGCGATGAGAAAGGCAGCACGGCGCATGGGAAAACTCCTTTGCGCCCGGATATGTCTCAAACGGTTTGCGTTTCAACGCCCTTAGACAGCGCGTGATACCGATTGCCAAAGCAGAAAAGGGCTCGTTTATTTTATAACCGCGCCTTAAATGCGGGTACCGGCTGTGATTTAGTTGCAGCTTCGAACCGACACCTGCGCGCACAGGGGGCCGCCCAAATGGAGTTGCAACAACTCTTTCTCAACGTCCCGGCCCTGCTGGGCACGGCTACCAAGGATGGCCGCTTCGTCCGGCTCAGCCCGCATTGGAGCACCGTCCTCGGCTACCCGCTCGAAGAGCTCGAGGGCGCCGTCTACATGGATTATGTCCATCCCGACGATGTCGAGGCCACGGTTCAGGTAAGCGAGGATTCGATCGCCGGTCGCGATATTCGCAGCTTCACCAATCGCTACCGCAAGGCCGATGGCGACTATATCTGGCTCGACTGGGCCAGCGCAGTCGGCGATGACGGCATTATCTATTTCGTCGCCACCGACATCACTGCCCGCGTCGAATCCCAGATTCGCATGCAAAGCATGATCACCCGGCTGGAGTTGATGGCATCCATCGCCCGCGTGGGTAGCTGGGAGGTCAGCCTCGACGACATGATCCCGCGCTGGGACGATGTCACCTGCGCCATTCACGAGGTCGAGCCCGGCTTCACCCCGACGATGGAAGAAGCGGTCAACTTCTATGCGCCCGAGGCACGCGAGACGGTGCAGAAAGCTGTCAGCAATGTCATCGCGACTGGCGATGTCTGGGAAATCGAGGCGCCATTGATTACCGCAAAGGGCAATCGCGTCTGGGTCAAGGCCAGCGGCAAGGTGATCCGGATCAATGGCAAGGCTGTCCGTCTGACAGGGTCCTTCCTCGACATAACTGAGTCCAAGGAACGCGCCCTGGCTCTGGAAGACGCCCTGAAGAGTGCCGAGGTCGCCAAGAAAGAGGCTGAAACCGCGACGGCCGCAGCGGAGGCCGCGTCACGGGCCAAGTCCCGGTTCGTGGCCAATATGAGTCATGAAATCCGCACGCCACTCAATGGTATCCTCGGGATGACCCGGATCATCAAGCGCACCGAGCTGGACGAAAAACAACAAGGCTATGCGAAGATGCTGGAGGATTGCGGCACCGCGATGCAAAGCCTGATCGAAGATATTCTCGACATGTCGCGCATCGAAGCCGGGCAGATCCGCCTGGAAAGCCAGCCCTTCGACTTGCACGCCCTGCTGGATGGAACCATCTCCGTCGTCGCCCCCCAGGCCAGCCGCAAGGGCCTGCAGCTGATCGCCAATCTTCCCGAAGACCTCAGCGCCCATCGGCTGGGTGATGAAAAGCGTGTTCGTCAGGTCGTCCTCAACCTGCTGGGTAATGCCGTGAAATTCACCGAAAGGGGCACGGTTACCCTGTCCGCCAACGAACCGGCCCCTGGACGGGTCCGTATTAGCGTGAGGGATACCGGGCCCGGTCTCGACAAGGCGCTGCAGGACGCCATTTTCGACCGCTTCGCCCAAGCCGACAGTTCCGCGGAACGGCGCCATGATGGCGCGGGACTTGGCCTGTCCATCAGCCGCGAGCTGGTCGGCCTCGCGGGCGGTGAAATTGGCGTCTTGTCCGAGCCCGGGGCCGGCGCCGAATTCTGGTTTGAATGGCCCCTGCCCGTTGTTGAGCGCGACATCAACGCCGCCCATCCTGCTCCCGGGGCGGAGGCCTATGCACGCTCTGGTGCAAAAGTCCTGGTCGCCGAAGACAAGGCGGTGAATTTCCTTGTGATCAAGGAAGTCCTCGAACGCGAAGGGTTCGAAGTCCTACATGCCCGCAATGGCAAGGAGGCTGTCGAGCTCTACCAGGCACACGATCCTACAGTCATACTACTCGACCTGCACATGCCGGAGATGAATGGCGAGGATGCGATCCGGGAAATCCACCGTCTCAACGGTCGCGCGACTCCGATCTTCGCCGTCACGGCAGACGCTACGGCGGAAACCCGCAAACGGGTCGACGCGCTCGGCATTGCCGGTTTCTTCGTCAAACCGTTCGACCCCGACGCCCTGGTCGCAGCCACCTGCGCCGCCGCGCTGCAGGCGGAAAAGGTTTAGCGGCTCACGCCTCGTCTGACCTAGGAAAACACGCCCACGAGCTTGCCAACCCCTTCAACAAACTTGGTGGACGCCTTGAGCAACTCGGACAACTGCTTCGCCTTTGCGGTCGCAATGTCGATCTTGCCCGCCTCCGCTTTCGCGGCGTCGGACATAGCCACCAAGTTCTCGTAGGCCGCTACCATAGACGGCTTATTCAGATTGAGTACGAGGATATTGCTGCGCACCCGGGCCAATTCTGCTGTGATATCGCTCTGCAGCAGCTCGTACTTGATACGGTCCAGGGGCGTCCCCGCCCTAGCCTTCTCGAAGCCGGCCCTGTCCAGCATCTTGCTGAGCAGGCTGCGCTGAGCCTCCAAACGCTCGATAACGTCCTCAAACGCCTGTTCTTCGGTCATGTCTCTATTTGCTGTATCCGTCATTGGGAGCCTCCCTGGGCCGCGGCGGCATTGCTGTTTTCTTCTTCATCAGGCTCGAAAGCGTCGACGGCGGTGTTGAGCGTTTCAACCGCGGTCGCAAACTCGTAGACGAACCCGCTCACCTCGACCCAATCGCTGGAGCGGTCGTTCAGCGCTTCAGCGAGCTTGCGGTGTGCATCCGCCAGCGCGGCAAACGCCGCCGTGATGTCCGTCGCCTTCAGTTCCCCAAACGCCCGCGCCTTGGTGTCCAGCTCGTGGTAGTGAGCAAGGTATCCAGCGCGGTCCAAAGCCCCAGCTCGCACTTCGGCATTCACTGCATTGCGGGCATTCTCGAGTGCGATCTGCGCGGCGTCTTCCTGCGCGTCCTGAACGGCCTGCACATACAAGCTGGCACCGTTCGTTACCGCGGTGAAACTGGTATCCGACTGCACGACTGTCCTGCGCAGCGCACGTAACCTCTGGCGATTGAGATAGGTCCGCTGGAGCAGACCGAAGCCCGAGCCCAGAGCCGTACCGAGCTCGCTCCGTTGCTGAGCCTCGCCATCGGGTCCGACCGCTTGCATGACCCCAGCCAGACTGGTCGCAACCTCACCTTGGGCTTTTTGCAGGGCCTCAACGTCCGACGCCTCGGTCAACGCCATTAACCCCGACGCGTATTGCTTCAGGGCCTCGAACTGATCGGCGGGTGTCAGAGTAAACCTCTGTCCCGCAGACGTGCTGTCGGCTTGATACCGGTCATTTGTGTAAAGTAGTGGCGCCTCGATCCGAGCATTCGCACTCGTTCTTGCGCCCGGCAGCAAGGCTGCAGCCTCTGCAACCTGGTCCGCCTGGTCGGCGGGGCTAACGGGCGCCGGCTGGACCGACGGATCAGGCAAGGCATGCTGCTCGGCTCTGGATAAAACGACCGTGCATGGCCCGGCATCGTTGCTGACCGGCGGGGGGAAATCGAGTGTGGCATCAAGTATCTGGCAACCCGTCGCGAAGGTAAAAACCGGAGGATGGCGTTGCGCCATCTCAGACGTGTCGAAGACGAGGCCCAGCACGTGATCGATATCCCGGGTCCGTTGCGCAATCTCCCAGTCGCGCTGACGGTCGCCGAGCTCACCAGCCGATTGCGTCGCCGTGCTCAGCGCCTCGATTTCAGCGCGATGAGCGTAGGGCGAACACCCGCCCAGAAGCATCAAACCAGCGACCACAGCAACGACGCCACGCCGCAATGCCCGGTGAGCAATAGTTTGAACAAAAGCCATAACTTGTCCCCCTGCAGTCGAAACACATCCCGGCACGAAAGTGCTCGAAGGGTGATGAAAAGCGGGACACAACACCTCCCGGCTGCACGCCCGCCTCTCCCCAACGAAACGGACGCACAACCTTCGATACCATGTAAGCTTCGCACATCCAAGGATCGTCTTGGTGTCTGCGGGGTTTCGCCCTCGCCCAAGTTTTCCTAACGTCGCCGCTCAAAGGCGCGAAAACGCGCAGGGGAGACTTCGATGGCCAGCGACAATGATCAGCCGCCAAGCCCGAACTATGGCGGGTACCAGAATGAGATCTATTTCAACGGCCTGCAGGGCATCGTTCCGGAATACCCGGTTGACTTCAGGGATCTGGTCGAGCGCGCCCAAGCCGCGCTGCCCCCGCATGTTCTCTCCTATGTCCAGGGCGGCTGTGGCGATGAGCTGACCCAAGACCGCAATGCCTCCGCCTTCGCCCATTGGGGCATGGTGCCCCGCATGCTGGTCGACTGCGCCCAGCGTGATCTCTCCATCGATATGTTCGGCGACACCCTGCCCAGCCCCGCCTTCATGGCCCCAATCGGCGTCAACGGCATCTGCACCCAGGACGGTCACGGCGATATCGCCTGCGCCAAGGCCTCGGCGCTGTCCGGTGTACCTTTTGTTGCGTCTACCCTGGCCAATGACCCGTTGGAGGAAGTGATCCAGCATTGCGGAGATGTCCCCGCCTATTTCCAGCTCTACACTCCGAAAAACCGGGACCTGGCCCAGAGCCTGATCTCGCGGGCAGAGAATGCCGGCTATAAGGCGATTGTCGTGACGCTCGACACCTGGGTCACTGGTTGGCGGCCGCGCGATCTCAAGACCGCCAACTTCCCGCAATTGCGCGGGCATGTGCTCCAGAACTATTTCTGCGACCCGGTCTTCCGCAGCCTGCTCGCTGCCCCGCCGGAGGAAGACCCGCAAACCGCGATCCTGACCTGGGCCGGCGTATTCGGCGAAGTCCTGACCTGGGAGCATATTCCCTGGCTGCGCGAGAGCACCAAGCTTCCCATCGTGCTGAAGGGCATTTGCCATGAGGAGGATGCCCGCAAAGCCGCAGACATGGGTATCAACGCGATCTATTGCTCCAACCATGGCGGTCGCCAGGCCAATGGCGGCATTGGTGCCATCGACATGCTGCCGGGCGTGGTCAAGGGCGCCGGCGATACACCGGTCTGGTTCGACAGCGGCATTCGTTCCGGTTCCGACATGATCAAGGCAATCGCGCTGGGCGCCAGCGCGGTTGGAGTCGGCCGGCCCTACACCTATGGCTTGGCCCTCGGGGGCGCAGAAGGAGCCGCACACGTGCTCAAATGCATTCTCGCGGAAGCTGACCTGATGATGGCGGTCAACGGCTATCCAACCCTGGCCAGCGTCCGCTCTGAAGGCGCACAGCCGGTTGGCTAGGCAGGCTCAAAGCTAGTCCTGAATACCGGGGGCCTGTGCGCTGCGCTAGCCGCTGGCTAGACGAGCGTCAGCATGTGAAGCTGCCGCTTTGAACTGTATGATTTCATTATACATATTTCATGGATTCTGGGCACAACATTGAAACAAGCCGTGGGCCGTTCATCTGCGGTCTGGGCGTCGGCGGCGACATAGACGCCCTGGAGGCTCTACATAGAAGCTGGTTCACGAGCACACCCACCGTGGACGGTGGATTTTATGGAACGCCCTATTCGAGGGCCGAACTGCTCGAGCTCATCGCGGTGGGTGCGGTAGTCACCGCCAAAACCGGCTCTGAATTGGTGGGCTATGGTATCCTCGACGCGAGTTCCATGAACTCCAATAGCGTGAAAGCCCGGAATGCGCTCGATCGTCTGATGTTGGCGGACGACCTTCCGGAGGGCCGTTATTGCGGCCGTTTTTCCGCAGCCGTCAGCAAGACCTGGCAGGGCAAAGGCGCCTACCGGGAGATCCTCCGCAACGCGATGCGGTTGGGCATGGGCCGGTTTGATTACTTTTTTGGCGTCGTTGACACCGATCACCCCAAGCGCGCGCTCCAGTCGGCCTTGGGCTGGCAAGAGGTCGGACAAGACGGAAACATCTCGTATCTGGTTCTGCCCCTGACCGGTCGCCAGCCATGAAGCGACTTGGCTGGACCATCCGGGCGCCTCGGAGCCCTGGGGTAGGCAGCCAAGGCTGACGGCACAGCCTATCCGGCGGTCCGGTCCAGCGGCAGGTCGAGAATGGCTCGAAGCCCGCCTTCCGGGCGGTTGGCCAGTACCAGCGCACCGCCGTGATAGAGCGCCACATCGCGCGCCACTGTCAGTCCAAGCCCCGACCCGCCGGTGGACCGATTGCGGGACGCTTCGCCACGTTGGAACGGTTCCATCAAGCGGTCGATATCGGCTTCGGGAATACCCGGTCCGTTATCTTCGATCTGGACGTTGAGACGATCGCCGGCTGCATGCACCGAGACCTGGGCCTCACTGCCGTATTTCTGGGCATTGCTGATAAGATTGGCGATGGCCCGCCGCAGTTTCACCGGGTCGCCCTGCACCCACATCGCGGCCGCTTCACCTTCGAAGCGGGCCGCACCGGACAGAGCGGCCTCGTCGACACAGGAACGCACCAGCGCACTGATATCGACCCGCTCGGATTGGCGCTGCTGGCGTGAATGGCTGTAGTCGATGACATCCGCGATCATCGCTTCCATGCGCTCTATATCTTCGACCATGCGTTGCCGGGCCGCTGGAGGCGCTTGTTCGGCACGCAGCCGCAGGCCCGTCAGGGGTGTACGCAGATCATGCGCCATGGCGGCGACGATGCGCTCGCGGTCGGCCAATTGCGCGTCCAGCCGGTCACGCAAGTCATCAATAGCCTGGGCGACGGCGAGCACTTCGGTCGTGCCTCGCATAGGGCGGCGCGGCAGCCCCCGCCCCTGTGTGGACAGGACTTGTTTGGCCAGATCCCGGAGCGGCTTGGCGGTGAGATTGGCCGCAAACCAGGCCAGTGGCGTCAGCACCACCAGAGTGCCAAGAAAGATCAGGGCGAGACGCAAGCGCCATCCGGACCAGAAAGCGGGCTGCTCTCCAATCACGGTCCATGCGCCATTCGGCTGCTCCAGCGCCGCCAGCATGAATGGCAGCGGTGTGTTTTCCAGCGTTATGATGGTTTCCGCCGGGATGGTGTCGACCTCTGGCAAGCCCTCATAGACCAGCGGCGGTGGGCTGTGATCGGCATCCAGATGCTGCACCAGCTCGACCCGTGTATTGCTGGTAAAGACGATCCGGACCCGTTCCTGCGCGACATCCAGCCTCTGAGACCAGATCGCTTCAAGGGTTTCGTCCCGGCGTCCAGCGGGAGGCTGTGCCTGCGTGGTCACCGGAATATCCAGCGCTTGAGCCAAATCCGGCTGCGCGATAATGGCGCTTGCCTGGCGCAGCGAGAGTTGCGCGAGGCTGGGTGTCGGTGTGGTCGCCAGTGCCACAATATTGGCAATCTGGACGACGAGTGCCGTCAGGCCAATCAGCAAGATCGCCTGCACAAAAGCGGAAACCGGACGCTTGATCATGACTGCACCGTCGCAGTGAAGCGGTAGCCCTCGCCCCGTACCGTGGCGATCAGTCGATCACCATCCGGGCTGAGCTTGCCGCGGATCCGGCTGACCGCCAGGTCGATAGCCCGGTCAAAAGCCTCGGCATCGCGCCCCCGGGCCAGGTCGAGCAATTGATTGCGGGTCAGAATGCGTCCGGGCCGTTCCAGGAAGGCCGTCAGGATCGCCATGTCACCGGCGGTCAGCCCGATTTCCTGGCCATCCGGGTCAATCAGCAGGCGCTGCTCATAGTCGAGGCGCCAGCGATCGAAACGATACAACCGCCCAGCCTCGGACGGATTGTCCTTGCGCCGCCGCAACAGCGCCCGCACCCGGGCCAGTAATTCGCGCGGCTCAAAAGGTTTGGCGAGGTAATCGGAGGCCCCGATTTCCAGGCCGACGATGCGGTCGGTCGTTTCACCCAGCGCGCTGAGGACCAGAATCGGCGGGCCGTCATCGCCCAGACGGCGGCAGACAGAAAGTCCGTCCTCGCCCGGCATCATGATATCGAGCACAAGCAGATCGAAATGCCCGCCCTGCATGAGCTCATCCATCTGCGCAGCGCTTTCGGCGCTGGTCGTCGCAAAGCCATGATGTCCGAGATACTCGCTCACAGCATCCCGAATACTGGCATCATCATCGACGATAAGAATGTGGGCCGTTTCAGTCATTTCCGCTCTTTCGCAGACCTTTGTATCCCGATTATGTCCGAGTTTTTCAAACCCATACAATCGGGACATATGGCAGGTAAGTCTGCCCCCTAGCGTCAGCCTCAGCACTCAAGCCAAGAGGAGATCGCTATGCACAACCCGTCATCTGCCCTCACGCGGATTCGCAAAACCCTTCTGGTCAGCGCGGCCGTCATGCTGACAAGCCTCGCCCCCGCGGCGAGCCTGGCCGACACGCCGGACACACGACCGCAAATCCAGAGCCAAGCCGACATTCCGCGCAGCGAGTACCATTTGCCGGCCTTGCCCAGCGTCCTGATCATGGACAATCCGGACGCGCTCATTCCGCTGCGCGAACAGCTTGATGCCGATGTGACCGGCATTCTGGATGGCTATCAGATCAATGATGTCGCAACCCGCCGCACCCTGCTGCAGCACCTGCTCCGCGTCGCATTTTCCCAAGGCGACTGGAACCGCGTGCTGTCGGTGATTGAAGACCTGCAGGCCCTGGAAGACAGCCCGGCGGAACAAGTGGCCGTCAGCTATCTTGAGGCCGCCTTCGCCCGGGCAGCCATTGAAACCGGTACCGGCGACGCACAGGACCCGCGCTTCCAGGCCGCATTCCGCCACACCCTGAGCGCCCAACTGGCCCGCATGGACCTCGCCGTGTCCGGCGTCACCCTGCGCAATGCCAAGAACTCGGCCGAGATCATTTCATCCGCCCTGCTGCGCGGCGGACTGGAAGGCGCCCTCGACCCCAATGCCGAAGCCCAGGGTCTGGTTGTTGGCCGCGGCACGGTTTCGGTTTTGCTGGCCAATCGCCAGCTTGTGGACTTCCTGCCGCTCAACACCATCACCGCTGAACTCCTCGGCGAACGTCTAGAAGGCGAGCAGCCGGAGATCGCCGACCTGTGGAGCGAGCGCCTGGTAGACCTGTCGGACAGCGTTCGGCTGACCCCGGTCACCGTCGGAATCTGGGATAGCGGCACCGATGTGGCCCTGTTCGAAGACCGTGTCTGGACCAATCCGCAAGAACGCCTGAATGGCCGCGATGATGACGGCAATGGTTTTGTCGATGACGTCAACGGGATCGGCTTCGCCCCGGGCTGGACCCGCTCGACCGGCGTGCTGCGCCCGGTCTCGGAGGAAGACGCCGGCGTGCTCGATGAATCCCTGCGCCTCGTGAAAGGTTCGCTGGATATGCGCCTGGGGCGCGATACCGAAGACGCGGCCCTGTACCAGAGCACCATGGCTGGTCTTGAGGCCGATGAGTTCCAGGATTTCCAACTGCGCATGCAGCGCATGGGTCTATATCTGCACGGCACAGCTACCGCCGACATTGCCCAGCGCGGCAACCCGGCCATTCGCCTGCTCCCGGTCCGCTTCGACCAGGCCATCGGCACTGTCGCGACACCTTTTGACGAGGCCTCGGCCGAGCGCTTTGCCGCCTATGTCCACGATTCTGTCGAATACCTCGATGCGTCCGGCGCCCGGGTGGTCAATATGAGCTGGCGCATCACAACGCCGCAAATCGAAGGCTCGCTCTCCTCTGTCGAGCCGGACGCCGAGCGCCGCCGCGAACGCGCCATCGCGATTTTCGACATCATGAACAATGCCCTGCGCGAGGCATTCGCGGCCAAGCCGCACATGCTGTTCGTCGCCGGTGCCGGTAATGAGAACGAGGATGTCGAGTTTGTGCGCTCCATGCCGGCGGGTATCAACCTGCCCAATCTGATCACGGTCGGTGCCGTGGACCAGGCGCTGCAGGATACGCATTTCACCAGCTATGGCAGCTCGATCGATGTCTATGCCAACGGTCAGAACATTCAGAGCCGGGTGCCCGGCGGACTGGTTCTGCCCCTGTCCGGCACCTCCATGTCGGCACCGCAGGTGACCAATCTGGCCGCCATGATCTGGGCGCTCAACCCGGAGCTCAGCGTCGCCGAGGTGCGCGAGATGATCCTCTCCAACGCCACAGAGGAAGGCGATCAGGCCCTGCCGGTCATCTCGCACGCGGCGACCCTGGCCGGCATGATCGACTAGCGGCGACGAGCCCTCAAGCCTTCACTTGTCCCGTTAAGAGGCGGGGACATATACCATTTGATCGCGGGCTCCGACGCAGAACCGGGTCGGACGCTAGTGCGGAGAAATGGACAGATGTCCCCGTTCTTTCCCGGAACCTTCAAGGCCGCATCAATCCCCGTCATGCTGATGACGATCAGCACCCAGTTCACAAGGCGCACCCGAGCGCAGTCTTGCGCCGGCCCGCCCTACGAACTGGGCCCTGACCTTCGTCAGGATGACGATGAAAGAGAGACGGGGTCCATTGCCGGCCCCTTTTCCCGTGTCTTTGCACCAGGCTGGCGATAGTGTGGCCCGGCCAGTTCCGGGGAAACCAGCATGATCCAGTTCGCCTTCGCCGCTATCGGCCTTATCGTCGCCGCCCTTGTGCAGACACCCGATCCGGTGACCACCGAGATCCAGCCGCGCCAGCTTATGGCGCTGGAGGGGCGATATGCGGCAGACGCGATCGCCCGCGCCCGCAGAGAGGTCTGCGGTGATGGCCCGTGCAATTATGTCTTCGACAAACCCGCCGAAATCGCCGGCCGCATGTGCTGGAATGATGCTGAGGCCGGTCAGACCTATTGCCGTGATGCCGTCGCCGGCACAGTGGTCGAGGCCTGTGAGGCCGGACCGGACGGGGCGCGGTATGAATGCTGGATGGTTGAGATGATGGAGGGTGCGATCAGTGAGGCCCTGGCTGATGATCCCCGCCTGACTTCCGGCGAACTCCACTGGTACAGCGCCGACCGGGGCGGCGATGCGGCCTATGACATCGCCGCATCTACCTATTGCGCCCAGCCACCGCAGGGCGCCTGCAGCCGGATCTACAATATCGGCGTGATCTCCCGCGAAGGCGAAAACACGTTCAGCTTCATCTTCGATCATTGCTGGGATGACGCCAGCAGCGGTCTGGCCCAGTGCCGGCAGGCGATTATAGAGGTGGCGTATTAGCGCGGGTCAATTGGGTATAGGGCCCACTGCGGACGTGTTCACACCCGCTTTGCCGACTTGTCGGGAGCCTCACTGCAAGGGAAACGGCTGCGCGTCACCGCTTAATTTTGTTCGAAAACAAACGGACGATGGATCCAGCACACCGCATCCGGCTTGAAACAATCCGCATTGAAAATCACTGAGACCTCAACTGGGGTTTGCCCCCTCCATCCATCGAATGCGCCACTCTCGAGCGGGATGAGCAAAATCGGTACATCCCCGAACGAAGTGGCGTCGCACGGATCGAGACACATCACATATCTTTGGTCGTCGCCGGAGTCGTACGGATAGACGGTCAGTCGAAATTCTGCCCCATCATTCGCGGTCGGAGCGTCCATCAGCTCATCCAAGGTCGAACCGGTTGTGGAAACAGGACCGGCGCTGCATCCAGCCAGGAGGGCGAGGACCGCCGAACCGAAAAATTTTTTCATCTATAACTCCACCGCTCTGGGGCGCCTGCCGGTTTCTCGCGCATCTCCAAAATCGGGAAAAGAAAAAAATAGGGACACGTACCATTCAATGGCGCGCCACCCGGCAAGAACGAGTGTGAGATCAGTACGGAGAAATCGGTATATGTCCCTTTTAATGCCGGTATATCGCTTCGGTCAGTCTCATCTTACCTCGACACGGTATCGCTCACGGAGCTGATACCGAAAAAACTACCGAAATATTCCGGACTCTATAGGGACTCATCGGGACGCATAGAATTCAAATCCATTGTTAGACAATGGCTTTGAGACACGCGTTCGGACTTTTGAGAAAAGGAATGGTGCCTAGGGGCGGATTCGAACCACCGACACGCGGATTTTCAATCCGCTGCTCTACCAACTGAGCTACCCAGGCACTGGTCCGGCTGCGACCGGGGTCGCCATCGGAGAGCGCGGTTTATACGGTGCAGATCGGGCTCTGTCCACGGCTTGCACAGCACAAGCGATAAGCTTTTGCAGTTAACCCCTATTCCTCGTTTCTCTTGTCATAGGGATTGTCGTCGGCCTGATCGGCCGGTTCGCCCGGAATGGCATAGCTATCGCTCATCCATTTGCCCAGATCGAGATCGGCGCAGCGCTTGGAGCAGAAAGGTTTGAACTGGTCGTCGGCAGGGGCACGGCAAATCGGGCATTTGAACTTGGCCATGTCTAACTCCTAGGCGCGTTTGACGGCGTAGCGGTCACGGGCAAAGCCCTCGCGCTCCGCCAGCTCAAAGCGGGGTCCAATGCGTTCGGTGAGGGCCTCGCGCCAGCCGATCGTATCGGTCTCAAGCCAGGCGAAGACCTCGGGCGCGACTTCGAGGAGCTGGCGCTTGCCGCGATCATGGCTGGCTTCACGCTCAAGTCGGCGCAGGGCATCGATGGCGCAGGTTTCCACCGAGCGGGCCCCGCTGTCATCGAGCAGGATTTCCCCCAGCGTACGGCCGCGGCGCTGTCGGGCCAGCTCGCCGACACAGAACTGCGACAGAGGCGCCACATCAACCTTGGCCCGGTCGCGCTTGAACGTGCCGCGCAGGGTCTGCTCAACGCTCTTGCGCTCCGGTTGGGCACGCATGTGGACGAAATCAATGGCGATTATCCCACCCAGACCGCGCAGACGGATCTGCCGGGCCGCTTCCTTGGCGGCAGACTGGTTGAGCTGTTGGGACAGTTTCAGCGCTCCGCCGGGTGCCTTGCGGCCATCGGCATCGACATCAATGACGGTCATGGCGCGGGTCTGCTCGATATAGAGCGAGCCGCCGCCCGGGATGGGCACGCGCTTGTCCAGCGCCTCGTCAAAGGCCGCGTCGAGATCAAATTCGGTTTCATCGGCCCAGACGGCCTCGGCATCGCCATGGGCGCGCACCAGGCGCTGGGCCAGAATCGGTGCCGGCTCGAGGCATTCCGGGGCATCGCCCTCCTCGACCTCAAACAGGGCCAGATTGGCGCCTTTCTCGGCATAGGCTTCGCGGGCAATGCGCACACCGATCGCCAGGCCTTCATGGAAGCCTTTGGGCCGGCCGGACTTGCCGAAGGGCAAGAACCCCTCCTCGCCAATGCCGATATCAACAAAGGCCGCATTCAGGGACGGCTCGATACGCTTGACCCGGCCGCGATAAATCTCGCCCTCGACGGCGCGCGTGCCGGCCTCGCTCCAGCGATCGATATGCAGCTCGGCGATGCGGCCATTCTCGACCACGGCGGCACGGGTTTCGCCAATGCTTTCCTCGATGACGATGAGACGGTTCATGCAGTTTCCGCTACGGCTTGGGCCTCAAGCACCGGATAGCCGGCGCCCTTGAGCAGGTTGACGGTTTCATACAGCGGCAGTCCCACGACGCCAGTGTAGGATCCGATCAGATTGACGATGAAACAGCCGGCCCGGCCCTGGATGGCGTAACCGCCGGCCTTGCCCTGCCATTCCAGACTGTCGAGATAACCGGCCAGCTCTGCCGCGCTGAGCGGCTTGAACTTGACCCGGGTTTCGACCAGGCGCGAGGTCAGCTGACCGTCCGGCGCCTTCAAAGCCACGCCGGTATGAACCCGGTGCGAGCGCCCCGACATCAGCCGCAGACAGCGCTCAGCTTCATGCCGTTCCTCGGTCTTGGGCAGGATGCGGCGCCCCACACCCACCACCGTATCGGCGGCGAGCACATAGGCATCGTCGCCACCCGGGTGGGCGGCGGCCTTTTCCTGTGCCAGGCGCAGGGCGAGCGGCCCCGGCAATTCACCGGGGATTTCGCTCTCATCAATATGCGTGGGTTCGATCGCGTCGGGCGCCAGTCCGGCGCCGGTCAGGAGATCGCGGCGGCGCGGCGAGGCGCTCGCCAGAACAAGGCGTGGGCGGGGATGGGCCATCAGGGCCTCCAGCATCGCGCAATCACGCCTGGCTCGACTTACTTGAAGCGATAGGTGATCCGGCCCTTGGTCAGATCATAAGGCGTCATTTCCACGAGAACCTTGTCACCCGCCAGAACGCGGATGCGGTTCTTGCGCATCTTGCCCGCCGTGTGGGCAATGATTTCGTGGTCGTTTTCAAGCTTCACCCGGAAGGTCGCGTTCGGAAGCAATTCCGTCACCTCGCCGGGAAACTCCAATAACTCTTCTTTCGCCATGCGGCTCCACTTTCGTATGCAAAACAGGATTGCGAGTCGGCCTGAGCCGCTCAGCGCGGCGTATATAGTCCTCTCACCCCCATAAAGTCGAGGGTTGATGGGTGTGATTAGCCCATATTCCAGCTGGCAATGCGCGATTTGATCGCCTCACGGGTTTCCCGATAGGCGTTGAGCCGGTCCTCGCGCGAGCCTGGTGTCTCGCTCGGATCGGGGATCGGCCAGGCCTGGAACAAGGCCCCGGTCTCCTGCGCATATTCCCGCGCCGTCCGGTCCGCAGCCGTGGACAGCGAAATCACCACATCGGCCGGCGGATCCCCGACACCACGCAGGGCGATGGGCGAAAAATCCTCCAGATCAATGCCGACTTCCTGCATCACCGTGACGGTGAAACCGTCGACGAAAGCGGCCGGGATCACGCCGCAGGACCGCGCATTGGCATTGTCGCCATGGGCCAGGCGCCACAGCCCCTCACCCATCGGCGAACGGATGGCATTGCGGCCGCAGACAAACAGGACGGAGGGCGCGCTCACGTGGCGGCCCGCCGGTGCAGGGCACAGATCAGCGTGAACAAACGCCGCGACGTATCGAAATCGACCTCGATCTTGCCCGAGAGCCGGTCGCGCAACAGGCTTGAGCCTTCATTATGGACGCCACGGCGCCCCATATCGATCGCCTCGATCTGGGCCAGCGGCGCATCACGCACGGCCTCGTAATAGCTCTCGCAGATCAGGAAGTAGTCCTTGATGATGCGGCGAAGCGGCCCCAGCGCGAAAACAAAGGCGTGCACCGGGCTGTTATCTTCCTGGCGCACATCAAACACCAGCCGGTCATCCTCGATGGCCAGGCGCAGCGCAAATGGGCCCTCGCCCTCCGCGCTCGGCCTGAAACTATTGCCTTCCAGAAGATCCGCGATCGCGACCCGGCGTTCATGATCAGCATTGACGTCGCCTGGCCCCATGCTCGGTGCGTCCAGCTCGATACGGACAATTCGGTGTGTCTCGCTCATGCCTTGCCCGTCTCTTGGTCGATCTCGTGCTTCGGCTGGCTGGCGGCCGGCCAAGGCTCACTAATATCGACCATAACGGCATCGATGCACTCGACGCGCAAGCGCAACTCGCCGCCACCGGAGAAAATCATCACGATCTCGCCCGACGGGGCCTCGGCCGTCTCGAACACGATCGAGAGCAGGTTGACCACCGCATCATCGGCCCCCTGGCGAATATTCTGCGACCGTGCCTCACTGACCTGGGCGAATTGCAACCCCGTACGGACCCGCTGTTTGCGTCCGCCGGCTTCCCAGCGATAGCGATTGAGCGCCAGGGTGAACTCGCCCTTGCGGCGGGAAAATTCGAAATCGCCCAGCTGCGCGACGGCGTCCTGCAGCGCCGCGCTGATGGGTTCCAGATCGGCCGGGTCGACCGCGCTCAGGCGCAGCGGCTGAAACGGTGTAGGCAAGATCTGGCCCTTTCTGCGTGGTCCGCTAGTCGGAGAGACGCTGGATCTTGGCCCCGCACTTGGTGAGCTTTTCTTCCAGCCGTTCGAATCCCCGGTCGAGATGATAGACCCGGTTGACCACGGTTTCCCCTTCCGCCGCAAGCCCTGCGATAACCAGACTGACGGACGCGCGCAGATCGGTCGCCATCACCGGGGCGCCAACCAGCTTGTCGACGCCGCGGACAATGGCCTCATTGCCGTGCACCGAGATATCGGCGCCCAGTCGCGCCAGTTCCGGAGCATGCATGAACCGGTTCTCGAAGATCGTCTCCCGCACCACTGACGTGCCCTCGGCGGTCGCCATGAAGGCCATGAATTGCGCCTGGGCATCGGTCGGGAAGCCCGGATAGGGCTGGGTTTCGATGTCGACGCCCTTGATGGTCGAGCCATTACGCGCCACGCGCACGCCGCCCTCGACGGCCTCGGCAGTAGCACCAGCATCATTCATCGCCCGCCACAGCACCTTGTTATGCTCCCAGCGCGCGCCCTTGAGCACCACATCCCCGCCAGCGGCGGCGACGGCCAGTGCATAGGTGGCGGTCTCAATGCGGTCGGCCACAACGGGATGGATGACCCCCTTGAGACGGTCCCGCCCCTGAACACGGATGGTGCTGGTACCGGCGCCTTCGACTTCAGCGCCCATGGCGGTCAGGCAATCGGCCAGGTCGGCGATTTCCGGCTCGCGCGCGGCGTTGTCGATCACCGTCTCGCCCTTGGCCAGGGACGCGGCCAGCATGGCGTGCTCGGTCGCTCCGACTGAGGCAAAGGGCAGCTCGATCTCGCCACCGACCAACCCGCCTTTCGGGGCAGTCGCCTCGACATAGCCTTCAGACAATTCAATCTGCGCCCCCAGCGCCTCAAGCGCCTTGAGGTGCAGATCCACCGGGCGCGCGCCGATCGCACACCCGCCCGGCAATGAGACCTTGGCCCGGCCTTCGCGAGCGACCAGCGGGCCGAGAACGTTGAAGGTCGCGCGCATTTTGCGCACCAGGTCGTAGGGGGCATAGGTGTCGGTGATCGTACCCGCATGCAATTGCATCTGCGAGCCCGGCCCCTCTTCCACCTTAACGCCGAGACGCGCCAGGAGATGCCCCATGAAACGGCTATCCGCCAGGCGCGGCATTGAGGTCAGCGTCACGGGCTCATCGGTCAACAAAGCGGCCGCCATGAGCTTCAATGCTGAATTCTTGGCACCGCTAATGCCGATTTCACCGTTCAGGCGTGCCCCGCCCTCGATGACGATCCGATCCATGAAAACTCCCCAATCCAGATGCGGCGCGCATGAGGCGGCGCGATGCGGGCGGGATTATGACCGCTCTGGGGAATTTTCCGAGCCATCATCCGCAGCATCAGCCGCATTTTCGTCACGCCGCGGGGCCTTGCGGCGGCGCAGATTGGCGCGCAGGGCTTCCGCCAGGCGCTCTTCCTTGGTCAAGGGCTCTTGTTTTGCAGGCTTGCGACGGCCTGCCGGGGGCGTGTCAGATGCATTGCTCATGTAATTGGTCATGTCGAACGCTGCTCTTCGCGTCAAGACGCTCTTGGCGCCGCCGCGAGCTTGGGTTATACGCCCGGTCCTGATTTCGCGATCACGCGAACCGGCGCCGCGGTAGCTCAGTGGTAGAGCGCACCCTTGGTAAGGGTGAGGCCGAGAGTTCAATTCTCTCTCGCGGCACCATTTTTCTCCCATTTTGATGACATCCCGGCCAAGCGTAGCCGCCGCGCCCGCGTTCAGCGACGTCTCCACACGCTGGACGCTTGCACCGCCCTTCTCTAATCTCTGCCCGACAGGGGTCCGGGGGGATTTTCATAATGGCTGGAGATGGCGTTCGCGCGCTGGGTGCGCTTGTCGTGGCGAGTGGGCTGGCTGTTGCTGCTGTGCAGGCCGCGCCTTATCTGCCGCGTGCGGAAAACGAAGCCGTCATGCCGGTGGAGATGGTCTACACCATTATCAATCTGACCGAGGACTATGATGTCCTAGCCCGTTGCCCGCTTGAACTCGACGACGCAAAGGCCCAGGCGGAGGCCGGGATGAGCAGCCGTTCGGTGACGCCGGTTTACAGCCCGATCGCGGACGGCCCTGGCGTGCTGGTTCATGAGGTCACCGCAAATCTGGCCCCAGACGCTGACAACTGTCTATGGACCAGCCAGGCCCGCTATGGCGGGGGCGCGACGCCCGCGGTCAGTGATCGTCCGGACCGGCCCTATTCCAGCCTGGAACGGGCTAGCCGGGCCATCGCCCTGGATTGATATTTGTCGATGAATCAGGCGGGCTCTACTTTGCGGCCAAGCGAATCTGGACCCCATAATGAGCACGCCATTTTTCCCGCCTTCAGATCCATACCGTTCTGGCCGCCTGCCCGTCGGCGACGGGCATGAAATATACTGGGAGCAAGTGGGAAACCCGGAGGGCACTCCACTTGTCATTCTTCATGGCGGCCCAGGCTCAGGCTGTTCGCCGAAATACCGCCAGTTGTTCGACCCCCAACGCTACTGCATCACCTTGATGGACCAGCGCGGCGCCGGGCGGTCGACCCCGCATCTCCAGCTGGCCGGCAACAACACCCAGGCCCTGATCGCGGATTTGGAAGCCCTCCGGGCCCTCCTCGGCATCGATAATTGGATCGCTTTCGGTCCTTCATGGGGCTCCACCCTCGCGCTCGCTTACGCCCAAGCTCATCAAGGCTCCTTACTCGCCCTCGTCGTCGAGGCGGTTTTCCTCGGCACGGATGACGAATTGGCCTGGTGGCACGACCGAGCTGGCGCTCCGCTTTTCTACCCCGATGCCTGGACCGACTTTTCCGCGCCGATGCCCGATCGCGCGAAACACTCTGCGAGCGCCGTGCTCGACTGGTGTTTCGACGCGATGCGGGAGGAAGAAGCTGCCGGTTTCCCGGTACTGCGCCAGCTGGACGATCCCGGCGTGCCGGTCGAGGCCTTGCGGCAATCCGCTCTCTACCGCTGGACGGAATACGAAGAACGCTTGTCGTATCTTGAGGTGACACCGCAGGCCGCTCGCGAAGCGTTCGCGGCGCGCGGCTGGAAATATGTTGCTGCGCACTCGCTGATCGAGGCGCACTATTTCAAGAACAAATGCTTCCTTGAACCGGACCAGCTGATCCGCGATGCCGGCCGGCTTTCCAGCCTTCCCATGGCCATTCTGCACAGCCGCTTCGATATGGTGTGCCCGCCCCGGTCAGCCTTCCGCTTGGCCGACGCCTGCCCGCATGCCGATTTCCAGCTCATCGGTATCAATGGACATGGCATGACGCATGCCAGCCAGCATGAGCTTAATGCCATGATGCAGCGGCTGGATGGACGGCTGGGCTAGTCCGGTGCGACCGGCAGCAGCGCATGGATGGCGATGGCAACATCGCCGCCGGTGAAGTCGCCACCATTGGCGCTGATCACCACCGGCGTATCGGTATAAAAGGCTTGCGGGCCGATTACGCCGATATTGGCCGCGCCAGCGGCGGTCCCCAGTGAACCCCCGAATTTCGACCGTTCCCCGGCGACACCACAATCAAAACTCGCCGCCCCGCTGATGGCCGATTGCGTTCGAACCGAAACGCCCAACAGCACAGCGCGATCCGGTATGGATATGCTGGAAGTCACACTCGGGCCCGTCAGTGCGGTCAGGGTTTCAGTGAGGATAATCGCCCGGATCTGCGCCCCGCCGGTATCTGCGGCGAGGACCTGTACCGGCAAGCCGGACTGCCACGCGCCGCCCTGGAAGATGCATTCGGCCGCTTCATCGCGAACATGTGCCCGCCACCCGTCCCGCGGCGTCGCATTCGACCAATAGCCATCACGGAAGATCGCGATATCGCCAGCCGAGAAATGCATCCACTCCGCACCGCTGGCGGCGTCCGGGATGATCCAGCGCCCGCCATGTTGAGGCGCTGCGGGCTGGCTCGTGAGCGTGCGACTTTCCACGCTGAGCTGGACGAGCGCATCGAGGCGCAGCAGCGCTTCATTCACCGTGACGTGTTTTTGCGCCTGGTCGGGCATGACCAGGGGCAGATCAAGCTGTGACGTGGTGTCGCTCATCGCATCTCTCCCCTTCATCTTACGGGAAGCATGAGCGGTTTTGGGCAGACGTGGATAAGCACACGCGCTATCCATGCGCAGAGCCCGGCCTTGACGCCGCGGCAGCGGACCGATTTCTTCCGCTCAAACAGGCAAAGCCCCAAGGGGAGATTCCCGAGCATGAGTGAAACGCTCCACACCCTGGCTGCCGGATTTCCGGCCAAAGCAGACGCAGATTGGCGCGCCCTGGCAGAAAAAGCCCTGCGCGGTGCCGATTTCGAGAGCACGCTGGGCCGCGCGACGGCTGACGGGATTTCTCGCGGCGGCACGATGTTCGCCCGCCCGCCGGGTAGCGGGGCTGTGGATACGCAGGAGAAAGACGTTTTCCTGCCCTGGGGCATGCGCCAGACGCTTGTGGAAGCGACAGCTGAAGACGCCAATACGGCCGCGCTGGCGGATCTCATGGGCGGTGTGTCCGAGCTCGAACTGAAGCTCGATCCGACCGGTCAAACCGGTCTCAATGCGATTGATATCGATGATATGGACGCGGCGCTGAAAGGCGTGGATCTGTCTATTGCACCGGTACATCTCGACACGGTTCTCGGTCAGGGCACGCATGCCCATACCCTGCTGGCGCTTTATGCCCGGCGGCGGATTGATGGTGAGGGTCTGAAAGGGGGGCTGGGGCTGAATCCGATCGGGCGTGCGGCGCGTCAGGGTGTGGCGCTGGATCCGGAATGCTTCAATAAAGCCAAGGGCTTGATCGATCTTGCCCAGGCTGCTTTTCCGCAATTGACGATTTTCCGCGCTGACGGTGCCCTCGCCTTCGAAGCCGGCGCCAGTGAAGCGCAGGAACTGGCTACCATGGCCGCCTCCATTGCTGCCTATATGCGGCTGATGGGCGATTGCGGGCTGGAGGCCGACACGGCTGCGAGCGCGATTGAACTGCGTCTCAGCGCCGACGCGGACATCCATCTGACGATCGCCAAACTGCGCGCGGCGCGTCGGATCTTTGCGCGCATCGTGTCCAGTTTCGGTGCCGGCGGTGCTGCCACCCGGGCCGATATCCACGCAGTTAGCGCCTGTCGTATGCTCTCGGCGAAGGATCCCTGGACCAATCTCATCCGCAATGCCTGCGCCGGCTTCGCGGCGGCCTCTGGCGGTGCCGATGCGATCACCATCCGCCCGCTCACCGATGCTATCGGCCGGCCGGCCGGTTTTGCCCGCCGGGTGGCGCGCAATCTTCACATCCTGCTGGCCGAGGAAAGCCATATCGGCAAGGTCACCGACCCGGCCGCGGGAAGCTATCTGCACGAGACGCTGACGGAAAACCTGGCGCAATCGGCCTGGGCCCTGTTCCAGGAGATCGAACGCCGGGGTGGTCTGGCAGCAGCCTTTTCCGAGGGCTGGCTGCAAGGCGAGATCGCCAAGGCTCGCGAGGCCAAGCTGAAACGCATTGCCGAGGGTGAGGAGATCATTCTTGGCGTCACGCAATACCCGGATCCGGATCCGCGGGCTGTGGAGACGACCGGACCCTGGCCGAAGGTGGACGAGCCGGAGACGGCATTGAAACCGGTCTTCCTGGCCGCCCAGTTCGAGGGAGCGGAGTAATGAGCATGACCCCCGACTTCACCCAGATCGAACTTGGCCCGAACGACGACAATGGCGGCGGTGGCAATCGCCGTGAATGGACGCCGGCGGAAGGTATTCCCATCGCCTCGCAATATGGTGCGGGCGATATTGAAGGTCTCGACTTCCTTGCGAGCGTTCCGGGCGCAGCGCCCTTTGTGCGCGGCCCCTACCCGACCATGTATGGCCAGCGCCCCTGGACGATCCGGCAATATGCCGGCTTCTCAACGGCGGAAGACTCCAACGCCTTCTACCGCCGAAACCTGGCCGCCGGTCAGAAAGGCCTCTCAGTGGCTTTCGACCTGGCCACCCACCGCGGTTATGACAGTGACCATCCGCGCGTGGCCGGGGATGTCGGCATGGCCGGTGTGGCCATCGACTCGATCTATGACATGCGCACCCTGTTCGACGGTATTCCGCTCGACCAGATGTCGGTGTCGATGACGATGAATGGCGCCGTGCTGCCGATCATGGCGCTTTATATCGTCGCCGCCGAGGAACAGGGCGTCAGCCCGGACAAGCTCTCCGGCACGATCCAGAACGATATCCTCAAAGAATTCATGGTGCGGAACACCTATATCTATCCGCCCCAGCCCTCGATGCGGATCATCTCGGACATCTTCGCCTATACCTCGGCCAACATGCCGAAATTCAACTCCATCTCGATCTCCGGCTATCACATGCAGGAAGCCGGTGCGCCGGCCGATCTGGAGCTCGCCTACACCATCGCCGACGGGCTGGAATACATCCAGACCGGCGTTGATGCCGGCCTCGATGTCGACGCCTTCGCGCCGCGCCTCTCCTTCTTCTTCGGCATCGGCATGAATGTCTATATGGAGATCGCCAAGCTGCGCGCCGCGCGCCTGCTCTGGGCCAAGCTGGTCAAGGAGCGCTTTGCGCCCCAATCCGACAAATCGATCTGCCTGCGCACGCACTGCCAGACCTCCGGCTGGTCGCTGACCGCGCAGGACGTGTTCAACAATGTCGGCCGCACCGCCCTGGAGGCGATCGCCGCCGTCGACGGACACACCCAGTCCCTGCACACCAATTCGCTCGACGAAGCCCTCGCCCTGCCGACGGATTTCTCCGCCCGCATCGCGCGCAATACCCAGCTTTTGCTGCAGACCGAGGCGCATTTGTGCGACACGGCCGATCCCTGGGGCGGCAGCTATTACATTGAACGCCTGACCCATGATCTCGCCGCCAAGGCCCTCAAGCATATCGAGGAAGTCGACGCGCTGGGCGGCATGGCCAAGGCGATTGATGAAGGCATTCCCAAACTGCGTATCGAGGAAGCCGCTGCCCGGACCCAGGCGATGATCGACAGCGCGCAGCAGACCATCACCGGCGTCAACAAATTCCGCCTCGACGAGGAAGAAGACGTGCCGGTGCTCAAGGTCGACAATTATCTCGTCCGCAAACAGCAGATCGAAAAACTCGAACGCCTGCGCTATGAGCGCGATGCCGGCGCGGTGGGCGCGGCGCTCGACGCCCTCGCCGAGGCCGCCCAGAGCGGACAAGGCAATCTCCTCGCCCTGGCCGTCGACGCGGCCCGTGCCAAGGCGACGGTGGGGGAGATCTCCGACGCCATGGAGCGCTCCTTCAATCGCCATGTCGCCAAGATCAAGGCCGTTGAAGGCGTTTATGCCGCCGCCGCCGGCGATGACGACAAGGTCGCCGCCGCCAAGCGCTATGCCGCTAGTTTCCTCGCCAAGACCGGGCGCAAGCCGAAAATCCTCATCGCAAAGCTCGGCCAGGATGGTCATGACCGGGGCCAGAAAGTCGTCGCCTCGGCCTATACCGATCTGGGCTGGGATGTGGTCATCGGCCCGCTTTTCCAGACCCCGGAAGAAGCCGCCAAGCTGGCTGTCAGCGAAAACGTCCACGCCGCAGCCGCCTCCTCGCTGGCCGCCGGCCACCTCACCCTGGTGCCGGAATTGCGCGATGCGCTGCGTGATGAGGGCCGCGAAGACATCCTCGTCATCGTCGGCGGCGTCATCCCGCCGGACGATGAGCCCGTTCTGCGCCAGATGGGTGCGGCTGCTGTGTTCCCGCCCGGTACGGTGATCGCCGACAGTGCGGTGGTGATGCTGGAGCGCATGGGTGTGGAGTTGGAAGAGGCCTGAGAAGAACGAGAGAAACGTCAGTGCGGGGAATGGGGACGTGTTCCGGTTTATTCCCTGACGGATAGGGTGATGTGGGTTGGAAGCGCCCCGCTTCACTCCCCCCTTCCCCCGACTTCATGTCGGGGCCTGGCGTTATCCCGGCGTTGATGACTCCAGGCACTGACGGCTCCAAGAGTCATCGACGTGTTTGTTTCCACCGGGCCCCGGAATAAATCCGGGGAAAGTGGTGTGGGTATGTGCCCCCCTGCTCTCCCAGCGGGGAGAAGCTGCCCGAAGGGCGGATGAGGGAAAAAACGGGGACACGTGTGAAAAAACGGGGACACATTCCCTTTAATGGCACGCTACCCCGCAAAACGAGTGAGAAATCAGTACGCAGAAATTGGTACGTGTCCCCGTTTTTTTCTGGGCGGGAATGGGCGCGTGTGCTCGTCTATCCTTGGGGAGAAACTGAGGAGCGGACATTGTTTCGGTCCCAGTTTTTCATCCCAAGCTAAAATGACGCTCAGGATAGTCGTCGCAATCTCCGGCCTCGCAAACAATCATCGAGTTATATCCTTCGCGAAGATCAGCTGACAGATATCTTTGGTAAATCACCCAATGTTCCGTCGCCCGGCAAACGAGAAACACCCTAACTATTTCACGTTCACGAACTGCACTTTGAGATTCATCAAGAACGAAATCCAATGGTGCACATTCACCTGCGATTTCAAACGCTTCCTCGCGTGAAATCGAATCTGATTCTGACCTAAAAAACATTCGACTTGTTCTCCAGTCCGGAGATTGGGAATGTATTGCCTCCAGTTCGTGGCGCGCTTCGTCAATTGGTGACTCAACGGAGAACTCAGCCACTCCGCAAGCACCCAGGCTCAATGCGATCATGAACTCCAGCCTTATTGATAAGTTCCCCAAAACACACCTTCCAACTCGTTTAAGAAAAACCGGGGCAGACACATTTCCCGCCTCATTCTATCTCTGGTCGCGATCCATCACCTGACCACCGAAAACCGGCATCGCCATCAATCTCGGGCGGCCGCCCGTCATTGACATCCGCCCATTCCAGGATCGCCGCGCCGCCGACGATGTCTGGGTGGAGAACCCAGTTTAGTAGAATTGCTCAACCTCGTTATTAGACATATCGACGACGATGGTGAATTCCCCTTCAACTGCCCTTGAACGAACATCCCCGGACGAAAATGGAACAGCCGATACGAACGCCTTTCCATCAAGGTAAGCTACCGCGAACGCATATCTCGTCGGGTCGAATGTCTCCGGTCTGTGCTCACTGATGTGCCTTGAGGCGATTGAAATCAGTTCGACGGCTCTCCCAGAAACCGCACAACAAACCTCAAAACTTTCATTTTCATGTTCACGTGTGACGCGAACGAAGTGTTCTATTCGTTCAAGAAAACGGCTTTCTTGCACTGGTGTATAATCGTTGCCTTCTTCTACAATTCGGCTGTCCGCGGGCATGACGCCCCCAAACACGGGCGCCACAAGAAGAAGCACAATTATCAATCGAAACATTATTCCCACCGCTACCTTGCACAGGGCGCCATTGGAGCACACCAATTCTCCGTTCGCCTTCAGCGTTGTCGCATTGTTGGCGGAACATTGTCGCCTCTAAATCGAAAAATCGGGACAGAAAAACATGAGCAGACACCTTTTCCCTCTCGCGTCGCCGACAGTGCGGTGGTGATGCTGGAGCGCATGGACGTGGAGTTGGAAGTGGCCTGATTAGGCGCAGCGAGACAGACACAAAAACCTGCGCTAACCTCTTCAAGGAAAGCGGAAGGGTTGAATATGCTGCGTGTAATCTCGAGTGCGGCCGGGCTGGCCCTTCTGGGCCTGGCTTCTCCGGCCATGGCCCAGGGCATCGGGCAAATTCCCTATATCGAACAATCCCTGGAATCGCTGGAAAGCGAGTTCCGGTCTGTCGGTGTGACGCGGACCTGGAATTACAACATCCAGTCTCTGCGCGACGGTCAATATCGCGATCATACCTTCCGGCTGTCAGAGCCGGGCTATATTGCCGTTGGCAGCGACAGCGATACGCGATGGATCACCCTGTCCGAACTGGAAAATGGCCAGCCAGCCCGGTGGGATCGCGATAGCGGACAGCGTTCCGCCAATCTCTATTTCAGCCGTGCCGGCACCTACACGGTTCGCGTTCATGTCGAGGATTGTAGCGAGGCCTGGTGTTTCTACTCGCTCATGAATGGCTACCGGTAGCCCAGCGAAGCGTCGCCAAAGGATGTTCCCATGCGTAAACTCCTGCCCCTCGCCCTGAGTTTGAGCCTGGCCGCCTGCGCCAGCGCGCCGACGGTTTACGGCCCGTCCGGCGACAGTGGTCGGGGCTTCTCCGAACAGCAGATCGAAAGCGACCGTTTCCGGGTGCATTTCGACGCCGGCTCTGACGTCGACTTCAACGAGGCCGAGGACCTCGCCCTGCGCCGCGCAGCCGAGCTGACGCTGGAACAGGGCGGCGACTGGTTCCTGGTCGTGGCCCGGCTGCGTGACGGCAATGACCGCAACCCGGTCCGCCTGGGCGGCTCGGTCAGTCAGACCGTCGGCAATCGGGGCTATTCCGGATCATCGGTGGGGCTGGGCATCAGCATCGACCGCACGGCGGGCGACAAGCGCGTGACGCTGGAAATCCTGGTGCGCACCGGTGAGCCTGAGGATGGGCCGGACGCCTATGATGCGCGCGATGTGCTGGCGCGGGTGGTGTACTAAGGACCTGGCTTGTCATCCCGGACGCAGGCCCGGACTTGCCTGCCCTCGCGGAAGCGGGGGATCCGGGCGGAGATCAGGGACCCCGCCCAACTTCACGAGGTCCCTGATCTGCGCCCCGCGTACGCGGGGCATCCGTCAGGGATGACAATGGAGTGGTGTGGTTATGGCTGCCCAATTTCACTCCCCCCTTCCCCCGACTTCATGTCGGGGTCTCGCGTTATCCCGGCGTGGATGACTCTGGGCGCTGACCGCTCCAAGAGTCATCTACGTGTTTGTTTCCACCGGGCCCCGGAATAAATCCGGGGAAAGGGGTGCGGGTATATGCCCCCTTCTCCCGTGCGGGAGAAGGTGCCCGGAGGGCGGATGAGGGTGGAGAAATAATCCTTGCCGGGAGAGGCATCCCCCCTCTCCGACCCGGCGCCCTGGCGCCGGGCCACCTCTCCCCGGGGAGAGGAGGAGCGTCGAGCGCGTCCTTTCTGGGTCCCGGATCAAGTCCGGGATGAGGGTGTAAATCTCATCACCCCTCCGCCAACAGCCCCAGCTCGCGCTGCCGTTTCTTCGTCAGTCCGGACGCGACAATGCGATGGCTTTCGCGGATATAGTCGCGCAGCGCCTCGTCATCGAGGCCGGGGGCGTCATAGTGCTGGATCCAGGTCATGCCGCGTGACGCCAGATAAGGCGCCGGGCGCAGGCCGGGTTGCTCCTGCAGGATCTCGAAGGAGACGTCGGAGACCTTGAAGGAGAAGCGCGGTGGCTCCTCGCCGGTAAAGCCAGCGACGACAAAAACCTTGCCGCCGACCTTCCAGACATCGCTATTACCCCACTGCACGACATGGCTGGTCGCCGGGAGATCTGCGCAAAAGCCCTGGAAGGTGTCGCGATCCATTGCGGATCAGGCGAGGGTTTTGGCCTGGCCGACCCAGTCATCGCGGGTGATGCGGCCGCGGCCATTGATTTTCTCATCCCAGCTGGCGATGTCGGCATCGCTCCAGGCGGCGATCTGGGCGAAGCGCGTGACGCCACCGTCCGCCAGGGCTGCAGCAGCCTTGGGGCCGAGCCCCTTGATCCGGGTCAAGTCATCCTGGACGGCGGCCTCCGGTGCTTTTTCCACAGGCTTGTCCACAGACTTTTCGACAGGCTTATCAACAGGCTTTTCCACAGGCTTCGCCGCCTTGGCTGCGGCTTTCTTGGCAGCCGGCTTGGCCTTGGGCTTGGGCTTGGGCTTGGACTTGGGCTTGGTCTCAGCCGCCGGCATGGCGGCAGCGCCGGTCTTGATGCTCTCTTCCGCTTCGGCCTGGGGTTGCTCGGCGCGCGCTTCGGCCTCGCCGAGACGACGGGCAAGGTTCTCGTTTTCCTGGCGCAACCGGGCGGCATCGGCGAGGGCCTGATCCGCTTCCGCGCTGCGGGCATCGCCGGACCAGATCTGCCGGCCGAAGAACAGCCCCAGCGCAAAGGAGATGAGAAGCACAAAGCCCATCTGCCAAATCAGGTAGAACATCGATCAGCCCTCAATCGCTTCAATTTCAAACGTCATCATACGCGCGGCATTGCTTGCCGGAGCCAGCGCCAGCCGCGCTTCGCTGACACCATTTTCAATCATGCGGATGCGCACAGCTTCAAGCCGGTCGGCGGCCAGCGCCTCGCCGCCTTCAGCGACGGCAATCCCGATCACCAGGCGCATCGTGTCCGGGCAGGCGGCAAACATGCGCGCGACCCGGCGCAGCGCCACATCGGTCAGCGGGCTCGGCGTTGCCGCCTCGCGGTCAAAGCGCAGCGCGTCGGAGCCGTGCGCGGCGCGCACAACGGCGCGGCAGGCCGCTTCATCAGGCACATAGGCCTCTGCCGGGGCGCCGGACGGCGTAATCACACTGGCCGCACGATAAGGTGCCGGCAGATTGGACAGGGCCGCGACCGCGGTGGCGGCGACCTGCGGATTGCCGGCCTCGCCAACCAGGGCCGCCTGCTGGCCTTCCAGATAGATCGAACCGCGCTCGAGCCGGGCGAGCTGGCCGAGCAGGCGCTTGGCCGCCTCTTCCCATTCCGCCGACTGACCGCCGCCGGGAACCAGGGTCAGATCGGTGTCGGCGCCGCTGGCAAAACTGGAGGCGGCATAGCGGGCAATTCCGTCGCGGGCGGCCGCATCGGTGGCATCGCCACGGATCAGAACGCGGCCCCGCACCGCCATATCGGCCCGGAAAGCAAAACTGCGCTCGAGGCGCGCATTGGTCATATCGTCGACGACGCTGGTCGTACCGCCGGCGACAATGCCGCCGGACCAGGTCGAGGCCAGGGCCACCGCCATGGCATCGGCGCGGGCGTCATCGCTGGGTGCAGCACCGGTCAGCACCGCGCGCTGGCCACGCATGTCGACCTGGACCCAGTCGAGGCCGCGATCCTGCAACGCCATCGCCGCATTACGCTCCAGGCGGTTTTCGATCGACTGGGCGGAAAACGGGCCGACGCTGATGACGAGGGCGGCAAAAGCGATCCAGACCGCTGCGGCGATCACATAAAGTCGGCGGACTCGATCGGTCATGACCCCTCTCATTCGGTCGAATAGTGCGATTGGATACCGATTCGGCGACAGGCTTTCTACAGCCTAGCCGAAGCCGTATCTGAGGCGATGTAGATAACGGAATTACCATTAAAAGTTAGCCACTTCCAGTGGGCATCTTCGCGACTGGAGCGGGCGTGAGGCGGTTTTGAGTGCGACGTCTATGCATCACATTGATAGAAATGTGACACGAGCGCACGATTCCTTGCCGGGACAGGGATTTACCTTCCGCGCGAAGCGGGTCTAAGCTTGTTGTGCGGTCGTGTTTTGCGGAATCGGCATTTTTCCGCGACCCGCCGCTAGACGAACGGTCAGGCCAAACTAGGTCATGCGAGGGAGGGTAAGCCCACATCAGTCGTCGATTATCGAGCGTGACCGGAGTGTCTTCCGTTCCGCTCGCCATGATCCACGACCGCGTTGAACACTCCTAAGAGAACCAATTCATCGCCATTGCCCCACAGCACGGCTGCTATGGGCCCCGGGATAACCAGAATAACCGGACAGCAGCCAGGGTAGTACAAACACAGTGAAATCTGGGGAGAACCAAATGAAATTTGATTTCGCGAAAACTCTGCTCGCCAGCGCGAGCGCGATCGCCATCTGCTCCACCGGCGCCCTTGCGCAGGACGACAGCGAAGATGATCGCCGCTCCAGCGTCAGCGCCATCATGGACGTGATCCAGGTCACCGCGACCAAGCGTCAGGATGCGGAAAACGTCCAGGACGTTCCGATCTCCATCACCGCCTTCAACTCTGCCAGCCTCGACGCGCTCAACATGCGCGACCTGGAGAGCCTCAGCTACACCATGCCAAACGTGACGCTGGACGATATCGCCACCTCGCGCGGTACCGCCAACTTCGCCATTCGCGGCCTGGGTGTGAACTCCTCCATCCCGTCCATCGACCCGACGGTCGGCGTCTTCATCGACGGCGTCTACATGGGCTATAATGGCGGTCTCGTCTTCGACATGTTCGACCTCGACTCGATCGAAGTCCTTCGTGGCCCGCAAGGCCTGCTGTTCGGTCGTAACACGACCGGTGGCGCCATCGTCATCAATACCGGTTCGCCGACCGACGAGCTGACCTGGGCTGGCCGTATCGGCATGGAAGGCCCGATCGATGATGATCGCGGCGCCTGGGCCCGCACCTTCCAGGGCTATGTGTCCGGTCCGATCGTCGAAGGCGTGCTCAATGGCCGCCTCGGTGCCTATCGCAATGACGATGACGGCTATTTCACCAATCTCTACGATGGCTCCGATCACGGCGCCAACGAAGCCACCATTATCCGTGGCTCGCTGGAGTGGTTCCCGTCCGACAGCCTGACCATCCTGGCCAAGGTCGAGCGTTCGACCGGTGAAGGCGATGGCCCGTCGACCCAGAACCGCGGCCTGTTCGAGCGCGACACGTTCGACTTCTCGATCGACGAGCGCGGCTTCTATGAAAGCGAAGCGTGGCTGTCCTCGCTCCGTGCTGACCTCGATGTCAGCTGGGGTGACGGCACGATCACCAACATCGTCGGCTACCGCGACAGCGAAGGCAGCTCCTACGGCGACATCGACTCCACGCCGGGCTTCTTCTTCCACTCCGGTTCCGAAACCAACCAGGAGCAGTTCTCCAACGAGCTGCGCTATGCCGGTACCTTCGGCAATCTGGACCTGACCACCGGTGTCTACTATTTCGATCAGGAAATCCGCTACACCGAAACCCGTGACCTTCCGACGGTGCTTCCGCTGCCCTTCTATGGCGGTGGCTACCAGGATCACACGGTCTTCGGCGTCTTCGGTCAGGTGGACTATTCCTTCACCCCGAACTTCATCGGTAGCTTCGGCCTGCGCTATTCGCGCGAGGAAAAAGATGCTGGCGTGACCTATGTCCGTCCGCGTCCGGAGTGCTCCGTGGTTGACGGCACCTGCCCGACCTCCGGCACGAACCCGTTCGTTCCGGGCGAGAATAACGGCTTCACCGACAGCGATGAGTGGACCAATGTGACCCCGAAGATCGGTTTCCAGTACTTCCCGTCTGAGAACACCAATATCTTCGGTAACTACACCCGTGGCTTCCGCTCCGGTGGCTATAACTTCCGCATCACCGCTCCGGCTCCGTTCGAGGCCATCGTGGCGTCCAATGGCGGCCAGATCGCCTTCGACGAAGAGACCGTCGACAGCTACGAAATCGGCATTCGTCACCAGACCGAGGATGGCCGCGGCCAGTTCTCGCTCGGTGCCTACATGACCGAAGTCGAAGACATGCAGCGTGAGGTGAACGCCTCTGACCCGACCGCAGGTTTGGTGCAGACCATCCTGAACACGGCAGATGCCACCATCACCGGTCTCGAGTTTGAAGGCCGCTTTGCGATCACCGAGAACTTCCTGATCATGGGTAATCTCGGCCTGATCGACGCCGAGTATGACGCGGTGCGCTTCAACATCTCTGCGGACCCGGGTGGTCTGGTCGATGGCGATGATCTCGCCCTGGCCCTGCCGCGCGTTCCGGAATCCACCTGGGGCATCGGCTTCATCCACGACCTTGAACTGGGTGATAACGGCTCGGTCTCCACGCGGGTGAACTACCAGTACCGTGATCGTGTCGCTTACACGGACAGCAATTTCGGCTGGATCCAGGAAGCGGGCATGCTCGACGCAAACCTGACCTGGTACACCCCGGTTGATGGCCTCGAAGTCTCGATCTTCGGCCGCAACCTGCTCGACGAAGTCCAGGCCGGTGGCGATACCCAGCTGCCGTTTGGCGGCAATGTCGCCCCGCTGTTCGGCCTTGCCGGCCTGAACGACGGCGTCGACGAGCCGTTCGGTGCTTATCCGGCCGTGGGTACGCTGTCCCCGCTGAAGCCGGGCCGCACCGTCGGTTTCGAGCTGACCATTTCCCGCTAAGCGGCGATTTAGTCCAGACATGATGAAAGGCCGGAGCCTCCCGCTCCGGCCTTTTGTTTTGCCCGGCTTATTGCTGTCCGCCCATTGCCGGGTGACCGCGCAATCACAGTTCTATGATTGGCCCGGAGGCGAAAACCGGGTTCAGTACTCATCCCGTTTTCCGGAGATCGAACGTCATGCTGCGTAGCCTCGCCTGCCTGCTTTTCCTCGCCCCGCTGCCCGCCTGGGCCCAGGATTCCGCCATCGAACCGCTCGACGTGTTCAGCCTGGAAGCGGTCTCGCAGCCGCAATTCGCTCCGGACGGGTCCAAGATCGCCTATCTGCGGGCCAGCAACGACATCGAGACCGACAGCACGCGCTCGACGATCTGGCTGATCACGCCAGAGGGCGATCACCACCAGGCGCTCGATGACAGCGGCGCCGGCATGTCCTCGCCGCGCTGGTCGCCACAATCGGACCGGCTGGCCTATGTCCGCTCCGGGGATGAAAGCACGGCGATCCATATCTACACGCCGGCCAGCGGCAGCGATGAACAGGTTTTCGAACTGACCGGCGGGGCCGGTGGGCTGAGCTGGTCGCCGGACGGGAAATTCCTCGCCTTTGCCGGCTTTGTGCCGGAACCGGGCCTGCCACCGGCGGAATTGCCGGAACGCGGCGAGAATGAGTGGAGCGCCCCGGCGCGGGTCGAGGACCGCCTGGTCTTCCGGATCGACGGCATCGGCATGCTGCCGCGCGGCGGGCAACAACTCTTCATCCTCGACATCGCCCAGGGAACCGCCCGCCAGGTCACCGAAGAAGGCAATGGCAGCGGGTCCGACTTCGCCTGGTCGGCGGACGGCTCGGCCCTGATCTTCTCCGCCGACCGGCGTGAGAATGACGGCACGCTGGCGCCGGACACCGAGATTTACCGGCTCGAGATCGAGAGTGGCGAGATCACCGCGCTGACCGATCGCCGCGGGCCCGACAATGCGCCCCGCCCCTCACCCGATGGCGAGATGATCGCCTATCTGGGCTATGACGACCGGCTGATGGGCTATCACAATACCGAGCTCTATGTCGCCGCGGCCGACGGGTCGGAACCGCGCTCCCTGACCGCTGCGCTCGACCGTTCGGTCAGCGCCCCGGTCTGGGCCGCCGACGGCAGCGGCCTCTATGTCCAGATGGATGATTACGGCAGCACCCATGTGGCCTTTGTCAGCCTCGATGGCGAGGTCGAGCGCCGGGTGTCCGGTCTCGGTGGCGCTGCCTTTGGCCGCCCCTATACCGGCGGCAGCTTCTCCGTCGCGAACAATGGCGACATGGCCTATACCGCGGCCTCCGGAACCCGGCCCGCAGAACTTGTCGCCGGCAATGCCGAGAACGGCTTCTCCACCCTGACCTCACTCAATGAAGACGTGCTGGGCGACCGCTATGTCTCGCAAGTCGAGGAGATCCGCTTCGCCTCGCCGCATGACGGGCTGGAGATCCAGGGCTGGGTGCTTTACCCGCCGGGCTTTGATCCGGAACAGACCTATCCGATGATCCTGGAAATCCATGGCGGCCCCTTCTCCGCCTACGGCCCGGTCTTCTCGGCCGAGTTCCAGCTCATGGCCGCGCAGGGCTATGTCGTCCTCTACACCAACCCGCGCGGGTCAACGAGCTATGGCTATGATTTCGCAAACGAGATCCACCACGCCTATCCGGGCAATGATTATCACGACCTGATCGGCGCCGTGGACCATATGGTGGCGCGCGGCTTCATCGATGAGGACCGGCTCTTCGTCACCGGCGGGTCCGGCGGCGGCACGCTGACCGCCTGGATTATCGGCCAGACCGACCGCTTCGCTGCGGCCGCGGTGGTCAAGCCGGTGATCAACTGGGCCAGCTTCGTGCTCTATGCCGACCTGCCGCAATTCTTCTCGCGCTACTGGTTCGGGGTCGAGCCGTGGGAAGACCCCGATGCCTACTGGCAGCGCTCGCCCCTCTCCCTGGTTGGCGAGGTGGACACGCCGACACTGATGATGGTGGGCGGCGCCGATGTACGCACCCCGGCAGCGGAAACCGAGCAGTATTATTCGGCCCTGAAACTGCGCGGCGTACCGACCGAGCTGGTCGTCATTCCCGACAGCTATCACTCCATCTCCAACTCCGCCCCCAGCCGCCTCCTGGCCAAGGTGGCGGAAATCCTGCGCTGGTTCGAGCGCTATGACCCGGCCGCTGCGGAGGACGAAGAGTGAGCCTAATCAATCTCGCGGCCATCCAGGCCGCACCGGTCTTCTTCGACAAGGCCGCCTCGACCGAAAAAGCCTGCCACTGGATCGCGGAAGCTGGCAAACAGGGCGCTGATGTCGCGGCCTTCGGGGAAACCTGGCTGCCCGGCTATCCCTTCTTCATCGAGGCGCCGCTGAGTGATCTCTGGTGGGAGGCCTCGGCGCTTTATCTGCAACAGGCCGTTCGGCTGGACGGGCCGGAGCTGGCGCAGATTGCCCGGGTGGCCAAGCAGGCGGGAACCGATGTGGTCATCGGCATTGCCGAGCTCGATCCGGCCACTGAGGGCAGCGTCTATGCCTCGCTGGTCTTCATCTCGCGGGAAGGCGAAATCCTCGGCCGGCATCGCAAGATCAAGCCGACCCATCACGAGCGCTCGGTCTGGAGCGATGGGGATGCGGAAGGCCTGCAGGTGTATGCGCGGGACTATGGCCGGCTGTCCGGTCTGAATTGCTGGGAGCACAATATCATGCTGCCCGGCTTCTCCCTGATCTGTCAGGGCACCCAGATCCATGTCGCCGCCTGGCCGGGCCGCGAGCCGGAAACCGCCCCCAGCGAACCGGTCTGGTCACGCCAGCTCTTGCTGTCGCGGGCCTTTGCCAGCCAGGCGGGCGCCTATGTGATCGCCCCGGCCGGACTGCGCCTGAGCGAACATGTGCCGGAGCGGTTCCGCCCGCTCAGCGCTTTCGAACACACCGGGCAGAGTGCGATCATCGACCCGCGCGGTGAAATCATCGCCGGGCCTGTTGAGGGGGAGACCATCCTCATGGCCCAGGCCGACCTCAACGAGGTGCGCAAGGCCAAGGCCGCCTGCGACCCGGCCGGGCATTATTCCCGGCCCGACCTGTTCGAGCTCAAGCTCAAGGGCGAGCGCGTCTACCCGCCCGGCCCGCGCTAGGACTGGGACCGAGCAGCAGAAGCCGACAAACAATCTATCCGGGATAAGAAATCCACAGCGCTTACCTCCTCGCCCTTGATGGGCGAGGTCCCGCGCAGCGGGGGAGTGGGTGACGCGGCAAAGCCGCCGCTGAAATCCGACGCTATCACCGCAAATCGTTGCCGCGCCTTCGGCGAGCCCCCACTCCGTCTCGCCGCTACGCGACGATCCACCTCGCCCACCAAGGGCGAGGAGGGCACTTCATCTCACTGTCCTGCCACAACCTGCTGACGACGGCTGTGCTTCGAGACGAAAACTAGACGGCCGCGCTTGGGCGGGCCGCAACCGCGTCGCGCCAGGCTTTCAGCGCGGTCTGGCTGTCCTCGGGCGCCAGCTTGATCCAGGCCGAGAACTCGACGAAGACGAAGGCGGCGATATCGGCAACGGTGAAGTTCTCGCCGGCGAGGTAGGCATTGTCTTTCAGGCGGTCATCCAGAACGGCGAAAAAATCGGCCACGCGTTTGCGGCCCCGTTCGGCCAGTTCGGGAATTTGCGCATGCGCCACCGGGCCGGTCAGCGCGGCATCCTTGAAGGCCTTGGAGGAATTCCGGAAGGCCTCGGCGGTCGCCATAAAGCCCTCGAACTCGACCCGCGCCGTCCACTCAGCCACCAATGCCTTTTCAACGGCGGTCGAGCCGAGCATGGGCGGCTCAGGGTAGATTTCCTCGAGATAGCGCATGATCGACGCGCCGTCGCACAACACGGTGCCGTCATCTAGCGCCAGCGCCGGTACGGTGCCGCGCGGATTGATGGCAAGAAAGGCCGCGGAGAGCTGCTCCTTATTGCGCAGGTCAATCTGCACGGTCTCGATCTCGATCCCCTTCTCAGCCAGGAACATGCGCACACGGCGCGGGCTGGGAGCGGTCAGGCAATCATAGAATTTCATGTCGTCCTCACAGGAATTGCGGCGGATGGTCTTCGGCTACGCCGAGGCGGCGCTCAATCGCCAGTCCAAGCCGCAACGCGGCATCTTCACGGAACAAGGGCGCCCAGACGCTGGTGGTCTGCGGGACCCGGTAAAGCGCCTCCGGATCGGACGCCTCGACACCCGCGGGTAGACGGCTGGCCACATTGTTATAGCCGGACTTCACCGCCAGCTGCGGATGTCCGGTATAATTGGTGATGGTCAGCATCGCGCCGGCGAAATTGGGTCCGATCACGGCCTCCATCCCGCTCATCGCCTGATCGATTTCCTGCATGACGCGGCGGCGCAGCCGGTCGACATTGATCAGATCGACAGCGGAGATCAGGCGGGCCCGGCGCCAGGTATTGGGCCAGGCGGCATTGGCCTGCCAGCGCAGCTCATCATCACGATTGCTCAGGGTCAGCTCTTCAAAGGCCGCCGCTGATTCTGCTTCGACCACGGCAAACAGCGCGTCATAGGGCAGGTCCGGCATGGCGAACTCGACCAGCTCGACCCCCGCATCGCGGGCCGCGGCCAAGGCGGCGCGGTCGGCATCACTGCCCGCCTCGAACCAGGCCGGGTTATAGCCGACGCGCATCCCGGCCACATCGGCGCCCAGATCCGCGCTGAAGCCATGCCCGATCGAGCCCGGGTCCCCGGCATCCTCTCCATTGATGGCCGCCAGAACCCAGGCGGTATCTTCGACCGAGCGGGTAATCGGTCCGATCTTGTCCAGGCTCCAGCACAAGGCCATGGCCCCGGCGCGCGAAACCCGTCCGAAGGTCGGCCGCAACCCGGTCGTACCGCAGCGGTTGGACGGAGAAACAATCGAGCCGAGCGTCTCGGTTCCGATGGAAAAACTGACCAGGCCAGCCGCTGTGGCCGAAGCCGATCCGGCGCTGGACCCAGAGGAGCCCTCCTCCAGGTTCCACGGATTGCGCGTACGGCCATCAAACCACAGATCACCATAGGCAATGGCGCCATTGGTGGTCTTGCCGAGATGCACGGCCCCGGCTTCGGCCAGGAGCGCCGTCACCGTGGCATCGGTTTGCGCCACCCGGTCACGATAGGGCGTGGCGCCCCAGGTCGCCGGGATACCGGCCACATCGATAATGTCCTTCATGCCATAGGGAATGCCATGCAGCGGGCCGCGGTCCTGCCCGGCGGCCAGTTCACGATCGGCGCGCGCGGCCTGCTCGCGGGCCAGATCGGCCGTTACCGTCACGAAACATTCCAGCGCGCCGCCATGGCGGGCGATGCGCTGGAGATAGATCTCGGTCAGGCGTTGAGAGGTGAGCGTTCCTCGGCGCAGCCATTGCGCCTGTTTCCAGGCCGGGGCGAAAGCGATAGCCGCGTCCGATCCGGGCAGCGCCCCCGCACTATCGCCGCCCCCAGCGACATTATTCTCCTGTGGCGCGTATTCCCGGCCCGGTAGCCGGGGATCAAAAACACTGGCTGGCGCCAGATCGTTCGGCTTCTCGACGGCCCGCAGGCGTTCAAGCCGGCTGATCCACTCCTCCAGACCATCAATAATCTGCGCCCGTTCTGCATCCGTGTAGCTGACATCGAACAGCGCTTCGGCCGAGCGCAGGGCCTCGGAGGAGGCTTCTCCCCCCACAGGCGAATCGGAAATCCCGTCCAATTCGCCCGATTCCTGCCCCAATTGACTACAGCCCGTGCCGGCCAAGGCCGCACCGGCCGCTGAAACCTTGAGGAAATCCCGTCTTGTGCGGCCCATTCTCATCGCCCTCCCCTGGCGCTATTCACCTGTAAAACTAGGCCTCTTCGGACCATCCGCACAAGGGCACTCAGGCAGGGTTCATCGCAGACACGCAAAATTGCCCGTATGCGCGCACGTCGCTGCCACATTTGCTCATTAACCATGCTAATGAAGCCCATCGGGCGAAATTTTGAGGGGGAGGCCATGCCCTTAGACGCTGTAAGACAGTTCGACGACGACACGTTCGATCGTGCCGCCGACCAGGACACCCAACGCGATCTGCGCTCGCCGGTCGAAATGACCCGTCTGCGCAAGGCGATGTCCTTCGCCGACGCCAAACGTCACGACATGCTTCTCTTCCGCCGCACATGGGACGGAGCCGTCTCGCTCAAGAGCACGGAAGGTGAAAGCGCGATAAAGCCGATCGAGCGCGCTGCGGTTTATCCCAAATCGCACATCATGCACTTCTCGATCCTGGCCTCGCTGGTCCTGTTCGAGGGCCTGGCCAATGCCTATTTCTTCTCCAAGGGCTCTGATCTGGGTCTGCTGGGCGGCTGGCTGCAGGCCATCACCGTCTCCTTCACCAATGTGATCGCCGCCTTCTTCCTGATCGGTTTCCTGGGCTTCCGCCTGTTGTCGAACCCGCATCGCCGGCTGCATATCGCCCTCGGCGTGATCACGATCGTGGCGACGTCCTTTGCCCTGATCATGCTGAACCTGACGGCGGCGCATTTCCGCGACTTGCTGGAATTCAACGCCGCAACGCTGGCGCTGGGCGGAGCCGGCGAGACCGGCGAAGTGCTGGCACCGGTCGTCGCCGTGCGCGAAAACCCGTTCGGTTTCCAGACGCTCGAAGCCCTGCTGCTGTTCATTCTGGGCACGACCTTTGCGGCGATCGCCGCTTATAAGGGCCGCACTTTCTCGGATCCGATCCTGGGTTATGCCGGCGTCTCCAAGCGCCTGGAATCAGCCGCCAAGGATCTCGAGCGGGCCACGGAAGTGGGCTATCGCAATGTCAAAAAGCTGAGCGAGCCGGAGCTGGAGCTGCTGTCGCAGGCCAATGATCTGCTGATCGAGGTCAATACCGATCTGGCCGGCCCGGGAATGCGCACTCTGCGCACGGCCCAGACAGATCCGGCATAATCTTGCGGGGAGCGGCGTGCTGGGTGCCGCTCCTCATCAACCAGCGGAGCGACGGGGGGGAATATGTCGGGACGCGATATCATCGGTTTTTTCAATCTGATCATTGTCGCCGCCATTCTGGGCGGGATCAGCTACGCAGCCTTCATGCTGACACCGGACGAGTATGACAGCGAAACGCTTTGCCTGGTCGGCGCCACGCCGCCGCATCGCGTCGTCGTCATCGACAAGACAGACCTCTACTCGCCGCAACAGGCCGGCTCGATCGAAGGCGTCATCCTGCGCGAACGCAACGGGCTTGAGGTCGGTGAACGCCTGTCGCTCTACGAGCTCAATGAAAGCGGTCAGCTGCGCAACACCAACCGCTTCTCCCTGTGTAATCCGGGCGCCGGCGAGCAGGTCAATCCGCTCTATCGCAACCCCGACCGTGTGCAGGCGCGCTATGAGGCCCTGTTCGCCGATCCGCTCGAGCGTGCCCTCGCCGACCTGATCCTGCCAAAAAACGCCCCCAACAGCCCGATCATCGAGGCCCTGGCCCGTCTGGCCCAGGAGCCGGTCTTTGATGAAACCGTGCCGGGTCGCCGCATCGTGCTGGTCTCGGACATGCTGCAGAACTCGGAGATTTTCTCGGTCTATGGCCGTAGCCGGGGCAATCTGGAACAGCGCCTGCCAAGTGCTGCTACGGTCGCCAATGCCGTGCGCGACACCTATGGCGACAATCTGCGCGGCGTTGAAATCGAGATCCGCCTGATTCCCCGCGATCGCTGGGAAGCCGATCAGCGCGGGCCTTTGCGGGCCTATTGGGACGAGGTCTTCGATCGCCTGGGCATGCGGGCCCGTTGGACCGGAATCTGACAAACCTTTGATTTGAAATTGTGAATGCCGCCGCTCCACAGGATCTGACGGAGCTGGCGGCATTCCGCGCTTCCGACTCAGGCGCGCATCATTCACTATATCTGGTATCGATCGGCATTAAGCCCACTAGGTATTGTGTTATGACCCTCAACACCCTTCAGAGTGATGCAGATTGGCGCTGGACCCGGTCCGCCCGCAATCCGTTTGTCGACCAGGATATCGTCAGCTTCTGCACGCCCAGCCCGCATCTTGTGGAACTGGCCTTCACCCTGGCCGATCATGGTCATACCCATGTTGGCGATGTTGTCCGCCTGGGCTTTTACACCCTTATCGACCTGTCGGGTGGCGATCCGCGCCTGGCCGAGCAATTGCGCCTGCGGCTGCAGCGCGCCGGCCTCGATCTCGACATGCAGCTCGAGGGCTGGCAGCGCCCGGTCGAGCCTTGTGACAGTTTCGCAGAATAATCGACATGCCCCGGTGATCTGATTTCGCCCTGCCTCGTATTGAGAATGCGATTGAATATTGAGGCACTGAAGGATGATTACCGTCCACCATTTGAACAATTCACGCTCGCAGCGCGTGCTCTGGATGCTGGAAGAAATCGGCATCGAGTATGAGATTGCGAAATATGATCGTGACGCGGAGACGATGCGCGCGCCGGCCTCGCTGCGTGCGGTTCATCCGCTGGGCAAGTCGCCCGTCATCACCGATGGCGATATCACCGTGGCCGAGTCCGGCGCCATCATCGAATATCTCGCCAGCACCTATGCGCCGCAGCTGAAGCCGGACGCCGGCACGCCGGAGTATCGCGACTGGGTCTACTGGCTACACTTTGCAGAAGGCTCGCTGATGCCGCCGCTGCTGGTCAAGCTGATCATCGGCCGCCTCACCGAGGCCAAGGTCCCCTTCTTCGTCAAGCCGGTCATCAAGGCGATCGCCAACCAGCTGGACACGAATTACACCGGCCCGGAGATCAAGAATCTCCTGACCTATATCAATGAGCATCTCGAGGGCCGTGACTGGCTGGTCGGCGACGCGCTGTCCGCCGCGGACATCCAAATGAGCTTCCCGCTCGAGGCCGGCGGATCGCGCTCGGGCATGTTTGCGCTCTATCCCAACGTCAAAGCCTATGTGGACCGCATCCACGCCCGCCCGGCCTACAAGGCTGCGCTGGAGCGCGGCGGCGCCTATGATTTCGCGAGCTAGCCCCTCCGCTAGCGGTGAATGAAAAAGCCCCGGCCAATCGGCCGGGGCTTTTCTATTCGCGATCCGTGCGGGGACTTATTCGCCCACCGCTTCCATGTCGCGGCGGAATTCGACATCCATCTCGGCAGCGAGATAGGTGAAGGCCGCATAGGCGGCGACGTTCTGCGCCAGGGCTTCCGGGTCGATCTTGTCGAGCGTGTCGTCCGGCGTGTGGTGCAGGTCGAAATAATCCCGGCCATTCTGCTGCAGGCGCACTGTCGGCACACCAGCCATGGCCAGCGGAATGATATCCGGGCCACCACCCGGCACATTGCTGCCGCCACGGATAATGCCGAGATGCTGGATTTCGCGGTGGATGGCATCAATCGCCGGATTGGCGCCCTCATCCACATTGGACACGAATTGCCAGATCGTATCGGCACCGAAGTCCGACTCGGTTGCGATGACGTGATTGCGGACCTCGCTCATGTGCTGCGCGGCATAGGCACGGGCCCCGAGCAGACCAACCTCCTCAGCCCCGAACATCACGACACGGATGGTGCGGCGCGGACGCTGTGGCAGGCGGGCAATCAGCTCGGCTGCAGCCACGGTGATGGCGATACCGGCCCCGTCATCAACGGCGCCCGTTCCCTGGTCCCAGCTGTCGAGATGGCCGCCGATGAGAACGATCTCGTCGGGACGCTCGCGGCCGACAATGTCGAGAATGACATTGCCGCTGGTCACCTCACCGCGCCAACCGGCGCCGGAGCGGATGCGGAATTCAATGCTCTCGCCGTTTTCATGCAGGCGGCGCAGATGATCGGCATCCGGGTTGGACACGGCCAGGACCGGGATGTCGGCCCAATCGCCATTCAGCGAGGACATCATGCCGGTATGGGCAAAACGGCGGTTGGACGAGCCAACAGAGCGCACAACAAGCGCCTCAGCGCCGGCCCGCTCGGCATGCTGCCAGCCGACACGGCGGCGCTGGTTGGCCGGGCCATAACCGGCACCGGTCTGGCTCTTCACCATCATCTCGCCATCGACGAAAGCGATCCGGCCCTCCAGCGAGCCATCCTCGGCCGCCATCAGATCGTCCAGCGTACGGAAATAGGCAATCTCGGCATTGATATCGCGCAGGCGCGGTGAGCGGCCGGAACCACCCAGCGCCGTCCCGTAGAGCACCTGCTCATAGGGCGCGGTCATGGTGATTTCCGTATCGCCACGTTCCCAGAACGGCATCGAGAACTCTTCGATCGTGACGCGGTCAAAGCCCAGCTCTTCCCCCAGCGCGCGGCCCCATTCGCGCGCCCGGGCTTCCGCTTCCGAGCCCCCGAGGCGCGGACCGACTTCAGTGGTCAGGGATTCAACAATGTCCCAGGCCAGGTCGGATTCCAGCGCCTGCTCGATCAGCTGCTGCGCGGTTTCCGCTTCATGAGGCTCGAGTTCATGCCGGTCCTGCGCAAACGCAGGCACGGCCAATAGGAGTGCCGCCCCAGCGGCGAGAATTGATTTCAACGGTGCCTCCCTTAGATATTGCGGGGAAACTACGCGATGGGCCCCTGCTCCCGCAATGTCTAGATCCGCGCTTATGCAGAAGGATGCGCCATGTCTGCCTCGATTGAACTTGTGATCTCCGGCCGCGCTCGCGACCTGGGCGGCTTTGAAGTCCGGCGCGTTCTGCCCGCCCCGAAGCGGCGTCTGGTCGGCCCTTTCATCTTCTTTGACCAGATGGGTCCGGCCCAGTTCGAGCCGGGCAAAGGCATTGACGTGCGCCCGCATCCGCATATCGGCCTGGCCACCGTCACCTATCTGTTCGACGGTGCCCTGCAGCACCGTGACACGATCGGCATCAACACGGTAATCCGGCCGGGTGAAGTCAACTGGATGACCGCCGGCTATGGCGTCGCCCATTCCGAGCGCACCCCCTCGCCAGAACGCGAGGACGGGCACTACATGTACGGGATCCAGACCTGGGTCGCCCTGCCCGAGGAGAATGAGGAAGACGCGCCCCTGTTCGAGCATGCCGGCGCCGACGAATTGCCGGACTTTGAACGCGGCGGCGGTCGCTTCCGGCTGATCCTCGGCACGGCCTGGGGCCATACCGCACCGATCCGGCAGTACTCACCGATCTTCTACCTGCATGGCGAGATGCCGGCCGGCGCGCGTCTGCCGCTCGATATCGAGCATGAGGAACGCGCTGTGTATCTGGTTCAGGGCGCGATGACGATTGACGGGGTTGAACTCAAGCCCGGCGATATGGCCGTAATTGCCCCCGGCACGGCGCCGGAAATGGTCGCGAGCGCGGACAGCCGGATCATGATCTGCGGCGGAGCACCGCTCGGCGAACGCCATATTTTCTGGAATTTCGTGGCCACCAGCAAGGACAAGATCGAAGCCGCCAAGGCGGCCTGGCAGGCGGCCGGTGAAGCCGGTTTCCCGGCGGACGGCCGGTTTTTGATGCCCGAGGGTGAAAGCGAATTCATTCCCCTCCCGGCCGAGTAGCGTCCGTCGCATTCGCGCACGAAGCTTCGACTGCGAATTTTGTTGCAAAAAGTGAGCCTGCCCGGTCCTGCGCCGGGCAAGTTTGCATTTATTGGCCATCTCCCTGCGGACAAATGGGAAAACCGGGATGGCGTCAAAAATGTTTGCGATAACATCCGCTTCCCGGATTTTTTCTGTGCTAAACTCGCGTGTCTTTAGGGCTTTCCCGGTCGGATTTGATCTGGTACCGGCGGCTCTTCAACCGGGAGCCGGATGAGACGCGACAACGCGCCACCGGCATAGGAGTGCGCGGATTGCCCGGCCTGAAAGAGGCCGGCACGCCGCCAAGCATCACGCCCGCCAGGTGTATGGAGCGGGCCAGTTGGGGGTTAGACATTATGTCCACCAGTGATCGTACCGAAGCCGTTCGTCTTGATGGCGGCCTGAGCGCCATGGGCATTGAAACCGGCCCGATCAATCTCAACTGGAACGAAGCCCGCCTGTATCAGGAAATCGTCCGCCGCGGCGAAGGTGAAGTTGCCGAGGGTGGTGCCCTGGTCGTGAAAACCGGCGAGCACACCGGCCGCTCCGCCAAGGACAAGTTCACGGTTCGCGATGCCTCCACCGAAGACCAGGTCTGGTGGGACAATAACGCCTCCATGACGCCGGAGCAGTTCACCAATCTCTGGGACGACTTCAAGGCCCATATGGCTGGCAAGGAACTCTTCGTCCAGCAGCTCTTCGGCGGCGCCGACGAGGAGCACCGCCTGCCGGTCCGCGTGGTCAACGAGCTGGCCTGGCACTCGCTCTTCATCCGCCATCTGCTGCGCATTCCGGCTGCCGACGAATATGCCGGCTTCGACGCCCAGTTCACCATTGTGAACCTGCCGAGCTTCAAGGCCGACCCGGAACGCCATGGCTGCCGTTCGGAAACCGTCATCGGTGTCGATTTCGACTGCAAGCTGGTGCTGATTGGCGGTACCTCCTATGCCGGCGAAACCAAGAAATCCGTCTTCACCATTCTCAACTACCTGCTGCCCGCCAAGGGCATCATGCCGATGCATTGCTCGGTCAATGCCGGCAAGGACGATGACGCCGCGATCTTCTTCGGCCTGTCGGGCACGGGCAAAACCACCCTCTCCGCTGATGCCAATCGCGAATTGATCGGTGATGACGAGCACGGCTGGTCGCCCAATGGCCTGTTCAACTTCGAAGGCGGTTGCTACGCCAAGATGATCCGCCTGTCGGCCGAGGCCGAGCCGGAGATCCACGCCACCACCAAGATGTGGGGCACGGTGCTGGAAAATGTCGTCATGGACCCGGTCACGCGCGAGCTGGACCTGGATGATGCGACCCTGGCCGAGAACTCCCGTGGCGCCTATCCGATCAGCGCCATCCCGAATGCCAGCGCAACGGGCACATGCGGCCATCCGAAAAACCTTGTCATGCTGACCTGTGACGCCTTCGGCATCATGCCGCCGATCGCCAAGCTGACCCCGGCCCAGGCGATGTACCACTTCCTGTCCGGCTACACGGCCAAGGTCGCGGGCACCGAAAAAGGCGTGACCGAGCCGTCCGCCACCTTCTCCGCCTGCTTCGGCGCGCCCTTCATGCCGCGCCACCCGGCCGATTACGGCGCTCTGCTGCGCGAGCTGATCGCCGAGCACGATGTCGATTGCTGGCTGGTCAATACCGGCTGGACCGGCGGCGCCTATGGCACCGGTCAGCGCATGCCGATCAAGGCCACCCGCGCCCTGCTCAACGCCGCGCTCGACGGCTCTCTCAAGAGTGCCGCCTACCGCGAAGACGCGAATTTCGGCTTCATGGTACCGGTCTCCGTGGCCGGTGTGGACGACGCGATCCTTGACCCGCGCTCGACCTGGGCGGACAAGGACGCCTATGACGCGCAAGCGACGAAGCTGGCGACCATGTTCACCGACAATTTCAAGAAATTCGAAGCCCATGTCGCGCCCTATGTCCGGGCTGCGGCACCGAAGCTGAAGGCCAAGGCCAAGACGCTGGAAACCGCTGCCGAATAAGCCCTTTTCGGAAACGAGAAGAAAAAATCCCCGCCTGATCTTTCCGGTGGGGATTTTTTGCATCAGCTCCGGCTTTTGTCTTCGCAGGCGCAAAAATCATTTGACGTTAGGACCGCGTTGACGGATTGATGCACAGGATTTTCGCGATTTGTGGACTTGTTCCACGCGCCTATTGAGTTGAACCGCATGTCTATGAGCCGTGCCATCGCAAACGAAATGACTGTCCGGGCCACCCGTCCGGCCGGCGCCATTTCGCGTGCGCAGACCATGCTCATGTCCACCATGATGACCATCATGACCACCTCCTATGCCAAGGGGGCGGACGACGTGGACTAGCGGACAGACGACAAAACCGCAGAACACAGAACCCGCTCCCGGCCTCCGGAAGCGGGTTTTTTCTTGTCCAAACACCAACGCCCAGCACCGCAACACCCAGTCCAAAGGAAAAGCCCGTGAACGCTCTCAGCCCCCAACGCAGCCCGCACCGCATATGCGTCCTCAAATTCGGATCGTCGGTCCTGCGCGATGCCAGCGACTATGCCCGTATCGCTCACGAGATCTATCGCCATGTCCGCGAGGGTGAGAAGGTCGTCGCTGTCGTCTCTGCCCTTGAGGGCGAAACCGATGCCTTGTTCGGCCTCGGCGAAGATGTCGGCGCTGGCGCTCATGATGCTCTGCTGGCGCGCCTGGTGCGTTGTGGCGAGCTCAAGTCCGCTGCCTTGCTCGGACTGGCCTTGGAACGAACGGGTGTGGCGTGCCAGGTGTTTGACCCGCATGAAATGGGCTTGCGGGCAGAGGGCGCGCCGCTGGACGCGAACCTGGCAGGTCTGGATGCGGCGAAGGTGTTGGCCCAACTCGACCGCCACGATGTCATCGTCGCTCCGGGTTTTTTCGGCGAAGGCGAACACGGGCCTTCGACGCTGGGTCGCGGGGGCACGGATCTGACCGCGGTGATGTTCGCCAGCTGGCTGGGGGCCGACCGGGCCCGTCTGATCAAGGATGTCGACGGGGTCTATTCCGATGACCCGGCCAAAGTCGCCGACGCCAAACGCTTTGATCAACTCGATTATGCCGAGGCGGCCAAGGTCAGCCGCGGACTGGTCCAGGAGAAAGCCATCTTCGCCGCCCAATCGCTCGGCGTGGTCATTGAGGTCGCGTCTCTCGGCCGGGCTTATGCCACGCGCATTGCCTCCGTCGAAGCCCGCCCGGGCCGCGTTCATGATGTGGAACCGTTGCGGGTTGCCGTGCTGGGCCATGGTTCGGTCGGGGCTGGTGTCTGCGATCACCTCCTGGCCCATCCGGGGCGCTTCAAGCTCAACCCCGTGCTGGTTCGCGACCCGGCCAAACACGCCGAGGCCCGCGACAACGGGAAGCTGTCCTTCACCGATGACCCGCTCGCAGCCCTGGGCCAGGCGCCGGATATTGTCGTCGAGACCGTCGGTGGCACCGGGTTGGCCCGGGCCCTGAGCCAGAGCGTCCTGCGCGAGGGCGCTCATCTGGTCTCGGCCAACAAGGCCGTCATCGCCAAGGATTTCGAACTCCTGCACGGCCTCGCCAATGCCGCCGGACGCCAGCTGCGCTACTCCGCCGCCGTGGGCGGCGGGGCGCCTGCGCTCGAGGCGATCGACCGGCTGGGCCCGAACAAGGACATCACCGCCATCGAAGGCGTGATGAACGGAACGTGCAATTACATCTTCGGCCAGCTGGATCAGGGCGTCGGTCTCGACGAGGCGATCGCCGATGCCCAGGCCAAGGGCTTTGCCGAAGCCGACCCGAGCACGGATATCGACGGCTATGATGCGGCGGACAAACTCTCCATCCTGTGCTGGCACGCTTTCGGCGCGCGCGTTGATGTCCGCGATATCGAACGCGATACGCTGCGCGCCCTCTCTGCCGAGCGTATCGCCGAGGCTCGCGCCGACGGCCTGGTTTTCAAACAGGTCGGACGCGCCGATATCGGCGAGGATGGCCAGGTCCAGGCCCGGGTTGAAATCCTGGCCCTGCCCCAGAGCCACCCCTTTGCCAGCCTGAAGAATGAGGCCAATGGCTTTCTCATCCGCCGGCCGCGCGAAACCGCCTGGGTCGCCGGCAAGGGCGCTGGGCGCTGGCCCACCGCAGAAGCCGTCTTCGCCGACATCATGGATGTTCAGCGTGCGGTCAGCGGTGATCAGGCGGGCCTCTCGACAATCCCGGCGATTTTGGCCAAGTCTGAAGCGGAACTTGTTGGAGACGCCTCCGCATGAGGACAGGCAAATCGGCTCGCGCATCCGCGCCGGCCAGTATCGGCAATCTCGCGGTCGGCTTTGATGTGCTCGGCCTGGCCTTCGACGCAGCACGAGACGAGGTCATCGCCCGGCCGAGCGATACGCCGGGCGTACAGCTCGGCCGCGTCAGCGGTCTTGTCGACAACCTGCCTGGCGAAGTCGAGCGCAATTGCGCCCTGGCCGCGGCCCAGGCGGTTCTGGAGGCTGCCGGAGCCGGTTTCGGCGTTGTGCTGGATGTCGACAAGGGCGTGCCCCTGAGCGCCGGCATGGGCGGTTCGGCGGCCTCCGCTGTCGCGGCGGCAGGCGCCGTCAATGCCCTGCTGGACACGCCCTTCGATCGCGAGCACCTGCTCCCCCTCGCCATGGAGGGCGAGCGCGTATCAGCCGATCCACCGCCCTGGGATAATGTCATGGCGAGCCTGCATGGCGGTCTGGTCCTGGCCGCCCGGCTCGATCCGCCCCTGATCCGCCCCCTGCCCTTGCCGCAAGGCCTGTCCTGTCTTCTCTGGCACCCGGATCGCAAGATCGAGACCCAGGCGGCGCGGGAATTACTGTCTGACACCGTGCCGCTACCGACCGCGGTGGAACATGCGCGCAATATGGCGAGCTTCATCGCCGCCTGTCACAGCGGCGAGCTGGCGCTGTTTGCCAGCGGACTGCGCGATATTCTCATCGAGCCACAGCGCCTGCCCCTCCTGCCCGAGCTGAGCGCCCTGCAGGAGGCCGCACTGGATGCCGGCGCGCTGGGCTGTTCCTTCTCCGGATCCGGCCCTTCGGTGTTCGCCCTGATGCCGGATGACCGGTTTGACGCCGTCAGAGCGGCCATGCAGGCCGCTCTCGATGCCGCGGAGCTCTCAGCCACGGCCTATACAGCGCCGCTGGTCTCGCCCGGCCTGACGGTCGAGGTCTTGCCGTGATCTATGTCAGTACACGCCAGGCCAGCGCCCCGGTTGACGCCGCGGCGGCGATCCGGGCCGGTGCGGCACCGGATGGCGGGCTCTATATGCCCGCTGTCTTGCCGTCATTGGACATTGCGGAGTTCGAACCGAACGCCAGCCTGGCTGAAACCGCTAGCGCCATCCTGACGCCCTTCCTGGCGGACAGCGTGCTCGAGGCCGATGCCGACAGCATGTGCGCCAGCGCCTTTGACGTCCTGCTTCCCGCAGTCGAGCTCGACAGCGCGTCCGGCCCGGTCTCGGTGCTGGAACTGTTTCACGGGCCCACCGGGGCCTTCAAGGACTTCGGAGCACGCTTTTTGTTTCGCTGTCTCGACCGGATTGCCGATGTGGCCGACCCGGTCACCGTTCTGGCGGCAACCTCCGGCGATACCGGCGGGGCTGTGGGCTGTGCCGCCGAAGGCCGCGCTAATGCCCGCGCCGTCATTCTCTTCCCCAAAGGGCGGATCTCCGCCTTCCAGGAACACCAGCTCTGCTGCTGGCAGGCGCCGGTCACCGCCCTGCGAGTCGATGATGATTTCGATGCCTGTCAGGCGCTGGTGAAACAGGCCTTCGCCACGCCGGCGCTCAGCGCGCAGCACGGACTGACCTCGGCCAATTCCATCTCTATCGGTCGTCTCCTGCCGCAGGTCAGCTATTGGGCCCATGCCAGCCTGCAGAACCATGCCCGCACCGGCCAGGCCCCGGGCCTGATCATTCCCAGCGGCAATCTCGGCAATGCCCTGGCGGCGCTGATCGCCCGCAATCTCGGCTTCCCCGTTGGTCCGGTCGTGCTGGCCACCAATGCCAACGCAACCCTGTCCGACTGGGCCCGCAAGGGCATTTTCGAGCCGCGTGCCTCGATCGCGACCCTGGCCAATGCCATGGATGTCGGCGCACCGAGCAATTTCGAACGCCTTCGCGCCCTGCCCGACCCCGCCATTCACGCGGTCGCCTCGATCAGTGACGCGCAGATCCGCGCCACGATCGCGCGCTGGCATGGCGAGGCTGGCTATATCGCCTGCCCGCACACGGCAACCGGCCTGGCGGCCTTTGATGACCTGGACGCCGGGCTACGCCGCGAGCGGCCCTGGATCATCGCCGCGACCGCACACCCCTATAAATTCGCTGACGCGGTGGAGCCGGTGATTGGCGAGACCGTCGCCTTGCCGGATAATCTCGCCGGCGTCCTCGAGCGCCCGGCCCGCGTCATTGATATCAAGGCTGATCTCGACGCCCTGGCTGACGCACTGGCTGGCTGAGCCGGTCGAGCTGCGTCTGGCAGGCCTCAAGCAAGGCGGCGTTATAGGCGGCATCGGCGCGATACAGCCCAGCGGCCTCACGCCAGTCGCGCCCCTCGATCATGTCCAGCGGCGCCCGGGGCACGGCCCGGCAGGCCGGCGGAATTTCACTGCGGATCTGATCGCGCAATCCTTCCAGTTTCAGAAACGGCGCCAGGTCCGTCTCCGGAGTAGGCGAAGGCGGCGTTGAACAGGCGCACATCATGTTCAGAAGCAGGACAGGCATGCGAGGGGTCATAAGTCGCTCCGAGGCGCTGTAGCGCCTGCTGTGTGGATTGGGCCGCCGCGTTCAGGGCCTCGGCCGCCTCGGCCTCGAAGGCCCGGCGGCGCGCAAGATCGTCTTCAATCCGGTTCAACAATGCCGAAAGCTCGCCGCGTTCGACCTGACGCTGATACTGCAGCTGCTCCAGCTCTGAGCGGGCCATGCGCCCCCGCTCAGCCTCGGCCCCGTCCGCCCGGCCCTGCAGATAGACCGGAACTGCACTCAGTGCGGCTCCGGCCAGGGCTCCACCGATCCAGGGAAGTGCGGATAAAACAGGCAAACGCAGCATGAGGCGGGGCTCCCGGTGACAGGAGGAGAAGCATAGGAGGGCTGTCGAGGGCGAGGATAAGTCCGGTGGCCACCATCGGCCCGGCGATATGCCGGCAAGGCTGAGATGCAAGGCATGTTCAGAAGTATAAGGCCGCCCAGACCGGACGCCCTACCCGGCCCGATATGCGGGATTAAAACGGGACAGGGCTTTCAAACAGCATCGCCTCACCGCCCTCCGGATGCCTCAGCCCCAGCTTGCAGGCGTGAAGGCACAGGCGCTGGCTGGCGGCAAGCGCTCCCTCATGGGCGTAGAGATTATCGCCCAGGATCGGATGTCCCAGGCTGAGCATATGGACCCGCAACTGGTGCGAGCGCCCGGTCAGCGGCTCCAGCTCGACCCGGCTATGTTCCTTTGCCCGCTCCAGCACCCGCCAGCGCGTCAGCGCCGGCTTGCCACGCTCCGGGTCGATCATCTGTTTGGGGCGGTTAGGCCAGTCGGTGATCAGCGGAGCCTCAACCTGCCCCTCGTCCTCCGCCATCTCGCCAAACACCAGGGCCTGATAGGTCTTGGACGTCTGGCGCTTTTCGAATTGCAGACCGAGATGGCGCTGGGCATGTGCCGTGCGCGCCATGATGATGACGCCGGAGGTGTCCATATCCAGCCGGTGGACAATGCGGGCATCGGGATAGACCGCCTGCACCCGCGCTTCCAGGCAATCGGCATGCGCGGCCGGCTTGCCGGGCACGCTGAGCAGGCCGGAAGGCTTGTCCAGCACCAGCAGGTGTTCATCGGCATGGATTACCGGCAAGAGCCCGGCCGGCGGCGGGTCATAGACAAAGGCCCGGGGCCCAGGGGCGTTATTGGCGTCAGAACTCATCACGCCGCCCTAGATACACAAAACCCGCCGGGCGGAAAGCCTGACGGGTCCTGTATCACGTATATTGCGGCGGTCTGATCAGTGATCGCCCTGGATAATCAGCGTCACATTGCCATTGCCGCTTTGGCGGATGGAGGCGGTATGACCGTCGCCGACCTGGATAATACCGGCACCATTATTGGAGCCGTACTGATCGGTCACCGCGCTGTTATAGCGGCCCATCTGCGAGACGCCGACAATGTTGCGGTTACCGGTCTGGCGGCTATAGCTGAAATTGTGCAGACCATCCTGACCGACGACGGCGTCATTATCACGACCATACTGATCGACATGCGCCTCGTTGTGATAGCCGTTCTGGCCCACCGTGGTGCCATTGCGGGCCCCGTCCTGGATCACGGTGACGTATTGGCGACCGCCACGCTGCCGGATCACCATGCGCTGGGCATGCCCGCCCTGGCGGCCGGCGATCTCATTCTGATAGCCCTGCTGCTGCACACTGACACGATTGCGCGACTGGGCCTCGGCCGGTGCGACGGTACCGAGGACGGAAATGGCGGCAATGGCACTGGCGATTGCGAAACGCATATTCATGAAACTACTCCCTAACAAAGCCCCTGACGCCCGATGCATCGAAGGCGAAACAAGGTCTAGAACAGCCTGTATGAGCGCTTCCTGAGGCAGATATTCAGGCCCGGGCCAGCTAGCTGAACGCTGCCTGCACGGCCCGCTTGATACAGCAAAAAGGGCCCGGCCGATTGGCCAAGCCCTGCTCAAGGACCGTTCAAGATGACCGGACTAGAACCGCACCAGAGGGCGACGGGATACGGGCCGGCTCGGCTGCGCCCCTGGCGGTGACGCGTGCGACGCGCCGGCGGCCGGGAACGGCTCGCCGCGGCCATTGAAAATGCCGACCTCCCGAGTCTGACAAATCTGGCGCCCGCGGCGATCGAATATCCGGAGCTCACCGCGATAATCGATCAGATGACCATGCGTACGCGCCGGCGCCTGGCGGCTATGAAGGAAATTGCCGGGGATCATCTGCGGATGGCGCATGAAGGTCATCAGCACCCGGTCATTGCCCCGCGCCAGGCTGAACGGGCCACTGGCATCGATCAGGACTTCACTGTCGGGCACGTTTTCCTGCAGCGAGAAGCTGTAATAGCCCGCTTGGGCCGCCGTGGTGCGAACCCGCACCGAGGTACCTACCGGCATTTCCCGGATCTCGATCTGGCAAGCGCCGGTTTGCGCTTCGCCCGCACCGATCAGCGCCAGGCTGGCCGCCGTGGCCGCGAAAAAATTCAGGCCCGTAGTCTTCAAACTCCGCATCATAACTCTACTCCCTGCACCGGCGAGCGAAAGGGCCCGCTATGGGGGCAAGAGTGCAGGACAAGAGCTGAGTGCGGGCTGAGCGGGCGGTTCAATGCGGGTTCATGTCGGCGAGCAGCCCCGTGCTATCCAGGCAAAGAAAAACCCGCCAGCGCATTGCGCCAGCGGGTTTATTGGGTGCGGGGGTAGGATTTGTTCGTTCCTACACTTCGCATGTGCGCGCCCCGGTAATACCAATTCGATGCTCAGGCATCTAGCCGCATAGCCATTACCTTTCGGCTCGTTTGCTCGTGCGGGCTCGAGGGGTTTTGCCGTTTCAGCAACGGCACATAGCGACGAGCGCTCCACCACCGACTTGCTCCAGCCTGCGTCCCCCAAGGAGGGGACGTAGCGGTTGCGCATACCTGTCTGGCTGAAAGGAACACCTAGGGTAATGTCTCTCAAACATTTTACAGCTGTACGAGATTCCGGACTTCTAAAAGGCGCCGCTTACCACGTAGCGATCATGCTCGCTGTACGGTCGAACGAAAACGGCGAGTGCTGGCCCGCATACGCGAGGATCGCCAAGGAGGCGCGGATATCTGAACGGGCTGCACGCATGGCGGTGAAGAACCTGGAACAGCGAGGTCTTTTAAGCGTCGACCGGCGGTCGCGGCACGACCGAAAGACGAACTCCTATCGCTTGGACCTAGACGCATTCGAGGACGCATCAAAGAGTCAGCATGTCGCCAGCGAACGTCGGGCCCACGTTCCAAGAGGCCGAAATATTCCAACCGAGGGGAATTTGGAGGCGAATAAGGGGGCAACCTCTTCCCCCGAATATATAGGAAATACAAAGAACCTAACCTCGGCCATTGAGCCCGAATACTCGCTCGACGAGTTATTCGATTTGCTCTCAGAATGCTGGGCGTGGAAGACGGAGGGAGCGTTCGCAGCAAGAGCCATACAGGTCGGCGGCGCTGGTATCTCCGACAGGTGGTTCCGAAATGGTCGACCTAGTTTTGTCCTGTTCATCGACCCAATGAGAAGTCAAACTAGGCGGACAGGCGGTTTGAGCATCAGCTTTTCTGAGCCCGCCGAGGACACGAGATTAATCGCGGATATCCTTCGTCACCTTGGGTTTGATGATGACGCTGTCTGGCGCTGGGATGTTTTCATCGGGCGGCTAACGAATCTGGAAATGCCGCCGCTCGAGCCGGTCCCCCTCGACAGGCTAAAACCCTAGAAGAGATCTCCAACAAGCCGATTGGCACGGGTCCTTCCTGGCGGCTTTGCGTATACGGGGCGGCAAAGCGTTCGCCTTTCCCAGACACACAGCAATTCGACATGGTTGACCGTTGACATTGTAGTTGACCCAACCTGGTTTGAGCATGGAGTAGAGCGGCCGGGTTCTCGACTAGAGCTGATTTTATGGAGTTTTCAGCGGTCGGTTTCGCCACGACGTGTCGCAGGTCAGTAAGCCGAGACAGTCGCAATCAATCAAACAGGCTGATCACGCGCGGCGGTTCGCCGCCAAGCTCAATGCGGTCAATTGAGATTGCGACGACAGGACCAGCTGGCGTCATGCTTCCTTCGTTCACACGAAACTCCGTACCGTCGATCTGAAGGGTCGCAATGAATTGGCCATCTTGCCGGGTAATACCCAGCAACTCCACTTGAGGCACTGGCGGCGGCGGCGCCAACGGAGCATATGTGCGATGCTCTGGGTCGAACGGCGACCGGGTTGCCCAACCAAGACCAGGCACCTCTTCCGAGCCAGCCTCTTCGTGCCAAGCGATCGCAGGATTTTCATCGAACTCAGCTTCAAAATCCGGCACTGCCCAGACCCAAGACAGTCGGATTTCCCCCGTCATCTCAGCGCCAGGATGGCTACCAATATCCGCGAACTCGAAGCCTCGGATTTCCAGCTGATCGTTGATTGTCGCCAGGCCCAGCAGCAAGGCTTCGACTGCCCTGACATCACCTGCTACTCGCAGAACCGAGCTACCACGTCCGAATTTCTGCCCGTCGACCGAAGGCGCGGAGGTATTCACATCAAGAGAACTTACCTCCGCTGCATTTGCGATGAGCTCAACCAAGCGCTCACGAGCCAGTGCCTCAATATCCGACCGTTCGCCAGAGACAAAAGCGCGCTCACTCGGACGTGACACATATCTCTGATCTAAGCGGATCCTCTCCAGCTGCTGTTCGTAGCGGCGAAGCTCCGCTCGCGAAACCTGCCAATCCGAAAACGCGAGCAATGCTGGAACGAGCCAAATCCATACCAACCCGACCACTAAAGCCGCCAAGGCAAGTAGTGTTGGCAAAAGACCTTGGATGTCTCGGCTTTGATGGCTCATGGGCTCGGCACCATCCGAACTTGTTCGGGATGTTCACCTATCTCCAGCGTCCACCCCGGCGGTATCGCCCCGGACCATGCGAGCAGCCGTGCTTCGGAGACAGCATTTTCGAACTCCATCACGATCCCGGTCTCCGAATAGGACACGCGACGCAGAGCCTCGCCAGAATTCAGCGCTTGTCCCGCTTCGGCGATCGCGTGGAACACACTCGATAATGGGGTTGGGGTCTCACCGCCAATGGTAAGAGAATGCCATTCCTCAGCATTCAGCGACACGGATTGAAGCGTTCGCACCTCGGCGGAGGACAAACGCGCCTGCCTCAAATTCTCAAACTGCCCGGCTTGGAATTGCCGCTTCGCGACTTCAGTTCCTGCAAGCAAGCCCACGAAGATAACCATCGCCGCCGCACCGAACAGCCCAACGGTTTTTCTGCGCTTCCGTTCAGCCGCATTGGAACGCACCAGTATGCGTCGGCCGTCTTCCAATTCGACCGCTGTCCCCGCTCCGGAAGCAGCCCCCGGGAAACGCCGTTCGTTGATGATCACATAGTTGTAGTGCGATTGATCAGGCTCAAGCGGCTCTGTGGCCACGACTGCAACCGCTGCACTCGCAAGAGGTATCGGCGAGAGCGCATCAAGCTGGAGCTCAATCGCTCTTCTGTGATCTGGCCATCGCGCAGCCGGCAGCGAAATAGATCCAACAAAAACCTCGGCACCCTGAGCGATAACTTCACAGCTCTCAACTCCATCGGCTGGCGCCGCGCCGCTTCCGCGTAAAACGAGCCAAAGAGCCTCCAGGTCGGAGACCACCCGGCGACTGATCCGCTCGAGCGGCCCCAAATTGTCAAACGCACTGGGATTGAATTGCAAGACAGGCCTCAACGACACGTCCTCCCGATCGTGTCGAAGCGGCAGTTCCAGGGCACAGTCCGGTCGATTGGGATCGCATACACCGGCGTTGGTGTTGAACCATCGAAGAAGAAAAGGGAGCGATCAAAGATGCCCACCTGCAGTGCGGAAATCGACAATGGTACCGAAACGGTTCTGCCGTCCCGGTTTCGAACAGCGAGGATGTTAACATCCTCCGCACGAAGGACATAGACATCGCGCGCGCCGATAGTTGCGTCGAGTTGATGGCCTTGAAAACTCACTGAGCCGTTATCTGCGCGACTGAACTGCGACACCCAGGATGCTGCTAGCCGATTGTCCTGGCTTAAGGTGACGTCGGCCCGAACAGACGAATAGGTTCGAGAAACCTGGCGGGCCATCTCAGCAACCACCAGAATCACGAGAACCGACAGAAACAGGCTCACCCCCATCTCCGTCAGTGTAAAAGCAGCGTCAGAAGGCGGTTCGCTGGCGTCCATTTCCTCACTCCGCAGATACATCATAGCTGACGAGCACCGTCTCTCCTGAGCGGCGTCCCGATTGCCACGGCACTACAATACGAATCTGATGAACACTGCTGTTCTCCAGCTCTCTCAGTTCGATCACAACGCCTTGCCGGAGCGAAACCGCGGCCGTGGCGTCAGCGGCACTGGGATCTGAACGCAAGCGCTGCAATGTGACCTCAGCCGTTCGAAGTGCCCTGTCGCGCACCACCGCTTCATCAGCCATCGCTCGCGATGCGACCAGCACTTTAGACAAGGCAAGCGCGGCCGCCCCAGCGACGACCATCGCCATAAGCGTTTCAACGACGGTAAAACCGGATTCGGAGTGCCTCATAACGCGACGTCTCCCAAGCTGGACAATCCCGTCAGGAATGCCGACATCATCGCCGCAATAAGCACGCCCATCACCACCAGAAGCACCGGCCCTGCTGTCGCGGCGAGTGCATCCAGTCGTCGGAGCGCGCGCTCGACAAGGATTTCTCCGGACCGGGCGGCCATTTCGCCAAGCGCGCCGGCTTCCTCGCCGACTTGTGCAAGATGGAGAAGCTCTATCGGGGCGTTCTCAATCGTCGCTATCGCACCAGAGACGCTGCGCCCTTCGCGAAGCGCGTTGCCGGCGTTCGCCAATTTGGCGCGCCAAGCCGAGTTGGGCGCGCTCGCAGCAGCGAGTTCAATTGCGCGCGCTGCAGGAGTGCCACCGGCAAGCAAGGCGCCAAATGTACGCGCGAACGCACCGCAGTTCACATCACGCGTGATGCTGCCTATGCCAGGCATCAACATTCGAGCCTGGGCCAACCAACGACGTATGGGCTGACGCCGGCCGAAGTGATTGAGCAGCGCTGCAAGGAAGCCGAGTATTGCCAGCAATCCAAAACCAAATTGCCGAAGAAACTCACCAGTACCGATGAGGAGAGCGAGCCCGCCTGAGGTCGCGTTGGCTTCCTCCAATAGTGGGGCCAAACTTGGTCCAGCGAATAGCGCCAGCGCGACAATCGCGACTACGGCCAGAACAAGCAGGAAGGCCGGGTACGCCATCGCTCTACGCAACGACGCTGCGAAGAGAGATTGTCGCTCAAGAATGGATGCCCCAGCGCGCAATGTTTCCGACAACCGACCGGCGATCTCTCCAGCCTTTGCTAGTTCAGAAGCCAAAAGCAGATCATCGCTTCCATCAATTCGCGCGGCCCCTGACATATCCGCGCCTGAATCCAGCCGCTCCATCATCAGTGATGCAGTCTCCCGCACCGCTGATTTGCCTTCACTGCGGGATAGTAATTCCAACGCCCGCCGCAACGGCACACCGGCATCGTGGAGTGCGGCCAAGTCATTGAGAAACGTGGCCAGATCCGACTTGGAAATGGGGGCTTTCTCAAGTCCAATGAGCCAGGGGCGTTGCAACTCCACGCGTATAGGCGTCTCGCCCCGGGCAACCAATGTCTCCGTCGCCTCGGCTCGCGTCCGTGCCTCGACGACACCCTTTCGGGTTCGGCCATTATCAGCAAGTATGCGGTAGCGGAATTGGGGCATGACCTATTTCGACAACGCCCTTTCTACTTCCTCCAGAGTGGTCAGCCCCTCTCGGACCTTGCCCATTGCGTCATCCAGTAGAGTTGACGCACGCTTTGCTTCTGCCGCCTCTTCCAGATCCGCACCTTCGCGGATAGTCCGCGCGATCGCATCATCTGACAGAATGCTCTCTGCCACGCTCAAGCGCCCGCGATACCCTGTGCCATCACAATTGGGGCAACCGTCACCGCGCTGCCAAGTCCTCAGGCCCTCTTCTATTCCTAACAAGCTGGCTTGCGCTGCATCGGCAGGCACCGCGGTTCGACAATCCGGGCAAAGGCGTCTGACCAGTCTTTGCGACATCGCGCCACCGAAACAGGCGGCCAGCTGGAAAGGTTCAACGCCCATATCAAGCAGTCGCGGCACGGCCTTAACGGTGTCGATGGCGTGCAAGGTTGCGATAACGAGATGACCCGTCAGCGCTGCCTGGACGGCGGTCTGGGCAGTTTCGGAGTCTCGGATCTCGCCAACCATGATGATATCCGGGTCCTGCCGCAGGAATGACCGGATGGAAGAGGCGAATGTCACGCCAGCCTTCGGGGCGACTTGTACTTGGGTCACATGATCAAAATGAAACTCGACCGGATCTTCGACAGAAAGGATCTTCTTGTTCGACGCCTCCAGCTCGGACAGTGCGGCATAGAGTGTGGTGGTCTTGCCTGAGCCCGTCGGGCCGGTCACGAGGAACAGGCCTTGTGGCCAGCTTGTCATATCCTCCAGCACCGCCCTTTCCCGATCGGAGAAGCCGAGCGCTGCATAATCCAGGCGGACCTCGCCGCGATCCAGAATGCGAAGCACCGCTGTTTCGCCGTGCACGGAAGGGACAATTGAGACCCGCAAATCGACCTTCCGGCCGGCAACTACGATCGTGGTACGGCCGTCTTGGGCCGCGCGTCTTTGCCCCAGATCGAGGTCAGCCAGCACTTTTAACCGGGCCAGGACCGCATTGGACGCGTCAATCGGTTCACGCGCAACAGTCTCGAGGACACCGTCAATGCGATACCGAATTTCCAGCTGATTGGCGCGCGGTTCGACGTGTACGTCTGAGGCTCGCATCTCCACCGCATCGCTGAGCCATTTTGACACGCGTCGCGCAACGGGAGAGTCGCGGTCGAATTCGAGCGCTCCATGCCCGTCACCGTCATCGACAGACGACTGGACTTCGCTCCAGTCCTCATCGCTTGCCAGACGATCGGCCCGTACCCGGCGCTCATCCCGCGCTCGCAGAACTGACAGACGAACGGCTTTGCCCAGTGCAAAGCGGACACCCCGGACCAGCTCATCGTTGAGCGGGTCGACGGCCCCGAGCACGACCAAACCCTCGTTCACGTCCAAGATGATTGCCCGATGCCGGTCTAGAAATGCGGTTGAGACTTCACTGGCCAAATTGGCGGCCAATCCGCCTGCGCTCACATCGACGCGCGCCTTTGGCAGGCCTGTAATCGCGCAAAACGCATCTCGAAGATCGTCATCGTCGATCGCTCCTAACCGGTTGAGGGTTAGCAGCTCATGCTCATGCTTATCGCGACGTGCGCGCGTCAACGCCTCAGGCGACACGTCCCGGATGGCGCGATGTCTCTCCAGCCAGGCGCGCACTTGATCGTAATGTGCGGCAGCTGGCTTCACTACTTCATCAAACTTGGCAGGGCGGTTCACATTGGTGTTCATCCTCCTGCCCCCCAGCTCCACAAGACGGCCGGTTCAATGTTCGCCAGCGCGAGAGCGACCAACGCCGCCGTGCTCACTAATGGCAATCGTTTCTCTTTCAGGACTGGACCCAGGGCGAGAGCCAGCGCACTGCCGCCGCCCAGCATTAAAAGGGCTCCGAACGGGCCTAGCCAGGCCGACACCGCCGAAAGGTAAACGACATCACCCGTCCCGAGCCCATGAATCCCGCGTGACCGAAAAAACCTTCTTTGTGCGGCGAACAGAAGTCCGCCCATCAGCAGGGCTCCGGCAGCGGCCGCGCCCAGCGCCTCAGGGCCGTTGAGTAACGCAAATACGAAACCCGCGCCCAGAACCGATAGTGACAACCAATGAGGCGCGCGCCGCAGGACCCAATCGAGATAGGCGCCGATCAACAGCATCGCTGAAAAAATCAGGAGCGATATTTCGATCACAAGCGTTTCCGACCGAAACGCCAGATTGAGACTGAAGCATGCGATGAGAATCAGGGCGGCTATGTCCGCTCCACGGACCATCCCCGGTGTCACCTCAACATACGCGCTTGCTGAATGCGCATAGGCTTTCGTTGCCGCCGCAATCGCAGCGGAAATCGCCAAAAAACTTATGAGGAACAACGCACTCATCCGACCGTCTAGGGGAAGGAAATATCTGCGGCCTGGCCTTCGCCTCCGGGAGCGCCGTCGCTCCCAAGGGACACGACAGAAGGCGGGTGATTAGCGACGTCGGACGGCATGATGACGAACGGATTGCCCCACGGGTCCAGCAACGACCGGGGCGAACGGACATAAGGCCCTTGCCAACCTGATAGGCCATCCGGCGCCATCCACAGCGCGTCTATGCCCTCATCCGGTGATGGGTAGCGGCCAATATCGATGAGGAATTCATCCATCGCCATCGACAGTGTATTCGCCTGCAATTGGGCCGAGCGGACCTGTCCGTTATTGAACCGAGACAGCAAAGCCGGAGTCACGGCAGCGGCGACCATGCCGAGAATGGCAAGTACGATCAAAAGCTCTGACAAGGTGTAACCTGCCTCGCGCCGCGTTGATTTCGAGCTAGCCATGACACCCCTCTCCTGCGCCATCGCGCCCTACATCGACAAATCTTAGATCCATGACGTCGGCGGACCGTGCGTGCGACCCGACAAGCAGGATTACAGCCTCCACCTGCCGTTCAACGCCTTCAATACCAAGCTGCAGAAAGAGCCGTGTTCCCGGCCGTATGACCTGATTCAAATCCGGTGAGACCGGCCGGGCGGATACCCCGTCCCAGCCCCCGAAAACGGTAAAACTCTGATGCAGGCACGGCACAGCGAGCCCGGGCTCGGGCAAGATATCGTCGACCAAGGTCAGCGTTGTTCCTTGCGCCCGCAAGCGCTCCACTTCAGCCGCAAGCTGGCTGGCCAGCGCGGGCGAGACGGGCAAGCGCTGCAGTGCCAGCTCGATGGCGTCACCCGACGCTTCGTTGATATCCAGCTTTTGACGCTCGAGCGTCACGTGGAGCGAGAACGTCCGATCATCCTGGATGAATGAGGCGGTCCCATCCTCGTTGAGCGTGAAGCGCCGTGAACGGGGCGCTTGCGCCAGCTCGTGCATGATCAGGCGCACACCGCCGCGCAAAAGGGCTTCCTCGACCGCGCGTGTCTCGGCGGCGACGACGCGGTATCGTTCGTTTGCTGCCAGTGAGATCAAGGCCACGGCCGTGAGCGACATAACGAACATCGCCACGAGCGCAGCGGCAAGAATATATCCCTGCTCCCGGCGCCTACTCATTCCGCGTCAATACGCGCTTCCAGACGCGCCAAGGCTGCCGGGAGGTAATCCATCAGACTGCCCAGTTCGGCCGGGTCGGTGACGATACGCGGGGTAAGAATGACCAGGAGTTCAGTCCGGTCCAGTGCTTCGCTGTCGGAGCGGAAAGCCCGGCCCAGGATCGGCACATCGCGCAGCACGGGCACGCCGCTCCCGCCCGTTGTGCGACGCGTGGCAATCAGGCCACCCAGCGCCACTGCCTCACCGGATGGAACCAACAGCGTGGAGGAGATACGGCGCTCGGTGATCGTCGGAGAGTCAATTCCAGAAGAGGTAGTTTGTGCGACCCCGGAGACTTCCTGGCTGATATCGATCTCGACCATTCCGCCCGCTCTGATCTGCGGCGTAACGGTCAAGATGACACCGGTGGTCCGGTAGGCAGTCTGATTGACCAGGGGCGCGTCTGGGTCGTCAATAGAAACAGCAGACTGCAAGACGACAGGTACCTGGTCACCCACCGTCAGATGCGCTTCCTCATTATGCAGTGCGAGCACGCTCGGCCGGGAAATCACCTCAAGCTCGGTTTCCGACGACAGCGCGGTTACCGCTGCTTCCAGATCCACATTGAGATAGGTCGCCGAGACACCCGGATAGCGCGCCGAGGGGCTGGCGGTTTGATTGTCTGACCAGGCGAGCGCGACATGGTCGTTGAGAATGCCTGACCAATTGACCCCGAAACTCATCTCATCGGTCAGCGTGACCTCGACGATTGCGGCTTCGATCAACACCTGCGGACGTGGCCGGTCCAGCAGTTGCAACAATTCCGCGACCTCGGTGACCCGTTCGGGCTCGCCGCGCACGAGGATGATGTTCTGGTTCGGCGCCGCGCCAATCTGCAAACTATCGTCAAAGCGCGCGGCTTGCGCCGCCCGTACCGCGCCTCTGCGCTCGCCTTGATCATTATAGATCTGTCCTGGCGCAAAGCCTCCTACACCGCCATAGGCGTCTGACGCGCCCGATCGGGCGCCCATGCCGAGCAATTGATAGAGCGAGGCCAGCAAATCCTCAGGATCTGCATGCCGCACGGTGTAGACTAGTTGGCCGGAACTTGTGGAGACCGTACCGGCTATATCGAGGCGCTCGATCCAGACCTCAATTCGCCGCAACAGGTTAGCCGAGGTCGCCATGACAACCAGAGTGTTGAGGCGCTCAACCGGGATCATCTCGACCTGTGCCGCCGATGCGCCCATCAGCGGCCGGATCTCACCTGCCAGCTGGCCGGGCGGGATATGGTCAAGCGGGAATATCCCGGTCGAGACCTGATCGAACCAGTCAACGTCGACCATCGCCACAGCATTAGACACCGCACTTAGCGCCCCGGCCTCGCCGGTATAGACCAGCATATTGCGCTGATCGTCAGACAGCGCCATGCGCGCGCCCGGCGCCAGCGACAAGGCCAGCGATCCAATCGCGCTTGGTGAAGCGTATTGCGGATTGAATACCGCAACCCCGGTCCCGGGCGGCGCGGGTTCGCCGGCTTGAAGCACCGCAACAGACCCGGTTTGCCCGCTGGCACTTCCACCAATAACCGCGATGAAATCGCCGCGGTCGATCAGACTGACACCTGCAGCGGCAAGCGCATCGCGCAATTGCCGGATAACACCGGACCGAGAGGTCACGTCATTCATCCGCAAGGTCACCTGGCCGCGCACATCATTGGCGACGGTGTAATCGAGCCCGAGCGCGCCACCGATGATCTCATTGACCACCGTGCTGATCTCGGCATTGCGAAAAGCGGCGGAAACCGGCTCGACGAGGCGGTCCGGTCCACGATTATCCTGGGCATCACCGCTGCGGACGAACTCACCGCCGCCATAGCGAATCTCTGGCGCGGTCTCCGGCGACGTATCCTGAGCCTGCGCAGATGGGCTTGTACCCACCAACACGAGCCCCCCGAACGCAACAACTAATCGGCGAAGGCCGGACAACGACGGCAACCCCCTCATCACACCCCAATCCTCTTTAAACCGCGGGGCCTGGCAACGCTGATGACGAATGCTTCAGGGACGCGGTTACCGGATCGAACACGCCCGGTATTTTCTTGCCACCACTAGAAGTGGAGACGTTTTTCTATGCTCTCGGCGTAGCAGGCAGGGGGCCTGACAGCAAGCGTCAGGGATGAAGGAATGCCATGCTCAAACCGTTCTGAACTGAGCCAAGCTGCGCGGCGTCACACCGGGGTGAGCCCATACCCGGTTGGGCGCGCTTTCTCGGCGATAGAGTAGATGCCTAAAGAAGACGGCCCGCTCGGCGACTTCACCCAGAGAGGCTATCTGCTTGGGCAAGACGACTGGATCGACGCGATGGAGACCAAATCGAAGCTGAGACTGCAGCCGGGACTGCGCGGACGGACACGTAAGTTGGAGCGGTAAGGGGAAATGGCGACGTGTCCCCGTTTATTTCCTCACTGTTCTATGGATCCAACCCTCTATTCTGCCGCTCAATCTCGGACACGGCACCGTCTTCAAATGTGACGATCAGGTATTGATCGCGCCATCCGCTTTGCACCATAAGTTCCCATTCATCTGCAGCAACAGCCAAATCGCCGATGTCACAAATGGAGGTGTCGGGAAACGCACGGCGTTGCCCAGCCGTATACAGTACTGGATACGCTCGCAGCTGCCCCATTCTTTGCATTTCACAAGCTACCGCGAAAGCGTCAGATACCGGCATACCGATCGATAGCTGTTGGCCGCCGGGCAGGACGCCGTCGATGCACGCCGAGTGATCTTCTTCCGCAACCTGCAAACATGAATCTGCATCATTTCTCTGTTCGCCGCAGGCCACGAGCATTGGCTCGAAAAGGAGAGCTAAGAGCACAAAAATTACAGTGTTGGACATCTTAGTCGGTGAGGAGATTAATCGCATCAGTAGCCCTCCTCATGGCGCTCGGGCACCACTCGATCAGCCTGCCTAGCTCCAGGCATGACACCAGCTGGCGGCTGGAATTCTGTCCCCGCTGCCCGCGCCCCGGCTTGCGCCCTTCGGTGGGCTTCTGAATTGCTATTTGTCGTACCCGGGACCGTACCGGGCACAGGATTGTATACTCGAGGCTCTGATGGGGCGCCAAAGATCTGGTGAGCCACATCGTTAGACAGCCCCTCAATCTCCGAATAGGTCACACCGGGCGCGGCAAGACCACCATCGGCGATCGAGTCCAGCGCGCGGAAATCGTCACGGTAGGTCGGGCTTCCCGGGCCCTTGCGAACGGTCATACCGAGCGGAGGGACTTCCGCACTGAACTCGTCGTTGGCCGGACCGTACGAGTAAACCGCCTCAATTTGCCCATCAGCGAGGCTTGTTCCTTCCGCTGTGACGACAAGAAATGCGTGCTTAATGTTCAGCGCGTGATTGTAGGCGAGAATAAACGCAACGGCCTTGGCTTGTGTTCCGCCATCCACGGCATTGGCTGCGATCGCTCCAATGCGTTGGGCCTCCTCGTCACTGAAGATACTTCGCGCGACCATGTATGACTCCATCCCAGTTGGATCAGTCGCATTGAGCGGGTTGTTTCCGACAACAAGTCCGCCTGACGCCGGTTTGCTTCCTCCTTCGCATTTCCTTGTTACGTTCCCGCACCTTAGCCGCCCCGCGAGGACGCTGGCCAGCGGTTTTTCGCCGATATGCCCCCGATGC